>Ga0222427_100244_pt1 | contig 123719 bp, 108 predicted proteins | sample 2B20Ametagenome_FD_182890 | JGI IMG/M metagenome (GOLD analysis project Ga0222427, IMG submission 182890) | Enriched microbial communities from leaf-cutter ant dump, University of Wisconsin, Madison, United States - 2B20A (version 2) | ecosystem: Environmental > Terrestrial > Nest > Insects... | reverse complement strand
ACGCGGCGCCTGGCGGAGGCCATCACCGCCCCCGAGCGGTCCATCGTCATTGCATTGCAGAGCCATACTTCCGCTGAAGATCAGCCCTCAACTCGACCTTGACCGGTAATTCGAGGTCTCCAAGTGTTTATTTGAATCCACGTCGTCAAGGGGGGGACATCATGACGATCACGTATCAGGCTCTTCTTGTGAGCGGCGCCCACGGCTGGCACAACGGCACCGGGACGATCACCTATTCCTTCCTCGGCGACATCCCGAGCTATTACGACCAGATAGACACTAATGGCGACGGGATCGACGACGCCTACGACATCGACGGGCATGGACATACGCCCAACTATCCCTACGAACTGCCGATCGCTACAACCAGCGTATCGCTTTCCGTAGAGGAGCGGGCTCTGGCGGAGAGGGCCGTGGCGGCGTGGAACGCCGTCGCCAACATCCATCTCGTCGCCGGCGGCGCCGATGGAGGCGAGGCGGGAGGCCCGGTTCCGGGCAACGGCCATCTGGTGGGAGGGCTCGGAGGTACAGCCGGATTTGGCGAGACGGAGCTTTACAGGAACGACGACGGCTATTCATCATACGATATCACGTCGGTCTTCAGCGACGGGATCAATTTTAGCGGCCAGACCTATACGAGCATATACGTAAACACCAACGGCAGTATCTCGTTCGAAAACGGAATTTCAGCATATACGCCGAGTTCCATTACGGCCGGGTCGACGCCGATGATCGCGCCGTTTTGGGCTGATGTCGATACGCGGACGGACGGTGAAGCTCCTGAAAGCAACCCTGTCTATGTCGATTTCGACAGCGTGAACAAGGTGCTGACTGTCACCTGGAGCATGGTTGGCTATTACAACGAGAACGCCGACAAGACGAATTCCTTCCAGCTCCAGCTTTACGACCGCGGCGAGGGGGACTTCGATATTGTCTTCCGTTATCAGGACATCGAGTGGGTGACAGGCGACGCGAGCGGGGGAACCGGAGGTCTCGGCGGCACGCCCGCGCACGCGGGATTCACGCAAGGGGACGGCAGCGATTTTTACGAATTGCCGCAATCGGGCGACCAGTCCTCGCTGCTGCAACTGGAGAATACCGCCGGCAATACCGGCGTGAACGGATTGTGGGTGTTCCACGTCCGTAACGGAACGGTCGCCGGCGACATCACCTTTGCCGGGGGCGATTTCTCGGATCCCAATCTGTTCGGATTTGTTTCCGACTTTCCCGTTACACTCGGCACGCCCAGCCTGAACGGCGACGTCTGGATGAACGAAGGCAATTCGCTACAGGCCGGCGCTTCCTATGGCGACACGGGCTGGCAGACCTACCTCCATGAACTCGGACATGCTCTGGGGCTGCATCATCCGAACAATGCGGCGGCAGACCCGCGCAACAACAATCAGTGGACTGTCATGTCCTATGTGCCGCATCCGGGAGAGGCCGGCGTACCGGATCCGGAGGCGGCCTATCCGCTGACGCCGATGATTCTCGATATCCAGGCGATGCAGACGCTCTATGGAGCCAACCTGACCACACATACCGAGAACACGAACTACGTTTCTGGAAACAATGCCCAGTTCGCCCTGGCGGACGGCGGCACGATCGGCGGCAGGGCGGCGATTTTCACCATATGGGACGCCGGCGGTATCGATACGATCAATGCATCCAACCAGACGTCGTCCGTCTCGATAAATCTGAATCCGGGTACTTTTTCGACTATCGGGTCGGTCGCCAACAATATCGGCCTTGCCGCCGCCGTCACCGTCGGCGGCGTCGTCGTCAACTATGTGGAAAACGCGATCGGCGGCTCGGCCAACGATCTGCTGGTCGGCAATGCCGGCAACGATGTCCTCGACGGCGGCACGGGCGCCGATCTGATGCAGGGCGGCGCCGGCAACGACACCTACATCGTCGACAACGCCGGCGACATCGTCGACGAGACCGGTTCCGACGGCTTCGACCGGGTGCAGTCGGCGCTGTCGATCAACCTTGCGGACGCCGTGCATTTCAAGGGCGCCATCGAGATGGGTGTGCTTTTGGGCAGTGCCAATGTCAATCTCACCGGCAACGGCCTCAACAATCTGCTGGTCGGCAATGCCGGCGGCAACTTTATCAACGGTGGCGGCGGTGCCGACACCATGCAGGGCGGCGCCGGCAATGACACCTACATCGTCGACAATGCGGGCGACATCGTCGACGAGAGCGTGGCGGGCTCAGACGGCTTCGACCGGGTGCAGTCGGCACTGTCGATCAACCTTGCGGATGCCGCCCATTTCAAAGGCGCCATCGAGATGGCGGTGCTGACGGGCAGCGCCAACGTCAATCTCACCGGCAACGGCCTCAACAATCTGCTGGTCGGCAATGCCGGCAACAATTACATCAACGGCGGCGCCGGCAATGACACCATGCAGGGCGGCGCCGGCAACGATACCTACGTGGTGGACAGCGCCGGCGACATCGTCGACGAGAGCGTGGCCGGTTCGAACGGCTTCGACCGGGTGCAGTCGGCGCTATCGATCAACCTTGCGGATGCCGCCCACTTCAAGGGCGCCATCGAGATGGGTGTGCTTTTGGGCAGTGCCAATGTCAATCTCACCGGCAACGGCCTCAACAATCTGCTGGTCGGCAATGCCGGCGGCAACTTTATCAACGGCGGCGCCGGCGCCGACACTATGCAGGGCGGTGCGGGTAACGATACCTATGTGGTGGACAACGCCAACGACATCGTCGATGAGAGCGTGGCCGGTTCGAACGGCTTCGACCGGGTGCAGTCGGCGCTGTCGATCAACCTTGCCGATGCTGTCCATTTCAAGGGCGCCATCGAGATGGGCGTGCTGACGGGCAGTGCCAATGTCAACCTCACCGGCAACGGCCTCAACAACTTGCTGGTCGGCAATGCCGGCGGCAACTTCATCAACGGCGGCGCCGGCAATGACGCCATGCAGGGCGGTGCCGGCAACGACACCTATGTGGTGGATAGTGCCGGCGACGTCGTCGACGAGAGCGTGGCGGGCTCGGACGGCTTCGACCGGGTGCAATCGACGCTGTCGATCAACCTGTCGGATGCTGCCCACTTCAAGGGCGACATCGAGATGGGTGTGCTGACGGGCGGTTCCAACGTCAACCTTGCCGGCAACGGCCTCAACAATTTGCTGGTCGACAATGCCGGCGACAACTTCATCGACGGCGGCGCCGGCAACGACAGTCTGACCGGCGGGGCGGGCCATGACACGTTCGCCTTCACCACGGCGCTGCACAACACCGCCAAATGTCGACACCATCGCCGACTTTGTCTCGGGCGACGACACCATCCAACTGGCGAGCGCCATCTTCACGGCGCTGACGGCGACCGGCACGCTCGCCGCCTCCGCCTTCGCCATGGGCGCAGCCACCACGCCCGACCAGCATATCCTCTACGACAGCACCAACGGCTGGCTCAGCTACGATGCCGACGGCAGCGGCTCCGGTGCCGCCATCCACTTCGCCACACTCTCCACCCATCCGACCATCTCCAACGCGGATTTCGTCGTGGTGTGAGGAGCGCATCGCTGAAGCATGAAGCATAAAGCCCGCCTCGGTTATTCGAGGCGGGAGCGCCAGTATCGGCGGCCGGATTGCCAGATTGGTTGGCCGGACTACGTGGCATTGCCGGTGCGGCTGGGGCAGCAGGCAGAAAGTGCCGTACGGTCGGCTTGAGTTTCTTTCGCTGTGCGAGATCGCTTCTCGCCGTTCATGCGGAACCGCTTTCCGAAAGTGCGCTGACGGCAGCAGTGAATTTAAGAATTCGTCAAGGAATTCAACGCGCTGGTTGAGCGCCATCTTAACGCGCCCTTAAACCGCCGCATCTACCGTTCAACGGGACGCCATCGGCACGGGGACGACAAGGGCAGCGCATGGCGAGCCGCAGGGACAGACGCATCGAACCCAGCTTCGACGAGCCGTCAAGGACGTCGGCAGGATTTTCGGTGCGCGAAGAGGACCGCGTCATGCCCGCAAGCCGCAAATCCCAGGCCAAGCGCAAATCCGCCAACGGGAAATCCACCAAGGGGAAATCAAGGCGCGGCAGCGGTCGGGCGCGTCGCAGCGGGTTTTTCAGCATTTTCGGCCGGCTCGTCTACTGGTGCTTCGTTCTCGCCATCTGGGGCGGCATCGCCGCGGCCGGCATCGTCGTCTACTACGGCGCCAAGATGCCGGCGGCCACGACCTGGGAAATCCCGGATCGGCCGCCCAACATCAAGATCGTTTCGGTCGACGGCCACCTGATCGCCAATCGCGGCATGAGTGGCGGCGAGGCACTCAGCCTCAAGGAAATGTCGCCCTATATTCCTGAGGCCGTCGTTGCCATCGAAGACCGGCGCTTCTATTCGCATTTCGGTATCGATCCGATCGGTCTGGCGCGGGCAATGGTGACGAATGTCGTGGGCGGCCATTTCAGCCAGGGCGGCTCGACGCTGACCCAGCAATTGGCGAAGAACCTGTTTTTGAAGCCTGATCGCACGATCGAACGCAAGGTGCAGGAGGTGCTGCTGGCGCTGTGGCTGGAGCACAAGCACAGCAAGGACCAGATCCTGCAGATGTATCTCAACCGGGTCTATTTCGGTTCCGGCGCCTATGGCGTGGAGGCGGCTTCCCGGCGCTATTTCGGCAAGAGCGCGCGCGACGTGACGCTGTCCGAGGCTGCCCTTCTGGCCGGCCTGCTCAAGGCGCCGTCGAGGCTGTCGCCAGCACGCGACCCGAAGGCGGCGGAAGCGCGCGCCCAGCTCGTGCTCGCCGCCATGCACGACCAGGGCATGATTTCCGGCAAGCAACTCGCCACGGCCATGAGCGCGCCGGCGACCCGGGCGCCGTCCTACTGGACGGGGTCGGAAAACTACGTCGCCGACACGGTCATGGAGGAACTTCCTGACCTGATCGGAGATGTACAGGGCGACATCGTTGTCGACACGACGGTCGACCTGTCGCTGCAGAAGATCGCCGAGAAATCGATCCGCACGCTGATCGAGACGAGCGGCAAGAAGCTCAATGTCAGCCAGGGCGCGCTGGTCTCGATCGACGACACCGGCGCGGTGCGGGCGATGGTCGGCGGCAACGACTATGCGAGCAGCCAGTTCGACCGCGCTTCCGAGGCCAAGCGCCAGCCCGGCTCCGCCTTCAAGCCGTTCGTCTACATGGCCGCGCTGGAGGCCGGACGCACGCCCGAGAGCGTGCGCAACGACGCGCCGATCCGGATCGGCAACTGGACGCCGACCAATTTCGGCGGCAAATACTACGGCAGGGTCACGCTCGCCACGGCGCTGGCCAAGTCGCTCAATTCCGTTGCTGCGCAACTGACCATGGAGGTCGGCCCGGCCGCCGTCATCGAGGCGGCGCACCGCATGGGCATACAGTCGGACCTCCAGAAGAACGTATCCATTGCGCTTGGCACGTCCGAGGTCACGCCGCTGGAACTGACCGCGGCCTATGTGCCGTTCGCAAATGGCGGTTATCGGCCGGACGTCCATTTCATCAGCAAGATCACCACGGCCGACGGCAAGCTGCTCTATGCCTTCGACGGCGGCAAGGCACCGCGGGTGGTGAAGCCCGAAATCGTGGGCATGATGAACTCGATGATGGCCGGCACGGTGCAACTGGGCGGCACGGCCAAGAAGGCGGCTTTCGGCTGGCCGTCGGCCGGCAAGACCGGAACCAGCCAGAATTCCCGCGACGCCTGGTTCGTCGGCTATACGTCCAACCTTACCACCGGCGTGTGGTTCGGCAATGACGACGGCTCGCCGATGAAGCGGGTCACGGGCGGCTCGCTGCCTGCCCAGGCGTGGCACGAATTCATGCTCGCCGCCCATGAAGGCGTGCCGGTGCGGCCGCTTCCGGGCGGCTGGAAACCGCCGCCGTCCGGCGCGATCGTGCAGGACGACGGGCCGGTGCCAGTTCCCACTGCCGATGTCGGTGCGAGACCGGCGACCGTGTCCCGTCAGGCCGTTCGCGCGCCTGCACAGCCGCCGCGTCCTGCGCCGCCGCAACCCGTTGGCGGCGCGCAAACAGTCGATGCCGACGGCTTCGGCATGCCGGCGCAGGACAACGCGCCGACGGCGTCCATCGGCCATCCCGTCCCGCCGGGAAATGTCGGCGGGCCATCCAGGAAGCGTCACACAACCATACTGGATATACTGAGCGGCGGCTGACGGCGCGCGGCACCGCACAGGCTGCGGCTGGATCTTCGTCGGCTCCTCAGGCAGCCGCACCGGGCGCCGGAGACGTGCCTGGATCGAGGTCGTCGCCGGCCAGAGTCGGCTCCGCCCGGCCTTGCAGCACCGTCTCGACGATGCCCCTGGCGATCTCGCGCTCTCCCATGATGACGGTGTCGGCGCCGAAGCCTTTCAGATGCTCCACCTCCGCATCGGAGTGGGCGCGGGCGATAACGGCGATGCCGGGGTTCGCGGCTCGTGCCAGCAGGATGATCCGGCCGGCTTCGAAGGCGTTGGGAATGGCCAGGATCAGGCGGCTCGCTCCGGCTGGATTGGCCGCGGCGAACACGTCGGCGCGCGCGGCATTGCCGGAAATCGCCTCGATGCCCTCTCCCCTGATCCGCGCCAGCGTCTTGTCCGCGTCCTCGATGACGAGGAAAGGCAGGCCGGACTGTTTGAGCGACGATCCCACCAGGCTGCCGACGCGGCCGTAGCCGATGAGGATCGTGTGGCCGGACAGTGCGGTCGAGGGCGGAGGTCCGTCGTCTTCATCGAGGGCCTGCGGCACCGCCGCCGCGACTTCGCCGGGCGCGGTGGCCGGACCGGTCGGCCGGATATCCGGCTGCGGCTCCCGTTCCGCGGCGCGGCTTTCGAGATGGGGCTTGAGCCAGTCGACCGCCGCGAACATCACCGGATTGAGCACGATCGACAGAATGGCGCCGGCCAGGATCAGGTCACGTCCTTCCTCGGGAAGCAGTCCCAGCCCGACGCCGAGCTCGGCCAGGATGAAGGAGAATTCGCCGATCTGGGCGAGGCTGGCCGAAATGATCAGCGCCGTCGACATCGGATGCCGGAACGCGAGCACGATCAGGAAGGCTGCGACCGACTTGCCGATCAGGATGATGAACAGCACGGCGAGCACCGGACCCGGATGGGCCAGCAAGCTGAACGGATCGAACAGCATGCCGACGGAGACGAAGAACAGCACCGAAAAGGCATCGCGCAAGGGCAGCGATTCCTCGGCCGCCTGATGACTGAGCTCGCTTTCGCTCATGATCATGCCGGCGAAGAAGGCGCCGAGCGCCAGCGATACGCCGAACAGGTTCGCGGCGCCGAAGGCGACGCCCAGCGCGATCGCGAGAACGGACAGCCTGAACAGTTCGCGCGAGCCGGTGTGGGCGACGTAATGCAAAATCCACGGGATGACGCGCCGGCCGACCACCAGCATGAGGATGACGAAGGCGGCGACCTTCACCAGCGTCGCGCCGACGATGCCCCAGACGCCGTAGTCGGCGACGAAGGAGAACAGGCCGCCGACCGGAATCTCCGCCGTCTCCCGGCCTCCGAGAACGCCTGCGAGGGCGGGCAGGAGCACCAGCGCCAGCACCATGGCGAGGTCTTCCACGATCAGCCAGCCGACGGCGATCCGCCCCTTTTCGGTCTCGATGAGGCGGCGCTCCTGCATGGCCCTCAACAGGACGACGGTCGAGGCGACAGAGAGCGCGAGGCCGAAGACGAGGCCCGCGCCGAGCGTCCATCCGAGGAACCAGGCCAGGCCCGCGCCGAGAACGGTGGCGAAGGCGATCTGGACGATCGCGCCAGGCACCGCGATCGCGCGGACGGACAGAAGGTCTTTCAGCGAGAAATGCAGGCCGACGCCGAACATCAGCAGGATGACGCCGATCTCGGCAAGCTCGAGCGCCAGATGCTGGTCGGCCACGAAACCTGGCGTGTTCGGTCCGACCAGCATTCCGGCCACCAAGTAGCCGACCAGAGGCGGGGCGCGGAAGCGATTGGCGATGGCTCCGAAGATGAACGCCAGCCCCAGACCGGCGACGATGGTTGCAATCAGGGGCGTGTCATGGAGCATGCTCTATCGCGGCGCCTTTCAAACGGTTGGATGGTGCGGTCGAAATGCCGCCTTGGCGAATATGGTGGCAGGATGTGCCTGCACGCAACCCCGGCGGCCCGATATTGCGGAACAAAATGCCGGCGGCCTGGCCGCCGGCAGTCAGTCGAGATTGGCCGCGGTCACGCCGCCATGAGCATCTTCTCGATATCCCAGACCGGCTGGTTCGTGAGCGTCTTGGGGATTTCGGCGACGAGTTTCCCGACGACCTCCTTGTGCAGCTTGCGGCGCATTTCGCCGAGCACCTGCGGCGGCGCGACGATCACCAGACGATCATAGGCACCCGCATGAGCCTGCTTGTAGAGCCGTTCGGCGATGTCGTCGGCGAAGCGTTCCTTGTTGAGGCGGTGCCAGTCGGTCTCCTGGAACGCGCTCTTGTGCGCCGAGGGGCCGTCGCTGTAGCGGCCGGGTCTCTCGACGCCCTGCTCGCGGGTGGCGCGGTTTTCCTGCTCCATCTCCTGCACGACCTGGAAGTCGGGAAATTTGGCGTCGCCCTCGTTTTTCAGGAAAAGGGCCTTTTCGCCGTCGGCGACGACCACCCACAGACCGTGCTTGAGGATCAGGTTCTCCATTGGATTTCCTTCCATATTCGCCTTCATCCGCCTGCCGCCGCCTCGCAAAAAAACGCCCTCACGAACGGTTCGTTCCTCTGCCGCGCGTCGTCCGGGCCTGTCTCGAAAAATGGCAGGGTCTTCGCCCTGGCAGGATGGCGCGGGCGGCTTGTCTGCGGCGTCCGCAATAATTTTCTTCCTCCTTTCCGGCTTCCGCAAAAGCGATTGCGTTTCGGGAAGGGCGGCGCGAGCGCATTTCTTCAAGCGGGCAGCCGGCGCGCGGTAAAAACGCGGATTGTTCGGATACCGCGATGCAAAACCAGACCTTCAAGCTGAATGCCTTTCCCGTCTTCATGAAAGTCGACGGCCGGACCGTCGTCATTGTCGGCGGCGGCGAGGAAGCGTTGGCGAAGGCACGGCTGCTGGCCCAGTCCAGCGCGGCGTTGCGCATCGTCTCTCCTGAAATCGTGCCCGAACTGGCGGCGTGGGCGGCCGGCGAGGCCTGCGAAATCGTGGACGCGGCCTATGCGCCGGACCATCTGGACGGTGCCGTCATGGTCTTCGCGGCGAGCGGCGACGCCATGCTGGACGCGCGCGTGATCGCCGATGCGCGGCGCGCCGGCATTGCGGCCAACGCCGTGGATCGTCCGGAACTCTGCGATTTTTTCACCCCCGCGCTGGTCAATCGCGCGCCGGTGGCGGTGGCCATCGGCACGGAAGGGGCCGGACCGGTGCTCGCCCAGATGATTCGCGCGCGCATCGACCAGATGCTGTCGCCTTCGCTGGGGCCTCTCGCCGTGCTCGCCGCCTCGTTCCGCGATGCCGCCGAGCATTTGCTGCCCAAGGGCAACCGCCGGCGCGGCTTCTGGCGCGATTTCTTCACCGGCGCTCCTGCCCGCGCGGCGGAAAGCGGCGATCTGGCCTTGGCACACGAAGCGGCGAGCGAACTGCTTCTGGCGTCTCGGCCGGCGGCCGGCCATATCGCGCTCGTCGGCGCCGGGCCGGGTGCCGAGGACCTTCTGACCCTGCGCGCGCAGCGCCTGCTGATGGAGGCCGACGCCATCGTTCATGATGCGCTGGTGCCTGAGGCGGTCGTCGCGACGGGGCGCCGCGACGCCGAACGCTTTCCCGTCGGCAAGCGCAAGGGCTGCCATTCGAAGAGCCAGCGCGAGATCAACGCCCTGCTGGTCGCACTCGGCCGCGAGGGCAAGCGCGTGGTGCGCCTGAAAAGCGGCGATCCGCTGGTGTTCGGGCGTGCCGGCGAGGAGATGGCCGCGCTGCGCGACGCGGGCATTTCCTACGAGGTCGTGCCCGGCGTCACCTCCGCCTTCGCGGCGGCCGCCGATTTCGAGATTCCGCTGACGCTGCGCGGCGTCACTTCGTCGATGGTCTTCACCACCGGACACGACCTCAAGGGCCGCTCGTTGCCGGACTGGGCGAAGCTCGCCATCTCGGGCGCCACGGTCGCCGTCTATATGGGACGCTCGGTCGCCGCCGACGTGGCTGGCCGGCTGATGGATGCGGGCCTCGCTTCCGACACGGCGGTGGCGGTGGTGGAAAACGCCAGCCTCGCCAACCGCCGGCGCTTCCACGGCACGCTGGCCGACCTGCCTGCGCTGGAAGCGCGAGGCGATCTTTCCGGGCCGGTGATGACCATCATCGGCGATGCGGTGGCCGGCGCCGATTTCACGCGCTCCGAGCCGCTCGTGGCGCACACCGAGCGAAGGACGGCGACACCGGTCGCCGAAGGAGCCAGGGCATGAAGATCCTCACCGCAAACCGGCTCACCGACGGCGAATGCCTCTGGTGGGGCAGGGGCGCCTGGAACGAGACGATCGAGGGGGCCGACATCGCCGCCGACAAGGAAGCCGAAGCGAGGCTGGAAGCGATCGGTCGGGAAGCTTTCGCCGTCAATTTCGTCCTCGACGTGGCGGTCATCGACGTCGAACTGGTCGACGGCTCGATCCGCCCGCTGCGCCTGCGCGAGCGCATCCGCGCTGCCGGCCCCACCGTCCGCAACGATCTTGGCAAACAGGCGCGCGGCCTCGCCGCGTAGCAGGCAAGGGCGGTCCGCCCGAGACGACCCCGGAGAGACGAGCATGTACCGTTACGATGAGTTCGACCACGAGTTTGTCCGCGCCCGCGTCGCCCAGTTCAGCGACCAGGTCGAGCGCCGGCTCTCCGGCGAGATCACCGAGGAGCAGTTCCGGCCGCTCAGGCTTATGAACGGCGTCTATCTCCAGCTTCACGCCTACATGCTGCGTGTCGCCATTCCCTATGGCACGCTGTCGTCGCGCCAGCTCAGGATGCTGGCGCATATCGGCCGCAAGTACAGCAAGGGTTACGGCCATTTCACCACGCGCCAGAACATGCAGTTCCATTGGCCGGCGCTGTCGGAGATTCCGGCCGCGCTCGCCGATCTCGCCTCGGTCGAGATGCATGCGCTGCAGACCAGCGGCAACTGCATCCGCAACGTCAGTGCCGACCATTTCGCAGGCGCCGCCGCCGACGAGGTGGCCGATCCGCGCCCCTATGCCGAGATCCTCAGGCAATGGTCTTCGGTACATCCGGAATTCACCTATCTGCCGCGCAAGTTCAAGATCGCGCTGACCGGCTCGGAACGCGACCGCGCTGCGATCCAGACCTACGATATCGGCCTGCACCTCAAGAAGGACGCGCAGGGCGAGCTCGGTTTCGCGGTCTGGGTCGGCGGCGGCCAGGGCCGCACGCCGCTTCTCGCCAAGAAGATCAGGGATTTCCTGCCGCGCCGTGACCTGCTCTCCTACATCACCGCGATCATGCGCGTGTACAATCTGCACGGCCGCCGCGACAACAAGTGGAAGGCGCGCATCAAGATACTCGTCCACGAACTGGGCGCACAGGATTTCGCCCGGCAGGTCGAGGCCGAGTGGGAAGCGCTCAAGGACAGCGACCTCAAGCTGCCGCAGGCCGACATCGACGCGATCAACGCCTATTTCGAGCCGCCGGCGCTGCCCGACCGGCCGGAAGGCGACGAAGCGGTGCGGCTGGCCAGGCTCGATTCCAGAAGCTTCTCCGAATGGCTCACCCAGAACGTCACGACGCATCGCCATCCCGACTACGCCGCCGTCACCATCTCGCTGAAGAACATCGGCGAGACGCCCGGCGACATCTCCGACAGCCAGATGGAGGCGGTGGCCGACATTGCCGAGACATACGCTTTCGACGAGGCGCGGGTCAGCCACGAGCAGAATCTGGTGCTGCCGCATGTCGCCCGCGCCGACCTCAAGACGGTCTATGACAGGCTGGTGGAGATCGGCTTGGCCACGGCCAATATCGACCTGATCAGCGACATCATCGCCTGCCCCGGCCTCGACTATTGCACGTTGGCCAATGCCCGTTCCATTCCGGTGGCGCAGCAGATCGCCAAGCGCTTCGCCTCATTGGAGCGCCAGCGCGACATCGGCGAACTGAAGCTCAACATTTCGGGCTGCATCAACGCCTGCGGCCACCACCATGTCGGCCATATCGGCATCCTCGGCGTCGAGAAGAAGGGTGCGGAGCTTTACCAGGTGACGCTCGGCGGCTCGGCCGACGAGAACGCCTCGCTCGGCGACATCATCGGCCGCGGCTTCGGTCCGGACGAGATCGTCGATGCGATCGAAACCATCGTCGAGACCTATCTTTCCATCCGTACGGACAGCGCGGAACGCTTCCTCGACACCTATCGTCGGGTCGGCCAGGTGCCGTTCAAGGAGGCGCTCTATGGAGCAGAAGCCAAGGCTGCCTGACGAGGACGAGGCATCGGAATCCGGGATCGCGGCGGAAGCGGCGGGGCTGGATGCGCTCTACGGCCATCTGCCGGCGCTCGAGATCATCGCCCTTTCCGCGGAAAAACTGTTCGAGGGCGGCGTCGGTGCGGTGTCTTCCTTCGGCGCTGATTCAGCGGTCCTGCTGCACCTGATCGCCAAGGTCGACCGGCATCTGCCGATCGTCTTTCTCGACACGGGCAAGCACTTCCTGGAGACGCTCGACTATCGCGACGCGCTCGTCGCCGATTTCGGCCTGACGGATATCCGCGTGGTTTCCCCCGACGAGGCGGCGCTGGCGCGCGTCGATCCATCGGGGAAGCTGCACGAAACCGACACCGATGCCTGCTGCGACGTCCGCAAGGTCGAGCCGATGGCGCGGGGCGTCGCACCGTTCAAGGCTTGGTTCACCGGCCGCAAGCGCTTCCAGGCCTCGACGCGCGCCCAGTTGCCGGTGTTCGAGGCGGTCGGCTCGCGCATCCGCGTCAATCCGCTGGCGCACTGGACGACGGCGGACCAGGCGGACTACATGCGCACGCACCGGCTGCGCGCCAATCCGCTGGTGGCCTACGGCTATCTCTCGATCGGCTGTTTTCCCTGCACGCAGCCCGTCCAGCCGGGCGAGGACGCGCGCAGCGGCCGCTGGGCCGGTCACGCCAAGACCGAGTGCGGCATTCACCTCTCCGGCCTGGAGAAATCGCTGACGGACGCCTCGCTTTGAGCCGCCGGAAACCGACAGGATGACGATGACCGCGATTGTACAGGAAACGAACGCCCCCGCCGTCAGGCTCTGGACGCCCGACGGCTTCCGCGAGGACGAATGGGTTCACGCCGAGAGCGCGGACGCGCTGGCAGGCGACGACCGCGTGATCCTTCCGCTTGCCGCGTTCCTGGCGCTGGATCCCGAGACCCGGCGCGCCGAAGGGCGGCGGCTCGGCGTCGCGCTGCAGCCGGGCGAGGGGATCGAAGCGATCGCCGACTTGCTGGAGGACGTCGCGCTGGTCGCACTGGCGTTCCCCGCCTTCAACGACGGCCGCTCCTTCTCCAAGGCTGAATTGCTGCGCAGCCGTCACGGCTTCGCCGGAGCGGTGCGGGCGACCGGGCAGGTGCTTGTCGACCAGTTGCCGCACATGCTGCGCGTCGGCTTCAACGAGTTCGAGATTTCCAACCCGGTGCTTTTGAAGCGGCTGGAAGAAGGGCGTCTCGACGGCCTGCCGCTCTACTACCAGCCGTCTGCCAGGACAGCCGCAAGCGCCGGAAAATTCTCGTGGCGGCGACTGCCGGCGGCATAGGCCCACCTTACAACCGCCCTGCAGGTCAGCGGATCGCGACGGATCGCGTCCGGCGCGATCCATACACCATTTTCAGCGCTGCCACGAAGCCGACCAGTCCCAACGGAAGGAAGGCGACAAACAGCCAGCGCGCCACCCCGGCGGCGGTGTCCTGGTTGATGCCGCCGGAGAAGCCGCTGGCGTTGGCGACGATGCCGGCGAGCGCGGCGCCGACCGCATAGCCGATGCGCTGCATGGTCGGGACGGCGGCCGAGGCGATCGTCTGTTCGTCTGCTGGAGCGCTGGCGACGATCACCCGCGTCACGAATGGCCAGGCGAGGCCGAAGCCGCCGCCCTGCAGGACGGCGCAGGCCACGATCAGCGGAATCGAGCCCAGCGGCACCGTCCAGGCGAAGCCGGCAGCACCCGTGGCGATCATCGCGGCGCCGCCGGCAATGATGACGGGCTCCCATTTCGGCGCGGCGCGGGCGACGAGGATCGAGAGCACCGACCACGAGATGGATTCGGCGGCGATGATGTAGCCGGTCGTCAGAACCGGAACGTGATGGAGGCTGGTGAGCAGCAGCGGGCCGTAAAGGCCGAAGGTGCAGGTCGCCAGCGAAAACGACGCCACCATCGTCATGCCGCTTCCCAGCGGCGAGCGCCAGGAAAACAGGTGCGCCGGAAAGAGCCGCGAGCGCGGCCTCGAGGCGTCGAGCAGGAAGAAGAGGACCAGTGCCGCAAGGCCGGCCGCAAGCAGGATCGTGGAGCGCGCCAGGGCGACCTCGACACCGGCCGCTGCAATCAGTGCGATGCCGAGCGCGAGCAGGGCGAGCGCGGGGAACGGGAAGGGCGGCGCCGTCTGCGAGGAGACCGAGCGCGCCTGTGGCGTATTCAGCACCACCGAGCTTGTCAGCGCCATGCCGAATCCGGCGATCACGAACGCACCGAAAGCCCAGCGCCAACTGAAGGCGACGCTCATCAGCGCGCCGAGCAGAGGGCCGCTGAAGGCCGCAACGCCCCACACGGCGGACATGATGCCGAACAGTTGCGGCCAGATGGCGCGCGGAAACAGTCGCTCGACGGATACGAATGCCAGAGAAACCAGCGCCCCGCCGCCAAGGCCTTCCACAAGCCGTCCTGCCAGGAACATCGACATGGAGGGCGCCGTCGCGCAGATCAATGCGCCGATCCCGTAGAGCAGCGCGGCGAGCGTCATGTTGGCGCGCAGCGAGATATAGCTGACCAATCGTCCGGCAGTCGCGCCGGCGACGATTGCGCCCAGTTCGTAGATGGCGAGCGACCAGCCGACGAGTTGCACGCCCGACAGGTCGCCGACCATGGCCGGCATGATGGTCGCGATCATGGTTTCGGTGGTGGCATGCAGCAATATGCCGAGACTGACGAATGTAAAGCGCGCCAGGTCTCCGCTTGCCCGCAGGCTGCGCCAGTCCGCAGCGACCCCGTTCTCCTGCACCCCGTCGTCCTCCGACACGCGCTTGTTTCAAGGCGGCCTCCCGCGATTCGCGTGCCGCAGGCGGTCTTGTAGAACCTCAAGCGCTGTTGAGCTCAAGGGGGATTCGGCAACTGCGATGAAATCGGGTGAAACGAGGGCGGCGCCGACGCGAGGGCCATGAAAATCGAGAAGAAAACGCTATGCGCCGACCATTCATTGGGCCGGCTTTCGCAAGCGACGCCGGCGGGGTCATGACCCCGCCGGCGCCGTCTGTCGGTCAGTGGTGCGCGGCTATTTCAGCGACTGGATCAGGTCGATGGAGGAGACCGCGACGGCGAGATTCAGGCCGGTCTGGGCCTGGGCGCTGAGCGGCTGGAGATTGATCGAGTTCTTGAACCCGCCGACCAGGACGTTCAGTCCACCACCGGTCACGACGCTGGCTTCGGCGTTGACGCCGTAGTAGCTGCCGGCGAGCGCGCCATCCGCGTAGTCGCGCGAGGGGGCGAAGACCGCCCAGACCAGTTCGCCCTGGTCGGTCTTGCCGAGGTCGACGCCCAGTTTCGAGACGAGACCGGTGTAGTGTTCCCTGGTGCCGTCATGCGAGGAGCGGTAGGTGCAGTCGAGCGTCTTGTTGGAGGCAATGACGTAGCCCAGCCCGCCGTCGATCGAGCAGCGCAGCACGCCGAGCTTTACGTTGGCCTGAGCAGGAACGGCGAAGGCGAGGGTTGCGAGACCGGCGGCAAGCGCGAGTTTCTTCAACATCGGAAAAATCCTTTCTGCAATACAACCCTTACAACGGAAAGGGCAGCGGACCGTTCCGACGCAATATTGGCATGATGAAGGCGCCGGCCGCTCGATCGGGAGAGCATCGGCCGGCATTGCATCAAAAAAGCAGGTGAAGAGTGCCTTGCGAGAAGGGCGTCAGCTCACGCGCGCCAGTCCGTCCTTGGCCGGCTGGTAGTTCGGGTTGAGGTGGATGGCCTCACGATAGGACTTGGCCGCGCGCTGCTTGTCGCCGCGCCGCTCGTAAATGAGGGCCTGGTTGGCCCAGGCCTCGGCGTTCTTGGAGTCGAGCTTGATGGCCATATTGAAGTCGGAGAAGGCGTTCTGCTCGTCGCCGGTGGCGAGATAGGACAGGCCGCGGCCGTTGTAGGGCTCGGAGGCGCTCGGGGCCAACGAAATGGCCGTCGAAAAGTCCTCGATGGCGAACTTGTGCTGGCCCTGCTGCTGATAGATCAGGCCACGATTGTTGTAGGCGCGCGCATCGGTGGTGTCGAGCTGGATGGCCTTCTGGAAATCGTTGAAGGCGTTCTGGGTCTGGCCGGCGTTGCTGTAGAGATTGCCACGTCCGATATAGGCGGCGTCATAGTTCGCATTGAGCTGGATGGCGCGGTTGTAGTCGGCCAGCGCCGCCGGCTGGTTGCCGAGGAAACGCTGGATCAGAGCCCGGTTGGAATAGGCCTGATAGAAGGCAGGGTTGAGTTCGATGGCCTTGTTGAAGTCCTTGAGCGCCGCCTGATACTGGCCGCTGCGGCCGTAGGCGGAGCCGCGCACGTTGTAGGATTCGGGGTTGCGCGGGTCGCGGTCGATCACCGAAGAAAGCGAGGCGATGTTCTCGGACGAGCCCTGCGCCTTGTCGATGTTGGCCAGATCGCCCACCGCAGAGGTCTGGCAACCCGCGATCGCCATGGCGGAGGCGGCAACACCGGCAAGAACGAGGCTGCGCCAGCTTGCCCGGCGTCCATCGATCGTAAGGTTCATCTGCCTTCCCTCGCTGTCCATCGCCGCCGCCGGTCCCTCACGCCGGTCAGCCATTCATGTTTTCAACAAGCGAAAGCCTGTTTCAAACAAAAAGGTGGCGGCGATTGCGCATCGCGCCACCTCTATCCCTTGAAAAGGACGAAAAATGGGCCGGTCAGCGCGGCGCGCGGGCCGCGCCGGCGCCGTTGGCGGCCGGACGAGGGGTGCCGGGGATCAGGCCTTCGCGCTGGGCGCGCTTACGCGCCAGCTTGCGGGCGCGGCGGACGGCCTCGGCCTTCTCGCGGGCGCGCTTCTCCGAAGGCTTCTCGTAGTGCCCGCGCATCTTCATTTCGCGGAAAATGCCTTCGCGCTGCATCTTCTTCTTGAGCGCGCGGAGCGCCTGGTCAACATTGTTGTCGCGGACGAGTACCTGCACGGGCGATCCTGTGTTTCCGGTGTGAAATCTCTGGGCAATAAGCGAACGCCAATTGCCCCCGCGGCGGCTTTCGCCACGAATTGAAGCGCGCATTAGCAGAATCAGGGCTGACTGTCTACGGGAAATCGCGCGCGCCGGCGGCGAGGGCCGGCGTCGCCGGTCTATTCCGCCGCATCGCTCAGGCCGTCGGGCGCGGCTACATTCGGGTCGCCCGGCGCCGTCTCGCAGCCCAGATCGGGGAAGGCGAGGATGCGCTGGCCGTGGAAATCGGTGCGCAGGACGAGCAGGCCGCGCTCCTCGAAATAATCGAGAAGGCGCTGCGCGCGTCGTTCGGAATGGGTGCCGTAGGCCCGCGCCAGTTCCGCGTTGGAAGGGCAGGGCAGGCCGCCCACGGCCGCCCGCGCGACCAGCAGGAACACGCCCTGGAGATCGTCGGGCAGGCTTTCCGACAGTGACAGCGCTTTCGACCATATGTCGCTGTCGGCGGTTTGCGTATCCACGCCGGCGCGCGCCACGGCCAGGCGCCGGCGGAAGGCGGGGAGCGGCAGCGGTTCGCCCGGCACGCGCCTGATGCGGCAACGAACCAGGAAATCCTGGTAGAGCACGGCGTCGGTGCGGAAGCCGGCGTCCGGATCCTCCAGGATTTCGGTCAGCACCGTTTCGATGCCGGTCTCGCGCTCGGCTTCGTCGATGATGGCGAAGACGGGTTCGGCGGCGGGCTCCGGCGCCGGTTTTGGGCGTGCGAGCTGGGCGAGAATATCTGCCGTGGCGGTCGGCGGCGGTGGCGCGGGACGGCGTGGCGGCCTCAGCATCTCCTCGTCCGGTCCTGCGGTGAAGATCAGGTCGCGGGCATCCTGCGGCGCTTCCGGCAGCGGCGTCAGCTTCGGGCTGGAGGAGCGCGCCTGGGTCTCGACCGCGCCGATGACGACCGGCAGCGGCCGGCGCGAGAGCGCCGGGCCGAGCGCCACGAAATGCCCGCGCGCCAGGTCGCGAAACATCTCGGCCTGCCTGCGGTCCATGCCGAGCAGGTCGGCGGCGCGCGCCATGTCGATGTCGAGGAAGGTGCGGCCCATCAGGAAATTCGAGGCTTCCGCCGCGACGTTCTTGGCGAGCTTGGCGAGGCGCTGGGTGGCGATGACGCCGGCGAGGCCGCGCTTGCGGCCGCGACACATCAGGTTGGTCATCGCGCCGAGCGAGACTTTTCGTGCCTCGTCCGCCACCTCACCGGCGGCCGACGGGGCGAAAAGCTGTGCTTCGTCAACGACCACCAGCATCGGATACCAGTGGTCGCGCTCGGCGTCGAACAGGCCGCCGAGAAAGGCGGCCGCCGCGCGCATCTGCTGCTCGACATCGAGGCCTTCGAGGTTGAGCACCACCGAGACGCGGTGCTGGCGGATGCGGCCGGCGATACGGGTGAGTTCCGCTTCGGTGCGCTGGGCGTCGACCACCACATGCCCGAACCTGTCGGCGAGCGTGACGAAGTCGCCTTCCGGGTCGATGACGCATTGCTGCACCCAGGGCGCGCTCTGTTCCAGCAGGCGGCGCAAGAGATGCGACTTGCCTGAACCGGAATTGCCCTGCACCAGCAATCGGGTCGCCAGAAGCTCCTCGAGGTCGAGCGCGGCGGGCTTGCCGAGGGCGGCTGCGCCTCCGGCGGCGCTACCGGCCACCCCCATGTCGATTTCAACTTTCATGCCGCATCCCTGGTCCGGCTCGTGTCTAACACCGCCTGTTGCCGGGAGCGAAGAGGCCTGGCAGCGATTCCCACAGATGGAACCGCAATGTTGCCGGGCGATGAAGCGGCCAATTGCTTCAGGCGGTGAAGCGCCATGCACCGTCGCAAACAGCGCAAGGATGGTGGCGCGGTTTCGATAGTGATACACCACGCGCCGGAAGCTGCCACGAGGCCAGAACGTGAAGAAATATTCGGTATTCGCCATCGCCCGCGAGGCCATGCGCGGCCACAAGGGCTGGGAACAGCAATGGCGTTCCCCTGAACCCAAGGCCGCGTACGACGTCATCATCGTCGGCGCCGGCGGGCATGGGCTGGCGACCGCCTATTACCTGGCGAAGGAGCACGGCATCACCAATGTCGCCGTGCTGGAGAAGGGCTGGCTCGGCGGCGGCAACACCGGCCGCAACACCACCATCATCCGCTCCAACTACCTCTACGATGAGAGCGCCGGCATCTATAACCACGCGCTCAATCTCTGGGACGGGCTGTCGCAGGACCTCAACTACAACGTCATGTATTCGCCGCGCGGCGTCATGATGCTGGCGCACAACGTCCACGACATCCAGGTCTTCAAGCGCCACATCCACGCCAACCGGCTGAACGGCGTCGACAATGAATGGCTGACACCGGAGCAGGCGAAAGAATTCTGCCCGCCGCTCAACATCTCGAAGGACGCGCGCTATCCCGTGATGGGCGCCGCGTTGCAAAGGCGAGGCGGCACCGCTCGTCATGACGCCGTCGCCTGGGGTTATGCGCGCGGCGCGTCGGCGCGCGGCGTCGACATCATCCAGAATTGCGAGGTCACCGGCATCAGGCGCGCGGCCAACGGCGCCGTGGCCGGCGTCGAGACCTCGAAAGGCTTCATCGGCGCGAAGAAGATCGGCGTGGTCGCCGCCGGCCACTCCTCCGTCATGATGGCGATGGCCGATGTGCGCATGCCGCTGGAGAGCTACCCGTTGCAGGCGCTGGTGTCGGAGCCGGTCAAGCCGGTGTTCCCCTGCGTGGTCATGTCGAACACGGTGCACGCCTATATCTCCCAGTCCGACAAGGGTGAACTGGTGATCGGCGCCGGTACCGACCAGTATGTCTCCTATTCGCAGACCGGCGGCCTGCACATCCTCGAGCATACGCTCGACGCCATCTGCGAGATGTTCCCGATGTTCACGCGCATGAAGATGCTGCGCTCGTGGGGCGGCATCGTCGACGTCACGCCGGACCGCTCGCCGATCCTGGCCAAGACGCCGGTGAAGGGGCTTTATGTCAATTGTGGCTGGGGCACCGGGGGCTTCAAGGCGACGCCCGGTTCGGGCAACGTGTTCGCCCATACGATCGCCAAGGACGAGCCGCACCCGATCAACGCGCCGTTTACGCTGGAGCGGTTCCGGACGGGCCGGCTGATCGACGAGGCGGCCGCCGCCGCCGTGGCGCATTGAGGTTGGCCGAACCATGACAATCTGTTTGTTTCGGACCCCCACCCCTAACCCCTCCCCCTCGAGGGGAGGGGTTAGGGGTGGGGGTATTGTCGTCAGAGTCGCAGGAGGTTTCCCACCATGCTCCTGATCCATTGCCCCTATTGCGAGGAAGAGCGGCCGGAACTCGAGTTCCGCAATGCCGGCGAGGCGCATGTCGTACGCTCGTCCAACATGGCGGCGGAGAGCGACGAGGACTTCGAGAAGTTCTTCTTCATCCGCGACAATCCGAAGGGGATCATCTACGAGCGCTGGCGCCACATCCACGGCTGCGCGCGTTTCTTCAATGCTGTGCGCGACACGGTGAGCGACAAGTTCATCATGACCTACAAGGCCGGCGAGCCGAAGCCGAAGAAACTGCCTGTGGCGTCGGTGGCGGCTGCCGCCCCGGCCGCGCCTGTCGCTTACGCCAACCGGCCGCCGGACCAGCTCAACGAAAAGCCGGCCGTCCGCAAGGCGGCGCCGAAGAATGAACCGGCGCAGAAGCAAGAGCCATCGGCGAAACGCGCGAGCCCGAAAAAGCCGGGCGTGACAAAGACTGCCGCGAGCAGGACGACCGCAACCAGGACCGGCGCCGGCAAGACCGCCGCGAAGAAGGCGAGCAAGTAAATGGCTTCCACCTTCCGTATTGCCGGCGCCGGCCGCTTCGCCCAGGCCAGGTCCGCCTCCTTCAGCTTCGACGGCAAGGCCTATGCCGGCATCGAGGGCGACACGCTGGCGTCGGCGCTGCTCGCCAACGGCGTCCACCTCGTCGGCCGTTCGTTCAAGTACCATCGTCCGCGCGGCATATTGTCGGCCGGCGCGGAGGAGCCGAACGCGCTCGTCGAGATCAGCCGCGACGAGGCGCGCCGCACGCCGAACGTGCGCGCCACCGTGCAGGAACTCTATGACGGGCTGACCGCCACCTCGCAGAACCGCTGGCCGTCGCTGGAGCGCGACGTCGGCGCGATCAACGACCTGTTTTCGCCGTTCTTCTCGGCCGGCTTCTACTACAAGACCTTCATGTGGCCGAAGTCGGCGTGGAAGAGCCTTTACGAGCCGAACATCCGTGCGGCCGCCGGTCTCGGCGTGGCGCCGGACAAGCCTGATCCCGACCATTATTCGGCGCGCTTCGCCCATTGCGACGTGCTGGTGGTGGGTGGCGGCGCGGCCGGTCTCGCGGCTGCGCTGGCGGCGGCCGAGACGGGCGTTCGCGTCATCGTGTGCGACGAGCAGGCCGATCTCGGCGGTGCACTGCACTTCGAAAGCGGGGCCAGGATCGAGAACGAAGACGGCTGGACCTGGGCGCAGGGCGTCGCGGCGCGGCTGAAAGCGATGGGCAATGTGCGCGTGCTGACGCGCACCACGGCCTTCGGCTATTACGCACAGAATTTCGTCGGGCTGGTCGAGCGCGTCAGCGATCACCTGAAGACGCCCGGAGGCGACCTGCCGCGCGAGCGGCTGTGGCAAGTCCGGGCCAAGAAGGTGGTGCTCGCCACCGGCGCGATCGAGCGGCATATGGTGTTCGCCGACAACGACCGTCCCGGCGTCATGCTGGCCTCGGCGGCGCGCACCTATCTCAATCACTATGGCGTCGCCGTGGGCAGGAATGTCGGCCTCTATACGGCCAACGATTCGGCCTATGCCGTGGCGCTCGACCTGAAGAAGGCCGGGGTGAACATCCCGGCGATCGTCGACCTGCGCGACAATCCGCATGGCGAGCTTGTCGAGCAGGCCCGTGCCGCCGGCATCGAGATCCACGACGGCCGCGCCGTGGTCAAGGTCGGCGGCAAGCTGCGCGTCAACTCCATGACGGTGCAGAAGCGCACAGGCGGCGGCGAGCGCTCCATTCCGATCGACGCGTTGCTGATGTCGGCCGGCTGGACGCCGTCCGTCCACCTGTTCTCGCAGTCGCGCGGCAAGGTGATGTTCAATCATGAGGTTCGCCGCTTCCTGCCGGAAACCTACGTGCAGGACTGCGCGTCGGTCGGCGCCTGCAACGGCACCGACGGTCTGTCGGCGACGATGGACGAGGCCTATGCGGCCGGCGCCAGGGCTGCCAAGGAAGCAGGCGGCAAGGCGGCGCGCTCGGCAAAGCCCAAGGTGGATGCCAGCGAAGGCTGGTCGCGCGGCATGCTGGGCGCAGGCCCCGGCGCGGGACCGGGCACGACGGTGAAGGCATTCGTCGATTTCCAGAACGACGTCACCGCCAAGGACATCCGCCAGGCGGTGCACGAGGGCATGCGTTCGATCGAGCACGTCAAGCGCTTCACCACCAACGGCATGGCGACCGACCAGGGCAAGACCTCGAACATGCATGGCCTCGCGATCGCTGCCGAGGAACTCGGCAAGCCTATTCCCGGCGTCGGCCTGACCACCTTCCGCGCGCCTTATACGCCGGTCACCTTCGGCGCCATCATCGGCCATGCGCGGGGCGCGCTGTTCGACCCGACGCGGCGCACCGCCATGCATGGCTGGGCGGCCGGGCAGGGTGCCGCGTTCGAGGATGTCGGCCAATGGAAGCGCGCCTGGTATTTCCCGCAAGCCGGCGAGGACATGCACGCTGCCGTCAACCGCGAATGCGCGACGGTGCGCAGGACGGCCGGCCTGTTCGACGCCTCGACGCTCGGCAAGATCGAGGTCGTGGGCCCGGACGCGGCGACCTTCATGGAACTCATGTACACCAATCCGTGGCAGAAGCTGGAACCGGGCCGCTGCCGCTACGGCCTGATGCTGCGCGAGGACGGTTTCATCTATGACGACGGCGTCGTCGGGCGGCTGGCGCATGACCGCTTCCATGTGACGACGACGACCGGCGGTGCCGCGCGCGTCATGAACATGATGGAGGACTACCTCCAGACCGAATTCCCGCATCTCAAGGTCTGGCTCACCTCGATCTCCGAGCAATGGGCGGTGATCGCCGTGCAGGGGCCGAATTCGCGAAAGATCATCGAACCGCTGGTCGAAGGCATCGACATGTCGGACGAGTCGATGCCGCATATGTCGGTACGGGAAGGAAAAATCTGCGGCGTGCCGACACGGCTGTTCCGCATGTCGTTCTCGGGCGAGCGCGGCTTCGAGGTCAACGTGCCCGCCGATTACGGCGAGGCGGTGTGGGAGGCGCTGTGGGCCGAAGGCCAGAAGCACGACGCCTGCGCCTACGGCACCGAGACCATGCACGTCCTGCGTGCGGAAAAGGGCTACATCATCGTTGGCCAGGACACGGACGGCACGGTGACGCCCGATGACGCCGGACTCGGCTGGGCGATCGGCAAGAAGAAGACCGATTTCGTCGGCATTCGCGGCCTCAAGCGGCCGGACCTCGTGGCGCCGGGCCGCAAGCAGCTTGTCGGGTTGAAGACGAAAGACCCGAAGGTGGTGCTGGAGGAGGGGGCGCAGATCGTCGAGGACCCCAACCAGCCGATCCCGATGAAGATGATCGGCCACGTCACGTCGAGCTATTGGTCGCAGAATTGCGGCCGCTCCATCGCGCTGGCGCTGGTGGCCGGGGGGCGCGAGCGCATGGGCGAGACGCTCTACGTCCCGATGCCCGACGGCGTGATCGAGGTCGAGGTTTCGGGGACCGTGTTCTTCGACGAGAAGGGAGAGCGCCTCAATGGCTAAAGCTGCCAGACGTTCCGCCGCAGATGCCGCCGATCGCCGCCCCGCGCTGGAGGATCGCGAAGCATTCGGGACCGGCGTGACGGTGACGGCGCTGCCGCCGGCCGAGCGCGTCTCGCTGCGCGCGCCGGCGGACTCGGTCGCTTCGCTGTCGCGGGCGCTCGGCGTCACGCTGCCGCAGAAGCCGAAGACCTCCGCCGCGAAGGGCAGCCGCATCGCGCTGTGGCTGGGGCCGGACGAGTGGCTGGTCATGGACGAGGCGGGCGCCGATCTGCTGGCCGACTGCGCCAGGGCCAGGCAACTGCATTCGGCGGTCGACATCTCGCATCGTAACGTTGCGATCTCGGTCACCGGCCCGGCGGCGGAAAGCTGCGTCAACGCCGGCTGTCCGCAGGACCTGTCGCTTGCTGCGTTCCCGGTCGGCGCCTGCTCGCGGACCGTGCTCGGCAAGGCCGAGATCGTGCTCTACCGCACGGCCGCGGACGCGTTCCGCGTCGAATGCTGGCGCTCCTTTTCGGACTATGTCTTTACTTTCCTCGGTGAGGCCGCGCGCGACGCCGCGGCCTGATCCGCGACACGTTGCCATCCATGATGGACAGCGTGGCAACCATCGGGGCGGCCGTTCGTTTTGGCTTGAGAACGCCGAGGAAGGACCATGACCAAATCGCCCCAGACTCCAGTCAAATCGACACCAGCCAAATCGACATCCACCAAATCGTCGGCTGTTCGCTCGCTCGAAAAGGAAGAGCGCGAGCAGGCCAAGCGCGGGGATAATCTCGAGGAAGGCCTCGAGGACACCTTCCCTGCCAGTGATCCCGTTTCGGCAACCGAGCCTTCGGTTCCGGGGCGTCCGCCCAGGAAGGGGAAATAGCGCTCCGGCTCGACGGCGAACGGGCGGCCAGGCCGCCCGTTGTCGTATCCAGCCTTGTTTCGCGATCAGAACGAACCGGGCATGATCCAGGGATCGATGTCGATGCCGAGGCGCGGTTTTGCGCCGGTCTTGTCTGCCTGCGAAGCCGTAGCGGCCTTCTCGATCGACCCTGTCGCCTTGCAATCGAGCTTGGTCTTCAGAGTCGCATTCGAGCAGGCGGCGGGCAAGGCGTCGGCCTTGGGAGATTCGCCCGCAAAGGCTGCGCTCGAGAGCGCGAGAATGGCGGCGAGGGCGAAAGCGGTCTTCTTCATGTCACGCTCCGATTATTTTTCGTACATGTACGATATGCCGTTCATGTACAGCAGCGCGACCGCTGTTTCAAGGGGAATTCGTACGCGTACGGAAAATAAGCTACGCCTGCCACGCAATCGCGGTCACGGATCGATCCAGGGATGTGGCCTGCCTGTCCGGCTCAGCAGCGCGCCGGCGGGTCGGTCAGCGGCGCGACGTCCTGGGCGGTCAATCCTGCCAGCGCCAGGTCGCACATGCGCTGGACGAAGGCCTGCGGGTCGCCGAAGGGATGAAAGGGAAAGGTGATGAGCAGCGAGATCGTGCCGTGGCCGACCGCCCATAGCATGTTGGCGATGGCGTAGGGATCGCCCTTCAGCTTGCCGGCGGCGATGCAGGCCTCGACCCTGTCGATCAGCGCCTTCATGGCCGGGTTGTCGGCCTCCATCTCCTCGAAGGTCTTGCCTTCCGGCGGTCGAGTCTTTTCCGTCATGAAGACGGTTCTGTACTCGTTGGGATTGCCGAGCCCGAAGGCCGCGTATTCGCGCATCACTACCCGCAGCGCCTCCACCGGATCGTCGGACGGTTGGGATTCGATGCGGCGGGCGAGCGTGGCGAACGCGTCCTCCGCCAGCGCCAGCAATATGTCCTGCTTGTCGGCGAAATAGGAATAGACCGACATCGGCGCATAGCCGACCCGTTTGGCGAGCTTGCGGATGGTCAGGCCGTCATAGCCTTCTTCCTGCACGAGTTCGTGGGCAGCGGCCACGAGGCGGGCGCGCAGTTCGGCCTTTTGCCTGTCGCGGCGTTCCTGTGCTGTCGGCTCCACGATGGTCTTGGCTTCCGCTCTCTTCTTGTTGTTGCAGTCAATATAGCCGCGGCGGAACGAGCGGCAAGATGACGCGGCGTGACCCGGGCGGCCGTTTCCTAGGCGGAATCGGCCTGCGGCTCGACGAAGGCCAGCGTCAGCCAGCGCGCCGTCAGCGCCGGCTTCACCGATCCCTCGATCTCGATGGTCACGTCATGCGCGGCCTGGACCCAGCCGGACGGGCGCGCCTTGACGTCGGCCAGCACGAAGCGGGCGCGAATGCGCGCGCCGGTCTTGACCGGCGCCAGGAAGCGGATCTGATCGAAGCCGTGATTGACGCCCATCTTCGATCTTTCGAGCGGCGGCAGGGTCTCGAAGGTCATGGCCGAGAGCAGCGACAGCGTCAGGAAGCCGTGCGCGATGGTGCCGCCATAGGGCGTCTCGCGCGCCGCGCGCTCGGGGTCGCAATGGATGAACTGGTGGTCGTCGGTGGCGTCGGCGAACTGGTCGATCATGGTCTGGGTGACCTTGCGCCAGGGCGACAGGCCGACTTCCTTGCCGACGCTGGCAAGCAGAACGTCGAGGGAGATTGGGGTCACGATATCGGGCTCCGAGTCGTCTTGCATGCTGCTGCGGCACACAGATAGAGCGCGGCGCTTCCCATGTCATCCATGAAGAAGGCCCGATTCGTCCGGCAGAGCTGCGGGATCACTCCGCCGGTTCGACGTTGGCGTAGGCGGCTTCTTCCAGTTCGCGCTTGAGGCGCGCCTGTTCATGCGTCTTGGGCGTGATGAAGCGGCCGAGCAGCAGGTAGGCCACCGGCGTCATGAACAGGGTCGTGACGGCGGCGAGGCCAAGGCCGCCGACGATGACCCAGCCGAGCGCGATGCGCGCCTCGGCGCCGGCGCCGCTGGCCAGGACCAGCGGCACGCCGCCGAGGACCGCGCAGATCATCGTCATTGTCACCGGCCGCAGCCTGATGTTGGCCGCTTCCTCGATCGCTTCGCGCACGCCGAGGCCACGGTCGCGAAGCTGGTTCGCGAACTCGACGATGAGAATGCCGTTCTTGGCCATGATGCCGACCAGCAGCACGAGGCCGATCTGCGAATAGGCGTTGAGGCTGGTGCCCGACAGGATGAGCGCGATGACGGCGCAGGCGAGCCCGAGCGGGACGGTCGCCATGATGACGATGGCCGAGACGAAGCTTTCGAACTGCGCCGCCAGCACCAGGAGGATGATGACGAGCGCGAAGCCGAAGATCGTGACCATGCCCGAATTGGTCTCGCCAAGGGTCGCGGCTTCTGCCAGCGGCACCATGCGCGAACCGGGCGGCAGCAACGGCGTGACGATGCCGTCGGCCACCTTGAGCGCGTCGCCGAGCGCGAAGTCGCCGCGCAGGTTGGAGGTGATGCCGACGGAAGGCTGCTGCTGCTCGCGGGTCAGCGAGGGCGGAACGGCCTGTTCCTTGAGCGTGGCGATGGTCGACATCGGCACGTAGCGCCCGTCGGACGTTTTCAGGAAGATGTTCTCCAGATCCGTCGGATCGTTGATCGGGTTGGTGGTCGACAGCAGCTTCACGTCGTAGCTGCGGTCGGCAATGTAGACGTCGCCGATGTCGTTGCCGTCCAGCATGGCCTGCATGGTGTCGGCAAGTCCGGTGATGTCGATGCCGAGGTCGGAGGCGCGCTGGCGGTCGATGGACACCGAAAGCTGAGGTTGGGTCGGATCGACGGAGAGCCGCGGCTGCTGGAAGCGCGGGTCGTCCTGCATCTTCGCGATGATCTTGTCAGCGGCTGCCGACAGCGCCTTGCGGTCGTTTCCGACCAGTGCGAATTGCAGGCCGTTGCCGGCGCCGCGGATGCCGAGGCTGTTGGGGCTGACCGGGAAGACGCGGATCGAGGGGACCGTTTTCACCAGATCGCTGATCTGGGCGACGATCTGCTGCTGGCTGCGCGCCCGCTCGTCCCACGGCGCCAGCGTCATCACCATGAAGCCGCTGCTGTAGGAATTGTTGTTGCCGGCAGCCTCGAAGGTCGAGACGATCTCGCCGGAATCACGCAGCGGCTGGATCAGGTCTTCGATCTTGCGCATCTGGGCGGTGGTGTAGTCGAGGCTCACGCCTTGCGGCGCGCTGATGCGCAGGAGCACGACCGCCCGATCCTCGCTGGGCGTCAATTCCTGCCGGATCGTGCCGAACAGGGAAAAGGCGACGCCGGCGAACAGGACGGCGACCAGCACCACGATCCACGGTGCCCGCAGGCAGGCGTGGAGACAACGGCGATAGGCGGCTGCGAGCCAGCCGCCTATCCGCCCGAGGGGACCGTGATTGCCCTCATGATGCAGCGCGCCCTGCGAGAGCATGCGCGACGCCAGCATGGGACAGAGTGAGAGCGCGACGACGCCGGACAGGATGACCGACATGGCGAGCACGAAACCGAATTCTCTAAACAGGCCGCCGGTCTGGCCGGGCAGGAAGGAGATCGGCACGAAGACGGCCACCAGCGTGGCGGTGGTGGCGAGCACGGCGAAGAAGACCTCCTGCGCGCCGAGGACCGCGGCCGCACGCGGCCCCAGGCCTTCGTTGCGCCTGCGCACGATATTTTCCAGCACCACGATCGCGTCGTCGACGACGAGGCCCGTGGCCAGCACCAACGCTAGCAGGGTGAGGATATTGATCGAGAAGCCGGCGAGATAGATCGCCGCGATCGTGCCGATCATGGCGACCGGCATCGACAGGCCAGGGATCAGCGTCGCGCGCCAGTCGAGCAGGAACAGATAGATGACGATCAGCACGATGGAGACGGACAGGCCGAGCGCCACTTCCACCTCATGCACCGCGCCGTTGACGAACACGGCGTCGTCCGAGGTGACCTTGATGCCCATGCCTTTCGGCAGGCCCTCCTGCAGCTTGGCGACGGCCGCCTTCACGCCGTTGGAGATGTCGAGCGTATTGGATTCGGCGGCGCGCACGATGCCGATGCCGATGCCGGTCTTGCCGTCCGAGCGCAGGGTCGTCTGCCCGATGTCGGGTCCCAGCGTCACGTTGGCGACGTCGCGGATGTGCGTGGTGCCGCCGATGACGATGTTCTCGAAGGCCTCCGGCGTGTTGACGTCGGCGGTGGTGCGCACCACCAGGCTCTGGTTGGAGGTGGTGATCGAGCCGGCCGGCGTGTCGAAGGCGACCGAGGCGAGCGCGTTGCGCAGGTCCGCGACCGTGTATCCGAGGGCCGCGAGCTTGGCCTGGTTGACGTCGATGCGGAAGATCTTGTCGCGGTCGCCGTAGACCTGGACGTCGGCGACGCCGGGGACGGCGGCGAGCGTGTCCTCGATCTGGTCCTCGACGATGACGGTCATGTCCTCGACCGACATCCGGTCGGAGGTCACGGCGAGCCGCATGACCGGATCGGAATTGGCGTCCGCCTTGATGATGCGCGGGGCGTCGGCCTCGTCGGGAATCTGGTTGGTCACGCGGCTGACCGCGTCGCGCACGTCGGACGCCGCGACGTTGAGATCGACGCCGTCGTTGAATTCGATGGTGACGCGCGAGCGGCCGTAGGAGGAGGTGGAGGAGATCGATTTGACGCCCGAAACGCGCGCGACGGCGCCCTCGAGGGTCTTGGTCAGTTCGCGGTCAACCGTTTCGGCGGCGGCTCCGTCGAAGTCCGTGGAGACGGTGACGACTGCGCGATCGACATCCGGCAGTTCGCGGATCTCGACGCCGTAGAAGGCGGCGAGGCCGGCGACCGCGATCAGCGTGTTGATGACGAAGGCAAGCACCGGTCGGCGGATGAACAGCGCCGTGAGGCCGGTCTCGCTGTTTTTCGTAGCGTCTTCGGTCATGCGGGTCAGGACCCCGTGGCGGTGGCTGGTTCCTGACTGTCGGCATTGCTGGCGACGCGCACCGCGCTTCCCTCGCGCACGTTCTGGACCCCCTGCGTCACCACCATGTCGCCGCTGGTGATGGCGGCATCGACCAGAACGTCGTTGGTGTTGCGCTGGATGATGCGGACCGGCACCTGCGTGGCCTTGCCGTCCTTGACCGTCCAGATATAGGCGCCGTCCGTGCCCCACTGGATCGCCAGAGGACTTACGGAGGGATAGGTGTCACCGGGAAATTTCATGGTGACCTGGAAAGCCATGCCGGCGCGCAGCGAATCCGCGGGGTTGTCGATCGTCGCCTGCACCCACAGGGTACGGCTCTTCTCGTCGATGTGGTTGTCGATGGCGCTGACGGTGCCCTTGAAGATATCCGTCGGGTTGGCCATCGCGGTCGCCGTCAGGGGCGCGCCGATCCTGACCGAAGAGGCGAAGCGCTCGGGCACCCAGAAGTCGACCAGGATCGACGAGCGGTCGTCGATGGTGGCGATCGCGGACGTCGAGGTGACGTAGTTGCCGGCGGATATGGGCAGGATGCCGACGGTGCCGGAGATCGGCGAAACGACCGAGCGCCGGTCCAGCGTGACCTGCGCGTCATGGACCGTCAGTTCGTCATTGCGCAGCTCCAGCTCCGCATCGCTGAGCTGCACGGCGGTCGCGGCATTGGACGCGCGCAGGGCGCGAAAGCGCGCCACTTTCGCCTTGGCGTCGTCGCGTGCGGCCATTGCCTTGTCGAGGGCGATCTTCTCGACATCGGAATCGAGCCGGGCGATGACCTGGCCGGCTTCGACGTGAGCGCCGGGCTCGACGAGGATTTCGGTCATCCGTCCGGAGCTGTAGGGGTTGACCGTCACGCTGGCCTTGGCACGGCCGCTGCCGATCGCCTGCAGCCTGTCGTTGATGGTGGCGGTCTTGACCTGCTCCGCGATCACCGTGACCTGGCGGCCGGTGTTTTCGGTGTCCTTGGCGGTGTCGGCGCCGGGCTTTGGGGTCGAGGCGTGCGCCCACTCGATTCCCCAACGGCTGAGAACATCCTGCGCTCCGGGGAAAAACAGGACCCAGCCGAATGCCGCGGCTGCCAGAACGGCTAGCGCAAGGACGATCTGTTTCCAGGTTGCCATCGATACTCCGGTTGACGACACGATCCAGCGTCTACCGGCTCCTCCCGCCCGGATGACGAAGCAACATTCATGCGGCGGAACACGAGCCGCCACGATGCGCGGCCTTTATGGCAATTCTTCAGCGCATACGCACATTAAATATGCGTAAGGTTGCGCCGGGCTTGAATTGTCTAGCGCAGGTCTTCCATCTCGCGAAGACGGCGCGCGCTCTCGTCCTCCAACTGGCGGGTCACCGCGGCGATCAGGGTCTCGGCGACGACGAACAAGGCTGCCGAGGAGTCCCAGGGGGAGGGTACGGCTGTGCGACCCGCGACGACATGGCGGGCAAAGCGGGCGATCGGCGAAAGCCACTGGTCGGTGAACAGCACGATCCGCACGCCGCGCTGGTGCGCCTTCTCGGCGACGCGCAGCAGGCTGTCCTGATAGCGGCGGATGTCGAAGATCAGCAACACGTCGCGCTTGCCCATGTCGATCAGCCGGTCGCGCCATATGCTTTCCTGCCCGTCGAGATGGAAGACGTTCGGCCTAACGATCGCCAGATGCGCGGCCATGTAGCGCGCCAGCGGATCGGTAAAGCGCCCGCCGACCAGGAACATGTGGCCGCGGCTGTCGGACAGGCATTGGGCCATCTCGGTCAGTTGTTCCTGCGAGAAATGGCGGAAGGTTTCGCGCAGATTGTCGATGACCGCTTCCATCATCGGCCGGACCGGGCTGTCGAGGGCGGGGCCGGGCGGCCGCGCCGCCGGCGACTGCAACTGCGCGGCCAGCTCGTCCTGCAAGGCCGACTGGAATTCGGCGTAGTTGTGGTAGCCCAGCCTGGCGACGAAGCGCAGGATGGTGGGCGAGGAGACGCCGGCCGCCTGCGAGAACTCGGCGACGGTCTTGAGGCCGATCAGCGGATAGTTGGCAACCAGCGCCTGCGCGGCGCGGCGCTCGCCCGCCGGCATGGTGCCGATGCGGTCGGCGATCAGTTCGGCAACGCTCGCTGTCATATTTTTCCGCCCGCTTCCCCGGAGTCATGGCCGGCGTCCTATCGCCGGAAAACGCATTTGACAAAGCCGCGCAAAGTGTATGAAATCATCCATGCAGGCGCAATCGAACAAAAAATGTATCATAAGATACGCGCTTGGGAGGGGGCATGGCATCACAGCAGCGCGATAGATTTACGGCAACGGACAGCGTCAGGATCACCAATCCGGGCGGCGCCGGCCGCTTCGTCTTCACCTGCGACCATGCCTCCAATTTCATGCCGCCGGAATTCGGCTCGCTCGGCCTGTCGGAGGCGGAGCTTTCCCGTCATATCGCCTGGGATCCCGGCGCCCTGGCGGTCGCCCGCCGCATGGCCGAGGCGCTCGACGCCACGCTGGTCGAGACCTGCCTGTCGCGCCTGGTGATCGACTGCAACCGCCCGCTCGATGCCGACAACCTCATCTGCGAGACGAGCGAGGGCACCGTCATACCGGGCAATGCCAATCTCACGGCCGGACAGCGGCAGGCGCGCATCGACCTGGCCTGGACACCGTTCCACGAGACGATCGAGCAGGTGGTGACGGACCGTCTCGGAGCGGGGCGTCCGACCTGCCTCGTCTCGGTGCATTCCTTCACGCCCGTCTATTTCGGCAAGGCCCGGCCCTGGCATGTGGGCATCATCCATGACGACGACACGCGGCTGGCAGCGACGATGATCGACGGACTGAAGGCGCATCCGGACCTGATTGTCGGCGTCAACGAGCCCTACTCGCCGGCCGACCGCGTCTATTTCACGCTGGAAAAGCATGCGCGTCCGCGCGGCCTGCCCTGCGCCATGATCGAAATCCGCAACGACGAGATCGCCGACGCTGCCGGCCAGGCGCGGTGGGCGAAACTGCTCGTCGAAACGCTGCGCGCCATTCCCGTCGAGAACGGCGTCCCTGAAACCGCCAGCCAGCGATAGAGAGGAGTGCCCGTGCCGAAAGCCGCCGTCGTCTTCGTCAGATATGTCGATGCCCTCAACTATCGCGTCGGCCGCGTCGCGATGTATCTGTTCTTCGTCATGGGGGCGATCCTGCTCGCATCGACGGCCTCTCGCCTGGCGCTCGGCGTGCCCATCAACTGGGCGCTGGAGATGTCGCAGTTCCTACTGTCGGCCTATTACCTGCTCGGCGGCGCCTATACGCTGCAGCTCGACCAGCATGTGCGCATGGACCTGTTCTACGGCCGGCTCGCGGCGCGCAAGCGGGCCGTCACCGACGCGATCACCATCCTGTTCGTCATCTTCTATCTGTGCGTCCTGTTCGGCGGCGCGGTGTCCAGCACGAACTACGCCATCGTCTACCACCAGAAGAACTACACGGCCTGGGGACCGCCGCTGTGGCCGATCAAGTCGGTGATGACGGCGGGCATCTTCCTGATGCTGCTGCAACTCATCTCCACCTTCATCAAGGACGTCGCCATCGCACGCGGGAAACCGATCGCATGAGTTCCGAAGCCATCACCCTTTTCATGTTCGGCACCATGCTGGTGCTGCTGTTCACCGGCCAGCGCGTCTTCGGCGTGATCGGCTTCGTCGGCTCGGCGGCGGCGCTGTGGCTGTGGGGCGAGGGCGCCTTCGAGATGCCGTTCAACGCCTCCTTCCAGGTGCTGAACTGGTATCCGCTGATTACCGTGCCGTTCTTCGTCTTCATGGGCTACATGCTGTCGGAATCCGGCATCGCGACCGGCCTCTACCGCATGTTCCACGTCTGGTTCGGTCCGGTTCGCGGCGGCCTGGCGCTGGGAACGATCGGGCTGATGGTGCTGATCGCAGCGCTGAACGGCCTGTCGGTCGCCGGCATGGCGATCGGGGCGACGATTGCGCTGCCGCAGCTTCTGCGTCACGGCTACGACAAGGTGATGGTGACCGGCGTCATCCAGGCCGGGTCCTCGCTGGGCATCCTCATTCCGCCCAGCGTGGTGCTGGTGCTCTATGCCATGATCGCGCGCCAGCCGGTGCTGGACCTGTGGCTGGCCGGCGTCGGCCCGGGCCTGCTGATGGCGCTGGTGTTCGGCGCCTATGTCTATATCCGTTGCCTCATGCAGCCTGACATCGGTCCGGCGCTGCCGGCGGAGGAGCGCGCCCAGATCACGCGCGAGGAGAAATTCCGGCTGCTGCGCCAGGGCATCCTGCCGCTGCTCATCTTCTTCATCATGATGGGCCTGTTCATGTCGGGCACGACCAGCCTGGTCGAAAGCTCGGCGGTGGGCGCGCTGCTGGCGACCGGCGCGGCCTGGTGGGCGGGCAACCTGAACAAGAAGGTGTTCGAGGATTCCACGCGCAACACGCTCGGCATCTCGTGCATGTTCATGTGGATCATCCTGGGCGCGCTGTGTTTCTCCTCGGTCTATGACGGACTGGGTGCGGTCAAGGCGGTCAAGACGCTGATGATCGACACCTGGGAGTTCTCGCCCTGGACGGTGCTCTGCCTGATGCTGTTCTCCTTCATCATCATGGGAATGTTCCTGGACGACACGGCCATGCTGGTCATCGTCGCGCCGCTCTACATCCCGCTGGTCAAGAGCCTCGGCTTCAACCCGGTCTGGTTCGGCGTGCTCTACACCATCACCTGCCAGATTGCGTACATCACGCCGCCCTTCGGCTACAATCTGTTCCTGATGCGGGCGATGGCTCCTCCGGAGATTTCGCTGATGGACATCTATCGCTCCATCGTGCCGTTCTTCTTCCTGATGGTGCTTTCGCTCATCCTCATCATGATCTTTCCGCAGATCGCGCTGTGGCTGCCGGAATTCTACAAGGGCATGTAGGCCTGGAGGCCTGCTTGCCGCGGATCGTTGCCTGACATTTCACTGAACCGACAAGGGAGGAAAGGAAATGACTGACAAGACCAAACTGAACAAGCGCGATTTCCTGCGCAAGTCCATCCTGACGGGGGCGGGCGCCGTCGGCGCCACGGCGCTGGCCACGCCCTACGTGAAGGCGCAGGCGCCGATCAAATGGCGCCTGCAGACCTACGCCGGCCCGGCGCTGGCCGAACATGTGTGCAAGACCGGCGTCGACGCCTTCAACAAGGCGGCGCATGGCGAGATGGAAATCGAGATGTACACGGCCGACCAGCTGGTGCCGCAGGGCGAGCTGTTCCGCGCGGTGCAATCGGGCACCATCGACGCCGCGCAGAGCGACGACGACTCGGCCGCCGCCCCGGTGGACGTCAAGGTGTTCGGCGCTTACTTCCCGCTCGCCTCGCGCTATTCGCTCGACGTGCCGGCGCTGTGGCACTGGCACGGTTTGAAGGAAATCTGGGAGGAAGCCTATGCCGAGATTCCCGGTGTCACCTGGCTGTCGACCGGCGCCTGGGACCCGTGCAATTTCGGCACCACCAAGCCGATCAAGTCGGTCGCCGACCTCCAGGGCCTGCGCGTCTACACCTTCCCGACCGGCGGCCAGTTCCTGTCGAAGTTCGGCGTCGTGCCGGTGTCGCTGCCCTACGAGGACGTCGAGCCTGCGATCCAGACCGGCGAGCTGGACGGCGTGTGCTGGTGCGGCATCACCGAGATGCACACGGTCGGCTGGGCGGACGTGCTGAAATACTTCCTCACCAATCCGCTGTCGGGCGCCTGGGCCGGCTCCTATTTCGTCAACACCGAGAGGTGGAAGGCGGTGCCCGAGCATCTGCAGCAGCTCTTCATGATGTCCATCGACACCTCGCATTACTATCGCCAGCATTGGTACTGGGCGGGCGAGGCCAAGTACCGCAACGAAGGCAAGCTGGAACTCACGTCCATTCCCGAAGCCGATTGGAAGCAGGTCGAGGACGAGGCGTCCAAATTCTGGGACGAGGTGGCAGGCCAGAGCCCGCGCTCGGCAAAGGTGGTCGAGATCATCAAGAAGTACAACCAGTCGATGGTGAAGGCCGGACCACCCTACCGCTACGCCTGAGAGCGGGATATTGATTATTCGTCCGGCCGCTGGAACGGCGGCCGGATACCGTTTGAACCCATGGCCCCCGAAGGGGGCGGAGTGCGAAAAGAATGGCGGGAAATCTCTCGTTCGACCAGTTGAAGAAGGCAGTCTCGGCCGGCGAGATCGACACGGTTCTGGCCTGCGCTGTCGACATGCAGGGCCGCCTCATCGGCAAACGCTTCCTGGCGCAGTATTTCGTCGATTCCGCCCATGACGAGACGCATGGCTGCAATTATCTCCTGGCCAACGACATCGATATGGAGCCGGTGCCCGGCTACAAGGCGGCCTCCTGGCAGAAGGGCTACGGCGACTTCGTCGTCAAGCCGGACCTTTCGACGCTCAGGCCAGTGCCGTGGCTGGAGAAGACGGCGCTGGTGCTGTGCGACCTGCTCGACCATCACACCCATGCCGACCTGCCGCATTCGCCGCGCGCCATCCTGCGGAAACAGATCGCCCGCCTGACCGAGCGCGGCTATATGGGCTATTTCGCCTCCGAACTGGAATTCTACCTGTTTTCCGAGACCTACAACTCGGCGCGGGCTAAGCACTGGCAGAGCCTCGAAACCGCCTCGCCCCATATCGGCGACTACCTGATCGGCATCACCACCAAGGAAGAGGGCTACATGCGCCGCCTGCGCAACGAGATGCAGGCCGCGGGCGTGCCGATCGAGAACTCCAAGGGCGAGTGGGGGCCGGGCCAGGAGGAGATCAACGTGCGCTACGCCGAGGCGCTCGCCATGGCCGACCGCCACACCATCCTGAAGAACGGCGCCAAGGAGATCGCCGACCAGGAAGGCAAGGCCGTTTCCTTCATGGCCAAGTACAATTACGAGCTGGCCGGCAATTCCAGCCATATCCACAATTCGCTGTGGAGCAAGGACGGCGCCACGCCGCTGTTCTTCGACAAGAGCCAGCCGTGGACACTGTCGACGCTCGGGCAGCAATGGAGCGCCGGGCAGCTCAAATACGCCAAGGAGTTCACGCTGCTTCTGGCGCCCTACATCAACTCCTACAAGCGCTTCCAGTCCGGCACCTTCGCGCCGACCAAGATCATGTGGTCGGAAGACAACCGCACCGCCGGGTTCCGGCTGTGCGGCGAGGGCACCAAGGGCATCCGCATGGAATGCCGCATCGGCGGCGCCGACCTGAACCCGTACCTCGCCTTCGCAGCGCTGATCGCGGCGGGCCTGGCCGGCATCGACGAAAAGCTGGAGTTGCAGAAGCCGTTCGTCGGCGACGCCTACCAGGCCGCGCGCCTGCCGGAAATCCCCAAGACGCTGCGCGACGCGACCGAAGCTTTTTCAAAGTCGAAGATGCTGAAGGCGGCGCTCGGCGAGGAGGTGGTCGAGCACTACGTCCACAATGCGCGCTGGGAGCAGATGGAATACGACCGTCGCATCACGGATTGGGAACTGCATCGCGGCTTCGAGCGGTATTGATCGATTGATGAAAAAACGGGCGGCTCCTCCCCGCCGCCTGGAAACCCTGACTGAAGGACGACTACGATGACCGAAACGGTCAAACTCAAATCCCCCGTCGACGGCTCGATCTATGCCGAGCGGCCTGTCGCGACGGACAGCCAAGTCAACGCCGCCGTCGAGCGCGCCCGCGCCGCGCAGGCCGACTGGGCGCAGGTGCCGATCGCCAAGCGCGGCCAGTACATGCTCGCCATGCTGGAGGCGCTGGTCGCCATGACCGACGAGATCGTGCCCGAGATCGCCTGGCAGATGGGCCGGCCGGTGCGCTACGGCGGCGAGTTCGGCGGCGTGAAGGAACGCACGCAATACATGGTCGAGATCGCCGAGAAGGCCTTGGCGCCGGTGCCGGCGTCGAACCCGAAGGACGGCTTCCGCCGCTACGTCAAGAAGGAACCGCTCGGCGTCGTCATGGTCATCGCGCCGTGGAACTATCCCTATCTCACCGCCGTCAACACAATCGTGCCGGCGCTGATGGCGGGCTCCACCGTCATCCTGAAACACGCCGCGCAGACGTTGCTGGTCGGCGAACGTTTCGCGCAGGCCTTCGAGAAGGCCGGCCTGCCGAAGGGCGTTTTCCAGAACATCGTGCTCAACCATACGCAGACCGAAAAGCTGCTCGGCTCGGGCAAGATCGATCACGTCAACTTCACCGGCTCGGTCGCCGGCGGACGTGCCATCGAGAAGGCGGCGGCCGGCACCTTCATGACGCTGGGCCTGGAACTCGGCGGCAAGGACCCGGCCTATGTGCTGCCCGACGCCAAGCTCGACCACGCCATCGCCAACCTGGTCGACGGCGCCTTCTACAATTCCGGCCAATGCTGCTGCGGCATCGAGCGCGTCTACGTGCACGAGAAGGTCTATGACGATTTCGTCAATGGCTTCATCGCCGAGACGAAGAACTATGTCGTCGGCAATCCGCTTGAGCAGGCGACCACCATGGGGCCGATGGCGCAGGCGCGCTTCGCCGACCTGATCCGCGAGCAGAAGGCCGAGGCGCTGCGCAAGGGCGCCAAGGCGCATGTCGGCATGAAGGTGGAGAAGGACGTGGCCGGCTCGCCCTATCTGGCGCCGGAAGTGCTGACCAATGTCGACCACCAGATGAGCGTCATGCGCGAGGAGAGTTTTGGACCGATCGTCGGCATCATGAAGGTGCGCAACGACGAGGAAGCCGTCGCCCTGATGAACGATTCTCCTTACGGCCTGACAGCTTCGATCTGGACCACCGATACCGAGCATGCGGTGGCCATCGGCGACCGGGTGGAAACCGGCACGGTGTTCATGAACCGCTGCGATTACCTCGACCCGGCGCTGGTGTGGACGGGCGTGAAGGACACCGGCAAGGGCGCGGGCCTGTCACAGATCGGCTACGACAACCTGACGAGGCCGAAGAGCTATCATTTGAGGGAAGCGATCTGATGCTTGCCGTCATCCCGGCCAAGGGAGCGAAGCGACCGCGAGCCGGGACCCATTCCGGAACATTTCCAATTTCGCGGAATGGGTCCCGGATAACCGTTCTTCGCTTCGCTTCGGCTGGTTTCCGGGACGACGCCCGGTCGTTTCTCCGCTCAGAACCAACTTGCTGAAAGACAATTCATGACCACTCTCGTCTCCAAATGGAACTATCCCACCACCGTCCGCTTCGGCGCGGGGCGCATCAAGGAACTGCCGGAGGTGCTGGCCGCCACGGGCATCAAGAACCCGCTGTTCGTCACCGATCCGGGACTGGCCAAACTGCCGGTCGTGGCTTCGACGCTGAAAATCCTGGACGATGCCAAGGTCCCCTATGGCGTGTTTTCCGAAGTCAAGCCGAACCCGGTGGAATCGAACCTCACCGCCGGCATCGCGGCCTTTAAAAAGGGCAAGCACGACGGCGTGATCGCCTTCGGGGGCGGCTCGGCGCTCGACCTTGGCAAGCTGATCGCCTTCCAGGCGGGGCAGACGCGGCCGGTATGGGATTTCGAGGACATCGGCGACTGGTGGACGCGCGCCGACGCCGATGCCATCGCGCCGATCGTCGCCGTGCCGACGACGGCCGGCACCGGCTCCGAGGTCGGCCGCGCCGGCGTCATCACGCATGAGGCCAGTCACACCAAGAAGGTCATTTTCCACCCGAAGATGCTGCCGGCCATCGTCATCGCCGATCCGGAACTGTCGGCCGGTATGCCGGGTTTCATCACCGTCGGCACAGGCATGGACGCACTCGCCCACTGCCTGGAAGCCTATTGCGCGCCCGGCTACCATCCGATGGCCGACGGCATCGCGGTGGAAGGCGTGCGGCTGGTGTTCGAGAACCTGCCGAAAGCATACGCCAACGGCAAGGACCTCGTCGCCCGCGCCCACATGATGTCTGCGGCCGCGATGGGCGCCACCGCCTTCCAGAAGGGGCTCGGCGCCATCCATTCGCTGTCGCATCCGATCGGCGCGCTCTACGACACCCATCACGGCATGACCAATGCGGTCTTCATGCCCTACGTGCTCGCCTTCAACCGTGATGCGATCGAAGACAAGATCGTCCGGCTTGCCGCCTATTGCGGCATCGACGGCGGGTTCGACGGCTTCGCCGACGCGATCATGAAGCTGCGCAGGGACCTCGGCGTTCCGGACACGCTTCCCGACCTCATCAAGGGGCTGGAGATGGACGAAAAGCGCAAGGCGCTGATCGCCGACATGGCGGTTGTCGATCCGACCGCCGGCGGCAACCCGGTCGAACTGACGAAGGAAGCGGCGCTGTCGCTGCTGGAACGTGCCATGGCGGGCGATTCGTGAGGCGAGAACGGATTCGGCCCGGCGTCAAAACTGTGCGATAAAACAAGGAAAAAGGGGAACAGGATGGAGGCACCGACAGAATAACCGTCAGCTCGGGAACGGGCATGCGCCGGCGCGCTGTGTCGGTGCGGCTTCATCCAATTGTCATGTGGGGCGGATACCGCGTCGCGGACGAAACAGGCGTCAATTCAAGGGAGAATGAAATGTTCAGTTTCACCGGTAAGTTACTCTCGCTCTCGGCGGTCGCTCTTTTGGCGACGTCGTCCCTGGCAGCGGCGGATTCGATGGACGATCTCGTCGCCGCCGCCAAGAAGGAAGGCATGTTCTCGCCGATCGCGCTGCCGCACGACTGGTGCGGCTGGGGCGACATCATCGCCGGCTTCAAGGCCAAGTATCCGTGGATCACGGTCAACGAGCTCAATCCGGACGCCGGTTCGGCCGACGAGATCGAGGCGATCAAGTCCAACAAGGGCAACACCGGACCGCAGGCGCCGGACATGGTCGATGTCGGCCTTTCCTTCGGCCCGTCGGCGACCGCGGAAGGCCTGTTCCTTCCCTACAAGGTGTCGACTTTCGACGGCATCACGGTGAAGGATCCGGACGGCCATTGGTACGGCGGCTACTACGGGGTGCTCTCCTTCGAGGTCAACAAGGACCTGGTGCCCAACCCGCCACAGGACTGGGCCGACCTGTTGAAGCCGGAATATGCCAATACGGTCGCGATGTCGGGCGATCCGCGCTCGTCCAACCAGGCGATCCTGGCTGTCTACGCCGCCGGCCTTGCCGCCGCCGGCGGCGACGCGGCCAAAGCGCCGCAGGCCGGGCTCGATTTCTTCAAGAAGCTGAACGATGCCGGCAATTTCGTGCCGGTCATCGGCAAGGCCTCTTCGGTGGCGCAGGGCACGACGCCGATCGTGATCCGCTGGGACTACAACGCGCTGGCCGATCGCGATACCCTCAACGGCAATCCGCCGGTCGAGGTCGTGGTGCCGAAGTCCGGTGTCGTGGCCGGCGTCTACGCGCAGGCGATCAGCGCCTACGCGCCGCATCCGAACGCGGCCAAGCTGTGGATGGAATACATCTACTCCGACGAAGGCCAACTCGGCTTCCTCAAGGGCTACTGCCACCCGGCGCGCTTCAACCAGCTCGTTTCGGAAGGCAAGGTGCCAAAGGAGGTGCTGGACAAGCTGCCGCCGGCCGAGAACTACACCAAGGCCGTGTTCCCAACGCTCGACGAGCAAGAGGTGAACAACAAGGCCGTCACCGGCGGCTGGGACAGCGTCGTGGGCGCCAACGTCCAGTAGGCATGGATGCAACAGGAGCGGCGGCGGCTTCGGCGCCGCTCCACGATATGAACGGGTAGGATGGCGAATGGCATTTCCGATGGCGGGGAAAAGGACATGACTGCGACAACGTCCAGTCCGCCGGTCCGCTCGCGCTTCTCCCTCTCCTGGCTCGGCGTGGTGCCGTTTCTGGCCTTCGCCCTGCTGTTTCTGATCCTCCCGACCATGAAGATCGTGGTCGGGAGTTTTCAGGACAATTCCGGCGCCTTGACGCTCGCCAATATCGGCAATCTCTTCCAGCCGTCGATCCTTTCGGCCTACTGGATCTCGATCCGCATCAGCCTCGCCTCGGCGCTGCTCGGTTGCCTTTTCGGTTTCCTCGTCGCCTGGGCCTTCATACTCGGCGGGCTGCCGCGCTGGATCCGCTCGCCGCTGCTGACGTTTTCCGGCGTCGCGTCGAATTTCGCCGGCGTTCCGCTGGCTTTCGCCTTCCTCGCGACGTTCGGGCGGCTCGGCCTGGTGACGCTGATCCTGCGCGACTGGTTTGGCGTCAACATCTACGCGCTCGGCTTCAACCTGCTCAGCTTCGGCGGATTGACGCTGACCTATCTGTTTTTTCAGATCCCGCTGGCCATCCTCATCATGACGCCGGCGCTCGACGGAATGCGCCGCGAATGGCGTGAAGCGGCCTCGATACTGGGAGCCTCCGGTTTCCAGTATTGGCGCATCGTCGCCCTTCCGATCCTGTGGCCCAGCCTGCTCGGCACCTTCGCACTGCTGTTCGCCAATTCCTTCGGGGCGGTCGCGACCGCCTATGCGCTGACGGGCAGTTCATTGTCGATCGTGCCCATCCTGCTGTTCGCGCAGATCCGCGGCGACGTGCTGCAGGATCCGCATCTGGGTTATGCGCTCGCTTTCGGCATGATCGTCATCACCGGCATCGCCAACGGCATCTATATCTGGCTGAGGGCACGCGGCGAACGGTGGATCAAATGAGAACGAACCGCTTCTGGTCGTGGCTGTTCCTCGCCCTGGCGTTGGCCTATTTCGCTCTGCCGCTGATCGGCACGTTCGAGTTTTCCCTGAAGATGCGGCGGGGCGCCTACAGTCTCGACGCCTATGCCGTCGTGCTGAGCGACCCGCGCTTCCAGCAAACCTTCATGTATTCGGTGCTGATGGCGCTGGCCACCATCGCCGTCGGCGTGCTGCTTGTCGTGCCGACGGCATACTGGGTCCGGCTCAAGCTGCCACGCTGGCGGCCATTCATGGAATTCATCACGCTGCTGCCGCTGGTCATCCCGCCCATCGTCATCGTGTTCGGCTACATAAGGCTCTACAACACCTCGTCATGGCTGCCGCTGACCGGCTCCGCGACGGGAACCAACGTGCTGTTGATGTTCGGCTATGTGGTGCTCGCGCTGCCCTATATGTATCGCGCCGTCGATACGGGCCTGCGGGCCATCGACGTGCGGACGCTGACCGAGGCTGCGCAGAGTCTCGGAGCAGGGTGGATGACGATCCTCCTGCGCGTCATCCTGCCCAATGTCGCGGTGGCGGTGCTGTCCGGCGCGTTCCTGACCTTCGCCATCGTCATCGGCGAATTCGTCATGGCCGCGCTTTTGAGCCGCCCCGCCTTCGGTCCCTACATGCAGTTGCTGGGCGCCAACCGCGCCTACGAACCGGCGGCGCTCGCCGTTATCGCCTTTCTCATCACCTGGGGCTGCATGGCGCTGATCCAGGTGGTCTCGCGCTTCGCGCCGAAGCCGCCCGAACAGTTGCACTGACCTGAAAGAGAATTCGATGGCCGTTCCGTTTCTTTCGATCCAGCACGTCGAGAAATCCTTCGGGGCGACCAAGGTCGTGCACGATTTCAATCTCGACGTGGCGCCCGGAGAGTTCGTTTCCTTCCTCGGCCCGTCCGGCTGCGGCAAGACGACGGTGCTCAGGATGGTCGCCGGATTCGAGGAAGCGAGCGCGGGGCGCATCCTCGTCGGCGACAAGGACGTGACGCGGCTGAAGCCCAACCAGCGCAATATCGGCATGGTGTTCCAGGCCTACGCGCTGTTCCCGAACCTGACGGTTGCCCAGAACATCGGTTTCGGCCTGAGGGTGGCGGGCGCCTCGAGAGCCGATATCGACAGGCGCGTGGCCGAGATGCTGGCCCTGATCGGCCTGCCGCAGATGGCGGACCGCTATCCCTATCAGCTTTCCGGCGGCCAGCAGCAGCGCATCGCGCTTGCCCGCGCCCTTGCGCCGAAACCCAAGCTGCTGCTGCTCGACGAACCGCTGTCGGCGCTCGACGCCAAGGTGCGGGTGTCGTTGCGCGAGGAGATCCGTTCCATCCAGAAGGAATTGGGCATCACCACCGTCTTCGTCACCCACGACCAGGAAGAGGCGCTGTCGATCTCCGACCGCATCGCGGTGATGTATGGCGGCAAGGCCGAGCAGGTCGGCACGCCTTTCGAAGTCTACAACCGGCCGGCGACGACGTTCGTCGCCAACTTCGTCGGCACGCTTAACGTGCTGGAAGGCACGGTGGCGGACGCCTCGAGCGGCAAGGTCCGGGTCGCCGACCAGGAGGTAGCGCTAAAGGGCAGGCTCAACGGTTCGCGGACCGGCGATACGCTGTCGCTGGCGCTTCGGCCCGAAGCGATCGCGCTCGGCCCGCGTCCCGGCCACGACAGCAAGCTCGCCGGCCAGATATCCGACGTGCATTTCCTCGGCTCCGTCATCCGCGTGCGCGTCGGCGTCGGGGGGGCGGTCGTGTCGCTCGACACGTTCAACAATTCGGCCACGCCACCGCCGGTCGTCGGCGACAAGGCCGAGATCAGCTTCTCGTCCGGGGACGTGCTGGTCCTGCACTGAGAGCCTGCCGTCCAGGCAATTCCGTTTCGCGATGCAGCGATTATCCGACTGAACGATAGCGGCCACGGGCGGCTTCACCTGTCGCGGCTGCTTTCGCGATGCGATGATCTTCCATCCGGCCTTGTCGGGTCGTCGGCGGAGGAGCCCATGAGATTGCACGGCAAGCGCGCGCTGGTTACCGGAGGTTCGGACGGAATAGGGTTCGCGATCGCCGAGGCATTCCTGCGCGAAGGGGCGCATGTGATGATCGTCGGAAGGGATGCGGACAGGCTGCGCTCGGCGCGGAAGACACTCGGTGGCGAAGTCGAACCGATCCAGGCCGATCTCGGCGGGACCGCCGGCATCGATGCGGTCATTGATCATGTCAGGGCGTCGGGTCCGCTCGATATTCTCGTCAACAATGCCGGAATGGCGGTTCTCGTGCCGTTCGAAGATGTCAGCCCCGAGCAGTACGAACGATCGTTCGCGCTGAACGTGACGGCGGTCTTCTTCCTGACCCAGCGCCTGCTGCCGCATCTTCGCGCCGGCGCATCGGTCATCAACATCTCTTCCTATTTCGCCGGCAAGATGATCCCGAAGCGGCCGTCGAGCGTCTATTCGCTGTCCAAGGGCGCGCTCAATTCGCTGACCAAGTCGCTGGCCTTCGAACTCGGGCCGCGCGGCATAAGGGTCAACGCCATCGCGCCCGGCACCATCGACACGACGATGCGGCGGCGTTCGATCGAGAAGCTGCCGGCAGCGGCACAGGCAGCGCTGCAGGCCTATGTCGAAAGCAGCTATCCGCTCGGGCGCATCGGCCGCCCGGAGGACGTGGCGGGCATGGCCGTGCACCTCGCCGGCGACGAGGCGGCCTGGACCAGCGGCGGCATCTTTGCCGTCGACGGAGGCTATACGGCGGGCTGACGGCAGCCGCAGGCGATTGGAAACTGCGGACAAGCAGGCGCTAATGGACAAGACGGATTGTCCGCTGCGCCAAGGTGCGGCTACGGTGCCGCATGGTCCTGTTCGAACTCATTCTCGTGCTTCTGCTGGTCGCGGTCGCGCTGACGGCGCTGGCGCGATGGCTGCAGGTCCCCTATCCCGCGCTGCTGGCGCTCGCCGGCGTCGGCATCGCCTTCCTGCCCTTCGCGCCGACGGTCGAGATCGATCCCGAACTGGCGATGGCGCTGTTCATTGCGCCGGCGCTGCTGGACGCCGCCTACGACGCCTCCCTGCGCGACATGGTGCGCTATCGGTTGCCGCTGGCGCTCCTGGCGCTCGGCGCCGTGCTTTTCACGGCAGCGCTCGTGGCATTGGCCGGCTGGTCCGTGGCGGGGTTGCCGCTGGCGGCGGCGGTGGCGCTCGGCGCCATCGTCGCGCCGCCCGACGCCGTGGCGGCCGTAACGGTGCTCGGCCAGTTCAAGGTGCCTTACCGCATCACCGCGCTGGTCGAGGGCGAAGGGCTGCTCAACGACGCGACCGCGCTTCTGGTCTATCGGATCGCGGTTGCGGCGGCGGCAGGATCGATCGCCTTCACCAGCGCCGTTCCGATCATCGCGCTGGCGACGATCGGCAGCGTGATCGGCGGCTACCTTTTGGGACGCCTGTCGCTGCTGCTTTTGCCTCGCGTGCGCGACCCGGCCAGTTCCACCGTGCTCCAGTTCGCCAGCACGTTCGGCGTCTGGCTGCTGGCCGACCGCGCGGGCCTTTCGCCCATCATCACCATCGTCGTCTATGCGATCACCATCGCGCGCAAGGCGCCCCGCGAAATGCCGGCGCGCAACCGCGTCAGTTCCTATTCGGTATGGGAGACGGCGGTCTTCGTCCTCAACGTCCTCGCCTTCGTCTTCATGGGCTTGCAGGCGCGCATCATCGTCAGCCGCATGGCGGACAGCGGCGGCCTGCTGCATCCCTTCACTTTCGCCTCCATGGTGGTGGCGATCGTCATCCTGTCGCGCTTCGTCTGGGTGCTCGCGACCGGCGCCCTTGCAAGCGCCCTGGGAAGCGAGCGGATCATTCCGCGCGAGGAGCCGCTGTCCTTCAAGGGCGACCTCGTCGTCGCATGGTGCGGCATGCGCGGCCTCATCACGCTCGCCGCCGCGTTCGCGCTGCCGTTCGATTTTCCCGGCCGCGATCCGATCGTGCTGGCCGCCTTCTCGGTGGTGCTGACGACGCTGGTGCTGCAGGGGGTGACGCTGCGCTGGCTGCTGGCGCTGCTGCGGCTGGAAGCGGACGGGCCGGTCCAGCGGGAGGTTTCTAGGGCGCGTGTCGCGATCATGGAAGCGGCGATGGAGACGGTGTCCGGCAGGAATACGGACGCCGCCGCGATGCTGCGCTCCGAATACGAGGCGCGGCGCACGGTGGCGGAAAACGTGGACGAAGCACAGGGCGGAACCGAGCATGACGACCTGCGGCTCAAGGCGATCAAGCGGCAGCGGGACGTGCTGGAAAAGCTTCGCGCCGAAGGCACGATCGGTGATCAGGCCTATCACGCGCTGGAAGAGGAACTGGACTGGGCCGAACTCGCGGCGTCGCCGGCGGGACGCTTCCAGCCACTGAACACGAGCGGCGCCTGAAGCCTGTTCGCCGTGCCGTTGAACTTACGTCAGCGAAGGGAGAAGACCGTTCCCGGAACGATGCTGCCGAAATCCGGCACGTCGTATGTGGCGAGAGGCTGAAGCCGCTGCCTGGGCAGATGCGCGCGGCCGACATCCCCGATCAGGATTTCCGTTCCGTCGCCCAGGCAGCGATCGAGGAAGCGGGTAACGCGCCGGGCCAGGCGCCGGTCGTAGAACAGGTCGCCGACAAGCACGAGGTCGGCGGCGACCGGCCCGTTGCGTGTCACATCCTCTTCGATAATGTCGAGGCAAACGCCGTTCAGAGCGGCGTTCAGCCGTATGGCGGCCAGCGCGTTGCGATCGATCTCCGCCGCCGTCGCCTTGCCCGCGCCGGCCTTTGCGGCGGCAATGGCGACGAGGCCGGAACCCGCGCCGAGGTCGAGCACGCTGCGTCTGGCCAGGCGTTCGGGATGCTCATGGACGAAGCGGGCGAGCGCAAGTCCTCCAGCCCAGGCATAGGCCCAGTAGGGCGACAGGTCGCCGGCCAACCGTCCGAGGCCGCTCGACGGGCCGGCCTGGTGGAGAACGATGCCCGGCACCGTCGCGACCGGCTTCACCGGGAGATTGTCGCGGATGAAAGCGGCGGCATCGGGAAGCTCGGCCATATCCGTCACCGTGCCCACGCCTTTTCAATCAGGACTACGTGCCGACGGCCTAGCCGCAAAATGCGCGGCGGCCAATCCATTTTCGCGACGGAACCGCATTCTGGCCCAAGGCAGCCGCCCGTCGCTGTCCATTGCGCTCGCCTGCCTGACCGGATAGGCCTGCGGCGAATAATGAGCCGGCCAATCATTTGAAGCTCGTCAGTTACAACATCCAGTACGGTTTCGGCGGCGACGGACGCTACGACCTGACGCGCGCGGCCCGTGTCGTCGAAGGCGCCGACATCATCGCCCTGCAGGAGGTCGAGCGTCACTGGCGGCGCACGAATGATGACGACCAGCCGGCGCTGCTGTCGGCACTGCTGCCGGATTATCATTGGGTCTATGGTCCGGCCTTCGACATGGACGCCTCGACGCGCGCGGATGGCCGCCTCGTCAATCGCCGCCGCCAGTTCGGCACGATGATCCTTTCGAGACTGCCGATCGCCTGGTCGCGGCTGCACGCCCTGCCGATGCGGCGCATGACGCGGCCGCTCAACACCCGCAACGCGGCGCTGGAAGCGATGATCCGCACGCCGGCCGGGCCGGTTCGCCTGCTCTCGCTGCATCTGGCCCATGTCGGCGCGCAGGAACGGCTGGAACAGATCGACTATCTGACGGACGAGCACGCGCGCGCGCCGCGCGAGGGCGGGCCGTGGAGCGGCGTCGATGACGAGCCCGGGCGCGACTGGACGCATGGGGAGCCGGAGCCGGACAGCCCCGGCAGGGCGATCTGGCTCGGCGATTTCAACTGCGAGCCGGGCAGCGCCGAATATCACCGCATCGTCGGCTCGGCGCCCTATCACCCGGGCGCCGCCTATGCCGACGGCTTCGTGGACGCCGCCGCCGTCGCTGCCCTGTCCCCGGATTTCCACACGCATGAGAAGGTCATCGCCGGCACATTGAAACGGCGAAGGCTGGATCATTGCTTCCTGACGGGAGACATGGCGGAGCGGGTCCGCTCGATCGGCGCCGATATAGGGGAGGTGGCGTCAGACCATTTTCCGCTGCGGGTCGAGATCGATCTGGAGACGCCGTTTTCTACGCAGCGGAGCGCGCAGACATGACTCCCTTCGTCTTTGCGGTCGTGCTGATTTCAGCGGCCATGCACGCAAGCTGGAACGCGCTGGTGAAGGTGCAGGGCGACCGTTTCGCCTCGATCACCCTGACCTCGTTCGGCATGATGGTCTCGGCCGCGCCCTTCCTGTTGTTCGTCGATGTGCCGGGTCCGAAAGTGTGGCCCTGGATCGTCGCATCCGTCATCATCCATATCGGCTACCGGCTGTTCCTGATCCGCGCCTATGAGCATGGCGACCTGGCGCAGGCCTATCCGCTGGCGCGCGGAACCGCGCCACTGATGACCGCCGTCGGCGGCGTCTTCGTGCTGTCGGAGGTGCCGAGCGGCCTGGCGATGCTGGGCATCCTGCTGCTTTCGCTCGGCACGCTCCTGATGTCGCTGCGCGGCGGGCAGGCGGCGGTGCCGAACCGCGCCGCGGTCGGCTATGCGCTGACGACGTCGCTGTGCATCGCCTGCTACACGCTGACGGACGGCAGCGGCGTGCGGCTGGCGCCGACGGCCGCGAGCTATGCGGCCTGGCTGTTCGTCTGCGACGGGCTGTGCGCCGTCGTCATCGGGCTCTTCTATCGCGGGCGCGGCCTTCTCGCCGCATCGGGACGCGAATGGGCCAGCGGAATCGTCGCCGGGGTTCTCAGCGCCGCCGCCTATGCCATTGCCATGTGGGCGATGACCCAAGCCCACGTCGCCTCCGTCGCTTCGCTGCGCGAGACCTCGATCCTGTTCGCCATGCTGATTTCCGTGTTCGCGCTCGGCGAACGCATGACGGGTTGGCGCGGTGCCGCGGCGCTGTCCATCGTCGCCGGGGTCATCGCGCTGAGGATGGGCTAGCGTGAGCGGCGGCGGCGGGATCTACGCTGCGGCCGACAGGTCGAGATCGATCACCAGCAGGCCGTTGGTGCCGCCCGCGAGCGCCGCCACCAGCCGCGAGCCGGCGCGCTGATGTGCGGGATGCGCCAGATAGGCGTCGCGCGCGGCGTCATCGTCGAAATCGACGGTGAAGCCGTGGGTGAAGCCCCGCGCGAAAGGCTCCGGGCTGACATTGGCGGAAAAACGCACCGGCCCCATGCCGCCGACATGTTCGCGCAGCGCCTCCAGGTCGGCATGGATCGCGGCTTTCTCGTCTGTCGGGACATCGTCCCGGAACGTCATGAACACGCAATGGCGGATCATCGTCAGGTCCCTTCGGGCTCACGCGGCGCGATTGGAGGCGAACACGGCCGGCGGCAGCGGCTCGCGCCCGAGGATCAGGTCCGCGCCCTTTTCGCCGACCATGATGGTCGGCGCATTGGTGTTGGAGGAGGGCACGCGCGGCATCACGGAGGAGTCGCAGACGCGCAGGGCCTCGATGCCGCGCACTTTGAGGTCCGGCGTGACCACGGCGTCTTCGCCATGGCCCATGCGGCAGGTGCCAACAGGGTGATGGTCGGTCTTGGCCGAGCGGCAGGCGTAGTCGAACAGGTCGTCGTCGCTTTCCAGCGACGGGCCGGGCAGCACCTCGCGCAGCACGTATGGCCTCAGGGCATTCTGGCGCATGATCTCGCGGGCGAGGCGCAGGCCCTTGATCGACAGGTCGCGATCATGCGGGTCGGCCCAGTAATTGGGGTCGATCAGCGGCATCGTCGCCGGGTCGGCGCTGGCCAGCCGCACCGTACCGCGCGAGCGCGGGCGCAGATAGGCCGAGTTCAATGTCACGCCGGGGTTCTTCAGTTTCTCGACGCCGGCCTCAATGCCGGAGCCGAGACCGAGATGGAACTGGATGTCCGGCCAGCCGGCGGTCGGATCGGCGTACCAGAAGCCGCCGGTCTCGAACAGGGATGACGCCGCCGGCCCTTTCTTCAGGAGCAGGTACTGGAGGCCCGCCCAGGCGGTGCGGTGCAGTTTCGCATAGTTGTCGTAGGTGTGGTCGCCGGTGCACTCGGCGATGACGAACAGGTCGAGATGGTCCTGCATGTTGGAGCCGACGCCGGGTAGGTCGTGGACCGGAGCTATGCCGACCGATTTCAGGTGATCGGCGGGGCCGATGCCGGACTGCAGTAAGAGTTTCGGCGAGCCGATGGCGCCGGCCGAGACGATCACCTCGCGCTCGGCCCGGATGAGCTGCGGCTGGCCGCCGGGCCGGTCCACCACCTCGACGCCGACGGCGCGGCCGCTTTCCACGACAACGCGGGTGACCAGCAGATTGGTCCGCACTGTCAGGTTCCTGCGGTCGGCGATGGGCCTGAGATAGGCGACGGCGGCGGAGGAGCGCTTCGCGTCCTTCTGGGTCAACTGGTAGTAGCCGACGCCTTCCTGGCTCGCGCCGTTGAAATCCGGATTGAAGGGAATGCCCATTTCCTGCGCGGCCTGGAAGTATGCCTCGCAGATCGGCAGCGGCGCGATCGGGTTGGAGACGCCGAGCGGCCCGCCGTAGCCGTGATAGTCGTTGGCGTAGCGCTGGTTGTTCTCGGCGCGCTTGAAATAGGGCAGCACCTCACGGTAGCTCCAGCCCTCGCAGCCTTCCTCCTTCGCCCAGCCGTCATAGTCGCTCGCGTTGCCGCGCGTGTAAATCTGCGCATTGATGGAGGAGCCGCCGCCGATCACCTTGGCCTGCGTGTACCAGAAGACGCGGTCTTTCATGTGCTTTTGCGGCACGGTCGACCAGCCCCAGGAGGCGATGCCTTTGGTCATCTTGGCGAAGCCCGCCGGCATGTGGATGAGCGGATGGCGGTCGCGCCCTCCGGCCTCCAGCAAGAGCACGGCGTTCGCCGGGTCTTCCGACAGCCTGTTGGCCAGAACGCACCCTGCAGGCCCGCCGCCGACGATGATGAAATCGGTCATCTCTTCACCTGATGTTGCCGCATGATCTTGTCCGAAAACCGGATTCCACTTTTCGCTGGCGCGGATCGTTGGTTCGGGATCATGCTTTACAGCTTCGGCACCGACAGGCCGCCGTCGACATCGACGACCGACCCGGTGGCGAAGGCGAATTTGCCCGAGGCCAGGCCGGCGACGGCGGCGCCGACATCCGACGTCTCGCCCCAGCGCTTCGCCGGCACCAGCCCGCCTTCGATCAGCCGGTCGTATTTTGCCGAGACACCCTCCGTCATGGCGGTGCGGGTGATGCCGGGGCGCACCTCGAACACGCCGATGTCTTCCGGCGCCAGCCGCAGCGCAAGGTTCTTCACCCACATGGACAGGCCCGCCTTGGAGATGCAGTAGTCCGGCCGCTCCGGCGAAGCCGCCTCGGCGCTGATCGACGTCACGGTGACGATGGATTTCGGATGGCCGGCCGGCGAAGCCAGCATGGCCTTTGCGACCGCCTGGCTGAGAAAGACGGTGCCACGCAGATTGACCGACAGGATGTGGTCGAAGTTCTCGGGCTTCAGGTCGAGGAGGTCGCCGCGCACGACCGCGCCGATGCCGGCATTGTTGACCAGGCAATCGAGGCGGCCGAATTTTTGCAGCGCGGCATCGACAAGCGGCTGGTGGGCGGAGAGGTCGGCAATGTCGCAGGCGTGGTAGGCGAGGGCGCCACCCTGCTTTGCGATGGTTTGCTCCAGACCATCGGGCGGTGTTTCGGCCAGATCGGCGATCATGATGTCGAAGCCGTCCCCGGCCAGCGCTTCGGCGCAGGCCCGGCCGATGCCGCGCGCGCCGCCGGTGACGAGGGCGAGGGGACGGGTCATCATGCTGCTCCGTGTGAGAAGTAGAGCTCCGTGGCGCCCCCCTCTGTCCTGCCGGACATCTCCCCCACGGGTGGGGAGATCAGCCGTCGCTTTGACTTTCGCCAATCACCAGCGTTCCAGGAAGAGCGGTGAGGAAGGAGCTGCCAATCTCCCCCCGTGTGGGGGAGATGTCCGGCAGGACAGAGGGGGGCGCCGTGGAGCGCGGGATTGCCGATCGTCACGCCAGTTCCTCCCGCCGGATATAGTCCGCCACCCTGAGCGCCTGCGCTGCAACCGTGAGCGAGGGGTTGACCGCTGCCGAGGTCGGCAGGAAGCCGGCATCGACGATGAACAGGTTCCGGTGGTCGAAGCTGCGGCACCAGGGATCGCTGACATGGCTGGCTGGATCGTTGCCTATCCGCGTCGTGCCGCACTGGTGCGAGGGCAGGCGGCCGTCGACGAGCTGGCTGGGCAGGATCGGGTATCCGGCCGCGCGCATCCGCTCCTTGACGCGTGCGACAAGCATCTCATGCGCCTTCATGTTGGAAAAGCGCCATTCCAGCACGACCTGGGAGCCGTCGAGCCTGACGCGGCTTTCCCTTCGCGGCAGGTCCTCGGAGACCAGATACCAGTCGACGGTATGGCGGCTGACCCAGTTCAGCGCCAATTCGGGCACGGCACGCAAGCGGCTTTTCAGGATCGGCGCGGTGACGCGGCCGAGGAGCTGCACCTGGCCGAGCGGGCCGGAGCCGTTGCCGTCGTCGAAATAAAAATCGTTGAAGTGGATGGTCTTCTGATAGACCGAATCGTTGACCGTGCGCGGGTCGATCGCCAGCATGAAGGTCGCGTTGTGGTTCATGAAGTTGCGGCCGACCTGGTCCGAACCGTTGGCGAGGCCGTTCGGGTTGCGGCCGTCGGCGGACGAGAGCAGCAGCGTTGCGGAGCGGACCGCCCCGGCCGACAGGATGACGATTTTGGGCGACAGGCGCTTTTCCTCGCCCCTCCGGCGATAGACCACCGAGGCAATACGGTTGCGCGCGTCCGTCTCCAGCCGGACGACGTCCGCGCCTGTCCGGAGCTCGATGTCGGGATCTTTCAACGCCGCCGCAAGTCCGCAGCTCTCTGCGTCCATCTTGCCGGTCAGCGTGTCGGGATAGGCGTCGAAGGGCGTGGCGGCGCGCGCCAGCCAGCGGTCGATGTCGACGCCCAGCGGCAGGCTGGCCGGATGCAGCCCCACCGCTTTCAGGCGCTCGCGCACCCTGGCGATCGCCGGCTCGTCCGGTACGGGGCGGTGAGGATATTTGCCGGAGTGGAACGGCTCGGTAGGGTCCTCGTCCGTCGTGCCGCGCACCTGATAGAGACGCTCGGCTTCTGTGTACCAGGGTTCCAGCTCCTCATAGGGAAATGGCCATGCCGGCGAGACTCCGCCGCCGGGGAATTCGAGTTCGGCAAAATCCTCTTTGCGGTAGCGGAACAGCACCGCGCCGTAGAATTTCGTGTTGCCGCCGACGACGTGGTAATTCCCCGGGTTGAAGGGCTTGCCGTCCTTGTCGAGCCAGGTCTCCTTCGGCCGGAAATGGCCGCGCTGGAAGATGGCGCGCGCATCGCGGGTCTCGGGCGAGTCCAGCAGGCGCTCGCCCTTCTCGAGAATGACGACCTTCGCGCCGCTTCCGGCCAGGCCGGCGGCGATGGTGGCGCCGCCCATGCCGGAGCCGATGATGACGATGTCGGGATTGGTCATGACCGGAGCGGGCGCCATTGTTTCATCGATCGGACAGGCTCAGACGATGCGCGTTTCCGTTGCCGGGTCGAAGAAGACGGCCTTGGTCAGGTTGAAGGCAAGCGGCGCGTCCGATCCGGGCTGGATGTGCGCGTCGGCGCGCAAACGGGCGACGACACCCTTGCCGCCGAGATTGGTGACCGCGAAGGTGTCCGAACCCGCCGGCTCGACCACCTCGATATGGCAATCGGCGGTGGCGAGCGACCGGGCGTTGCGGTCGGCGCCCTCGGGATCGGTCAGCGCCTCGGGGCGGATGCCGAACACGACCTTCTTGTCCTTGAAGGCGGCGAGCCCTGCGGGCGCCTTGTCGAGCGGCAGCCGGATCGGCTTGCGCTCGCCGCGCTCCATCACCAGCGACAGCGCGCCTGACTCGGCGGAAACGCTGGCGGGGATGAGGTTCATCGCCGGCGAGCCCATGAAGTCAGCGACGAACATATTGGAGGGGTTGTTGTAGATCTCGGCGGGCGTGCCGAACTGCTGCAGCACGCCGTCCTTCAGCACGGCGATCTTGGTCGCCAGCGTCATCGCCTCGATCTGGTCGTGGGTGACGTAGACGATGGTCGTGCCCATGCGCTGGTGCAGCCGCTTGATCTCGGTGCGCATGTCGATGCGGAGCTTGGCGTCGAGGTTGGACAGCGGCTCGTCGAACAGGAAGACCTGCGGGTTGCGAACCAGGGCGCGGCCCATGGCGACGCGCTGGCGCTGGCCGCCGGACAACTGGCTGGGCCTGCGGTCGAGCAGGTGGCCGATCTGGAGCAGTTGGGCGACGTCGGCGATGGCCTTGTCGCGCTCGGCTTTCGGGACGCCCCTGATCTCCATGCCGAAGCCGATGTTCTGGCCGACCGTCATGTTGGGATAGAGCGCGTAGGACTGGAAGACCATCGCGATATCGCGCTTCGACGGGTGCAGGTCGTTGATGCGCTGGCCGTTGATCCTGATCTCGCCGCCGGTGATCGATTCCAGCCCGGCGATGGTGTTGAGCAGGGTGGACTTGCCGCAGCCGGACGGACCGACGAGCACGAGGAAGCCGCCTTCCTCGATCTCCAGCGACACGCCCTTCAGGATGCGGGCCGTGCCGAAGGATTTCTGCAGATTGTCGATTTCCAGAAAGGACATGCGCTTCAGCCTTTCACCGCGCCGGCCATCAGGCCGCGCACGAAGTAGCGTCCGGAGACAATGTAGACGATGAGGGTGGGGAGGGCGGCGAGAATGGCCCCGGCGAAATGGACGTTGTATTCCTTCACGCCGGTGGACGAGTTCACCAGATTGTTCAGCGCCACCGTCAGCGGGATGGAGTTGAACGAGGAGAAGGACGAGCCGAACAGGAAGTCGTTCCAGATGTTGGTGAACTGCCAGATGACGGTGACCACGATGATCGGTCCCGACGAGGGCAGCAGGATGCGCCGGAAGATCTGGAAGAAGGAGGCGCCGTCGATCTGGGCAGCCCTGATCAGCTCGGTCGGGAAAGCCTCGTAATAGTTGCGGAAGAACAGCGTCGTGAAGCCGAGGCCGTAGACGGCGTGGATCAGCACCAGCCCCTGCACGGTGCCGGCGAGATGCAGCAGCCCGAGGATGCGCGCCGACGGGATCAGCACGATCTGGAAAGGGATGAAGCAGGCGAGCAGCATCATGCCGAAGACGATGTTGTCGCCGCGGAAGCGCCATTTGGTCAGCACATAGCCGTTCAGCGCGCCGAGCACGGTCGAGATCGCGACGGCCGGAACGACCATCAGGATGGAGTTGATGAAATAGGGCTTCAGCCCGGTCGGTGAGACACCGATCTGCGCCGTCGACCAGGCCGACAGCCACGGCGCGATCGTCCATTCATGCGGCAGCGCCAGCATGTTGCCCTGGCGGATCTCGCTGAGCGGTTTCAGCGAATTCACCACCATCACGTAGAGCGGCAGCAGGTAGTAGACCGCGAAGAGGATCAGCACCGCATAGATCGCCGCGCGGGCGAAGACGCCGTTGCGGGTCGCGTTGTCCTGGACCTGGGCGCTCATTTCTTCTGACCTCCCAGTTCGGAGTAGAGATAGGGGACGATGATGGCGAAGATCATCATCATCATGATGATGGCGGAGGCCGCGCCCATGCCCATCTCGTTGCGGCCGAAGGTGAATTTCTGCATGAAGAAGGCAGGGGTCCATGTCGACGTGCCGGGGCCGCCGTCGGTCATCGCCACGATCAGGTCGTAGGACTTGATCGACAGGTGCGCGAGCACCACGAAGGCGGACAGGAACACCGGGCGCATCAAAGGGATGATGATGCGACGATAGATGGTCGTGGTGGAGGCGCCGTCGATCTGAGCCGCCTTGATGATCTCGTTGTCGACGCCGCGCAGGCCGGCGAGGAACATCGCCATGACGAAGCCGGACGATTGCCAGATCGCGGCGATGACGATGGTGTAGATCGCCATGTCGCTCTGCTTGATCCAGCGGAAGGAGAAACTTTCCCAGCCGATCTGGTGCATGACGTGCTCCAGCCCGATGCCGGGGTCGAGGAACCATTTCCAGGCCACGCCGGTGACGATGAAGGAAAGCGCCATCGGGTAGAGATAGATCGGCCTCAGCAGCCCTTCGCCACGGATTTTCTGGTCGAGGAAGATGGCGAGCGCCAGGCCGATCGCGCTGCAGATGACGATGTAGAGGACCGAGAAGATGGCGAGGTTCTTGAGCGAGGTGATCCAGTTCGGGTGGTTGAACAGGCGTACATAGTTGCCGAAGCCGACCCAGGTCGAGAAGTCCGGCAGGATTTTCGAGCCGGAGAACGACAGGAACGCCGTGAAGACGATGAAGCCGTAGACGAAGACGAGGATAAGCGCGAAGCTCGGCGCCAGCACCAGCTTGGGCAGCCATTCCTGCAGCGTTTCCCTCGGCGCGCGGCGTGCCCTTGCAAGGACCGGCGCGATTTCGGCTTGTGTCTGGGTCATGGCCCGGCTCCGTCTCAATCGTGGCGCGAAAAACCCTTCTCCGTCGCGCTTCGCGCGCCACCTCTCCCCAGAGGGGCGAGGAACCCAAGCTAGAGAAGCGTCGGCATCGCGGCAGCAGTTCCCCCGTTGGGGGAGGTGGCGCGCGAAGCGCGACGGAGAAGGGAACAGGGCCTCCCCGAGGAAGGCCCTGTCGTTTTTATCAGCCCTTGGCCGCGACCACGGCGTCCGCCAGTTCCTTGGCGGCTTCCTTGGCGTCGATGTCGCCGTTGTATTCGCGCGTGATCACGTCATACATGGCGTTCTTGATGGCCGCCGGGCTGGCGTAGCCCTGCGACATCGAGCCGTAGAGCGTGCCTTTCTCGTTGGCTTCGGCGAGGTCCTTGATCGCCTTCTTGCCGCATTGGTCGAAGGCCGTGTCGGGAACGTCCGTGCGTGCCGGAGCCGAGCCTTTGACCACGTTGAAGGACGACTGGAAGGCCGGATCCTCGATGTCGGACGCCATCTGCAACTGGGCCGCCTGCTTGTCGGCGCCGACCTTGAACATCATGAACATGTCGGAGTTGAAGGTGACGGCGCCCTGCGTGTCGGGGAAGCGGATGCAGACGAAGTCCTCGCCCGGCTTCTTGTTGGCATGGACGAATTCGCCCTTGGCCCAGTCGCCCATGATCTGCATGCCGGCCTTGCCCTCGATGACCATGGCGGAATCGAGGTTCCACTCGCGGCCCGAGAAGTTGTCGTCGACATAGGAGCGCAGCTTCGACAGGCGGTTGAAGGCTTCGACCATCTTGTCGCCGGAGAGAGCGGCGGGGTCGAGGTCGACCATCGAGGCCTTGTAGAAGTCGGTGCCGAGCGACAGGACGACGGAATCGAACATGGTCGCGGCGTTCCAGGCGTTGCCGCCGCCGACGATCGGGATGATGCCGTTGGCCTTCATCTTGTCGAGCACGGAGATCAGCTCGTCCCAGGTTTCCGGCGCCTTGCCGCCGGCGTCGTCGAGCGCCTTCTTGTTGATCCAGAGCCAGTTGGTGGAGTGCACGTTCACCGGCGCGGCGATCCACTTGCCGTCGTATTTGGCGAAGTTCTGAAGCGCGGCGGGGATGACCTTGTCCCAGCCTTCCTTGCCGGCGACGTCCGACAGGTCGCCGACCACGCCCTGCTTGGCCCAGTCGGTGATGTCGAAGCCCAGCGCCTGGACGGCGGTGGGCGGGTCGCCGGCGGTGACGCGGGCGCGCAGCGCGGCCATCGCCTGCTCGCCGCCGCCGCCGGCCACCGGCATGTCCTTCCAGGTGATGCCCTGGCTTTCGAGCTTCTTCTTGAGCACTTCGAGGGCCGCGGCCTCGCCGCCGGACGTCCACCAGTGCAGCACCTCGACGGAGCCGTCGGCCGCATAGCTCGGCGCGGCCAGCCCGCCCACGAGGCCCGATGCGAGCATCGTTCCGATAAGCAATCTACGCAACATTGTCTTCCTCCATTGTTGACCTTGCATGTGGCGCCGAAGCGCCGCACCTCCCAGCGCGGCCAGCCCTATCCGTCATGCTGGCCTGCGATGAAACCTCATTGGAATTGCGGGCGGGCCGCCCGGTCAAGTGGGCGCCGCAGGATTGACGCACGACCAGCCGGCTGCCGCCGATGATGGCCGTCGATTTCGGAGCGTGCGGGGTGTCGAACAGGTGCACGAGCGCTTCTGCCGCCCGTCCGCCCATCGCATGCGTTTCGGCGTCGATGGTGGTCAGCGGCGGGAAATTGTCCTTGGCCTCGCTCAGATTGTCGAAGCCGACAATGGCGAAGTCGTTGCCGGCGTGCAGGCCGCGCATGGCCAGCGCCCGTGTGGCGCCGATGGCGATGATGTCGTTGTAGCAGACGGCGGCGGTCGGTCGGGCAGGGCTGGCCAGCGCCCGCTCCATCGCCTGCTGGCCGCCGTCCTTGGAGACCTCGGTCTCGAAGACGAGCGCCGGCGAAACCTCCAGACCGGCATCCCGCAGGGCGTCGCAATAGCCTTCGTAGCGCTCCTGCTGCGTCGTGATGGCGGCGTCGCCGCCGAAGAAGGCGATGCGCCGATGGCCGAGGTCGATCAGGTGGCGGGCCGCCCTGGACGCGCCGCCACGGTTGTCCTGGCCGACATAGGGCAGGTCGCACCCTTCGATCTGGCGCATGGCGAGAATGACGGGCGGGGCCGACGGCGGCAGGCTCAGATGTCGGGCTTCGGTGCCGCGGGCCGGGCTGAGCACGACGCCGAGCACGCCGTTCTCCAGCATCGACTTCAGCACCTGTTCCTGGCGCGCAAGGTCGTCGTTGGTGTTGGCGAGGATCGGCGTGAGGCCCTGCCGATAGAGGCTGTCCTCGATGCCGACGGCAAGTTCGGAGAAGAAGGGGTTGGTCAGGTCCGACATCACCATGCCGACGAAGCTGGTGCGGGCCGAGCGAAGATTGGCGGCGGCGCGGTTGTAGACGTAGCCGACGTCCTGCATCGCCTTGCGGACCTTGTCGGCCGTCTCGGGCTTGATGCGGTCGCTGCCGCGCAGGACCAGCGACACGGTGGCGCGTGAAACGCCGGCCTGGCGCGCAATATCCAGCACGGTCGCTCGTGAGCGCAGCGGCACGAAGATGCTCCTCCCTTGCCGGTCTGAGTGCAGGGCACGCCGGCTATTAGATCGATCTAATCGCAATGCCGAACGAGCGTCAACCGGAATCTTCCGCGACTTCAACCGATTTATATGCCTGTTCCGGCTACGTCTCGCGAATTGGTGGCAGAGACGTTCGCGCTGTCGGACGCGATGACTTTGGCGCAAGGCGGGTCGAGCGTTCGGACCAGGGAGCACGTCGCATGGCAGCCTCATCTCCCTGCCTCGCAAAACACCGCTAGATCGCCGTGCGTCTTTTCAGACGCACAAAGGACGATCTAGCACTTTGATTGAGCATCGGAATATTCCGAAAACCGGATTCCACTTTTCGGTCCGATGCTCTAGCCGACCCACCAGGCGGTGCGCCGCCCGCTGTGGAACTGGATGGTCTTCTCCTCGGTGTAATCCTCGACGGCGCGCTTGCCCAATTCGCGGCCGAGGCCGGACTGCTTGTAGCCGCCGAAGGGAAGCTCGGGATACCCCTCCATGAAGGTGTTGACCCATACGGTGCCGGAGCGCGCCGCGCGCGAGACGGTCATGCAGGTGTCGATGTCGGCGCTCCAGACGCCGGCCGACAGGCCGTAGGGCGTGTCATTGGCGATCCGGACAGCCTGCTCAACCGTGTCGAAGGTCAGCACGGAGAGTACGGGCCCGAACACTTCCTCGCGGGCGATCGCCATGTCCGGGTGCACGCCGGAGACGATCGTCGGGTCGAGATACTGGCCGGCGCTGGCGGGAAGGCCGGCGCCGCCGGCGGTGATCGTCGCCCCCTCGCTCGTGGCCGCGTCCACGTAGCCCGACACCTTGGCGAGGTGGTCGGTCGAGATCATGGCGCCGACCCTGGTGGCGTCGTCGAGCGGATCGCCCACCTTGACCCTGGCGGTCAGCGTCTTGACGGCGGCAAGGAAGTCGTCGGCGATGCTTTCGTGGACGATAAGACGGGAACCGGCGTTGCAGCATTCGCCGGCGTTGAAGAAGCCGCCGAACACCGCCGCATCGGCGGCCGCCTCGAGGTCGGCGTCGGGAAAGACGATCTGGCCGTTCTTGCCGCCAAGCTCCATCGATACTTTCTTGAGCGATTGCGCGGCGGCGGCCATCGTGAGCTTGCCGACGCGGGTGGAGCCGGTGAAGGACACCATCTCGACCAGCGGGTGCGAGACCATCGGCGCGCCGACGTCGGCACCGAAGCCTGCCAGCACGTTGACGACGCCATCCGGCAATCCGGCTTCCAGCAGAAGGTCGCCGAGCAGGAAGGTCGAGGCGGAGGTCATCTCGGAGGGCTTGACGACCGCCGTGCAGCCGGCGGCGAGCGCGAAGGGCAGCTTCTGGCTGATGATGAGGAAGGGAAAATTCCACGGCGTGATGATGGAGACGACGCCGACCGGCTCGCGGATCACCGCGCCCAGCATGGAATCTCCGAGATTGGCGTAGGATTCGCCGGAGAGCGTGCGGGCAAGCGCGGCCGCATAGCGCCAGATGTCCACCGCGCCGGCGATCTCGCCCCGCGCCTGGGCGATCGGCTTGCCCGATTCCAGCGCGTCGAGGCGGGCGATGTCCTCAAGGCGCGCCTCGATGAGGTCGGCGGTCTTGAGAAGGACGGCGGCGCGTTCGGACGCCTTCATGCGCGGCCACGGGCCGGCCTCGAACGCCTTGTGCGCGGCCTGCACGGCTGCCTCGACGTCGGCTTCGCCGGCCTGCGCATAGCGCGAGACGACGAAGCCGTGGCCCGGCGAACGGCGCTCGATGGTGCGGCCGTCGCCGGCCTCGACATGCCTGCCGCCGATCAGCAGACGATAGGTTTTGGGCGCGGCCGAGGCCTCGGCTGGCATGGCGATCCGAAGGGGTGCGTTCATGTGATTTCCTCGCCGCGATTGCTCAGGCCGGCAGGCCGGAGGGGAGTGCCGTCGCGCCAAAACATTTCTTTGCTCATGATCTCGAAAACCGCGCCGGCCGTTTCTCGTGGAAAGCCTCGGCGCCGGCCTTGAGGTCGGCCGTCAATGCGATGAAGCCGCTGGCGAGCGCCTCGGTCGCGGCCGCGCTTTCCTCGCCTTCGGCGATGGCGATCATCAGCTTGGCCGCCTCGATGGCGAGCGGGCCGCGCGCGGCGATCCTTTCGCCCCATGCCTTGGCTTCGGCGAAGGCTGTGCCGGTCTCCACGACCCGGTCGACGATGCCGAGCGGCAGCGCTTCAGGTGCCGTGAAGATCTCGCCGCCGAGCGCCATGCGCCGCACCGCCTGCGCGCCGAAGCGGCGCACGGCACGCTGCGTGCCGGACCAGCCGGGAACCACGCCAATGGAGGTTTCGGGAAAGCCGAGTTTTATCTGATGCTCGGCGATGCGGAAGTCGCAGGCGGCGGCCAGTTCCAGCCCGCCGCCGAGCGCGTGGCCGGACAGCACGGCGATGGTCGGCTGGCGCAGCCGTGTCAGGCGGTCGAAGACGCGGTGGCCGTAGCGCACCCACTGGTGCTGGAAATCGGCCGCGCTCATGGCCGCCCATGCCTCGATGTCGCCGCCGGCGCAGAAGCCCTTGCCTTCGCCGCGCACGAGCACGACGCGCACGTTGGGTGCCAGTTCGGCCGCGCCCAGCGCCGCCTCCAGCGCGCGCAGCATGGGAATATCGAGCGCATTGAATTTTTCGGGGCGGCGCAGCGTGATGGTGCCGACGGCGCCGTCCTGCTCGAAGGTGACGAGGTCAGACATAGCGGGCCTCGCTTGTCAGCGTGGGTTTACCCCCACCCCTAACCCCTCCCCTCAAGGGGGAGGGGGACTTGGCGTGCGGCAGCTCCCCCTCCCCCTTGAGGGGAGGGGTTAGGGGTGGGGGTATCAAGACAAATGCCCTAGGCATGACTGCCTCCCAGCTCCAACCCGATCGGCGCCTCGTGATAGAGCGCTGCCGGTGTGACCTTGAGATCCTTCGCCACCGCCAGCGGAATCTCGGCCTGCCCAAGCACATCGCGCTCGAGGTCGATGCCCGGCGCGATCTCGGTCACCAGCAGCCCGTCCGGCGTCAGCTTCATGACGCAGCGCTCGGTGACATAGGTGATGTCCTGTCCCTGCTGGACCGCGCGGCGGCCCGAGAAGGAGACGTGCTCGACCTCTCCCACGATTTTCTTGACCTTGCCTTCCCTGTCGATGCGCACCGCACCGTCGGCGACAGAAAGCCTGGCGCCGGCATTGAAGAAACCGGAGAAGACGATCTTCCTCGCCCGTGCCGTGATGTCGACGAAGCCGCCGCAGCCGGCCGTCACATGCGGACGGACAGAGAGCTTCGAGACGTTGACCGAGCCGTTGCGGTCGATCTGCAGGAAGGAGAGCAGCGAGGCGTCGAAGCCGCCGGCCTGGAAGTAGGTGAACTGGTGCGGCGAGGGCATGATCGCCTCGGCGTTAGAGGCGCAGCCGAACTTGAAGTCGAGCAGCGGCACGCCGCCGACCGCGCCCTGTTCGATCACCCACGTCACCTTGCCGTGCTGGCCTTCCTCCAGAAGGATGCGCGGCACGTTGGCGGAGATGCCGAAGCCGATGTTGACGGCCCAGCCGTTCGCCAGTTCCATCGCGATGCGGCGCGCGATCACCTTCTGGATATCGAAGGCCGGCGTGCGGAAGGTCGAGAGCGGCCGGAAGATCTCGCCCGAGATCGCCGGGTCGTAGGGTGTCTGCGTGGTCTGCAACTGGTCGGGATCGACGACGATGTGGTCGACCAGAACGCCCGGCACCCGCACGTCGTGAGGCTTCAAGGTGCCGTTCTCGACCACGCGCTTGACCTGTGCGACGACGATGCCGCCATTGGTGCGGGCGGCCATGGCCTGCTCCAGCGCGCCGAGATAGGCGCCCTCGTGCTCATAGGTCAGGTTGCCGCGTTCGTCGGCGCTGGTGGCGCGGATGATGGAGATTTGCGGCGCGATCGCCGGGAAATAAAGCCATTCCTCGCCGTCGAACTGTTCGATGCGCACGATCGGGTCGGACGCGGCCTCGTTCATGGCGCAGCCCTGCTGGCGCGGATCGACGAACGTGTCGAGGCCGACCTTGGTCAGCACGCCCGGCCGCTTAGCGGCGGCTTCGCGGTGCATGTCGAACAGGATGCCGGAAGGGACGTTGTAGGCGGCGACCGCGTTCTCGCCGATCATCCGCCAGATTCTCGGCGGCTCGGCCGAGGAGGGGCCGGAAGGGTAGGAGCCGCACAGCGTCTTCTTCAACAGGCCGGGCTTGGCCAGATGGTCGATGCCCTTGATGCCCCACATATCGCCGGCCGCGATGGGGTGCAGCGTGGTGAGGTTGCGCGGATGACCCTCCGCCTCGAAGCGCGCGCCAATGGCTGCGAGCACCGCGTCCGGACAGCCGAGGCCGGAGGAGGAGGAGACGGAGACGATGGCGCCGTCGGGGATGAGGCTTGCTGCCTCGGCGGCGGTGGTGAGCTTGGTCATTGGAGTTCACTCCCATCGGCAACCGCATGGGACGCCGCACCCCCACCCCTAACCCCTCCCCTCAAGGGGGAGGGGGACTCGATCGATTTGACGCTGGACGCAATCGCGGACGGTGGACGCCGGGCGCTGACGCCAGATTCCCCTCCCCCTTGAGGGGAGGGGTTAGGGGTGGGGGTAAATTCACGCATTCTAATCAAATCCCAACTTCGATCTTCACCGCCCGGCCCATCCTGGCCGATTCCAGCGCGGCTTCCGCGCAGGCGAGCGACCAGAGGCCGTCTTCGCCTGTCGCCGCCGGGCGGCCTTCGCCGCGGATCGCCGCATGGAAGGCGCGCAGCGCGCGCGTGTAGAGATCCTCGCGGTCGAAAGTAAGTTCCTCCTCGCCCGCCGCCGTTCGCAACACGATCGTACCGACCGGCTTCTGCGTCATCACGTCCTTCGCGAACAGCGAGCCGTCGGTGCCATGCACTTCGAAACCGGTGCCGGCATATTTCGTGGTGAAGCCCTCGTGACTCTGGGCTATGACGCCGGACCTGAAGCGCCAGACGCACATGGCGCCGTCTTCCAGACCGCCGCCGGCCATGCCGGCCGACTGGGTGAAAGCGGCAATCTCCACCGGGTCGTCGTCCAGCACGAAGCGCAGCGTGTCGGCGTCGTGCACGGTGATGTCGAGCACCACGCCGCCGCCGGCTTCCGGCCTGGCGATGCGCCAGCCCTGCAGGTTTTCGGGCAGGTAAACGGAGTGGAAGACGCGGGCGGCGATCGGCTTGCCGATCCGGCCGGCGGCAATCGCCTCGCGCATGGCGCGGTGGGCGCCGGCGTTCCTCAGATGATGGTTCGTGCCGATGACCACACTTGCCTCCCGGCAGGCTTCGACGATCCGGCGCGCGTCGGCCGTGGTCAGCGCCAGAGGCTTCTCGCACAGCACATGCTTGCCGGCCTTCGCCGCCGCCAGCGCCTGTTCGAGATGCAGGTCGTTTGTGGTGGAGATGTAGACGGCGTCGATATCGGCGGCGAGCAGATCCGGCAGCGTGGAGAAGGCGGCCCGAATGCCGTTCTCCTTCGCATAGGCGGCTGCGCGCTCGGGGCTCGAACTCATCACCGCCGCGACCTCGTCGTCCGGCTGGTTGCGGATGGCGTCGATCATGAACTGCCTGGCGATCGTGCTCGCGCCGATCAGGCCCCAGCGAACGGTCATGGAACTCTTCCTTCCGTTTTTCCTCGATCCGGCCCGCAGCTTTCGCGCACCATCAGCGAGACGGAGCCGATATGGTCCTCGGCGCGGGTGGTGCGCGACTGGATCATCTTCAGCACCGCGTGTGCGGCGCGTTCGCCCAGGCCCGCCGGATCCACGGCGATGCTGGTGAGCGCGGGCATATAGTGCTGCGCCTCGTCGACGTCGTCGAAGCCGACCACGGCGAAATCCCGGCCGGCTTCCAGCCCGTGGCGGCGAAGGCCCAGCATGGCGCCGAAGGCGACAGCGTCGTTGAAGCAGAGCGCTGCGGTCGGCGGCATGTCGCCGGTCAACGCCATGTCGAGGCAGGCCATGCCGCCCTTGCGGTTGGTCTCGCTCTCGAAGACCTCGATGTCGGCCTCGCCGATGCCCGCCTCGCGGCAGGCCTCGCGAAACCCTTCGAGCCGCTCGTGACGGACGATGAGGTCGGCCGAGCCGCCGAAGAAGGCGAGACGGCGATGGCCCTTGCCGATCAGGTGCCGGGCGGCCAGGAAGGCGCCGCGATGGTTGTCCGGCGCGACGACGGGGATGCGGCTCTCGGGCAGCCGCCGCATGGCGAAGACGACCGGCACGCCGGCGGTCTCGACGCGGCGGAAGGCGTCGGGGCGCGTGCCGCGCGCCGGCGACACGATGAGACCGGCCACGCCCTGCTCGAGCATGGATTTCAGCACTTCTTCCTGGCGTATCGGGTTTTCTGCCGTGTTGGCGATGAAGGGCACGACGCCGGCCGACTGGAAGGCACGCTCCATGCCGACGGCCAGTTCGGCGTAGAAGGGGTTGGTCAGGTCGTTGACCACCATGCCGATGATGTTGGATTGCGCCTTGCGCAAATTGGCGGCGCCGCGGTTGTAGACGTAGCCGACATCCTCGATGGCCTTGCGCACCTTGCCGGCGGTGTCTGGGCGGATCAGGCCGCTGCCCTGCAGGACCAGCGAGACGGTCGACTTCGATACGCCCGCGGCGCGGGCGATATCGAGGATCGTCGTCTTCGGCCGGCTGGCCATCCGCAGTGTCTCCCTGACACGATTTATTGGAACGTTCTAAATCATGCTTTTGAACGAACGTCAAGGCGAGTGCTAATTGTCACGTAGATACGGCATAGAAAGGCATACGGGCGAATTCCTTTCGTTATGGCGTGCGGCTGATCGCTCTTGATTTATTGGAACGTTCCATTTATCGAGAAGGTTGGAGGACGCGTCATGGATTTGGAACTGCCCGAGGGCGATGGCTCCCGACGCCGCTACATGCTTGCCGGTCAGGCGGTCGAGCCGCCTGCCAATACATCTTTCCCGCGCATTGCCTATGCGGCGGCCCATGTGGTCGCCGATCCGCTGGCGATGACCGATCCTTGGTCGCGGCCGGCAGTGGACTGGGATCGCACCATGGCCTTCCGCCGCCATCTGTGGCGGCACGGCTTCCGCATCGCCGAGGCGATGGATACCTCGCAGCGCGGCATGGGCTTCGACTGGCAGAGCGCGAAGGAACTGATCCGCCGCTCGATCGCCGAGGCGCGGACGGTCGAAGGGGCGGACCTCGCCTCCGGCGCGGGAACCGACCAGCTCGCTGCCGCCGGCGCGCGTTCCCTCGACGACGTGATCTCGGCCTATGAGGAGCAGTTCGACTTCATCGAAGGGCAGGGCGGCCGGGCCATCATGATGGCGAGCCGGGCGCTGGCGCGCGTGGCGAGAGGCGCTGACGACTATGCACATGTCTACGAGCGCATCCTTTCGCAGGCCTCCGGCAAGGTGATCCTGCACTGGCTGGGCGACATGTTCGATCCAGCCCTCAAGGGATATTGGGGTTCCGACGATTTCGACGGCGCGCTGGAAACGGTCGTCGGCATCATCGGGCGGCATGCGGACAAGGTCGAAGGCATCAAGATATCGCTGCTCGACGCGGACAAGGAGATCGCGCTGCGCGCACGCCTGCCCGACGGTGTCCTCATGTTCACCGGCGACGATTTCAACTATCCGGACCTGATCGCCGGCGACGGCGAGCGGCACTCGCACGCGCTGCTCGGCATCTTCGACGCGATCGCTCCCGTCGCCGCGGCCGCCTTGGCGAAACTGGCGGCAGGCGACCGCGCCGGTTACGACGCGCTGATGGCGCCGACCGTGCCGCTGTCGCGGAAAATCTTCGAGGCGCCGACGGAATACTACAAGGCAGGAATCGTCTTCATGGCATGGCTCAACGGCCATCAGGATCACTTCGCCATGATCGGCGGCATGCAGTCGGCGCGCGGTATCCTGCACTACGCCGATATATTCCGGCTGGCGGACAAGGCCGGACTGCTGGCCGATCCCGAGCTTGCGGTCAGCCGGATGCGGAGCCTCTGCGCGACGATGGGCGTCTGAGCGGCCGTCAGGCGGTTGTCTTTGGCGCGAAATCGCGAGAGCGAAGGGTTCGTAACCGGATTGCCCCTGCCTCGAAGGGCAAGGCAGGGGCGGCAGGCCAGGGGTCAGAAGAACTCCTTGTAGGCAAGCGCGGCTCCGAGGATGATCACCACGAGGACGATCATCGCGACATTGCCGACCCATGCCGATCTGATGACGACGTGGTCCCGGTTGTCGGGTTCGTTGTTGTCCATGACATATGTCCTCAAGGCCCGCACGCGACAGGAGCGCGGTGCGGGCTGACTATCTGAAAATGCGGTGGATGCGTTCAGACAGGCCGAGGCGGCGCCCGTGCGTCGAAAAGACGGACAAGCCGAAGATGGGTTTTCGGGCGGCCGGTTCGAGGAACCCGGGTATCGAGGTCCGGTGTTCGAAGCCGGAGCGTAGCGGGAATAAGACCCGTATGGCCGGCCTTATCGGCGGAGCCGTGGCGATCGGCAGTTCGAGACCATTCGAGCCTGGCGCGAAGGTCAACAAAATAGGCGCTTGCCAGATCCCGTTGGAGGATCGTCGAGCCGAGCGGGCTGAACGTCCGGGCGGTCGGGTATTTTTCAAGCGCGATGCCGGCTCTTGCCGGAGCGAAGGCGAGCAGGACGGCGAAGACCAACCATGCGAGGCCGATCGACCGGATGACGGCGTCGTAGCGCCCGGCCGCCCGGCCGGGCTTTATCTCGTCTCGGTGTTCGATCCTCTCGGACATCCAGCACTGATGCCCGTGACGGCGCCCGAAAACAAGTGTCCGGGCGGATGGCGACCTTTAGTACGTCATCTGAGAGGAAAAAGGCTCAGCCGGCGGATTTCAGGCGTGTCGTCTCCGGCGCGTAGAAGCGGCCGAAGCGGTTGTCGAGGAAATCGGCCAGCGCTATCTCTTCCTGCCGCACGAAACCCTTGCCGGGCAGCTTGCCCACGGCCAGCAGGTCGAGGACGGCGGCGATGCCGGCGGCGGTGGTGATCTGGATGGCGCTCATCATCCTGCCGGCCACCGGCGCGGCATAGATCTTGTTGGCGTAGGTTTCCTGCATGTAGCGGCCGTCGCGCCAGCCGCAGACGGTGACGAAGATCACCACGACGTCCTGCATGGTGGCGGGCAGGGCGTTCTCGAACAGGTCCTTCAGCACGTCGCGGCGGTTCTTCAGGTTGAGGTCGTTGAGCAGGGCCTTGATGATCGCCTGATGGCCGGGATAGCGGATGGTGCGGTAGTTCATGGTGCGCACCTTGCCTTCCAGCGTCTTGGCCAGGGTGCCGAGGCCGCCGGAAGTGTTGAACGCCTCGTAGGTGACGCCGTCGAGCGAGAACTCCTCGCGCTCCTCCATCGCGGGCACGGTCACCAGTCTGCCTTCGACGACGGCCTCGCAGGGCTCGATATATTCGTTGATGAGGCCGTCGGTGCTCCAGGTGAGATTGTAGTTCAGCGCGTTCGACGGATATTGCGGCAGCGCGCCGACGCGCATGCGAACGCTGTCGAGCGTATCGAAGCGCTTGGCGAGGTCATTGGCGACGATCGAGATGAAGCCCGGCGCCAGCCCGCACTGGGGGATGAAGGCGTTGCTCGCGCCCGCGGCGAGGTGTTCGACCTTCTTGGTCGTGGCAACGTCCTCGGTGAGGTCGAGATAATGCGTTCCCGCTTCCAACGCCGCTTCGGCGATGGCGCCGGTCAGGTTGAAAGGCGCCGCCGACAGCACGGCGAATTTTCCCCTGAGCGCCGCGACGAGACTGGCGTGGTCGGCGATGTCGAGCGCCAGCGTGCTGATGGCCGCGTGCTTGTCGATCCTGGCGAGTTGCGCCTCGGCGCGGTCCGCGACGACGACCGCGTAATCTCCCGTCTGCGCGAGCATGAGCGCGATCGCGCCGCCGATCTTGCCGGCACCTACCACCATCACCGTTTTCATGTCGCAATCCTCTTCGAACGCCAGATTGTGAGGATAGCGCGGCGGCGGGCAGATTCGTAGCGACGAAAAGCGCAATTCGGAGTATTCACTTACTCAAAATGCTAATCTCATTGTGCAAAGTGACGGTAGAAGGATGCAGATCACCCAGAAGGACCGCGAACTCCTGGCGCTTCTGGCGGAGAACGCCAGGACGCCGGTGGTGAGCCTAGCCAAGCAGCTGTCGCTGTCGCGCACCACGGTGCAGGCGCGGCTGGACCGGCTGGAGCGGGAGGGCGTCATTGCCGGCTACGGCGTCCGCCTGTCGGAAGCCTATCAATCCGGCCTTGTCCGCGCCCACATCCTGATCACGATCGCGCCCAAGGCGCTGCCTCAGGTCACGGCGGCGCTGGAGCGGATGCGCGCGGTCACGGCGCTGCACTCCGTCAGCGGCTCGTTCGACCTGATCGCGATGATCGCGGCGCCGTCCATCTCCGAACTCGACGTTTTCATCGATGAGATCGGCGCGCTGGACGGTGTGGAGCGAACGCTGTCGTCCATCATTCTTTCGACGCGAATCGCCCGCTGACAGGGCCGACCGGACGAAGCTGACTTCGCGTTGTTCTCCGAAATCGCCGATGGAAGCGGCCTGCCGTCGGAACCGGACAGGCCGCTTCCGAAACCGTCAGATTTTCGGCATCGGCGGCAGTTGATCGAGCGGAGCGCCGAACCAGCGTTCGTTGATCTTGGAAAGCTCGCCGTTCTTGACGATCTCGGCGATGAAGGTGTTCGCGTATTCCTGCAGCGCGGTGTCGGATTTCCGGAACGCCATGCCGTTGGCCTGGGCCTTGAGCGTTATCTTCGGCTCGATCTCCATGCTCGCATAATCTTTGCTGAGCTGTGCCAGTATGGTGTTGGAGGCGCCGAGCGCCTGCACCTGCCCGGAAATGAGTGCCTGCAGCGCGGTGGCGTCGTCGTCGAAGCGCTTGATCTGCGTTCCTTCCGGCGCGATCGCCGTGATGGCGGTGTCCTGCGTGGAGGCACGCGCCACGCCGATGCTGACGGACTTCAGGTCTTCTGCGCCTTTTATGGTCAGGCTCTTCGGGGCCAGCACATAGATCGTCAGCGCGGAATAGGGATCGGAGAACAACACCTGCTTGGCCCGCTCGGCGGTGATGCCGAAGGTGGCGATCAGCACGTCGATCTTGTTGGTCAGGAGGTAGGGTATGCGGTTGGGGCCGGTGACGGGAACCAGTTCCAGCTTCACCCCGAGTGCTTTCGCCATCAGTGCGGCGACATCGGCGTCGTAACCGGCGGGCTGCTGATTGGCATCGGTGCCCCCGAACGGCGGATAGTCGACAAGAACGCCGACGCGCAATGTGCCGTTTTTCTTGATTTCGTCCGGCGTTGCGGCGCTCGCCGCGCGCATTCCCAGAATCGCCGTGGCCGTGCCGGCGGCCATGAGCGTTGCGAATCCGCGCCGCGTGATCGAGTTGAAGGTGGTCATAAGGCGTTTCTCCCGAGTATTTGTTCAATCGCTTCGCGGTCGTGTGTCGCCGCTTCAGCGCCGGGCCACGGCGAGCCGGCGCTCCATGCGCCTGCTGTAGACCGACAGCGGCCAGCAAACGATAAAATACACCAGCGCCACAAGCCCAAAAATCGTGAAGGGATGGAAGGTGGCGTTGTTGACGACCTGGGCGGCGCGCGTCAGTTCGACGAAACCGATGATCGAGGCGAGCGAGGTTCCCTTGATGAGCTGCACCAGAAAGCCGACGGTCGGAGGAATGGCGATCCGCACCGCCTGCGGCGCGATGACCAGCGCCATCTTGGGCCAATAGCGCAGGCCCAGCGCCGTCGCCGCTTCCGCCTGGCCCGGCGGGACGACCTCAATGGCGCCGCGCCAGATTTCGCCGAGGAAGGCGCTGGCGTGAAGCGAGAGGCCGATCGCCGCCGCCGTCCAGGGATCGACCGAGACGCCGAAGATGCCCGGCGCGAAAAAAGCCAGGAAGAGCTGCATGAGAAGGGGCGTTCCCTGGAAGACCTTGATGTAGCCGGCGGTAAGCATCCGCAGCCATCGAAACTCCCCCGTGCGCGCCAACGCGACGAGCGCGCCGCCGATCGAACCGCCGATGAAGGCGATGACCGACAAAAGCAGCGTCCAGCGGACAGCGCCGATAATGTAGAAAATGTCACCCGATCCAAGTTCGCGCATGGCCGCCTCCTATCGCTTCGCCGGCGTGTGCAGCCATGTTCTTTCGATGGCGCCGAACACGCTCCAGAAGAACAGGGACATGACGAAATACATGCAGGTGATGACGAAATAGACCTCGAACGAGCGGAATGTGCGGGACTGGATATCGCCGGCGGCGGCCGTCAGTTCGGTGGCGGCGATGGCGGAGCAGACGCTGGAATTGAGAAGCAGCAGGATGAACTGGCTGGTCAGCGAGGGATAGATCGCCTGGATCGCCGGCTTGAGCACGATGAGGCGGAAGATCTGCAGCGGTTTCAGCCCCAGCGCCCGGCCGGCCTCGATCTGGCCCTTGCTGATGCTTTCGATGCCGGCGCGGATGATCTCTATGCCGTAGGCGCCGACATTGACCACCAGCGCCACCACGGCCGCCGTATTGGAGGAAAGGCGGATGCCGAGCGACGGCAGGCCGAAGAAGATCATGAAGATCTGGATGAGGAAAGGCGTGTTGCGGATCAGTTCGATATAAGCGTCGATGATGACGGCGAGCCATCTGGGGCCGGACGTCTTGCCGAGCGCGCCGGCGATAGCGACGACCATGCCTATGGCCATGGCAACGCCGGAAAGCACGAGCGTGTTCAAGGCTCCGTGCACCAGCTCCGGCCAGGCGGCGAAGACGTCGGCGAAATCGAATTCGTAGCTCATGGCCGGCACCTGCGGACAAGCCCGCTCCACAGATCGTCCATCGCCGTTCCTCCTCCCATGTCCTCGGCGCCCAGTATGGCGGCGCGCACAAGAAATCGGAAGGGCTCGGGACCATCAGCCGACCGAAGGTCTTTCGAGAGGGCCGTGGCGACAGATAAGATATTGAAAACGATGTGAAACGGATGGTGGGCGTGACAGGGATTGAACCTGTGACCCCTACGATGTCAACGTAGTGCTCTCCCGCTGAGCTACACGCCCATCCGACGCGGCGCATACACCACTTTTGCCACGGCCCGTCAATAGCGGGAATCGACAAAGAAAGGGCGATGTTCCTGTTGACGCCGCGGGGCGGTTGCCGGCGGCGTCAGGCCGCCTGCAGCATCTTCTCGACCTCGTTGACGAGATCGCGCAGGTGGAAGGGCTTGGAAAGCACCTTGGCGTCCTTGGGCGCGTTCGAGTCCGGGTTCAGCGCCACGGCGGCGAAGCCGGTGATGAACATGACCTTGAGGTCCGGGTCGATCTCAGTGGCGCGGCGGGCCAGTTCGATGCCGTCCATCTCCGGCATGACGATGTCGGTGAGCAGCAGCGAGAAGGGCTCCTCGCGCAGCCTTTCGTAGGCGCTCGCCCCGTTGTCGAAGTCGCTGACCTGGTAGCCGGCGCGCTCGAGCGCCTTGACCAGAAAGCGGCGCATGTCGTCGTCGTCTTCCGCCAGAAGGATTCGTGTCATCGTGTTCCGTCCGAATCACCCAAGAGATTGCCGCCGGGCGATCCCGTTAACCATGCTGTATATGAAAGGCTGCGGGTAAATATCAAGTGAATACAAGCGGCCACAGATGGCGCCGGAAAAGGCGCGAAACCGTGTAAACGCTGGACATGACGGCGGCGCGATGGCAGGCTTGCCCGACAATGCGTTCATGATCGAGAGTTCTTCCCAGGTGACGACTGCCGCCGACGATTTTTCCTCCGTGACGCCTTTCGAGGTCCGCTGCGGAGCCGAGCAGCGCGTCCCCTTCGTGTTCAGTTCTCCGCACAGCGGGCGCTTCTATCCGCCGCGCTTCCTTGCCCTGACGAAGCTCGACGGCAACGTGATCCGACGCTCGGAGGATTGCTACGTGGACGAGTTGTTCGGCGGTGCCGTCGCGCTGGGCGCGCCGCTGCTGGCCGCCAATTTCCCGCGCGCCTATCTCGACGCCAACCGCGAGCCGTGGGAACTCGATCCGCGCATGTTCGCCGAACCGGTCCCGCCCTATTGCAACATCCGTTCGGCGCGGGTCGCGGGCGGGCTGGGCACCGTGCCGAAGCTGGTCGGCGAGGGGCTGGACATCTACGCCGGACGGTTGCCGCTCGACGAGGCGACCGGGCGGATCGAAGCGCTCTACAAGCCCTTCCATGAAACGCTGAAGCATTTGCTCATGCGCACGCACGCCCGGTTCGGCTTCGCGGTGCTGGTCGACTGCCATTCCATGCCGACCAGCATCAGGGTCGGCGACACGGGCTTCAGGCCCGATTTCATCGTCGGCGACCGGTTCGGCATGTCCGCCGCCCCGGCGCTGGTCGAGAGGGCCGTCTCGCTGCTGTCGGGCATGGGCTACACGGTCGCCCACAACAAGCCCTACGCCGGAGGCTTCATCACCGAGCATTACGGCCGTCCGGCCAGGCGGCTGCACGCGCTGCAGGTCGAGGTCAGCCGCGGCCTCTACATGAACGAGCGCACCTTCCAGAAGACCGCCGGGTTCGCGCCGCTCGCCGACGACTTGACGCGGTTCTGCGCCGACCTGATGTCCATCCCCGACCACGAGCTGGGCGATCTGCCGGTCGCGGCCGAATAGGCGCGTTTCGTTCCGAAGCGCCGCTGTCTTGAAAAAAAGACCGCATCGTTCGCACGACGCGGTCGAGTCTAGGGAGGAAACGCCCAAGGAGGGCATGGACGGAACAACCGTCCGACGACAACGGTATTGTGCGCTGCACAAATGTCAAGCGGCGCAATCCGGTTTTCCCTGCCTTGCGTGTGAGTGCGACGAAGCACGCAGGCGGCGTGACATTCCCGCAACGGTTTTGCTATGCAGGCGAACCGTCCAGGGCCTGGACAGGTGGCAAGGCGGCTTTCAGGAGAGTGCATTGGACATTTCGACCGATTTCCTGCGGCAGATCGCGCGTGCGGCGGCCGCCGAGACGCTGCCTCGCTTCCGAAGCCCGGGCGAGGTCTCCAACAAGCTCTCCGGCGGCTTCGATCCCGTCACCGAGGCCGACCAGCAGGCGGAACTTGCGATCCGCGCGCTGATCGAGACGGAATTTCCCGACCACGGCATCCTCGGCGAGGAGCATGGCAGCCGCAATATCGATAGCCCCAATGTCTGGGTGATCGATCCGATCGACGGCACGCGCGCCTTCATCTCGGGGTTGCCCGTATGGGGCACGCTGGTCGGGCTGACGGTCGGTGGCGACGCCGTCGTCGGCATGATGTCGCAGCCCTTCACCGGCGAACTTTTCTACGCCAATGCGTCCGGCGCCCATTACGAGGGGCCGGGCGGGCCGCGCCGGCTTGCCACGCGCAAGACCACCTCGCTCTCCGACGCCACCCTGTTCACCACCACGCCGGCCTTGTTCGCGGGTGAGGCGCGGGACCGCTACGACCGCCTGGAAGCGACGGTGCGGCTGGCCCGCTACGGCGTCGATTGCTACGCCTTCGCCATGCTGGCGGCGGGCAGCATCGACGTCGTTGTGGAGGCGGGGCTGAAGCCCTACGACATCGTGGCGCTGATCCCCATCATCGAGCGGGCAGGCGGCGTGATCACCACTGTCGAGGGCGGACCGGCGGAGAAAGGCGGCGATATAGTCGCCGCCGCCACGCCCGAGCTTCATGCCGCTACGATTGCGGCGTTGAGAGGGTAACAGCGGCCGTCGACGAAGCGATAGTCCAGCAGTCGGTAAACGAAAGCGCGTCATTCCGGGCAAGCGCCGCGAAGCGGCGCGCCGATCCGGAACCCATTGGTCCGGTCGTCGCGCGCGGCCGGGTCCTTCTTTTGGCATCATGAAACCGTTTATGCGAACTTGGAACCCGGCCGCGCTGCTCAATAGGTTCCGGGTCGGCGCACCGCTTCGCGGCGCTTGCCCGGAATGACGGTAGGGGTAGCCGACATCTTGATGACCGTCGCCGATCCTGCTTGTCTGCTCTCATGGCAGGCTATGTCTACCTTCTCGCCTCGCGCAAGAACGGCACACTTTACACCGGCGTGACCAGCGACCTGGAACGCCGCATATGGGAGCACCGAGAAGAACTGACAGGCGGCTTTACCAAAAAGTATGGGGTCAACGCCTTGTCTGGTATCGGGACTATGATGATATTCGCGATGCCATTGCCGACGAAAAGCGCATCAAGGGCTGGCGCAGGAAGTGGAAGCTGGAATTGATAGAGGCGATGAATCCCGGCTGGCATGACCTTTATGAGATTTTGAACGGCTGATTCTCGGAGCGGTGGGGATGTATGCCCGCACTTCGTTCATGCTTCATCAAGAATCTGGATCGCCGCTCCCCGGCACGAAGGCGTCGAAGGCGGCGAGGCACTGTTCGCGATAGAGGTCCGCTTCCTGCAGGAGTTCGTGGCGGGCGCCGTCGATCGTCACCAGCAAGCCGAGGCGGAGGTGGCGCGCGTACCATTCGATGGCGCGGGTGGAGACGACCTCGTCGGCTCCGGCGGCCACGAGCAGTGTCGGGAGCCTGTTGGCGGCCAAGAATTCGGGAGTGCTGACGGTCGCGACGGCGACCGCGGCGGCGTGCAGCCAGCGCACTGTCGGCCCGCCCTGCGCCATCTCTGGAAAGGTCTCGTAGATCGCGACGTTGCGCGCGTAGCGGACGCTGTCGGAGGTGAGCTTGTTGACGTCGAACGGGGCTGTCTGGGTCGGACGCGATCCGCCGGAGGCGTAAAGTCTGCCGAGCCCGATCAGGCACATCAGGCCCGAGACGCGACGCACGGCCGTCATCGATACCGGCTGGCCGGGCAGCGCCAGGAAGGGGACGAGCAGCACCATGCGGCGCACGCGGTTGATCAATATGGGCTGTGCCAGCAGCGCCACCAGCGCGCCGGCCGAATGGGCGAGCACGTAGTAGGGGCCGCGGCAGTCCGGCAGGACGACTTCCCTGAACAGGTGGTCCAGATCGTCGACATACTGGCCGAAGCTTTTCACGTAACCGCGCTGGGGGTCGCGGATCAGCCGGTCGGACCGGCCGTGGCCGCGCCAGTCCAGGCAGGCCGCGCCGAAGCCGCGCGCCTGCAGGTCGCGGATGGTCTCGAAATATTTCTCGATGCACTCGTTGCGGCCGGGCAGCACGACGACGGTGCCTTTGCCGGGCCGCGTCGCCGGATCGAAACGGGCGTAGCGGATGCGCTTGCCGTCGCGTGTCTGGAAAAAGCCGGCGACAGCGTTCGCCGGAACCGGATTGCCGGGTGTTTCGTGCAGCAGATCCGTCATGCAGCGCTTCGGCTTCCTTCCGAACAGGTGCCTCGTGATAGAAGCAATCGCCGCAAAAGCAAAGCTTCCGGGTCTTCTCGCAGGCAATCCCCTGCCTGGATTCCCTGAACGAGCAAGGCCGGAAGCGACCTGCGGTACGCTTCCGGCCTCTGTCGAACCGGGAGGAAGGGACGTTGCACCCGGCCGGCTTCTGAGGGGCGCTGGAGGCCGCCCCGTCTGACTTGCACCGACCCTAGCGTCGCCGGACTGAACGCAACCCGAAGTCGCGGTTCATCCTGCGTTCATCAACCTCGCTGCCGGACCGGCCTCATTCCTGTCTCGTCAGGTGGCGTTAATGTCTTGAAACGGCCGTGCGGCGCACCCAGATGTCTGTTGCGGCCGCCGATGTCGGGGCCGCTGGTTCCACCGGAACGCCTTTCGGGTTCCGCAGGCGCCATAACGCAAACCCTGTTGCTCCAAGGAGAACACATCATGCGTCACGTTGATTTTTCCCCGCTTTATCGCTCGACCGTCGGTTTCGACCGCCTGTTCACCATGCTGGACACGCTCGGCCAGCCTGACGGCGCGCAGACCTATCCGCCCTACAACATCGAAAAGACCGGCGAGAACGCCTATCGCATCTCCGTCGCGGTCGCGGGTTTCTCGGATGACGAGATCTCGATCGAGGCCCACCGCAACGTGCTGACCATCAAGGGTGAGCGCAAGGAAGAGAGCGAAGAGGAAGGCAAGGAACTGCTGTATCGCGGCATTGCCGCGCGCGCCTTCGAGCGCCGCTTCCAGCTTGCCGACCATGTCGATGTCGTGGGCGCCACGCTGAAGAACGGCCTGCTGTTCGTCGATCTCAAGCGCAACATTCCCGAGGAACTGAAGCCGCGCAAGATCGCGATTTCCGCCGCCCCGGCGAAAGCCAAGCAGATCGAGGCCACGGCCAAGAACGCGGCCTGACCGACGAAAAGTCTCCTCCCGAGACGGAAGCGGCGCCGCAAGGCGCCGTTTTCTTGTCAGGCGATCAGTTCGGCGAACCGGTCGACGTCCTGCTGCGTCGTGGCGAAACTGGTGACGAAGCGGAAAAGCCGCTCGTCCTCGGCGAGGTCGAGCCCGGCAGGCGCATCCCATTCGTAGAAGACGGTGCCTGCCTGCTTGAGCCGCTCGGCGGCTTCGCTCCGGATGACGGCGAAGACCTCGTTGGCCTGCGGCTTCCAGCCGAGGCGGGCCATGCCCGACCCTTCGATGGCCTTCGCCAACTGCGCGGCCAGGGCGTTCGAGTGGCGCGCGGTCTCCAGCCACAACCCGTCCTTCAGGTAGGCGTCGAACTGGGCTGCGACGAAGCGCGATTTCGAGAACAGTTGGCCGGCGCGCATGCGCAGGAACGGAAACTCCTTCGCCGCTTTCGGGTCCATGAAGACGACGGCTTCGGCGCACCAGCAGCCGTTCTTGGTGCCGCCGAAAGACAGGAGATCGACGCCGCGTTTCCAGGTCATCTCAGCAGGCGTGGTCCCCAGCGAGACGAGGGCATTGGCGAAGCGGGCGCCGTCCATGTGGAGCGGCAGGCCGTGGCCGCGCGCGATGGCGCCGATGGCCTCGATCTCCTCCAGCGAATAGACGGTGCCGCTTTCCGTCGATTGGGTGATGGAAACCGCCACCGCCTGGCCACCATGCGGGAAGCGCGTGGCGGGCTGGCGGGTCGCCTTGTCGAGCAGTGCGGGCTCGATCCTGCCCAGCGCCCCGTCGACAGGTTTTACGCGCGCGCCGCCGGTCAGGTATTCGGGCGCGCCGCTCTCGTCCTCGATCATGTGGGCTTCGCGATGCGCCAGCACGATGCCGCCGGGGCGGGTAAGCGAAGCCATGGCGAGCGAGTTGGCGGCCGTCCCCGTCGCCACGAAGAAGACGGAGACTTCGCGTTCGAATATTTCGTTGAATCGTTCGGCCACCGCTTTGTCGAGGGAGCCGTTGCCGTAGGCAGCGGCGAAGCCCTCCGCATTGGCGGACAGCGAGTCCGCGATGCGCGGATGGGCGCCTGCCCAGTTGTCGGAAGCGAAGAACATGATGATTCCCGGATTAGGAGCAGACCGGCTTGCCGGGCTCGACGCTGAACTGGCGCGGTCCGACCATGCCGGACGCCGCGGGTTTGGAGACGATCTTCACGTCGAGGCGGCAGGAGCCGGCGGTTACCCTGTAGAGGTCGGGTTCCCTGTATTCGATCCTGTCTATGGGCTGGCTTACAGGGAAAGCGCCGATCACGTCCGCATGGGCGAGGACGGCCTGCAATTCCGCCAGTCGCTGGTAGTTCGGCGCCAGCGCGGCCTGCGCGCCGCAGCCGAACGAAAGCAGAAGGGCCAATGTCGTCGAAAGGCGTTTCATGGCATATTCCCGTCGCGAAGGGCTCTTTCTGACCCTTGGGGGGCCGGTCGGCAAGCCTGTTCCGTTGGGCCATCGGCGTCCGGCACGTGCGGACGGAAGCTTCGGTCGAAAATTTCGGAACGCTTATGGCTCGCGAAATTTTCTTTCGCGCCGCTGCCAAGTTTTTTGTGAATCGATCTTGTGCGCTGTCCTGATTTCTGTCATATCAATTTAGGACAGTAATGCTGTCTTATTTAATCGCGCATGACAGGCCCGGATGGCGTATGATCGACGCCAGCCCGGCCGCGCCTGCGCCGGAACGGCAACGGGCTCTTACCCAGAGCCTCGCAGCATGGAACGGAGGATAGAGCGATGACGGAAGTGACGCCATCTGTAACGACGGGACTTGTGCCGGCCGTGCAGACGAAAGCGGCCGCCGTCAAAACCGCGCTCCGAGGCGATTTCGGCCTTCCGGCTCCGCAGGGTCTCTACGATCCGCGCAACGAGCACGATGCCTGCGGCGTCGGCTTCATCGCGCAGATGAAGGGCGTGAAGTCGCACCAGATCGTCAAGGACGGGCTGTTCATGCTCGAAAACCTGACGCATCGTGGCGCGGTCGGCGCCGATCCGCTGATGGGCGACGGCGCCGGCGTGCTGGTGCAGGTGCCGGACGGCTTCTTCCGTGAGGAGATGGCGAAGCAGGGCATCGACCTGCCACCCGCCGGCCAGTACGGCGTCGGTCACTGGTTCATGCCGCAGGACGCAGGGCTGCGCGCTCATATCGAGGAACTCATCGCCGAATCCGCGCAGTCGGAAGGATTGCCGCTGATCGGTTTCCGCGACGTGCCGGTCGACAATTCGTCGCTGTCGAAGGCGGCGGACATTGCGGCCTCCGAGCCGTTTCACCGGCAGGTCTTCATCGGCCGTACGCCCGATATCACCGACGACGAGGAGTACGAGGCGCGCCTCTATCTCCTGCGCAAGGTCATCTCGGGCCGCATATACGCCGAGAACGACAACAAGGACATCGGCGCCTATTGCGTGTCGCTGTCGGCGCGCACGATCGTCTACAAGGGCATGTTCCTGGCCTATCAGGTGGGGGCCTACTACAAGGACCTCGCCGATCCGCGCTTCGAGACGGCGCTGATCCTCGTCCACCAGCGGTTTTCGACCAACACCTTCCCGTCGTGGAAGCTGGCGCACCCTTATCGCATGGTCGCGCATAACGGCGAGATCAACACCGTTCGCGGCAACAACAACTGGATGGCGGCCCGACAGGCTTCGGTCGATTCCGAGCTGTTCGGCAACAACATCTCCAAGCTGTGGCCGATCTCCTACGAAGGGCAGTCGGACACTGCTTGCTTCGACAACGCGCTCGAATTCCTGTTCCAGGGCGGCTACAGCCTCGCCCATTCGATGATGATGCTGATCCCGGAAGCCTGGGCCGGCAACAAGCTCATGGATGACGAGCGCAAGGCGTTCTACGAGTACCACGCCGCGCTGATGGAGCCGTGGGACGGACCGGCCGCGGTGTGCTTCACCGATGGACGTCAGATCGGCGCGACGCTGGACCGCAACGGGCTCAGGCCCGCGCGCTACATGGTGACCGACGACGACCGGGTGATCCTCGCCTCGGAAGCCGGCGCGCTGCCGGTCGACGAGAAGCACGTCGTTACCAAGTGGCGGCTGCAGCCGGGCAAGATGCTGCTCATCGACCTGGTCAAGGGCCGCATCATCTCCGACGAGGAGATCAAGGCCGAGATCGCGGCCAGGCACCCCTACAAGAAGTGGCTGGCCAACACTCAACTCATCCTCGAAGACCTGAAGCCGGTCGAGCCGCGCGAACTGCGCAGGGACGTGTCGCTTCTCGATCGCCAGCAGTCCTTCGGCTACACGCAGGAGGACGTGAAGCTTTTGATGTCGCCGATGGCGACGACCGGCCAGGAAGCGGTCGGCTCGATGGGCACCGACACGCCGATCTCGGCCATGTCGGACAGGTCGAAGCTGCTCTACACCTATTTCAAGCAGAACTTCGCCCAGGTCACCAACCCGCCGATCGACCCGATCCGCGAGGAGCTGGTGATGAGCCTGGTTTCCTTCATCGGGCCGCGGCCGAACATCCTCGACCTGGTGGGAACCTCGCGGCGCAAGCGGCTGGAAGTGCGCCAGCCTATCCTGACCAATGGCGACCTCGAAAAGATCCGCTCCATCGGCCATACCGAGGAGAGCTTCGACACCAAGACGATCGACGTGACCTATGCCGCGACCGAAGGCGCGGCCGGCATGGCGGGGGCGCTGGAGCGGCTGTGCGAGCGCGCCGAGGCCGCGGTCGCGGGGCGCTACAATATCATCATCCTGTCCGACCGCCAGGTCGGGCCTGACCGCATCGCCATTCCGGCGCTGCTGGCGACGGCGGCGGTGCATCATCACCTCGTGCGCAAGGGACTGCGCACTTCTGTCGGCCTCGTGGTGGAATCGGGCGAGCCGCGCGAGGTGCATCACTTCTGCTGCCTCGCCGGCTATGGCGCCGAGGCGATCAACCCGTATCTCGCCTTCGATACGCTGCTCGACATGCACAAGCGCGGCGAGATGCCCCAGGAGGTCGACGCCTACGAGGTCGTGACGCGCTACATCAAGTCGATCGGCAAGGGTATCCTCAAGGTCATGTCCAAGATGGGCATCTCGACCTACCAGTCCTATTGCGGCGCACAGATCTTCGACGCGGTCGGCCTCGGGAGCAGTTTTGTCGACCGATATTTCACCGGCACCGCCACGCTGATCGAGGGCGTCGGCCTCGACGAGGTCTCGGAAGAGACCGTGCAGCGCCATAGCTCGGCATTCAGCGACGATCCGGTGCTGCGCACCGCGTTGGAGGTCGGCGGCGACTACATGTACCGCATACGCGGCGAGGCGCATGTCTGGTCGCCGGACGCGGTGGCCTCGCTCCAGCATGCGGTGCGCAAGGGCTCGCCGGAGACCTTCAAGGAATTCTCCGCGCAGGTCGACAGCGAGACCGCGCGCGCCCAGCACATACGCGGCCTGTTCAAGATCAGGCTGGCCGAGGAGACCGGCCGCAAGCCGGTGCCGCTGGACGAGGTGATGCCGGCGGCTGAGATCGTCCGGCGCTTCTCCACCGGCGCGATGTCGTTCGGCTCGATCAGCCGCGAGGCGCACACCACGCTGGCGCGGGCCATGAACGCCATCGGCGGCAAGTCGAACACGGGCGAGGGCGGTGAGGAGCCGGACCGCTACCTGCCGCTGCCCGGCGGCGGCGCCAATCCCGAGCGCTCGGCCATCAAGCAGGTGGCGTCGGGCCGGTTCGGCGTGACGACGGAATATCTCGTCAATTCCGACATGATGCAGATCAAGGTAGCACAGGGCGCCAAGCCCGGCGAAGGCGGGCAGTTGCCCGGTCACAAGGTGGACGCGACCATCGCCAAGACTCGGCACTCGACGCCGGGCGTCGGCCTGATCTCGCCGCCGCCGCATCACGACATCTATTCGATCGAGGATCTGGCGCAGCTGATCTACGATCTGAAGAACGTCAATCCGGCGGCCGACGTATCGGTCAAGCTGGTGTCGGAGGTGGGCGTCGGCACTGTGGCGGCGGGCGTCGCCAAGGCGCGCGCCGACCACATCACCGTCTCCGGTTACGACGGCGGCACCGGCGCCTCGCCGCTGACCTCGCTCAAGCATGCCGGTTCGCCGTGGGAGATGGGACTGGCCGAAACGCACCAGACGCTGGTACTGAACGGACTGCGTTCGCGTGTGGCGTTGCAGGTCGACGGCGGTTTGCGCACCGGGCGCGACGTCGTCATCGGCGCGCTGCTCGGGGCCGACGAGTTCGGCTTCTCCACCGCGCCGCTGATCGCGGCCGGCTGCGTCATGATGCGCAAGTGCCATCTCAACACCTGCCCGGTAGGCGTCGCCACCCAGGACCCGGTGCTGCGCAAGCGTTTCAAGGGCTCGCCCGAGCATGTCATCAACTACTTCTTCTATGTCGCGGAAGAAGTGCGCGCCTTGCTCGCGGCGATGGGCTTCCGCCATCTCAACGAGATTATCGGCGACACCGACCTGCTCGAAAAGCGCGAGGTTATCCGCCAGTGGAAGGCGAAGGGGCTCGACTTCTCGCGCATGTTCCATAAGCCTGACGCGCCGCGTGAGGCCGTCCACTGGACGGAACGCCAGAAGCATCCGATTGATGACGTGCTCGACCGCAAGCTGATCGCGGAGGCCGCTCCGGCGCTGGACGCGCGCCAGCCCGTCCAAATCGAAGCGGATATCCGCAATGTCGACCGCTCCACCGGCGCCATGCTGGCGGGCGAGGTCGCCAAGCGCTTCGGCCACAAGGGACTGCGCGAGGATACGATCCAGGTGAAGCTGACCGGCACGGCCGGCCAGTCCTTCGCCGCGTTCCTGACGCGCGGCGTCTCGTTCGAGCTGATCGGCGCGGGCAACGACTATGTCGGCAAGGGCCTGTCCGGCGGCCGCATCGTCATCCGTCCGCCGGAGGATACGAAGATCGTGCCCGAGGACTCCATCATCGTCGGCAACACCGTGCTCTACGGTGCCGTCGAGGGCGAATGCTACTTCCGCGGCGTCGCCGGCGAGCGCTTCGCCGTGCGCAATTCGGGCGCGGCGGCGGTGGTGGAAGGCTGCGGCGACCACGGCTGCGAATACATGACCGGCGGCGTCGTCGTCGTCATCGGCCAGACGGGCCGCAACTTCGCGGCCGGCATGTCGGGCGGCGTCGCCTATGTGCTGGACGAGGCCGGCGATTTCGCCAAGCGCTGCAACATGGCGATGGTCGAGTTGGAGCCGGTGCCGGAAGAGGACGACATGCTGGAGAAGCTCCTCCATCATGGCGGCGACATCGACCACAAGGGCCGCGTCGACGTGTCGGGCGACATGACCAGCCATGACGAGGAACGTCTCTACCAGCTCATCTCGAACCATCTCCACTACACGGGTTCGACGCGGGCGAAGGCGATCCTCGACGACTGGGCGGACTACCGGCCGAAATTCCGCAAGGTCATGCCGGTCGAATATCGCCGCGCGCTGCAGGAAATGGAGCGCGCCCGCATGAGCGTGGCGGCGGAGTAGTCATCGAAGCTGCCGGCGACGGTCGGCAACCTCTCACCAACAAATCCAGCCCGGCCGGAGCGGTTGCCACGGCAGCCGTATGACGCTAACGGGTGCGGCGGCAAACCCCGCCACTGGACTTCAGGGACAAGACCATGGGCAAGGTAACAGGCTTTCTAGAGATCGACCGGCAGGTTCAGAAGTACCAGCCGGCTTCCGATCGCATCCGCCATTTCAGGGAATTCACCCTGCCGATGTCGGACAAGGAGGTCGAGAAACAGGCGGCGCGCTGCATGGATTGCGGCATTCCGTTCTGCCACGGGCCGACGGGCTGCCCGATCCACAACCAGATTCCGGACTGGAACGATCTCGTCTACAACGGCAATTGGGACGCTGCGATCCGCAACCTGCACTCGACCAACAATTTTCCCGAATTCACCGGCCGCATCTGTCCCGCGCCCTGCGAGGAAGCCTGCACGCTGAACCTGGAAGACATTCCGGTTGCCATCAAGACGGTGGAGCAGGCGCTGGCCGACAAGGCCTACGAGACCGGCTATGTGCGGCCCTATCCGCCGCAGACCAAGACCGGCAAGCGCGTCGCCGTCGTCGGCTCCGGCCCGGCGGGCATGGCGGCGGCCCAGCAGCTCGGCCGCGCCGGTCATGAAGTCCATGTCTACGAACGCGAGGCGCGGCCCGGCGGGCTGCTGCGCTACGGCATCCCGGACTTCAAGATGGAGAAGCACTATATCGACCGCCGCGTCGAGCAGATGCAGGGCGAGGGCGTCACCTTCTTCTGCAACGTCAATGTCGGCGTCGACAAGAAGGCGACAGAGCTTCTTTCCGACTACGACGCCGTGCTTTATTGCGGCGGCTCGGAAACGCCGCGCCCGGCGGGCATTCCCGGCGTCGAATTCGACGGCGTGTTCGATGCGATGCCCTACCTGGTCCAGCAGAACAAGCGTGTCGGCGGCGAGAATATCGACTCTACCGCATGGCCTTCCAAGCCGATCCTGGCCAATGGCCAGCATGTGGTCGTGGTCGGCGGTGGCGATACCGCCTCGGACTGTGTCGGCACGGCGTTCCGGCAGGGCGCGGTGCGCGTCACCCAGCTCGACATCCGGCCGCAGCCGCCCGAGAAGGAAGACAAGCTGACGGTCTGGCCTTACTGGGCGACCAAGATGCGCACTTCCTCCAGCCAGGCCGAAGGCGCGGAGCGCGAATTCCAGGTCGCGACGCTCGAATTCATCGGCGAGGACGGCCAGTTGACGGGCGTGAAATGCTGCGAGGTCGACGAGAGGCGCAAGCCTGTTCCCGGCACCGAATTCGTCATCCGCGCCGATCTTGCCTTCATTGCCATCGGCTTTGCAGGGCCGCTCGCCACCGGTCTTCTGGCCGAACTCGAGGGCAGGCTCGACGTCGCCACCGACGCGCGCCGCTCGCGCAACGTCACGGCCAACGACCGCGACTACCGCACCAGCGTCGAGGGGCTGTGGGCGGCCGGCGATGTCCGGCGCGGCCAGTCGCTCGTCGTCTGGGCGATCCGCGAGGGCCGTCAGGCCGCACGGTCCATCGACGAGGCGCTGATGGGCCACACCGTGCTGCCGAGTTGAGCGATCAAAGTCAGGGCGGCGTCCCGGCCGATCGGGTTTGCGAACGCCGCTCCTGAACTCATTCCGGAGCTTGTCCGACGTTGCGGGGCGGGGCGCCGGCTATTCCGTTCTCGCTTCGATCGAAGGAATTTCGGGGCGGCGTCCTGCTACGGATTGATCGCGCTCGTCGCGGCCGGCGGGGACGGCCAGGCGAACTGGTCGGCCCGACCGGGAACGCCCGCTGCTGACTTCTCTTCGGACGGATCGCCTGCCGGCGGATGCGTCGCGGGCGACGGCATGGCACCGAGCAGCTCGGAGCCTCCGTCCAGCGCCGGGTCGCTGAGCAGCATCGGCGGCGTGCGGTCCATGGCCGCCGGGGCGGCGGTGCCGTCAGGATTGACTGCCGGGGCGCCGGCAGGCGCAGTCGCACCGAGCGTCCCGTCGGGGTTGGCCAGCCCGAGGATCTTCAGCAAGGGCTTTTCGGCATAGAAGGCCAGCTTGCGCTTGCCGGCCCTTGTCAGGTTGATGCCGTCGTCGGCACGCAGCCGCACCTGCTGGCCGTTGATGTCGGGACCGCTTGAGACGAAGCCGCCGTTCTCGTCGGCGAAGCCGTCCCAGATATCGACGAACTCGCCGCCCTCGGCTTCCGCCGCCGCCCGATAGATGTCGTTGAAGGCCAGCATGTCGGCGCTCATCCTGCCGATCTTGAAGGGTGGCTGGCCGACCCACAGGAACGGCACCTTGTCGTCCGCGATAAGCTTCCCGAACGCCTTCGTGCGGGCTTCGTATTCCTTTGTCCAGGCGTCGGACCTCGGCGCTTCGCGAACGTCGCCGACCTTCATCTGCTGGCGGTCGTTGGACCCCAGCATGACGATGGCGACGGCCGGTTTCGTCTCCTTGAGAATGCCGTCGATCTCGGCCGGCCAGTCGTAGAAATCGTCGCGCACGAAGCCGGAGGATCCGTTGGAACGGTTGACGATGACGACGCCCGGATTGTCGGCGAACGTCTCCTCGAGCCCATCGGCGAGCCCGCCCGCCATGAAGTCGCCGACCACCAGGACCACGCGCGCATCGGGTGCCTTCTCCACGACAGGCTTTGCCGGCTCGGGGAGGGGGTCGGGAGCCGCGCTCCTCCTTTTCGGCCGAGGTTTTACGGCGGGAGCGGGCTGTTCCTGGATGATGCGCTCGCGTCGCCTGGGAAACAGCAGGTCGCGCAGCGACCAGCCGAAACCCGTCCGCTCCTGCGCGGCGGCGGACGGCTCGAAGGAGGCCGCGGCTGCAACCAGAATACAGACCGCCGCGAGCACGACCACCGGCGCGCGCCACAGGACGGCCCGCAAATGCCTGGCGGCTGTCAAGCGACCTCCTGCGGGCGGCGGCCTATTTTCGGCGCAGCCATTTCAGCACTTCCATGCTGGGATAGCCGTTCTGAGCCAGGCCCACGCTTGCCTGGTAGGCCATGATGGCGGATTTCGAGCCGTCGCCGATCTTGCCGTCGAACTTGCCGTCATAGAGGCCGCGCTTGGCAAGCCGCTGCTGCAGTTCCAGCTTCTGCTCGAAGGAGAGCTTGGTGAACGGCCTGTTCCAGTCGTTCACAAGTCCGCCGTAGCCGGCGATCTCGTCGGCGAGCAGGCCGACCGCAAAGGCGTATTTGTCGGCGTTGTTGTAGCGCTTGATGACCGAGAAATTCTTGATCACCAGAAAGGCCGGCCCCTCGCGCCCACCGGGCAGTTTCAGTTCGGCGCGGTCGGACCCGCTCCGGAACGGCTTGCCGTTGGCGCGGGCGACGCCGATGGACGCCCATTGGGAGATGGACATGGTGCCGGCGGGGAGTTTCCGGCCCGGCGGCAGGCTGACCTCGTAGCCCCAGGTCCGGCCCGGCTGCCAGCCGTTCTTGTGCAGCAGGTTGGCGGCGGTCGCCAGCGCATCGGGAACCGAGTTCCAGATGTCGCGCTTGCCGTTGCCGTCCATGTCCACGGCGTAATGCTGATAGCTGGTGGGGATGAACTGGGTGTGGCCCATGGCGCCTGCCCATGACCCTTCGAGATGGCTTTCGTCGATGTCGCCGGTCTGCAGGATCTTCAATGCCGCGATCAACTGGGTGCGGGCGTATTTCGACCGCTTCTTGTCGGCGTAGCCCAGGGTCGCCAGCGAGCGGACGACGTTGCGCATGATGTCGTCGCGCTTCAGCGTCTCGCCATAATTGGATTCCATCGACCAGATCGCCAGGAGGATGTAGCGATCGACGCCGTAGCGCTTCTCGATGCGGTCGAGCCAAGGCTTCCATTTCGCGGCCATCGCCCTGCCGTTGGCGATCGAGTCGTCATGCACGCGATTGTCGAAATAGTCCCAGGCCGGTGATTTGAACTCGGGCTGATAGCGCGCCTTCTCCAGAACCTCCGGGTCGAGGTCACGGATGTTGCGGAAGGCCTCGTCGTAGATGCGGCCCGAAACGCCGTTGCGAACGGCGACGGAGCGGAAGCTGGCGACCCAGTTCCGGAAGCCGGCGTCGGCGAAAGCCGGCTGCGCGCTCGCCAGCAGGGCCAAGGAAAGCCCGGCCGCGGCGGTGGCGTTGACAAACCGCCTGACGGTGGTGCGAAGGCTCATGTTTTCCTCCTTGCTTCATCGCAGGAAGGCTATTTTCGAACGAACCCGTTAGGAATGAGTTTACCATCAAGCCGGCGGGAACGAAAATGTGCCATGTCTGTTAACGCAGGTCGCCTATGCGGCGATTTTCATATTTCTCAATTTCGGCGTTAGAATGCCCCATAAGGGGACGAACGCATCCACGGAAACGGATAAAGGGCTTCATGAAAAGAGTTCGCAAGGCAGTCTTCCCGGTCGCGGGCCTCGGCACGCGCTTTCTCCCGGCCACCAAGGCCATTCCAAAGGAAATGCTGACTGTCGTGGACCGCCCCGTCATCCAGTATGTGGTCGACGAGGCGCGGGAGGCGGGGATAGAGCATTTCATCTTCGTCACCGGCCGCAACAAGGGCGTGATCGAGGACCATTTCGACATCCAGTTCGAGTTGAACTATACGCTCGCCGAGCGCGGCAAGGACGAGCAACTGTCGAAGCTTGGGGCGCTGCAACCGAAGGCGGGGCAGACCAGTTTCACGCGCCAGCAGGAGCCGCTGGGGCTTGGCCATGCGGTGTGGTGCGCGCGCGACCTGGTGGGCGACGAGCCGTTTGCCCTGCTTTTGCCGGACATGATCACGCTGCCGGACCAGGGCTGCATGAAGGACATGGTCTCGCTCTACAACGAGACCGGCGGCTCGATCGTTGCCGTGGAGGAATGCGATCCGGCGGAGGCGCACAAATACGGCATCATCGGTCGCGGCGAGGACGCCGGGACCGGGTTCGAGATCACCGGGATGGTCGAGAAGCCCAAGCCCGGCACGGCCCCTTCGAACCTCTACATCAACGGCCGTTACATCCTTCAGCCGGAAATCTTCTCCATCCTGGAAAGCCAGGAAAAGGGCGCCGGCAACGAGATTCAGCTCACCGACGGGATGCTCAAGCTCCAGCAGGAGCAGTCCTTCTACGGCTATCATTACCGTGGCCGGACCTTCGACTGCGGTTCTCCGGAAGGCTTCATCGAGGCCAACGTCGCCTTTGCGCTGCAGCGCACGGACATCAACCACGGCATAGCCGGCGTCATTCGTGACCTGCTTGACGAACTCGGGCCTGAGGTGAAGCGCGCCGTCGGCTGAGCGACGGCGATGCGTCCGACGGGAAGTGCGCCTCAGCGCTGGACCTTCAGCCCCAGGAAGACGCTGGCGGCGTCGTAGTCGCGGTCGGGCAGGCTGCTGGTCTGCTTTTCGTAGCGCACGCGGGTGGTGATGCCGGCGTAGCGGTTCAGCCACCAGGTGAGGCCGGCTTCCGCGCTGAGGATGCGGTCGTGGCCGTCCACCCCGTAATATCGGCGCCAGCCGGCGCCGAGGGCGGCATTGGCGGTAAGGTCGTCGCGGATCCGGCGCTCCAGCGACAGCGTGCCTGAATAGAGGATCGATCCGCTCTCGCCGGTCGTCGTCGTGCCTTCGACCGTCGTGTTGCCGGTCAGGCCGATGGTCGTTCCGCGCTCGGGCGACCATTTCAGGTCTGCGTTGACCGATGCGCCGGAGATGGCGGGGAGCCTGTCGTCGTCGAGCGCTTCCCTGATCCAGCCGGCGGAGACCTCGCCGTTCAGCTTCTCGCCGAGATCGAGTTCAGTGCCGGCCCTTATGCCGAGCCGGTTGGCGGAGCGCCGGTAGCCGAGGCTGTCTTCCTTCTCGTCGTAGACGCGGCGGCCGACCTCGGTTTCAAGGAACGGAGTCAGCGCCGGCGAAATCTCGTAGCCGCCGCGCAGCGTGGCCGTGTAGAGCGTGGCGTTGCGGTCCTTCTGGGACAGCGTGGTGCCGTCGTCGAGGTCGGCGTCGCCGTAGAGGTCGCGCTCGACCGTGCCAGTCAGCCCGAACCGCGCCTTGCCGACGTCCTTCTCCACGCCGAGGCTGCCGTCGATGATCTGGTGCAGGGGCTGGTCGGTCGTGTTCTGGATGACGACCGGCGAGGAGGCCGATTCGGGGCCTGCCTCATAGCCGAGCTTGGCGATCGCGCGCCAGTCGTTGTCGAGGTCGAGGTTCAGCGTGCCGTCGATGCGCCCGCGCGCCTCGCTGACTTCGTCTCCGGAGACGCTCTTGCGGAACGTGCCGTAGGCGTCGATCGTGGCGGAATGGAGTGCCCAGTTCGACGTCGCGTTGAGACGCAGCGTGGTCTCCGACAGCAACGCGGATTTGCCGCCGACGCTGGAATCGGCGTTGCTCGTGGCGGTGATCCCTTCTTCGACCGACGGCCGCAGGGTGAACGTGCCCATCGGGATTCCGACAGGGGCGAAGGGGTCGTCGTCGGCTCTCGGCGCCGTTCCTTCGATGGCGCCTGTGCGCTCGGCACGGGGATCCAGGGGCTGCCTGTCCTCGCTGTCGAGGGTGCGGGCACGCCGGTTGGTTTCGGCATCGCCGGCGTCCGTGTCGTCTTCGGGCGATGCGGCAGGCCGGGGCGTTGCAGCAGTCTGTGCGGTATCGTCGGTCTCTCCGGGCACGGCAGCCGGCGTAGCCATCGTGGATGAGGGCGTATCGGCGAAGCCGTCCGCAGCGTCGTCGGAAAGCGTGTCGGTCGTCCCGTCGGACATAGCGTCAGGTTGGTCGGGGACGGCTCCTGGGCTGGTCGGCTGATAGGCCGGCGCGTTGTTCGCCGCCGGCGTGGCATCGGACCGGGCCGGTCCCGGCTTTGCGGCCGGGACAGCGCCGGTCGTCAGTCCGTCGCGGTCCTGCGCCTGCAGGACGTTTTCCGCCACTTCGCCGCGCAGGCCGGCTTCCTGCGCGGCCAGCGGACCCGTCTGCGCGAGCGACGCCGCCGCGACAAGCAGCGCGAACAGCGCGTCGCCGCTGTGGCGCGGTCTGCGGCGCGGTCGGTCTTTCGGCTGGCAATGCGACATCATGATCCCTGCGGCGCAGGCGCGCCATGCTTACCGGACCGTAAATCGGGATGGTTAACGGACGGTTGAAACAGGCTTCGCCAACCCTGGCCGGGACGATAGAATTGGACAAAGCGGCAGGGAGAAGATAAGCGCCTCAGCCATGGTTTCAGGATCAGCGATGAAGACGTCATCAGCCCGCGAGGAAGCAATCGACTCGGCCCTGCGCACGGTGGCGACCGAACAGGCCGGCGTGGAAGCGCTGGCGGTCGCGCTGAAGGGCGACCTGGCCGAGCCGTTCGCGAAGGCGGTCGCGCTCGTTTCGGGGCTTCGCGGCCGGCTTATCGTGACCGGCATCGGCAAAAGCGGCCATATCGGCTCCAAGGTGGCGGCGACCCTCGCCTCCACCGGCACGCCCGCCTTCTTCGTCCATCCGGTCGAGGCCACGCATGGCGACCTCGGCATGATCGCGAAGGACGATGCACTCGTCGCCCTGTCGTGGTCGGGCGAGACGCAGGAACTGAAAGGGATCATCTCCTATTCGCGGCGGTTCTCGATTCCGCTGATAGCCATCACCTCCGGAGCGTCGTCGGCGCTGGCACGCGAGGCGGACATCGTGCTCCTGCTGCCGAAGGTGGCGGAGGCCTGCCCGCACGGGCTGGCGCCGACCACCTCGACGCTGCTGCAACTGGTCGTCGGCGACGCGCTGGCGATCGCACTGCTCGAGGCGCGCGGTTTCACGCCCGACCATTTCCGCACGTTCCATCCGGGCGGACAGCTCGGCGCCAACCTGACGCGGGTGTCGGAGATCATGCGCACCGGCGAGGATATTCCTCTGGTGCGGCTCGATACGCTGATGCCCGAGGCGATGACGATATTGTCGAAGAAAAAGGTCGGCTGTGTGTGCGTGGTGGACGAGGACGGGCGGCTTGCCGGCATCTTCACCGACGGCGATCTCGCCCGCAATCTCGACCGCAACCTGGTCGAGACCTCCGTGGGCGAGGTGATGACGCGCACGCCCAAGACGATCGAGCCGCATATGTTCGCCGGCGCGGCGATCGCCCTGCTCAACAAGCACAATATCAGCGTTCTGATCGTCACCGAGGGCGACCGGCCCGTCGGCGTGGTGCACTTCCACGACCTGCTGCGCATCGGCGCGGCCTGACGGCGGGCGATCTTTCTCCTGTCCCCTGTCCGGAGTTTACGGGATCGGCTCGACCACCAGATCGAGGTCGGTGTCGGCGGCCGCCACCACGCGCACCCGCGCGCCGGCCGGAAGGTCCGGTCCCGAAACGCGCCACAGCGTGTCGCCGAGCTGGATGCGCCCACGGCCCTCCCGGATCGGCTCGGTCAGCGTGGCGGTACGGCCGATGAGCTGCACGCCGCGGCGGTTGAGCAGCGGCTGGTCGGAATCGTTTTTGCGGGAAGCGACCAGCTTGCGGCCGAGATAGGCCGACAGCAGCGACAGGACGAGGAAGACCAGCACCTGCACCTGCCAGGGCCAGAAAACCGCGCCCCATGCGGCAAGGGAGATCGTGCCGACGATCAGGGCGGCGATGCCGATCCAAACCAGGAAGACGCCGGGCGCGACGATTTCGGCGGCCAGCAGCAGGAAGCCGAGAACCATCCAGTTCCACGGACCGAGGTTCGAGACGATGCGCTCGATCATGGCAGCCTCGCGGTCGCGGTCAATTCTCGCCGGGCCGCACCAGCGGCGGGCGCGCGCCCTGCCGCTGCGGGCTCGCGTGGCCGTCGCCCTTGAAGACCTCCTTCGCGATCTCGCCGATGCCGCCCAGCGTGCCGATCAGCGAGGAGGCTTCCAGCGGCATCAATACGATCTTGGAATTTCCGGCCGAGCCGATCTTCGTCAGCGCTTCGGTGTATTTCTGCGCCACGAAATAGTTGAGCGCCTGCACGTCGCCGCGCGATATGGCCTCGGAAACGACCTGCGTGGCCTTGGCCTCGGCCTCCGCCGCGCGCTCGCGCGCCTCGGCGTCGCGGAACGCGGCCTCGCGGCGGCCTTCCGCTTCGAGGATCTGCGACTGCTTGAGCCCTTCGGCCGTGAGGATCTGGGCGCGCTTGTCGCGTTCGGCCATCATCTGGCGGGCCATGGAATCGACCAGGTTGGCCGGCGGGTTGATATCCTTGATCTCGACGCGGGTGATCTTGATGCCCCAGGGGTGGGCGGCCTCGTCGACGACGCGCAGCAGGCGCTCGTTGATGGTGTCGCGGTTGGACAGAAGCTCGTCCAGGTCCATCGAGCCCATGACGGTGCGGATATTGGTCATGGTCAGGTTCAGGATGGCGTTCTGCAGGCCGGCGACCTGATAGGCCGCCTGCGCGGCGTTCAGGATCTGGTAAAAGGCGATGCCGTCGACGCCGACGATGGCGTTGTCCTTGGTGATGATCTCCTGCGTGGGTACGTCGAGCACCTGCTCCATCATGTTGAGCCGCGCGCCGATGCGTTCGAAGATCGGATTGATGATGTTGAGGCCGGGGCTGAGCGTCTTGACGTATTTGCCGAAGCGCTCGACCGTGTAGTTGTAGCCTTGCGGAACCGTCTTGATGCCCTTGAAAAGGAGAATGACGACCAGGGCGACAAGCACCAGGATAGCAATGTCGAAACCGCTGAAGTCCATTCGCCGCTCCTCAAGAATGGGCCCTCAAGACAGGCCGTCCAAATCTACTTAAGGGGGATTTCCCGGCGTTACAATCGCAGTGCCTGCGATTGTCCCTCGCGCATCATCCGGGGAGCGCATAGAGGTCGGTGTCGGCATCCTTGCCGCCATCGAGCGCCGTCGCCACCAGCTCCGAGGCGATCTGCGCGTAGGTGATGCCGTTGCCGCCATAGCCCATGACGGCATAAATGCGCGGATGGCCGGGCAGGGCGCCGATGTAGGGCAGGCCGGTGGAGGTTGTGCCGAACGCGCCGGCCCACACATATTCCGGTTCGGTGTCGAGGCCGGGAAACAGCCGGCCGAGCTTGGCGGAAATCCGGGCGCTCTTCTTCGCGATCAGTTCGTCGCGCCGCTCCTCGTCGGAAAAGTCCTCGTCCTCGCCGCCACAGATGACGCGACCGTCGGCCGTCGTGCGCATGTAGAGATAGGGATCGGAAGCCTCCCACAGGAAAGCGGCGTGCGGCCATATATTGCGCGGCTGGCGGCATGTTGCGATCGCCCATGTCGAAATGATGCGGTGGTTCTTCTTCGGCACGACGTCGGCCAGTTCGTAGCCGGTTGCCAGCACCACATGGCCGGCCTCTATTGTCGGCCCGTCCTTCGTCGCGACAGCCACGGTCCCGCCGGCTGCGTCGAAGCTGATGGCCTCGGCAGGCGCATAAAAGCGCGCGCCGCGCCCGGCGGCCTTGAGCAGAAGGCCCGCCGTCAGCCGGCGCGGGTCGAGCGCGAGATTGCCGTAGCTCAGCAGCGCCCCGTCGCGGTCGATGCCGAAGCGGTCGCGAAGCTGCGATTTCGTCAGGTAGGTTCCGGCGATTCCGGCGGCTTCCCGGGCTTTTCCTTCCGCGCGCAGGGCGGCCGGGGACAGGACGTCGCCGGCGAGGTAGAGCGATTGCCGGTCGGCAAGGCGGCAGTCGATGCCGGTCTCCTCGATCCGGCCGCGCAGATTGGCGACGGCGAGGCGCGAACGGCGCCACGCGCGCTCCGCCTTTTGCCTGCCGATCATGGGGATGAGCTTCGTCAGCGGCTGGTCGATCTCGAACTGGACCAGCGCGGTCGTCGCCGGCGTCGATCCCTTGAGCGGCCCGCGGCGGTCGATCGCGACGACCGAGTGCCCTCGCGCGGTCAGCGCTTCGGCCAGCATGGCGCCGCTGATGCCCATGCCGACGATGAGCACATCCGTTTTGATGTCACGCCGGAGTTGCGACGTGGGCACCTTCGACGCGCGATAGGCAAACCAGACGGGACGGCCGGTCCTGAGATCGAGCTTGCGTGACAAAAAATTTCCCCGCTTGAGCGGGGATCAACGCGTCCGCGCCCGTCGCGTTCCCTTTGCAGGCGAGCCGGTCAGGCCCAGCCGACGAGTTCGCGGCGCACGAGAGTCTCGATGACGTTCATGCCTTCCGGGCTGTCGTTGAGGCAGGGGATGTGGGCGAATTTCTCGCCACCAGCGTGCAGGAACTCGTCGCGTACCTCGCGGCCGATCTCGTCCAGCGTCTCGATGCAATCGACCGAAAACCCCGGATTGACGATGGCGATGCGCCTGACGCCCTCCTTCGCCAGCCGTTCCACCGTCTTGTCGGTGTAGGGCTGCAGCCATTCCTGCGCGCCGAAGCGCGACTGGAAGGTGACGATCATCTTCTTCTCGTCCCAGCCGAGTTTCCCGCGCAGCAGCCGCGTCGTTTCCAGGCAATGCGCCCGGTAGGGGTCGCCCTTGTCGGAATAGGGTTTCGGAATGCCGTGATAGGAGGTGATGACCACCTCCGGCTCGAAGTCGAGGCTGGCGAGGTGCCTTTCGATCGAAGCGGCCAGGGCCTCGATGTAGACGGGCTCGGCGTAGTAGGGCGGCACGCTGCGGACAGCCGGTGCGCGCCGCATCCTCGAAAACGCGCGGAAAAGCTGGTCGTTGGCGGTGGCCGTGGTGGTCGCCGAATATTGCGGATAGAGCGGGAAGGCGAGGATACGGTCGCAGCCCTCGGCCACCAGCCGCTCGGCGACGCTGGCGGTCGACGGGTTGCCGTAGCGCATGGCCCAGTCGACCGTGACATTTTGCAGGTCGGCCAAGGTCGGCTTGAGCTTCTCGGCCTGCGCGCGGGTGAAGGTGTGCAGCGGCGATTCGTTCTTCTCGCGGTTCCAGATGCGGGCGTAGTTGGCGCCGGATTTCTGCGGCCGCGTCGTCAGCACCAGACCGTAGAGGATCGGATACCAGATCGCCTTGTTGAGCTCGATGATGCGCGGGTCCGACAGGAATTCCCTGAGATAGCGCCACATTGGCCAGAAGTCGGTGCCGTCGGGCGTGCCGAGGTTGAGCAGCATCACCCCGACCTTGGCGTCGTTCACGGGGGGACGACCGGCGGGCAACTGGTCTTTCGATGCTGCGGCTTGCGTGGCGATGGTCATGAAGTGGCTCCGGAACTGCGCGAAACTAGCCATTTTCGCCGCTGTTTCAATGCCGCCTCTGGCCGCACCCGGTTTTGGAACGGAAAACACCCGCCCGGAGGTCCGGACGGGTGCCCGCTTGCATGAGAAATGCGCTACTTCGCCGGTATCTTCAAGGTTGCGCCCACCGGGAGTCGGCGCGGCTCGTGACCGGGGTTGGCGTCGGCGATTTTGTGCCACATGGCGCCATCGCCGTAATATTTGACCGCGAGATCCCAATAGGTATCGCCCCGGGCGATGACGTGGTTGGCCTCTGCGCTGGGAGCAGGCGCCGCCGGCTGGGCAGGCTGGGTTGGCGTCGTCTCGGCCGGTTTTGCAGGTTCGGCTGGTGCAGTTTCCGCAGGCTTAGCCGTTTCAGCCGGGGCGGGAGCAGGCGCTGCCTCCGTCGGAACGGACGGCGGCGAATTGGCGATGTCGCTCGATCCCGCCGGGAGGTCCGGCACGGATGGAGCCGCCTGCGCCGGCTTTTCAGGCGCTGCCGGGGTAGGCTCGGCAGGTTTTGCGGTCTCGGCCGGCGCCATGGCTGCGCCGACTTCGGTGATGCGGCCTTCGATCTTCGGCGTATAGGGGTTGTTCTTGCCGAGATAGTCGGCCACGACCTGCTCCAGGCCCGGCCCGTAATCGTAGGCGTCCTTCGCCTTGTCGGCGAAGATCTTGTAGCCGTCGCCGCCTTGGCGGACATAGTTGTTGGTGGCGACAATGTAGTCCTTGCCCTCGTCGATCGGCTTCCATGCGCCACCATCCATCACCTGAACGTCGCTGACGCGGCTGCCGGCGGGCTTGGAGCGGTCGAAGGCATATTTCAGCCCCGCCACCTGCGCGAATCGGCCGGCGCCGTCTTCCAACTGGCTGACGCCGTTCTCGAGAGCCGCGACGATGTCCTTGCCGTCCAGCTTGAAGGTGGCGACGGTGTTCTGGAAGGGCAGCACGGTCAGCACCTCGCCCATCGTCACCTTGCCCTGATCGATGGAGGCGCGCAGGCCGCCGCCGTTGGAGAAGACGATGATGACGCCCTGGTCTTTCGTGCGGTCGAGCACGGCGTCGGAGACGAGATTGCCCATCTCGCATTCGCGCTGGCGGCAGGTCTCGCGGCTGCCGTCGACGGGGGCCGTGGTCTCGCCCACGTCCTTGGCCTTCAGTTCCTCGATCGGCGCCCCGAGTTCCTTGATGCGCGCCAGCACGGCGGGGTCGGGCGTGATCGACTTGTCGAGATAGATCGGATCGCCGGACGCCTCCTTGACCACTCCGTTGTCGTCGAAGACGATTTTTATCTCGCCGAGATATTTCGAATAGGACGCCGCCTGCACGACCGGCACCTTGTAGCCGCCGGGATTGTCCACCATCGTCGGGTAAGGCCCTTCGGCCTTCGGATCGGTGTTGGACAGGAGCGAATGCGAGTGGCCGCCCACCACCACGTCGATGCCGGGGATCTTGGCGATCACGTCGCGCTCGCGCGGATAGCCGATATGGGTGACGGCGATGATCTTGTCGACGCCCTGTTTGGTCAGGTCCTCGACTTGCGCGGTGATCGACTTGACGTCGTCCTCGATGGTGATGTTGGGGCCGGGCGAGGCGATCTCGGGCGTGTCGTTGGTGATGCCGCCGACGATGCCGATCTTCTGGCCGCCGACCTCGATCACCATCGACGGCTTGATCTTGCCGTAGGCGCCGGATTTCTCGTTCGGGTTCACATTGGCGCTGACCACCGGGAACTGCGCCTTGTCGAGATAGGGGACGAGCGCGCTCTCGCCGTCGTCGAATTCATGGTTGCCGAGGGTGACGGCATCCGGCTTCATCTGGTTGAGGAATTCCTCTTCCGCCGCGCCCTTGTAGGTGGTGTAGAACAGCGAGCCCTGGAAATTGTCGCCGGCGTTGAGGAGGAGCACGTTCTGCCCTTCCAGCTTCTTGCGCTCCTGGTCGATCGCCGTGATCAGGCGGGCCGCGCCGCCGATGCACTCGCCCTTGGTCTCCTCCTCTGCAGAGCAGGTCGATTCGTACTTGTTGTTCGATTCGATGCGGCTGTGCCAGTCGTTGAAATGCAGGATGTTCAGCGTGTAGTCGGCAAAGGATGCGCCGGCGCTCAGGCCGAGCGCGGAAGCCGACAGTGCGGCGATGGCAGCGATCTTCTTCATGGTCCTCTCCAGATGAACGCCGACAGGTTTTATCCCATCTTGCTTGTCGGGAATGCGACACGTCCCTCCGCCATGTTCACATTGCGATTTTGCCGATGCAAGGGGATTCGGCCGGCGGGTGACGCGGTTCCCTCCGTTGTGCCGCGGCAATAAAAAAGGCGGTGCCGAGGCACCGCCTTTGCAGGAATACGTTCGGCGCGGTCAGGCGCGCCGGGTCAATACGAAGTTCTGGCCCGAGGTGCTGGTGCAATTGAGCTGGTTCGGAGACACCAGAAGGCAATTGAAGCCGATCGGCGACTGACGGATCAGCGACGTGCCGGTAATGGTGACTGAGGTCGAGCCGGTCATGGTGTAGCTGCCGTCGGCCAGTTTCTGGCCGGTGTCGGTCGCCGCGGTCTGGAAACGTCCGCCCGCAAAGGTCGAGATTCCGGTGCCCTGCGCGTCGATCCAGGAGCCTTCGACGCCTCGGGGGGCCGAAGATATCGGAGGCGCGCCGGGGCCGCCCGTCGTACAGCCGGCAACGGCAACGGCCAAGGCCGCCGCTAGGCCGGCAGAAAGCATTCCGCGCGCAGTCGTCATCTGAAGGTCCTCTCCTCGGTCCGCACCCCTTCAATCGCCCGATTTCCGGGCGATTGCAAGGTGGCGATCGAGGGAAGGCAGGCCGCTATCGCACCAGTATGTTGCGGAACTGCCACGGATCGGCGCTGTCGATGTCCTCAGGGAACAGGCCCGGCCGATCGTCGAGCGGCGTCCAGTGGGTATAGTAGCCCGTCACCGGGCCGAGATAGGGAAGCTGGACCTCGAGGCAGCGCCGGTAATCCATCTCGTCGGCCTCGACGATGCCGGCTTGCGGGTTCTCCAGCGCCCACACCATGCCGGCGAGCACCGCTGACGTCACCTGCAGGCCGGTGGCGTTCTGGAAGGGCGCGAGACGGCGCGCCTCCTCCAGCGAAAGCTGCGAGCCGTACCAATAGGCGTTGCGGTCGTGCCCGTAAAGCAGGACGCCCAATTCGTCGACGCCGTCGACCAGCTCGTTCTCGTCGAGGACGTGGTGGACGGGCTGCGCCCTGCCGGCGGCGCCGAACATCTCGTGCAGCGACAGCACCGCGTCGTTGCAGGGATGATAGGCATAGTGGCAGGTCGGCCGGTACTTCGCATGGCCCTTCTTGTCGCGCACGGTGAAGAAGTCGGCGATCGAGATCGCCTCGTTGTGGGTGACCAGGAAGCCGTATTGCGGCCCGGGCGTCGGGCACCAGCTCCGCACGCGGGTGTTGGCGCCGGGCTGTTCCAGATAGATGCCCGCCTTGGAACCTTCCTTGTGCTTCTTGGCGTTCTTGGGCGTCCATTTCTCATGCGTGCCCCAGCCGAGTTCGGCCGGCTGCAGGCCCTCCGAGATGAAGCCTTCCACCGACCAGGTGTTCCAGAACACGTTCATCGGCTTGGGCTTCTTGCTGCGCTGGGTGTCGCGCTCGGCGATGTGAATGCCCTTGACGCCGGCCTTCTTCATGAGTTTGGCCCAGCCTTCGCGGTCCTCGGCCGCCGGCTCCTCGAACTCCATGCCGAGATCCCTGGCGAGGTTCACCAGCGCCTGCTTGACGAACCACGACACCATGCCCGGATTGGCGCCGCAGGTGGAAACGGCGGTCGGCCCGCCGGGATGCTTGCGCTTTTCCGCCAGCAGGCTCTCGCGCAACGCGTAATTGGTGCGCGAGGCGTTGTCGGCTTCGGTGTCGAAATAGAAGCCCAGCCACGGCTCGACCACCGTGTCGACGTAGAGCGCGCCGAGCTTGCGGGTGAGGTGCATCAGGTCGACCGAGCCGGTGTCGACCGACAGGTTGACGCAGAAAGCCTGGCCGCCGCCGTTGGTCAGTAGGGGTTCCAGAAGCTTCTTGTAGTTCTTCTTCGTCACGGCTTCCTGGATAAAGGCGATGCCGCGCTCGTCGAGCAGCTTGCGGTTTTCGTCGCTGGGGTCGATCACCACCATGCGCGACTTGTCGAACTTGAAATGGCGCTCGATCAGGGGCAGCGTTCCACGGCCGATCGAACCGAAACCGATCATCACGATTGGGCCGGTGATCTCACCGTAGACGGGCCATTTTTCATTCGCCATTTTATCGCGCACTCCTTTAAAACCAATGATTTATCTGTCGTTTTCCGCCTCTGGAAGGCCGCTAAACCACAGATCATTGTCATAAACCAGGGAAAAGCGCCAATCGCGTTCAGGCTGAAGCGGCGATGTGGTTAAGATGCGCGACAAGCCTGTCGCGGTCTGCGGCAAGTCCCTTGTAGTCGAGTTGCGCCTGATCCAGCGCCATGAGTTGAGCGGCGAAGGAAGCGGCCAAACTGGCTTTTTCAGGATGCCGCGTCAGGACGGCGAGCGGGTCGAGATGGATGCGGATGGTGAACAGGATGTCGCGCGAGACGGGCAGCTTGCGCAGCGTCTGGCGCTCGACGCGGATGAAGGCGCTGGCGTCGATATCGTCCGATCCGGCAAATCTCGACGGGCGATTGGTGGCGCGGTCGATGCGCTGGTCGTCCGACAGCGGATGGTAGAGCGCGTCGCCGGCCTGGATCGACCAGTTGAAGCGCTCGACCGCCTGGCCCTGCAGGCCGTCGAACATGCGCGCGATCAGCTCGTCCGGGCGCGAGCCGGGGCCGAAGCCCGGCACCGGATCATGAATGCGATGCAGCGGCTTGCCGAATTTCTCGGTCAGCACCCAGGAAGACGGGAAGCACAGCGAGCCGGCCGCCAGCCGCCAGCCGTCCTCGCCCTTGCGCATGAGGATGAGGTCTTCCTGCACCAGCAGCGAGGCGGTCACCAATGGCGCGTCCAAGAGCGGCGTATTAAAGGGCGGCGCGAAGGGGGACTTGGGCGCGCCGTCGACTACCAGAGCTTCGCCCGCGCGACGGTATCTGCCCGGAAAACGCCCCGGCAGATGGGCCGTCAGCAGATCGAGCACTTCCTGTTGCGCGACGCGCGTATCCGGCTCCTCGACGAACACCTTCTCAGGAAGCTCAACATAGAGCCGGCGTTTTTCGGCGAGGTGGGCAGGGAGATTGCCGTCGACCTCGATCCAGTCTGCGAGGTCGAGCGGTTTCAGCCCGATGGCGAACAGCTTCGAGGAGCCGTCATAGGGCGTGTGGGCCGGTGTGTTCATTGCCAAGCTGGCGGTCTGCGACGGTTGGTGTGAAAGATGCGAACGATCTCGATCGTATCGCCTGAAACTCGATAGGGGATCACAAAGGGCAGACCCGGGACGGACCATTCGCGAACGGGCTGATCGGACACCGGGCGGCCTATGTCGGGCCGCTCGGCAATCAAGTTGATCGCTCGTTCGAGGCGTGTCGCCACCCGCGTCGCGGCTGCGGGATCATTCTGCGCGATGTAGGTCCTGGTTTCACGTAAATCCCCGATGGCTGCTTTCATCAGCCGGATTTTCATTTGCGGTTCTTCAAAAAGATATCCGATTCAGGGGGAGGCAATTCGTCCGGCGTGCCCCAGGATTTCAGCCAGCGTCCAGTCGCTTCCCAGGAAATGAATTCGCCGGTCTCATCCGCTTCCTTGATGGCCTCCTCGATCGCTTCGCGATAAGTCCTCTGCTCGTCGACATAGGCCTGCAGTGCTTCCTTCACGAGAAAGGAGCGCGAACGCCTGTTTGCCTTGGCCAGCGCATCGACTTCCTGCCGCAGATCGTCAGGAATGCGCACTGAAAAGGTAGTGTCGGACATTTTTGACATCTCATTTTAACACATCTGAACACAAAGTATTCACGTAGGGTTCTATCGTCAATCGGCAATCACGGCCGGGATCAGGCCACGCAGCGAATTGCCAACGAAGAGCGCTCTTGCCTTTTCGAGATCGCCGAAGGCGAAGACGGTTTCAATCGCCTTGTCGTGGTCCAGCAATTCGCCGCGCAGGATGCCGGGCAGCAACCCGCACTCCAGCCGCGGCGTCGCGAGCACACCGTCGCCGAAATCGGCGAAGATGCTGGTGATGGTGCCTTCGCACAATTCGCCGCGCTCGTTGGCGAGCAGTACCTCGTCCGCCTCGGCCGGATCGTATTCCTTGCGGGCGCCCACATAGGCATCGCGCCGGCTGATCTTGTGACGCAGCAGCGGGTCCGCAGAATCGAGCCGGGTGCGGGCGAGCCTCACTGTCCAGACCCTGCCGGGCGGCAGCGGCTCGAAGGCATGCGCGGAGACGGCGACGTCGCCGTCCCGCGACAATACGAGACGCATGCGCAAAGGCGCGTCGGCCGATGCGACGGCCTCGTCAAGAGCCTTCGCGACCTCCCGTCCGTCATAGGCGAACCCGAGCGTGGCGGCGGAGGTGCAAAGCCGCGCCAGATGCCGGTCGAGCCGGACGAAGCCAACGCCGGTCTCCCAGCGCAAGGTCTCGATCAGGTCGAAGGCGGCGTTGCCTCCGGCGGCTGCCCGGTCGCGTATCGGGCCTTCAGCAGGCATTCGGCATATTCCTCCTCGGCCGTGGAATCGAAGACGACCCCGCCGCCGACATTGTAGACGGCCTTGCCGTCCGGGAAGAGGGTGATGGTGCGGATGGCGACATTGAAGCGCATCCTGCTGTCCGGCGCGATCCAGCCGACGGCGCCGCAATAGGCGTCGCGGGGCGCGCTTTCCAGTTCACGCAAAATCTCCATCGCCCGGATTTTCGGCGCGCCGGTGATCGAGCCGCAGGGAAACAGGGCGGCGAAGATATGGCGGATGGTGAGACCGGGCAGGAGCTTCGCCCGCACCCGGCTCACCATCTGATGCACCGTCGCATAGCTTTCGATGCGGAAGAGTTCCGGCACGTCCAGCGTGCCGACCTCGGTGACGAGCGAAATGTCGTTGCGCAACAGGTCGACGATCATGCGGTTCTCGGCCTGGTTCTTCGGGTCGTTGCGCAGGAATTCTCTGAGCCGCTCGTCTTCCTCCGGCGTGGCGCCGCGCGGCGCGGTGCCCTTCATCGGATGAGTCTCGATCCAGCCGTCGCCGTCGATCTCGAAAAACAGTTCGGGCGAGCGTGACAGGACGACCGGGCCGCCAAGATCGACCAGCGCGCCGTACTTCACTTTCTGCCGTCCTGCCAGCGCGTCGAAGGCGGAGAGGGGATCGCCGGTCCAATGTGCCTCGACGGGAAAGGTGAGGTTCGCCTGATAGCAGTCGCCTTGCCTGAGGTGTCGGTGCAGCCGGTCGAAACGACGCTTGTAGTCTTCATACGTCCAGGTCGCGCGCGCGCCGTGGATCGGTCCGTTGGTGAGCGGCCTGTCGGGGCGCACCATCGGCGCTTCGGCGGGTCGATCGAAGACGCCGACGACCAGGAGGGGCGTGCGGCGTTCGGACGGGATGATCGGTGCCAGCTTCGGCTCCAGCAGATAGCCGGCTTCGTAGGAGAAATAGCCGGCAAGCCACCTGCCGGCGTCGTGCGCGCGCTGCGCTTCCTCGAGGGCCGGGAAGAAATCCCGCGCGTTGTCGGCGACGATGATGTTCTTCGGGCTGTCGAAGAGCACTTCCTCGCCGGAGAAATCGTCGCGGAAGAGGATGGAGGGGGAATTCAGCAAGGTGAAGTCGGGGCCCTACGGCGCCCCCCTCTGTCCTGCCGGACATCTCCCCCACACGGGGGGAGATTGGCGGTTTCGTTGTCAGCGCAACTTCCTGCAACGTTTGAGATTGGCGACGCCACCTGTGACGGCCAATCTCCCCCCGTGTGGGGGAGATGTCCGGCAGGACAGAGGGGGGCGCCGTGGAGCATCCGCGTGGTCCGAACTGCGCAGACGCCTAATCCAGCGCTTCCAGCTCGTCGATCAGCCCCGAAATCACGCCGAGGCCGATCTGCCAGAAGGACGGGTCGGTGGCGTCGAGGCCGAACGGCTTCAGAAGCTCCGAATGATGCTTTGTCCCGCCGGCCTTCAGCATCTCGAAATACTTGTCCTGGAAGCCGCTCTCGGACTCGCGGTAGACCGCGTAGAGCGAATTCACCAGGCAGTCGCCGAAAGCGTAGGCGTAGACGTAGAAGGGCGAGTGGATGAAGTGCGGGATATAGGTCCAGAAGGTCTCGTATCCCTCGCGCAGCCGGATCGCCGGGCCGAGGCTTTCGGCCTGCACTTCCAGCCAGAACTCGCCGATGCGGTCGGCGGTCAGTTCGCCGTTCCTGCGCTCGGTGTGGATCTTGCGCTCGAACTCGTAGAAGGCGATCTGGCGCACCACCGTGTTGATCATGTCCTCGACCTTCTGGGCGAGCATCGCCTTGCGCTCGCGCCGATCGGTGGTGGCGTCGAGCAGCGAACGGAAGGTCAGCATCTCGCCGAACACCGAGGCGGTTTCGGCGAGCGTCAGCGGCGTCGAGGCCATCAGCGCGCCTTGCGCGCCCGCCAGCACCTGGTGCACGCCGTGTCCCAGTTCGTGCGCCAGCGTCATCACGTCGCGCGGCTTGCCCATATAGTTCAGCAGGACGTAGGGGTGGACCGACGGGACCGTCGGGTGCGCGAAGGCGCCCGGCGACTTGCCGGGCCTCACCGGCGCATCGATCCAGCCGCGGTCGAAGAAGGTGCGCGCGATGTCCGCCATCTGCGGCGAGAAGCGGTGATAGGCGGACAGGACCGTGTTCTTCGCGTCGTCCCATGGAATGGTCGCCTGCGGCGTTTCGGGCAGCGGCGCGTTGCGGTCCCAGTGGTTCATCACGTCCATGCCGAGCCAGCGCGCCTTCATCGCATAATAGCGGTGCGACAGGCGCGGATAGGCGTCGCGAACGGCGCTCGCCAGCGCATCCACGACGCCGCGCTCGACCCGGTTGGCGAGATGACGGGAATCGGCGATGTCCTTGAAGCCGCGCCAGCGGTCGGAAATCTCCTTGTCCTTGGCCAGCGTGTTGGTGATCAGCGTGAAGCTGCGCAGGTTTTCCGAAAACGTCGCGGCGAGCGCCTCGGACGCCTTGCGCCGTGCTTCGCCGTTCGCGTCCTGCAGGCGGTTCAGCGTCGGCTCCAGCGTCAGTTGTTCGCCGTCCACCGTGAAGCGCAAATCCGCCATCGTTTCGTCGAAAAGACGGTTCCAGGCGCCGCGCCCGGTCACCGATTTCTCGTGAAACAACTGTTCGACGCGATCCTCGAGCTGGTAGGGCTTGTCCATCCTCAGGTCGAGAACCCAGGGTCGGTAGTGCCCGAAGGCTGGATCGGCCTCGAGCGCCTGCGCGATCAGCGCGTCGTCGACCAGGTTCAGCTCCAGCGCAAAGAACAGCAGGTGGGCGCTGGCGTCCGTCATCTTCTCCTGCACGTCGCCATAGAGCTTGGCGCGCTTCGGATCGACGGTGTCGCCGGCATAGACCAGTCCGGCGTAGGAGACGATGCGGCCGATCAACTCCTCCAGCGCCTCGTATTGGCTGAGCGCCTCGCCGAGCCTGCCGCCGCGGCCGCGCCCGGCTTCAGCCGCCAGCGTGCCTTTCCAGCGGCTTTCGAAGGCGATCGCGTCCTCGCCGGCCTGGAGGATGTCGCGTTTCAGTTCGGGCGCGTCCATGCCGGAATAGAGATCGGCCAGGTTCCATTCGGGAAGATCGCCGAGCTCCGGTGCGGCGCGGCCTGCCGATGCCGCCGCAAGCGGACTGCGTGAGATGACGTCCATGCGCAATGCCTTCCGAGAACGAGTGCTTCTTCGAGGGATAGGATGCAAAGCCGATCAAATGCGAAACAATTCGTTCACCGGCTTTTTTGAAAGCTTATTTAGAACCCTGTGCCACAATGATCCATAGGACGAAACTTCCATACCGGATGAATTCACGGCACGCATAGCAGGTTCCATTTGGCAGGTTCCATCCTCATAGTCGATGACGATCCCGTGCAGCGGCGGCTGCTCGAGGCGGCGGTGGTCAAGTTCGGCCACGGCGCGCTGACGGCGGACGGCGGCGAGGCGGGCATGGCGCTGCTCGACGGGCCGGCGGCGCGCGAGGTCTCGGCGGTCATCCTGGATCTCGCCATGCCCGGTCTCGACGGCATCGGCGTGCTCAAGGCGATGGCGGAACGCGGCATCCGCGTCCCGGTGATCGTGCAGACGGCGCAGGGCGGCATCGACACGGTGGTCACCGCCATGCGGCACGGCGCGTTCGACTTCGTCGTCAAGCCGGCCTCGCCCGACAGGCTGCAAACGGCGATCGCCAACGCGCTGAAGGTGGAGGCGGTCGAAGGCGAGACCCGGCGCAACACCCGCCGCGGCGGAAATGCACTGACCTTCAAGGACCTGATAACGAAAAGCCCGGTCATGGAACGGGTCATCAGGCTCGGCCAGAAAGCCGCCGCCTCCACCATCCCGATCCTCATCGAGGGTGAGTCCGGCGTCGGCAAGGAACTGGTGGCGCGCGCGATCCAGGGCGCCGGGGACCGGCGGTCCAGGCCGTTCGTCACTGTCAACTGCGGCGCCATTCCCGACAACCTTGTGGAGTCGATCCTGTTCGGGCACGAAAAGGGATCCTTCACCGGTGCTGCCGAAAAACATTCCGGCAAATTCGTCGAGGCGCATGGCGGGACGCTGTTCCTGGACGAAATCGGCGACCTGCCGCTCGACGTGCAGGTCAAGCTGTTGCGCGCCGTGCAGAGCGGCGAGGTCGATCCGGTCGGTGGGCGTTCGACGCTGAAGGTGGACATCAGGCTGATCTCGGCCACGCACCGCGACCTGCTGCAACGGGTCAAGGACGGCGCCTTCCGCGAGGACCTGTTCTACCGTCTCAACGTCTATCCGATCTTCGTGCCGCCGCTGCGCGAGCGCCGCGAGGACATTCCCTATCTGGTGCGCCATTTCATGGACCGCGTCGATCCGGACGATCCGCACCGGCGACTGCGCGGCGTCAGCGAAGCGGCTCTCGACATGCTGATGGCCTACGACTGGCCGGGCAACATCCGGCAGCTCGAAAACGCCGTTTTCCGCGCTTCGGTGCTGTGCGACGGTGACGTGCTGACGCCGGAAGAGTTTCCCCAGATCCGCGCCCAGGTCGAAGGAACCGTCGATCTGGGGTCTCCTGCTGCGATGGAGCCAGCCGCGGCGCCGACGGATTCGGTGCCGGCAGGCGTTGCGGACGAAGCGCCTGTTGCGGCCCGTCAACGCTTCGGCACCGTGACGGCATTGGACGAGCGCGGCAATGTGCGCTCGCTCGCCGCCGTGGAGCTTGAAATGATCAAGCTCGCCATCGAGCATTACAACGGCCAGATGAGCGAGGTGGCGCGGCGCCTGGGCATCGGCCGTTCGACACTCTACCGCAAGCTCAAGGAATACGGGCTCGATCCGGAAGCGGGGCGATTCGAGCGCATGGCGTCCTGACCATAAGGACGGCCCATAGCGGTATCGATCGCGATGGCCGGCTTTTTAGTCGAATTCGCGCAAAAAACCGAGCCGTTCTCACGGAATGAGGCGGTCTGTAACAGATCGTGTGCGCGAGGAAGCTGAAATCCTATTTAAACCAGCGATTTACCAAGAAAACCGGTGTAGATATTCCGCCCGGAAGTTGCCACGCTATTGGCGCAATTGAGCTTCAATAAGCGACAATTAACCATTGGGTTCGATAATCGGTCACGATCGAAATCGTGTCCGTTGGTCAGATCCGGGGACAACGGCAGCCTGCAGGGCCATTTGATTTGAACAGAATCGAACGACTCGACGACGGACGGCAGTTTCACGCGAACGTCTGGCCCAAATGGCTGACGGCCCTGCTGGTCCTGTGCGCCATGATCTCTGCGCCTCTGGCCGCCAGGGCCGAGACGCGCTCGCTCAAGCTCTATCACCTGCATACGCACGAGAAGGCGGAGATCGTCTATAAGCGCAACGGGCGCTATCTCCCCGACGGTCTCAAGAAGATCAACTACATCCTGCGCGACTGGCGCCGCAATGAAACGGTCAAGATGGACCCGCGCCTGCTCGACCTGGTGTGGGAGGCGTATCGCGAAAGCGGTGCCACCGGCTACATCCAGGTCATCTGCGGTTATCGCGCGCCGGCGACCAACGCCATGCTGCGCAGCCGCTCCAGGGGCGTGGCGCAAAAGAGCCAGCATATGCTCGGCAAGGCGATGGATTTCTACATCCCCGGCGTGCCGCTGAAGAAGCTGCGCAATATCGGCCTCAAGATGCAGGGCGGCGGCGTCGGCTATTATCCGACCTCGGGTTCGCCCTTCGTGCATATGGATGTGGGCAACGTGCGCCACTGGCCGGGCATCAGCCGCCAGGAACTGGTGAGCCTGTTCCCGAACGGCAAGACGCTCCATGTGCCGTCCGACGGCCGGCCGCTGCCGGGCTACGAGCAGGCGATGGCCGCCTACAAGTCGCGCAAGTCGAGCGGCACACCCAATATCGAGCTTGCCAGCGCCGGCGGCAGCGGCAGGAAGTCCACCAATCTGCTTGCCGCCCTGTTCGGCGGCGGTGCGGACGAGGCGGAGGACGACGCCGACACCGAAAGCGCGGCACCGGCGCCGAGGAAGGTGGTCAAGCCGACCGCCGTCGCCAAGGCCACCGCGCCGGCGATCGCCATCGTGCCGCCGGATCAGGCCCAGCGCGCCGACATTCCGATGGTCGCGGACGCCGCTCCCGAAGAGCCGGCGCAGACGCCCGAGACGATCATCGCGGCGCTGCCGGACCGCTCGATCCCGCTGCCGGCCTTCGCGCCGCGGCCGAAGGCAGATGTCGGCGTCGAGACGCCCGAGACGGTTCCGTTCGGCGTGGCCGACGCCACCGAGGTCGACGCCGCAACGCCGGCGCCGATCCAGACGGCCTCCCTGGCGCCTTCCAGCATTCCGTTCGGCATGGCCGAGATGGCCGCGGCCGACGTCCCCGATTCCGCCGAGGCGCCGGATCCGGCCGCACAGGCGGTGGCAAGCGCGGTTCCGTTGCCGACCTGGCGACCCGATGAAGGAAAGACGCCTTCGGAACTCGCTCCGCAGGCGCAGGGCGGCGTTCTGCTCGCGCTGGCCGAGACCGCCTCGCACCCGAACAACGCTGCGACGAACCATATCCTCTCGGTCCTGCCTTCGGCACGGCCGGAAGCTGGCCGGGACGAGATCGGCAAAGTCATCGACACGTCGGCTGCCGACAATTTCCAGGTGGCCTCGCTGCTGCCGACGCCGGCGCCCACCCGGTCCGCCTTCAACGATCCCCAGCTTGACGGCGCATCGCCGAAGCTGGCGCTCACGCACCGCTCTGCCGGTTCCGATCCGGTCGCGGCCATCGGCGGCAACGTGAAGACGACGCGCAAGGAAGCGCGCGTGCGCGTCGACGATGCGAAGCCGGAGCCCAAGGCCGTGGTCGTGGCTGCGCAGCCGGAACTGGCCCGCTGGGCAATCCACGGCGAGCAGCCCGGTACCGTCAAGGAGAGCGCCGACGCGCCGCGCCTGGCCTACAATCTGGTGCGCACCGCGCCGAGCGAGGTCTATGCGGTCGGCTTCCAGAACGATGACGAGATGGCCAATGCGCATCGCTTCACCGGCTCTGCGGTGAACTTCATCTCCGTAGCCAGGTTCGCCAAGTGATTGGTTGAAGAGACGGCGCCGGCGCGGACTCAGGCCCGCGCCCGGTCTCGGTTTGTTGGCTTACCGCATATCATCTGCCGTTCCAGATGCGGCGTCATCCTCGGGCAGATTTTGACGCAGACCGACATATGCCGGTCGTCCGTCAGGCTCGGGCCTGTCCCGGGAATCCGCCCGTGCCTGATACCGGCTGAAACAGATTCAATGTTTTCGGCATAAATGCGTGGATGCTTGGGAAAGGCCCGAGCATGGCGACGAAGACGGATCGCTTGGGCAGCCCGATATCGGGATTTGCCGGACGGGGTTGATCTTATCCCCGCAGCCGGCTCGCTTCGCTGGCCAACGCCTCGATCTCGTCCCAGCGACCGGCTTCGACCATGCCGTCCGGCGCGACCCACGAGCCGCCGACGCACACGATGTTGGGCAGGCTGAGATAGTCCATCGCGTTCTTCGCGCCGATGCCGCCGGTAGGGCAGAACTTCATGCCCGCGAGCGGCGAGGCCAGTGCCTTCAGGAAAGCGGCACCGCCGGCTTGCTCGGCCGGAAAGAATTTCAGGAAGTCGAGACCGGCTTCACGCGCCGTCATGATCTCGCCGGGCGTGACGGCGCCGGGCAGCAGCGGCACGGCGCTGTCCCTGTCGGCGGCCAGGAGCTCGCGCGTGAGACCGGGGCTGACGATGAAGCGCGAACCGGCGGCCTCCGCCTCGGCGAACTGGCGGCTGTCCAGAATGGTGCCGGCGCCGACCACCGCTTCCTCGACCTCGCCCGCCACGCGCCTGATCGCTTCCAGCGCTTCGGGCGTGCGCAGCGTGATTTCGATCGCCTTCAGGCCGCCGCGCGCCAGCGCGCGCGCCAGCGGCACCGCATCCGCGGCCCTGGCGATCCTGAGGACGGGGATGACAGGCTGGCCGTCCAGCAAGGCAAGCAGTTTCTCGGTCTTGTTCGACATGGCGGCTTTCCTGAATGGGGTGGGTTCAACCGATTTAGCGCTGCTCTACCAGACCGCCGATAGCGAGTCCACGCAGAGACTAGGGGCGTTCAATCCCGCCGGAACAGAGACTTCAGCCAGCCGAGGAACGACCGCCACCAGCGAAGTGCGGAATGGTCCGAAGCAAGCGCTTCGGCGACTGCGGCCAGCGTCCGGGGACCGGCGATACCGTCCGCCGCAAGACCCCGGTCGGTCTGGAAATGCCGGACCGCCTCTGCCGTTCCAGGGCCATAGGCGCCGTCGGCGTCGAGGCTGTAGCCCAATGTCCCGAGATTGCGCTGCAGCGCGAGCACGTCGTCGCCGCGCGATCCTCGCCGCAGGGTAGCCGGCGGCGCGCCCGGCTTGCCGGCATAGCGGTCATAGGCGGCGGCGATCTTCTCGTCATAGGCGTATTTGCGGTAGCCCGGTCCATTGTAGCCGGTGGCGAACGCCGCCCAGTCGTGCGCCTTGAGGGCATCCGACAATCCCGCCTTGTCGATGTAGAGCACCATCAGCCGCGTCTGCCCGGCAATGCTGGCGCGCGCCTCCGCCACCATCCCCTCGACGCTTGCGTAGCCCAGCCATTGCCAATGGGCGCCCATCACCTGCCCGATGCCCCAGGATACGGATTCGTAGGCCGCCTTGGCGTCGATCGAGGCGGCGCGCGCCAGCATCGTCCAGCGCTCGGCCTGCGTGGGCGGATTGGCGATCGCGCCGGCGACAGGCGAGGCGAGGCCGGCCTCGCGCGCCAGTTCGCGGTTCGCTTCGCTCAGGCGCTGGTCGAAATAATGCCCCTCGAAGCGGATCAGCGGCTCGCGCCTTCCTTCGACCAGGGCGAAGGCCTGACCGCCGCTCTCCACCTCCGTCACCGCAAGCAGCGCCGCCGCTTCGATCCCGTGGTCCGCTGCCGCGCGGGTAATCTCTGCAATGACTTCGGGGCTGAACATAACGACCCATTATCCTGTTGCCTGCCGATATTCATGCTGGGGCCGGCTGGTGTGGACAGATTTCTTGTCTGTGCGCTGGCAAGTCGCTACGTGCTTGCCCATGAAAGAAGGTCAGGACAACCAACCCTTCCGCGTCGCGGCGCTCTACCGTTTCTGCAGGCTGGAGGGCTTCGAGACGCTGAAAGCGCCGCTCGCCGCCTTCTGCTGCGCCAACGGCATCAAGGGAACGCTGCTTCTGGCCCCGGAAGGCATCAACGGCACGGTCGCCGGGACGCCTGCGGCGGTGGACGGGCTCGTCGCTTATCTGGCGGCCATTCCCGAACTGGACGGGATCGAAATAAAATATTCGACAGCGGCAGTCATGCCGTTTCACCGCATGAAGGTTCGGCTGAAGCGCGAGATCGTCACCATGGGCGTCGACGGCGTCGATCCGCTCGCCAGCGCTGGCACCTATGTCGCGCCGGCAGACTGGAACGCGCTGATCGCCGACCCCGGCACCATCGTCGTGGATACCCGAAACGACTACGAGGTGCGGCTGGGAACGTTCGAGGGGGCAGTCGATCCGAACACGAAGAGCTTTCGCGAGTTTCCGGCCTGGGCCGAGAGCCACAGGAACGAACTGGAAGGGCGCAAGGTCGCCATGTTCTGCACCGGCGGCATACGCTGCGAGAAGGCGACGGCCTTCGTGAAGTCGCTCGGCATCGAGGACGTGTTCCACCTCAAGGGCGGCATCCTGAAGTATCTCGAAGACGTGCCGGCCGAGGAGAGCCTGTGGCAGGGCGAGTGCTTCGTGTTCGACGAGCGGGTGTCGGTGACGAACGGCCTTGCCGAAGGCGAGGCGCAACTGTGCCGCGCCTGCCGGCATCCGCTGACGCCCGAAGATATGTGCTCGCCGCACTATGTCGCCGGCATCTCCTGTACCTGGTGCCACGAGGCCCGCAGCGACGCCGACCGCGCTCGCTACGCCGAACGGCACCGGCAGGTGGAATTGGCCGAGGCGCGGGGCGCCGCGCCGCATATCGGCAGGTCGTCCGACACGTAACCCGCCGGGAGCGGAGCGGTTCTCCAAACGGCCATAACCTGACGGCAGGCCGTGCCTTGTCCGCTCTTCATTGTATTGTCGCTGCCCGACACCTACGTCAGCTTCGTCAACCGCCCGGCGACATGACCGGGTTTCCCAAGCGGAGGCGCTGATGTTCGATCCCAAGAGACTGCTCGACGACCTGCTCGGCTCGAAAGTGCCCGGCACGGAGACCACCGTGCGCGACAAGGCGGGGCAGGCGGTGCAGATGGCCAGGGACAACCCGCTTGCGGCGGGCGCCATAGCCGCGGTGCTGCTCGGCACCGGTCCGGGGCGCAAGCTGACCGGCACGGCCGTCAAGCTCGGCGGTCTGGCGGCCATCGGCGGCCTCGCCTACAAGGCCTATCAGAACTACAGGGACGGCCAGCAGCCGGCGAAGACAGCCACTCCTGCTGGAGAGCCGGAACTGCTGCCGCCGCCTTCCGACAGCGATTTCCATGCCGCGCAGGCGCCGCAGGGCGAGGACGAGTTCGCGCTGACGCTGGTGCGCGCCATGATCGCCGCTGCCAAGGCCGACGGCCGCATCGACGACGAGGAACGCAGGAAGATCGGCGACAAGCTCAGCCTGTCGGGCATAGGCGGCGAGGCGGAGGCTTTCATGCGCAGAGAACTCGAAGCGCCGCTCGATCTCGATGCGCTGGTGGCTTCGGCCAGGACGGAAGCGCAGAAGGTGGAGCTCTACACCGCCTCGCGCCTTGCGATCGATCCCGACACGCGAGCCGAACGCGGTTATCTCGACCTTCTTGCCGGCCGGCTCGGCCTTCCCGACCAGTTGGTCGAGCACGTTGAGGCGACCATATCCGCCGTCAAGGTGGCGGTGCCGGAGGCCGGGGATACGGTGTCGCCGAACCCGCGCTGGTAGGGCGAGGTGCCGGCCATTTCGACTGCCTCCCGGCGTTAACCTTTCGTTAACTCCATAAGCGCATCATTTTCTTTAGTCGGATCGGCTTTCCTCCTCCCAAGCCTGATCCAGATCAGAGGGCGGTCGCCAATGACCGCCCTTTTTGTCGGGCTTGTCAGCGGGCGCTCTATCTGCAATCCCTCCGGTGAATTCGGAGGATCATTATGTCGGACAAAACAGCCATCGTCACGGGAGCCGGAACCGGCGTCGGCAAGGGCGTTGCCCTTGCGCTGGTCGAAGCCGGGTGGAACACGGTCTTCTGCGGTCGCCGCAAGGCAGTGCTGGACGAGGCTGTAGCGGAGGCCAAGGGCGGTGCCGGGAAGGCCCTCGCGGTCGCCTGCGACATCTCCAAGCCTGAAGAAGTTGAAGCGCTATTCGCCAGGGCCGTCGAGGCGTTCGGCAGGGTCGATTTGCTCTTCAACAATGCCGGCATGGGTTACAAGTCCACGCCGATCGACGAAATTCCCGTCCAGGTGTGGAACGACGTGGTCGGCGTCAACCTGACCGGCTCCTTCCTGTGTGCGCGCGCGGCCTTCGGCCAGATGCGGCGCCAGAATCCGCAGGGCGGGCGCATCATCAACAACGGCTCCGTCTCGGCCTATGCGCCGCGTCCGGGCTCGGTTCCCTATACGGCCACCAAGCACGCCATCACCGGCCTCACCAAGACGCTCGCCCTCGACGGCCGGTCCTTCGACATCGCCTGCGGGCAGATCGACATCGGCAATGCCCTGACCGACATGGCGATGCCCATGACGGTCGGCGTGCCGCAGGCCAACGGCACGATCGCCGCCGAGGCGGTGATGGACGTGAAGCATGTGGCGGATGCGGTCGTGCACATGGCCGGTTTGCCGCTCGACGCCAATGTGCTGTTCATGACCGTGATGGCGACCAAGATGCCCTATGTCGGGCGCGGATAGGGATCGCCTGCCGTTTCGCTCTTAGTCCGAGGAGGCGAGTTACCTGCTTGCCGATTGGAATATATCTGACTAAAGTCAGGTAATGAGTGGTGACCATATCTCCCAGGTTCGCCGGTTCAACCGGTTGGTGACGCAACGCGTCGGCGCCCTGCAGGACAGCTATCTGTCACGCGGCCGGCCGCTCGGCGAGGCGCGGCTGCTTTTCGAGATCGGCGAGGCCGACGGCTGCGATCTCGCGGTGCTGCGGCAAAGGCTCGGCCTCGATTCGGGCTACGCCAGCCGCCTGCTGCGGTCGCTCGAAAGCCAGAGACTGGTCGAGGTCCGCAAGGCCGAGGGGGATGGGCGGGCACGCGCCGTTACCCTGACGGAAAAGGGCAGGGCGGAATACGCGGCCTACGATGCGCTCTCCGACGAGCTTGCGGCGACCATGCTGGCGTCGCTGGACGATTCGGGCCAGGCAAGGCTGGTCGCCGCGATGGGCGAGGTCGAGCGGCTGTTGCGCCTTTCGGCGATTGGGATTGCCGTCGAGCCGGCCGACAGCGCCGATGCAAGGTGGTGCCTCGGGCATTACTACGCGGAACTGGAATCCCGCTTCGAAGGCGGCTTCGATCCCGGGCCGGGCGGCTATGACCCGTCCGGCTCGATGCTGGTCGCCCGGCTCGACGGCGCGCCGGTCGGCTGCGGCGTTCTCCGAGACCTCGGCGGCGGTGTCGGCGAGATCAAGCGGCTGTGGGTCGCGCCGGCCGCGCGAGGCCTCGGGCTTGCCAGCCTGCTGATGGACCGGCTGGAGGCGATGGCGCGGGACGCCAAATATCGAGCGATCCGGCTCGACACCAACCGCACGCTGGTCGAGGCGCAAACCATGTACGCCCGGCGCGGCTATACCGAGATCGCGCGCTACAACGACAACCCCTTCGCGCATCGCTGGTACGAGAGGCGGCTATAGATCCTACTCCGCCTGACGCTTTCGCTCGATCGTCTGCAGGTCCAGGGCAACCTCGCGCAATGCGGCAAGGTCGCCATTCTCAAACAGAGCCCATAAAATCTCGGCGTCGACCCGGTGGTAGGCGTGGCGTAAATGGTTGCCTATGTCGCCAATGCGGCGCCAGGGAATTTGCGGAGCCTGGCGTTTGAGCGCTTCGGGGATATGCCTTGAAGCTTCGCTGAGAATTTCCAGGAAGCGTTCAAAGGCGGCTTTGACGACGGGGTCCGCCACCATCTGCTCGAAGGACGTCCCATTAAGCAGCGAGCGGATCGCATCGATCGCATCGACAATATCGCCCAGCCGGTAGATCGTCCGTTCGGCCATCAAAAGATTTCGATCACGTCGCCGGCAATCGACTGACGGAACTCGGGCTTCAGGCTTCGTCGCATGAACGCGTTTGCTCGGATGCCCGTGGCATCCTCGACAAGGTGCTCGACGCCGACCAGATTGAGGATGGAAAACTTCTTATCCGAGTCTACGTCCAGAAGCAGGTCGATGTCGCTGTCGGATTTGTGGTCCTGGCGCGCCCGTGAGCCGAAAAGCGCCAGATGCCGGACCCCCTCGTCAACGAGCGCGGGACGAATGGCGTTCAGGCGCTTGATGATGGTGGTGCGTTTCATACCGATAATTTAGCAAATCCGGAACGTCTTTGCCATTGGCAGCAGGCTACCTGCCTTTTCCCAGAAAGGCCTCGATGCGGTCCAGTGCGCGCAGGATGTTCTCTTCCGAATTGGCGTAGGAGAGCCGCATGTAGCCTTCGCCCAGCACGCCGAAGTCGGGGCCGCCGATCAGCGCCACGCCGGCCTCTTCCAGCAGCGCGGAGGCGAGCTTCTTGGCCTTCCAGCCGGTCTCGGCGATGTTGGGGAAGGCGTAGAACGCGCCCTTGGGCGTGATGCAGGAAATGCCTTCGATGCCGTTCAGCCCTTCGACCACGACCTTGCGGCGGCGGTCGAAGGCCCGCATCATCTTCTCGACGTCGTCCTGCGGGCCGTCGATGGCGGCGATGCCGGCGAACTGGCTCGGCGCGTTGACGCAGGACCAGCAATTGACGGCAAGCTTGCGTACCTTGTCGTAGAGATGCGCGCTTTTGTCCCCGTTCGGCCAGATCGACCAGCCCATGCGCCAGCCGGTCATAGCCCAGGTCTTCGACCAGCCGTTGAGGACGACGAGGCGATCGCGGATTTCGGGAAAGGTGAGTAGCGAGACATGCTTTTCGCCGTCATAGGTCATGACGTCGTAGATCTCGTCCGACAGGATCGCCACGCCGGGATGCTTTTCGAGACCCTTGACCAGCTTTTCGATCTCGGCGCGCGGGGTGACGCCGCCGGTCGGGTTGGCGGGGGAGTTCAGGATCAGCAGCCGTGTCTTCGGCGTGATGAGCGAAAGCGTCTCCTGCGCCGAAAAGGCGAAGCCGTTTTCCTCGCGGATCGGCACCGGGACGGGCGTCGCGCCGGTGAACTCGATCATCGAGCGATAGATCGGGAAGCCGGGATCGGGATAGAGGATCTCCGTGCCCGGCTCGCCAAACATCAGGATCGCGGCGAACATGGTGGGCTTGCCGCCCGGCAGGATCATCACATCCTCCGGCGACACCTCGACACCGGTGGTGGCGAGTGTGCGGCGCACGACCGCCTCGCGGGTCGCCAGCAGGCCGTTGGCGGGCGTATAGCCGTGGTGGCCGTCGCGCAGGGCCTTGATGGCGGCCTCGACGATGTGCGGCGGCGTCTGGAAATCGGGCTGGCCGATGCCGAGATTGACGATGTCGCGGCCTTCATGGGCAAGCGCGGTCGCCCTTGCCAGCACGGCAAAGGCATTTTCCTCGCCGAGGCGATCGAAGGCGGCAATGGTGTGGAGCATTTTGTCTGTCCGGATTGGCGCTAATGGCGGCGCGGCATTTTTGAGAGGCTGCGCGGCGTCTGTCAAACGAAAGGGAGGGCCGGCATGCCCGAGAACCTGAAAAACTGGAAGCCGCGGCCTCGCCCCGAACGCAAGGTCATGGAAGGCCGCCTCGTACGGCTCGAGCCTCTCGATGCCGCGAAGCACGGCGACGGCCTGTTCGAGACATCGTCCGTGCCTGACGCGATGGAACGGTTCCGCTGGCTGCCCGATTATCCGCCGCAGACGCGTGCCGATTTCCAGCCCTGGCTGGAGAAGGCCGAAGCCAGTCCCGATCCGTTGTTCTTCACCGTCATCGACAAGGCGAGCGGCAAGGCCGTCGGCCGTCAGACGCTGATGCGCATCGAGCCCGTGCACGGCGTCATCGAGATCGGCAACATCTACTGGGGGCCGCTGATGTCGCGCACCCCGATGGCCACCGAGGCGCAGTTCCTGTTCATGAGCTATGTCTTCGACGACCTCGGCTACCGTCGCTACGAGTGGAAATGCGACAACGACAACCGTCCGTCGAAAAGAGCGGCGGAGCGCTTCGGCTTCCAGTTCGAAGGCATTTTCCGGCAGGATCGGGTGGTGAAGGGCAAGAACCGCGACACCGCATGGTTCTCGATCATCGACGGGGAATGGCCGGCGCTGAAAAAGGCATATGAGGGCTGGCTCGACCCGGACAACTTTGATAGGGATGGCGTTCAGAAAAAGCGCCTCGAAGATTTCCGTAAGTGATTGGCGCGTAAAGTTATTTTGTTACGCGAAAGGCTCTGCCATGGCGCATGGGCATTCTCACGGCCACAGCGGCCATTCCCACGATCACGGCGTGGGCGGGGCCCACGTCCACGGCTCGACGGACAAGCGGCGCGTTCTCGTCGCTGCGCTGCTGACCGGCGGTTTCATGATCGCGGAAGCGGTCGGCGGCTGGCTGACCGGCTCGCTGGCGCTGCTGGCGGACGCCGGCCACATGCTGACGGATTCGCTGGCGCTGGCGCTCGCCTGGTATGCCTTCCATCTCGGCGAGAGGCCGGCGACCCGGCAGCTCACCTATGGGTTCGGCCGGGTCAAGACGCTCGTCGCCTACACCAACGGCATCGCCATCTTCGTCATCGCATTGTGGATCATCTATGAGGCATGGCAGCGGTTCATGGCGCCGCCGCCGGTTCTGGGCGGTCCCATGCTGGTCGTGGCGCTGCTCGGCCTCGGCGTGAACATCGCGGGCTTCCTGATCCTGCATGGCGGCGACCGCGAGAACCTGAACATGCGCGGGGCCATCCTGCATGTGCTGGGCGACCTGCTGGGCTCCGTCGCGGCGATCGCGGCCGCGCTCGTCATCATCGCCACCGGCTGGACTCCGATCGACCCGATCCTGTCGGTGCTCGTCGCCGTACTGGTGCTGACCACCGCCTGGCGGCTGATGCGGGACGCCGCGCATGTCCTGCTCGAAGGCACGCCGCCGCAGCTCGATCGCGACAGCGTCGCGCGCGATCTCGAAAAATCCGTCCCCGGTCTCAGGGAGGTGCATCACATGCATGTCTGGTCGATGGACGGCAGCCGTGTCATGGCGACCCTGCATGCCTGCCTGGACGATGGCGTGGACGCCTACGAGGCCGTGAGCGCCGTCAAGGCGAGGCTGGCCGGCAAGCACGGCATCGAGCACGCCACGGTGGAGGCCGAATACGGGCGATGTGCGGACGGCGAGGGCGACCATGACCGTCATCATGGCTCGGACAGCCACGGTCACGGCCCAGACAACCACGGCCATGACCACGGCGACCATGAGACGGCTGGCGATCCGATTCGCGACGCGATGCAGGGTGCGCCGGCCGACCGCCGGCATTATCATTGAGCGGGCTCGCGTCGATAAAAGCACAGTGTCGGGCAAGGGCGGGAGAATAAGCAATGGATCGTGAGACCAGGAACGCGGCGATCGCCGCCTTCGTGATCCTGCTCGTCTTCGGTGCCTTCGCCTACTGGCTGCCGACGCTGATGATGGCGGCGGGGAACGTTTCGGGATGGCTGGCCGGCGTCGTGGCGGCCGTCTTTCTTCTGGGTCTCTTCATTGTCTTCTGGCTGCGCGGACGTTCGCAGCGGAAAGGATAGGACATGCGCATTCTCGTCACAGGCGCGGCCGGCATGGTCGGCCGCAAGCTCGTCGAACGGCTGGTCCACGACGGCCGGCTTCGCGGGCAGAAGATCACGGCCTTCGACCTGCATGACATCGTGCCGGCAACGGCTCCGGAGGCAGCGGGCGTCGACGTGACGGTCCACGCCAGCGACCTTGCGCGGGAAGGCGTTGCGGACAGCCTGGTGGCGTCGAAGCCGGACGTGGTATTTCATCTGGCGGGCGTCGTCTCGGGCGAGGCGGAGGCCAATTTCGACCTCGGCTACCGGGTCAATCTCGACGGCACGCGCGCGCTGTTCGATGCTATCCGGCTGGCCGGGTATGGACCGCGCGTCGTCTTCACCTCCTCGATCGCGGTGTTCGGCGCGCCGTTCCCGGATGTCATTCCCGACGAATTCCATCCGACGCCGCTGACATCCTACGGCACGCAAAAACTGATGGGCGAGGCGCTGCTGGCCGACTATACGCGCCGCGGCTTCTTCGACGGCATAGGCATCCGCCTGCCGACCATCAATGTGAGGCCGGGCAAGCCGAACAAGGCGGCGTCCGGTTTCTTCTCGTCCATCATCCGCGAACCGCTTGCCGGCCAGGAGGCGGTGCTGCCTGTGCCGCGCTCGGTCGTGCACACGCATGCCAGCCCGCGCTCGGCGGTCAACTTCCTCATCCATGCGGCGGAGATCGACGGTGAGGCGGTCGGCCCGCGCCGCAACCTCACTATGCCCGGCGTCGGCGTCAGCGTCGGCGAGCAGATCGAGGCGCTCGGCCGTGTCGCGGGCGAGGACGCGGTGCGGTTGATCCGCGAGGAACCCGACGAAACGATCTGGGCGATCGTGAAGAACTGGCCGACCCGCTTCGACGCGAAGCGGTCGCGGGAACTCGGCTTCAAGGCGGAGGACTGCTTCGACGAGATCATCCGGGTGCATATCGCGGACGAGATGGAATAGCGTTCCCACAGGGGCAAATTTTCGCGATGCAAGCGTTGCATGCTGAAATTGAATGTGGTTTGTGCGCCACTCTCGGTTCAGGAGGGAAGATTGGCTTCTCAGTTCAGCGTGACGGTGACAGACGGAGGGACCTCATTCTTTAAAGGCGAGAACTTTCTCGGTCGCGTCCTGCAATGGCGGTCCGAAGATGGCGGTTTGGCCATCGCAGCCAGCACGTTCACAAGTGTATTTCATCTCAATGACAAAAATTGCGATCTTCGAGCGGTCAAGCGAACGCTAGCCGGTCTGATTGCATCGTTATCCTGATGGTCATCAGGGCGGACAATGCTTAAAATATTAAATTGCGCCGTTGCTGACATCCGTGAGGGGTTGGGGAGAGCTCCCTTATGGATAGCGTTAGCCAAAGAGGACATTAACGACCAGCACAGACGCACCACTCTTGGGCCAGCATGGCTGTTTATCAGTTACACAATGTATGTTGGATCATTGTTTTTAGTATTTGGTGAAAATTCATCAATCCCAAATTTCATTGCATACGTTTCTATAGGAATGGTTGTATTTCTTTTCCTCCAAGATGTTGTTTTTCAGAGCGTGTCGCTGTTCTCTCGCGAGGAATCATTCATAGGTGGGACAAATCTACCTATGTCTATTTATATTTTACGAATGACAATGCAAAGCTTAATACGGTTTTCTTACGCTGCTACCGGCTGCCTGATATTCGTTTTAGTTTCCGGGACACCAATAAGCCTATACTGGATGGTTTCAATTTTGGGACTTTCACTCATATTCCTTGCATTACCAGCGGTTATAACCGTTTTGGCTACGTGCGGGGCCTTCTTCCCTGACATGCAATTCGTCGTGGCAAATGTGATCCGAGTTTTTATTTTCTTGACCCCTATTTTTTGGCAGAGGTCCGGCGGCTGGAGAGACCGCCTGTACCAGTGGAACCCTTTCACCCACTTTATTGAAATCGTTCGGCTGCCGATTACGGCGCATGTCGTTCCATATCACTCCTTGGTGATCTGCTTGGTTATCACTGTGTTGAGCTGGGTCGCGGCCATCTACCTTCTTGGCAAATACCGGAAGCAGATTGTTTTCCTGATTATGTGAGGCCTGGATGGAGTTGATGTTTGTTAGCCGGTATGCAAGACGTGCCACCCGATTTCTCAAGGAACTCGTTATGCAGGGTAATGTTGACCGATTGACTGCGACAACCGTTTCGGGATGGGCTTATGATGCGAAAAGCCAGGCCCCCGTTGAGGTCCGTGCTATTCTTGATGGGCAGCAAATTGGAACCGCGATAGCCAACGAGGCTCGTCCCGATGTCGCGAAGGTGCTTAACACGTCGGGGATGCATGGCTTCACCATTCATCTCGCAAGGTCCATCTCTGACAAAGAACAATCCTCCTTGGTCATTGAGGCGGGATCGAAGAAGCTCGGAGGCGTCAAATCCGCCGCAGAACGGAAGAGCGGTGGTTCCTATCAGAGCTTCGATGATGTAAAGGGCGCTTCAAAGTCGGCAGCCAAGCTCAAGGCTCTCCAACTCGAGAACCTTCCCAACCGATCATCGGACCCGTCTAATCCTTTGAAGGGGATGGCGGTCCTGGATATAGGTTGCAACGAAGGTTTCTTCCTCGGCGAAGCGCTTCGTCAGGGCGCAATGTCCGTTCTTGGCATTGATGCACAAAAAGGCGTTATCGAAAGTGCACGAAAACGCTTTCCTGAGGGGGAGTTCCTCGTCGGGTCATGGTGGGAGATCCCTGACCGTAAATTTGATCTCATCTTCTTTCTTTCCGCGATCCACTATGAACCGAACCAGCGTAAGCTTCTCGACAAGCTTGCAACGTTTTTGACTCCAACGGGAGTCCTTGTTCTCGAGTGCGGTGTTGGGAAGAGCAATCTCTCCGGCGACAAAATGTGGCAGACGGTAAAGCGTTGGGATGGAGTGAAGCGCTACCCAACTTTCGAACTACTCACAAACGACCTGTTGGAATCTTATGCTCCTCGCTGGATTGGCAATAGTGTTAGCCAAGAAGGAGATCCGATCCCCCGCAAGGTCTTTCATTGCTCACTTAGAAAGCCGAGTGCCATTCTACTAGCTGGGCCGTCCCAGCAAGGGAAAACCGTGCTAATGAGGCAGTTTGGAGAAAAGGGGATCGACACATTTCAGACTGACTCTTTACTTAATCGCATCATCTCGGATGACGCGTACGGCTGGTCAAAGGTTGGCCAAGGGATCGTGAAGTTCCGAGCGCCGGGTGGGATTCGGCTCGATCATGTCGCCAAATTTATTGTCGACAACGACCTTAGCGAATCCTTTGCTGAAATCCTTGCGCTTGAGTTGCCAGTTGAAGGAAAACTGGTGATTGTAGAGGGAGAGGCTCTAAATCATCCGTCTATCGCAAAAGCCACGATAAAGCACCTTAACGAGCAAGGCGTAAAATGCTGGTCGATGACAGTTGCGAAATAGGCGAATGCATCATCGACGCTCCACTAAGCGATAGTTGATAGCGGGGAGATAGATGTTTGCGTTCAGCAAAAAGATCATTGACGAAGCTGAGAATTCAGCCATCGGCTTGCACAGCTCGCTCGCCGCTCTTCGGCGTCTTAGCCTGCATGATTTTACTGAGTTTCTATTTTCCATGCCAGCTGGAGACCTCGAATTACCGGTCAAGGTCGAGTTGAGGGCTGATCTTCAGCGGAAGTATGGCTCTGCAATGCAATGACGATGGACCGCTCGGGGGCGGTGATGGCCTCCGCCAGGCGCCGCGTC
>Ga0222427_100242_pt1 | contig 124318 bp, 107 predicted proteins | sample 2B20Ametagenome_FD_182890 | JGI IMG/M metagenome (GOLD analysis project Ga0222427, IMG submission 182890) | Enriched microbial communities from leaf-cutter ant dump, University of Wisconsin, Madison, United States - 2B20A (version 2) | ecosystem: Environmental > Terrestrial > Nest > Insects... | reverse complement strand
AACCAAGGCCAACAGGTGCAGCGAGGTGTGCGCATGCCCGGAAACCTATGCGGGCTGGGGCATTTCGGCCCATTCCATCCCGCTTTTCCCGCCTTATCCCGTTTAACAAACCATGTGTCCCCCCACACGGGTGGCGGGGAGCGGCCGCCGGCTATAATTCCGGTTCTATCGCATTCGTTTCCGCAGGTTGCCCCGCATGTTCGAGTCCCTGACCCAGCGCCTTTCCGGCACCATCGAGCGCCTGCGCGGCCGTGGCCGCCTGACCGAGGAGAACATCCGCGAGGCCACCCGCGAGGTGCGCATCGCGCTGCTGGAGGCCGATGTCGCGCTGCCGGTGGTGCAGGCGCTGATCGAGAAGATCAAGGTGCGCGCGGTCGGCCAGGAAGTGCTCAAGTCGCTGACGCCCGGCCAGGCGCTGATCAAGGTGGTGCGCGACGAACTCACCGCGGTGATGGGCGCGCAGGCCAGCGACCTGAACCTCAACGTGCCGGCCCCGGCCATCATCCTGATGGCGGGCCTGCAGGGCGCGGGCAAGACCACCACGGTCGGCAAGCTGGCCAAGCACCTGAAGGAAAAGCGCAAGAAGAAGGTGATGGTGGTCAGCGCCGACGTCTATCGCCCGGCGGCGATCGAGCAGTTGAAGACGCTGGCCGAGCAGACCGGCGTGCTGTTCTTCCCGTCGGCGCCGGAGCAGAAGCCGGTGGACATCGTCCGCGCCGCCATTGACGACGCACGCAGGTCCTTCGCCGACGTGCTGATCGTCGATACCGCCGGCCGCCTCGCCATCGACGAGGCGATGATGGCCGAGATCAAGGCGCTGCACGCGGCGGTCAACCCGGCCGAAACCCTGTTCGTGGTCGATTCGATGACCGGCCAGGACGCGGCCAACACCGCCAAGGCCTTCGGCGAGGCGCTGCCGCTGACCGGCGTGGTGCTGACCAAGACCGACGGCGACGCCCGCGGTGGCGCGGCGTTGTCGGTGCGCTACGTCACCGGCAAGCCGATCAAGTTCACCGGTACCGGCGAGAAGGTGGACGGGCTGGACGTGTTCCACCCCGAGCGCGTGGCCAGCCGCATCCTCGACATGGGCGACGTGCTCTCGCTGGTCGAGCAGGTCGAGCAGCAGGTCGACAAGGACAAGGCGGCCAAGCTGGCCGAGAAGGTCGCCAAGGGCAAGAAGTTCGACCTCAACGACATGCGCGACCAGCTGGAACAGATGCAGAACATGGGCGGCATCGGCGGGCTGATGGACAAGCTGCCGGGGCTGGGGCAGATCCCCGAGCATCTCAAGCAGCAGGCGCAGCAGAGCAAGGAAGTGCCGCGCATGATCGCCATCATCAACTCGATGACGAAGAAAGAGCGGCGCAACCCCGGCCTGCTCAACGGCTCGCGCCGCGCCCGCATCGCGCGCGGCTCCGGCACCCAGCCTGCCGACGTCAACAAGCTGATGAAGCAGTACATGCAGATGGAAAAGATGATGGGCAAGCTGGCCGGCGGTGGCATGAAGGGCATGATGCGCAACATGAAGGGCATGCTCGGCGCGATGGGCGGCCGCGGCGGCCTGCCGTTCCGCTGAGCCGGGCAGCACACCGGCAAAGCCCCTCTCCCCCGGGAGAGGGGTTGGGGTGAGGGCCGGAGCGAAGCCCGGCGACGCTTGGGCGCGCAGCAGCTTTCGCCTTTCCCGCATCGCTGCATGATGCCTCTGCGGCGCAGGCTTTCAGGAGCGCTCCCGCTGCCAAGCCCCCGTTCGTGCAGCAACGCGTTTCCTGAGCTTTGTCGCCCCAACCCGCACACGGCAAGGCACCCGCTGAGCATCGTTGGCACACTGCGTACCCGGTTTCCCGTCAGGAGGCAGTCCCGCATGACCCCTTCGATTCAGCAGCGCGTGGACCGCTTCCGCCAGCGCTTCGGCATCGAGCTGCCCGTCCTGCTGGCGCCGATGGCCGGCGCCTGCCCGGTGGCCCTGTCCGCCGCCGTCGCCAATGCCGGCGGCATGGGCGCGATGGGGGCGGTGCTGTCCGCGCCCGAACAGATCGGGCAGTGGATGGACGATTTCCGCCGGCAGTCGGCCGGTCCCGCGCAGGTCAACCTGTGGGTGCCCGATCCGCCGCCGCCGCGCGATGCCGCCGCCGAGGCCGCGACCCGCGCTTTCCTCGAACACTGGGGCCCGCCGGTGCCGGCCGAGGCGGGCGATGCCGCGCCGGCCGACTTCGATGCCCAGTTCGAGGCGCTGCTCGATGCCCGCCCGGCGGTGGCCTCGACCATCATGGGCGTGCTTTCCGCCGAGCAGGCGCGCCGCTTGAAGGACGCCGGCATCCACTGGTTTGCCTGCGCCACCACGCTGGAGGAGGCGCGGCAGGCACAGGCCGCCGGCGCCGATGCGGTGGTCGCGCAGGGCATGGAGGCCGGCGGCCACCGCGGCGCGTTCGAGGCCGGTCGCGCCGAAGCGCAGATGGCCGGGCTGTTCGCCCTGTTGCCGCGCCTGGCCGACCAGTTGGACATACCGGTGATCGCGGCCGGCGGCATCGCCGACGGCCGTGGCGTGGCCGCCGCATTGATGCTGGGTGCCAGCGCGGTGCAGGTGGGGACCGCCTTCCTTGCCGCCGAGGAGTCCGACATCCCCGGCGTATGGAAGCGTGCCCTGGCCGACTCCGAGCCGGAGGGCACGCGCGTCACCCGCGTTTTCAGTGGCCGGGCGGGGCGCGCGCTCGATACCGCCCATGTCCGGGCCGCCGAGGCCGGTGATGCGCCGCGTCCGCGGCCGTACCCGGTGCAGCGCGGGCTTACCGCCGGCATGCGCCGGCAGGCCCGGGCCGATGACCGCCTGGAGACGATGCAGGCCTGGGCCGGGCAGGCGGCATGGATGGCGCAACGCGGGCCGGCGGCCGGCATCCTGCAGGCGATGTGGCAACAGGCGCAGGCGCTGCTGTGAGCCGCCTGTTCTGCAATGGCGAACCGCTCGACGCGGCGCTGGCCGGCGCCGCACTGGTCAACTACGGCCACTTCACTTCGATGCAGGTGCGCGCTGGCGCGGTGCAGGGCTGGGCGCTGCACCTGCAGCGCCTGCAGCAGGGCACGCGCGAGTTGTTTGATGCGGCGCTGGACGAGGCGCAACTGCGGGAGTGGCTGCGGCAGGCGCTGGCGCGATGCGGCATACAGGACGCCTCGCTGCGCATCACCGTGTTCTCGCGCGGTTTCGATTTCCGCCAACCGCTGCGCGCGGTGCCGGTGGACGTGCTGGTCGGCGTCGGCGCGCCGGCCCTGCCGCCCGCCGCTGGCCGGGCCGTGCTGCCGGTGCGCTACCAGCGCGAGATGCCGCACCTCAAGCACGTGGGCACCTTTCCGCTGTTCCACCACCGGCGCATGGCGATGCACGAGGGCTTCGACGACGCGCTGTTCGTCGATGCGGCCGGGCGGGTGGGCGAGGGCAGTACCTGGAACCTCGCCTTCCTCGATGGCGACGAGGTGGCATGGCCGCAGGCACCGGCGCTGCGCGGCACCGCCGAGCGGCTGCTGGTGGCGGGGCTGGAACGGCAGGGCATGGCGCAGTCGTGGCGCGAAATCCCGCTGGAAGCCTTGCCGGGCCTTGCCGGGGCGGTGGCCTGCAACGCCACCGGGCTGTGGCCGCTGTCGCGGATCGGCCCATGCCGCTTCGGGCATTCCGAAGCACTGTTGCAGCGGCTGCGGCAGGTGCTGGCGCAGGAACCCTGGCTGCCGCTGTGAATCCCGCCCGTTCAGGTGGATGACCCCCGGACTTGGAATGGGCCCGGGGCACCGCTATAATCGTCGGCTTACCGCGCCATCCTGGCGACTGGGCTACAAAGGAAAAACCATCATGGTCAAGATTCGACTGACCCGCGGCGGCGCCAAGAAGCGTCCGTTCTACCACATCATCGTCACCGACGTGCGCAGCGCCCGCGACGGCCGCAACATCGAGCGCGTCGGCTACTACAACCCGGTCGCCCAGGGCGCCGAGCAGCGCGTGGTGCTGGACATCGCCGCCGTCGACAAGTGGGTCGCCAACGGCGCCCAGCTGACCGACAAGGTTCGCAACCTGTACAAGGAAGCGAGCAAGGCCCAGGCCGCTGCGGCTTGATCCTGGCGGGCCGCGCGCAAGCGCGGCCCGACGGTCGTCATGAAGAAAGACAGCGAGCGCCGGATCCTGCTGGGCAGGGTGACCGGCGCTTTTGGTATCCGCGGCGAGCTCAAGCTCGAGTCCTGGACCGAGCCGCGGCTGGCCATATTCAACTACCAGCCGTGGATCCTGCGCAGCCCGGCCGGGCAGGAATCGGAAATCAGCGGCGTGCGTGGCCGCGAGAGCGGCAAGACGCTGGTGGCGACCTTCCCCGGCGTGGACGACCGCAACGTGGTCGAGGCCATGCGCGGCACCGAGATCTACATCGCCCGCAGCGCGCTGCCGCCGCCGAAGCCTGACGAGTACTACTGGGTCGATCTGGAAGGGCTGGACGTGCAGACCGTGGACGGCGTGAAGCTGGGCCGGGTGTCGCACCTGTTCGACACCGGCGCCAACGACGTGCTGGTGGTGCGCGGCGACCGCGAGCGCATGCTGCCGTTCGTGCTGGACGACGTGGTCAAGTCCATCGATTTCGACGCCAACCTGATCGTGGTGGACTGGGACCCGGAGTTCTGATCCCGGTGCGCATCGACGTCATCACCCTGTTCCCGGAGTTCATCGCGCAATCGGCCGCGCTGGGCGTGGTCGGCCGCGCGCAGGAGCGCGGGCTGCTCGACCTGCATGGCTGGAACCCGCGCGACTTCGCCGAGGGCAACTACCGCCGCGTCGATGACCGCCCGTTCGGCGGCGGCCCGGGCATGGTGATGCTGATCGAGCCGCTGCGCGCCGCGCTGGCCGCCGCGCGCAGCGCCGACCCGACCCCGGCGCCGCTGATCTACCTCAGCCCGCAGGGGCGGCCGCTGACCCAGGCCCGGGTGCGTGAACTGGCCGCGCTGCCGCGGATGATCCTGCTGTGCGGCCGCTATGAGGGTGTGGACGAACGCTTCCTCGCCGCCGAGGTGGACGAGGAAATCTCCATCGGCGACTACGTGCTGTCCGGTGGCGAGCTGGGCGCGGCGGTGATCGTCGATGCCGTCACCCGCCTGCAGGAGGGCGCGCTGAACGACGCCGAGTCGGCAGTGCAGGACAGCTTCGAGGGCGATGGCCTGCTCGACTGCCCGCATTACAGCCAGCCGGCCAGCCACGCGCTGGGCGAGGTGCCGGAGGTGCTGCGCTCGGGCAACCATGCCGCCATCGCGCGCTGGCGCCGCCAGCAGTCGCTGCTGCGCACCGCGCTGCGCCGGCCGGACCTGCTGGACGAAGCCGGCCTCGGCAAGGCCGACCGCAAGCTGCTGGCCGAGGCCCGCGAAGCCGCGAAAGGACCGCAGTCGTAGCTGCGGGGCTTGCCGCGCATGGGGTTTCCCCGGCAAACCCCGTACCGGACAAGCGCGGAGCCCACGGTAGAAGCGGCTGGCACTGGGGCGGGAAGGTGCGCTAGAATGCGCGGCTTGCCATTGCCTGACCGGCATTGGCGGCTACCACTACAACAAACGTGCAGCGCAATCCGGTGACTGCATGAGCCCACGCTGTCGAAACGACACGACCACCCCGAATACATCGGTGCAATCATGAGCAAGCTGAACAAATCCATCGTCGCGGACTTCGAATCCGCCCAGATCACCCGCGAACTGCCGAAGTTCAGCCAGGGCGACACCGTCGTGGTCAACGTCAAGGTCAAGGAAGGCAACCGCGAGCGCGTGCAGGCCTACGAAGGCGTCGTGATCGGCACCAAGAACGCCGGCCTGAACTCCTCGTTCACCGTGCGCAAGATCTCCCACGGCTACGGCGTGGAGCGCGTGTTCCAGACCCACAGCGCGCTGATCGACTCGGTCGACGTCAAGCGCCGCGGCAAGGTCCGCGCCGGCAAGCTGTACTACCTGCGTGGCCTGGAAGGCAAGGCTGCCCGCATCAAGGAAGACCTGGCTGCCGCTGCGCAGGCCAAGGTCGCGCGCCAGGCCGCCAAGGCCGCCGAGTAATACCCGCCACGGGCTTCGCGCCTGTTGCAGCAACGGCCGCCTTCGGGCGGCCGTTTGCGTTTGTGGGGCTGTGGGTGCGGAGCTTGCCCCGCATGCCGCCGGTGGCGATGGCCGGTGGATTGGCGGGATCGGGCGAAGCGTGCGCGGCGAGCCCCGCACCTACGCCATGTCGGCGACGACCACCTCGATGCCGCGCTGTTGCAGCCCCTCGCGGGTGGCCTCGTCGATGCCGGCATCGGTGATGACGGCATGCACCTGCTCCAGCAGGGCGATGCGGTGCAGGCTGACGCGGCCGAACTTGGAGGCGTCGGTCAGCACCACGATGCGTCGGGCGCGCTCGACCATGCGGTGGTTGAGCCGCGCCTCGGCCTCGTCGTGGGTGGTCAGGCCGAACTGCAGGTCCAGCCCGTCGACGCCGAGGAACAGGGTGTCGAAGCTGTAGGAGGTGAGGCTGGCCTCGGCCTGGCTGCCCTGCAGCGACAGCGACTGCTTGCGCAGCAGGCCGCCGGTGAGCAGCACGTTGACGCCCGGCGCGTTGGCCAGCTCCCAGGCGATGTTCAGGCCGTTGGTCATCACCGTCACGTCGCGGTGGCCGCGCAGGTGGCGGGCCAGGGTCATGGTGGTCGAGCCGGAGTCGATGATGATGTTGTCGCCGGGCTGCACCAGCTGCGCGGCGCGGATGCCGATGGATTCCTTCAGCGGCAGGTTCAGCGTGTCCTTCTCGTGGATGTCCTGCTCGCGCGGTGGCGTGCGCACCAGCGTCGCGCCGCCGTGGGTGCGGGTGGCCAGCCCCTGTTCCTCGAAGTGGCCCAGGTCGGTGCGGATGGTCACCGCCGACACGCCGTAGCGCCCGACCAGCTCGGCGACCTGCACCGAGCCATGCTCGATCAGCTGCTGCAGGATCTGCTGCCGGCGGGAGCGGGTGTTGCGGATGGCCATCGCGTGCTTTCTCTTCGGAAAGGCCGAGCTTAGCCGTTCGCAAGGTCCGGTTGTGCGGAACTTTCGCTTGGCTTGCGCGGGCCGGCGCCGTTGGCCGCACAGGCGCGCGCGTATTCGGACAGGCACAGGCCGATGCGGTGCCGCACCAGCGCGCCGGGCGTGTTCGCCAGCGTGCCTTCGCGCACCGCGCGGAACTGCTCGGGCAGGTACTGGCTGAGCAGCACCAGCGGCGGCGCGTGGCGTTCGAGGTTGGCGAACAGCGTGCCCACCGCCGCCAGCAGCGCCGGCTCGCCCCAGTAGTAGCGGCAGCGGTCGCTGAAGGCGAAAGCGCGCAGTTGCCGCAGCGTGGCCGCGTCGCCGTGGTAGTGCGCCCGCCAGTGCTTCGGCTGCGCCAGCATCGTTTCTTCCAATACCTGCGGCAGCCGCGAGCATTGTTCCGGCGGCAGCAGCTCGGCTTCGATCGCCGCCAGCGCGAACAGCGCCTCGCGGTAGGCGAAGGTCGCGGCCGGGCCGACCTTGAGGATCGCGAAGTGGTCGCGCACCAGCGCGTGCAGGCCGCTCTCGCGCTGGTAGTCGGTGGAATGCGCCTCGAACACGATGCGTGGCTGCCGTTCGAGGAAATCGGCCAGTTCGGCGGCGGCGGCCGGGTCGTAGTCGTGCACACCGCTGTGGTCGAAGTCCACGCCCGGTTGCACCACCATCGCGAGCACCCGCTGCCATGCCTCGCGCAGCTGCGGCGTGTCGAACGCCTGCCGGTGAATGTCCAGCGTCTGCGCGGCGGCGGCCGGCGTGGTGACGGCCAAGCCGCCGGCCAGCGAGGCTTCGCCACCCGGTACCGGCACTTCGGTGCCGATCACGTAGACCGGCGGCGGCAGGCCATGTCCGGCGGCGGTACGTTCGGCGATGACCGCCAGTTCGGCCGAGCGCGCGGCGACGGTGGCGTCGGGCAGCGGCACCGGGTCGTCGGCGCAGGACATGCTGCAATCCAGATGGATCTTGTGGAAGCCGGCGGCGACGTAGGCCTCGATCAGCACCCGCGCGTGCGCCATTGCCTCGGCGGCCGGTTGCTTCTGCCACGCATTCGGGCCGAGGTGGTCGCCGCCGAGAATCAGGCGCTCGCGCGGGAAGCCTTCCTCGTCGGCCAGCGCCCGCACGTAGTCGCGGTACTGCGGCGGGGTCATGCCGGTGTAGCCGCCGAACTGGTCCACCTGGTTGGAGGTGGCTTCGACCAGCAGCACGGTGCCGTGCTGCTGGGCCACGTGCATCGCCGCGCGCAGCACCTGCTCGTTGCTGCAGCAGACGCTGTAGAGGCCGACGTTGCGGCCGGCGCGATGTTCGGCGAGCAGGGATTGCAGCGGGGACATGGACGAACTCCCGGTATCAGGAAAAGGCGGGTTGGCAAGCGAGCAGGGCGGCGCCGCGCGCGCCGCCGGCATCGCCGAAGCGCGGCGGCACGATCGGCGGCACCTGCACGCCGGCGAAGAGGTGGGTGGCGATGGCCGCCGGCAGCTGTTCGTACAGCGGCGCGTATTGCGACAGGCCGCCGCCGAGCACGATCACGTGCGGGTCCAGGGCGAGGATCAGTGCGGCGAGGCTGTGGGCGAGCAGGTCGCGGTGGATGTCCAGCGCCTGCCGTGCGCGCGCGTCGCCAGCCTCGGCCAGCGCGATCACCTCGCTGGCGTTGCCGGTGCTGCCGCCGAGGTGGCGTTCGACCGTCGCCACGCCGCTGCCGGAGACGTAGCGCTCCACGCAACCGCGCAGCCCGCAGCCGCAGTCGAGCAGCGGCAGGCCGTGGCGTTGCAACAGGTTGGCCGGCACGCTCCAGTGGCCCCATTCGCCGGCCAGCCCGTTGAAGCCGGCGACCAGCCGGCCATGCACGCAGTAGCCGCCGCCGGCACCGGTGCCGAGGATCGCGCCGAACATGCTCGGGTAGCCGTCGGCCGCGCCGCCGTGCGCTTCGGACAGGGCGAAGCATTGCAGGTCGTTGCCGAACTGCAGCGGCCGTTGCAGCCGCGCCTGCAGGTCCCGGGCGACGCACTGGCCGGTCAGCGCCGGCACGTTGGCGCTGAGCTGGCGGCCGCTGTGGCGGTCGCGCACGCCGGGCAGGGCGATGCCGATGGCGTCGGCGGGCCGGCCCAGCGCCGCGTCGGCCTCGGCCACCAGCGCCGCCACCGCGTGCAGGAACGCGTCGTAACCGCCCTGCGGCGTGGCGATGCGCCTGCGCCAACCCGGCTGCATGGCCGCATCGAACGTCACCAGTTCGATCTTGGTGCCGCCGATGTCGATGCCGTGGCAGGCGCGGGTGTCAGTCATGGTGGATGGTGACGCCCTTGACCACGCGGTTGACGGTGCCGTCCGGGAACGGGTTGTCGGGCGTCAGCCCCAGCGCCGCCGAGCGGTGCAGCGCGAACAGCTGCGCGAAGGTCAGCCATGCCGGCGCCAGCCACGTATCGGCCAGCGGCGGTGCGTCCAGGGTGAAATCGTCGCCGTCGGTGTCCGCCTTCGGCCCGAGCGACAGCACGCGGCCGGCGACGCCGTCGCCGCGCAGTTCGTCGAGCAGGTCCTGCTCGTAGCGCCGCGCCAGCGGCTGCGTGCTGCGCAGCATCACCACCAGCGTGTTGCCGTTGAGCGTGGACTTGGGGCCGTGGCGGAAGCCCAGCGGCGTGTTGGCCATCGCCAGCACGCGGCCGGCGGTAAGTTCCAGCACCTTCAGCGCGGCTTCGCGCGCCAGCGCTTCCAGCGGGCCACTGGCCAGGTAGATCACCCGCTCGAACGGCTGCCGCGCCAAGGCGGCCACCGGTGTTTCCCAGCGCGTCAGCCCCTGCTGCGCCACGGCGGCCACCCGGTGCAGGCGGGTGCTGCGCTCGCCCCACGGCGCGCGCTCGAAGGTGGCCAGCGCCGCCAGCAGCATGCAGCTCAGGCTGCTGGTCATGGCGAAGGCGCGGTCGCAGCTGGCCGGCGGCATCAGCAGGGTGCAGGTGTCGTTGCGGCCGGCGCCGCGGCGGGCGAGTTCGCCGTCGGCATTGCAGGTGATGTCGAGGAAGCGGGCGTCATCCACGTCGGCGCGCACGCGCTCGACCGCGGCCACGCTTTCCGGGCTGGAACCGCTGCGGCCGAACGACACCAGCAGGGTCGGGCGCTCGCGCTGCAGGTACAGCGCCGGATGCGTGAGCAGGCTGGTGGTGTGCACGGCACGCGCTTCGGCCGGCCATTGCGCGTTGACGTGGTCGGCGACCATCTCGGCGATGAAGCCGGAGCTGCCGGCGCCGGTGAACAGCACGCGTTGCGCCGGGTCGTCGAGGCGCTGGCCGAGGAAGGCCTGCAGCCGCTGCGCTTCGTCGGCGAGGGTGTCGGCCAGGGTTTCCCACAGTGCCGGCTGCTGGGCGATTTCGGTGGCGGTGTCGGCTCCGCCCAGGCGCTGCCAGGTGGACAGATCGGAAAGCGGGGTGGCGTCCATTCAGGGCTCCTGTGGGGCTGGCGCACGATCCGCTTTTTCTTTCGAAATGTCAAATATCGAAAGTAAATGGAAAGGTGTGGCGAGATGGTAATTTCATCCGGGCCCGGTATCCAGAAGCGAAAGATTTTCCCGTATTAGCTTTCGTAGAAGCTGAATTGGGGCTTCCCGCAATGATGGAAAGTGGTGCTTTGCACAAACTTTCGATTCAATAAAAATATCTTGTCTTTTGCTTTCATTTTATTGACATCTTTCGAATTGCTGCCCTAGAGTCGACCCGACCGCTTATGAACGCCCGTCGCACGGGCCTGGGGGCAAGGTGCACTACCGCGTACGTCGATCGTCATTGCTGCTGGCGCTGTCCGCCGCCCTGCTGCTGCCGGCCCTGCCGGTACGGGCCGAACCGGTGGGCAACCTGCGCTCGGTCGGCGCCAGTGCCGGCCGCGACGGCGTGCGCGGCTGGGACCTGCTGACCGACAACGGCACGCGCCTGCGCATCGAACTGCCGGCGGTGGACATCGTGCGGGTGCGGGCCGGCCGCCACGGCAGGCTGGCCGATGCCGGCGACAAGGCCGCGCCGATCGTGCTGCCGCAGCCCAAGGGCGAGGTGCGCGCGCAACTGGAAGAGGATGCGCAGGAAATCCGCGTGCGCACCGACGCGCTGGTACTGCACGTGCAGCGGCAACCGCTGCGGTTGCGGCTGGAGCGTCTGGACGACGGCCAGCCGGTGGCGCTGTGGCAGGAACTGCAACCGCTCGACCTCGATGCCGCGCAGAGCGTGCAGGTGCTGTCCTCGCAGGCCGACGAAGCCTTCTACGGCGGTGGCCAGCAGAACGGCCGCTACCAGTTCAAGGGCCGCGAACTGGAAGTTTCCTATTCCGGCGGCTGGGAGGAGGGCGACCGCCCGAGCCCGGCGCCGATGCTGCTCAGCTCGCGCGGCTGGGGCATGCTGCGCAACACGTGGAGCGACGGCAGCTACGACCTGCGCGAAGCGGACCAGGCCACGCTGTTGCACCGAGAGGACCGCTTCGACGCGTACTACTTCGTCGGCGACGGCCTGCCGAAGCTGATCGAGCGCTACACGCAGCTGACCGGCCGCCCGACCATGCTCGCGCGCTGGGCGCTGTCCTACGGCGATGCCGACTGCTACAACGACGACGACAACGCCAGGAAGCCCGGCAGCGTACCCGAAGGCTGGAGCGATGGCCCCACCGGCACCACCCCGGACGTGGTCGACAGCGTCGCCCGGCAATACCGCGAACACGACATGCCCGGCGGCTGGATCCTGCCCAACGATGGCTATGGCTGCGGCTACAGGCAACTGCCGGAAACCGTGCAGGGGCTGGCGGAATACGGCTTCAGGACCGGGCTGTGGACCGAGAACGGCGTCGGCAAGATCGCATGGGAAGTCGGCAAGGCCGGCAGCCGCGTGCAGAAGCTGGATGTGGCGTGGACCGGGCGCGGTTACCAGTTCGCGATGGACGCCAACAAGTCCGCCTACGACGGCATCCTGCACAATTCCGATTCGCGCCCGTTCCTGTGGACGGTGATGGGCTGGGCCGGCATCCAGCGCTACGCGGTGGCGTGGACCGGCGACCAGAGCAGCAGCTGGGACTACATCCGCTGGCACGTGCCGACCCTGATCGGCTCGGGGCTGTCGGGCATGGCCTATGCCAGCGGCGACGTCGATGCGATCTTCGGCGGCAGCGCCGAGACCTTCACCCGCGACCTGCAATGGAAGGCCTTCACCCCGGTGCTGATGGGCATGTCCGGCTGGTCGGCCAACGCACGCAAGCACCCGTGGGCGTTCGACGAACCCTACCGCGGCATCAACCGCGACTACCTGAAATTGAAGATGCGCCTGACCCCGTACATGTACGGGCTGGTGCACGAGGCCGCGCAGAGCGGCGCGCCGCCGGTGCGCGGGCTGATGTGGGACCACCCGCGCGACCCGCACGCGCAGGACGAGGCCTACAAGTACCAGTTCCTGCTCGGCCGCGACCTGCTGGTGGCGCCGGTGTACCGCAGCCAGAGCGCCAGCCGCGGCTGGCGCCGCGACATCCACCTGCCCGAGGGCGGCTGGTACGACTACTGGGACGGCCGCCGCGTACAGGCCGGTGCCGAAGGCCGCCAGCTCGACCGCGAGGTGGACCTGGCGACGCTGCCGCTGTTCGTGCGCGCCGGCGCGATCCTGCCGATGTACCCGTCCATGCTGTTCGACGGCGAGAAGCCGCTGGACGAGGTGACCTTCGACCTCTATCCGCAGGGCGAGTCCGGCTACACGCTGTACGAGGACGACGGCAACACCCGCCGCTACCAGCAGGGCGAATCCAGCACCCAGCGCATCGACGTGCAGGCGCCGGCGCAGGGCAGCGGCCCGGTGCGGGTGACGCTGGGCGCGGTGCAGGGCACGTACCGGGGCCAGTTGCCGCAGCGCCGTTACGGTCTGCGCATACTCAACCGGCAGGCACCGGCCAGCGTGCGACTGGAAGGCCGCGCGCTGCCGCGACTGGCCGATGCCGCCGCGCTGCAGGCGGCCGACGAAGGCTGGTATTTCGATGAAAACGAACGCCGCGGCACCTTGCACGTGCGCACCGCGCCGGTGGACATCCGCCAGCCGCTGCAACTGCAGCTGGAGTTCCCGGTGGCCGCGGCATCGGCCGACGACGTGTTCCCGGCCGCGCCCGAACAGGGCCGCGCGCTGCCGCCGGACAGCCTGCTGGTGGTCAACCGCCCGGCCGAGGAACAGGGCTATCCGCTGGAGAACGCCTTCGACGACGACCCGGCCACGTGGTTCCGCACCGTGCGCAACCAGGCCATCCGCACCGGCGCGCACGAATGGGTCATCGGCTTCGCCGAGCGGCGCATGATCGACGCCATCGAACTGGCGCCGCGCAACGACCCGCACTGGAAGCACGGCCAGGTGCGCGACTACGAAATCTACATGGCCGACAGCAACGGCGAGTGGGGCGAGCCGGTCGCACGTGGCCGCCTGCACCTGAAGGAAGGACTGCAACGCATCGACTTCCCGGCCCATGCCGGCCGCCTGCTGCGCTTCCGCGTACTGAGCGTGCAGAACCCGGAAGGCGATGGCGCCGGCGGCAACGACCCGATGGTCACTGCCGCGCAGGGTAATGCCGCGCGCGCGGTCGATGCGCTGCAACCGCGCGACGTCGGCCCGATCGTGCTGTCCACCTTCCGCATCCTCGAGCAGCAGGCGGCCGAGCGGCCGGCGCGGCAGCAATACCTCTCCCAGCTGCCGCTGCCGGCCGCGCTGGCCGACCAGGTACGCGCCGACCGCGCCTTCCGCGGCGACGGCGGCCTGCGCATGAACGGCCTGCTGTTCCGCCGCGGCTTCGGCGTCGGCGCACAAAGCCGCATCGAACTGGCGCTGGACGGCCATTGGCGGCTGCTGCGCGCCGACCTCGGCATCGACGATGCCTGCCGCGATGCCGGCGGCATGCAGTTCCAGGTGTGGGGCGACGGCCGCCTGCTCTACGACAGCGGCCTGGTGCAGGCGCCCGGCGTGGTCAAGCCGGAGCTCGACATCCGCGGCCTGTCCAGCCTGAGCCTGCGCACGCTGGGTGCGCAGGGCCGCCAACCCGCCCAGGTCTGTGGCAACTGGGCCAACGCCGTGCTGATCGGCGAGGAGGGTGATTCGGCCGAATTGATTGCCCCGTGATGACGCTGTTCAGCCCCTCTCCTCCGGGAGAGGGGGTGGGGTGAAGGCAGGGGCGAAGCCTCGCGAGGCTTGATTGCACGAGGCTTCACCCGAACCCCCATCCGCCCCTTCGGGGCACCTTCTCCAAAAGAGAGAAGGACGTATCCGCAACACCCGCCCGCCATCCGTTGTTCCGTGCCTCATCGCCAGGAGAGAACCCGATGTTGCCAGCCCGTCGCAATTCCAACCGCTGCCTGTTCACCCCGCTGTCGCTGGCCGTGGCCAGCGCATTGATCGCCATCGCCGCGCCCGCCGTGGCGCAGGACGCCGACAAGGACAAGGAAAAGACCACCGAACTGGCCCGCGTCGAGGTCACCGGTTCCAACATCCGCCGCACCGACATCGAAACCGCCTCGCCGGTGCAGGTCATCAGCAAGCAGGACATCGAGAACATGGGCGCGCGCACGCTGTTGCAGGTGCTCGACAACCTGCCGGCCGCGCGCCCGGCGCAGGTGGATTCCAAGTCGCTGTACACCGGCTCGGACGGCGCCTCGCAGGCCAACCTGCGCGGCCTCGGCGCGCAGGGCACGCTGGTGCTGCTCAACGGCCGCCGCCTGTCCTACTACGGCGCGCCGGCCGGCTTCCAGACCCAGTTCGTCAACATCGATGCCATCCCCGCCGCCGCCATCGAGCGCATGGAAGTGCTGACCGACGGTGCCTCGGCGGTATACGGCACCGACGCGGTGGCCGGCGTCATCAACGTCATCACCAAGAGCTCGTATCAGGGGCTGGAGGTCAGCGGCACGTGGGACACCGCGCCGCGCTTCGATTCCTACGGCGAGAAGCAGGCCAGCATCACCGGCGGCTTCGGCGACATGGCCACCGACCGCTACAACGTCTATGCCAGCGTCAACTTCTACCAGCGCAACGGCATCCCGCTGAGCGAGTGGTACGACAAGAACCCGGCGCAGTTCTACGTCAACAACCCCAGCTACATCGAGAACCTGCGCCTGGGCACCGGCAGTGCACCGGGCGTGTTCAACCCCGGCAGCTATTTCGCCATCGACCCGAACACCGGCGCGACGCTGCGCGAGGCGGCACCGGGCTGCGACAACGTGCTGGCCGTCGCCGGTGGCACCACCTGCATCTGGCAGACGTGGATGAACAACGAGATCAACGGCGGCGCCGACTCCAAGCGCGTCACCGCCTACGTCAATGCGCACTTCCAGGTGAGCGACGCCACCGAGGCGTTCGCCGAGTTCACCTATACCGACATCGACCTGCGCGCCAACGGTGGCACGCCGCGCGCCTACGGCACCACCACCGGCAACCCGCAGAGCTGGTTCTCGCGCAACACCGGCACCAACGTCAACCAGTTCCTGACCCCGTGGCTGGGCCCGGACAACGAGTACAACCACGCCAGCGACGAGCTGAAGGCCTTGATGGGCGGCGTGGTCGGCCTGAGCTACCTGCTGCAGGACGTGGGCGGCAACCACTTCGGCCAGCGCAACACCGACCAGAGCTACCGCGCGGTGGCCGGGCTGCGCGGCAGCATCGGCGACTGGAACTGGGAAACCGCGTTCGCCACCGCCGGCTCGCACTCGGTCACCTACCAGACCACCAACGTCAACCTGAAGGGCTTCGAGAAGGCCTTCGGCCCGTACACCATCGACCCCGGCACCGGTCGCGTGATCATCTCCGACCACCCGGCGTACAAGTTCGGCGAGATCAGCGAGGCCAACGCCGAGTTGATCCGCGAGGCGTTCCCGACCTTCGACATCCAGTCGTGGACTCGCCTGCACACCCTGGACGGCAAGATCGAGGGCCCGCTGTTCGACATGCCGGCCGGGCAGGTGCGCGCCGCGTTCGGCTTCAACGCCACCCGCGAGACCTTCTACACGCCGGGCAACCAGGACGCCGCCGACGGCCTGATCACCCAGCAGGGCGGCTCGTGGTTCGACGGCGCGCGCAACACCTACGCGCTGTTCTCCGAGGCGGTGGCGCCGCTGACCGAGAAGCTGGAACTGGACGCGGCATTGCGCGTGGACAAGTACCCGAACTTCAGCGCCAACCTCGCGCCGAAGATCGGCCTGAAGTACCAGGCGTTGCCGCAGCTGATGCTGCGCGGTACCTATTCGGAAGGCTTCCGCGCGCCGAGCCTGGCCGAGTCCGGCACCGGCGGCGTGTACGCGCAGCTCGGCGGCTACCGCGACGAGACCCGCTGCGCCGAGACCAACGCGATCGCCGGCCTGCTGCGGCAGTCGCAGCGGCAGACCGACGTGGACCTGGGCAACGCGCTGTTCAACTCCGACTGCAGCCGCAACGTGGCGCGCATGACCCAGCCGAACCCGGACCTGAAGCCGGAGAAGGCGAAGATCGCCACCCTGGGCTTCGTGTTCGAGCCGACCGCGTGGCTGTCGCTGTCGGCCGACTACTGGTTCGTCTACCGCCGCAACGAGATCGTCGCACCGGACTACAGCAATCCCGAGGAGATCAGCGCGCTGACCCGCTTCCCGATCACCGAGGCCGACCTGTCCAACCTGGCGGTGCTGGCCAGCATGTGCAACGACCCGGCCAGCGGCGTGACCTGTCCTTCCACCCTGCCGGGCTACAGCACCGGCAACGTGTCCAGCGTCATCGGCCAGTACAAGAACCGCGGCCGCACCCTGATCGACGGCTTCGACGTGGACGCGCGCAGCCGCTTCGACCTGGGCGAGTGGGGCAAGTTGAACATCGGCGTGGCCGCGACCATCACCCACCGCAACATGTACAACTCCGATGACGTGGACGGCTGGTACTACGGCAACTTCGTCGGCTACTACGACAACCCGCGGGTGCGTGCCACCTTCAACGCCAACTGGAACTACGGCAACTGGGACACCGGCTTCTACGTCAACTACGTCGGCAAGACCAAGTGGGCGTGGGACCGGATCGACGCGGAGGACAACAACGCCGAGACCTGCACCGGCAGCTATGTCGCGGTGTCGCCCAGCCAGTGCGACGGCGCGCCGTCGTGGTGGACGGCCAACCTCAGCGTGAACTGGCGGCCGGTCGAGAAGCTGAGCGTGGGCGTGACGGTGAAGAACCTGTTCAACCGCCTGCCGTTCTTCGACCCCAACGACTGGATGAACTTCCCCGGCTACACCAACAACTTCGGCCGCATCTACAGCGTGACGGCGACCTACAAGTTCTGAGGACGCAGGGTTCCTCCCCTTCATGCGCGGCGTGGAGGGGAGGAAGATGGCCCCGCAGGACGCTGCCACCCCGGCCGCTGCCGGCGTGGCCCACGAAAGAGGAAACGCAATGAAACGCAGGGAATTCATCATGGCCGGCGCGGCCCTGGCCGCCACCAGCCTGCTGCCGGACACGCCGGCCTGGGCGCGCAACCGCACGCTGCGGCTGGGCATGATCGGCACCGGCATGCGCGGGCAGGTCCTGCTCAAGGAACTGCTGCGCCGCGACGACGTGGACGTGGTCGCGCTGTGCGACATCGAGCCGATCATGCTCGGCCGCGCGGTGGAGCAGGTGGCCAGGGCCGGCAAGGCGGCGCCCAAGACCTATGGCGGCGACGGCGACGCCAACGCCTGGAAGCGCCTGCTCGAACAGCGCGGGCTGGATGGCGTGGTCATCGCCACGCCGTGGGAACGGCACGCGCCGATGGCGATCGCGGCGATGCAGGCCGGCGTCGCGGTGGGCTGCGAGGTGGTGGCCGGCATCACCCTGCAGGACCACTGGGACGTGCTCAACACCCAGCTGTCTACCGGCACCCCGTACATGCTGCTGGAGAACGTCTGCTACCGCCGCGACGTGATGGCGGCCCTGCAGATGGTGCGCGAAGGCCTGTTCGGCGAGCTGGTGCACCTGCAGGGCGGCTACCAGCACGACCTGCGCGGGGTGAAGTTCAACGATGGCAACCCCAACCACCCCTATGACAGCGGCGTCGAGTTCGGGCCGAAGGGCTGGAGTGAAGCGCGCTGGCGCACTGAACATTCGGTCAAGCGCAACGGCGAGCTGTACCCCAGCCACGGCATCGGCCCGTGCGCGATGTACACCGGCATCAACCGCGGCAACCGCTTCACCCACATCAATGCCTTCGCCAGCAAGGCGCGTGGCCTGCACGAATACACCGTGGCAAAGAGCGGCGGCAGCACCCATCCGAGCACGCAGGTGCAGTTCAAGCTCGGCGACATCGTCACCACCACGCTGGCCTGCGCCAACGGCGAGACGATCCTGCTGCAGCACGACACCTCGCTGCCGCGGCCGTATTCGCTGGGCTTCCGGGTGCAGGGCACCAAGGGCCTGTGGATGGACCTCAACCACGGCATCCACATCGAGGGCCGCAGCCCGCCGCACCAGTGGGAGGATTTCAAGACCTACCAGGACCGGTACGAGCACCCGCTGTGGAAGCAGCATGCCGACACCGCCGCCGGCGCCGGCCACGGCGGCATGGACTGGTTCGTCATCCATGCCTTCGTCGAGGCGTTGAAGGCACGCGCGCCGATGCCGATCGACATCTTCGACGCGGTGACCTGGAGCGCGATCACGCCGTTGTCCGAGCAGTCCATCGCCAACGGCTTCCAGACCCTGGAGTTCCCGGACTTCACCGGCGGCGCATGGCGGAACCGCAAGCCGATCTTCGCCTTCGATGGCAGTTACTGAGCCACGCACCGACCATCTGTAGGAGCGACGTGAGTCGCGACCGGGTTTTCCCGATGGAGCCCCGGTCGCGACTCATGTCGCTCCTACACATATGGTGCGTGCTTGTCAGGTGCCGGCGTCCGGGTCGGCCACCGGCGACGGCGGCAAGGCCGGCACCTCGGCCGGCGTCGCCAGCTCCCCGGCATGGCCTGGCGCGGCCATCATCCTGGCCTTGCGCCAGTTGCCCCAGCGGTAATAGGCCATGATCAGCAGCATCGAGCAGAACGCGCTGACCGGGAAGCTCCACCAGATCGCGTCGGCACCCATCAGCGGCTGCATCCACAGCGCGAACGGCACGCGGATGCCCCACATCGCCACCGCCAGCACCAGCAGCGGCGCCACCACCGCGCCGGTGGAGCGCACCACGCCGGCGACCACGAAGTTCACCCCGAAGAACAGGAATGACCACACCGCGATGTGGTTGAGGTGGCGGCCGATCTCCAGAGCCGGGCTGGCCGCCGGCAGGAACAGCGCCAGCGTGCTGCGGTCGAACAGGATGATCGGCGCGATCAGCGCACCGGTCAGCAGGAAATTGAACAGCACGCCGGTGCGCGCGGTGGCGTCCACCCGCTGCCACAACCCGGCGCCCACGTTCTGCGCCGCCATCGACGAGCACGCCGCGCCGATCGCCATCGCCGGCATCTGCACGTAGGTCCACAGCTGCAGCGCCGCGCCGTAGGCCGAGGCGGTATCCACGCCATAGGCATTGACCATGCTGATCATCATGATCATCGCCAGCGAGATCAGCACCATCTGCAGGCCCATCGGCACGCCCTTGACCACCAGCGCCTTGAGGATGGCCGCATCGATCTTCAGCAGTGCCGCGTCTTTGCGCCCCAGCCACAGCATGTGCCGCTTGTTGCGCAGGTACAGCAGCAACGCCGCCAGCGACAGCGCCTGCGCGCAGAACGTGGCCCACGCCGCGCCGGCCACGCCCAGTTCCGGGAACGGGCCGAGGCCGAAGATCAGCAGCGGGTTGATGCCGATGTCCAGCAGCACCGACAGCAGCAGGAAGCGGAACGGCGTGCGCGAGTCGCCGGCGCCGCGCAGCGCCGCGGTGAGGAAGGCGAAGGCGTACAGCAGCGGCATCGCCAGGAAGATCACCCGCAGGTAGGCGTCGGCCATCGCCAGCGATTCGGCCGGCGTGCCCATCGCCAGCAGCAGCCGGTGCGACAGGAACCAGCCCAGCACCGCGATCACCACCGACAGGCCGATGAAGAAGGTGGCGCTGGTGCCCATCACCCGCCGCGCCTGCGGCAGGTCGCGCGCGCCGATGGCCTGGCCGATCAGGATGGTGGCGGCCATGCCGATGCCGAACACCGAGCCGATCAGGAAAAACATGATGTTGTTGGCATTGGCCGTGGCGGTCAGCGCCGCCTCGCCGAGGAACTTGCCGACCCAGATTGCGTTGACCGAGCCGTTCAGCGACTGCGCGATGTTGCCGGCGAGGATGGGCAGGGCGAACAGCAGCAGGCTGCGGCCGATCGGGCCTTCGGTGAGCGAACGGGACGAAGCGGCAGGCGTCATGGGCGTCGGTCGGTGGATGAATGCGGACACTAGCATTGCCGGTGTGACGGCGGTTGCGGCCGGCGCTACGATGCGGCGTTGACCGGGTTCCGCCGGTGCAAGGAGAGGACGATGCTGAAACACGTGTGTGCTGCGATGGTGGTGCTGGGGCTGTCGGCCTGCACCGGTTCCGATCGGCTGATGGATGCCAACGTGCGCCCGACCGACCATGCCGACTGCCTGGTCGGCAACGACCGGCTCGATACCGAGCGCGCCAGCGGCGCCCGTTCGCTGCGCGACAAGCGCTGCAACCCCGACGACAGCCTCAACTGGACCATCGGCCAGCCGCGCAAGGACGCGATGGAAGTGGACTTCAAGAAAAAGCATGACTGAAGCGGAAAACGCACCGGCGGCCGGCGTCCGCCTGGACGTGTGGCTGTGGGCGGCGCGCTTCTTCAGGACCCGCAGCCTGGCCAGGCAGGCGGTGGAGACCGGCAAGGTCGAGGTCGGCGGGCAGCGGCCCAAGGCCTCGCGCAGCGTCCGCGTGGGCGACGCGCTGCGCGTGCAGCGCGGCGATGACGTGCTCGAGATCGACGTGCGCGGCCTGAGCGACAACCGCGGCCCGGCGCCGGTGGCGCAGGCGCTGTATGAGGAAACCGCCGCGTCGAAGCAGGCGCGCGAGGAACGGCGCCGGCAACGCGCCGCCGCCCGCGACGGCTACCAGCCGCCGGAGCACAAGCCCGACAAGCGCGCGCGCCGCCTGATCCGCGCGCTGGGCGACATCGACGCGCTGTAGGAGCGCATCAGGCCATCAAGGTGAAAGAACGCTCGTAGATGCGGGGCTTGCCCCGCATGGGGCTCTCCCGGGAAGGCCCATGCCGGGCAAGCCCGGCATCTACGAGGAGCACGCATCCTTGGCAGGTGCGGGTTGGGCGGGGAATCAGAAACGCCACCTCGCGGTGGCGTTTCGTCGTTCGGATTGTGCCGGTTTCAGCGTTTGCCGCTGCCGAGCAGGCCGCTGCCGAGCTTGATCAGGTCGCCGACGCCGAATTGGCCGTCGCCGTCCTGGTCCAGCACGCTGCCGAGCAGGCCGCCGCCGATGCCGCCGGCCTGCGCCACGCGCTGCTTTTCCTGGCCGAGGATCTGGCTCAGGCCGCCGGCGCTGGCCTGCTGGCCGCCGCTGCTCATGCGCTGGGCGAGGTAGGCCATCACGATCGGGGCGAGGATCTTCAGCAACTGGCTGGCGTTGCCCTGGCTCAGGCCGGTGGCCTGCGCCAGCCCGGTTTCGGCGCGGCCCTGGTTGCCGCCGAAGATGTGGCCGAGGATGCCGGCGCCATCGGCCGCCGCGCTGTTGCCGCCGCCACCGAGCACCGCGCCGAGGACGCTGCCGATGTCCAGCCCGCTGTGGTTGTTCTGCAGCGCGCCGAGCAGGGCTTCGGCGCCCTGCGGCTTGGCCGCGTTGTTGCCCAGCGCGCCCATCAGCAGCGGCAGCGCCGCGCCGATGGCGCCGGAGGCCTGCTGGCTGTCGAGGCCCAGTTGCTGCGATACCTGCTGCAGCGGTGCGCCCTGGAGCTGGGAAAGGAGGTCGTCGGTCAGGCTCATCGTGGCGTGGTCCTTGCGGTGGGGGAACACCGGCATGGTAGCGCCGCGGCGGCCGTTGCAGGCATGCCCTGCGAGGCAGGGTGAGGCCCGGTGATGCCGGGCCGCCGCCGCTTCGCCTTCCCCGCGGGGGCGGGGAAGGCGGCGTGCCTCACTCAGGCGAGGCTGTTGGGCGAGCCCTCGCCGGCGAACGCGCCGAGCTTGCGCAACGCGGCCTCGACGCCGGCGCCGTAGGCCGGATCGGCCTTGCTGCAGTTGTCCACGTGGCGGCGCTTGATGAAGTCCGGGGCGTCGCCCATCGCGCGGGCGGTGTTGTCGAACAGCAGTTGCTGCTTTTCCGGGGTCATCAACCGGAACAGATCGCCGGGCTGCTTGTAGTAGTTGTCGTCGTTGTCGCGGTAGTTCCACCAGTCGGCGTCGCCGTTGATCTTCAGCGGCGGTTCGCGGTACTGCGGCTGCTCCTGCCACTGCTGGAAGCTGTTGGGCTCGTAGTGGGGCAGGCCGCCGTAGTTGCCGTCGACGCGACCGATGCCGTCGCGGTGGTTGCTGTGCACCGGGCAGCGCGCCTTGTTGACCGGGATCTGCTGGTAGTTGGTGCCCAGCCGGTAGCGCTGCGCGTCGGCATAGTTGAACAGGCGCGCCTGCAGCATCTTGTCCGGCGACACGCCGATGCCCGGCACCAGGTTGGACGGCGCGAATGCGCTCTGCTCGACGTCGGCGAAGAAGTTCTCCGGGTTGCGGTTGAGCTCGAACTCGCCGACCTCGATCAGCGGGTAGTCGCCCTTCGGCCATACCTTGGTCAGGTCGAACGGGTGGTAGGGCACCTTCTCGGCGTCGGCTTCGGGCATGACCTGCACGTACATCTTCCACTTCGGGAAGTCGCCGCGCTCGATGGCGCCGTAGAGGTCGCGCTGGTGGCTTTCGCGGTCGTTGCCGATGATGTCCGCAGCCTCGGCATCGCTCAGGTTCTTGATCCCCTGCTGGGTGCGGAAGTGGAACTTCACCCAGTAGCGCTCGCCCTTCTCGTTCCAGAAGCTGTAGGTGTGCGAGCCGAAGCCGTGCATGTGCCGGTAGCTGGCGGGGATGCCGCGGTCGCTCATCACTATGGTGACCTGGTGCAGCGCCTCGGGCAGCAGGGTCCACCAGTCCCAGTTGTAGGTGGCCGAGCGCAGGTTGGTGCGCGGGTCGCGCTTGACCACCTTGTTGAGGTCCGGGAACTTGCGCGGGTCGCGTATGAAGAACACCGGGGTGTTGTTGCCCACCATGTCCCAGTTGCCTTCCTCGGTGTAGAACTTCAGCGCGAAGCCGCGGATGTCGCGCTCGGCGTCGGCCGCGCCGCGCTCGCCGGCCACGGTGGTGAAGCGGGCGAACATCTCGGTCTGCTTGCCGACCTTGGAAAAGATCGCTGCACGGGTGTACTGGGTGATGTCGTTGGTGACGGTGAAGGTGCCGAACGCGCCCGAGCCCTTGGCGTGCATGCGCCGCTCGGGGATCACCTCGCGCACGAAGTTGGCCAGCTTCTCGTTGAGCCACACGTCCTGCGCCAGTAGCGGGCCGCGCGGGCCGGCGGTGAGGCTGTTCTGGTTGTCCGGCACCGGTGCGCCGAAGTCGGTGGTCAGGTGGGTGACGGGGCACTTCCTGTTGCTGTCGTTGCTGTTCATGGCGTGCTCCTGCTGGGGCTGGCTGGGATGGAAGAAGGCGTCGTGCGATGCAACGAGAGGACTGTAGCCACCGTCCCGCGGAAAAGATAATCGAATGATCCGTTTCGATTTATAGGGTGGATCTATCGATCATGGGTGCCGGTCCGTGGAGCAGGCGGCACCTGCTCCACGGCCGTCCGGCGGCTTCATTCGGGGCGCGGCGTGCCGGCGGTGCCGGGCGGCAGGACCGGCACCTCCACCTTCGGCTGGCGCCCGGTCAGCGTGTGCAGGAAGGCGACGATCGCCTGCACCTCGTCGGCGTCGAGCGTGTGCCCCAGCTGGCTGCTGCCCATGATCGCGACCGCTTCGGACAGGTCCCAGACCTCGCCGCTGTGGAAGTAGGGGGCCGTGAGGGCCACGTTGCGCAGCGGCGCGGCGCGGAACACGTACTCGTCGCTGGCGGTGTTGGTGACCGCGAAGCGGCCCTTGTCGCCCGGCGGCAGGATCTCCGCGCCGGGGCGGGCGACCACGCCGAACGGGTAGTAGGCCTGGCCGCCCAGGTTGACCCCGGAATGGCAGGCGATGCAGCCCTTGTCGATGAACAGCGACAGGCCGCGCCGTTCCCGTTCGTCGAGGCTGTCCTTGCCGGCGAGGAAGCGGTCGAAGCGCGAGTCGGGCGTGACCAGGGTGGTCTCGAAGGCCTCGATCGCGCGCGCCATGTTGTCGAACGTCACCGGCTGCGCATCGTCGGGGAACGCGGCGCCGAATTCGGCCACGTACTGCGGGATGCTGCGCAGGGTTTCCTCGACGCGCGCGGGCGTGTTGTTCATCTCCACGCTGGCCTGCACCGGGCCCTTGGCCTGTTCGGCCAGGTCGGAGGCGCGCCCGTCCCAGAACTGGGCGGTGTTGAACACCGAGTTGAGCACCGTGGGCGAGTTGCGCGGGCCCTTCTGCCAGCCGTGGCCGATGGCCACCGACACGTTGTCGGCGCCGCCGGTGGCGACGCTGTGGCAGGTATGGCAGGTGATGATGTGGCTGCTGGAAAGCCGCGGCTCGAAGAACAGCTTGTGGCCCAGCGCCACCCGCTCGGGGGTGACCGGCCTGCCGAAGGCTTCGGTGACCGCGGACGGGATCGGCTCGAACAGTGCGTTGGCGATGTCGCGCAGTTCGTCGTCCGCGTCGGTGGCGGTGGCGGTGGCGGCCGGCACCGCGGGGGTGTCGTCGGGCGTTGCCGCCTTGTCGGCGCTGCAGCCGGCGGCCAGGACAAGCGCGAGGGCAAGTGCGGAACTGCGGGGCGGGATCATGGCGGGCCTCCAACGGCTGGCGGGGGTTGCAGCCATGTCAGCAGTGCGGGTGGGGAGCGGCAATGATCCGGATCAAACCGTGCCGGTGGTGCGCCCGGTCGCGATATGCGACCGGGGCCGGACACGGCATGGCCGTGCAGCCGGTACGATCGGGCACCCGACAAGCAAAGCCCAAGGACGTGTCCATGAAGCATCCCGCCGCCATCCCGTTCGCGCTCGCCTCGTTGTGCGTGGCTTCCGCCGCGCTGGCCGCCGAACCGGCCCGGCCCTCACTGGAAACGCTGGAGCGCATCATCGAATCGCGCACGCCGGAAACGCGCGTGGCCGCGCCGGACCAGGAACGCATCACCGCGCGCCGCATCGACATCGTCGACGAGAACGGGGTGATCCGCATGACCCTGTCCGGCCGCACCCCGGCGCCGGTCATCGACGGCATCCAGTACAAGCGCGTGTTCAACGTCGCCGGCATGGTGCTGTACGACGAGAACGGCAGCGAGCGCGGCGGCTTCGGCACCGCCGACGTGCCCGGCGGCGCGGCGGTGCTGGCGCTGGACCACCCGGCGCTGGACGCCATCGGCTGGCGGGTGTCGCCCGACGGCGAGGTGAGCTTCTCGATCAACCAGGCGCCGCCGCTGCTGCGCGAGCCGAAGCTGGACAACCGGCTGGTCCCCGGCGTCCAGGCGCCGACCCGCATCCGCATGCTGGTGGCGGCCGATGGCACCCCGTCCATCGCCCTGAACGACAGGGCCGACCGCACCCGCCTGCGCCTGACCGTCACCGACGAGGGCTACGGCGCCATCGAGTTCCTCGACGCCGAGGGCAAGGTGGTCCACACCCTCGCGCCCGAAGCCGGCCTGCAATGACCCAGCGCGCCACCCGCCTGCTGCACCTGCTGGACGAACTGCGCCGGCGCCGCACCGCGGTGCGCGGCGCGCAGCTGGCCGAGCAGCTGGGCGTGAGCCTGCGCACCCTGTACCGCGACATCGAGGCGCTGCGCGGGCAGGGTGCGGACATCGTCGGCGACCCCGGCGTCGGCTACCAGCTGCGCGCGGGCTTCCTGCTGCCGCCGATGATGTTCTCGGACGAGGAACTGGAGGCGATGGTGCTGGGCGCGCGCTGGGTCTCGCGGCATGCCGACCCGGAGCTGGCCGCGGCGGCCGACCGGGCGATGGACCGCATCGTCGGCATCCTGCCCGAGGCGTTGCGGTTGCAGGTCGAGACCAGCGGCCTGTTCGCCGACTGGAACGCCAGCGAGCCGGAGCCGTGGCTGCCGGTGCTGCGCCGCGCGATCCGCGCCGGCAACGTGGTGCACATGCAGTACGCCGATGCCGAGGGGCGCGTCACCGAGCGCGTGATCTGGCCGTTCGCGATGGCCTTCCTCGCCGAGGTGCGGGTGTTGGCGGCGTGGTGCCGGCTGCGCGGGGACTTCCGCCACTTCCGTGCCGACCGGGTGCTGGCGCTGGAGGACACCGGCGCCCGCTACCCGGAACAGCGCCACCACCTGCTCAAGCGCTGGCGCGAGCTGCACCTGCAACGCCACGACGGTTGATTGCTGACAGCCACTGTCAGCAGCCCGCCGCATACTGCCGGCTCCTTCCGACACGCCGCACGGGTACCCGCCATGACCGCCACGCTGACCTTCTACACCCACCCCCTCTCGCGCGGCCGGTTGGCGCGCTGGATGCTGGAGGAAACCGGGCTGCCCTACGAAGAGGTGGTGGTGGAATTCGGCACCACGATGAAGTCGCCGGACTACCTGGCGGTCAACCCGATGGGCAAGGTGCCGGCGCTGCGCCACGGCGAGGTGGTGGTGACCGAGAACGCCGCCATTTGCGCCTACCTGGCCGAACTGGTGCCGGAGAAGGGGCTGGTGCCGCCGCCCGACGCGCCGGAGCGCGGCGCGTTCTACCGCTGGCTGTTCTTCTTCGCCGGCCCGTTCGAGGCATGGGTGACTGCCAGAAGCACCGGCACGTTGGCACCGGCGGTAGGCGCGGGCTACGGCGGCGACGGCGACGTGCTGCGCACGCTGGAGCAGGCCCTGCGCGACCGCAGGCACCTTGCCGGCAACGGTTTCACCGCGGTGGACCTGTACGTGGCCGCATCGCTGGCGTATTTCATGATGACCGGTGCGATCGAGAAAAATCCGGTATTCGAGGCCTTCGTCGCACACCACGTCGGCCGCCCGGCCGCGGCGGCGGCCAATGCGCGCGACAATGCGCTGGCGGCGAAGTACCAGCCCACGTAGGTGCCGGGCTCGCCCGGCACGGGGCGTTGCCGGGAAAGGCCCCATGCGGGGCAAGCTCCGCATCTACGAGGAGGCGACGTCGATGGGTTCGTCGTTACAGCAGCGACTTCATCCGGTACAGCGCTTCCAGCGCCTGCTTCGGCGTCAGCTCGTCCGGGTCGATGGCCTGCAGGGCATCCAGCGCCGCCGATGAAGGCGCGGCGAACAGGCCGAACTGCTGCGGCGCGTCCAGCGCCTGCGGCGCCACCGCCGCGCTCTGGGTTTCGCCGCCGCGCTGTTCCAGTTCCGCCAGCCGCCGCCGCGCCTGCGCCACGGTGGCCTTGGGCAGGCCGGCCAGCGCCGCGACCTGCAGGCCAAAGCTGCGGTTGGCCGGGCCGTCCTTTACCGCGTGCATGAACACCAGCGTCTCGCCGCCGCTCTTGTCGTGATGCTCCACTGCATCCAGATGCACGTTGGCGATGCCGCTGGCGCCGCCTTCGACGCTCTCGTCGGCCAGCGCGGTCAACTCGAAATAGTGGGTGGCGAACAGCGTGTAGCAGCGGTTGACGTGCGCCAGATGGCGCGCCACCGCATCGGCCAGCGCCAGGCCATCGTAAGTGGAGGTGCCGCGGCCGATCTCGTCCATCAGCACCAGCGACTGCGCGGTGGCGTGGTGCAGGATGTAGCTGGTCTCGGCCATTTCGACCATGAAGGTCGATTGGCCCTTGGCGAGGTCGTCGCCGGCGCCGATGCGGGTCAGGATGCGGTCGATCGGGCCGATCACCGCGCGGCTGGCCGGCACGAAGCTGCCAATGTGGGCCAGCAGCACGATCAGCGCGTTCTGCCGCATGTAGGTTGATTTGCCGCCCATGTTCGGGCCGGTGACGACCAGCATGCGCCGCTGTGGGTGCAGGTCGAGGTCGTTCGGCTCGAACGGCTGCTCGCGCACCGCTTCCACCACCGGGTGACGGCCGCGCTCGATCTTCAGGCACGGCGCGGTTTCCAGCTCCGGCCGCGACCAGTCCAGCGCCTGCGCGCGTTCGGCGAAGCAGGCCAGCACGTCCAGTTCGCTCAACGCCGCCGCGCAGCGCTTGAGCGGCTCCAGGTGCTGGCCGATGCTGTCGAGCAGGCCTTCGTACAACAGCTTCTCGCGTGACAGCGAACGCTCGCGCGCGGACAGCACCTTGTCCTCGAAACTCTTCAGCTCCTCGGTGATGTAGCGCTCGGCGTTGGTCAGGGTCTGGCGGCGGGTGTAATGCACCGGCGCCTTGTCCGACTGGCCCTTGCTGATCTCGATGTAGTAGCCGTGCACGCGGTTGTAGCCGACCTTCAGCGTCGGGATGCCGCTGCTCTCGCGCTCGCGCGCTTCGAGGTCGATCAGGAACTGGTCGGCGTGGGTCGAGAGCCGGCGCAGTTCGTCCAGCTCGGCATCGAAACCCTCGGCGATCACGCCGCCGTCGGACAGCTTGAGCGGCGGCTGCTCGGCAATGGCACTGGCCAGCAGCTGCGCGCTCTCGTCGTGCGAGCCGAGTTCGGCGCGCAGCTGTTGCAGGCGCGGCGAATCCAGCGCTTCCAGCTGCGCGGCGATGGCCGGCAGCATGCCCAGGCCATCGCGCAGCGTGGAGAAGTCGCGCGGCCGCGCCGAGCGCAGCGCCATGCGGGTGAGGATGCGCTCGATGTCGCCGAGCGCGCGGAAGCTTTCGCGCAGGTCGGCATCGGTGCCGCGGTCGATCAAGGTCGCCACCGCATGATGGCGCTGCTGCAGCACCTCGCGCAGCCGCAGCGGGCGGTGCAGCCAGCGCCGCAGCAAACGCCCGCCCATCGGCGTGATCGTGCTGTCGAGCACGCCCAGCAGGGTGTTGCGGGTGTCGCCATCGACGCGCGTGTCCAGCTCCAGGTGGCGGCGGGTGGCGGCGTTCATCGCGATCGCCTCGGCGGCGGTTTCCATCGCGATCGCGGTCAGGTGCGGCAGGCGCTGCTTCTGGGTTTCCTCGACGTAGCCGAGCAATGCGCCGGCGGCGGCGGTGGCGCGTGGCCTGTCGTCGATGCCGAAGCCGGAAAGGTCGTGCAGCTTGAAGAAGGACAGCAGCTGGCGGCGGCCGCTGTCGGCGTCGAACAGCCACGGCGGGCGGCGGCGCACGCCGCTGCGCTGGCGCAGGAATTCGGGCCAGTCCTCCTCGTCGGGCACCAGCAGCTCGGCCGGTTCCAGCCGTGCCAGCTCGGCCTCCAGCGCATCGTCGGTTTCCACCTCGTTGACCAGGAAGCGGCCGCCGGCCAGATCGGCCCACGCCAGACCATAGCCTTGCCGATTGCGCGACACCGCCATCAGCAGCGTGTCGCGGCGCTCGTCCAGCAGCGCCTCGTCGGTGACGGTGCCGGGGGTGACGATACGCACCACCTTGCGTTCGACCAGCCCCTTGGCCAGCGCCGGGTCGCCGATCTGCTCGCAGATCGCGACCGACTCGCCCAGTGCCACCAGCCGCGCCAGGTAGCCCTCGTAGGCATGCACCGGTACCCCGGCCATCGGGATCGGCGCGCCGGCGGAATTGCCGCGCTGGGTCAGGGTGATGTCGAGCAGCCGCGCCGCCTTGCGCGCGTCGTCGTAGAACAGCTCGTAGAAATCTCCCATGCGGAAGAACAGCAGCAGGTCCGGGTGGTCGGACTTGGCTGCGAAGTACTGCTTCATCAACGGGGTATGCTCTGGTCTCGCTTCTGGCTTCATAAGGTCATGAATTTATTGTGTTTTGCGAGATCTTCAGTCGAAGTCACGACAATGATGAGGATTAGTGGGTTGCCAAGGGAGAGCACCCGGACCCGTGGGCGCAATGTCAATGAAATTCAATAAGATAGATGGCGTTGGCCGCGCCAACAGTCCAATAGTCTAGTGGCTCTTGGCCGGAATCCGGAGTTCAAGATTGACCAGCTCTCTTTGGGTGTAGCCCATACGTAGCCCAGCAGGCCATCCCCTCCTCGGCGTACCACTTTTCCAGGCTACAGCGCTTCTCTGTATGGCTGCATGAGTTGTGCGGGGCAACTCGTGATGTGCCTGGTGACAGGCGGCTCGCTCGGTCAGCAGCCTGATCGCAGTGCTGAAGGGCTTCGAAGGACCGGTGATAAGCGAGCTGAATAGGGCGTTGGCGCGGCTGGTTGTGGCGACAAAAAAAACAATGTAAATTCGCGCTCACGACAAAGGGGGCTTGCCTTGAGCGTCAGTGGCCACGAAATCATTGGTAGTAAATTGTCGTCAGATATCCCTCGTGGTTTCTGGCTTACCTTGGAGCGCCTCGTGCCGCAGGCGTTGGCTGATGCCCAGGCACTGGGCCTACGGTTTCAGGGTGGACACCGATCGACAGCTTCCGGTTTCGCGCGGCATCTCCTGCTGAACGAGGCGATGAGCCATGCTTTAGATGAAGCGGGTATTTCCCATAAGCCGCTGCGTGGAAACGCGATCGTCTTCGGTACGGTCGGAGTGGTAACCCTGGCGCGTGTCCATATGGGACAAGTGAAATGGGATAACGCTCGGCGTAGCAAAACCAAGGTCAAGCTGTGTGAGCCGAACGCGCATGCCAAGAAACTGGTGAACCCGGACCTGTTCGAGAGTGAGATATCGGTCGCGGAACCTATCGAGATGACTGCGTTCGTCGTAACGGAAGGAGGGGGAGCAGGGGATCATTACGCGATCCACATCGTCGTCACTGACGAGACGATGGATCTCCGTAATCCTGTCTTTCGGGAAGAACTCCATCAGTTCGTCCAGCGCTATCAGAAGCGCCAGGATGTCGAGGATCGCGTCAAGCCGACGCTCAAGAACAACGTCAAGAAGTTGCTCGACAAGACCGACGACGAAGACGGACAATCAGACCCGACACCCGCATGAACCAGCGCACAAACACTCGCTCCGTAGGAAATTTTGTACCGGACAGGCTGAGTCAGGCCTTGTCGGTTCGCGGTTTCTCTGCGACAGAGCTAGCGGCGCGTATTGGGGTAACTAACACCACCATCAGCCGATGGCGCACGGGCAACCAAGCTCCCAGCCCGGCCATGCTGGAGACCATGGCGTCTGAGTTGCGCGTTGCGCCCGAGTGGCTGACACGGCCGTTGCGTAATGCCACCTCCAAGCCCAACTATCGCGGCAGCATCGCCCAGCTCAAGCAGGAGCGCGGCTTGCTTGGTGCTCGCATGGAATGGCTGGAGGAAGTGTCCTCACAGCTTGAAGAGTTCGTGGATTACCCGACCGTCAACCTGCCGAGCTTTGAGCTGAGGCGCTTGGCCCAGATCACGGACAGCGTGATTGAGGAGGCTGCTGATGCTTGCCGCAAGTTGTGGAACTTGGGGGACGGGCCTATCGGGGACACACTGCTGCTCTTGGAAAATGCAGGTGCCGTAGTGGCGCTGGAGGAAACCGGCATCGCGCGCATTGAGGGGCTTTCCGCCTGGAGCGCATCGGGTCGGCCACTCGTCCTGCTTTGCGCTGACAAGGGCAATGCGTTCCGTAGTCGGTTCGACGCGGCGCACGAGCTTGGGCACCTTGTGTTGCACCGTTACATCGAGGCGCCCGGCGATGCTGCCAGCCACAAGCTCATGGAGCAGCAGGCGCATCGTTTTGCTGGCGCCTTCCTGTTGCCGGCGCGCGGGTTCGTGGCCGAGGTGTCCACGCCCGTGTCACTGCAGGCGCTGGTCTTCCTCAAGCAGCGCTGGGGCGTTTCCGTGGCAGCCATGATCATGCGGCTGCGTGCGTTGGGCATAGTCTCGGAGGACGATTACCTCCGGCTGATCAAGCATCGTTCGGCAAAGTGGGGCAACAAGCGCGAGCCGTTGGACGATGAGCGCACACCAGAAGTGCCGCGGCTACTCAAGCGCACCATGGAACTGCTGATCAACGAAGGCGTGATCCGGGCTGAAGGTCTGGCCGACATGCTGGGCATCTCTGCCCGTGATGTGGAAAGCATGTTCGGACTGCCAATCGGATACCTGTCCGGGAAGAAGGCCGACATCGTGGAGTTGGCAATCAAGCGGCGGGATCCTGTTGATGCCCAGTCGCCGACCATGGCGGACTCCGTGCCTAACGTTGTTTCGTTCGACCGGTTCAGGAAGTAGTGCAGGTGAAGCCTCGCGAAAGCGAGGTTTCGTGTCACCCAAGGATGCGGCTGACCATGCCTTGGCCATGATCTCAAGTACTGATACCAGGGGCAGGTATCAGAGGCTAAGCCAGCATCTTCTGGCGTGTCTCGGGTAAGCCTGAGACGCCCGGCCATCGTTTGCGGCACTCTAAAATGCGACACCTTAGATTTGGGGAACTAGTGGGTTGAAGATCGAGGACATCGCCAGGGGCCAGCGGTTGGTAGGGGTGGACCCCGCTGGGCCCGTGGAAGTCGTGGCCGTAGCGCCCGGCGGGCAGGACGCCATCACCCTTGTATTCCGGTCCCCGGCTGGGGTCATCGGCGAGCGGATGCTGTTCCGGGACGACGAAGCGTCCCTGGCCGAGGCGACCGCCACCCGTCCCTGGTCATTCGCCGCTGACGGCGAGGCCTTCCAGTTGGCCGCCGAGGCGCTGCGCATCCGCTTCGCCCACCTGTTCGACCCGATGATGGCCGTCCACACCTCGGATGTGGAGCCGTTGCCGCATCAGATCTCGGCGGTGTACGAGGCCATGCTGCCGCGCCAGCCGTTGCGCTTCGTCCTGGCCGACGACCCCGGTGCAGGCAAGACCATCATGGCCGGCCTGCTGATCCGCGAGCTGATCATGCGCTCCGATGCGCAGCGGATTCTGGTGGTCTCGCCCGGCTCGCTGTCCGGGCAGTGGCAGGACGAGCTGCGCGACAAGTTCGGCCTGGAGTTCACATTGTTCAGTCGTGAGCAGCAGGAGTTGTCGGCCAACGGCAACGCCTTCACACAGACCGACCGCATGATCGCGCGGCTGGACCAGCTGGCGCGCAACGACGACCTGAAGGAGAAGCTGCGCGCGTCGCACTGGGACCTGATCATCATCGACGAGGCCCACAAGTGCGCGGCCAGCTTCTCCGGTGGCGAGGTCAAGAAGACCCAGCGCTACGAACTGGCCGAACTGCTCGGCTCGATCTCGCGCCACTTCCTGCTGATGACGGCCACCCCGCACAACGGCAAGGAAGAAGACTTCCAGCTGTTCATGGCGCTGCTGGACGGTGATCGCTTCTACGGCAAGTTCCGCGAGGGCGCCACGCGCGTGGACGTGTCCGACCTGATGCGCCGCCTGGTGAAGGAGGAGCTGCTCAAGTTCGACGGCACCAAGCTGTTCCCGCCGCGCTTGGCCTACACCGCCAACTACGACCTGTCGCCGGCTGAGGAGGCGCTTTATGCGCACGTCTCGGACTACGTGCGCAACGAGTGGAACCGCGCCGAGCAGTTGGACGGCAAGCAGCGCACCAGTATTGGCTTTGCTCTGACGCAGTTGCAGCGCCGCCTGGCATCCAGTCCTGCGGCCATCTACCAGTCGCTCATGCGGCGTCGCAAGCGTCTGGAAGAGCGGCTGGAGGAGACGAAGCTGATCGCCCGTGGCAACCGGGCCGGCGAAGAGCGCCCCATCTACGGCAAGGTCGTGGCCATTGATGTGCCGGACGATCTGGACGAGGCCGAGGACGAGCTGTCGCCGGAGGACTTCGAGAACGTTGCCGACCAGGCGGTGGAGCAAGCCAGCACCGCTGACACCATCGTCGAGATGGAGGCCGAGCTGTTTACCCTGCGCTCGCTGGAAGCCGAAGCGCGGGCGCTCTACGACAGCGGCAATGACCAGAAGTGGCGCCAGTTGTCGCAGATCCTGCAGGACAGCGCGCTGATGTTCGACGGCAACGGCAACCGTCGCAAGATCATCATCTTCACCGAACACCGCGACACCCTGGCCTACCTGGCCAGCAAGATCACCAGCCTGCTCGGCAGGCCGGAGGCCGTGGTCCAGATCCATGGTGGTACCAACCGCGACGAGCGCCGTCGCGTCCAGGAGGAGTTCCGCCAGAACAAGGACGTCCAGGTCCTGCTGGCCACCGACGCCGCAGGCGAGGGCGTCAACCTCCAAAACGCCAATCTGATGGTCAACTACGACCTGCCCTGGAACCCGAACCGGCTGGAACAGCGCTTCGGCCGCATCCATCGCATCGGCCAGCGCGAAATCTGCCACCTGTGGAACCTGGTGGCCGACAAGACCCGCGAGGGCGCGGTGTTCCAGCGCCTGTTCGAGAAGATCGAGATCGAACGCCAGGCCCTGGGTGGCCGCGTGTTCGATGTGCTGGGCGAGGCGTTCAACGGCAAGCCGCTGAAGGATCTGCTGTGGGACGCCATCCGCTACGGCGAGCGCGAGGACGTCCAGCGCGACCTGTTCAAGGTCATCGACAACAGTCTGGACTCCGAGAAGCTGATGGAAATCTTCCGGCGCAACGCGCTGGTGGACAACCACATGGGGTTGGACGCGCTGCACGCCATCAAGGAGGAGATGGACAAGGCCGAGGCGCGCAAGCTGCAACCGCACTTCATCCGCGCCTTCTTCCTGAAGGCCTTCGAGCAGTTGGGCGGCGATGCCCGCCTGCGCGAGAAAGGCCGCTACGAGCTGCCGCACGTCCCCGCCGCCATTCGCGAACGCGACCGCCGGATCGGCCAGACCCGCCAGCCGGTGCTGCCGAAGTACGCGCGGGTGTGTTTCGAGAAGGGCGACATCCGGCAACTCCACAAGCCGATGGCCGACCTGATCCATCCGGCGCATCCGCTGATGGGTGCCGTCATCGACATGACCCTGGAAGCACGTCTGCCCGCCTTGAAGCAGGGCAGCGTGCTGGTCGATCCCACTGACCTGGGCAGCGAACCGCACCTGTTGCTGATGGTGGATCACGAGGTGCGCGAAGGAACGGGCGATGCCGAGCGCACGATCTCGCGCGAAGTTCAGTTCCTGCGCATCACGCCAGCAGGTGAAGCAAGCTTCGCCGGCTGGGCACCGCACCTGGACCTGCGCCCGGCGAACGAGGCGGAGATCGAACAGGCCAAACCCCTGCTCGACGCAGCCTGGCTGGATCAGGGCCTCGAACAGCGTGCGCTGGAATGGGCCGGCGGGCAGCTGGTGCCCAAGCACCTGTCCGCCGTGCGCGACCGCCGCCTGCGTCACATCGACAAGGTCAGCCAGGCCGTGCATGAGCGGCTGACCCGCGAGATCAACTTTCTCTCCCATCGCGCCATCGCGCTGCAGGAGGAAGTGCGGGCCGGCAAGCAGCCGCGGGTCCAGCCGGAGAACCTGATCCGCCGTGCGGAAGAACTGACCGCACGCCGTGCCGCTCGCCTCCAGGAGCTGGAAGCACAACGCCACATCGTGCCGGCATCGCCCAGGATCGTAGGTGGAGCCTTGGTCGTGCCGGCAGGCTGGTTCCAGGCCGGTCAGACCACGGCCACGCCAGCGACGCACAGCGTCGATCCGCTGGCCCGCTCGCGCATCGAACAACTGGCGATGGACGCGGTGGCCGCCGCCGAGCGTGCGATGGGGTTCAGCCCCCGCGACGTATCGGCGGAGAAGTGCGGCTGGGACATCACTTCAGCAGTACCGCCCGATGGCGCCACCCTGCCGGACGACCGCCTGATCGAAGTGAAGGGCCGCGCCAAGGGCGCCACCACCATCACGCTGACCAAGAACGAGATCATCGCGGCGTTGAACAAGCCCGACCAGTTCTGGCTGGCCATCGTCCTGGTCAACGAGGACGACAGCACCGAAGGTCCGTACTACCTGCAGGGCCCCGTGTCGCAGGCGCCGGACTGGGCCGAGGTCAGCAAGAACCTGGAGCTGGCCGAACTGCTGGCCCGCGCTACCTGCGTTGGAGGTGGGGCATGACGCAGGCGATGGCACAAAGAGAGACGCCCGCGCGAGGCGGGCGTCGGGCCGGAGATGCTATCTCCGGCGGGGTTGGGCGGCCATTCTGTCAAGCTGGCTTGACCGCTGTCAAGCAGACTGGAAACGCCGGTCAGGAGGCTGAATGGCTCGCGTAATCGCCTACGTGGACGGCTTCAACCTCTATTTTGGGTTGAAGAACGCCGGCTTCAAGCGCCTCTACTGGCTGGATGTGTCGGCGCTGGCCGGCACCCTGCTGAAGCCTGGCCAAACCCTGGCGGCCACCCACTACTTCACGGCCCGCATCCGCGACAACGGGCGCAATACGGCGGATCGCAAGCGCCAGGGCGATTACCTGGAAGCGCTAGGTCTGAGCGGTGCGTCCATCCAGCTGGGGCATTACCTGGAGAAGCAGCGTAGCTGCCGGAAATGCCATGCCGCATGGACCGACTACGAAGAAAAGATGACGGACGTAAACATCGCCATCCAGCTGTTGTCCGACGCCGTCGATGACAAGTTCGATGTCGCGTTGGTCATGTCGGGCGACAGCGACCTGACCACACCCATCCGCCGCGTACGCGAACGCTTCCCCAACAAGCGGGTCATCGTGGCGTTCCCGCCCAAGCGTCATTCCGCCGAGTTGAAACGGGTGGCCAATGGCCATCTGGTCATCGGCGAGGACAAGCTGCGTGCAAGCCAGTTGCCCGATCAGATCACCAAGCCGGACGGTTTCGTTCTGGCTCGCCCGACGACCTGGAAGTGATGGCTATGCGCGCGATCAAGTTCGGGCAGGGGGTTGAAGCATGAGTGAACGGTTCGACGATGTCGTGCGCAATGCTTTCGACTTCCTGGTGCGATCCATCGATGAGCTGGAGAAGCATCCGAAGTATTCGGTGATCCATTTCTACAGCGCCATTGAGCTGTTCTTGAAGGCGCGCTTGTTGAAGGAACACTGGACGCTGATCGTCATGAAGCCCGAGCAGGCCGACAAGGCGAAGTTCCAGCGCGGTGACTTCCAATCTGTGGGGTTGAAAGAGGCGAATGAGCGACTGGCGAAAGTTGTCGGTGATGGCCTGCTGGACGATGAGCTGAAATGCTTCGAAGGCTTGCGCCAGGTGCGCAACCAGATGGTTCACTTTGCCCATGCAGCACAAGGCGATGGCGTTGAAGCCAAGAAGGAGATGGAGCGGATCGTTTCCGACCACGCCAAGGGCTGGTTCTACCTGCATCGCTTGTTGACAGGCCGTTGGGCGGAGCACTTTTCAGACTACGGGCAGGCCGCGCAGGACATGGATGGCCGTATGCGCAAGCAGGCCAGGTACCTGGAGCAGAAGTTCCACCTGCTAACGGATGACATCGCCAGGGCGAAAGCGGCCGGAAGTCATTTCATGGACTGCCCGTCATGCGGGTTCGAGTCGTTTGAGGTTGGCGAGGTGGTTTGGGTAGGTGTTGGCAGGTGCATGACCTGCGGCTTTGCTTCGCCAGTTTTGACGTTGGACTGCGTGAACGAAGATTGCGCAAAGCCCATTTTGTTGGTGGGTGGATACGAGTGGTGTCCTGAGTGCGGCCACAAGTACACGCCTGGGCAAGTGGAGTCCGTGCTTGACGAGCATGACAAGCTGAGGCGGACGGACTATCACGACCCGGATGATCTGTCTCGTGCGGGTTGTGGCACCTGCGACGGCTACGAGACTGTGGTTCCGCTAGACAATGATGAGTGGTTCTGTACGGACTGCTTTGATATCGAAGAGCACGTCGGCCAGTGCGAATGGTGTACGGGCTACTCGACGCATATACCTGAACATTCATATCTGGACGGTTGTGGCCAATGCGAAGGCCGCGCCGGACACGAGAAGGACGATTGATCTGTGGTAGCTATCAAGATCCCCAAGAAACTCATCGAAGTCGCGTTGCCGCTCGATGACATCAATACTGCAGCAGCGGCAGAGAAGCAGCCTGGCATTGGTGCTCATCCGCGTGGTCTTCATCTGTGGTGGGCGCGGCGCCCGCTAGCGGCGGCGCGCGCGGTGCTGTTCGCGCAGATGGTGAACGATCCTGGCTTGCAACAGGGGCAAGGCTTCAGGCGGGGGTCGAACAAGAAGGACGCCACACGAGAGCGCGAGCGCCTGTTCGACATCATTCGCGATCTGGTGAAGTGGGGGAATACGAACAACGAGGAAGTGCTGGAGCGCGCGCGGGCGGAGATCCGCAAGAGCTGGGTGGAGACTTGCGAGCTCAACAAGAAGCACCCGCAGGCCGCCGAGCTGTTCAACCCGGACAAGCTGCCGGCCTTCCATGATCCGTTCGCAGGCGGAGGCGCGATTCCTCTGGAGGCGCAGCGCCTGGGTCTGGAAAGCCATGCCAGCGATCTGAACCCGGTGGCGGTGCTGATCAACAAGGCGATGATCGAGATCCCGCCGAAGTTCGCCGGTCGCAAGCCGGTGGGGCCGGTGCCGGCCGGCGAGAAGCAGACCAAGATGGCCGAAGACTGGTCGGGCGCGCGCGGCCTAGCCGAGGACGTGCGTCGCTATGGCCACTGGATGCGCGAGGAGGCGCAGAAGCGCATCGGCCACCTGTATCCGCAGGTGGAGATCACCGCGGAGATGGCGAAGACCAGGCCGGACCTGAAGCCGTACGTCGGGCAGAAGCTGACCGTCATTGCCTGGCTGTGGGCGCGCACGGTACGTAGCCCCAATCCAGCGTATTCCAGCGTGCAGGTACCGCTGGCCTCCACCTTCCTGCTGTCCACCAAGGCGGGCAAGGAGGCCTGGGTGGAACCGGTGGTGGAGGGCAGTGACTATCGGTTCGAGGTTCATGTCACCGATGGCAAACGCAAGCCGCCGGCCAGTGCGAAGGCGGGTACCAAGCTGGCACGCGGCGCCAACTTCCGCTGTCTGGTGTCGGATACCCCGGTCGAGCCCGATTACATCAAGGCCGAAGGCGTGGCGGGGCGCATGGGGCAGCGGCTGATGGCCGTCGTGGCCGAAGGTCAGCGTGGTCGTGTCTACCTGTCATCGGACGACGCCATGCAGGCGCTGGCGGAAAGTGCCAAGCCGTCATGGAAGCCTGATACGCCACTGCCGGACGATCCGCGCAACTTCTGGACGCTGAGCTACGGACTGTCGAAGTTTGGCGACCTGTTCACCCCGCGCCAGCTTGTCGCGCTGGACACCTTCTCAGATCTGGTGGGCGAGGCGCGGGACAAAGTACGCGCCGACGCAGTGAAGAGTGACATGGCTGATGACGGCCGTGGGCTGGATGCAGGCGGGGATGGCGCGACGGCGTATGCGGAGGCTGTGGCCGTCTATCTAACCTTCGCCAACAGCCGGTTGATTGATTACAACAGCTCGATTGCCACCTGGAAACCTTCCGGGGAGCAAGTCATGCAGACCTACAAGCGACAAGCTATCCCTATGACCTGGGACTTCCCAGAGTCGAATGTAATGGGGGAGAAGGCGATTTGTTGGGTGAACGCAGTGAAGTACACCGCTGACAACCTGCTGTCGATTGGAACCAAATCCAGTTGGGTCAGTGGTCAATCTCAACAGAAGGACGCCGGTGGAGCGGCTCTTGATAGGCGGGTCGTTTCGACTGATCCGCCGTACTACGACAACATTGGGTATGCCGATCTGTCGGACTTCTTCTACGTCTGGCTGCGCCGCACCTTGCGCGGGACATTCCCATCGTTGTTTGCGACTGTCGCGGTGCCGAAGGCGGAGGAACTGGTAGCTACACCGTACCGGCATGGCGGCAAGGAAGGGGCGGAGCAGTTCTTTCTCGATGGCATGACCGCAGCCATGCACAACATCGCCGACAAGGCACATGGCGCGTTCCCGGTCACCATTTACTACGCCTTCAAGCAGTCCGACACCGGTAGCGACGGCACGGCGTCCACCGGCTGGGAGACCTTCATTGCCGCCGTGCTACGTGCGGGCTTCGCCATTCACGGCACCTGGCCGATGCGCACAGAGCTGGGCAACCGGATGATCGGCAGCGGCACCAATGCGCTGGCGTCCAGCATCATCCTGGTCTGTCGTCGGCGTCCTGACGATGCGCCGCAGATCCCGCGCCGTGAGTTTCAGCGCGAGTTGAAGGAAGTGCTGGGCGAAGCGCTGGAAGCCATGCTTGGCGGCGCGGACGGCGCTTCGCCCATCGCTCCGGTGGATCTTGCTCAGGCGGCCATCGGCCCCGGCATGGGCGTGTTCTCGCAGTACGCCGCCGTGCTGGAAAGCAACGGCGAGCCGATGAGCGTCAAGACCGCGCTGATGTTGATCAATCGCCAGGTGGACGAAGTGCTGGGCGGCGAAACCTTCGACGCCGACACCAACTTCTGCCTGGGCTGGTTCGACGAAGTCGGCTTCGGCACGGGCGCGTTTGGCAACGCGGATGTGCTGGCGCGTGCCAAGGCCACCAGCGTGGATGCGGTAAAGCACGCAGGCGTGCTGGCCTCCGACGGCGGAAAGGTGCGCCTGTTGAAGCCGGACGAGTACCCGGAAGGCTGGGACCCGCAGACCGACAACCGCACCCCGGTCTGGGAAGCCCTGCATCAGCTGATCCGCGCCTACAACCAGAGCGGCGAAAGCGCTGCCGGCTCGCTGCTCGCGCGCATGCCCGAGAAATCCGGTGACATCCGCCGCCTGGCCTACTGGCTCTACAACGCCTGCGCCGAACGCAAGCGCCTGCCGGAAGAAGCTCGCGCCTACAACGAACTGATCACCGCCTGGCACGCCATCGAAGCGGCAAGCCACGATGCAGGCCATATCAACGTGCAGGGGAGCTTTGACGTTTGATGGCGACGCTGCGCTACTTCGCCTACGGCTCGAACATGCTGCGTGAGCGGCTGGTGGCCCGTGTGTCCACGGCGCAGGCAGTGGCCGTTGGCGTCGTGCGTGATTACCGGCTGGACTTCGCCAAGGTCAGCGTGGACGGTTCCGGCAAAGGCGACATGGTGGCGAGTCCTGGCGGCGAAGTCTGGGGCGTGCTGTATGAGTTTGATGCCTCGCAGAAGGCCGATCTTGATAAGCACGAGGGGTCGCACTACGAGGCGCAGGAAGTGGTCGTGTCCACCATAGACGGTGACCAAGCAGCATGGGCGTACTTGGCGCAGCCGCAGAGGCGGGATCCGTCAAAGGTGCCTTATGACTGGTATATGGCGCTGATCGTTGCCGGGGCGCGACAAGGCGGCTTGCCGGAACCGTACATCCAGGCACTGGAAGCCACTCCTTTCCATGTTCATGGTGATGAAGAGTGGAAGGAACGGAAGAACGCATTGGCTGCGCTGGAAGCAGCAGGAATGACAGGCGTGCTGGATGAAGTCCGGCAACGTGCGGTGTTGACCACAGGGGGATAGACGATGGCTGTTGAGATCGAGGTTGAGAACATCACGCCGTACTTCAAGGACTGGGAGCCGCAGGAGTTCCTGGCGCGCAAGTACAAGTCGCAGCCGGAGCTGCCGATCCGGGGCGGCTGGGGCTATTCGCAAGCCGATGCCGTGGTCATCGACAAGAGACATCCCGCTGCGGCCAACTTTCGTCCCTTCAACGGCGTAGAAGTCGAGCACATCTTCGCCAGGCTCAGGATGTACGAAGAGCTGATCGGCTGCCGTCCTGAAGGCAGCCAGCATGCCGGTTGCCAGTTCAAACTGAAGAAGCAACAGCTAGTGGGTGGAGAGAACGGCAGGAAGTACGACGTGATGGAGTTCGACATCACTGCGCTACCACTCGAGGTCTGGGAGGCGCTGAAGGAAGAGTGGGATGGGCCCAATGGGATCCGCTCGCCGGACTTCGATGCCGAAGAGCACATGCGCCGTAGGGAAGCGGCCACCGTCCACTATATTGGTGAGTACTGGTTCGAGATCTCCAGCTTTTTCGGCAAGTACGACGAAAGCGATGATGCCGGCGGAGAGATCGCGTGAAGTTCTTGCTGGCTGCGCTGCTGATGGTTGTCGCCGGGACGACAGTGGCGGGTGACTACGACCTGTCTGTCACCCGAAAGGGATCCAACCTCTACAAGGTGGACGGCAAGGACATCTACATCCACACCCGCTACTGCTACGAGTACGTCTACTACGAAGATTCGCTTCTGCGTATGTCGGGAACGACCGGCAAGATCGTATTCATCGACGAGGGATCGAGCTGCGATGTGAAAGCCGTGTATGGCGACAGCGGAACGGCGCCCGGCAAGTACAAGGTTTCCGTCAGTCGGGAAGACGACGACTGGTATGAAGTGTTCGGCACGGACACCTATATCAAGACCAGCGCATGCTTGAGCCTGTCGCTGGGTGACGATGCCATCCTGGACCTTTCCGGCCCAGGGTACGGCTCGCTGTATTTCATTGATGACGACGAAGATTGCATGGTCGAAGGCGTCTATTCCAAGTTGCGCCTTTGATCCAGAGGACTGAACCATGACCATGAAGCCCTGGCGCGAAGTCGCCATTCCGCACGAGGATGTCCATCGCGGTACCTTCGTGCGCGCCGAGTTTGCGGCCGACATCACCCGCGTCCATGACGGCTCCGCCACGCCGGAGTACCAGGATCCAGTGCTGTTTTTCCAGCGCACCTTCATCACCGAAGGCATGGGCGCCTTGCTCACGTCGGTGGCCAAGCGCCTGGCCGGCAAGACCGGCGATCCGGTCATCCAGTTGCAGACCGCATTCGGTGGCGGCAAGACCCATACCATGCTGGCGGTCATGCACATGGTCGGCGGAAAGGCGCCGAAGAGCGACCTGGCGGGCATTCCGCGGCTGCTCGACGCCGCGGGCGTTCTGGACCTGCCGACTGCCAAGGTGGTGGTGCTGGACGGCGTGAAGCTGTCGCCCAGCCAGCCGCGCCGCGTGGAGGGGCACACCTTGCGCACGCTGTGGGGCGAGCTGGCCTGGCAGCTGGGCGGTGCCGAAGCCTATGCGGCCCTGGCGGACGCAGATGCCACCGGAACCAACCCGGGCAAGGATCTGCTGGCCGATCTGATCCGCAAGGCCGGGCCCTGCGTGATCCTGATCGACGAGCTGGTGGCTTACATCCGTCAGTTCGAGGAGGGGAAGTCGCTGCCCGGCGGCACGTATGACGCCAACCTTACTTTCATCCAGGCGCTGACCGAGGCCCTGAAGGCCGCCCCGCAGGCCGTGCTGCTGGCGTCGCTGCCGGAGAGCGAGCGCGAGGCCGGCAGCGAGCGCGGCGTGGCCGCATTGCACGCACTGGAACACTACTTCTCCCGCGTCCAGGCGATCTGGAAGCCGGTCAGCACCGAAGAGTCGTTCGAGATCGTGCGTCGCCGCTTGTTCACCGAGATCCGCGATCAGGACACCCGTGACACGGTCTGCCGCGCCTTCGCCGACTGGTACGTGAAGCATGCCGACGATCTTCCGGGCGAGACGCAGGAAGGCCGCTATTACGACCGTCTGCGCTCCGCGTACCCGATCCACCCGGAAGTGTTCGAGCGCCTGTACCAGGACTGGTCGGCGCTGCCGAACTTCCAGCGTACGCGCGGCGTGCTGAAACTGATGGCCAGGGTGATCCATCGCCTGTGGCAGAGCGACAACAAGGATTTGCTGATCCTGCCCGGCAGCCTGCCGCTATATGACGCCGAGGTCAGCGCCGAGTTGACCAGCAACCTGCCGGTGGGCTGGGACCCGGTACTCTCGCGCGACGTCGATGGCGAGCGCAGTGAACCGGCACTGCTGGAAACGCAGGAGGCCCGGTTCGGCTCGGTGCAGGCCTGCCGGCGGATCACCCGCAGCATCTTCCTGGGCAGCGCGCCGGTGTCCGGCAACGAGATGGCACGAGGTGTGGAGACCGAGCGGCTGATCTTGAGCTGCGTGCAGCCAGGACAAGCCCCGCACGTGTTCAAGGATGCGCTGTCGCGCTTAAAGACCAGGTTGACCTTCCTCAACGAGGGCAACAACCGCTGGTGGCTGGACGTGAAGCCGAACCTGCGGCGTGAGATGGAGGACCGCAAGCGACGCTTCCAGGATCCGGAGGTGTTCGATGAGGTAGCCGACGTCCTGCGCAAGGTGTCGGGCGGCGGCTCCATCGCGCACCACCACATCTTCACGCCTGCCGCGGACGTGCCGGACGAATGGGACCTGCGCCTGGTGGTGCTGGCGCCCAACACCGGTTGGACCCGTGGCGCAGGCCCGAACCCGGCGCGCGATGCGGCCGCGGCCATCCTGCGCGATCGCGGCGGGCAGCCGCGCGTGAAGCAGAACCGGCTGCTGTTCCTGGCGGCCGATGCAGATCAGGTTAGCCACCTGAAGGAAACGGTGCGGGCGCTATTGGCCTGGCGCAGCATCGAGACCGACCTCAACGAAACCCGGATCACGCTGGACAATATCCAGGCCCGGCAGGTCAAGCAGAACAGGGAGCAGACCCGCGACACGGTGCAGCGCTTGGTGCGCGACACCTACAAGTGGTTGGTGGTGCCGAGCCAGACCGTCAGTAGGAAGGACGGCACGGTGGGCGAGATCGAGTGGGAGGCACAGGCGTTGAACCCCGCCGCGGTGGGGTTGGGCAAGGAAATCGACCGCGTCCTGGCCGAAAACGAGTGGGTGATCGCCCAGTGGGCGCCGGTCAACCTCCACTACCTCCTCAAGCAATGGTTCTGGAAGGACGGCGTCGTGGAAGTAAAGGCGCTGGATGTGTGGCAGAAGTCGTGCAGCTATCTCTATCTGCCGCGCCTGCAGAACTCGAACGTCATGTCCAATGCGATCGCTGCGGGCGCGGCGAGCCTGGACTACTTCGGGCTGGCTAGCGGCAAGGAAGGCGACCGCTATCTGGGCTTCACCCTGGGGCAGGCGACTTCGCCGTTCATGGAGGTGGCGCTGTTGATCGAGCCGGGTGCGGCGGCGGCCTATGAAGAGGCCACGCGGCCACCGCCGCCAGAGCCGACGAGTCAGTCGGCGGCGACGGATACAACTTCTACTTCGACGACGGCTACGAGTGGAACTACGGCAGCTACCACCGCTACGACGAGCACCACCGGCTCGGCATTGCCAACTCACTTCTGGGCGTCGGCGGAACTTGATCCGGTCAGTGCCTCGTTGAAGTTCGCCAACATCATGAAAGAGCTGGTCGAACTGTTCAGTGCCCGACACGGTACGAACGTGGTGATCAAGGTGGACATCGACGCGACCGACAGCCGCGGGTTCGATGAAACGACCGTGCGCGCGGCCAAGGAGAACAGTCGCGTGCTTGGGATTAAGACGGCGGACTTCGACTAGGGCGGAGGAGCCCATCCCCCCGTCCGATCTCACGGAGCCTGTGAAAAGAGGCCCCTACTTGGGACAAACGGCTGTAGCCCATTTGTAGCCCAACAGTCGGGTGTAGGAGGCGCTAAAGTGCAGAAAACACGGCGAAAATGGCCAAAATAGTGTTTGCAAGCCATTGATGCTTCATCAGCGGGGTGTGCTCTGGCTGTTTCTGGGTCACGCGCGCATCCGTCAGGGAGGTGGGGCAGGTTGCCTGCGAGCCGGTCATTGTAGGTGCAGGACGAGGGGGCCACGAATCGGCAGGGGGATGTCCCGGCGGTGGACGCGGACACCGTTGCCTGCAACCTACGGCATCATGCCGCGATGACCGCCACCCCCGCATCGCCGCCCCTCACCCGCGCCGCCATCGCCCGCAGGGCCTGGCCGATCATCCTCGCCAATGCCTCGGTGCCGCTGCTGGGGCTGGTGGACACGGCGGTGATCGGCCACTTCGGCAGCACGGCGGACCTGGGTGCGTTGGCGCTGGGGGCATTGCTGTTCAATTTCGTCTACTGGAGCTTCGGTTTCCTGCGCATGGCGACCACCGGCTTCGTGGCGCAGGCGGCCGGGGCCGGGGACGAGGCGGAGGTGCGCGCGGCGCTGCTGCGGCCGCTGCTGATGGGGCTGGCGCTGGGCGTGGGCGTGTGGCTGCTGCAATGGCCGTTGGCGGCCGGCTATTTCAGGCTGATGGATGCCGGCGACGCGGTGGCGGCGACCGGCTCGGCCTACTTCCGCGCGCGGGTGTGGGGCGCGCCGGCGGCGCTGGCGCTGTATGCGTTGTGCGGGGCGTTGATCGGGCTGGGACGCAGCCGCACGCTGCTGGCGGTGCAGTTGCTGCTCAATGGGCTCAATGCCGGGCTGGACGTGTATTTCGCCGGGGTGCTGGGCTGGGGTGCGCATGGCATCGGCCTGGGCACGGCGATCGCCGAATGGAGTACCTGCGTGGTCGCCGCGGTGGCGGTGTGGCGGGTGCTGCGCGGCCGCCACCGCGATGCCGCGCCGTTCCTGCCGTGGGCACGCATCGGCGACCGCGCGCGGTTGCGGCGCACGCTGGCGGCCAATGGCGACATCATGCTGCGCACGCTGTGCCTGCTGGCCGGCTTCGGCCTGTTCGCGCGGCAGGGCACGGCACTGGGCGATGCGACGCTGGCGGCCAACCACCTGCTGCTGCAGCTGGTGTCGTTCAGCGCGTTCTTCCTCGACGGCTTCGCCTTCGTCGCCGAGGCGCTGGTCGGCGCGGCGGTGGGGGCGAACGACCGGACGCGCTTGCGCCGCGCGGTGCGCCTGTCCAGCGAATTGGCGCTGGTCACGGCGGTGCTGCTGGCGGCCGGGCTGTGGCTGGGGGGCGGCGCGCTGCTGGGCCTGCTGACCTCGTTGCAGGAGGTGGCGGCGCTGGCGCGGGCGCACCTGCCGTGGGTGGCGCTGTACGTGCTGCTGTCGGTGGCCGCGTTCCAGCTCGACGGGGTGTTCATCGGCGCCACCCGCACGCGGGAGATGCGCAATGCCGGGGTGGCGTCGCTTGCGGTGTTCGCGCTGTGCGCGTGGCCGGCCACGGCGGCGTGGGGCAACCACGGGCTGTGGGCGGCGTTCGTGCTGTTCGTGGTGGCACGGGCGCTGGCGCTGCTGCCGTACTACCGCGCGCTGGAGCGGTCGCCGGGCATCGCGACGCCGTGTTCAGGCGCATGCGGCGACGATGCTGCCGCCACCGTACGCCGGCCTCCTTCGTGACACCACAACGCCTGCTCCCGCTGATCGTCGCCACCGCCCTGTTCATCGAGAACATGGATTCCACGGCGATCTCCACCTCGCTGCCGCAGATCGCCGTCGACCTGGGTACCGAGCCGATCGCGCTGAAGCTGGCCTTGACCACCTACATGCTGGCGCTGGCGGTGTTCATCCCGGTCAGTGGCTGGGTGGCGGACCGGTTCGGGGCGCGGCGCATCTTCGTCGCCGCCATCGCGGTGTTCCTGCTCGGTTCGCTGGGCTGCGCGGCCAGCAACGGGCTGGGGCAGCTGGTGGCCGGGCGCTTCGTGCAGGGCATGGGCGGGGCGATGATGGTGCCGGTGGGGCGGCTGGTGCTGTTGCGCACCATCGACAAGGCCGAGCTGGTGCGCGCGCTGAGCTGGCTGACCGTCCCGGCGATGCTCGGGCCGATGCTGGGGCCGGTGCTGGGCGGGGCGATCACCACCTACGCGCACTGGCGTTTCATCTTCCTGATCAACCTGCCGATGGCCGCGCTGGGCATGTGGCTGGCGTGGCGGCACGTGCCGGAGCTGCGGCAGGTGGTGGGGCCGCTGGATTCGCGCGGCTTCCTGTTGTCGGCCGGCGGATTGGCGCTGGCGATGTTCGGGCTGTCGGCGGTCGGGCGCGGGCTGGTGCCGGCGCCGGTGATCGGCGGTTGCGTGATCGTCGGCGTGCTGCTGCTGGCGCTGTACGTGCGGCATGCGCGCCACCACCCGCACCCGCTGCTGCGGCTGGACCTGTTCCGTATCCCCACCTACCGCGCCGGGGTGCTGGGCGGCTCGCTGTTCCGGGTCGGCATCGGTGCCACGCCGTTCCTGCTGCCGCTGATGCTGCAGCTGGGCTTCGGCTTCAACCCGCTGCACTCGGGGCTGGTGACCTTCACCTCCACCGCCGGGGCGATGCTGATGAAGACGCTGGCGCCACGCATCCTGCACGCCACCGGCTTCCGCCCGGTGCTGGTCTGGAACGGGCTGGTGGCGGCGTTGGCGATGTGCCTGTTCGGGCTGTTCCGCGCCGATACGCCGTACTGGCTGATGGTCGGCGTGCTGCTCGCCAGCGGTTGCCTGCGTTCGCTGCAGTTCACCAGCATCAACGCGATCGCCTATGCCGACATCGACCAGGCCTCGATGAGCCAGGCCAGCAGCCTGACCGCGATGGCCCAGCAGGTGGCGTTGGCGCTGGGCGTGACCCTGGGCGGTTATGCGCTGAGCCTGTCCACCGCGCTCAGCGGCCGCCCCGATGGCGATCCGATCAACTTCACCTTCGCCTTCCTCGGCGTCGGCGTGATCTCGGCGCTGTCGGTGCTGGAGATGCGCCGGCTGGCGCCGGACGCCGGTGCGGAGATGGCCGGGCACGCGCAGGCCGGGCGCGAGGTGGCCGAGCCGAAGGTGGAGGCGCGGCCGCAGGCGTGAGCGGGGCGTTGCCGGGCGGAGCGGGTGCCCGGCATGGCCTCAGTCCGATGCTGCCTCGTCGATGCGCACCAGCAGCAGGTCGAGGTCGGTTTCGGCATTGACCGAATGCTCCTCGCCCGGCGCCATATGCAGCACCTGGCGCTCGTGCAGCGCCACCTGTCCGGTGCCGAAGCCGAAGCTGCCGCGGCCGGCGAGCACCACCACCAGCACCCGCTCCGGCGCCGAATGCGCGGGCATCGCGGCGCCGGCCTTGAGCTGCAGCTGCATCACCCGGGTGGCGCCGTACTGGCCGATGGGCGTGACCTTGCGTTCGCTGGTGCCGTCGGCCGGCGGTGCGAGGTCGGCCAGACGCGGGCTTGGCGCCGGGGTGGCCGGTGCTTCGTGCGCGGCGGCGGGCACGAGCGCGGTTGCGGTCAGGACCGCAAGCAGCAGGGACAGGCGGGTTTTCATGGGTGTTCTCCGTGGTGTCCGGGATTGCGGAGGGTGCCGGCGAGCACATCGTGCCCCTCGACCTGGTAGCGCTGCCAGAAGCGCCGGGCAATCAGCGTCGCGCGGGCGTCGGCTTCGGCCTGCATCGCCGGGTTGCCCGATTCGGCGGTGGTCCGTGCGAACAGTTGCAGCCAGCGTTCGAACAGCGCCGGGTTCAGGCCCGGCAGCGCCATGTGCCGCGGCATCGGTGCACCGCTGAAGCGGCGGGTGCCGCGCAGCATCGCCGACCAGAAATCCGCGAGATGGGCCAGGTGTGCATCCCAGTCGTGCACGTGCCGGTCGAACACCGGCCCGAGCAGCGGATCGTGGCGCACGCGCGCATAGAAGCCGTGCACGAGGAGGACGACCTCCTCCTCGCTGCAGCACGGGACCGGGGCCGAAGCCGGTGGCTGGACTGCGTGCATGGCCGCTCAGAACCGCCAGGTGAAGCCGACCGTGCCGTTGCGGCCCACGCCCTGCAGGAACCCCGGCTGCGCCAGCGTGCCCACGTTGCGGATCACGTAGCTGCTGGCGTAGCGGCGGTCGGTGAGGTTGTCGGCGTGCACGAATACCGACCAGCGGCCGTCGGCGGCGGTGTAGTCCACGCGGAAGCCGAGCAGCGCGTAGCCGTCCTGGTAGATGTCGCGGGTGTTGGCGTGGTCGGTCGGGGTGTCGCGCGGCAGCCAGCGCAGGTTCGGGCCCAGCCGCCAGCCGCCGGCGCCCCACAGCAGTTCGGCGCTGAGCATGTGCTCGGGCACGCCGGCGATACGGTTGCCGGCGAACTGGCCGCCGTCGAAAGTGAAATCACTCCAGGTCCACGCCAGCCGGTAGTCCAGCGTGCCGGCATCGGCCAGCGGCAGGCGGCCGTCCAGCCCCGCTTCCACGCCCTGGTGGGTGGTGCCGGCGGCGTAGTTGTAGGTGCCGGTGCGGTTGCCGGTGTCGTCCACCATCGACATCAGTTCGTCGTCGACCTTGCTGCGGTAGGCCACCAGCGACCAGTTCATGCCGCCATCGCCACCGATGCGGCCGTCGGCGCCGAGTTCAATGGTGTCGGCGGTCTGCACTCGCAGCCGCAGCAGGCTGGCCTGCGCGGCTGCGGGGTTGTTCGCCGGAGCCTCGGCGGCGGCGATTTCCCACCAGGTCGGCACCTCGTTGCTGCGGCTGAGGTTGGCGAACAGGCGCAGGCCGTCGCGCGGCTGCCAGATCGCGCCGACGCGTGGGCTGGCGTGGGTGTAGCGCTGGTCCAGGCCGCCGCCGTTGGCCAGGTCGGTGGCGTTGCGCTCGGCCCGGCTCCACTTGCTCTCGGCCAGCAGGCGCAGGTTGTCGCCGGCCTGCCAGCCCAGCCCGGCCACCACGTCCAGGCTGGAGGCGTCGAGGTCGTAATGGCCGAAGCGCTGCAGGCGGGTGCCGTTGGCCGGGTTGTTGGCGTAGAAGTCGCGGGCGGTATTGCCGGCGGTGTACGAGGCGCCAAGCCGGTAGTCCCAGGCGCCTTGCGTGCCGCGCCACTGGTACTGCGTGCCCCAGGTGTCCGAATCGCTGACGTTGTGCGTGGTGGGGTTCTTGAACAGGTCCTCGGTGTCCTGCCACCACAGGCCCAGCGTGTGCCGCGAATCGTCGGCACCCCATTCGGAGGCATTGGCGATGCGCAGCTGGCGGGTGTCGCGCAGCGGGTCGCGCAGGTAGACGTTGGCCAGCTTGTCCTGCGGTGTGTCGCCATCGCCCATCACCCCGCGCGGGTCGCTATGGATGCGCTCCTTGGGCACCACGTTGGGGATGTGGAAGAACAGGTCGGTCCACGACACCCAGGTGCGGTTGCTGAAGGTGTCGCCGGCGCGCCAGCCGCTGTTGAAGTGGACGGCGTCGCGCTCGCCGTCGGCGTGGCGGCGGTAGCCGTCGTATTCGTCGTGGCTGCTGCCGAGCCACCAGTCGGCGCGCTCGTTGCTGCCGCCCCAGGCCAGTTGCCCGCCGAGGCGGCCGTCGCTGCCGCCCTCCAGCCGCAGCCGGCCGCGTTCGTCGGCGCCGTTGAGGCTGTAGAAATCGACCTCGCCGCCGAGCGTGGTGGCGCCGGGGCTGAGTGCGTTGGCGCCGCGGCGGGCACTGATGAAGGCGGCGTTGCGCTGCTCCAGCAGGCCGATCACGAACGAGCCGTCGGCCTCGTTGAGCGGGATGCCGTCCTGCAGCAGCAACACGCCGCGGTTGACCGGGTTGCTCTGGATGCCCGAGCCGCGGATGTTCAGGCGCGGCTGGTCGATGCCGCCGAAGAACTCCTGCAGGACGATGCCCGGCTGGTAGTCCAGTGCATCGCGTAGCGTCGCCTGGCGGCCAGCCTTGCGCAGGTCCACCAGGTTGGTGCCGCCGGGCACGCGCTGCAGCCGTGCGTGTTCGTCGGCCACGTTCGGGGCCACCGGTGTGGTGTCGCGGCGGCCCAACACGGTGATGCGGTCCAGGTCGACCACATCGGCAGCGGTTTCCGCGGCGGCCAGAGCGGGAGTGAGGATCAGCGTGGCGGCGATGGCGAGGGCGAGCGGGGAGGCAGGGAGGAGCATGGCGGAACCTGTCGGAACGGGAAGAAAAGGGTCACCAGGCGAGGTGGAACATCAGCTTGGCCAGCAGGACGATGCCGACCATGTGGCTGAACACGCTCAGGTGGATGCGCTTGAATGCGGTCGAGGCCAGCCGGCCCTTGCCGCGCAGGCGCATGGCGTAGAGGAAGTGGCCGAACACGCTCAGCGCGAGCGTGATCTTCAGCGTCAGCATCAGCGCGAAGCTGTCCTGTAGCGGGTGCGCGAGCAGGCTGCGGTAGCGCCAGGCCATGCCCAGCCCGCTGCCGTACAGCACCGCCAGCACCCACGGCATCAGCTGCCGTGCGCGGGCGCCGATGCCGACCTCGATCTGGTGCATCACGTTGCGCGGTACGCGCTTGCGCACGTTCTCCAGGATCAGCACCTCGAAGAACACGGTGCCGACGAAGACGAAGGCGGCGAACAGGTGCAGGATGTGGAGCAGGGCGTAGTGGCTCATGGTGTGCTCGCTTGCCGCAGGGCGGCTGGCTGGGGAAAAAGGGGGGCGACGCAGGCATCGACGTCGACGTCGGGGATGGCGGGGCACGGCAGTGCGCAGGGCAGCAGCCGGCCATGTTCCAGCCGCAGGCAGCGGTCCACCCGTTCGGCCAGTTCCCGCGGGTGGTGGCTGACGCACAGCAGGGCGGCGCCGGTGCGCGCCAGCTCGGCATCGCACAGCGCGCCCAGTTCGCGGCGCAGGGCCGGGTCGAGCGCGGCGAAGGGTTCGTCCAGCAGCAACAGGTTCGGCGCGGTGGCGAACGCGCGCGCCAGCGCGACCCGCTGCGCCATGCCGCCGGACAGCTGCCGCGGCCAGGCACCGGCACGTTCGGCCAGGCCCATGCGTTGCAGCCACCGAGTGGCGATGCGGCGTGCGCCGGCCTTGTCGTGGCCGGCCGCATGCAGCGGGATGCACAGGTTGTCGAGCACGCTGCGCCACGGCAGCAGGCGCGGCTCCTGGAACGCCATGCAGGTGCGTGCGAAGCGGTTGGCGACCCGGCCAGATGCCGGCGCCAGCAGGCCGGCGGCCAGTTTCAGCAGGCTGCTCTTGCCGGTGCCGCTGGGGCCGACCAGGCCCACCCGCTCGCCCGGCGCGATACGCAGTTCCACGTCGTCCAGCACCCGCTGGCCGCCACGTTCGAGCACCACCCGGTCGAACTCAAGCATCGCCGACCTCCCGGTGCAGGGCCGGCGCGTCTTCCTGCCAGCGGGTGAGCCGGCGCTGCAGCGGCCGCAGCAGGCCCAGTTCCAGCAGCGCCACCAGCCCCAGTACCAGCACCACCCATGCGTACAGCTCGCCGCTGTCGAAGGTGCTGCGGGCGTTGGCGAGGGCGTAGCCGGCGCCGTCCATCGCCCCGAGCACCTCGGCCATCACCACCAGCCGCACGCCGCCGCAGGTGGCCACCAGCAGCGCCGCGCACAACGGCGGCGCCAGCGCCGGCAGCACCACGTGGCGCAGCCGCCGCCACGCGCCGAAGCGATACACCCGCGCCATTTCCAGCAGCGCCGGATCGACCAGCAGCAGGCCCTTGAGCGTGTTCACGTACATGCCCGGCGCCAGCAGCACAACGGCGATGAACACCACCATCGTCGTGCCCATGCCGAACCACAGCATCGCCAGCACCACCACGATCACCCCGGGTATCGACATCAGCAACCAGCGCAGCGGTTCGAGTACCGCGCGCAGGCGCGGATGACGGCCGGCGAGCAGGCCCAGCAGCAGGCCGAGCGCGATGCCCAGGCTCACGCCGCAGGCCACGCGCAGCAGGCTGGCCGCAGCGTGGTGCAGGAAGGCGGCGCTGCCGACCAGCGCGAGCAGCGCACGCAGGGTCTGCAAGGGCGTGGCCATCAGCAGCGGCCCCAGGCGCATGGCCACCAGTTGCCAGCCGATGCCGAGCGCGAGCACGCCCAGCGCCGACCACAGCACCAGTTCGCGCGGAGAGGGCGGGTGGCGGGTCATGGGCCGTAGAACGCCGGGTCAGGCAGGCGCCCGCCAACCGCCTCGGGCTGGCTGGCGAGGATCAGCCGGTACAACGCTTCCAGCTGCGGCCGCACCTGTGCGGTGGGCAGGCCGTCGAGGCGGGTGACCCGGATCGACTCTTCCAGCGCCGGCAGCGGCATGTGCGGCAGGTGGCGCCGGGCCAGCGCGGCGCAGGCCGGCGGATCGTCCTTGCACCAGCGCGAAGCCCCGGCGTAGGCAGTGACGATCGCCTGTGCCAGCGCGGTGTCGGTGGCGCGCGGGGCGGCGGCCATGACCCCGGCCTGCGGCAGTTCCGGCTGCTGCGGGAAGCGCAGCGCCCACGCCGCTTCCAGACTCTGCACCCGGTACAGCGGCGCGCCGCCCTCGTTGCGGTTGCGTTGCAGCAGCAGCGAGGCGGTCGGCTCCGGCAGCACCGCGTGGTCGGCCTGGCCGGCGAGCATCAACGCGACCGCGTCCAGCGCGTCGCGGGCTTGGCGCAGTTGCAGGTCGCGACCCGGTTCCAGTCCTTGCGCGGCGTACAGCTCGTGCAGGGCGATGGCGCCCATGTCGCGCCGGAACGGGGTCAGCAGGGTGCGCCCGCGCAGGTCGCCGAAGTCATGCACCTGCGGGTCGCGGCTGACCAGCCACAGCAGGCCCCAGACCGAGACGTTGAGCAGGCGCACCGGCTCGCCGCGGTTGGCCATCAGTGCCGGCAGGTTGGCCGGGGTGGCGCTGTAGTCGACTTCGCCGCGGGCCAGCATCACCCGCAGCTGGTCGGCGCTCTGCCACAGCCGGAACTCGGCCGGCAGCACGCGCCCGTCCACCGTCACCCCGACTTCGGCCATGCGCATCAGCGGGAAGCTGACCACCGCGCCGGGGCCGGCCAGCCGCAGGGGTTCATCGGCCGGTTCCGGCGCGGTGGCAGCGGCGGGCGGTGCCTGCGGAGCGCCGCAGGCGGCCAGCAGCAGGGCCAGCAGCAGGACAAGGACCGTGGCGCCGGAGTGGGATGCGGCAGTTCGGCAAATAAGAAGTATTCTCATGCGGCCATGTTCGTGCCGACTACCGCCGCGCCCCATGACATAAATCAAGACGCAGCCAATGAGCTGCCGGCGATACCCGATGCCGATGCGCTGCGCGGACAATCGCTGCTCCGTCTGCTGCGGCTGGCCCGGGTGGTGGCCGTGGGTGACAGCTGCGGCCCGGTACGGACATCATCGAGGCGCGGGTGCAACGTGATGGAACAGAGTGGATGACATCGTCGGAAATGGTGGTGGGGGCGGCAGCGTGATCAGCGCCGGGCCGTTCCCGTTGGTCGCGGTGATCGCCATGCTTGCCGCAGTGGTTGGCTGTGCATTTGCGCGCGCGCTGGTACCCGCGGGCAGTGGCCTGCGTGGCCGGGCCGGTGCAGTGGTACTGGATGCCCTGCTGCTGGGCGTGCTGGGCGCGCGTATCGCGCATGTAGTGCTGCATGCACCGGATTACCTTGCCGAGCCGCTGGCCATCATCCGTCTCGGCGATGGCGGCTACCTGCCGTGGGCCGGCGTGGCGGTCGCGCTTGCATGCGCGCTGTGGGCGACGCGCCGGCAGGTGCCGCGCAGGCCGGTGCTGCTGGGGCTGTTCGCGAGCGGCGCGCTGTGGCTGGTGGCGGCGATGGCCGTGTTCGCGGTGCAGCGCTCGACCATCGTGCTGCCGGTGGACGTGGCGCTGGCCGACCTGCACGGCAATGCGGTGCCGTTGTCGGCGCATGCCGGCAAGCCGCTGGTGCTCAACCTGTGGGCCAGCTGGTGCGGCCCGTGCCGGCGCGAGATGCCCGCCCTGGTGCAGGCGCAGCGCGAGCACCCCGCTATCGGCTTCGTGTTCGCCAATCAGGGCGAAGAGGCGGCCGACGTAGCCGCCTATCTCGCCCAGACGCGGCTGCAGGCGGACAACGTGCTGCTGGATGCCGATTCGCTGCTGATGCAGCGCACCGGCGCCCGCGCGCTGCCGACCACGCTGTTCTTCGGCGGCGATGGGCGCCTGCGCGGCCTGCACATGGGCGAACTATCGCGTGCCGGCCTGCAGGCGCGGCTACGCGAACTGGAGTGAGCCGGCGGCGGCCGATGTAATAGTCTCCGCGCCCGTCGCATGGCTAAGCTGACCGCGTTCCACGGAGCCTGCCGATGAGCCACGACCACAACCACCTGCCTGCCGAGATCCGTCACGAGAAGCCGTTGTGGTGGGCGCTTGCGTTGACCATCGTCTACCTTGTGGTGGAGGTGGTTGGCGCGTTCTGGAGCAACAGCCTGGCGCTGTTGTCCGACGCCGCCCACATGGCCACCGACACCGTCGCGCTGGTGATCGCACTGACCGCGGTACGGCTGGCGCGGCGCCCGCCCGATGCCCGCCGCAGCTACGGCTATGCACGGCTGGAGGCATTGGGGGCCTGCGTCAACGGCCTGCTGCTGTTCGCGGTGGGGCTGTACATCCTGTGGGAGGCAGCCGGGCGTTTCCGCGCGCCGCAGCCGGTCGTCGCCAGTGGCATGCTGTGGGTGGCCGGCTTCGGCCTGCTGGTGAACCTGATCGCGATGCGCCTGCTCAGTGCCGGCAGCGGCGAGAGCCTCAACGTCAAGGGCGCCTATCTGGAAGTATGGAGCGACATGCTCGGCTCGCTGGCGGTGATCATCGCCGCGTTGCTCATCCGCTTCACCGGCTGGACCCTGGTCGATCCCATCCTCGCGGTGCTGATCGGCCTGTGGGTGCTGCCACGCACCTGGGTGCTGCTGCGCGAGGCGCTCAACGTGCTGCTCGAAGGCGTGCCCAAGGGCATCGTGCTGGCCGAGGTGGACGCGGCGATGCGCGCCCAGCCTGGCGTGGCCGATGTGCACGACCTGCACATATGGGCGTTGGCCTCGAACCGCCCGGCATTGACCGCGCACGTGGTTGCCGCCGCGGGTGAGGATGCCGACGCGCTGCGCCGGCAGCTGGCGGGGCTGCTGCACGAACGCTTCGCCATCGACCACGCCACCTTGCAGGTCGAGGGCGACCATTGCGGCGACGTCGGCCATTGCAGCGGGCATGACCACCACGGCCATCATCATCACGACCACGGCCATTGAACGACCGTCGCGGATGCGGAGCGTGCCCGCGCACCCATCGTAGATGCGGGGCTTGCTCCGCATGGTGGATTACCGGCAGAGCCCCCGTGCCGGGCAAGCCCGGCACCTACGGTGACAATCAATGCAGCGGCCGGCACCCCAGCGCCGCCAGCGGACCATGCAAAGCCGGGATCTGCATCAGCCACGGCGCGGCCAGCGTCAGCAGGCCGGTGAGCAGCACGAAGCAGGCCATCGCGATGCGCAGGCGCGGGCGCTGCAGCCAGCGGCCCATGTGCGCGCCGGACCATGACAGCGGCAGCATCACCGGCAGCGTCGCCAGGCCGAAGGCGGCCATCACCAGCGCGCCGTCGCGGGCGTTGGCCTGCAGCCACGCCACGCTCAGCAGGCTCAGGCTCAGGCCGCAGGGCATCCAGCCCCACAGCGCACCCAGCGCCAGCCGCCGCCACGTGCGGTCGGCCGGCAGCAGGCGCCGGTGCAGCGGTTGCAGCCAGCGCCAGACCCGCTGCGACGGCCCGGAAAGCATGTCCAGCCGCCCGCCCTTGTTCAGCAGGCGCAGCGCGACCAGTACCAGCGCCGCGCCGGCGGCCATGCGCAGGCCGATGACCAGTACTTCGCTCCGTGCCAACCGCAGGATGCCGCCGCCGAGCCCGCCGACGAGGGCCCCGGCCAGCACGTAGCTGCCGATGCGACCGAGGTTGGCCTGCACCGCCACTGCCAGCGGCCGGCCGGGTGCCAGCGCGGGGAAGCCGGTGGCAATGCCGCCACACATGGCCGCGCAATGCAGGCCACCGAGCAGGCCGGCGATGAAAGCCGCGGTCAGCGTGGGCAGGTCCACCGGCATGGTGCTCAACCGTCGCCTTGCGTGCCTGCGTCGCGGCCGGCCCTGGCCGCAGATGGGGGTGCGGGATGGTCGTCGTCTTCGAGGATGTCCAGCGCCGGAGTGTCGAGGTCGTCGAACTGACCGCGCTTGACGGCCCATGCAAAGGCGGCCACGGCAAAGCCCAGCAACAACAGGCTCAATGGAACCAACAACAGCAGGATGCTCATCGTGCGGCCTCCGGCTGCGGCGAAGTGGGGGGAACGACCTTGGGTGCCATCCGCGCCAGGCGCAGCGCATTGAGCGTGACCAGCAAGGATGACAGCGCCATGCCCAGTGCAGCCAGCCACGGGGTGACCATGCCGGCGGCGGCCAGCGGCAGCGCCAACAGGTTGTAGCCGGCGGCCCAGGCCAGGTTCTGGCGGATCACGCGGCCGGTGCCACGCGCCAGCTGCACCGCAGCGGGAATGCGCAGCAAGCTGCCGCCGGTGGTGACCAGGTCGGCGGCGCGGTGTGCCAGCGAGGCACCGTCGCACATGGCGATGGACACGTCGGCGCCGGCCAGCACCGGGGCGTCGTTGAGGCCGTCGCCGATCATCGCCACCACCCGGCCCTCGGCCTGCAGGCGGCGTACCAGCGCCAGCTTGTCCTCCGGTGATTGGCGGGCATGGATTTCATCCAGTGCCAGGGAGGTGGCCATGCGTCTGACCGCCGCTTCACCATCGCCGCTGGCCAGGTGCAGGCGCAGGCCCTGTGCACGCAGGCCGGCGAGCGCCTCGGCGGCATCGGCGCGGGCACGCTCCTCGAGCAGGAAGCGGGCGCTGGCCCGATGCCCGTCACCCAGCCACAACGCGCCATCATCGGCTTGGCCGGCGGCGAAATCGGCGCGCCCCAGTCGCCACGTGCGGCCCTGCACGGTGCCGTGGATGCCGTGGCCGGGTACAGCCTCGACCCCGGTGACCACAAGGTTGCCGGCATCGACGTGAGCGAACGCGGCAGCCAGCGGGTGGCCGCTGTCGCGCTCCAGCGCGGCGGCCACGACCAGGGCTTCGTCGCGGGACAGGCCGGCGTCCAGTACCTGCACCTCGGCCAGCGCCGGGCGGCCGTCGCTGAGGGTGCCGGTCTTGTCGAACACCACGTCGGTGGCGCGCGCCAAGGTGTCCAGCGCATCCGGGCGCAGCGCCAGCAGGCCGGTGCGGGCCAGCGCGCCATGCGCCGCCGCCAGCGCCGCCGGTACCGCCAGCGACAGCGCGCACGGGCAGCTGATGACCAGCAGGGCGAGGGTGACTTCCAGCGCGCGCGAGGCGTCGTGGTGCCACCACCAGGCGAATACCGCCAGTGCCACCGGCACCAGCGTCAGCACGAAGCGGCTGCCGATGCGGTCGGCCAGCCGCGCCAGTGCCGGACGGTGCGCCTGCGCCTGTTCCACCAGCCGCACCAGCTGCGACAGCCGGGTGGCGGTGCCGGTGCAGGTCACCCGCAGCCGCGCCGGGCGTTCGCGGCAGGTGGTGCCGGCATAGACCGGCGCGCCGGCGCGCTTGCGCACCGGTGCGGATTCGCCGGTCAGCAGGGCTTCCTCGAACCACGCTTCGTCGTCGCCGCCCAGCAGCACGCCGTCGGCGGGCACCGCCTCGCCGGCGGCGACGCAGGCCACATCGTCCACCGCCAGCGCCGCCAGCGGCACCGCCTCGCGCTGGCCGTCGGCGCGTTCGCGGGTGGCGAAGGCCGGGCGCGCCCGCGCCAGCGCATCGACCTGTGCGCTGGCGACGTTGCGCGCGCGCTGTTCGAGCATGCGCGCGATCAGCAGGAAGAACACGAACATCACCGCCGCGTCGTACCACACGTGCGGCCCGCCGCGGATCGTCTCCAGCAGGCTGGCGAAATAGGCCAGCAGGGTGGAACTGGCGATCAGCGTGTCCATTCCCAGCTGCCGCTGGCGCAGTTCGCGCGCGGCCCCGCTCAGGAACAGCCAGCCGGAATAGAACACCACCGGGGTGGACAGCAGGAAGGTCAGCCAGCGGAAGAAATCGCGGGTGGGCACCTGCATGGTGTTGTTGAAATCCAGGTACAGCGCCTCGGCCATCATCATCGCCTGCAGCGTGCCCAGCCCGGCGACGCCGAGCCGCAGCAGCCAGCGGCGGCGCTCGTCGGCGCGTTGCCGTTCCAGCGCCTCGCTGCCGGCCAGGTAGGGGCGGTAGCCGAGCATCGCCAGCCGCTGCAGCGGCGCCGACAGCGCGGTGCGCGCCGGGTCCCAGGTGATGCGGATGCGGCCGGTGATGGCGTTGGCGCCGCACTCGACCACGCCCGGCTCGCGCGCCAGCGCGCGGTTGATCAGCCAGGCGCAGGCGGCGCAGCGCATGCCGTCGGTGAGCAGGGTGATCTCGCGCCCGCCCTCGACCTCGCGGCTGTGTTCGGCCTGCACGTCGGCGCGATCCCAGACCGCCAGGTCGGGCAGGTCGTCGCCGACCCGGCCGGCACTGGCGCTGCGCAGCCGGTAATAGCTGCCGAGGTCGGAACCGTCGATCCATTCGGCGGCGGCGGCGCAGCCGTGGCAGCAGAACGCCTGCCGCCGGCCGTCCAGTTCCAGTGTGTGGGGCTGCGCCGGCAGCGGTTCCCCGCAGTGCTGGCACAGCCCTGCCGTATCCACCCCGGTGACGGCTGGCCGGGTTGCGTTGGCGGGCACGGCGCGGCTCAGTGCTCCTCGCCCAGCCACGGGGAAAGGCGGGTGGCGTGCTGCTGCTTGGGCAGGCGCCCCTTCAGCCGCCACTGGCCATCGGCCGGGCGCAGCTGCACCAGCCAGTCGTTGCCGGTATCGACGGCCTGTTCGGTGCGCCAGCCCGGGCCCTGCGGCAGCAGTTCCAGGCTCAGGTCGTTGGCCTGCCGGGTCGGGTGTTCGAGGGTGAGCCGCAGCGCGGCGTCGCGCGGGAACTGGCCGGTGGCGGGCAGTATCTCGACGATGCCGTCCTCGACCCGCAGCACCGCGCTCAGGCCCAGCTCGCGGGCGTTGGCGTCCGGGCCGAGGTCGGCGGTCTGGATCTGCAGCACGCGGTCGACCGGGTCGGAGATGCTGTCGGCACCGCCGGAGCGTATGGCGACCACCAGCAACCACACGCTGGCCGCGACGGCCAGCAGCGGCAGGCCGATCACCAGCCACAGGGCGGGGATGCCCCACAGGGACTTCCTGGATTCGTTCATTGCACTGGCCCGAAGAAACTGTTCTCGATCACGCGCTTTTCCCTGCCGTCCTCGCTCTCCACCACGAAGTGCAGGACCCTGCGCCCCTGTATTTCCTCGGTCGCGGTCACGCTCACGACCACCGGCAGCACCTGCTCGGGGCCGGCTTCGATCGTGGCCGGGCCGTTCAGGCGCAGCCCGGCGTCGTCCGCGCCCAGGCTGAGGCGGTAGCGGCGCGGCTGGGTGTTCTTGTTGACCAGCTTGAGCGTGTAGTCGTTCTCGACCAGGCCATCGCCGGTCTGCCGGTACAGCGCGTTGCGGTCGCGCAGCACGTCCACGATCAGGGTTTCGCGGTGGGTCACGTTCCATACCCACGTGCCGACCAGGCCGAGCAGCAGCAGGCCGTAGATGAAGATGCGCGGGCGCAGCACCCGGGTCCTGCCGCCGTCCAACGCATGCTGGGTGGTGTAGCGGATCAGCCCGTGCGGCATGCCGACCTTGTCCATCACGTCGTCGCAGGCATCGATGCAGGCGCCGCAGGCGATGCACTCGTACTGCAGGCCGTTGCGGATGTCGATGCCGACCGGGCACACCTGCACGCACATGGTGCAGTCGATGCAGTCGCCCAGTTCCTCCGGCTCGAACTTCGGCAGCGGCGCGGCCTCGCTGCCGGCATCGCCCAGCATCACCGTGCCGGCGGCCTGCAGCCGCGCCTGCGCGGCGCTGGGATGCTTGCTGGCGCGGAACACGTAGTCGTAGGCGCTGGCCAGGTCGAGCAGGCCGCGGGCGCGCTGCAGCACGCTGGGCAAGCCGCGCTTGCGCGGGCCGCGCGGTTCGCCGCGCATCGGGTCGTAGGCGATGATCAGGGTGTCGTTGTCGAACATCGCGCTCTGGAAGCGCGCGTACGGGCACATGTACTTGCAGACCTGCTCGCGCAGGATGCCGGCGTTGGCCCAGGTGGCCAGCGCGTAGAACAGCACCCAGAAGGTTTCCGCGCCGTTCCAGTCGAACGGCCACAGCCGTTGGCCGAGGCTGACGATCGGGGTGAAGAAGCCGACGAAGGTGAAGCCGGTCCACAGTGCGAAGAACAGCCACAGGAGGTGCTTGGAGCCCTTGCGCAGGATCTTCTCGCGGTTCCAGGGGCCGGCGTCCAGCTTCATCCGCTTGATGCGGTCGCCCTCGGTCCAGCGCTCCATCCACAGGAAGCATTCGGTCCACACCGTCTGCGGGCAGGCGTAGCCACACCACAGGCGGCCGGCCAGCGCGGTGACGAAGAACAGGGTCAGCGCCAGCACGATCAGCAGCAGCGCCAGCAGGCTGAAGTCCTGCGGCCAGAAGATCAGCCCGAACACGTAGAACTTGCGCGCCGGCAGGTCGAACAGCACCGCCTGGCGGCCGTCCCACGACAGCCACGGGAACAGGTAGTACATGCCCAGCAGCCAGAACACCGCCAGCTTGCGCATGCGGTCGAAGCGGCCGCTCACGTCGCGCGGGTAGACCTTGCGCTCGCTGACGTAGAACGACTCGTCCTGGTCCTTCACGACATCCAGCGGGATGCGTTTGCTCATGCTGGCAACTCCATGCAGGTGGCCGTGGGACGGCGTGCCGGTGCGGAGGGCGGGCGAAGTGGAACGGAAATCATGGCCTCACATGGGTGCGCGTGAACGCCCCAGTATTCGGGTTCGGGCGGCGCGGGCGAAGTGACGGAATGTCGCAGCCTCGCGTCCGCGGCGGTTCATTTGTCCCGCGGCAGGGGACGGTTGAAGCGGCTGGCGGGGCGCAGCAGGATCCAGGTGAACAGGCTCGACGATGCGGTGCACAGCCAGAACATCAAAAAACCCAGCGTGTAGCCGAATTCGCGGGTCATCTGCAGGTCGGGGAAGGTCTGGTCGCGCAGCACCAGCGGGTCGACGAAGGCGAAGAACACCATCGTCGCCACGCCGGCGGCGAAGAAGCTGGGCCAGGCGATGGCCCCCACGCGCTGGGCCAGGGGGCGTGGGGGATGGTCGAAGCGTGGCTCGCTGTAGTCGGTCACTGGGTACCTGTGCTGGCCTTGGACTCGCCCTGATTATGCGACAACGACCAGACGTATGCGGCAACCAGGCGGACGCGGGTTTCACCGAGCAGGTCGCGGTGCGCCGGCATGCTGCCGTGGCGGCCCTCGGTGATGGTCCTGCGCAGGCTCTCGCGGCTGCTGCCGTACAGCCAGTAGTTGTCGGTCAGGTCGGGCGCGCCGATTTCCTGGTTGCCCTTGCCGTCGACACCGTGGCAGGCCACGCAGACGCCTTCGTACAGCTTCTTGCCCTGCGCGGCCATGAAGTTGTTCTGCAGCGTTTCCGGCGCGCCGAGGGTGCGCACGTAGGCGATGGTGTAGTCCACCGCTTCCGGGCCGCCCATGCCGGTGAGCACGGTGCCCCACTCGGGCATGATCCCTTCGCGGCCATCCATCACCGTTTCCAGCACGCGCTCGGGCGAGCCGCCCCAGTGCCAGATGTCGTCGGCCAGGTTCGGGTAGCCGATGGCACCTTGGCCGGAAGAACCGTGACAGGTGGCGCAGGTGTTGCCAAAGATCGAACGGCCCAGCGCCAGCGCCTTGGGATCGCGGGCCAGCACGTCGATCGCCTGGCCTTCGTACGGCTTGAAGGTCTGCGCGAGCTTGGCGTCCTCGATCGCCTTTTCCTTCGCGTGCTCGCCCTGCGAGCTCCACTTGCCGAAGCCCTGGTAGGTGCCGAAGCCGCCATACCAGAACAGGTAGCCGAAGCCGAACGCGATGGCGATGTAGAAGCCGTTGATCCACCAGCGCGGCATCGGCTTGTTGTATTCGGTGATGTCACCGTCCCAGTAGTGGCTGGTGTCCTCCGGCTTGGGGTCGCCGGGGCGACGCTTGGAGGTCCACCACAGCAGCCACACGCAGCCGAGCAGGTTGAACAGCACCAGTGCGATGACGTACCAGTTCCAAGGGGTGGTCATGCGTTTTCCCTCCGGTCGTTGCCGGTGACTTCCTCGCCGGCCGGCACCTCGTCATCCACGGCCAGGCGTGCGGTGGCGTCGAAACTCTTGCGCAGGCGCGGCTGCCAGGCCCAGATCCACAGGGCGACGAACAGCAGCAGCAGAAAGGTTGTGATGATTCCTGAAAGCATCGGTCATTCTCCCCGCGGTGCGTTCTTGCCCAGGCCCTGCAGGTAGGCCACCACCGCGTCCAGTTCGGTCTTGCCTTCCACCGCGGCCGGCGCCTCGGCGATCTCGGCGTCGGTGTAGGGGTCGCCAATCCGCTGGATGGCGCGCATGTGCGCCTGCACGGTGGCGCCGTCCAGCTTGTTCTTCTCCAGCCACGGGAAGGACGGCATGTTCGACTCGGGCACCACGTCGCGCGGGTTCAGCAGGTGCACGCGGTGCCAGGCGTCGGAATAGCGGCCGCCGACCCGGGCCAGGTCCGGGCCGGTGCGCTTGGAGCCCCACTGGAACGGGCGGTCGTACACCGACTCGCCGGCCAGCGAGTAGTGGCCGTAGCGCTCGGTCTCGAAGCGCAGCGTGCGCACCATCTGCGAATGGCAGCCGTAGCAGCCCTCGCGGATGTAGACGTCGCGGCCGGCCAGCTCCAGCGCCGGGTAGGGCTTGACACCGGGTAGCGGCTTGATGGCCTCGGCCTGGAACATCAGCGGGACGATCTCGGCCAGGCCGCCGAGCGACACCGCCACGGCGACGAGGATGGCCAGCAGGCCGACGTTCTTTTCGACTTTCTCGTGTGCAATTCCCATGTTTCGTCCTCAGGCCTCGGCATTGGCGGTGTCGGGAGCCATGACCGGCTGCTCGGCGAGGCCGCGCACCTGCTGCCGGGTCTTCCACATGTGCCAACCCATCAGGCACATGCCGGCCAGGATCATCAGTCCGCCCAGCAGGCGCCCCAGGTAGTACGGGTAGGTGCTGACCAGGCTTTCCACGAAGGTGTAGGTCAGCGTGCCGTCGCTGTTGGTGGCGCGCCACATCAGGCCCTGGGTGATGCCGGCGATCCACATCGAGACGATGTAGAACACCACGCCGATGGTGTGCAGCCAGAAGTGCGCGTCGATCAGCTTGGTCGAGTACATGCCCTGCAGGCCCAGCAGGCGCGGGTACAGCGAGTACAGCGAGCCGATCGAGATCATCGCCACCCAGCCCAGGGTGCCGGCGTGCACGTGGCCCACGGTCCAGTCGGTGTAGTGGGACAACGAGTTGACCGTCTTGATCGACAGCATCGGGCCTTCGAAGGTGGCGATCATGTAGAAGCTGATGGCCACGATCAGGAATTTCAGGATCGGGTCGGTGCGCAGCTTGTGCCACACGCCGGAGAGCGTGAGGATGCCGTTCATCGCGCCGCCCCAGCTCGGGGCCAGCAGGATCACCGAGAACACCATGCCCACCGACTGTGCCCAGTCCGGCAGCGCGGTGTAGTGCAGATGGTGCGGGCCGGCCCACATGTAGATGGAGATCAGCGCCCAGAAATGCACGATCGACAGCCGGTAGGAGTAGATCGGGCGCTGCGCCTGCTTGGGCACGAAGTAGTACATCATTGCCAGGTAGCCGACGGTCAGCAGGAACGCCACCGCGTTGTGCCCGTACCACCACTGCGCCATCGCATCGACCGCGCCGCTGTACAGCGAGTAGGACTTCCACAGCCCGGCCGGCATCACCATGTTGTTGACCACGTGCAGCAGGCCCACGCCGATGATGTAGGCGCCGTAGAACCAGTTGGCCACGTAGATGTGCTTGACCTGGCGCTTGGCGATGGTGCGGAAGAACAGCCAGCCGTAGGCAACCCAGACGATGGTGATCAGCACGTCCAGCGGCCATTCCAGCTCGGCGTACTCCTTGCTCTGGGTGATGCCCATCGGCAGGGTGATGACCGCGCCGACCATCGCCGCCTGCCAGCCCCAGAACACGAAGGCGGCCAGCTTGTCGGAGATCAGCCGCACATGGCAGGTGCGCTGCACCACGTACAGGGAGGTGGCGAACAGCACCGAGCCGCCGAAGGCGAAGATCACGCCGTTGGTGTGCAGCGGCCGCAGTCGGCTGTAGGTGAGCCAGGGGATGTCGAAATTCAGTGCCGGCCAGTACAGCTGGGCGGCGCAGAGCACGCCCACGGCCATGCCGACGATGCCCCAGAACACGGTCGCGACCGCGAACTGGTGCACCACCTTGTCGTTGTAAGTTCCCTGCACGCTTTGCATGCGCTCCGATCCTCAGTCTGAACAGGGGGAGTATCCCCCGGGTAAGGCAGTCCGGGCATTGATCCGGATCAATGCATATCCGGCCGGCTCGGGCTCCAAACGCATGCAGACCACCTTCCGGCGACGGAAAGTAGTCCGAATGTCATGGATGCCCTCGCCGGACAGTATAGGCCGCAGCGGCGGCCCGCCGCCTTGCCGGAACCGGCTGCAGGCGGTGGCCGTCGCGGTACCGCCGGGACGTGGATCAGCGGGTGACGACCAGCTTGCCCTTCATCAGCGCGGAGTGGCCGGGGAAGCTGCAGAAGAAGCTGTAGTCGCCGCCGGCGGTGAGCTTGTTGCCGGGGAAGGTGACACGGGTGGTGGCGCCGCCGCCGATCAAGGCGGTGTGGGCGATCACGCGGGCGTCGTCCTTGCCCACGTAGTTGTTGGCGGTGCCGGCCTTGACCCCGTCGCGGGCCACGGCGGCCAGGTCGGCGGTGCTGGTGATGACCACGTTGTGGCCCATCGCGGCGACCGGCAGCTTGCCGGTGTGGGCCAGTTCGACGGTGACGGTGGCGCAGCTGGCCGACACGGTGGCCTCGCGCAGGTCGAACTTCATGGCGTCGTCGCCCTTCAGCGAAATGGTGCAGTTGCCGGCGGCCTGGGCCATGCCGGCGGCGCCGAGCAGGGCGAGGGCGAGGAAGACGCGGGAAAGCTTCATTGCAGTGGTCCTTGGGACGGGTGGATGTTGCGGTTGCAGCAATGATCGTCGCAACGGTCCCGGCGGACCTTGATTCAGGTCAAACCTGCGCGTGGTTGCGGCCGCGGACCACGGGCGGGGGGCGGAAACGACCGGGGCCACGCGATGGTGGCCCCGGAAGAGGAAGCGCGGGGTGGCCGGTTCAGGCCACCGGCTCGCGCAGCACCGGGGCATCCCAGCCCGGGCGTGGAGAAAAGCGGTCGCCGTGGCGGGCCTGCAGGGTGTGCAGCTTTTCCACCAGCGTGTCGGCGCCGGTGGCGCGGATGTACTGGATCGGGCCGCCGCGGAACGGGGCGAAGCCGGTGCCGAAGATCACCCCGGCGTCGAGCAGGTCGGCGTCGGCCACCACGCCCTCGTGCAGGCAGGCCACCGCCTCGTTGAGCAGCGGCAGGATCAGCCGGTCCTCCAGGTCCGACGGCGCCTGGTAGTCCTTGGCCACTTCGGGCTTTACCGCGCGGCCGTTCTCCCACCTGTAGATGCCCTGGCCGTCCTTCTTGCCGCGCTTGCCCGGCTCGACCGTGGCCAGCGCCGCCGGCACCTGCAGGCCGAGGAACGGGGCCAGCTCCTTGCTGACGCCGGCAGCCACGTCCAGGCCCACGGTGTCGATCAGCTCGATCGGCCCCATCGGCATGCCGAACTTCACCGCCGCCTTGTCGATCACCGCGCCGGGGATGCCCTCGGCGTAGGCGTTGGCCGCTTCCAGCATGTACGGGAACAGCACGCGGTTGACCAGGAAGCCGGGGCTGCCAGCCACCGGCACCGGGAACTTGCCCAGCGCCTTGCAGAACGCGGCCAGCCGCTGTTCGGTTTCCGGCGCCATGCCGTCGTGGTGGATGATCTCCACCAGCGGCATCTGCGCCACCGGGTTGAAGTAGTGCAGGCCGGCGAATCGCGCCGGACGGGCGATGTGCTCGCGCAGCTCGACCAGCGGGATCGAGGAGGTGTTGCTGGTCAGCAGCGCGTCGGCCTTCATCTTCGGCTCCAGCGACTGGTACAGCTCGCGCTTGGCCTCCGGGTTCTCGATGATCGCCTCGATCACCAGGTCGGCCCGGGCCACGCCGTCGCCGGCCAGGTCGGCCTTCAGCCGTGCCGCCACGTCCGGTCGCTTGGCCGGGTCCTTCACCTTTTTCTCGAACAGCGCCTGCGCGCGGGTCATGGCCGGGTCGATGAAGCGCTGCTCGCGGTCCTGCAGGGTCACGTCGAAGCCCTTGTAGGCCGCCCATGCGGCGATGTCGCCGCCCATCACCCCGGCGCCGACCACGTGCACGTGCCTGATGTCCGCGTCCTTGCCGCCCAGGCCCTTGAGCCGCTCGGTCAGGAAGAAGATGCGGATCAGGTTGCGCGCGGTCGCACTGCCGGCCAGCTTGACCACCGCGCGGCGTTCGGCGTCCAGCCGCTTGTGGATGTTGCCGCCGCCGCTGCGCTCCCACGTCGAGATCAGCGCATACGGTGCCGGGTAATGTTCCTTCTTCGCCTTGCGCGCGACCTGCTTGACCATCTGCGGGGCGAGGATCTGGCGCGCCAGCCAGGTGTTGGTCAGCCATGCGCCGGCGCGCTGCCTGAACGGCCGGGTGGTGCCGGACTGCGCCAGCGCCACCGCCGCGTCCACCAGCACCGCTGGCGCGGCGACCTTGTCGACCAGGCCGATGCCGCGCGCGGCCGAGGCCGACAGCGTGCGCCCGGTCAGCATCATGTCCATCGCCGCCGGGGCGCCGACCAGCCGCGGCAGGCGCGCACTGCCGCCCCAGCCGGGGAAGATGCCCAACTGGGTTTCCGGCAGGCCGATGCGGGTCGAGGCATCGTTGGAGGCGACGCGGTAGCGGCAGGCCAGCGCCAACTCGGTACCGCCGCCCAGGCTGTGGCCGTGGATCGCGGCGACGGTCGGACAGGGCAGTTCGGCCAGCTTCTGGTAGACGCTCTGGCCGCGGCGGATGGCGTCGTTGACGGTGCCGCGGCGGTCGAACTCCTGGAACTCCTTGAGGTCGGCGCCGGCGATGAAGCCGGCGGCCTTGGCCGAGCGGATCACCACGCCCTTGGGCGGGTCGATCGCCAGCCGCTCGACGATGTCGCCCAGTTCCAGCAGCACGTCCTGCGACATCGCGTTGACCGGGCTGTCGTGGCGGTCCAGCGCGAGCACGACGATGCCGTCGTCGCGGATTTCGGCCTGCCAATGCGTGAAGCGGAGCCCATCGAAACCTGAAAGCATGGGACGTTCCATCCGGTTGTGTATGGAGAAGGTCGCTATGATCCTGAGGTTGTTTCCCCGGCGTCAAATCCCAATGCTTGGAGGGCAGAGGTGTGGGTGCCGGCGGTCATTGCCGACAGGCTAACCGAACGCAAGTTAAAAGCCGGTGCGGCGGCCCGTGGACGGGGCGCTGAACTTTTCCCGCGAACAGCGGTCATATCGCCCGACGTCGGTTGGGCTGACAGGAGTGCGGCCCCGCATGGCCGAGGTTGAAACACCACAGGAGCTGGATCTGGAGCTGGTCCGGCGCGTGCAGCGCGGCGAGAGCGCGGCGTTCGATGTCCTGGTGCGCAAGTACCAGCACCGCATCGTCGCGTTGATCGGGCGCTACATCGCCGACTGGAGTGAATGTCAGGACGTGGCCCAGGACACTTTCGTGCGCGCCTACCGCGCGATCGGGAATTTCCGTGGCGACGCCCAGTTCTATACCTGGTTGCATCGCATCGCAGTGAATACCGCAAAGAACCACTTGGCCGCGCACAACCGGCGCCCGCCCACCGACGACGTCGAGATCGGCGACGCCGAGCATTTCGACGGCGGCACCCGGCTGCGCGACACCGACACGCCCGAGCGCGAGCTGATGCGCCAGGAACTGGAACAGACCGTGATGAAGGCGGTCGACGCGCTCCCCGAGGAGCTGCGCTCGGCCATCACGCTGCGAGAGGTGGAAGGCATGAGTTACGAGGAAATCGCACAGAAGATGGGCTGCCCGATCGGCACCGTGCGTTCGCGGATCTTCCGCGCCCGCGAGGCCATCGACGTCCAACTGCGCCCCCTGCTGGATACCGCCAGCGCCACCCGTGAGCGGAGCCGCGCATGAATACCTCCCACGACATCGACGGTTTCACCGGGGCCCCGGCCGACAAGTTCGAACTGCATTACCGGCAGCAGCTGTCGGCGCTGGTGGATGGCGAGCTGGCGACCGACCAGGCGCGCTTCCTGCTGCGCCGGCTGGAGCACGACGCCGAACTGTCCGCCTGCCAGGAACGCTGGCAGGTGCTGGGCGACGTGCTGCGTGGCCATGCCTGCGCCCCGGCGCCGGCTGGTTTCGCGCAGGGCGTGCAGGCCGCCATCGCCGCCGACGCGGCACGGCATGGCCCGTTGCCGGTAGTACCGCAGCACGCGGCGCGACGCGGCTGGAAGCGCTGGGGCGGTGGCGCCGCGCTGGCCGCTTCGGTGGCCGCGGTGGCCTTGTTCATGGCCCGCGAGCAGTTGCCGGAAACCACGCCGGTCGCGCCGCAGACGGTGATCGCCACCACCGCGCAGTTGCCGGCGCCGGTCGAGGCGCCCGGGGTTGCCGATGCCGAAGCCGGGCTCGCCGCCGCGGCGCCGGTGGTGGCCGCAGTGGCGGTACGTCGCGCCGAGGCCAGGCGCGGCAGCGCCACCCGTACCCGGCAGATGGCGCGTGGCGCGGCGGCGCGGCTGGCTGAGCCGGAGCGCGCAGTCGCGGCGGCACAGGCGCCGGAGATTCCGCTGCTGCAGCAGAACCGGAACCCCTTCGCCAACGCCGCCGGCACCCTGCAGGCCCGCCCGTGGCCGCGCTCGCCGCTGTCGCCGGTGCTGTCGCAGGGCAGCCTCAACGCCAGCCTCCCGGCGCAGGAGCGAGGGACGACGTTCTACCCGTTCGAGCCGCGGCCGCAGATGTTGCCGGACCTGCCTGCCGGGCACGAGCCGCCACTGCCGCAACACTGAACCTGCGGCCGCCGTTGCCGCACCGGATTTTCCCGATTCCGCTGCCGGGCGATGGGCGCCCGGCGGCAGGTGATGCCCTTGATTCCCGAACCGGAGGCTCGAAACCGATGACCCACCGTATCCACACGCGGCTGTTTGGCCTGCTGGCGATGACCCTGCCGCTGGCCGCCTGCGCCCAGAACGACCCCCCGGCTGCACCGGCCGAGCAGGCGGTTGCCGCACGCCCGGCTACCCCCGCGCCGCAACTGGTCAGCGGCTTGCCGGATTTCACCCAACTGGTTGATCAGGTCGGGCCAGGCGTGGTCAACGTCGAGACCGTCATCGGCCCGCGCCGCAGTCCGCGCATGGCCGGCGCCGGGCGGCCGGACATGGACCAGCTGCCCGAGTTCTTCCGGCGCTTCTTCGGTCCCGATTTCCAGATGCCCGACGAGGCGCCGGACAACGGTCCGCGCGGCCGCGGCATGGGCTCGGGCTTCGTCATTTCCGCCGACGGCTACGTGTTGACCAACCACCACGTCATCGACGGCGCCGAATCGGTCAAGGTCAAGCTCAGCGACCGCCGCGAGTTCGATGCCAAGGTGGTCGGCAGCGACGAGCAATACGACGTGGCCTTGCTGAAGATCGACGCCAAGGGCCTGCCCACCGTGCGCGTGGGTGATTCCAACACGCTCAAGCCCGGCCAGTGGGTGGTGGCGATCGGCTCGCCGTTCGGCCTGGACCACTCGGTCACCGCCGGCATCGTCAGTGCCACCGGGCGCAGCAACCCGTATACCGAGCAGCGCTACGTGCCGTTCATCCAGACCGACGTGGCGATCAACCAGGGCAACTCCGGTGGCCCGCTGCTCAATACCCGTGGCGAGGTGGTCGGCATCAACTCGCAGATTTTCTCTGCTTCCGGCGGCTACATGGGCATCAGCTTCGCCATCCCGATCGACCTGGCGATGAACGCGGTGGAGCAGATCAAGAAGAGCGGCAAGGTCAGCCGCGGGCAGCTGGGCGTGGTGGTGCAGCCGATCGACGCTCTCAAGGCGCAGGCACTGGGCATGCCGGACAGCCGCGGCGCGTTGGTCAACCAGATGGTCGAGGATTCGGCCGCGGCCAAGGCGGGCGTGCAGCTGGGCGACGTGATCCGTTCGGTCAACGGCACCGAGGTCGCCGCTTCCAGTGACCTGCCGCCGCTGATCGGCGCCATGCCGCCGGGCAGCAAGGTCAAGCTGGGCATCCTGCGCGACGGCAAGCAGCGCGAGGTCACCGTCACCCTGACCGAACTGGCCGAGGACGCGGCCCGTGCCGCCAACGCGCCGGCCGGCGCCGACGAAGACAAGCCGCAGGCCGGCGCCAACGCCCTGCTGGGGCTGGAGGTGGCCGACCTGACCGCCGCCGAGCGCAAGCAGCTGGGGCTGGAGGCCGGCGAGGGCGTGCGCATCACCCGGGTCAACAGCCAGGCCGCGCGCGAGGCGCGGCTGGCGCCGGGCATGGTGGTGCTGCAGGTCGGGCGCACGGCGGTGGGCAGCGTGGCCGCGCTCAACCGCGAACTGGCCGGCTACAAGAAGGGCGACGTGGTGATGCTGCTGGTGCGCAGCGGCGGCAGCAGCGCCTTCATCGCGGTCCGTGCCGGCGGCTGAGTGGCGTAGGTGCCGGGCTTGCCCGGTGCGACGTTTGCAGCCAAGCCCCATACGGCGCAAGCCCCGTATCTACGACGTAGGTGCCGGGCTTGCCCGGCACGCTTTGCTGGCCTTGCGGGTTATCGCGGCTGGGGCCGGCGGCGGGGCATTGACCATGCGATAATGCCGCGTTTCCCCTGACGACGCGCCGCGCCGCCGCCACCTTCCCTATGTCTGCCGATCCGATGCGGAACATCCGCAATTTCTCCATCATCGCCCATGTCGACCACGGCAAATCCACCCTGGCCGACCGCATCATCCAGCTCTGCGGCGGCCTGACCGCGCGCGAGATGGAAGCGCAGGTGCTCGACAACAACCCGATCGAGCGTGAACGCGGCATCACCATCAAGGCGCAGTCGGTGTCGCTGCCGTACACCGCGCGCAATGGCGAAACCTATTACCTGAACTTCATCGACACCCCCGGGCACGTCGACTTCTCCTATGAGGTCAGCCGCTCGCTGGCCGCCTGCGAGGGCGCGCTGCTGGTGGTGGACGCCGCCCAGGGCGTGGAAGCGCAGTCGGTGGCCAACTGCTACACCGCGGTGGAGATGGGCCTGGAAGTGGTGCCGGTGCTGAACAAGATCGACCTGCCCACCGCCGACACCGAGCGCGCCAAGGCCGAGATCGAGGCGGTGATCGGCATCGACGCCTCCGACGCGGTGGCGGTCAGCGCCAAGACCGGGCTGAACGTGGAGGAGGTGCTGGAGGCGATCGTGCACCGCATCCCGCCGCCGGCCCCGCGCGACACCGACAAGCTGCAGGCGCTGATCATCGACTCCTGGTTCGACAACTACCTGGGCGTGGTGTCGCTGGTGCGCGTGATGCAGGGTGAAGTAAAGACCGGCGACAAGCTGCTGGTGATGTCCACCGGCCGCAACCACCAGGTCGACGCGGTGGGCGTGTTCACGCCCAAGCGCAAGGTCACCGGCAGGCTGTCGGCCGGCGAGGTGGGCTGGATCACCGCCTCGATCAAGGACGTGCACGGCGCCCCGGTCGGCGACACCCTGACCCTGGCCGGCGACCCGGCCCCGGCGCCGCTGCCGGGCTTCCAGGAAATGCAGCCGCGCGTGTTCGCCGGCCTGTTCCCGGTCGACGCCGAGGACTACCCGGACCTGCGCGAGGCGCTGGACAAGCTGCGCCTGAACGACGCCGCGCTGCGTTTCGAGCCGGAAAGCTCCGAGGCGATGGGCTTCGGCTTCCGCTGCGGCTTCCTCGGCATGCTGCACATGGAGATCGTGCAGGAACGGCTGGAGCGCGAGTACGACCTGGACCTGATCAGCACCGCGCCGACCGTGGTCTACGAGGTGCTCAAGAGCGACGGGTCCATCGTGATGATGGACAACCCGGCCAAGCTGCCGCCGGTCAACCAGGTCGAGGAGATCCGCGAGCCGATCATCCGCGCCAACGTGCTCACCCCCGAGGAGTACATCGGCAACATCATCAAGCTGTGCGAGGAAAAGCGCGGCACCCAGCTGGGCATCAACTACCTGGGCAGCCAGGTGCAGATCAGCTATGAACTGCCGATGGCCGAGGTGGTGCTGGACTTCTTCGACAAGCTCAAGTCGGTCAGCCGCGGCTACGCCTCGCTGGACTACCACTTCGTGCGCTTCGAGGCCGGTCCGTTCGTGCGCGTGGACGTGCTGATCAACGGCGACAAGGTCGATGCGCTGTCGCTGATCGTGCACCGCAGCCACGCCGACCGCCGTGGCCGCGAGCTGTGCGAGAAGATGAAGGACCTGATCCCGCGGCAGATGTTCGACGTCGCCATCCAGGCCGCCGTCGGCTCGCAGATCATCGCCCGCACCACGGTCAAGGCAATGCGCAAGAACGTGCTGGCCAAGTGCTATGGTGGCGACGTTTCGCGCAAGAAGAAGCTGCTGGAGAAGCAGAAGGAAGGCAAGAAGCGCATGAAGCAGGTCGGCCGCGTGGAGATCCCGCAGGAAGCCTTCCTGGCCGTGCTGCAGATGGACAACAAGTGATGAAGCGGGGACCGGGGAACAGGGGATGGGGAAGGTCCGGAGCCTGTTTGTCGGTGCCGATGGCGTCCCGTTCCCTTCCCGGGTCCCCGTTCCCTGTTCCCGTTCCTAGGAATTTCCATGAAATGGTTTGAAATCCTGCTGGTGGTGCTGACCCTCGGCTCCGGCATCGTGCTGCTGCTGGACAAGCTGTTCCTGGCCAAGCGCCGGGCCACCAAGGGCGGCCTGCTGGACAGCGAGGAGCCGGCCGTCGTCGATTACTCGCGGGCCTTCTTCCCGGTGCTGGCGGTGGTGCTGGTGCTGCGCAGCTTCATCGCCGAGCCGTACAAGATCCCGTCCAGCTCGATGATGCCCAACCTGCTGATCGGCGACTTCATCCTGGTCAACAAGTTCGCCTACGGCATCCGCCTGCCGATCACCAACACCAAGGTGATCCCGACCGGCGAGCCCCGGCGCGGCGACGTGGCGGTGTTCCAGTTCCCCGGCCACCCGGGCCAGCCCGACGACCCGCAGCGCGGCGAGAACTTCATCAAGCGCGTGATCGGCCTGCCGGGCGACCGCATCGGCTTCCACGGCGACACGCTGTCGATCAACGGCGAGCAGCTGAGCTACGAGATCAAGGGCGAATACGTCGGCAAGGGCCGCGGCGCGGAGATGACCGGCGCCACCCTGCTGAGCGAGAACCTGCCGGGCCGCACCCATACCGTGCTGGAATACCTGGGCCGCGCCAATCCGGCCGGGCAGGGCGACTGGGAGGTGCCGCAGGGGTACTTCCTGGTGATGGGCGACAACCGCGACAACAGCGACGACGGCCGGTTCTGGGGCCTGCTGCCGGAGCACAACCTGCGCGGCAAGGCATTCCTGATCTGGCTCAACTGCAGCGGCTGGTTCTGCAAGGACGGTTTCGAGCCCTCCCGCATCGGGTCGGGCATCCAGTAACGTAATGGCGTATCCGGGGAGAACACACACATGAATCGCAAGCAAGGTGGCATGACGCTGACATCGTTCCTGGTGGTGCTGGCCGTGGTCGGCTTCGCGCTGTACGTGGGCATGAAGCTGTTCCCGATGTACCAGGAGTTCTACGCGGTCAAGACCTCGATGAAGGCGCTGGCCAAGGAGCCGGGCAGTTCCGATCCGAACAAGGCGCAGGAAATGTTCTTCAAGCGCATGGACATGAACTATTCGGACAGCGTCAAGCGCGAGAACATCAAGTTCGACCGCATCGAAGGCGGCGTGCGCATGGTCGTCAAGTACGAAGTGCGCCGCCCGCTGGTCGGCAACCTGGATATCGTCGGGAATTTCGAGAATTCCCAGGATTTGACTGGCGGCGGCGGCTTTTGAGCAGGACGTTCCATCGCGGTGACCTGATCGGCCACCCGTTCCGGGATCCGGGCCTGCTGCAGCAGGCCCTGACCCACCGCAGTGCCGGCGCTCCGCACAACGAGCGCCTGGAGTTCCTCGGCGACAGCATCGTCAACCTGCTGGTCGCCGAGGCGATGTACAGCCGCTGGCCCAGGGCCGACGAAGGCGCGCTGACCCGCGCGCGCTCGGCGCTGGTCTGCGAGAGCGCATTGGCCGCCCTTGCCCGCACGCTGGAGCTGGGCGAGCGCCTGACCCTGGGGCCGGGCGAGATGAAGTCCGGCGGCCACCGCCGCGACTCGATCCTCGCCGACGCCTTCGAGGCGGTGGTGGCGGCGATCTACCTGGACGCCGGCTTCGAGGCCTGCCGCGCGCGGGTACTGCCGTGGTTCGAGCAATCGATGGCGGCGGTGCCGGTCGGCAAGCCGGAAAAGGACCCCAAGACCCGCCTGCAGGAATGGCTGCAGGCGCGGCAGAAGCCGCTGCCGGCCTACGAACTGGTGGCCGAGAGCGGCGACGACCACGCGCGGCATTTCCACGTGCGCTGCAACGTGGCCGACCCGGCGCTGACCACCGAGGGCGAGGGCAGCTCGCGGCGGCTGGCCGAACAACAGGCGGCCGCGGCCGCGATCGAGCAACTGGATTCCAAGTGAACGACATCACCTCCCATCGCTGCGGCAGTGTTGCCGTCATCGGCCGTCCCAATGTCGGCAAGTCGACCCTGACCAATGCGCTGGTCGGCGCCAAGGTCAGCATCGTCTCCAACCGCCCGCAGACCACCCGCCACCGCCTGCTCGGCATCGCCACCTTCCCCGAGGGGCAGCTGGTGCTGGTGGACACGCCGGGGCTGCACCGCCAGCAGAAGCGGGCGATGAACCGGGTGATGAACCGTGCCGCGCGCAGCTCGCTGGAAGGCGTGGACGCCGGCCTGCTGGTGATCGAGGCCGGGCGCTGGGACGAGGAGGACACGCTCGCCTTCAACGTGCTGCGCGACGTTGGCATCCCGGTGGTGCTGGTGGTCAACAAGGTCGACCGGCTGAAGGACAAGGGCGCGTTGCTGCCGTTCCTGCAGCAGGTCACCGACGGCCGCGACTTCGCCGCGGTGCACCCGATTTCCGCGCAGAAGCGCAACGGCCTGGAAGCGCTGGTGGGCGACGTGCTCAAGCTGCTGCCGGAAGCCCCGCCGATGTTCGGCGAGGACGAAATCACCGACCGCAGCCAGCGTTTCCTTGCCGGTGAACTGGTGCGCGAGCAGCTGATGCGCCAGCTCGGCGAAGAGCTGCCGTATGCGACCACGGTGGAGATCGAACGTTTCGCCGAGGACGGCAACCTGCTGCGCATCGGCGCGGTGATCTGGGTCGAGCGCGAAGGCCAGAAGGCCATCGTCATCGGCAAGGGCGGCGCGCGCTTGAAGGACATCGGCGCCAAGGCGCGCATGCAGATGGAGCGCCTGTTCGGCGCCAAGGTATTCCTCGAAACCTGGGTGCGCGTGCGCGAAGGCTGGTCGGACGACGAAGCCGCGCTGAAGGCGTTCGGGTACGAGTGAGGCCAGGAAGAAGCGGGGAACGGGGCATGGGGGAACAGGGAATGATGGTTCGCGGGTAGCCGCATTAGGCTGCCCTCGATCAATGGTCGGTCCCGCTGTTTCCTTGTTTCGGCTGATCTAACTTGGTTGGAAAGCGGCCGAAGGTTTGCCAACCTCCAGCCACGACCCGGCTTCATTCCCTGTTCCCGGTTCCCCCCATTCCCGGCTCCACAGCCATGCGCCTCGACGACCAACCCGGCTATGTCCTGCACGCGCGCCCCTGGCGCGAAACCAGCCTGCTGGTGGAAGTGCTGACGCAGGAGCACGGCCGCGTCGGCCTGCTGGCGCGCGGGGTGCAGGGGCCGAAGAAGCAGGCACTGCGCGCTGCCTTGCAGCCGCTGCAATCGATCCGTTTCGACGCGGTGCTGGCCGGTGAACTGGCGCAGCTGCGCCGCGCCGAAAGCCAGGATGCCGCCCCGCGCCTGCATGGCCACGCCATGCTGGCGGCGTTCTACGTCAATGAACTGGTGCTGCGGCTGGCCCCGCGCCACGATCCACTGCCCGAGCTGCATCACGCCTATGGCGAAATCCGCCAGCAGTTGGGGGAGGCCGCCGGGCTGGCATGGTCGCTGCGCCGTTTCGAGCGCGACCTGCTCGACGCGCTGGGTTTCGGTTTCGACTGGGCCCATGCCGCCGACGGACAGCCGATCGACCCGGCCGCGCGCTACCGCCTCGATCCGCAGGAAGGCCCGCTGCGGCTGCTCAGCGAACGCAATGCCGGCGAGTGGCACGGGCTGGCCACCGGCACCGCGCTGCTGGCGCTAGCGGAGGACCGCCTGCCGGCGGCGGCCGACCTGGCCAGCCTGCGCCTGCAGATGCGCGCGGTGCTGCTGCACCATCTGGGCGGGCGCGGGCTGAAATCCTGGGAGATGCTCGGCGATCTGGCGCGCGGCAACGGCTGAGGCGCGGGCCGTCACCAACGCAATGCGTAGGTACGGGGCTTGCCCCGTACGGCACTTTCCCGGTGAAGTCCCCATGCGGGGCAAGCCCCGCATCTACGGTTCCAGTCTCTTGCGCCTTGCTGGAGTGGGCTCGCTCAATGGTGGAGCAGGGCATTCACCGCCGCGTCGAACTGCCGCCGCGCCATGTCCGAGTCCGGGGCCTGGTGCAGTTGCCGCACCGCGCTGCCAAGCCGCGACGCGCCGACGAAACCGCAGCTGGCCTGCAGCCGGTGCAGCTGTGCGCGTAGTGCACCGGTGTCATGCTGTTGCAATGCCGAGGACACCGCGGCGCGGGCCCCGGGCAGTTCGGTCATGAACAACTCGCGCAGCGCGATCACGTGCGCGCCCTGGCCGTTCAGCGCCTGCAATGCCGCGCTTTCGTCCCAGTCCGGTGCGTCCGCCACCGCGGGAGCGGCCCTGCCCAGCGCCTCGCGGACGCTGGCGAGCAGCTCGCTGCCGGCGAGCGGCTTGAGCAGCACGCGGTCGAACCCGGCCCGCAGCAGCGCCCGCCGGGTTTCCGGGCTGGTGTCGGCGGTGTGCGCCAGCGCCGGCACGCCGGCCTGCCGGGTGCGCAGGTAGCGCAGCAGCTCCGGGCCGGTGCCGTCGGGCAGGTTGGCATCGACCAGCCACAGCGCATGGCGATTGGCCTGCGCCAGTTGGCGGGCGTCGGCAAGCGAAGCGGCGGTGTCCACCGTGACCGGCAAGGCCATCAGCGTGGTGTGGAAGAAAGCCTGGCTGGTCGCGTCATCCTCGACCAGCAACAGGCGCGGCGGGTTGGCCTGCTGTTGCGTATTCATCTGCTGCCTCCATGTCAGCCATGCGCCGCATCATTGGCGATGCGCGGCGGGCTTGCAATAGACGGAAGTCATGCCTGCCACATCTGCGACAATGGCGCCCCTTTTCACCCGCAGCCGTCCGCCACGTGGCCCGATCCCGTTCCCGCATAGACAAGACCCCGTTCCAGACCGACATCCTCGACCTCAGCCACGACGGCCGCGGCGTCGCCCGCCGCGAAGGCGAAGGCGGCAAGGTGACCTTCGTGGCCGGTGCGCTGCCCGGCGAGACGGTGATGGCCGAGCAGACCGGCAAGAGCCGCCATTTCGACGAAGCCCGGACGGTGGAAGTGCTCAAGGCCTCGCCGCACCGGGTGCAGCCGCGCTGCCCGCATTTCGGCGTATGCGCCGGCTGCGTGCTGCAGCATCTGGAGGAAGGCCAGCAGATCGTCGCCAAGCAGCGGGTGCTGATGGACAACCTGGCCCGCATCGGCCACGTCAGCCCCGGGATGGTGCTGACGCCGCTGGTCGGCGCGAACTGGGGTTACCGGCGCAAGGGCCGGTTCTCGGTGCGCCGAGTCGAGAAGAAGGACAAGACCCTGGTGGGCTTCCACGAGCAGGATCCGCGCTTCGTCGCCGATCTGTCGCAGTGCCTGACCGTGATCCCGGAGATCGGGACGAAAGTGTCGGCGCTGTCGGCGTTCATCGAAACACTGGATGGCCGGCGCGACATCCCGCAGATCGAATTCATCGGCGGCGACGCCGCCATCGCCCTGACCGTGCGCCACCTGCAGCCGCTGTCCGACGCCGACATGCAGGCGTGGCGGGCGTTCGGCGAAGAACACGGTTTCGCCATCTACCTGCAGCCCGGCGGCCTGGAAACGGTGCATCCACTGTGGCCGGCCGAAGGCGTGCCGCTGTCGTTCGCATTGCCGCAGTGGAACGTGGAACTGGCGTTCCGCCCGCTGGATTTCATCCAGGTCAATGCCACGCTCAACGAGAAGATGATCGCGCACGCATTGGCGCTGCTGGATGCGCAGCCCGACGAGCGCGTGCTCGACCTGTTCTGCGGGCTGGGCAACTTCACCCTGCCGCTGGCGCGCACCGTGCGCGAGGTGGTGGGCGTGGAAGGCGAGGCCGGACTGGTCGCGCGGGCGAAGGAAAACGCGCAGCGCAACGGGTTGGACAACGCGCAGTTCTTCGCCGCCGACCTGACCCAGGACCAGCGCAATACGCCGTGGATGCGCCAAGGCTTTGACAAGCTGCTGCTCGACCCGCCGCGCTCGGGCGCCATCGACGTGCTGCAGCAGCTGCCGCTCAAGCAGTTCAAGCGCATCGTCTACGTCAGCTGCCATCCGGGCTCGCTGGCGCGCGATGCCGGCTATCTGGTCAACGAACAGGGCTTCACATTGGTCAGCGCCGGGGCGATGGACATGTTCCCGCATACCGCGCACGTGGAAAGCATTGCCGTGTTCGAGAAAAATTGAATCCGCGCACATGGATGTGCGCTGCTTTTGTCAGGGACTCGCATCAACGGGATTTTTGAATGGGCATCGAGATCGAACGCAAGTTCCTGGTCACCAATGACGACTGGCGTGCCGCAGCGCATATGGTCGTACCGATGGCGCAGGGCTACATCAACGACATGGCGGCGATGGACAGCGGTGCGCAGAAGGCGTCGGTGCGGGTGCGCATACAGGGCGCCGCCGCCTACCTGAACATCAAGTCGCGCGAGCTCGGCCATACCCGGCAGGAGTTCGACTACCCGATCCCGGTGGACGAGGCGCGGCAACTGCTGGCGCTGTGCGTCGGCGGGTTGGTCGACAAGCGCCGCCACCTGGTCAACCACGGCGGCCTGCTATGGGAAGTGGACGAGTTCCTCGGCGACAACGCCGGGCTGGTGGTGGCCGAGGTGGAACTGCAAAGCGCCGACCAGCCATTCGACAAACCCGGCTGGGCCGGCACCGAAGTCACCGACGCGCCGCGTTACTACAACCTCGCGCTGGCCTCGCATCCGTACAGCCAATGGCGCGCCGGCGAGCACGCCTGACCCTCAGGAGGAGTCCCCATGCGCATCGATATCTGGTCCGACGTGGTCTGCCCGTGGTGCTGGATCGGCAAGCACCGCTTCCGCCGCGCGCTGGAACTGATGGGCGAAACGGCGCCGCAGGTGGAGGTGCACTGGCACCCGTTCCTGCTCGACCCCGAGGCCGACACTGCGCCGGTACCGCTGCGGCAGGCCTATGCCGCCAAGTTCGGCGGTGCCGAGCGCGCCGGGCAGATGCTGGCGCAGACCCAGGACATCGCGCGGGCGGAGGGCCTGCCGATGGACTTCGAGCGGGGGCAGGTGCGGGTCAGCACCCTGCCGGCGCACCGGTTGCTGTGGCTGGCCGGGCGCGAGGGCGTGCAGGATGCCGTGGGCGAGGCCCTGTTCCGTGCCCATTTCGCCGAAGGCCGCAACCTTGCCGATCCCCAGGTGCTGGCCGAAGCGGCGGCGGCCGGCGGCATCCCGGCCGGGCGCGTCCAGGCCATGCTCGCCTCGGACGAAGGGCTGGCGGAGGTCCGCGCCGGGCTGGGGCAGGCGCAGGCGCTGGGCATCCAATCGGTGCCGACCTTCGTCATCAACGGCCGCTATGCGGTGCAGGGCGCGCAGCCGCCGGAGGTGTTCGCGCAGGTGCTGGAGAAGGTGGCTGCCGAACAGGCCCCGGCGGCCAGCGGCGATGAACCGGCCTGCGGCCCGGACGGTTGCAGCGTCTGACGCGCCCGCCGCCATCTGCGACAATGCCCCGCTTGTTCGCAGGGAAACCCCGCACATGCTTCTGATCGGCGTCGCCGGCACCGAACTGACCGCGTCCGAATGCGACTGGCTGCAGCACGACGCCGTGGCCGGCGTGGTGCTGTTCAAGCGCAATTTCGCCTCGCGCGCGCAGGTAGCCGAGCTGACCGCCGCGATCCGCGCCGCCACCGCGCGCCCGCTGCTGGTTGCCGTGGATCAGGAAGGCGGCCGCGTGCAGCGCTTCCGCGAAGGCTTCACCGACCTGCCGCCGCTGGACGGCTTCGGCCGGTTGTACGCGACCGACCCGCAGGCCGCGCTGGCGCTGGCCGAGCAGCATGCCTGGCTGATGGCCAGCGAAATCCGCGCCAGCGGGCTGGACCTGAGCTTCGCCCCGGTGGTGGACGTGGGCCACGGCAACCTCGCCATCGGCAACCGTGCCTTCGCCGAGGACCCGCAGGTCGTGGCGGCGCTGGCCGGGGCCTACGTGCGCGGCATGCATGGTGCCGGCATGGCCGCCACGCTCAAGCATTTCCCCGGCCACGGCACGGTGCGCGAGGACACCCACGTCGACGTCGCCATCGACCCGCGCCCGCTGCACGCACTGGAAGCGCACGATCTGCTGCCGTTCCGCGCCGGCATCGCCGCCGGGGCCGATGCGGTGATGATGGCCCACGTCGTCTACCCGCAGGTCGCGCCGGAACCGGCCGGCTACTCGCCGCGCTGGATCAATACGATCCTGCGCGAACAGCTGGGCTTCCGTGGCGTGGTGTTCTCCGACGACATCGGCATGGCGGCCTCGTTCGCCGCCGGTGGGGTCAAGGCCAGGGTCGATGCCCATCTGGATGCCGGTTGCGACGTGGTGCTGGTCTGCCACCCGGAACTGGTCGAAGAATCGCTGCGCGCCGTGGAAGGCCGCAGCCTCAACACCGCCGCGTTGCTGGGGCTGATCGCTCACGGCGCACTGGGCTGGGGCGGCTTGCTGGCCGACGCCCGCCACGGCGATACCCGCAACCGTCTGCTCGAAACCCTCGGAAGAACCGCCTGATGTCCAAACTCACTCTCGAACAAGCCGTGGCCCAGGCCGACCTGCTGGTCGATCGCCCCGCCATCGATGCGGCCATCGCCGCCATTGCCGATGCCATCGCCCGCGACTACAAGGGCGAGGTGCCGGTGTTCCTGTCGATCATGAACGGCGCGCTGCCGTTCGCCGGCCAGCTCGCGCTGGAGCTGGGCGCACGCGGCCAGGACGCGCAGTTCGACTACATGCAGGCCTCGCGCTACCACGGCGAGAGCGGTGGCGAACTGGTGTGGAAGCACCGCCCGGTGTCGGCGCTGTTCGGCCGCCGCGTGCTGTTGATCGACGACATCCTTGACGAAGGCTTCACCCTGCAGGGCGTGCGCCAGTGGTGCCTCGAACAGGGTGCGACCGACGTGCGCATCGCCGTGCTGGCGGTGAAGAAGCACGACCGCTGCCTGCCCGACGTGCAGGCCGACTATGCCGGCGTCGAACTGCCGGACCGCTTCGTGTTCGGTTTCGGCATGGACGTCAGCGAAACCCTGCGCCCGCTGCCGGCCATCTACGCGATGAAGCAGTAAGGGGGGCCGGCCGTTGGCCGGCACGCGCCATCGCTTCGCGGTTTGTATTGCAGATCGCAGGCCCCGTTTCTCGCCGGCCACACCCCCGCGCCTTCGGCGCGCCCCCTGATTCAGGGGGGCTCCAGTCACGATCTGGTGGGGCCGGGGATGTGGCTTGATTACGAAAACAGATCAGGAAACAACGATGGGCAATATCGAACTGGCCGTGATCGGCGGCACCGGCGTCTACAAGCTGGCCGCGCTGGACGACGTACAGAGCCACGAGGTGCAGACCCGTTACGGCATGCCGTCCGGCCCGGTGCGCGTGGGCCTGTTGAACGGCCAGCGCGTGGCCTTCCTGGCACGCCACGGCGAGGGCCATTCGATCCCGCCGCACAAGATCAACTACCGCGCCAACCTGGCCGCATTGAAGCAGCTGGGCGCGCGCCGGGTGCTGGCCTTGAACACCGTTGGCGGCATCACCGAGGCGTTCGCCCCGCGCGTTCTGGCTTGCCCGGAGCAGTTGATCGACTACACCTGGGGCCGTGTTTCCACGCTGTGCGAGGAAGATGGCAGCGACGTGCTGCACGTCGATTTCGGCCATCCGTACACGCCATCACTGCGTGCGCGGGTGCTGGCGGCGGCGCGTGCGCGCGGCGTCGCCGTGCATGACGGTGGCTGTTATGGCGCCACCCAGGGGCCGCGGTTGGAGACCATTGCCGAGATCGCGCGGATGCGCCGCGATGGCTGCGATCTGGTCGGCATGACCGGCATGCCCGAAGCCGGGCTGGCGCGTGAACTGGGGCTGGAATACGCCTGCCTGGCGATCGTCGCCAACTGGGCCGCCGGCTGCGGTGACGCGGCCGAGATCACGATGGAGGAAGTGCTGGCGAACGTCGCCGCGGCGTCGGCGGGCCTGCCCGAACTAGTGGGCGAATTGGCGCGGGGGTGATTGTCATTCCGGCGCGGGCTTTGCATACTCCGCCGGTACGCTTCATTCAGCGTGCATCAATCCATTCATCGAACAAGGTCTCGCATCACCATGCCGAACGGTACCGTCAAGTGGTTCAACGACGCCAAGGGATTTGGCTTCATCTCACCGGAGGACGGCAGCGCCGACGTCTTCGCGCACTTCTCCGCGATCAATTCCAAGGGCTTCCGCAGCCTGCAGGAAGGTCAGCGCGTCAGCTATGACGTGACCCAGGGCCCGAAGGGCGCCCAGGCTTCCAACATCACGCCGGCCGAGTGATCCATTCGACCAGGCAGAGAGAAAAACCCCGCCGCGGCGGGGTTTTTCTTTGTTGCCGCCTTCTTCCTTGGCAGCCCTGCAGGCGGGGAGAACGATGAACAAGCCAATGGACGTCGCCATCGTCGGCTACGGCACCGCCGGGCAGGCGCTGTCGGTGTTGCTGACGCGCGACGGGCACCGCGTGCAGGTATTCGAGCAGGCCGCGCAACCGGGGCCGGTGGGCGCCGGCTTCCTGCTGCAGCCCAGCGGCCTGCAGGTGCTGTGGCAGATGGGCTTGCTGCCGCAGGTGCTGGCGCATGGCGCGGTGGTGCGCCGGCTGTATGGCGACACGCCCTGCGGCCGTGCGGTGATGGACATGCGCTACGCCGGGCTGGATGCACGCCTGCATGGCGTGGGCATGCAGCGCGGCGCGCTGTTCGCGCTGCTCGACGAGGCGTGGCAGGCGCGCGATGCGCTGCACGTGGACAGCCGCATCGTCGCCATCGACGACGACCTGCGGCGCGTGCGGGACCGGCATGGCCGCTGGCATGGGCCGTTCGACCTGGTGGTCGCCACCGACGGTTCCGCTTCAGGCCTGCGCGCACAGGTGCGCGGCACGCGGCTGGACCGCCCGTATCCGTGGGGTGCGCTGTGGTGTCTGTTGCCGTATGGCGACTGGGCCTTCGGCGATGAACTGCGCCAGCGCTACGTCGCCGCGCGCAAGATGATCGGCCTGCTGCCGGTGGGCACCCGCCCCGGCGACGACGAACCGCGGCTGAGTTTCTTCTGGAGCCTGCCGCGCGACGGGTTCGATGCGTGGGAACAGGCCGGGTTGGCGCCGTGGCTGCATGAAATCGAGCAGATGTGGCCGGAAGCGCGCCGACGGCTGCAGGGCATCGGCATGCAGGCGCAACTGGCGCGCGCCAGCTACCGCGATGCGGTGCTGGACCGCTGGTATCGCGGCCGGCTGGTGCTGGCCGGCGATGCCGCGCACTCGATGAGCCCGCAGCTGGGGCAGGGGGTGAACATGGCCCTGCTCGACGCGATGGCTCTGCGCGATGCGCTGCGCGGGGAGGCGGGCATCGACGCGGCGCTGGCGCGGTACCAGGCGCAACGGCAGGCGCACGTGCGGCTGTACCAGTTCTGGAGCCGGTGGCTGACGCCGGTGTTCCAGTCCGAGCGCGACTGGATTGCCCGTGCGCGCGACCTGCTGTTCAAGCCGATGGGGCGCATGCCCGGCGGGCGCGGGCACATGCTGCGCGTACTCAGCGGCACCCAGCACGGCCTGTTCGGCAAATTGCCGTTGGCAGCGGAATTCATCGATGCGCTTGCCGGGCGTCCGTAGCTGCGGGGCTTGCCCCCAGGGCCGTGCAGGAAAAGGGAAAGCCTGCGGAGCAAGCCCCGCAGCTACGGTTTTTAGGTGGGCATGTGTACGTACGTCCCGTCGTCGGGGAGGGCCGCGCAATCCCTGACGGGGTTGCGCGGCAGCAAGGTTCATCGCTTGGCTTCGTCGGCCCTGGCGCGGGCATCCTCGGCCGCGTCATGGGCATGGTCGGCCGCCTTCTGCGCCGCATCGGCGGCCGCGGCGCTGGCATCGGCCGCGGCATCGTTGGCGGCGGCCTTGGCGTCGTCCATCGCGTTGGCGGTGACATCGGCGGCCTTGTCCATCGCCTGCTCGGATTTGTCCAGGGCTTCCTGGGTAGCGTCGGCAGCGCGATTGGCGGCGTCGCGGGTCGCGGCAGCTGCGGCATCGCCGGTTTCGCGGGCGGCTTCGGCGGCGTGGTCGGCCGCGGCGGCGGCATCGTCGCGGGCCTGTTCCATGTCGGGCTTGTTGCAGCCGGCCAACGCCAGCGCCAGGCCGCCAACCAGCAACGGGGCAACGATCTTCATCGCGTTCTCCAATTCTGGGGGACAACGCGTGCAGGTTAGGCGGTGGCGGATTCAGATCGTGTCAATGCGCCGGGCCGGGCGCCGGAATGCCTCCGCAGGCGGGCTGCCGGAGGATTGCAGCCACGAAGAAACGGCAGGACAGCCGTTTTCACGGCGAAGCCGCTCGAAGGCGACGCACAAGCAAGGGATATGCATCCATGAAAAAAGCCGCTGGCGAACCAGCGGCTTTCCGAACTTGCGTCGAAGCAGAAGTTATTACTTCTTGGCTTCTTCGGCGGCGTCCTTGGCCTTGTCGGCCACGTCTTCGGCAGCCTGGGCAGCGTCGGCGGCGGCGTCGGCAGCAGCGTCGGTGGTGGCGGCAGCGGCGTCGGCAGCGGCTTCGCCGGCAGCGTCAGCAGCGGTGGCGGCGGTGTCGGCAGCGTCCTGGGCAGCGTCGGCGGTCTCGGCAGCAGCCTGGTCGGCGGCAGCCTGCGCGTCGGTGGCGGCTTCGTTGGCGGCGGCAGCGGCGTCCTGGGCAGCTTCCTGCTTCGAGCAGGCGGCCAGGGCCAGGCCCAGGGTCATCGCGATCAGCAGCTTGTTGATGCTCATTTGTGAATCCTCGTCGTGGAATTTGGCTAACGCGCCATTGCGCGCCGGAAACATGATGGCAAGCAGATTTCGAGTGTCAAGCAACATCGCATTCATTTTTGTAAAAACGACATTAAGTCCAATCAAATCAATTCGATGGCGATGGCCGTCGCTTCACCGCCGCCGATGCAAAGGGAGGCGATGCCACGCTTGAGGCCGCGCGTGCGCAAGGCGTTTGCCAGCGTAACCACCAGCCGCGCGCCGGAGGCGCCGATCGGATGGCCCAGTGCACAGGCGCCGCCGTTGACGTTGACCTTCCCGTGCGGGATGCCCAGCTCGCGGATCGGTGCCATCGCCACCACGGCGAAGGCTTCGTTGATTTCGAACAGGTCCACGTCGCCGGCCTGCCAGCCGGCCTTGTCCAGCACCCGCTCGATGGCGCCGATCGGGGCGGTGGTGAACCACTCCGGTTCCTGCGAGAAGGTGGCGTGGGCGACGATGCGCGCCAGCGGCTGCACGCCGCGCCTGGCGGCCTCGTCGGCGGACAGCAGCACCACTGCGGCGGCGCCGTCGGAAATGCTCGAAGAACTGGCGGCGGTGACGCTGCCGTCCTTCTTGAACGCCGGCTTCAGCGTGGGGATCCTGGCGACGTCGGACTTGCCGGGCTGTTCGTCCTGCGCGTATTCGACCTCGCCCTTGCGGGTGGCGACCTTGACCGGGACGATCTCGCCGTCGAACGCGCCATTGGCCTGCGCGGCCTGCGCGCGCTTGACCGACTCGATGGCGTAGGCGTCCTGCTCCTCGCGGGTGAAGCCGAATTTGGCCACGGCGGCTTCGGCGAACACGCCCATCGACTGGCCGTCGTAGGGGTTGGTCAGGCCGTCCCACGCCATGTGGTCGACGGCCTGGAAGTTGCCGTAGCGGTTGCCGGTGCGCGAGTTGGGCAGCATGTGCGGCGCGTTGGACATGGATTCCATGCCGCCGGCGACGACAATGCTGGCCGAGCCGGCCTTGATCAGGTCGTGGCCGAGCATGATGGCCTTCATGCCCGAACCGCAGACCTTGTTGAGGGTGGTGCAGCCGGCGCTGGTCGGCAGGCCGGCGGCCAGCGCGGCCTGGCGGGCGGGCGCCTGGCCGAGGTTGGCCGGCAGCACGCAGCCCATGATGACTTCGGACACGTCGGCGGCGGCGATGCCGGACTGCTCCATTGCCGCGCGGATGGCGGTGGCGCCGAGGGTGGGGGTGGGAACGCCATTGAACTGGCCGAGGAAGGAGCCGATGGCAGTGCGTTTGGCGGCGGCGATGACGATGTCGGACATGATGCGGTCTCGGTTGTATCTTGTGGCGATTATCGAAAGCCGGTTGTGGCGCGCCCATTGGACCAACGGCACATCGCGGCGGACGGTAGCGTGTCCGCGCAGTATAGAAGGTCGCCATCGAATGGCCCGCCCATCGCCATTCCGGCCGGTGGCGGGCCCGGAATGCCGGGGGAAGGCAATGATCAGAGCATCGCGGGTTCGTACCCTGTTGGCCGCTTCGCTGTCGCTGGCCTTGGCCGCGTGCGGTGGCGGGGGCGGCAGCAAGTCCACGCCGCCGCCCGCCGCACCGCCGCCGGCGACCCCGCCGCCCTCCGGTTCCACCACGCCGCAGCCGGCGATGGACGCGCACCTGGCGCTGACCAACGCCAAGGCCGCGCAGGCGGCCGGCTTCACCGGCGCCGGCATCCGCATCGGCGTGGTCGATTCGGGGGTGATGCGCAACCACCCCGCGCTGGCCGGGCGGGTGCTGGCCAACTACAACTACATCGACCCGCGCAGCAACAACCTGGCCGTCGACGACGTGGTCGGCCACGGCACCACGGTGGCGCAGCTGGCGGCAGGCGCGGCGACCGGCAACTGGCCCGGCGGCATCGCTCCCGGCGCGCAGATCGTCTCGGCACGGATCATCAACGACGAGCGGCCCGAGGACGATGGCTCCGGCCAGGGCAACGAGGTCACCGGTGCGCTGGGCATGGCGCCGGTCCACGACGACCTGATCCACGCCGGCGTGCGCATCATGAACAATTCCTGGGGCGGCCTGTACTGGACGCGGGCGACGGCAACCGCGCCGATCGCCGCCGAATACCGGCCCTTCATCATCGACAACGACGGGCTGGTGGTATTCGCCACCGGCAACGAATCGCGCGCCAACCCCAGCGACATGGCGGCATTGCCGAGCCAGCCGGGGCCGAACGGCACGCTGCCGGCGGCCGACCTGGAGCGCGGCTGGCTGGCGGTGGCGGCGCTGGACACCGCCAACCCCTCGCAGCTGGCGGATTATTCCAATGCCTGCGGCGTGGCGAAGGCCTACTGCCTGGTGGCGCCGGGGACGTCGGCCTTCCTCGGCCATGACTCCACCGCGTCCAACCTGTCCTATTACTACGGCAGCGGCACCTCCTATGCCGCGCCGCTGGTATCCGGCGCGGCGGCGCTGGTGTGGCAGGCCTTCCCCTATTTCGACAACGAGCTGGTGCGGCAGACCCTGCTGGGCACGGCCACCGACCTGGGCGCGCCCGGCAGCGATGCGGTGTTCGGTTACGGCCTGCTCAACGTCGGCAAGGCGGTGAAGGGGCCGGCGAAATTCGACTGGGGCGACGTCACCGTCAACGTCAACCAGAGCGGGCTGGATTCGATCTGGGGCAATTCGATCAGCGGCGCAGGCGGCTTGATGAAGCAGGGTGCCGGCGCGCTGTCGCTGTCCGGCAGCAACACCTATGCCGGCGCCACCCGCATCGAGCGCGGCACGCTGGCGCTGCGCGATGGCGGCTCGATCCGCTCGGACGTCACCATCGTGGCGCAGGCCGATCCCGCACAGGCGGCGTTGCAGTTCATGGGCGCCGGCACCCGGGTGACGGGCAACGTCGACAACGGCGGCAGCGTCGTGCTGCTGAGCAGCGGCGGCAGCGGCACCATTGACGGTGATTACGTGCAGCGCAGCGGCGCGCAGTTGCTGATCGCGCTGGGGGTCGATGCGCTGCAGGTCACCGGCACGGCGACGCTGCAAGGCGGCGGGGTGCTGATCAACGGCATGCTGGCCGGCTACGTGGCGCAGGACGGCAGGCGGCAGGAACTGATCCATGCCGCGGGCGGCGTCAGTGGCCAGTTCGACGTGGCCGCCAGCGCCACCGCCGACGCCGGCATTGCCCTGCTGCAGGTCGACTACGACTACGACGCGCACGACGCCTGGCTGGAGCTGCAGCAGGTCAGCGTCACCAGCGCGGTGCAGGCGGCCGGGCTCGGCACGCGGGCACTGTCGTCGGCGCAGCGGGTGGAGCGCGCGTTCGAACTGCTCGACGGCGATGCGGACCTGCAGGCGGGCACGTTCGCCACCGGCGCCGCGGCCCTGCAACAGGGCGGCGGTGGTTTCGCCGGCTTGGCGGCCAGCCTGGACAGTTTGTCCGGCAAGGCGCATGCCTTGGCGATGACGATGACCTTCGACAGCATCGACATGAACCGCCGCGCGCTGTCGGCGCAGTTCGACCAGGGGGAGGCGGTGCCGCCATCGGGCGCGGCATGGATGCGTACGCTGGGCGCGGGCGGGCAGGGCGGGTATTCGGGCAGCGGGTACAGCATGGGCGGCTGGATGCTGGGCCGCGAGGCGGCATGGGCCGGCAATGGCGTACTCGGCTTCGCCTTCGGCGAAACCCGGGCCAACGCCGGCGCGGCGCTCGACCGCAGCCGCGACCGGCAGACGCAGGGCCAGCTGTATGCCGGCTGGCGGCAGGGCCGGGCCTACCTGCTGGGCAATGCCGGATTCGGCCAGTACCAGCGCGAGCTGGATCGCGGCCTGCTGCTCGGCAACCAGCGGGCCGGCGTGCAGGCACGTTACGGCGGGCGCTTCCTTTCCAGCGGCGTCGAAGCCGGCTATCGCTTTGGTCGCGGCGCGCTGGCGCTGACGCCGTACATGGGCGCCGACTACAGCCGCATCGACAATGATGCTTTTGCCGAGCAGGGCGGCTATGGCTTCGGCCTGAGCGCCGATGGCTGGCATGCCAGTCGTACCCGGGCCTTGGCCGGCCTGCGCGGTGGCTACCAGTGGCGTGCGCTGGCGCTGGGCGGTTACGCCGAATGGCAGCAGGCGCTTTCCGACCGTGGGGCGGCGCTGGACGCGCGCTTCGTCGGCATCGACGCATGGGCGCCGCTGGAAGGCCTGCAACCGGCACGCGCGGGTGGGCTGTTCGGCGTGTCGGCCGATGCGTGGCTGACGGGCAACGCGCGGTTGTCGCTGGGCTACGACCAGCGCTTCGGCGCGGGCGACGACAACCGTCAGGTATCGCTGCGCGTGACGCGGGTTTTCTAGGGCGACGATGGGTGTGGCTGCTTGCAGCTGCAACCTTTCCGCGCGCCCCACAGCCTGTTGCGCTGCGGCATACTAGGGTTTCATCCCTGCAGGTGTGACATGACGCGCGCATTCAATTTCAGTGCCGGCCCCGCGACGTTGCCGGAAGCAGTCCTGCGCCAGGCGCAGCAGGAAATGTTGGAATGGAACGGCGTCGGCGCGTCCATCGTCGAGATCAGCCACCGCAGCGCCGACTTCATGGCGATGGCGGCCCAGGCCGAAGCCGGGCTGCGCCGCCTAGTCGGCATCCCCGACGATTACGCGGTGCTGTTCCTCGGCGGCGGCGCGACCACCCAGCAGGCGCTGATCCCGCTGAATTTCGCCGCGCCCGGCCAGCGCGTGGACTACGTGGTCAGCGGCCACTGGGGCAAGACCGCGATCAAGCAGGCCATGCCCTACGTGGACGTGAACGTCGCCGCAAGCGGTGAGGCTGGCGGCTTCCGCGACATTCCCGCGCGCGATCAATGGCAGCTGTCGCCGGATGCCGCTTACGTGCATGTCACCGCCAACGAAACCATCCACGGCGTCGAGTACCGCCACACGCCGGATGTCGGCGGCGTGCCGCTGGTGGCCGATTTCAGCTCGTCGATTGCCTCCGAGCCGATCGACGTCGCGCGCTACGGGGTGATCTATGCCGGGGCGCAGAAGAACCTCGGCCCGGTCGGCATCACCGTGGTCATCATTCGTCGCGACCTGCTCGAACGCAGCGGCCAGCCGCGCGCGGACATCTTCGATTACCGCTCGCACGTCGCGCGCGATTCCATGCTCAACACGCCGCCGACGTGGAACTGGTACCTGCTCGGGCTGACCGTGCAGTGGATGTTGGAACAGGGCGGGACGGAAGCGTTCGCGAAATCGAGCCAGGCCAAGTCGGCGCTGCTGTACGACGCCATCGACGGCTCGGGCGGCTTCTATCGCAACGAGGTGGCGGTGGCGGCGCGCTCGCGGATGAACGTGCCGTTCTTCCTGCCCGACGCCGAGCTGGACGCGCGTTTCGTCGCCGAGGCCAAGGCCGCCGGGCTGCTGGCGTTGAAGGGACACAAGGCGGTCGGCGGCATTCGCGCGTCGCTGTACAACGCCATGCCATTGGCCGGGGTGGAGGCACTGGTCGCGTTCATGCGCGATTTCCAGCAGCGCAATGGTTGAGACACAACGCCCGTAGGAGCGACGTCAGCCGCGACCGGCCTTGCCGGCAAAGCAACGGTCGCGACTGACGTCGCTCCTGCGCAAAAGCAGCAAGGCATTCGAAGGAAGGAACATGGCCGCAAAGCCGAACAAGCCCCCCGCCAAGCGTCCCCGTACCAAGGCTGCCGATACCACCGCGCCAACGCCGCCGGTGCTGTCCGACGTGCGTGCCAAGATCGACCAGATCGACCGCACCATCCAGTCGCTGATCGCCGAGCGCGCACGTTTTGCCCACCAGGTCGGCAAGGCCAAGGGCAAGCTTGCCGCCGCGGTGGACTATTACCGGCCCGAGCGCGAGGCGCAGGTGCTGCGCATGGTGGTGGACCGCAACGAGGGCCCGCTCAGCGACGAGCTGCTGGTGCACGTGTTCCGCGAGATCATGTCTGCCTGCCTGGCGCAGCAGGAGCCATTGAAGATCGGTTACCTGGGGCCGGAAGGCACCTTCAGCCAGCAGGCCGTGCTCAAGCATTTCGGCCGCTCCGCGTTGGGCCTGCCGATGGCGACCATCGAAGAGGTATTCCAGGAGGTGGAGGCCGGCAACGCCGATTTCGGCGTGGTGCCGGTGGAAAATTCCGGGCAGGGCACCATCCAGATCACCCTGGACATGTTCCTGACCTCCAATCTCAAGATCTGTGGTGAAGTCGAGCTGCGCGTGCAGCAGTACCTGATGTCGCGCAGCGGCCGCATCGAGGACATCGAGCGGGTGTATGCGCACCCGCAGTCGTTCATGCAGACCTCGGCATGGCTGCGCGCCAACCTGCCCAAGGCCGAGAAAGTGCCGGTGACCAGCAACGCCGAGGGCGCGCGCCGCGCGCGCAACGCAGACGATGCGGCGGCCATCGGCGGCGAGAGCGCCGGCCATGTCTATGGCCTGAAGAAGGTGGTGACCAAGCCGATCCAGAACGATGCCGACAACACCACCCGCTTCCTCGTGGTGGGGCGCCAGTTGTTCCCGTCCTCCGGCCACGACCGCACCTCGGTGCTGGTGTTCATCCACGACAAGCCGGGTGCGCTGTTCGACGTGCTGAGCCCGTTCGCGCGGCACGGCATCAGCATGAACCGCATCGAGTCGCGGCCCTCGCACCAGGCCAAGTGGGAGTACGGCTTCTTCATCGACCTGGCCGGCCACATCGAGGACGAAGCGATGCAGGCCGCGCTGGCCGAGTTGAAGGCACATTCGGCGCAGATCAAGGTGCTGGGTTCGTACCCGGTTGCCGTGCCCTGAGCCGTTGAAGCCCCTCTCCCACCGGGAGAGGGGTTGGGGAGAGGGTAAGGGGCGAAGCCCCTCGAAAATCCGGACTCCCCGAGGCTTCGCCCCAACCCTCATCCGCCCCTTCGGGGCACCTTCTCCCGGAGGGAGAAGGGAACGATCACGGAGACTTCGCATGACCTCCCAGCCCCACTGGATCGCAAGCAAAGGCCAACCGCTGCAAGGCACGCTCGACATCCCCGGCGACAAGTCGGTTTCGCACCGGGCGGTGATGTTCGCCGCGCTGGCCGATGGCACCTCGCGTATCGACGGCTTCCTCGAAGGCGAGGACACCCGCGCCACCGCGGCGATCTTCGAACGGATGGGCGTGTGTTTCGAGACCCCGTCGCCATCGCGGCGCATCGTGCATGGCGTCGGCGTCGATGGCCTGAAAGCACCGCAGGGCGAACTGGACTGCGGCAACGCCGGCACCGGCATGCGCCTGCTCGCCGGCCTGCTGGCCGCGCAATCGTTCGACAGCGTGCTGGTGGGCGACGCATCGCTGTCCAAACGGCCGATGCGCCGCGTCACCGGCCCGCTGGCGCAGATGGGCGCGCGCATCGACACGCAGGCCGACGGCACGCCGCCGCTGCGCATCCACGGCGGCACGCAGCTGCAGGGCATCCACTACGAACTGCCGGTCGCCAGCGCGCAGGTGAAGTCGGCGGTGCTGCTGGCCGGCCTGTACGCGCAGGGCGAAACCACGGTGGTCGAACCGCACCCGACCCGCGACTACACCGAGCGCATGCTGCGCGCCTTCGGCGTGGAGATCGACTTCGCCCCGGGCCGCGCGCGGCTGCGCGGCGGCCAGCGCCTGCGCGCCACCGACATCGCGGTACCGGCGGATTTCTCCTCGGCCGCGTTCTTCATCGTCGCCGCCAGCATCATCCCCGGCTCGCAACTGCGCCTGCGCTCGGTGGGCCTGAACCCGCGCCGCACCGGCCTGCTGGCCGCGCTGCGGCTGATGGGCGCGGACATCACGGAGGAAAACCACAGCGAGCACGGTGGCGAGCCGGTCGCTGACCTGGTGGTGCGCCATGCGCCGCTGAAGGGTGCGGAAATCCCAGTCGAAGTAGTGCCGGACATGATCGACGAGTTCCCGGCGCTGTTCATCGCCGCCGCCGCCGCCGAAGGCCCGACCGTGGTACGCGGCGCGGCCGAACTGCGGGTCAAGGAATCGGACCGGTTGGCGGCGATGGCCACCGGCCTGCGCACGCTGGGCCTGCGCATCGACGAGACCGACGACGGCGCGACGATCCATCCGGGCGCGCTCGGCAGCGGCACCATCGAAAGTCACGGCGACCACCGCATCGCGATGGCCTTCGCCATCGCCGGCCAGCTGAGCACCGGGCAGGTGCGGATCAACGACATTGCCAACGTGGCGACCTCGTTCCCCGGTTTCGACCGTCTGGCAACCGGAGCCGGGTTCGCGTTGGCCTGACCGGGACAAACGAACGGGCCGGGGGCGATGCCGCCCCGGCCCGTGCGTATGCCGCCGGATTATTGGTCGGCGCGGAAATCCACCGGCACCTGGACCACGCTGGCCACGGTGTGGCCAGCGCGCAGCGCCGGCTCGAACCTCCAGCCGCGCACGCTGTCCAGCACCGCACGGTCGAGGTCACGGCTGCGCTGGCCGTGGCGCGAGACGATGCTGGCCGCGGTGACCTGACCCTGCGCATCGATGTCCAGGCGCGCGACCACGCCGCCTTCGACGCCACTGCGCAGCGCCGCCGGCGGGTAGCTGGGCTTGGCGTTGCCGGCCAGCGGCCGCGCATCGCGGTTGCGCAGTGCCGGCACTGGCTTGCGCGATGCGGTGTTACCCGCGTTGGCACCGGGCTCGGCCGCCACCGGTGCCTGCGGTGTAATGGCCGGTGCCGCCTGCTCGCCGATGGCGGGCGCCGTGGTTTCGCCGGGGCCGGCCGGGCGCAGCCACAGCAGCGCCGCGGCCAGCAGGGCCAACAGCAGCGCCGCCCACAGCCACGGGGACGTGGAGGAACGGGGAGTTGCAGGGTCGCCATGCTCCAGCGGCTGCGAGGCAGGCATGTCATGGGTATGGATCGCACTCATCTCGGACTCCTGTCGGTTGGACGACGGCCCGAGTCTTGCGCGCATCGGCGCGGTAGTTGTTGTGGCTGCGTCAACGGCATGGCCGCTGGTGCCAGGCAGTTCAGCTTGCGCCGCGGCCGGGGTTCAGCTCATTGCCCCGGCTTGAAGTCGAACGGAACCTCAAGGCTGCCGACCATCGGCTGGCCGTTGCTCTGCGCCGGCTGGAAGCGCCAGCGGCGTACGGCTTCCAGCGCCGCGCGGTCGAGGTCGCGGGAGCCGCTGCGCTGGGTGATCTTCGCGTCCAGCGGGACGCCGCGGGCATCGACCTCGACCCGCACCACCACGGTGCCGCTCTCGCCGCGTCGCAATGCGGCCGGCGGATAGCGCGGCGGCGGGCTTTGCCCGGGCAGCGGCACCGGGCGGTCGCTCGGGGTGGCGGCAACGGGTGCTGGCGCGGCCGGTGCGGCGGCAGGCGCCGCTTCCGGCAGCGGTTGCGGTGGCGGGGTGGTTTCCACCAGTTGCGGCTTTTCCCCGGTGGGCTCGTCGTGCGCGTCGGGCATGTCGCTGGCGCCGGCGCCGGCCGGCAGCGGCGCGGGCAGCGGTGCGGCTTCGGTCACCTCGGTTTGCGGTTGCGCCGGGTCGGCACGGTAGAAGTCGTTGTGGCGCCGGGCGTTGAGCCAGACCACGAGGAACAGCAGCAGGCCGGCGCAGAAGGCGATGCCGGCGATCTTCAGGCTGCTGCGCGGCAACTGGAAGGTGATGTTCTGTTCGGAGCGGGGCATGGACGTGGCCGTGTGGAACGCCCGGATTCTGGCACAGGACGCAGAGCGGCGCGGTTCGGGCGATAATTGCATTCCTCCGTATCCGTTGACAGTGCCGTCCCATGCTCGATCCAGCCCTTCTTCGCCAGCAGCCCGCCGAATTGGCCGAACGCCTGCGCACCACGCGCGGCCATGAACTCGACGTGGCCGCGTTCGAAGCGCTGGAAGCCGACCGCAAGCGCATCCAGGTGCGTACCCAAGAGCTGCAGAGCCTGCGCAACAGCCGTTCAAAGGCGATCGGGCAGGCCAAGGCCAAGGGCGAGGACGTGTCGGCGATCATGGCCGAGGTGGCCGGCTTCGCCGACGAGCTGAAGGCCTCGGAAATGCAGTTGGACGTGTTGCGCGAGAAGATCGAAGCCCTGTCGCTGGGCATCCCGAACCTGCCGTCCGAAGACGTGCCGGCCGGCAAGGATGAAAGCGAGAACGTCGAGCAGTTGCGCTGGGGCACGCCGCGCGAATTCGATTTCGAGGTCAAGGACCATGTCGAACTCGGCGCCCGTGATGGCTGGCTGGATGGCGAGACGGCGGCCAAGCTGTCCGGCGCGCGTTTCACCGTACTGCGCGGCCAGCTGGCGCGGCTGCACCGCGCGCTGGGCCAGTTCATGCTCGACCTGCATACCGGCGAGCATGGCTACGAGGAAACCAACGTGCCGGTGCTGGTCAACGCCGATTCGCTGCGCGGCACCGGCCAGTTGCCGAAGTTCGAAGAAGACCTGTTCAAGACCGCGCTGGGCGACGCCACGCGCTACCTGATCCCGACTTCGGAAGTGCCGCTGACCAATATCGTGCGCGACGAGATCGTCGAGGCCGAGCGCCTGCCGCTGCGCATGACCGCCCACTCGATGTGCTTCCGCTCCGAGGCCGGCAGCGGCGGCCGCGACGTGCGCGGCATGATCCGCCAGCACCAGTTCGAGAAGGTGGAACTGGTCAGCGTGTGCCGCCCGGAAGACAGCGAGGCCGAGCACCAGCGCATGACCGGCTGCGCCGAAACCGTGTTGCAGAAGCTGGGCCTGCCGTATCGCAAGGTGCTGCTGTGCACCGGCGACATGGGCTTTTCCGCGGTCAAGACCTATGACCTGGAAGTGTGGCTGCCCTCGCAGCAGACCTACCGCGAGATTTCCTCGTGCTCGAACTGCGGCGACTTCCAGGCCCGGCGCATGCAGGCGCGCTGGCGCAACCCGGCCACCGGCAAGCCGGAACTGCTGCATACCCTCAACGGCTCGGGCGTGGCGGTGGGCCGGGCGATGATCGCGGTGATGGAGAACTACCAGAACGCCGACGGCTCGATCACCGTGCCGGAGGCGCTGCGCCCATACATGGGCGGTGCCGAGCGGATCGGCTGAGGCCGGTCGCTTACCCGTTGTTCGTAAAAAAGGCCCGCAGCGATGCGGGCCTTTCGCTAGGGTGGGTCGCTCCTACGGGACGGGGGCTGAATACAGGACTGTTTGCAGCCTGATTTGTGAAATCAGGACAAAGGTGGTTGAATCTGCGGATTCGTTCCAGTCTTGGGATCAATCCATGCAGGACCTCAACGACCTCTACTACTTCGCGATGGTGGTGGATCACGGTGGTTTCGCCGCCGCGGAGCGGGCACTGGGCATCCCCAAGTCGCGCCTGAGCCGGCGCATCAGCCAACTGGAAACCGATCTGGGCGTGCGCCTGCTGCAGCGCTCGACCCGCCGCTTCGCCGTCACCGACGTGGGCATGAGCGTGCACCGCCACGCCCAGACCATGCTGGCCGAGGCGCAGGCCGCGCGCGAGGTAGTGGACCGCCTCAGCGCCGAGCCGCGCGGGCTGGTGCGCGCCAGCGTGCCGGTGTCGCTGGCGCAGATGCAGTTGCCCAAGCTGCTGCCGAAGTTCCTGGAGCAATACCCGAAGGTGCGGCTGCAGCTGAACATCAGCAACCGCCGCGTGGACATCATCAACGAGGGCTACGACGTCGCGCTGCGCGTGCGCTCGCGGCTGGACGACGACGGCAGCCTGGTGATGCGCAGCTTCGGCCAGGTGCAGGAACTGCTGGTCGCCAGCCCGCGGTACCTGGACCGCGCCGGCCGCCCGAAGACGCCCGAAGACCTGGCCAACCACGTCACCCTGAGCATCAGCGAGGACGAGGCACGGCAGCGCTGGGAACTGCACGGCCCCGAGGGCGTGGTCAGCCGCGTGGACCTGCAGCCGCGCGTGGCCGGCTTCGACTTCCCGCTGCTGCAGAGCATGGTCCGTGATGGTTTCGGCATCACCATGCTGCCGGAAACGGTCTGCGCCGAGGCCGTGCGCAACGGCGAACTGGAAGTGGTGCTGCCGGAGTGGTCGTTGCCGCAGGGCATCTGCCACGCCGTGTTCGCCTCGCGCCGCGGCCTGCTGCCGGCGGTGCGGGTGTTCATCGACTTCCTCGCCGAACACCTGCCGCCGCAGCTGGAAGCCTCGCGGCTGGATTGCGGTGGCGCCTGCGAACGCGCCAAGGAGAAGATCCGCGCCTCGACGATGGGTGCACTGGCGATCGAGGCCGGTTGAGAGGGCGGCTTGAACAAACCCGTGGGCGGCATGCGAGAATGCGCGCCCGTGGCCGATGCCAGCGCATCGGCGCACCACGGGCAGGTGGCCGAGCGGTTTAAGGCACCGGTCTTGAAAACCGGCGAAGGGTCAAACCTTCCGTGGGTTCGAATCCCACCCTGCCCGCCACTCCCACCGCGCGCGCCGCATCGCGCCACCGCCGGCAAGCATGACCACCGAGCCGCCCACCCGCGACGACGAGAAATGGATGCGCCACGCGCTGGCGCTGGCCGAGCGCGCGCAACGCGAATTCGACGAAATCCCGGTGGGCGCGGTGCTGGTCGGTGCCGACGGCACGGTGCTGGGCGAAGGCTGGAACCTCAACATCGCCAACCATGATCCCAGCGCGCATGCCGAGATCGTGGCGATGCGCGCGGCAGGCGCGCGGCTGGGCAACCACCGGCTGGTCGGCTGCACCCTGTACGTGACCCTGGAACCCTGCGCGATGTGCGCGATGGCGCTGGTGCACGCGCGTATCGCGCGGCTGGTCTACGCCGCCACCGATCCCAAGACTGGCGCCTGCGGCAGCGTGTTCGACCTGCTCGGCGACGCCCGCCACAACCACCGCGTGGAAGTCAGCGCCGGCGTGTTGGCGCAGGAGGCGAGCACGCGCCTGAGCAACTATTTCCGCGCCAAGCGGGGGCGGCCGTTGTTGCCTCTAGACAGGGGCTGATGCCCTGCGTAATGGGCGCTGAGCGTCAACGCGTTTGCCGGATCGTCAGCTCATTCCTCATGTGGCATGCCATATCCGCCATGCATGCGTCTGCCTGGATTCCGGTGTAAAGTCCAGCCGGCGTTTCGAACCGCCATGCCGGAGAGCATGACGGCAGTGAATTCGGACCCGCCCTCGTATCGAAGCAGGCACCCTGCCGCGGTATCCGGGGGAACATCATGGAGGACAAGGTTTGTTCGCACGGAAGCCCATCATTGCCATCGCTGCGGTACTGACGACGCTGCTTGCCGGCTTCGTATTGTCCGGATATCTCACTTTGCTGCTGCTGAGGCTGGACACGGGCCTGCTCGGCTGGAACACGTATTACCAATACCTCGCCGTCATCGACCAACCGCAGGTTGCGCCGTTTGCTGGCCGCATCAAGTGGGCCGGATGCCTCGGCTTCAGCATGCCATTGCTGGCGCTGCTGGGTATGGGTTCGTGGCTGATCCTCAAGCCGGACAAGCGTTCGTTGCATGGTGACGCACGCTTCGCCACTGCAGCCGATCTGTCCAGACATGGGCTGTTCAAGAAAACCGGCAACGGCATCGTGGTTGGTCGCCACAAGCGCAGGCTGGTGCGGCTGAACGGCCAGCAGTTCGCGATCCTGGCCGCGCCGACTCGCTCGGGCAAGGGCGTGGGCGTGGTGATCCCGAATCTTCTGGAATACGACGAGTCGCTGGTGGTGCTGGACATAAAGCAGGAGAACTTCGACCTGACCAGTGGCTGGCGTGCCAGCCAGGGTCAGGAAATCTACCTGTTCAACCCCTTTGCCGAAGACCGCCGCACGCACCGCTGGAATCCATTGAGCTATGTCTCCGACGACCATGCGTTCCGCATTTCGGATCTCATGGGCATCGCCGCGATGCTGTACCCGGATGGTGCCGACGACCAGAAGTTCTGGGTCAGCCAGGCGCGCAATGCATTCATGGCCTTCACGCTGTACCTGTTCGAAAACCGCGATGACGAACGCAGGGGTGGTTTCCCCGGGACACAAGGGGCGCCGACACTGGGGGCCGTCTACCGCTTGTCCTCCGGCGATGGCGGTGATCTGAAGAAACACTTCAAGAGCCTGTCCGAGCGCCCCTTCCTGAGTGGCAATGCGCGCACCGCATTCGCCAACCTGCTGTCGCAGGCGGACGAGACCTTCGCCTCGATCATGGGTACCTTCAAAGAGCCGCTAAATTCGTGGATCAACCCCGTGCTGGACAAGGCCACCAGCGGCGACGACTTCCTGCTTACCGACGTGCGCAGGAAGAAGATGACCATCTACATCGGCATCCAGCCGAACAAGCTTGCCGAAAGCCGGCTGATCATCAACCTGTTCTTCAGCCAGTTGATCAACCTCAACACGCGCGAGTTGCCGAAGTCCAACCCCGAACTGAAATACCAGTGCCTGCTGCTGATGGATGAATTCACCTCCATCGGCAAGGTGGACATCATCGCATCGGCGGTGTCCTACATGGCCGGCTACAACGTGCGCCTGCTGCCGATCATCCAGAGCATGGCCCAGCTCGATGCCACCTACGGCAAGGACATCTCGCGCACGATCATCACCAATCACGCGCTGCAGATTCTGTATGCGCCACGCGAACAACAGGATGCCGCCGACTATTCCGAGATGCTCGGTTACACCACCGTGCGCAGGAAAAACGTGACCAGGGGAAGGGAAAAAACCCATAGTTACAGCGAGGAGCGGCGCGCGCTGATGCTGCCTCAAGAATTGAAGGCAATGGGGACGGACAAGGAAGTGTTCCTTTACGAAGGCATCCCGCATCCGGTGAAATGCGACAAGATCTGCTACTACAAGGATCGCTACTTCACTTCGCGGCTGTTGCTGAAAGTCGAGATTCCCGCCCTTGATGTGTAGATGGGTGGTCAGGCGAAAAGGCCGGCCATATGTATCACGGATACGCGACCAGGATCACTTTATGCGGAAATGGCATGTGGTTATTCTGTTTGGCACTGATGGATGAAGGACTTGTTCATCGGGTTTCTGGATAGAGTTCACGGGATATTTCAGCCGCAGGAACAGGGAGGGTTTCGGTCTGGATGACACGCATGCGGGCGATGCGCCGGTTTTCCCGGTAGCTCCATGCGACGGCAGGCGGGTTTTCATGCAGCAGGGATGCGCAGACGGCGTTGCCGCGATGGCCGCCGGTTCATGCCCCGCTTCGCATGTGCCCGGATGGCCAGCAATCCGGATTGAAGCCGCTTCCCGGGTGCAATAAGGACATTCGCATGAAGCATGCTTTTCAGTTGAAAGTATTCGTCGTGGCTGCGGCATTGCTGGTAAGCGGTTGCGCCACGCATCCCGCACCTGATTTCGGTGGTCGTTGGCGGCCGGTCAATCGCTTTGCCAGTGCCCCCGCCGAAATTCCCCTCTATTCCAGCTACGTGTACCAGGCGTCGCCAATGGACGGCACGCTGAAGACCATGCTCGAGCGCTGGTCAAGGGATTCCGGCCGGGCGCTGGATTACCGTCTGGCTTCGGACTTCACCCTGTACGGTGCGGTTGCCCGGATCGACACCACCAACGCGCAACAGGCCGTTGTCGAACTCACGGCTGCCTATGCACCGCAGGGTATCTCCGTCTCCATCGACGGCAACACGATCATCGTGCAGAACGCCATCTCCGTGGCCGCTCCGGACGGTTCCGTCCCGCAGGGTGGAAGCTGACGCCGTCATGCATGCTGCATGCGGCGCATGGAATCAACGTGCCGCGCCTTGATGTTCATCTCATCTGGAAGAGCTCATGTTGCGCAAGAAGGACCCCGGCAACACCCAACGGATGGAACAGGCTGTCGGCAAGGCCGTCAGCTACGAGTTGACCCTCGCCGACATGGCACGCCGCAGCGAGCGTCGCGCATGGAGGGTGGCGACCGCATCGTTGCTGGTGTCATTGGCATTGGCCGGCGGCTACTACTACATGCTGCCATTGAAGGAGAAAGTGCCTTTCCTGGTGATGGCCGATGCCTATACCGGCACCGCCACCGTCGCGCGCCTGACCGGAAATTTCCGCAACCAGTCGATCACCGCCAACGAGGCAATCAACCGCAGCAATGTCGCCCAGTACGTGCTGGCGCGTGAATCCTATGACTTCCAGGTCATGGGCCTACGCGATTGGCGGCTGGTATTCCTGATGTCGGACAAGCCGGTAGGGCTGACCCAGGAGGCGCGCTACGCGAAGAACAATCCGCAGAACCCGATTGCCCTGTATGGCAAGGAAAAGGCGGTCAGGGTCAAGATCCTGAGCATCACCCCGTTGGGCGCGCAACCCGATGGCGGTTTCCGTGGCGCATCGGTACGGATCCAGCGCAGCCTGCTGGACAAGCGGACCGGCGTGACCACCTATCTGGATAACCAGATTGTCACCATGCGCTTCGAGTACCGCGGCAACCTCGGTTTGACCGAGGACGAGCGCGTACTCAATCCGCTTGGTTTCTGGGTCACCGAATATCGCGTGGACAATGATTATGCCCGTGGCGTACCGGTGCCGGATGAGGCCGCGCTGCAGGCCCAGGCCGAGCAGGCCGCGGCTTGGGCCAGCCCGGCCGCGCATGCCGCCGACCCTGATGCGGCGACCGTGGTCGACTCCAGCACCGGGTTGCCCCTCGTTCCATCCGGGCAACCCGCGCCAGGCGTGCAGGTACCGCCGCAGCCTGTCCTGCAGGGGCAGGAGGCGCCGCTGTCGAACAGGATTTCCACCGGAACTGCTGATGGAGCAAGCAACCGATGAGTAGTCGCATGAACCGGACGGGCGCATGGGCGCTGCTGTCGATGCTGTTGTTTTCCACGGCGGCCGCCGCGCAGGCGGTGGACCAATATGCTTACGAGAAAGACCGCATCTATCCGGTGCGTACCGGCCTGGGCCTGACTACCCAGATCGAGTTGAGTCCGAACGAGAAGATCCTTGACTACAGCACCGGCTTCAGCAGCGGCTGGGAGCTGACCCGCCGCGAGAACGTGTTCTACCTCAAGCCGAAGAACGTCGACGTGGACACCAACATGATGGTGCGCACCGAAACGCATTCCTACATTTTCGAGTTGAAGGTGGTGGCCACCGATTGGCGCCAGCTGGAGCAGGCGCGTCGTGCGGGCGTGCAGTACAAGATCGCCTTCACCTATCCCGGCGATGCCGTCTTCGGTGTAGCCCAGGAGGCGGTGGAAGAAGAAGCCCGGCCATTGCTGAGCACCGAGTTGGCCAAGGACCGCCAATACAACTTCGACTATTCCTATTCGACCCGGCGCGTCAGGAAGATGGGGTGGCTGGTGCCGGTGAACGCCTACGACGATGGCCGTTTCACCTACCTCAAGCTGCCGGCCTCGCCCGAATACAAGACCGGCATCTTCCCGGCTGTTTTCGGCCGCGAGAGTGAGTATGGCGAGGACTTCGTGGTGAACACCACGGTCGAGGGCAATACCCTGATCGTGCATGGGACCTACCCGTATCTGGTCATCCGCCACGGCAACAACGTCGTTGGCCTGCGGAGGAACGTCAAGAAATGAACCAGCAGAACATTCCGGGTATGGAACCGAACCAGTTCCCCCATGACGCCGGCACGGGCGATCGTGCGCCATCGGCCAATCCGTATTACGGCAATGTCGGGCGTGAGGCGGCACCGGATCTCGATGCCGGTGCGCCGCAACTGCGTTCGGTCGATGAGCAGCGGTTGAACCGCAAGGCGCTGCTTTTCCTCGGCGGCATCCTGTTATTGGTGTTGGCAATGGGCTTCCTGCTGGTGCGCAAGAGTCGTGGCGGCGACGTCGAACCATCCAAGCCGCCCAGGACCGAGCGCGTGAACACCCCATCGCTGCCAAGCGTGGTACCGACGCCGGCAGTTGCCGAAGTGCCGCCACCGGCCGAACCGATTCCAACCCTGCCGGCGCTTCCCGCTGGCCCGGTCCGACCCGAAATGCCGGGGGCGGAGGAGCGTATGGAGCCGCGTGGGCCGTCCTTGCTTGAACGTCGCATCGGCGGCAGTGGCGGCTTCGTCGGCAATGGAGACCCGGGAGCCGGCATGGGTCAAGCGGGTGGCATGGACGAATACACCCGGGCGATGGTTGCGCAGATGCAGGCGGCCACCGGCCAGCAAGCCGCAGGGCAAGGGGGCGTACGACGTGGTCCTGACGTGGAAAACGTATCCAGCGCCGGTTTCATCCGCAGCCCGGATGCGCTGCTGGTGCGTGGCACGTACCTGCGCTGCGTACTGGAGACGCGGATCGTCACCGATGTCGCCGGCTATACCTCCTGCCTGGTCACGGAGCCGGTGTATTCGATCAATGGCCGCAACCTCCTGCTGCCCAAGGGATCGAAGATCTATGGCAGTTATGGCGGCGGCCCGATCGGTGAACGCGTGGAGGTGATATGGGATCGCATCACCACGCCGAATGGCATTGATGTGGCCATGTCCAGTCCGGGCGTGGACCAGCTTGGCGGGGCGGGGCATCCCGGTCAGTACAGCGCGCATTGGGGGCAACGGATTGCGTCGGCGCTGATGATCAGCCTGCTTTCCGATGCCTTCAAATATGCCGCGGCCGAGCATGGACCGGAGTCCACCACCATCACCAGCAGTGGCCTGGCCGTCCAGTCGCCCTATGAAAGCGCCACCGCGCGCACGATGGAGCGATTGGCCAACGAAGCGTTGAGCCAGCGCCGGTCGCCGACGGTGACCATCAACCAGGGCACGATCGTGAACGTTTACGTCGCCAAGGACGTGGATTTCACCAGCGTGTTGAATCCGCGCCACTGACCGGCGAGCGATCATGGACGCCGAAGCATCCCCGCTCGCCCAGGTCTCCAGCGACTTCCTGCGCTACCAGTACGAGGTGCTGGGTATCGCCGAATACATGGAATCGCAGGCGGTAACGGAAATCTGCATCAACCGCCCTGGCGAGCTTTACCTGGAGGCGGCTGCGGGCTGGCAGCGGGTGGAGGTGCCGGGCCTGAGCTTCGAGCGCGCACGACAGTTCTGCACGGCGGTGGTCAACGAGAGCAATACCGGCCAGCGCATCACCGATGCCGATCCGGTGGTGTCGTTGACCTTCCCGACCGGCCAGCGCGCCCAGTTCGTGATTCCCCCGGCATGCGACGCCGGCAAGGTGTCGATCACCATACGCCTGCCATCCAGGCACACCAAGACCCTGGCGCAGTACCAACAGGACGGCTTCTTCGACCAGATCCTGGAGCAGGAGGGTGGCATCGGCGAGCAGGATCGCGAACTGCTGGAACTGCGGCATGCGCGCGACTATGCCGGTTTCTTCAGGCGAGCGGTGATGTATCGCAAGAACATCGTGGTCTCCGGCGCCACCGGCAGCGGCAAGACCACTTTCATGAAATCGCTGGTCAACCACATACCCGATGGCGAGCGGCTGGTCACCATCGAGGATGCACGCGAGCTGTTCATCACGCAGCCCAACGTGGTGCACCTGCTGTATTCCAAGGGTGGGCAGAGCACCAGCAACGTCACCGCCAAGAGCTGCATGGAAGCCTGCCTGCGAATGAAGCCGGACCGGATCATCCTGGCGGAATTGCGTGGCGACGAGGCGTTCTACTTCATCCGCAATTGCGCCTCGGGCCACCCCGGTTCCATTACCAGTTGCCATGCGGGCAGCCCCGAGCAGACCTGGGACCAGTTGGCGCTGATGGTCAAGGCCTCGGCGGAGGGGGCAGGCCTCGAGTTTCCCGTCATCAAGCGGCTGCTGATGATGACCATCGACATCGTGGTGCACATCAAGGCGCACGCCGGTTCGCGCTACATCACCGGCATCGATTTCAACCCGGGGCGTACCCAGGGGCAGGAGCATTGAATGATGGCGTCACGGACAGTCGGTGTGTTGCGGCGGCAACCGGGGAGGGCGGGCTGATGCTACCCGGACTTGAAGCGCTTGCATGCCCGGAAATGGCGGTGCCGATGGAGGTGATGCAACACGTCATCGACGTCGAATCCTCGCGCAACCCATTCGCCATCGGGGTGGTCGGCGGGGCGCTCGTGCGCCAGCCGCGACGGCTGGACGAAGCACTGGCCACCGTGCGGATGCTCGAGGAGAAGGGTTACAACTTTTCTGTCGGCCTGGCCCAGGTCAATCGCCACAATCTGGCGAAGTACGGGCTGGACTCCTATGAAAAGGCGTTCCAGCAATGCCCCAACCTGCAGGCGGGATCGCGCATCCTGGCCGACTGCTACAAGCGCTCGGGCGGGGATTGGGGAAAGTCGTTCAGTTGCTACTACTCGGGTGACTTCACCACCGGGTTCCGGCATGGCTACGTGCAGAAGATGTACGACTCGATCAGGCGCAGCCAGTCGCCTGTCGCCACGGAGGGCGCCACGCCGATCGCAGTGGCCGGTCGCGGTGAGCGCAGGCAGGTCAAGGTCGAGCATCACCCGCCACTGTCCCCGGTCGTGCAGGCGCGCATCGTTGCGCAGGATGTTGCCCCGGCATATCCGCCCGACGATCCGGCGCGGGCCAATGTGGTTTATCCCTCCACCGGCGCAATGGTGCATGGAGGCTTGCTCCGCACGGCCGACCATGCGTTGTCACGCGTGGTGTCGGGGATGCCGGAACGGGCCATGCAACCAGCCTCGACACCGCCTTCCATGTATTCCGTGAGGCGGGCCGGATCCGGAAATGGCATGGAACTGCCGGTGGCTGGTGCTCAGGTCGAGGACGGCCCGGTGATGCTGCGGCCGTGGAGCGAACGCAACACGCCGATGCCCCTGCCGGCCCAATCCGGCATGGGCGTGGCGCCACCGGTCCAACAGGTTCCCGCTGGGGATGCGGCCTTCGTTTTCTGACGAAGTCGTGGTACGGCCAGCTTTCCGGCTGGTCATGTGAGTCCATTGGTTCATCTGGTCAAACAACAAGGAAATCCATACATGAAGCAATCCAATCTCGATCTCGTCCAGGCCCGGCGCACGCTGAAGAGCATGCTGTTGGCCATTGCCTTCGCCGGCGCCGTGTTCGCCCCGCAGGTACTGGCACAGGATTTCGGCGGTACCGATACCAAGGTCTGCGGTTTCTTCGACAACATCAGTGGCCTGCTGAACATGGTCTCGATCGCGGTGGTGACCATCGCGGTGATCTTTGCCGGCTACCAGATCGCCTTCGCCCACAAGCGCATCGGTGACGTGGCCCCTATCCTGATCGGCGGCGTGTTGATCGGTGCGGCCGGGCAGATCGCGCGCATGTTGCTCGGCAGCGAGGCGGGTTCGTGCAGTGGTTCCGCTGGTGCGGCCATGTACCAGGCATTGCAGTACTACGGTGCATAAGGACGTCGTGTTCAGGGGATGCACCCGCCCGGCCATGTTCCTGGGCGTGCCGTATGTGCCGTTCTTCTTCGTGGCGGGCGGGTTGCTGCTCCTGAGCATGTACACCAATTTCTGGCTGCTGCTGACCATCCCGGTGGCCATTTTCATCATGCGGATGATGGCCAAGCGTGACGAGATGGTGTTCCGGCTGCTGGGCCTGCGGCTGCAGTTCAAGCTGCGTGTCCGGAATGTGCCTGGGCATGACGGCATGTGGGTATTCAGCCCCAACCACTATCGCGACAGGCCGCCGCCGGACGCGTGACCGGCATCACCGGGCAGGTGGCTTGCCACTTGCCCGGTGCCACGCAGCATCCCCGCAGGATCACAAACGGTGGTTCCAATGTTCAGCCCAGACACCTCCATCAGCGAATTCATTCCTCTGTCGTCGCATGTCTCCGCCAATGTGGTGAAGACCACGGGTGGCGACTACCTGATGACCTGGCATCTGGAGGGGCTGCCATTCGTGGGCCGCGAGGAATGGGAACTTGAGCACAAGCACAACACGTTCAATCGCCTGTTGCAGACGTTGCGTGCGCCGGATTTCGTCAATGTCGCATTCTGGGCGCACGACATCCGCCGCCGCCGCCGATTGAAGGGGCGCAGCGAATTCGCGCAGGGCTTCAACCAGGACGTGTCCGACCAGTACTTCGGCATGCTTTCCTCGCAGAGGATCATGCAGAACGAACTGTACCTGACCATGATCTACCGCCCGGTGGTGGCCGGGAAACGCTTCGTCGAACGTTCCGCCGATATCGAAAAGCTGCGCGCTGAACAGGAGCAGGCAGTGGAGAAGCTGCTGGAACTGGCCGGCAATGTCGAGGCGGTGATCCGGGACTACGCGCCTTACCGGCTGGGCATGTATGAAGCCGGCAACGGCGTGGTGTTCTCCGAGACACTGGAATTCTTCGGCTGGCTGATCAACCGCATCGACGAGCCGGTTCCGGTGCTGCCGGCGCCGGTGAAGGATTACCTGCCGGTCAGTCGCCACATGTTCTCGGCCAAGACCGGCGACTTCGTCATCAACACCCCGGACGGCACCAACCACTTCGGCGCCATTCTCAACATCAAGGAGTATGCCGAAGGCACCTGGCCAGGCATCCTCAATGGCCTGAAATACCTCGATTTCGAGTATGTCATCACCCATTCGTTCAGTCCGATGGGGCGCCAGGACGCGCTCAAGGTGCTCGACCGCACCAAGGGCATGATGATTTCCTCCGGTGACAAGGCAGTCAGCCAGATCATCGAGCTCGATCAGGCGATGGACCAGCTCTCGTCGGGCAACTTCGTGCTGGGTGAATACCACTTCATCATCGGCGTGTACGCCGACAGCCAGGCCCGGCTTGCCCAGAACGTGGCCGCCACCCGCGCCGAACTGTCCAATGCCGGCTTCGTCTCGGCCAAGGAGGACCTTGCCATCACCTCCTCGTTCTACTCGCAGTTGCCGGGCAACTGGCGCTATCGCACCCGCCTGGCCAATGTCAGTTCGCTGAACTTCCTCGGCTTGTCGCCATTGCACAACTTCGCCACCGGCAAGCTGCAGAACAACCCGTGGGGCGATTGCGTGACCACGCTGCAGACCACCAATGGCCAGCCGTACTACTTCAATTTCCATGCCACCCATCCGTCGGAAAATTCCCTGGGCGAGAAGGCCATCGCCAACACGATGGTCATCGGCAAGTCCGGCACCGGCAAGACCGCGTTGATCAACTTCCTGCTCAGCCAGGTGCAGAAATACGATCCGGCACCCACCATCTTCTTTTTCGACAAGGACCGCGGCGCGGAAATCTTCGTGCGCGCCTGTGGCGGCAACTACCTGGCGTTGGAAAATGGCCAGCCGACCGGCTTCAACCCGTTCCAGTGCGAGCGTACGGAAGCCAACGTGCAGTTCCTGGCGGACCTGGTGAAGGTGCTGGCGGGCAAGCGCGAATACAGCGCGCGCGAGGAAGAGGACATCTTCCGCGCCGTCGAGAACATTCTCGACACGCCGCCGCGCCTGCGCAGCATGACCAACTTCCAGAAAAGCCTGCCCAACATGGGTGACGATGGCCTGTACGCGCGCATGCGGCGCTGGACCGCCGGCAATTCGCTGGGCTGGGTGTTCGACAACCCGGTGGACACCATCGACCTGGAACGGGCCAACATCATCGGTTTCGATTACACCGACATCATCGACAACCCCGAAGTGCGCGTGCCGGTCATCAATTACCTGCTGCACCGGCTGGAGTCGCTGATCGATGGCCGTCGGCTGATCTACGTGATGGACGAGTTCTGGAAGATCCTCGATGGCGAGGGCGGGCTGAAGGAATTCGCCAAGAACAAGCAGAAGACCATCCGCAAGCAGAACGGCCTGGGCATCTTCGCCACCCAAAGTCCGGAAGACGCACTCAAGAGCGACATCTCGGCTGCCTTGATCGAACAGATCGCCACCCTGATCCTGCTGCCCAATCCCAATGCCAGCAAGGCCGATTACATCGATGGCCTCAAGTTGACCGAGGCCGAGTTCAAGGTGGTGACCGCACTGGACGAACGCTCGCGCTGCTTCCTGGTCAAGCAGGGCCATGCCTCCAGCGTCTGCCAGCTCAACCTGCGCGGCATGGACGACATCCTGTCGGTGATTTCGGCCTCCACCGACAACATCGAGGTCATGCACCGCGTGCTGCGGGAGGTTGCACGCCGTCAAGGCGTGGGGCAGGGCGAGTTGGTTCCGGAGGCATGGTTGCCGCAGTTCTACGAAAAACGCAAAGGCTCGGGAAAACGCAGCGGGTCGAAAGTTTCCGAATCGCTGGTTGAATGAGCCGGAGGCGGGAATGGAACATCAATTCATGAGGAAGGAGCATTTCATGAAAAAGGTTGAATCCCAGCGGAGCATCAATTGCAGGATTTTCCGGCCGATGATGGTGGCCTTGGGGCTTGTTATCGGGTTGTCGGCACCTCGCGTTGATGCTTATCCGGTGGAGGAGGTCGGTCCATCGCTCATGCAGCATTTCCTGAATCAGTTCAATACCTATTATGGGCGTATCCAGCAGGCCGCGCAGAATGCGAAGGAGAATGTTTACTGGCTGAAGCTTCTGCAGGAATACCGGGATGCGCTGGTCAAAGTGCAGGGCATTGTCAATGCCTTCGGCTTGCCGCCGGGCGCAAAGCTGGAGGTCGTCAGTGAAGATTATCTTGTGGCGGAAGCCTGCAGCGCCGGTAATCCTGGCCTTACGGACCGGTTGAAAAGCTTCGTATTTAAATCGGACGGTGACTGGAAGGCGCAGCAGACGCAGATTTGCGTAAATATCCGGATGACGCAGAATCGGAAGTATAACGATACGGTGAAATTCATGACGGAAACCGTGCCATCCATGCTTGAAAGCCTTGATGCGATCACCAGTCAGCGCAACGGCAGTTCATTGCTCGGCAATATCACCGCTACGGATAGCGACTCGCTGCGCACCGCCAATGACCTGTCCCTCAAGGCGCAGGAGTGGGAGGCGCGCATGCAGGCTTATGATTCCTATATCGCGATGATGGAAGCCAATCAGAAGATCATCGCGCAAAATGCATTGAAGGGAAAACCATCGCGTCTGGCCGGCGATCTGGTCAAGACTGCAGCGCTGAAAGGGGCGCTGAGCATTGATTGATTGCATGGAATGGTGCCGGAGGTCGGCATTGGCGTCTGCGAAGGAATTACTCGGGAAATGCAGGAATGAATCTCAGGGCACTCGTGAATTTTGATTTCTCAGGTGGAGCGCAGGACCTGCTGGGCCACGTGATGCGGATCCAGTCAGTCGGGGACTTCGTGTTCTTCCGGCTCATACTGGATTACCTGCGCGACCGCATCGACAAGTTCGGCATCGAACTGCTTGGCCACATGATGGCCTGGGTCGGTGGTATGGCATTGACCCTGATGACTTTATGGGTGCTGATTCAGGGCTTCCGCATCGTCACCGGCCGCAGCCGCGATTCGATGATGATATTGGTCACCAACATGGCGCGCGCCGCGCTGATCGTCAGCGTGGCCACGAGCATGGGCATGTTCGGACGCGACCTGCATGGTTTCCTGACCAAGGACGTGAAGAACGAGATCGCCCATGTAGTGACGGGTAATGACGAGCCGCCGGAAGCGCAGATCGACAAGAGCCTGGCCTGGATGCAGGTGGCATTGAGCAGCGTCGACATGATCAAGGTGCTGGACGACAACAGCCTGCGTGACGACAAGAACCGCGCCTTGTGGGCCATTGGGCTGGGCACGGGAGGGCCGGCGGTAACTGCAGGCTCCATGCTGCTCTTGTACGAAGTGGCGATGGCGCTGTTCATCGGGCTGGGGCCGCTGTTCATCCTGTGCCTTCTGTTCGAGCAGACCAAGCAGCTGTTCCAGCGCTGGCTGTTCTACGGCATCGGCACGATGTTCTCGATGGCGGTATTGGCGGCGATGGTGTCGATTGCGCTGGATATGGTGATCCGGGTGTCGTCAGCATTCTGGGCGAGTGCGTTGGTGGACAAGTTCCTGCTGGGAGGAGATAGCGGCAGCCTCACCAGTCAGGCACTTCAACAAGGCGGCATGGGCCTGATCCTGACGACGCTGATCCTGACCGCCCCGCCAATGGCGGCGATGTTCTTCCAGGGCACGTTGGGTAATTTCATGGCGTATTCACAGATTGGTGGCTCACCCGGCATGGCAAGGCCCGGGCCGCAGGGGCAGCCTCCCGGTTCATATGGTGGAGGTGCACATTCACCTGCGTCGATCTCTTCTGCTAACGCAGATCACTATGTGGGAAGTCCGCGGTTTACATCTTCTGATAGAAGTCCTTCTACCTCATCGCCAGGGGTTAGAGGTAATGCGCAGTTATAGAATTAATTTTTTCTTCTGAGTGGGAGATTAAGGTGACAAGAACTCTCGCATCGTTTCTGTTGGTAGTTTTATTTGTTGTATTGCCAGTGTTTGTAGCCAAGGCGGAAGGGCGCTGTCCGCCGGGGCAATATCCAGTAGGTGGCCAAGGGGTGCTGGGATGTGCGCCTATTCCAGGATATGAAAGCCAAGGCATGCAGCAGCCCGCAGGACACTGGCAGAGCCGCTGGGGGGCCATCGCATATTCCGATTCGACGCAGGCTGCCGGAGCTGCTGTCGACAAGCTTGAGCAGGAAGCCGCCAAGCAGACGGCCATGACGCAATGCCAGCGTGAAGGGGCCGCTGACTGCCGGATCATTATGTCCTATGAGAACCAGTGCGCGGTGATGGTTTCGCCAAGGACACAGGTGGCAGGAGCCTTGGGTGGCCTTGGTAACGGCATTACGTTAGAAGCCGCTTTGGCTCAGGCAAACTCAAAATGTATGGATCCTGCCGGGGATGGGTGCGAGGCTGTTTATATCCATTGCCTGACGCCTGAATTTGTTCAGTAGATCGTTATATCCATCATGGCTCTTGGGGCTGCATGCTGTTGGGCAGTTTGTTGGGCTCGAACTTCACCGATGGCATATTGAGTATGGCACTGCAGCAAGGCGGCATGGGCCTGATCCTGACGACGCTGATCCTGACTGCCCCGCCAATGGCGGCGATGTTCTTCCAGGGCACGCTGGGTAATTTCATGGCGTATTCGCAGATTGGCGGATCGGCGGTAGCCACCACTCCGGGGCCGAGTGGGCAGCCGCCGGGGAGTTATGTGCCGGGGGCGCCAGCTGAAAATAATGGTCGTCAGGATGATGGCATTCGGCAGAGGGTTTCAAGGCTGGCGGAGAGTGACATTAACTCATCGTTTGCTGGTGCACGAGGAAATGCCAATGGTCAGCAACGAATCTGAGGTGAAGATGATGAAGGTCTGGGGTGTATCGTTCTTGTTTTTTTTCATCATGCTTTTGCTTTCATTCGATGCGGGAGCAGAAGGGCGCTGCCCGCCAGGGCAGTACCCAGTAGGCGGACCGGGGGTATTGGGATGTGCTCCTATCCCCGGATATGGAGGGCAGCAGGAGGGGGCGGCTCCTGTTCCAGCCGGTAAATGGTTGACGACCTGGGGAGCAATTGCTGAGTCCCCAACCACTGATCTAATGGGTGTTTCGGTTGGAGAGGGATCCAAAGAGATAGCAGAGCAGGTTGCGGTGAGGAGGTGTGCCTTAGAAGGTGATCCTAACTGTACGATATCTTTTGTTTATCACAATCAATGTGTCGCAGTTGCGCAGCCATCATCAGGGCAGGGTGCGGGGCGCGTAGCGGGAGCGCCTACTGAAGCAGAGGCGATAGGGGCTGCTATCGCAAAATGTAGTGATACAGGAGGGGGGCATTGTTTTAAATTTTATTCAAACTGTTCCAGGCCTGTATTCATGAAATATTAAATATAGCCAAGCCGGCTCGATGTTCTCGATGGCTGTATTGGCAGTAATGGTGTCGGTTGCGCTGGACAAGATGACTCGTGTCCCGGTGGCATTCTGGGCGAGTGCGTTGGTGGACAAGTTCCTGCTGGGAGGAGATAGCGGCAGCCTGACCAGTCAGGCACTTCAACAAGGCGGCATGGGCCTGATCCTGACGACGCTGATCCTGACTGCCCCGCCAATGGCGGCGATGTTCTTCCAGGGCACGTTGGGCAGCTTCATGGCGTACTCACAGATTGGCGGTTCAGCGGTAGCCACCACTCCGGGGCCGAGTGGGCAGCCGCCGGGGAGTTATGTGCCAGAAAATCCAGGTGCAAGTACTGCTAGCTCAGATGACAACGCTCGGGAGAGGATGCCAAGGCTGATGGCAAATATTAATGATCTGACGCCTGCTGGTGCACGAGGAAATGCCAATGGTCAGCAACGAATCTGAGGTGAAGGTGATGAAGGCTTGGGATGCATTGTTTTTTTCATCATGATTTTGCTTTCATTCGATGCGGGAGCAGAAGGACGCTGTCCACCGGGGCAGTATCCGGTGGGCGGACCGGGGGTATTGGGATGTGCTCCTATCCCCGGATATGGAGGGCAGCAGGAGCGGAGGGCTCCTGTTCCGGCTGGGGAATGGCTGAAAACATGGGGGGCGCTTGCAGAGTCGCCGACGACCGATCTGATTGGTGTTTCAGTTGGAGAGAGATCTAAGAGAGAGGCGAGACAAGTTGCACTGAGGAAATGTGCCGCAGAAGGTGATCGTAACTGTACGATATCTTTTACGTACCACAATCAGTGTGCTGCACTTGCGGTGCCATCGTCTGGACAGGGGCGGGGGCATGTATCAGGGAGGGCTACTGAGTTGGAGGCAATAGATGCCGCCGTCGCGGGTTGTAGTGATACAGGATGGGGGGGTGCATCAAAGTTTATTCGGCATGCTCCGAGCCCATATTCATAAGATATTGAATATGGGCGACCCTGCACGATGTTCTCGATGGCGGTATTGGCGGCGATGGTGTCGATCGCGATGGAGATGGTGGCGCGGGTGGCGGTCGCCTTCTGGGGTGCGGTATGAGGGGCTCTGTTTCGCAGTTTTAATTTCCATGATCGGAGGTCGGCATTGCACAGTAAATTCACTCAATTCCTTGTTTTGCTCCTTTTGACCGCTTGCAACCCGGAGATCGCCATGAATCAGGAACATGCCGCCGCTGAAGCTGATGTCGCCAACGGAGGGCGTGGGCTGGCGAAACTCAATCCAGCTCCGCGCAAGGCCTATGAGTTGACCTTGCGACTGAAGGATGCACCTGGTCCGTTCGCCGTGGTCAGTGGTGTGGCGCAATATGATGTGGTCAATGAAGAGCAGTGCGGTCATGTCGAACCTGCTACTGGCACTGCCAGTCGCATTACCAGCCAGGAAGACGTGGTCCTGCACAAGGTGTCGGATGCCGAATATCGAGGTACGGTCTATCTGGATCTCATGCAGGATGAAGATTACTACGGTCGAGGGGTGTGTCGCTGGGAGTTCACTGGGGCTGGCGCAATGCTCAAGGCTACGGGTGCCGAAGGCGAAACCCGATTCTTGTCATTTATCAAGGCTGATGAATTCATCAAGGGGGATGTTTTGGTTCGCCATTATCTTCCTGATGATTATCCGAGTGTTGAACGCTTGCCCAATTATGGTGCTGCTGGACAGGAGGATGTTTCTTCGTATCTCCCTGAATTTCAGGAAAATTTGTTCGCGGTTTCACTCTCTGCCGCCAAGGTGCAGCAATGAGTATCAACAGCCAGGATTATGCAGCGCTGTCCGATGACTCCTATAAAGATCGCGCTGTTGGTCGCCGGATGCCGGGTGAGGAAGAGCTCGTTGTGCTTGGTGGCTGTAAATACAAGGTGCTTGAACACGTAAACAATAGGGCTAATGGTTATCAGGGCACCATCTACCAGCGTGAGGATACCGGAGAAATCATTGTCGCCCACCGTGGTACTGAGCAGATTGCCCGCGATGCATTTCTGACCGATGGAGGGATGGTGCTGGCTCGCACCAATGTGCAAGCACCTGATGCAATAAGGCTCACCGAGCATGCGATGATTTATGCCGAGCGTGTTGGTCGTGGTACCGGGCGTATACCCCCGGTTACGGTAACTGGCCACTCATTGGGCGGCACCCTGGCCCAGATCAGCGCCCATCACTTCGACCTCAAGGGCGAAACCTTCAATGCCTATGGTGCCGTCAGCCTCGGGTATCGAATTCCCGAAGGCGGTTCCACCATGCTCAATCACGTGATGGCGGCCGATCCGGTCAGCGCGGCCTCGTCGCATTTTGGTCAGGTGCGCGTGTATGCCACGCAGGAAGAGATCAGGACGCTCGGCAACTGTGGTTTCAGCAACAGTGCCTTCCGTGCGCTGATTCCGGACAGCACGCTCGTTGCCGCGGCCCATTCGATCGGATCGCACAAACTGGGAAATTTTCTTGGCAATGAATCCGTGCTTGGCAAGCCGGAAGCGCAGGCGCTTGCTCGCGACAACCAGAAAATGATCGAGGAATACCGCGGCAAGCTGGAAGCGCTGCGCGGGAGCGTCACCACGCTCTCCCGCGGGCCGGGTACGGTTAAAGACCTGTACGACCATGTCTGTGGCCCGCTGGACCCGGGTGAACCGGCACGCAAGGAGGCGGGGAAGATGAATGAGCACAGCAATATCCTGCGCATGGACGATCCTTCCCATCCCGGTAATTCGCTGTTCCTTGAGGCGCAACGTGGCGTCCATGCACAGGATGCCCGCGTGGGGCGTACACCGGACCATTTGAGCAATCAACTTGCGGGTGCCCTGGCCGCGGAGATGCTTGCCGCCGGGGGCAAGCGCATCGACGCGGTGGTGATGAACGCCGATGCCAGCCAAACATTCGCGGTACAGGGCGACGTGCGTGATCCTGCGCACCTGCGTGTTTCGGTGGAAACGATGCAGGCATTGAATATGCAGCTCGAACAAAGCACCCGGCACATGGAGCAGCAGGGGGCATTGCAACGCCTGACGCATGAACATCAGTTCGAGCAGGCGCAGGTTGCTTCACATCGAATGCATGCCTGAGAAACGGATGCCTGCGGATGAAGGTGTGCAGGGATGATTTCGGACGGCCAGGCAGGGGGTGCGCCCTTGGCAGCATGAATTGTGGAGCCCCCGCAATTCAATCGCAATCTAGAAATTCAACAAAGGAAACGTGATGGTTGTTGGGAAGGGATTTTTCAATTGGTTTTGGGTTGCCGGCTTCGTGTCGGCTATCTTCATGGCGCCGGCGGCCTTTGCCCAACAGGCCTCACCTGCATCGAGTGCCGAGTCAATCACCTTTCGTGGCGTCGACTACGAACATAGGTGGTCGAAAGCGGGGCAAAACGAATTTACGCCAAGAGGGCAGGAGGATCTGAGCTCCTGGCGCGACATGATTACTCTCAATCTGTATGAGGGCATCACCGATGGGGAGTCGCTCGCTGGAATGGCAAATGTGGTGCTTGGTCGTTACCAGCTTGCCGGTAAAATAATATACGCAGATTCCAGGCCGGCTACTCCGGATAGCCCTGCTGAACACGTGATCGTTGCGTTGCTTGGTGATCCTGCATATATGGAGGCTGTTTTTGCAAGATTCATGCTGATTGATGGTGCTGGTGTTGCTATCTTCTATTGCCGTCGGGAATACGGGGCGTCCGCCTCCGTCGCACAGGCGATAGGGCAATGGCTACAGGACGATGGACAGGAAGTCGAAAACGCCTTGATGGCGTTGGACGAATTCCCGACACCGGCAGCATTGAAGGCGCTGCCGCAAAGCGACTGAAACATGCCTCATCCACGGGTGCCGCGCCTTCTGTGGAGTTGAGTAGCATAATAATTGCTGGCGGCCTTGAAGGTGTGGCCCAGCCGTGACGTCGTATCATGGCCGTCTTCAATACCCCGGTCGCTGGCAGCCTGCGGCCTTTGCAAGAGGCGATACATGACGAACAGCAGTACAGCGGACGACCGCTTGATCTGGATCGACCTGGAAATGACCGGGTTGGATACCGACAACGATTCGATCATCGAGATCGCCACCGTGGTGACCGACGCGCAGCTCAACGTGCTGGCCGAGGGCCCGGAGTTCGCCATCGCGCATCCGCTGGCAACGCTGGAGGCGATGGACGAGTGGAACCGCAACCAGCACCGCCACTCGGGGCTGTGGCAGCGCGTGATCGAGAGCGACGTCACGATGGGGCAGGCCGAGGCGCGCACCATCGCCTTCCTGCAGGACTGGATCAAGGCCGGCGCTTCGCCGATGTGCGGCAACTCCATCTGCCAGGATCGCCGCTTCCTGCATCGGCAGATGCCGCGGCTGGAGCGCTATTTCCATTACCGCAACCTCGATGTCTCCACGATCAAGGAACTGGCCCGGCGCTGGGCGCCGCAGGTGTCGGCGGCGGTGAGCAAGACCTCCAGCCACACCGCGCTGAGCGACGTGCACGATTCGATCGCCGAACTGCGCCACTACCGGCAGTTCATGGGCACGCTGGCCGGGTTGCCGGGCTTGCCGGAAACGGCCTGAGCGCGATGGGCGAGCTGGCGGTAGCACTGCAGGACTGCCCGCAGGACATGGCTGACCTGCAGCGCGCGGTGGCCTTGCTGGAGGCACCGACGCTGACCGCGCGCATGGCCAACCTGGTCGGTTCGCCGCTGGAATTCGCGGTGCGCAAGTTGCCGGCCGGGGTGTCGAGGCGCATCCAGGGCATGGCCGAGGCCGCGCTCTACAAGGCCGCGCAGGCCGCGCTGTGGAGCATGGACACCAAGCGGCCCGGCAAGCCGGCATCGCCACGGCTGCACAAGCTGGCGGCGGCCGCATCCGGTGCGTTGGGTGGGGCCGGCGGCTTGCCGGCACTGGCGATCGAGCTGCCGCTGTCCACCACCATCATCATGCGCGCGGTGGCCGACATCGCCCGCAGCGAGGGCTTCGACCTGGACGATTACGCCACCCGCCAGGCCTGTCTTGAAGTATTCGCATTGGGCGGCAGCTCCGGCGCCGACGATGCCAGCGAAACCGGTTATTACCTCGCGCGCGGTTTCACCACCGAACTGGTGCGGCACCTGTCGGCGGAACTGGCCGGCACCACGCTCGGCGGCGGCCACGGCCTGTTGCTGGGGCTGGGGCCGAAGGAAGCGGGCAAGTGGCTGGCGCGGGTCGTGGAGAAGGTCGCCGCGCGCTTCGGCGTGGTGGTGTCGGAGAAATTCGTCGCGCAGGCGGTGCCGGTGATCGGCGCGGTGGCCGGCGCCACCTTGAACACGTTGTTCATCGGCTACTACCAGGACATGGCGCGCGGGCATTTCATCGTGCGTCGGCTGGAGCGCAAACACGGATTCGAGGCCGTGCGCCTGGCCTATGGCGCGACCAGCGGGCGCATGCCGGCCTGAATCACCGGGCCGGTGGTAGCGTGGCAGGCCGGAAACACGGGAGTCCTGCGATGAGCATTTTCGACCTGCGCGTGGAAACCGAACGGTTGCTGCTGCGGCCGCCGGTGGCGGAGGATTTCGACGCCTTCGCCGCGTTCTGCGCCGACCCGGTGGCGATGCAGCACCTGGGCGGGATACAGGCACCGTCGGTGGCTTGGCGCAGCCTTGCCGCATTGACCGGCAGCTGGCAGTTGCTCGGCTATTCGATGTTCTCGGTGATCGAGAAGGACAGCGGGCGCTGGGTAGGCCGGGTCGGGCCGTGGCAGCCGCATGGCTGGCCGGGGCCGGAGGTGGGCTGGAGCATCGTCCCGGCCTGCTGGGGTCGTGGCTACGCGCCGGAGGCCGCGCGCGCGGCCATCGACTGGGCCTTCGGCGCGCTGGATTGGCCGGAGGTGATCCACACCATCGCGCCGGACAACTGCAATTCGCAGGCGGTGGCGCGCAAGCTCGGCTCGCAGGTATTGCGCACCGCGGTGTTGCCGCCGCCGCACGAGGTCGAAGTCGAGGTCTGGGGACAATCGCGGCAGGCGTGGCTGGCCGCGCGCTGAGCCGGCGGGTTTCCGCTGGACGAGGGCGGCATGCGTGGCATGGGATGGCCGCGCACGGAGGCGGTGGCGTAGGGCATGCATGTGCAGGTCGCGTCGCCGCGCACGCACCGGTTTTTTGCTGCGGTTGCAGCTTTACCGGGCAACCCCGGTTCCGGTGTGATGACGCGATTCCAACCCGTCGTGTCGTGGAGCTGCATCCGAATGTTCGCCCGTGTCCCCAACCCCATCCCGGCCCGCATGAAGGGCCTGAACCGTGCCGAGATCTGCGACGCCAATTTCATCGAGTTCGTGAAGGGGCTGGAGCAGGGGCCGGGCAACGCGCCGCAGGAACAGGCGCCGGTGCTGCCGGGCAGCATGCTGGATGCGAAGGGGTTCCGCGAACTGTTCGAATCGCAGCTGATCAGCCGCCACCTCGACCTGATGGCGCGGGTGCTGCGCGTGCAGAACAAGGTCTTCTACACCATCGGTTCGTCCGGCCACGAGGGCAATGCGATGGTGGCGCGCGCCACCCGCCATACCGATCCGGCGTTCCTGCACTACCGCTCCGGCGGTTTCATGGCCGAGCGCTTCCGCAAGCTGCCGGGCATGGACCCGGTGATGGATTCGGCGCTGTCTTTCGCCGCCAGCGCCGAGGACCCGGCCAGCGGCGGCCGCCACAAGGTATGGGGCAGCAAGCCGCTGTGGGTGCTGCCGCAGACCTCGACGATTGCTTCGCACCTGCCCAAGGCACTGGGCACGGCGATGGCGATCGAGGCCGGCAAGCGGCTGGGGCTGCACCTGCCGGTACCGGAGGACAGCATCGCCATCTGCTCGTTCGGCGACGCCTCGGCCAACCACGCCACCGCGCAGACCGCGTTCAACGCCGCCTCGTGGACCGCCTACCAGAAGCTGCCGGCGCCGGTGCTGTACGTGTGCGAGGACAACGGCATCGGCATCTCGGTGAAGACGCCCGGCGGCTGGATCGCCGAGAGCTTCCGCAACCGCCCGGACCTGGACTATTTCTTCGCCGATGGCCTCGATCTCGCCGCCGGCTATGCCGACGTGCAGCGCGCGGTCGAGCATTGCCGCCGCACCCGCCGCCCGACCTTCCTGCACCTGCGCACCACGCGCTTGATGGGCCATGCCGGCACCGATTTCGAGATCGAATGGCGTGCGCTGGAGGAACTGTGCACGGTGGAGGCGGGCGACCCGTTGTTGCGGTCCGCGCAGATCGCGGTCGAATCCGGGGCGATGGACAAGGACGAGGTGCTGGCGCTGTATGAAAGCACCCGCACACGCTGTTTCGCCGCCGCCGAGGCCGCGGACAGGCGCCCGCGCCTGGCCACGCTGGACGACGTGGTCGCGCCGCTGGCGCCGTACACGCCCGACGCGGTGCGCGCCGAGGCCGCGCGCGCCGACTACGGTGAGCGCCGCCTGCAGGTGTTCGGCAGCGAGGCCGCGTTGCCGGAGAACCTGCCGCCGCGGCACCTGGCGATCCAGATCAACCACGCGCTGCACGACCTGTTCTGCAAGTACCCGGAGACGCTGCTGTTCGGCGAGGACGTGGCGCAGAAGGGCGGCGTCTACACGGTGACAAAGGGCCTGCACAAGGCCTTCGGCCCGCGCCGGGTGTTCAACACCCTGCTCGACGAAACCACCATCCTCGGCATGGCCCAGGGTTTTGCCAACATGGGCATGCTGCCGGTGCCGGAAATCCAGTACCTGGCCTACCTGCACAACGCCATCGACCAGCTGCGCGGCGAGGCCTGCTCGCTGCAGTTCTTCTCCAACGACCAGTACCGCAACCCGATGCTGGTCCGCATCGCCGGGCTGGGCTACCAGAAGGGCTTCGGCGGCCACTTCCACAACGACAACTCGATCGCCGCGATCCGCGACATCCCCGGGCTGGTGGTCGGCTGCCCCTCGCGCGGCGACGATGCGGCGATGATGCTGCGCACGCTGGCCGCGCTGTCGAAGGTGGACGGGCGCGTGTGCGTGTTCCTCGAACCGATCGCGCTGTACATGGCCAAGGACCTGCACGAGGCCGGCGATGGCCAGTGGCTGTTCCCGTACCCGGCGCCGGAGCAGGCGCTGGAACCCGGGCAGGGCCGCGTCTACGGCGAGGGCAACGACGACCTGCTGGTCATCACCTACGGCAACGGCGTGCCGATGGCCCTGCGCGCGGCCAAGGCCATCGAGGCGGCGCAGGGCTGGAAGGTGCGGGTGGTGGACCTGCGCTGGCTGGTGCCGCTCGATGCCGCCTACATCGCCGGACAGGCGCGCGGCGCGAAGCGCATCATCGTGCTCGACGAGGGCCGGTACAGCGCCGGCGTCGGCGAGGGCGTGGTCACCGCGCTGGTCGAGGCCGGCTTCGGCGCCGTGCCGCTGCGCCGGGTGACCGGTGCCGATACCTACACGCCGCTGGCCGGCGCCGCCCTGCTGGTGCTGCCGGGCGTCGACGACGTGGTGGCCGCCGCCGCCGAACTGGCCGGGGCGTGACCGCCCGCGCACGGCGGCAGGCAGAGGTTCCGCCGGTGCCGGACAGGGCGCCGGCGGCCGCGCCGCTCTTCACCGGCCGCGAAGGAGCCGGGGGCTAGGCTGGGACCTCCTTCCCGACCGAGCTCGTCATGGAACCGTATCGCATCGCCGTATTCGTCGGCAGCCTGCGCAAGGAATCCTTCAACCGCCGCCTCGCCCTGGCGCTGGAAAAACTGGCCGGCGGGCGGGCGCGTTTCGAGTACCTGAACATCGGCGACATCCCGCTCTACAACCAGGACCACGACACGGATTTCCCGGTGCAGGGCACGCGCCTGAAGGACCGCATCCGCCAGGCCGACGCGGTGCTGTTCGTCACCGCCGAATACAACCGCTCGATCCCCGGCGTACTCAAGAATGCCATCGACACCGCCTCGCGGCCCTATGGCGACAATGCCTTCGACGGCAAGCCGGCGGCGGTGATCGGTACCTCGCCGGGCGCGGCCGGCACGGCGATGGCGCAGCAGCACTTGCGCAACGTACTGGTGTTCGTGAACCTGGCGGTGATGGCGCAGCCGGAAGCCTTCCTGCAATACAAGGACGGGTTGATCGACGCCGATGGCGGCATCGGCAACGACGGCACCCGCAAATTCCTGCAGGGCTATGTCGATCGCTTCATGGACTGGATTACGGTGCACCGGCAGCACTGAGCGGGACGCCTGCAGGCGATGAACGCAGCCGGTGCCCGGGGCGCCGGTTGGTTGCCGCCGTGCCGGTCGCCAGCCCTTGTGCTGCCGGCCTTGCGCCCACATCCACCGGCTGCGGACAACTTGTCCACAGAGCTATCCCCACATCGACGGCCGGCATCCGCCTACCATGAGCGCCCGGCTTTTCCGCAGCAGCAGGTTTCCATGTCCGCCCGTCCCGGCTTCCGTTCCGACCGCCCCGACCGCGCCGAGCAGCGCATCGACACCCTGCGCGTGCCGCCGCATTCGGTGGAGGCAGAACAGGCCGTGCTCGGCGGCCTGATGCTGGCGCCCGAGGCCTACGACCGGGTCAACGAGCAGCTCACCGAAAAGGATTTCTACCGCCGCGACCACCAGCTGATCTACCGCGCGATCCGCGAGCTGTCCGAGCGCGACCGCCCGTTCGACGCGGTGACGCTGGGCGAGTGGTTCGAGTCGCAGGGCAAGCTGGAGCAGGTCGGCGACGGCGCCTACCTGATCGAACTGGCCAGCACCACGCCGTCGGCAGCCAACATCGGCGCCTATGCCGAGATCGTGCGCGACAAGGCGGTGCTGCGGCAACTGATCCAGGTCGGCACCGACATCGTCAACGACGGCTTCCAGCCGGAGGGCCGCGAGAGCACCGAATTGCTGGCGGCGGCGGAAAAGTCGGTGTTCGCGATCGCCGAACAGGGCGCGCGCGGCCGCACCGACTTCGTGGCCATGCCCGGCGCGCTGAAGGACGCGTTCGAGGAACTGCGCAATCGCTTCGAGAATGGCGGCAACATCACCGGCCTGCCGACCGGCTACAACGAATTCGACCAGATGACCGCCGGCCTGCAGCCGACCGACCTGATCATCCTGGCCGCGCGCCCGGCGATGGGCAAGACCACCTTCGCACTGAACATCGCCGAGTACGCGGCGATCAAGTCGAAGAAGG
>Ga0222427_100241_pt1 | contig 125150 bp, 113 predicted proteins | sample 2B20Ametagenome_FD_182890 | JGI IMG/M metagenome (GOLD analysis project Ga0222427, IMG submission 182890) | Enriched microbial communities from leaf-cutter ant dump, University of Wisconsin, Madison, United States - 2B20A (version 2) | ecosystem: Environmental > Terrestrial > Nest > Insects... | reverse complement strand
GGCCAGGGTCAGCAGCGAAACGGTGGAGGCGGCTTTGAACAGGGACACTGCCGCGAGTGTATGCGCTTGCCGGCGCGGCGGCCCGAAAACGGCGGCTGCGCTATAATGGCCGGCTTTGCTGACAACATCCTCAGACACAAGGAATACACATCATGGCATCTGCTAAGCCGAAGAAAAAGAACCCCCGCCTGGCATCGGGCCGCAAGCGCGCCCGCCAAGGCCTCAAGCTGAACGCCGCGAACACCTCGCTGCGCTCCAAGTACCGCACCGCCGTCAAGAACGTCGAGAAGGCCGTCCTGGCCGGCGACAAGACCAAGGCCACCGAACTGTTCGCCAAGGCCCAGTCCGTGCTGGACACGATCGCCGACAAGGGCATCTTCCACAAGAACAAGGCCGCTCGCGACAAGAGCCGCCTGTCCGCCAAGGTGAAAGCCCTGGCCCTGGCCGCCTGACCCTCTTCAGGCAACAGCCCGGGCGGCCCTGCCGCCCGCCGTTTGCAACGGGTGCGCTGTCAGCAAAGCAGAAAAACCGCCTTCGGGCGGTTTTTTTGTGCCCGCGGCACGCAGCTGGGCGCCCAAAAGAAAAGGCCTGAGGGGTCAGGCCTTGGGGTCGGGCAGCAGGCAGGCTTCGACGACCTGCAGGCCGTTGTCCTTCGCGAAGTTCATCACGAAGTCCCAGGCCATGGGCTCGTGGTCCTGCAGGTCGCGGTGGACCACCACGCACTTCACGCCGTTCAGCGCGGTGGGCAGGCACCAGGGGGAATAGCCCAGGTGGCTGCCGGGCGAGGTGCGCGCGCCGCCGGGGCGGAACTGGCTCATGACGCCTGCCAGCCGCTCGGCCCAGTCGCTGGGCCGGAAGGTTCTCCCTTCGTGCGTCACGCCTTGGATGAAGACTTCTTTGGAAGAGGGAGCAACCATCGGTATGGGGTCGTTGGAGAGGGCCGCGGCCTTGTGCGCCGCGAGCCCGCGATTCTAACTCTTATAGAAGACTTGACCCCAATGCCCCTCCGTGCCTGCATGACAGTGATGCGCAATCCTCAATGTTGCGCACGAGGGCAGCCCCTAGAATCGTGCTTCGTTTTTCCGTCACCGTACCGTCTGGAGATTTCCGCATGACCGCATTCGTCGAGGCTGCCTCGCCCCACGTGATGAACACCTATGGCCGCGTGCCCATCGCGCTGGAGCGCGGCCAGGGCTGCCGCGTGTGGGACGTGAACGGCAAGGAGTACCTCGACGGACTCGGCGGCATCGCCGTGAACACGCTCGGCCACAACCATCCCAAGCTGGTGCCCGCGCTGCAGGACCAGCTAGCCAAGCTGATCCACACCTCCAACTACTACCACGTGCCGGGGCAGGAGCAGCTCGCCGCCAAGCTCGTGGAGCTGTCGGGCATGCAGAACGTGTTCTTCTGCAATTCCGGCCTGGAGGCCAACGAAGCCGCACTCAAGATCGCGCGCAAGTACGGCGTGGACAAGGGCATCGCCAAGCCCGAGATCGTGGTCTACGAGAAGGCGTTCCACGGCCGCTCGATCGCCACCATGTCGGCCACGGGCAACCCCAAGATCTACAGCGGCTTCGGCCCCCTGGTCGAAGGCTTCATCCGCGTGCCGCTCAACGACATCGAGGCCATCAGGAAAGCCACCGAAGGCAACCCCAACGTCGTGGCGGTGTTCTTTGAAACCATCCAGGGCGAAGGCGGCATCAACCCCATGCGCGTGGAATACCTGCAGCAGCTGCGCACGCTGTGCGACGAGCGCGGCTGGCTCATGATGATCGACGAAGTGCAATGCGGCGTGGGCCGCACCGGCAAATGGTTCGCGCACCAATGGGCCGGCATCGTGCCCGACGTGATGCCCCTGGCCAAGGGCCTGGGCTCGGGCGTGCCGATCGGCGCCGTCGTGGCCGGCCCGAAGGCCGCCGACGTGCTCCAGCCCGGCAACCACGGCACCACCTTCGGCGGCAACCCGCTGGCCATGCGGGCGGGCGTGGAGACCCTGCGCATCATGGAAGAAGAGGGCCTGCTGGCCAACGCCGCGAAGGTGGGGGACCACCTGAAGGCCGCGTTGCAGCGCGAGCTGGGCAGCCTGCCCGGCGTGAAGGACATCCGCGGCCAGGGCCTGATGCTGGGCATCGAGCTGGACAAGCCCTGCGGCGCCCTGATCGGCCGCGCAGCCGAAGCGGGCCTGCTGCTCTCGGTCACGGCCGACAGCGTGATCCGCCTGGTGCCGCCGCTGATACTGACGACCGCCGAGGCCGACGAGATCGTCGCCAAGCTGACCCCGCTGGTCAAAGCCATCCTGGCCGAATGAAGACAATCGACCCCGTATGAAGCACTACCTGCAATTCAGCGACTTCACCGCCGACGAATACCACTACCTGTTCTCGCGCGCCGCCATCATCAAGGGCAAGTTCAAGAGCTACGAGAAGCACCACCCGCTCTCCGACCGCACGCTGGCCATGATCTTCGAGAAGGCCAGCACGCGCACACGCGTGAGCTTCGAGGCCGGCATGTACCAGCTCGGCGGCTCGGTGGTGCACCTGACCACGGGCGACAGCCAGCTCGGCCGCGCCGAGCCCATCGAGGACAGCGCCAAGGTCATCAGCCGCATGACCGACCTGGTGATGATCCGCACCTACGAGCAAGAGAAGATCGAACGCTTCGCCGCCAACTCGCGCGTGCCCGTCATCAACGGCTTGACCAACGAATACCACCCCTGCCAGATCCTGGCGGACATCTTCACCTTTATCGAGCACCGCGGTTCCATCCAGGGCAAGGTGGTGGCCTGGGTCGGCGACGGCAACAACATGGCCAACACCTGGCTGCAGGCAGCGTCGCTGCTGGGTTTCAAGGTGCATGTGAGCACGCCGCGCGGCTATGAAATTGATGAGAAATTGGCCTCCAGCGCAGGTGGGACAAGCGCTGGCAGCTATCAATTCTTTAGCAACCCGCTGGATGCCTGCCGGGGTGCAGACCTCGTCACCACCGATGTGTGGACGAGCATGGGCTACGAGGCCGAGAACGAGGCGCGCAAAAAGGCATTCGCCGATTGGCGCGTGGACGCCGAAATGATGGCCGCCGCCAAGCCGGATGCCCTGTTCATGCACTGCCTGCCCGCGCACCGGGGCGAGGAAGTGGACGCGGATGTGATCGACGGGCCGCAATCGGTGGTCTGGGATGAAGCGGAAAACAGAATGCACGTGCAGAAGGCCCTGATGGAGTACCTGCTGCTGGGCCGCGTGGCCTGACCTTGATGCCCGCCCATGCCGCCGAGCTGCTCGCGCACTGGCAGGCGCTGGGCCGATCCTTGGCGCGGGACACGCCCACATGGCAACACGAGGGCCGCCGCCTCGTCCGCAGCTGGTCGCGCTGGCCCCGCGCCTACCACGACACCACCCACCTGCACGCCTGCCTGCGCCACCAGCAAGCCGTGCACCCGCACCTGGCCGACCCGCAGGCCGTGGAACTGGCCCTGTGGTTCCACGACGCCATCTACTGGCCCTGGAGCAGCCGCAACGAGGAACGCAGCGCCGACTGGGCCGCCCGCTTCCTGCGCGCCCAGCAATTGCCCGAGGCCACCGTCTGCGCCGTGCACCAGCACATCCTCGACACGCGCCACCAGCCCGGCCCGCTCACGGGCGATGCGCAATGGGTGGTGGACATCGACCTCGCCATCCTGGGCCAGAACGATGCGGTGTACCGCCAGTTCGAACGCAACGTGCGCCGCGAATACTTCTTCGTGCGCTGGCCGCGCTACGTGGCAGGGCGCGGCGCGGTGCTGCAGGGGTTCCTGAACCGCCCGCGCATCTATGGCACCAATTGGTTTCACGACCGCTACGAGGCCCAGGCGCGTACCAACCTAGGGCATGCCCTGCAAGCCCTCGCAGGCGGAAAGCTCTACGCCTGAAAGCTCAGTCGCAGGGCTGGAAGCGCTTGCACTCATCCACCACGTGGATGGACGTGAGCGTGTTCTCGCCCTCGATATGCCGGGCCGTGAACTTGACCCAGGCCCCCTCGGGAATGCCCGCCAGCAGCGCACGGTCCACCACCCGGAACGCCTGCGTGGTGAAGGGGAGCTTCGAGCGCGGCAGCAGCTTCAGGCGCACATACAGCTTGCCGCCACTGCCGCCCTCCTGCAGCACGGACACGAAGCGCGCCCGCGTATAGACCGGCGCGGCGGGGGCCTCCGTGCCGGTTTGCGCCCAGGCGGCACCAGCGCCGACCACGGCCCACAGCACCAGAGCATGAATCCAGCGCGCCATGGTCAGAACGCCCACGCGCCCAGCTGGTAGTAGTCGAACCCGCTGGTGCGCCCGCCCAGGCATTGCGCCAGGAAATCCTCGGTCTTGCGGTACATGGTGAGGTTGTTGCTCCACTTCTGGTTGCCGTGCCCGTCGCCGGTGAAGGTGACGTAGTCCACCGCCTTGCCGGCCTTGCGCAATGCGGCCACCATCCATTCGGATTGCTCCAGCTTCACGCGCGGATCGTTCACGCCATGCATGATGAGAATGGACTTTTGCGCATGTTCGGCGCGATACAGCGGCGACTTCGCATCCATGCGCGCGCGGTCCTCGGGCACGGCGGGGTTGCCCACATAGCGGTGCCACCAGGGCAGGCTCAGCGCCCACCATGGCGGCGCGGCCTCCAGCAGGCGGGCGATGTCCGTCACGCCCACAACATCCACCGCGCAGGCGAACACCTCGGGCGTGAAGGTGGCTCCCACCAGGGCCGAATAGCCGCCGTAGCTGGCGCCATAGATCGCCACGCGCCCCGGGTCGGCCACGCCACGCTCCACGGCCCAGCGCACGCCGTCCACCAGGTCGTCGTGCATGCGGCCCGCGAACTCGCCCATGGCCTTTTCCATGTGCGCGCGGCCGTAGCCGGTGGAGCCCCGGTAGTTCACCTGCAGCACCGCATAGCCCCGGTTGGCCAGGAACTGCTGCATGGCACGGCTCGCGGCACCATCGCCCCAGCGGTCGCGCGCCCAGGGGCCGCCGTGCACCAGCAGCACCATGGGCAGCCGCCGCGCCTCCACGCCCACGGGCAGCGTGAGATAGCCCCGGATGGCAAGGCCGTCGCGCGCCGTGTAGATGATGGGCTGCGTGAACGCAAGGTCCTTGGCGATCAGGCTCAGCCGGTTCTCGCCCAGGAACTGCGGCTCATGCCCCTCGCGCAGCAGGTACTGGCGCGTGCCCCGGTCGGTGGACACGGCCACGGTGAACACACGGTCCGCCCGGTCGGCGCTGGTCACGCGCACGTCGGCGGGCTGGCTGCCCGCCAGAGCGGACAGGCGTGCCGCCAGCGCGGCGTCGAACACCTCGCGCTCCGGGTAGCCCGGCATGAAATAGGCCGCCAGCGGCTTGCGCGTGCGGCGGCTCAGCGTCACCTCGTCCAGGTCCACATCCGGCGATTCAAACCACAGTTCCTCCGCGCCCGTGGCCAGGTCCAGCCGCACCAGCGCCAGCTTGTCGCGGCCCCGGTTGGACAGCGCCCAGGCCTTGCGCCCCGCGTCGTGCAGGCCAAAGATGCTCAGCGTGTCCCAGCGGCTGCGCTGCGCCACGGGCAGCCAGCTGCCGGGCTCCGCGCCGGGGCGCTCCAGCAGGGCCTGGTCGCCCTCCAGCCGGGCCCGCGCGCGCAATTGGCCGCTCTGGTCCACGCCCCACCAGTTGACGGTGCCGGGGTTGGCTGCCAACAGCACGGGCGCGCCACCCGCGGCGTTCACCCGGTACAGGTCGAACACCTTCTTGTCGCGCTGGTTGGAGGTGACGACAAAGTCGGCCGAGCCTTCCACCGCCTCCACGAAGTGCGCCACCGAACGCGGCGCGGGGATCAGCTCCCGCAGGTCGGTGCCGGGGCCTTCGACCGGGCCTGCGTAGATGCGCGTGTTCTCATCGCCCGTGGGGTCGGCCGTGATGCCCAGCCAGCGGCTGTCGGCGCTGAAGCGGATGGACCGCGCGCGGATGCGGAACGCCTTGGCCTCGCCGCCATCGACGGGCCGCACCCACACGGCGGGTACCACGCCATCGGTGCCGAACCAGGCGATGCGCTGCCCGTCGGGCGAGACGCGGTAGCCGCCCGTGGACTGCCGGCTGGCCACGAAGTCGCGCACCGGCACCAGATCGGGCAGTGGCCCATTCACGAGCGATGGGTGCGTGGGGCCGCTCGCGCAACCCGCGAGCCAGAGCACGCATGCGGCCCAGCCCGCCCCTGTCCAAAACCGCTTCCGTTGCATGCCGCTCCTCCGATAGGGTGATGTGCGCACCAATTGTGGTGGAGCCCACCTTAAGCCGCGCCAAAGGCGGCCTTGCACCCCAGGCCGCGCACGCCGCGCGCCCCCACAATCGCCCCATGCACATCCTGCTGATCGAAGACGACCTGGACCTGGGCCGCGCCCTGCAGTCCGCGCTGAAGGTGGAAGGCCTGACCAGCGAGTGGCTGCGCCGCGCCGTGGATGCGCCCGCCACGGTGGATGCAACCACCACCGACTGCGTGCTGCTGGACCTGACCCTGCCCGACGGCAGCGGCTTCGACCTGCTGGCGCGCTGGCGTGCGCAGGGCGAGCAGGTGCCCATCATCGTGATCACCGCGCGCTCGGCGGTGGAGGACCGGCTGGCAGGCCTGGACGGCGGTGCGGACGATTTCGTGATCAAGCCCTTCGCCACGGCCGAGCTGATGTCGCGCATCCGCGCCGTGCTGCGCCGCAGCGCGCGGCAGGCCAGCGAGCGCTGGGTGCTGGGCGACACGCTGGTGATCGAGCCCCGGCGCCACCGGGCGCTGCGCGGCGGCGAGGCGCTGGACCTCTCGCCGCGCGAGTTCCAGCTGCTTCTGGAGCTGGCGCGCGAGCCCGGGGCCGTGGTGCCCAAGGGCGTGCTGGCGCAGCGGCTGGATCCGCTGGGCGAGCCCATGGACTTCGGCGCGATCGAGGTGCACGTGTCCAACCTGCGCCGCAAGATCGGGCCGGAGCTGATCCGCACCGTGCGCGGCGTGGGCTACCTGCTGCAGCCATGAGAGCGGCGTGGCAGTGGCTGGCCGAACCCACGCTGATGCGCCGCAGCGTGGCCTCGGTTCTGGTCGCCTTCGTGGTCGTGTGGGGCGTGCTGCTGGGCTACAACTACATCAACTACCGGCACACCATCACCCGCGACCCTGGCCTGATGAAGTACGGCGATGCGGTGCTGGACTCGCTGGCCCCGGTGACCGACCCTGCGCACGCCAGCGCCGCCCTGGCCGCGACGGACCACTGGACCAACGTCCGCCGCCGCCAGGTCGGCCTGCTGCCCGGGGTGCTGATGCATGAGCTGCGGGACGGCGCGTCCGGCCAGCCCGTGTTTGCCTCGCCGAGCCTGCAGAACGTCAAGCTTCCAGCGACCACACCGCGCGCGGAACCCTTCATCCAGGAAGCGTCCTTTCAGGGCCGGTCGTACCGCATCTACACCGGCCGCAACGAGCGCTGGGTCTTGCGCGTCTTCGAAACCAAGCGCACGGATTCGAATTTCCTGCAGTCCAACGGCCGCGCCCTCCTGCCCTACCTGCTGCTGGCCGCTCCCTTTGTGCTGCTGGCCGTGTGGCTCTCGGTGCGCAACGGCCTGCGCCCGCTGCAGCAGTTGGCCGGCCGCATCGCCCAGCGCGGGCAAGATGATTTGCAACCCGTGGGCTTCGATGCGCGGCACCGCGAGCTCAAGCCGCTGGAGCAGTCGCTGGACCACCTCTTCGCCCAGCTGCGCCAGAAGGTGGAGCGCGAGCGCGCCTTCGTGCAGGACGCCGCGCACGAGATCCGCACCCCGCTGGCCGTGATCGCCGCGCAGGCGCACGTGATGGCGCGCTCGCCCAGCGAAGCGGAGCGCACCCAGGCCCAGGCGCACATGGAGCAGGCCATCGCCCGCACCTCGCACCTGGCGCAGCAGTTGCTGGACCTGGCCGCGCTCGACGAGGCCCAGCGCCCCGCCCCGCGCGACATCGACGTAGCCCAGTGGCTGCGCGCCGCGCTGGCGCAGGCGGCGCCCGCCGCGATGGCGCGGCGCATCGAGCTGTCGCTGGACGCGCCCGACACCCTGCCCGCGCGGCTGGACCTGCCCGCGCTGGAGTCGGTGCTGCACAACCTGCTGGACAACGCCGTGCGCTACGCCCACGCGGGCGGCACGGTGGCCATGGGCCTGCGCGTGGAAGACGGCGCCTTGCAATTGAGCGTGCAGGACGACGGCCCCGGCATCGCGCCCGCCGAGCAGGACAAGGTGTTCGAGCGTTTCTACCGGGGGCTGGGGCACGCCGCCAACGGCTCGGGCCTGGGCCTCGCCATCGTGCGGCAGGCGGTGCTGCGCATGGGTGGGCAGGTGCGGCTGGGCGAGGGCCTGGGCGGGAGGGGCGCGGGGTTCTTCGTGCGCATACCGCTGCCCCGGAATATCTAAGCCAAATCGGCCTCTAGCGCTTATGCATCAAGCGCCAGCAGCTATCAATTTCATTGCTGCCGCGAATGCGGCATGGCGACCGTTTTTTCATTGGGCGGCTGCTGCGCCGACCCGCAACTGCCACAACTGCTGCACCCGCCATCGTCCCCGCCGCAGCCGGGCGCGGGCTTCACGCCCAGCCGCTGCAGCCAGCGCTTGGGCAGGTAGCGCCAGACCACGTAGAGCGCGGCGGCGATGACGATCAGTCCGACGACAAGGTTCTGCGCCATCCCAATCACCCCCCGCCCAGCGCCAGGGCCACGCGGTAGGTCACGAAGCTGGCCGCATACGCCATGGCGAACAAGTACACCGTCATGATGGCCGGATAGCGCCACCCGTTGGTCTCGCGCCGCACGGCGGCTATTGTTGAAATGCACTGCGGCGCGAACACGTACCACACCAGCAGCGACAGCGCGGTGGCCAGCGACCACGACGCCGCGATCAGCGGCCCGAGCTGCGTGGCGGCCTCGTCGCCCGTGGCCGACAAGGCGTACACCGTGCCCAGCGCGCTCACGGCCACCTCGCGCGCGGCCATGCCGGGCACCAGGGCGATGGCGATCTGCCAGTTGAAGCCGATGGGAGCCACGATCACTTCGAGCCAGCGGCCCAGTTGCCCCGCGTAGCTGTAAGTGATGGCAGGCTGCGTGGCGCCGTCGGGCGCGGCCGGGTAGGTGGACAGGAACCACAGCAGCACAGTGATGGCCAGGATGATCCCGCCCACGCGCTTGATGAAGATCATCGCGCGCTCGTACAGGCCGAAGGCCAGGCCGCGCAGGCTGGGCCAGCGATAGGCGGGCAGCTCCATCATGAGCGGCGTGGCGCGCGTGTCGCGGCGCGCGAGCTTGGCGACGGCGGCCACGGCCATGGCGCTCACGATGCCCATCACGTACAGGCCGAACAGCACCACGCCCTGCAGGTTGAACACGCCGGCCACCGTGCGCTCGGGGATGAAGGCGGCGATCAGCAGCGCGTACACCGGCAGGCGCGCCGAGCAGGTCATGAGCGGGGCGATCATGATGGTGACGAGCCGGTCGCGCCAGTCGGTGATCGAGCGCGTGGCCATCACGCCCGGCACGGCGCAGGCAAAGCTCGACAGCAGCGGGATGAACGAGCGGCCCGACAGGCCCACCGTGCCCATCACCCGGTCCAGCAGGAAGGCCGCGCGCGGCAGGTAGCCCGAGTCCTCCAGCGCCAGGATGAACAGGAACAGGAACAGGATCTGCGGCAGGAACACCAGCACCCCGCCCGCGCCGGCCAGCACGCCGTCGGTGAGCAGGCTGCGCAACGGGCCGTCGGCCATGTGGGTGTTGACCAGGGCGGCGAGCCAGGCCACGCCGTCCTCGATCCAGGACTTGGGCAGCTCGGCCCAGCTGAACACGGCCTGGAACATCAGGAACAGCGTGGCCGCCAGCACCGCCAGGCCCCAGACGGGGTGCAGCACCACGGCGTCGATGCGGTCGTCCGCGCGCAGGCTGACGGCGGGCACGCGCACCGCCAGGTCCATGATGCGGCGCACTTCCTGGTGGGTGCGCAGCACGTCTTCCTGCGCGCGCTCGGCGTCCATGTCGGCGGCGGATGCGGAGGGGGCGGAGGCCGGGCGCGCGGGGGCCTGCGGCGCCGCAGCCTCGTCCAGCCACTGCAGCAGCTCGCGGGCGCCGTCGCCGCGCACGCCCACGGTCGCCAGCACCGGCATGCCCAGTTCGCGCGCGAGGGCCGCGCGGTCGATGGCGATGCCCTGGCGCTCGGCCACGTCCATCATGTTGAGCACCAGCACCATGGGCAGGCCCAGGGCGCGGGCCTCCAGCACCAGACGCAGGTTCAGGCGCAGGTGGGTGGCGTCGGTCACGCACACCAGCAGGTCGGGCACGGGCTCGCCGGCGCGCCGGCCGTGCACGATGTCGCGGGTGATGGCCTCGTCCAGGCCGTGGGCGTGCAGGCTGTAGGCGCCCGGCAGGTCCAGCACGCGCACGCGGCGGCCGGCGGCGGTGTGCAGAAAACCTTCCTTGCGCTCGACCGTGACGCCGGCGTAGTTGGCCACCTTCTGGCGCGCGCCGGTGAGCAGGTTGAACAGCGCGGTCTTGCCGCAGTTGGGGTTGCCCAGCAGGGCGATGCGAAGCATGCCGTCCGCAGCGGTCATGGCGCCTCCCGCAGCGGCTGCACCTGCACCATGGACGCCTCGCGGCGCCGCAGGGCGAAGGTGGCCTGGCCCACGCGCACGGCGATCGGGTCGCCGCCCAGCCCGCCGCGCGCAACCACGCGCACCGTCTCGCCGGGCAGGAAGCCGATCTCCAGCAGGCGCAGGGCGATGGCGCGCTCCTGCGCGTCGCGCGCGGGCAGCATGCCCGCCACCAGCGCCCGCGCGTGCAGGGGCAGCTGGTCCAGCCCGGTGGCGGGCGGGCGCCCGGCGGCGGAGGGCTGCAGAACGGCGGCGGCGCCATCGTCCATGGTCTTCATGGTGGTTTGCATAGGAATAATAGTGATTCGCAATTTTAGGAAACGGTTCCATGGGGCGCTGGGCGCATTGCCCGAAAGTTGACCCAGCACAAGCGGGACAATGGCGCCCATGCCTTCGTCCGACCACCCCTGCCTGAGCTGCGGCGCCTGCTGCGCGAGCTTTCGCGTGGACTTCTCGGCCCATGAAACCCAGGCCCTGGGCGGCAGCGTGCCCGACGGGCTGGCCGTGGAGGTGACGGACGCTACCAGCCGCATGCGCGGCACCGACCACGTGCCCGCGCGCTGCGCGGCGCTCACCGGCAAGGTGGGCGTGAAGGCCGCCTGCGGCATCTACGAATGGCGCCCCTCCCCCTGCCGCGAGTTCGAGGCAGGCGGGCCCGCCTGCGAGCGGGCGCGCATGCGGCACGGGCTGCCGCCGATCCCGGCGGATCAGATCGTTTAGGCCTCAACTATTTTCGTGCTCTGTTGGAAATAACCGACACCACGGTTTTTCGGGGGCGCGCAAACTTTCCCCCATGCCAGCCAGCCCTTCCCACTCCGACGCCCGCCAGCTCTGGGACATCTCGCCGCCCGTGCATGCGGGCAGCCCGGTGTTTCCGGGCGACACGGCCTACAGCCAGCAGTGGTGCGCCACCATCGGCCCCGGCTGCCCGGTGAACGTGAGCGCCATCACCCTGTCGCCCCACGTGGGCGCGCATGCCGACGCGCCGCTGCACTACGACGAGCGCGGCGCCACCATCGGCGACGTGGCGCTCGACGCCTTCCTGGGCCCCTGCCGCGTGATCCATGCCATTGCCCGCGGGCCGCTCATCGCGTGGGAGCACATCGCGCACGCGGTGGACGCCACCCTGCCCCCGCGCGTACTGGTGCGCACCTACGAGCGCATGCCGCAGGACCGCTGGGACGGTGCCCTGGCCGCCTATGCGCCCGAGACCATCGAGCGCCTGGCGGACCTGGGCGTGCAGCTGGTCGGCATCGACACGGCCAGCATCGACCCGGCCGAGAGCAAGACATTGGACAGCCACCAGGTCATCCGCCGCCGGGGCCTGCGCGTGCTGGAGAACCTGGTGCTCGACGCGGTGCCCGAGGGCGACTACGAGCTGATCGCCCTGCCCCTGAAGCTCACCACCGCCGACGCCTCGCCCGTGCGCGCCGTGCTGCGAAAACTTTAAGCCCAATCGGCCTCCAGCGCTTGATGCACAAGCGCAACCAGCTATCAAAACAGAAGTAAATAGCCCTTCATGACCACGACCTTGCAAGACTGCCGCGCGCTCGACGCGCAAGACCCCCTGGCCTCGCTGCGGGACCATTTCACGCTGCCGCCGGGAATGATCTACCTCGACGGCAACTCGCTGGGCGTGGCGCCCAAGGCCGCCGCCGCGCGCGTGGCCGACGTGGTGGCGCGCGAGTGGGGCGCCGACCTCATCCAGTCGTGGAACACCGCGCGCTGGTTCGACCTGCCCCAGCGCCTGGGCGACCAGCTCGCGCCGCTGATCGGCGCGCGCCCCGGCGAGGTGGTGTGCACCGACACCACGTCCATCAACCTCTACAAGGTGCTGAGCGCGGCGCTGAACATCGCCCGCGCCGACCACCCGGCGCGCCGGCGCGTGGTGAGCGAGCGCAGCAACTTCCCCACCGACCTGTACATCGCCGAAGGCCTGTGCAGGGAGCGCGGCCTGGAGCTGGTGCTGCTGGAGCCCGAGGAGATCGCCGCCGCGCTTACCGAGGACGTGGCCGTGCTGATGCTCACCCACGTGAACTACCGCACCGGCGCCATGCACGACATGGCCGCGATCACCGCCGCCGCGCAGGCGCAGGGCATCCTGTGCATCTGGGACCTGTGCCACAGCGCGGGCGCGGTGCCGGTCGATCTGCATGGGGCGGGCGCCGATTTCTCGGTGGGCTGCGGCTACAAGTACTTGAACGGCGGCCCCGGCGCCCCCGCCTTCGTGTGGGTGCATCCGCGCCATGCGGACCGCTTCTGGCAGCCGCTGTCGGGCTGGTGGGGCCACGCGGCGCCGTTCGCCTTCACGCCCGGCTACCAGCCCGCGCCGGGCATCACGCGCTACCTGTGCGGCACGCAGCCCATCATCAGCCTGTCGGCGCTGCAGTGCGGGCTGGACGTGTTCACCGCTACGGAAAGCCTGGGCGGCATGGCGGCGCTGCGCACCAAGTCGCTGGCGCTCACCGACCTGTTCATCCAGTTGGTGGAAGAGCGCTGCGCAGGCCACGGCCTGGGCCTGGCCACACCACGCGACCATGCGCAACGCGGCTCGCAAGTGTGCTTAACCCGTGACGAAGGCGCCTACGCCATCGTGCAGGCCCTCATCGCCCGCCGCGTGGTCGGCGACTTCCGCAAGGGCGACGGCGGCTACGCCGACATCCTGCGCTTCGGTTTCACGCCGCTGTACCTGGGCTACGAGGACGTGTGGAACGCCGTGGAACACCTGCGCCAGGTGCTGGACACCGCCGAGTGGCAGCGCCCCGAATTCAACCAGCAGAACGCGGTGACCTGACATGACCTGCCCCATCCATCCGACGCCCGAATCCATCGTCCACGAGGAGCGCGCCCAGCTCGACTTCAGCCGCGACATGAGCTATGGCGACTACCTGCAGCTCGACGCCATCCTCACCGCGCAAAAACCGCTGTCGCCCGCGCACGACGAAATGCTGTTCATCGTGCAGCACCAGACCAGCGAGCTGTGGATGAAGCTCATGCTGCACGAGCTCAACGCCGCCATCCGCCACATCACGCAGGACGAGCTGCAGATGGCCTTCAAGATGCTCGCGCGTGTCTCCAAGATCATGGAGCAGCTCGTGCACGCCTGGGACGTGCTGGCCACCATGACGCCGCCCGAGTACACCGCCATGCGCCCCTACCTGGGCCAGTCCAGCGGCTTCCAGAGTTATCAGTACCGCAGCATCGAGTTCGCCCTGGGCAACAAGAACCGCGCGATGCTGCGCCCCCACGAGCACCGCCCCGACCTGCTGGCGCTGGTAGCGGCCGCGTTCGAGTCACCCTCGCTCTACGACGAATCCCTGCGCCTGCTGGCGCGGCGCGGCATCCCCGTGCCCGCCAGCCACCTGGAACGCGACTGGACGCAGCCCTACGAGGCCAGCGACGCAGTGGAACAGGCCTGGCTCACGGTCTACCGCGACCCCAAGGCGCACTGGGACCTGTACCAGCTGGGCGAGGAACTGACGGACCTGGAGGACGCCTTCCGCCTCTGGCGCTTCCGCCACGTGACCACGGTGGAGCGCGTGATCGGCTTCAAGCGCGGCACTGGCGGCACGGGCGGCGTGAGCTACCTGCGCAAGATGCTCGACGTGGTGCTGTTCCCTGAAATCTGGAAGCTGCGCACGGACCTGTAACGGGCCGCCGCTACTACTACTGCACGCTGGCAGTCACCATCGCGCCGCTGCTGCGGCACCAGATCGGTGCCAGGTGGCCGATCTGGATCGTCAGCTCATTGCCCTTGCCCTGCACCGTGGTCGGGCCATTGCTATAGGCGTAGCCCGTCTCGGTGGAGCGCCGGGGCAGTTCCACCGTCCAGCCGCTGCGCCGCAGCACGCTTCGCTCCTGCTCGGGATAGAACTGCATTTCCACCTTCTCGCCGTTGCCGCAGGCGAACCGCATGCTGCCGGGGCCTGCCGGTTCGAGGAAGGCCTGCTCCATGGCAGGCTGGGTGGCGCACCCCGACAACACCAGGGTTGCCAGCGCACCCGAACACAGCATCACCATCTTTCTCATCGCTCACTCCTGACTCGCCTGTTCCAATGACATGGTGCCAAGCACGAACCTTGCCCGGCACACCCACAGGGTGCCTCAGCGGTCCAGGCCCGTCATTGGGGTGATCCCCCAGGTCGAGAGCCCGCTCTAGAAACATTTCGGCACCATTGGCGCCATGGATCGACGCAATCCCCCCGCGCGCGGCCGATTGCCATGCTGCACCAGCTGCACGACGGGCTTGTGACAGGGCCCTGGCGGCCCACTCCCCTGGGCGACAGCGGCGATGGCGCGATCCGGGTAACCTCGCCGGGCGCCCGTTCCGTGTTTCGTTCCTGGAGACTCCCCCACCGTGCCCACCCTTCTGTCCCCCCGCGCCGCCTGGGCCATGCTGCTCGCGCTGGTCTCCGGCTTCGCGCTGAGCACGGCGTTCCGCACCGTCACGGCCATCATCGCCACCGGCCTGCGCGCGGAGTTCGGCCTGACAGCCGAGGCGCTGGGCGTGTTCGCGGGTGCGTTCGCGTTCTCGTTCGGCACCATGCAGCTCTTCATGGGCATCGCCATCGATCTGTACGGCGTGCGGCGCACGCTGCTGGTGGCGTTTCCGTTCGCCATCGCGGGCGCGCTGCTGTCGGCGCTGGCGCCCGGCTATGGCGCGGTGCTGCTGGGCCAGGTGCTGATCGGCGTGGGCTGCGCGCCGGCCTTCCTGGTGTGCACGGTGTTCATCGCGCGCTACTTCGCGCCCGACCGCTTCGCCATGGTCTCGGGCGTGGCGCTGGGCGTGGGCGGCATGGGCATGCTGTTCACCGGCACGCCGCTGGCGTGGGTGGTGCAGCAGTGGTCCTGGCGCGCGGGCTTCGGCGTGCTGGCCGGCCTGGCCGTGCTGGCGTGGCTGCTGATCTTCTGGAAGGTGCGCGAGCCCGCCCAGCCGGCTGCCCACGATGCGGCACCGCGCGAATCGGTGGGCGCGGCGGTGCGCGGCTTCGGCGCGCTGTTCCTGCTGCCGCACACGGCGGGCATCCTGCTGCTGGCGCTGATGACGTATGCATCCTTCCTCACGCTGCGCGGGCTGTGGCTGGGGCCGCTCTTGATCGAGCGGCATGGCTACTCGCTGGTGGCCAGCGGCAACGTGGCCATGCTGTCGTCGCTGGTGTCGCTGTTCACGCCCGCGTACTTCGGCCGGCTGGACCCGGGGCCCGTGCGGCGCCGGCGCTGGCTGGTGGGCTTCACGCTGCTGATGGCCGCCCTGTTCGCGGCCATCGGCCTGCTGCACGCCGAATGGCTGGACGTGGGCGGCTCCATCGCCGTGGGCCTGCTGTCGGGCTACATGGTGCTGCAGTACGCGGACGTGCGCTCGTCCTACCCGGCCGCCATGACCGGGCGCGCCATGGCGGTGTTCACCATGGCGCTGTTCCTGGGCGTGGCGCTGATGCAGTGGGTGACGGGCGTGGCCGCGTCGCTGGCCGCCGCGCGCGGCGCGGACCCGTACGTGGCCGTGATGCTCACCATCGCGGGCATGCTGGCCGTGGGGGCGGCAGCGTACCGGCTGCTGCCGGAGCCTGCCAAAAGAATATGAGCCCAATTGGCCTCTAGCGCCCGCCAATCAAGCGCTGGCAGCTATGGTTTTTGAAAATTCCTATAAGGAACTCGCGCTCGACCCGTCGCCCCGGTACAGCCACGGCACGTCCAGCAGGCGCTCGCCCAGCAAGCGCAGCGACAGGTCCCGCCCCCAGCGCACGGGCCCCGTGGCGTGGAAGATGCGGCCGTTGCGCGTGGAGCGCGCCTGCACGCGCGCGTTGCGCTGCCAGCGGTTGAGGGCGTAGCGGGTCAGGCGCAGGGGCACGTCCAGGTCGTGCATGGACAGCGCCCGCTGCAGTTCCGCCGCGTCCTCGATGGCCATGCCCGCGCCCTGGGCCAGGTAGGGGCGCATGGGGTGGGCGGCGTCGCCGAGCAGGGCAACCAGGCCGTGGGCCATTTCCTGGGCATTGCGCACGGGGGGGCGGTCGCACAGGGGCCACAAGCGCCAGGCGGGCACGCTGCGCACCACGTCCTGCAACGCGGCGCATGTGCCTTGCAGGGCGTGATCCAGGCCTGCGGCGTTGGCGGCGTGGTCCCAGTTTTCGAGGTCTTGCGGCGCGGGGCCTTGTACGACGACGACGATGTTCTGCAGCTCTCCCCGGCGCACGGGGTACTGCACGGCGTGCAGGCGCGGCCCCAGCCAGGCGGTGACCTGCTGGGTGCGCAGCGCCTCGGGCAGGTCGTGCTGCGGGACCAGCGCGCGGTAGGCCAGGTGGCCCGTCACGCGCGGCGGCACGGGGCCCAGCAGCTGGGTGCGCATGCGGCTCCACAGGCCGTCGGCACCGATGAGGGCATCGCCCTCCACCTCTTTGCCCCGGTTGGTGCGCACGGTGACGGCGTCGCCGTCGTCGGCGAAGCTGTCGATGGCGTGGTCCAGGTGGAACCGGGTCTCGGTGTATTTGGTGAGCGCGGCCAGCAGCAGGCCGTGCAGGTCGGCGCGGTGGATGGTGGCGTAGGCGGCGCCGTAGCGTTCCACGGCCGTGGCGCCCAGGGGCAGCACGGCCAGTTCCCTGCCGCTCGCTGCGCTGCGCACCTGCAGCCGGCCCGGGAAGGCGGCCACGGCCTGCAGCGGCTGCTGCAGGCCCCAGGCCTGCAGGCGGCGCACGACGTTGGGGCCGAGCTGCACGCCGGCGCCCACTTCGCTGAACGCGGCCGCGCGTTCGTAAAGGCGCACATCCCAGCCCGCGCGCGATGCGCCCAAAGCGGCGGCCAAGCCGCCGATGCCGCCGCCGGCGATCAACACCTGTTTCTTCATACCCCGATTGTGACGCTCACAACGCGGGGCGCAGCGCGCGCTCCAGCACCTCGGCGGGCATGGGGCGGCCGAACAGGTAGCCCTGGAAGGCCTGGCAGCCGTGGCGCTGCAGGAATTCGAGCTGGCCCGTGGTCTCCACGCCTTCGGCCACCACGGCCAGGTCCATGCTGTGCGCCAGGGCCAGGATGGTGCGCACGATGGCGGCGTCGTTGGGGTCGGTCTGCAGGTCGCGCACGAAGCCCTGGTCGATCTTGAGTTGGTCCAGCGGCAGGCGCTTGAGGTAGCTGAGCGACGAGTAGCCGGTGCCGAAGTCGTCCAGCGAGAAGCCCACGCCGTAGCGCCGCAGGTATTCCATGCGCGCGATCACGTCCTCCACGTCGGCGAGCAGCAGGCTTTCGGTGAGTTCGAGCTTGAGGCGCTCGGGGTTGGCCCCGCTGCCGTGCAGGATGCCCAGCGTGCGCTCGACGAAGTCCGGCTGGCGGAACTGCCGCACGCTCACGTTCACCGACAGGAAGAACTGCCGCGTGAGCGTGCTGCGCGACCAGGCCACGAGCTGCGCGCAGGCGGCCTCCAGCACCCACTGGCCCAGCGGCAGGATGAGCCCGGTCTGCTCGGCCAGCGGGATGAATTCGGCGGGCGAGACCAGCCCCCGGCGCGGGTGCTTCCAGCGCACCAGGGCCTCGGCGCCCAGCAGGCGGCCCTTGGCGTCCACCACGGGCTGGTAGTACAGCACGAACTCGTTGTCCTGCAGGCCGCGGCGCAGGTCGGCCTCCAGCGCCGAGCGGCTGCTGACGGCGGCCTGCATGTCGGGGTCGAAGAAGCGCTGGGTGTTGCGGCCCGCCGCCTTGGCCTGGTACATGGCGAGGTCGGCGTGCTTGAGCAGTTCGTCCACGCTGCAGGTCTGCTGGCCGAACAGCGCGATGCCGATGCTGGGCGTGCTGTGGTGGCTGGCGCCGCCCAGCGCGTAGGGCTTGCCCAGCGTGGTGGCGATGTGGCTGGCCACCAGCGCGGCCTCGGCACTGGCGTGGGGTGCGTCGGGGCTCAGGCCCTCGATCAGCACCACGAATTCGTCGCCGCCGAAGCGGGCCACGGTGTCGGCCTCGCGCACGCAGGCCTTCAGGCGCTGGGCCACCTGCAGCAGCAGCTGGTCGCCGGTGTCGTGGCCCAGGGTGTCGTTGAGGTCCTTGAAGTTGTCCAGGTCGATGAACAGCAGCGCCCCCTGCGCGCTCGAGCGCGCCACGGTGGCCATGGCGCGCTGCAGGCGGTCCACCAGCATGCGGCGGTTGGGCAGGCCGGTGAGCATGTCGTAGAACGCCAGGCGCTCGATCTGGCTCTCGACCTCCTTGCGCTCGGTGATGTCGCGCCCCACGCCGCGGTAGCCGCGGAGCAGCCCCTTGGCGTCGAACACGGGCACGCCGCTGACCGAGATCCAGTGCATGCTGCCGTCGGGCCGCTGGCGCTGGAGCTCCAGGTCGCGGAAAGGCTGGCGCGCCTGCAGCACGGCGCGGTGCCTGGCCCAGTCGGCCTCGGTCATGTTGAGCGCGCCGATCTCCCAGCGTGTGCGGCCCATCACGCTCGACATGGGGATGCCATTGACGCTCAGGTCGCCCGCGAGCTGCACGAAGCGGCCCTCGGCGTCGTGCTCCCAGTACCAGTCGGAGGACAGGTCGGACAGGGAGCGAAAGCGCGCCTCGCTCTCGCGCAGTTCGTTCTCCACGCGCACGTAGTCGCTCACGTCGGTGAAGGTGCGCACCAGGCCGCCGTCGGGCAGCGTGGTGGTGCGGATCTCCAGCGTGCCGCCGTCGCGCGTGGTGCGCCAGTAGAGCTCCGGCGCGGGGGCTACGGCGCCCTGGGCCACGTAGTCGTGTCCGCGCCGGTCCACCAGGCTGTACCCCTCGCCGAAGTCGCCGCGGTCGGCCTGCACGCGCGTGAGGTCGGCCAGCGTGGGCCGCGCCGCCATCAGCGATTCGGGCAGGTTCAGCAGCTCCAGCACGCGCTGGTTGTAGACGGTGATGCGCCCGTCCGGCCCGGTCTTGAAGATGCCCTGGCTCATGCTGGCCAGCGTGACCTGCAGGGCGCTGCGCTGCTCCTGCAGCAGGCCCAGCGCGTCCTGCCAGATGCGCGCGTCCACCATGCGCACGGACTGCTGGGGCCCGCGCGCGCCCTGGATCAGCGCCGCCAGCCGGTGCAGCAGCTCGCCCAGGTGGGCCGTGCCGTCGGCGCTGCGCAGCACGTAGTCGCCCAGGCCGCAGCGGAAGGCCCGGGCGGCCAGCGCCTCCTGCTGGGGGTCGATGCACATCAGGACCGGGCGGCCGGCGCAGAGTTCGAGCACGTCGGGCAGCTCCTGCACCGAGGGCTTGAGGCACAGCACCACCGCGTCCCAGGCCTGCGAGGCGAGCGGCGCCATGGCGGTCTCGGGCGTGGGGCTGTTCACCACGCGCCAGGCGGGGTGGCTGGCGGCGATCAGCCGCCGCGCGACGGCGGCATGCTGCGTGTCGCTGTCCACCCAGAGCACGCCCGGGCCGCTCACTGGTGCACCCTTCGGCCTGCGGCCTGTCCCGCCAAGCGGGAGCGAGCTTGGCTTGCGAGGCGGCCCGGCGCGGCGCTCATGGCTTGCGCCCCCGTGGAGCCCGCAGCAGCTCCTGGTGTTCGCGGGCGAACACGTCCACGGGCACCGGCCGGCCAAAGAGATAACCCTGGAACCCCTCGCACCCGTGCAGCCTCAGGAACGACAGCTGCCCCGTCGTCTCCACCCCCTCGGCCACCACCTCCAGGTCCAGGCTCTTGGCCAGCGCCAGGATCGTACGCACGATCGCCGCGTCGTTCGGGTCCGCCAGCACGTCCCGCACGAAGCTCTGGTCGATCTTGATCTGGTCCAGCGGCAGGCGTTTCAAGTAGCTCAAGGAGGAGTAGCCCGTGCCGAAGTCGTCCAGCGCGAATCCCACGCCTTCGCTCTTGAGCTGCACCATGCGCGCGATGGTGTCTTCGATGTCTCCCAGCAGCAGGCTTTCCGTGAGTTCGAGCTTGAGTTTGCCGGGCTCGGCGTTGTGGCTCCTGAGCGTCTGCAGCACTTCGGCCACGAAGCCCGCCTGGCGGAATTGCCGTGCGCTCACGTTCACCGAGATGCTCAGGTGGGCGGTTTCCGGCTGGCCGCTCCAGCGCTGCAGTTGTTCGCAGGCGGTTTGCAGCACGTATTGGCCCAGTGGGAGGATGAGGCCGGTCTGTTCGGCCAGGGGGATGAATTCCCCGGGGCTGATCATGCCGCGCTGGGGGTGGCGCCAGCGCACCAGGGCTTCGGCCCCCAGCAGGGTGGCCTGGTGGTCCACCACGGGCTGGTAGTGCACCAGCAGTTCCCCGCGTGCCAGGCCCTGGCGCAGGTCGGCTTCCAGGTTGGAGCGGGCGTTCACGGCCGCCTGCATGTCCGGGTCGAAGAAGCGCTGGGTGTTGCGTCCGGCCGCCTTGGCCTGGTACATGGCCAGGTCGGCGCGTTTGAGGAGTTCGTCCACCGTCAGGCGTTCGTCGCCGAACAGGGTGATGCCGATGCTGGGGGTGCTGTAGTGCTGGGCGCCGTCCAGGTCGAAGGGCTGGTTCAGGCTGGCCAGGAGTTTTTCCGCGACGGTTTCTGCCTGAGAGGCGGCGTTGTGCATCTCGGGCGCCAGGGTGTCGAGCATGACCACGAATTCGTCGCCGCCGAAGCGCGCCACGGTGTCGGCTTCGCGCACGCTGCCCACCAGGCGGGCAGCCACCTGGGACAGCAGGCGGTCGCCCATGTCGTGGCCCAGGGTGTCGTTGAGGTCTTTGAAGTTGTCGAGGTCGATGAACAGCAATGCGCCCAGGTTGCGGCTGCGCTGGCACGCGGCGATGGAGCGCTGCAGGCGGTCCAGCAGCAGGCGGCGGTTGGGCAGGCCCGTCAGCGCGTCGTAGAACGCCAGGCGCTCGATCTCCTGCTCTGCCCGCTTGCGGTCCGTGATGTCGCGGCACACGCCGAGCACGCCGGTGACGCGGCCGTTCACGTCGCGGATGGGGGTCTTGATGGTCTCGAACTGGCCCTGGTAGCCGTCCTCGGCGAAGGTGAGCGTCTCCTCGTACACCAGAGGCTGCCAGGCCTGCATGGCGCGCTGGTCGTACTTGCGGAAGCGCTCGGCCTGCGCCTCGGGCACCAGGTCGAAGTCGCTGCAGCCCACCACCTCCCGCTCGGGGCGACCGGCGAACCGCTCGAACACCGGGTTGACCGACAGGTAGATGCCCTCCGCATCCTTGAGGAACACCATGTCGGGCATGGCGTTGACCACGCGGGCCAACTGCGCCTTCTGGTTCGCCAGCTCCTGCTCGATGCGCTTGAGCTCCGTCAGGTCGTAGGCGAACAGCGTGACGGCCGGCACGCCCTGGCCGGTGGCGGGCTCGGGGGCGATGGTGGTGTGGCGGTACTGCGGGCCTTGGGGGTCGTCGATGCGGTTCTCGAAGACCGCCGTCTCGCCCGCGAAGGCCTTGTCGAAATGCGGCCGCATGCGCGCCATGAGTTCGGGCGGGAGCACGTCCATGAGCAGCCGGCCCTGCAGCAGGCCGGGCTCGGTGTGCAGCCAGCGCGCCTGCTGCTCGTTCACGTAGAGCACGCGCAGGTCGCGGTCGAGCCGCGCCACGCCGCCGGGCACCTGGCGCAGCATGTTGGCCATCAGGGCCTCGTGGGCGTGCGCGGCCTCCTCGGCCAGGTGGTGGGCGGTGATGTCGGTCTGCACGCCGTCCCAGATCACGCGGCCGTCCTCCAGCAGGCGGGGCGAGGCGCTCAGGTGCATCCAGCACAGGTGGCCGTCGGCGCGGCGCACGCGGAACACCACGTCCAGGCTGGTCATCGTGAGGAACGAGGCACGCCCCACCTGCGCCAGCCGCTCGCGGTCCTCCTCCAGGATCTGGCTGTAGACCAGCATCGGGTCGCGCAGCGCGTCCTCGGCGCGCACGCCATGCAGGCGCTCCAGCGCCTCGCCGACGTGCGCGAAGTGTGTGCGGCCGTCCAGCTCGCGCACCACCTGGTAGAGCACGCTGTGGGGCAGGTTGCGCCCCAGCAGGGAGAGCCGGCCTTCGCTCTCGCGCAAGCGGCGCTCGGCCTCCTGCACGCGGGCGAACGGCATGCGGATGCCGGCATTGAACACCGCCTGGTACAGCAGCGCGTAGGCCACCACCCGCAGCCCGTGCGCCAGCAGCCCGCCCGCCGAGGAGTACCCGCCCAGCAGGCCCATGGCCAGCTCGCCCCCCAGGAAGACTGCGGCTGCCCAGGCGAACACGCGCTCGCGCGGCTGCCCGCGGTGGCCGGCCTGGCGGTGCAGCCCCACGGCGGCCACGGCCAGCACGGCCACCAGCGCAAAGGCCAGGCCGCGCCGCAGGCCGCCCCCGCCCGCGGTGGCGAACCAGGCCGGCAAGGGCCCCAGGGACGAGCCCACCAGCAACAGCACCACGGCGCAGGCCCCCGCCAGCCACGCCCGGGCCGGCCCGGGCGCCGACAGCTGCAGGGCCATGAGCAGCAGCGCCACGGCTTCGGCCACCCGCGCCCAGCTGCTGAGCCACAGCGAGATATGGGCCGTAGCCGAGGGCGCGGCCACCGGCATGGAATGCGCCAGCACCCCGTGCAGGAAGTTGCAGGCCGCGGCCACGCCGAAGCCGGCCACCAGCACGTTGGCGCGCGCCTGCCCGCTGGCTTCGAGCGTGTGCAGGGACACCGCCACCACCAGCAGGCCCAGCAGCACCGCCACCAGTTCCAGGAAGGGCTCCAGGCCCTGCTGCGCCCCGCCCCCGTCGCCCAGCGCCCGCACCAGCGGCACGATCACCAGCCCCAGCGCCGCCACGACCAGCACCACGGTGACGGCGGGCGCATCGGCCCGCAGCGGCAGGCGCGCATACCAGGGGCGGGCGTGGGTGGGGAACGACATGGGAGGGGGTGACGGGCGGGATCTGTTTTTGTCGGCAAAGTCCTACTTCGCGTCACAAGTGTATCGACGAGTAAGGCGCCCGGGCACACCATCGTTCCACACCATGCAAAACGGGGCCGAAGCCCCGTTGTCGTCCCTGCCGGACCGCCATGGACCCGCCCCCTTCAGGCTTGCAGCAGCTGGCGCAGCACGAAGGGCAGGATGCCGCCGGCCTGGTAGTAGTCCACCTCGATCGGGGTGTCGATGCGCAGCGTGACCGTGACCTCCTGGCACGCGCCGTCGGCGCGGTGGATGACGAGCCGCGCATCGCTCTGCGGCGTGAGCGCGGGGTCGGGCACCACGTCGATGACCTCGCTGCCGGTCAGGCCCAGCGTTTCCCACGATTCGCCCGGCTTGAACTGCAGCGGCAGCACGCCCATGCCCACGAGGTTGGAGCGGTGGATGCGCTCGAAGCTGCGCGCCACCACGGCCTTGATGCCCAGCAGTTGCGTGCCCTTGGCGGCCCAGTCGCGGCTGGAGCCGGTGCCGTACTCCTCGCCCGCGAAGATCACCGTGGGCGTGCCCTGGGCCATGTACTGCATGGCGGCGTCGAAGATGAACATCTTCTCGCCCGAGAGCGGCCCCTCGTTCTGGAACACCGTCACGCCGCCCTCCTCGCGCGAGCCGTCGGCCGTGGGCGGGATCATGAGGTTCTTGATGCGCACGTTGGCGAAGGTGCCGCGCATCATCACGTCGTGGTTGCCGCGCCGCGCACCGTAGCTGTTGAAGTCCGCCTTCTGCACGCCGTGCTGCAGCAGCCACTGGCCGGCGGGCGAGCTTTCCTTGATGGAGCCGGCCGGCGAAATGTGGTCGGTGGTGATGGAGTCGCCGAACAGCGCCATGATGCGCGCCCCCAGCACCGACGGAAGTTTGGAGTCTTTTTGGCCTCCAGCGCTTTCCCCATCTACGCCAGCAGCTCCCTTTTGAATAGCAAACTGCGCGAAGAACGGCGGCTCGGCGATGTAGGTGCTGGCGGGCCAGGTATAGGTGTTGCCGCTCACGCCCTGGATCTTTTCCCAGAGCTTGCCGGGCTCGGAGCCCACCTTGGCGTAGTTGTCGCGGAAGGCCTTGCCGTTCATCGCGTAGCGCATGAGCTGGTGGATTTCCTCGCTGGTGGGCCAGATGTCGCCCAGGTATACGTCGCGGCCCCCCTTGCCCTTGCCCACGGGCTCGGTCATCAGGTCCTTGAGCACCGTGCCGGCGATGGCATAGGCCACCACCAGCGGCGGGCTGGCCAGGAAGTTGGCCTTGAGGTTGGGGTGGATGCGCGCCTCGAAGTTGCGGTTGCCCGACAGCACGGCCGCGCACACGAGGTCGTTCTGGGTGATGGCCTCGTTCAGCTCGGGCGTGAGGTCGCCCGCGTTGCCGATGCAGGTGGTGCAGCCGTAGCCCGCCAGCGCGAAGCCCAGCTTCTCCAGGTAGGGCAGCAGCCCCGTCTGCGTGAGGTACTCGGTGACGATGCGCGAGCCGGGCGCGAGCGAGGTCTTGATGTGCGGCTTGACCTTGAGGCCCGCCTCCACCGCCTTCTTGGCGAGCAGCCCCGCCGCCAGCAGCACGCTGGGGTTGCTGGTGTTGGTGCAGCTCGTGATGGCGGCGATCAGCACGTCGCCGTTGCCCACGGTGACGTCCTTGCCGGTGAAGCCCTGCGCGGGCTCCTCGTGCGTGACGGCCAGCGTGGGCTTGTTCTGCTCCATCTCGGCCAGGAAGCGCGGCGCGCCCACGGGCGTGGGACGCTCGACAGGGATTTTTTCGGAATCGGCCCCCTGCTTGCGCACGTGGTGGCGCGTGTGCAGCAGCTCGGCCGGGCGGTTGAAGCCGTTCTGCGCCACGGGCAGGCTGAACAGCTCGGTAAACTGGCGGCTGACGCTGCCCAGCTCGATGCGGTCCTGCGGGCGCTTGGGGCCGGCCAGGCTGGGCGTCACGTCGCCCAGGTTCAGGCGCACGACCTGCGAATAGTCGATCTCGCCCGCGCGCGGCACGCCGAACAGGCCCTGGGCCTTGAAGTACGCCTCGAAGGCCTCGATCTCGGCCTTGGTGCGGCCCGTGCCCTGGAAGTATTCGATGGTCTTCTCGTCCACCGGGAAGAAGCCCATGGTGGCGCCGTACTCGGGCGCCATGTTGCCGATAGTGGCACGGTCGGGCAGCGCCAGCGTGCGCGTGCCCTCGCCGAAGAATTCGACGAACTTGCCCACCACCTTGTGCTGGCGCAGGATCTCGGTCACGGTGAGCACGAGGTCGGTGGCCGTGACGCCCTCGCGCAGCTGGCCCGTGAGCTCGAAGCCCACCACGTCGGGCGTGAGGAAGTACACGGGCTGGCCCAGCATGGCCGCCTCGGCCTCGATGCCGCCCACGCCCCAGGCCACCACGCCGATGCCGTTGATCATGGTCGTGTGGCTGTCGGTGCCCACCAGGGTGTCGGGGTAGTACACGCCGTCCTTGCGCTTGTGCACGCCGCGCGCCAGGTATTCCAGGTTCACCTGGTGCACGATGCCGAAGCCCGGCGGCACCACGCCGAAGGTGTCGAAGGCCTGCATGCCCCACTTCATGAACTCGTAGCGCTCGCGGTTGCGCTGGAATTCGAGCTTCATGTTCAGGTCGAGCGCGTTCTTCCTGCCGTAGTAGTCCACCATGATGGAGTGGTCCACCACCAGGTCCACGGGCACCAGCGGCTCGATCTTCTTGGGGTTCTTGCCGAGCTTCTGCGCCACGCTGCGCATGGCGGCCAGGTCGGCCAGCAGCGGCACGCCGGTGAAGTCCTGCAGCACCACGCGCGAGACGACGAAGGGGATCTCGTCGGTGCGCGGGGCATTGGGCTGCCAGTGCGCCAGCTGCTCCACGTGCTCGGCCGTCACCTTGCGGCCGTCGCAGTTGCGCAGCACCGATTCGAGCACGATGCGCAGGGAGACGGGCAGGCGCTGGATCTGGGGGAACTGCCGGGCCAGGACGGGCAGCGAGTAGAACTGGCCCTCCTTGCCGGACGCCGTCCTGAAGTTCCTAAGCGTGCCGGCGAACGCGTGGCGCGCCGGCTGGGAAGACGATTGGGCTGGCTGAGGTTTTGAGGCCATGGCGAACTCCTGAGAAAGCGACAAGGCCTATTCTGGCAGTCCCGCGTGACGGCGCAATCGTGGGGGTATGCGCGGCCGCGGAGTCCTGCGCTGGTTTCAATCCAAAACAGCCGCCAGCGCTTTCCCATCAATCGCTGGCAGCTATTGTTTTGGTAGCTTGCGCCGGCTATGCGGCCGCCAGGGCCGGCAGGCGGCGCACGCCGAACCACTGCAGCTCCGCCAGCAGGGCCACGGACACCACGTGCACCAGCAGATAGGCCTGGCCCCACAGGGTGGGCAGCACGGCGAAGCCCGTCCACAGCAGGAGGCTGGCCAGCGCCCAGCCGAAATTGCCGGCGATCAGCACCCACAGCCAGCCACGCGGGACGGGCTGCGAGCGCGCCAGGGCGGCGGCCAGCGCGGCGTAGCCGAACAGCATCGCGCCGGAGACCTGCAGCAGCCCCGCCGGCAGCCCCAGCCAGTCGGCCAAAGGCTCCGTCAGCAGCAGGTGCAGGGCCCCCAGCAGCACGCCGGTGAGCGCATCGAACCAGAGCACGGCACGCAGGAAGGAAGGGTGGGACAGCATGGACATCATGGCAAGCTCCTTGGGTTGGGCGGTTGAAGATGGGCTCCATCGTTCCCGCTGCCGCGCACCGCGTCGATGACCCGGGAGGTAATGGCCTGCACGCCTCTTGCGCCGAATTTGCGCCTAGGATGCGGGCCATGACCACCGCACAGCCCTCCCACCGCCCGCCGCGCCGCACCCTGCCCCACCGGGCCGCGGCGCCCGGCCCGCAGTCCTTCGGCGACCACCTGCGCACCTGGCGCCAGCAGCGGCACCTGAGCCAGCTTGAGCTGGCCGACGAGGCGGACATCTCCACGCGGCACGTGAGCTTCATGGAGACCGGGCGCACCAACCCCAGCCGCGACATGGTGCTGCGCCTGTGCGACCGCCTGGCCATCCCGCTGCGCGAGCGCAACGCCCTGCTGGTGGCCGCGGGCTACGCGCCCATGTACCGCCAGCGCGCGCTGGACGACCCGGCGCTCGCGGCGGCGCGCCAGGCGGTGGAACTGGTGCTCCAGGGCCACGCGCCCTGCCCCGCCATCGCGCTGGACCGTTGCTGGAACGTGGTGGCCGCCAACCGCGCCGCGCAGGCCCTGCTGTCGGCGCACGTGAGCCCCGAACTGCTCGCCGAGCCTCCCCTCAACGTGTTCCGCCTGAGCCTGCACCCGCAGGGACTGGCGTCCCGCATAGCCAACCTGGCGCAATGGCGCGCCCACCTGTTCGAACGCCTGCGCCAGCAGATCCAGGCCACGGCCGACCCGGCCCTGATCGCGCTGCAGGCCGAACTGCTCGAATATCCCGAGCCCCCGCCGTCGAATACCCTGGTCCTGGCAGGAGAAATGCTGGGCGTGGTAATGCCGTTCTGCTTTGAAAGCGTGCACGGCATGCTGTCGCTCATCAGCACCACCACGATATTCGGCACGCCGGTGGACGTGACGCTGCAGGAACTGGCCGTGGAGTCCTTCTTTCCGGCCGATGAATTCACCGCCCGGGTATTGCGCGAGATCGCTGCCGCGCAATCCTGAGTGTCCGGCAATAAAAAAGCCCGCTGTGCGCGGGCTTTGGTGCGAAGTGCTTGCCGTTTTCCATCAAATGGCAAACTTCTCGCGGTTTTCGTTCTGAATCCACTTGGGCGCCTTGCCGCGGCCCGTCCAGGTTTCACCGGTGGCGGGGTTGCGGTACTTGGGAGCGACCTTGGTGCCGGCGGTGGAACTGCGCGTACCTTTGCCAGCCCCCTTGCCCGCGGGGAAAACATCCTGGGCCGTCAGGCCATACTCGGCCACCAGCGAACGGACTTGCGCCACGGCTTCCGACAATTCCCGCTTCCGGGCTTCGCTGATTTGTTGCTCAAGGGCTTCGCGCTGCTTCAACAGGTCTTTGTAGCTGGTCATGGTGTCAGGATTTAAGGTGAAGGGATGAAAGACGAACGAATTATAGGAATAATGCGCCGCCTTGGTTTAATGCTGCCAAGAATTTTATTGAAACCCCTGCCGGTTAATCGCTCCAGGCCCTTTCGCTGTGGGTTTTATCCTACGTGAAAGCCGGCGCTCCATACTCCACCCGATAAGAAACGCACCATGGCCCTCTACTGTATTGGCGATATCCAGGGCTGCGACGCCGCCCTGGGCCGCCTGCTGGACAAAATCGCCTTCTCGCCCAGCCGCGACACCGTGTACCTGCTGGGCGACCTCGTCAACCGGGGCCCTGATTCCGCCGCCGTGCTGCGCCGCTGCAGGGAGCACGACGGCGCGCTGCGCTGCCTGCTCGGCAACCACGACCTGCACCTGCTGGCCGCCGCCCATGGCGCGCGCAAGCCCTCGCGCCGCGACACGCTGGGCAGCGTGCTGGACGCCGGCGACCGCGATGCCCTGCTGGACTGGCTGCGCCGGCAGCCCCTGGCGCGCACCCATGAACACGGCGGCGGCACCCTGCTGATGGTGCACGCCGGCGTGCTGCCCGCCTGGACCGCCGCCGACACGCTGGCCCATGCCCAGGAGGTGGAGGCCGTGCTGCGCGGCCCCGGCCTGCCAGGCTTCTTGCATGCGATGTACGGCAACACGCCGGACCACTGGCGCGACGACCTCGCAGGCACCGACCGCCTGCGCGTGATCGTGAACGCGCTCACGCGGCTACGCTTCTGCTCGGCCGGCGGCGTGATGGATTTCGACAGCACCGAGAGCGCCACCGCCGCGCCGCCCGGCCTGCTCCCATGGTTCGACGTGCTGGGGCGGCGCACCGCGGGCACGCTGATGGCCTTCGGGCACTGGTCCACGCTGGGCTGGCTCAACCGCGACGACCTGCTGGGGCTGGACACGGGCTGCGTGTGGGGCGGCTGCCTGAGCGCTGTGCGCTTCGGCGCCACGCTGGCCGATCGCGAGCTGCTGCAGGTGCACTGCGAGCAGGCCCAGGCACCAGGGAACTAAGCCGGCTGCAGTACGGCTGCCATGGCGGGGGACTGCCAGACGCTCCCGTCCTGCCCCGCCATCAGTACCGCAACACCCGGCATCCGCCCGGCCAGTGGCGGCCCCGCGCGCATGCCCTGCACCATCAGCGCCGCACCCAGGCCGTTGACGTCATCGACGTCGCGGGCCACCAGGCTCACGCCGTGCACGCCGGACGAGGGCCGCCCGGTGCGCGGGTTGAGCACGTGGTGCTGGCGCTTGCCCTGGTGGAAGAAATACCGCTCGTAGTCGCCGGAGGACGCGACCACGCCCGCCTCCGCCACCGAAACGGTGCCCAGCAAGCGCTCGGGCGCGCGCGGGTCGCGCAGGCCCACGCGCCAGGCGCGTCCCTGCCACAGCCCCTGCGCCAGCACGTCGCCACCGCCGTTGACCAGGGCGTTCTCCACGCCGTGGGAACGCAGCATGCGCAGGCCGGCCTGCAGGATGGGCAGCTTCGCGATGCCGCCCAGGTCCAGCGCCATGCCCTGGCGCGCCAGGAACGCCGTGCCGGCCTGCGCATCCAGCACCAGGCCCCGCGCATCCACCAGGCGCTGCTCTCGCGCGATGGCGCGGGCGTCGGGCATGGACAGACCCTCGCCCGGGCGGAAGTCCCAGGACTTGAGCGCGCCCACCGTCGCGTCGAAGGCGCCGTGGCTCTGCGCGCTCACGCGCCGGGCGCTTTGCAGCACCGCCATCACCTCGGGCGGCACCGCCACCGGCACGATGCCGGCCGCCAGGTTGATGCGGCTGACCGCGCTGCTCGGCTGGTAGCGGCTCATGAGCGCCTCCAGCCTGCGTATCTCGGCAACCGCCTGGTCCATGGCATGGCGCAGCAGGCCGGCATCCGGCCCCTCGGCCACGATATCGACCCGCGTGCCCATCAGGGCCCAGGCACCGCGCAGGGTTTCGCTGCCCCGGGGGCCGGGCGCGCTGGCCAGGTTGGCGAAGGTGCTCCCGCTCCAGGACACGCCGCCCAGCAGGGGCAGCGCCATGGCGATGCGACGACGGCGGGGGCTGGCCGGGGGCTGGCTGTGCGGCTGCTGCATGGCGCCCTCCGTCACATCGACTTGGCGGCCATGTAGTCGACGGCGGCCTTCACCTCGTCATCGGTCAGGGTGGAGGCGCCGCCGCGCGCGGGCATCATGCCCTTGGCGCCCGTGAAGCCTTCCAGCGCGTGCTTGTACAAGGTGTCCTTGCCCTGGGCGATGCGCGGGCCCCAGTCGTCCTTGTCGCCGGGCCGGGGGGCACCGGCCACGCCGGCGGCGTGGCACATGGCGCAGGTCTTTCCGTACACGCCCTTGCCCACGACGTTGTCGTCCGCCGAGGGGGCCGCGGCGGGCGCGGGTGCCGTGGCCGCGGGCGGCGCCGGCGTGGCGGCGGGCGCGTCCGCGGGCTTCTTGTCGCCGCAGCCGGCCAGGAGCAGGGCCCCGATCAAGACAGCGGCCACCGTGAGTTTCTTTTGCATGGGCATGGAATACATCCTGTTCTGTGTGGGTCAAGCACCATCGGGACGAACCGGCCCTTGATGTCAGGCCGCTCCCGGCAGTGCATTGACTGTAGGTGCGGGGGCCCGTCCAAAGCCTGACGCAGATCAAATTGATTCATATTAAGTGAATCTATTATTCCGGCCATGCAAGCCCACCACGCCGTCCGAACCCTGCGCCTGTGGGTGCTGGCGTGGTTCGTCCTGGCGCTCGGCGCCGCGACGGCATCGCCCCTGCTCAAGCCGCGGCCCCTCGAATTCGTCTGCGCGGGCGGCGGCTCCGTCCAGCTCTTCGTCCACACCGCCGGCGACGGCCTGGTGCCCGCCAGCGCCGCGGGCCTGGACTGCCCGCTGTGCCTGGCCGCGGACGCGCCCCCGGCGGCACCTGCCCCCCCCCCAGGCCTTCGCGGCACCGGCCGGCTGCGCGCGCGCCACCGCGCCGCACCGGCCCGCGTTCGCCGAGGCACGGACCAGCCCGCCCGCGCGGGCGCCCCCTTTTTTCTTTCAACTCAGCCCATCCTAAAAAAGGAAAAACCATGAACGAGAGCAGAACAGACCGTCAACAGCCCGCCACCGGCATGGGCCGGCGCAGCTTCATCAACACGGCGGCCCTGGTGGGATTGACGGCCGGCGTGGCCGCCTGCACCGAGAAGCCCAACGCGGCGGCCCCCGCCGCGCCGGCCGCGCCCGCCTCGGGTGCGCCGGCTGCGGGCCATGCAGGTGCCAGCGTGCACCTCAAGCCCGGCGAGCTGGACACCTACTACGGCCTCTGGAGCGGCGGCCACACCGGCGACATGCGCGTGCTGGGCCTGCCCTCGGGCCGCGAGATCCACCGCATCCCCTGCTTCGTGCCCGACGCGCTCGTGGGCTGGGGCGTCACCAACGAATCCAAGGCCGTCATGGGCACCAAGGCCGACGGCAGCCTGAAGTACACCGTCGCCGACACGCACCACACGCACGCCTCGTACAAGGACGGCAACTACGACGGCCGCTACGCCTGGATCAACGACAAGATCAACAGCCGCCTGGCGCGCATCCGCCTCGACTACTTCGTCTGCGACAAGATCACCGAGCTGCCCAACGTGCAGGGCTTCCACGGCATCTTCCCCGACAAGGCCGACCCGGTGGACCCGGCCATCAACTACACCACGCGCGTGTTCTGCGGCGCCGAGTTCTCCATCCCCCTGCCCAACACCGGCACCGAGGACGGCAGCAAGTACCGCTCCATGTTCACCTGCGTGGACGCCGAGACCATGGAAGTGCGCTGGCAGGTGCTGATCGACGGCAACTGCGACCTCACGGCCACGTCCTACGACGGCAAGCTGGCCGCCACCAACCAGTACAACGTGGAGATGGGCACGAAGTACGAGGACATGATGTCCGCCGAGCGCGACGCCTGCCTGTTCTTCAACGTGGCCCGCATCGAGGAGGCCGTGAAGGCCGGCAAGTTCAAGACCGTCGGCACCTCCAAGGTGCCCGTGGTGGACGGCACGCACGAGGCCAACAAGGACCCCAAGACGGCCCTGACCGCCTACGTGAGCGTGCCCAAGAACCCGCACGGCGTGAACGCCTCGCCGGACGGCAAGTACTTCATCTGCGCGGGCAAGCTCTCGCCCACCGGCACGGTGATCGAGCTGGCCAGGGTGCTGGACTGGTTCGACGGCAAGCTGGAGAAGATCGACGACGCCATCGTCGCCGAGGTGGAACTGGGCCTGGGCCCGCTGCACACCGCCTTCGACGGCCGCGGCAACGCCTACACCACGCTGTTCCTGGACAGCCAGGTGGTCAAGTGGAACGTGGACAAGGCCATTGCCTTCCACAAGGGCGACAAGAACGCCAAGTACGTGGTGGACCGCCTGGACGTGCACTACCAGCCCGGCCACATCAACGCCAGCCAGTCCGAGACCAAGGCCGCCGACGGCAAGTACCTGGCCGTGGGCTGCAAGTTCTCCAAGGACCGCTTCCTGCCCGTGGGCCCGCTGCACCCCGAGAACGAGCAGCTCATCGACATCTCGGGCGAGAAGATGGTGCTGCTGGCCGACCACCCGGTGCGCGGCGAGCCGCACGACTTCATCATCTTCAAACGCGACCTGCTCAAGCCCAAGCAGGTGTATGCGCTCGACGACTTCCCGCTGGCCGTCAAGGACCCCAAGGAATCGGGCGTGACGCGCAACGGCAAGAAGGTCACGGTGAAGATCACCTCGCAAGCGCCCGCGTTCAGCCTGCGCGAGTTCAAGCTCAAGAAGGGTGACGAGGTCACGCTGATCCTGACCAACCTGGACAAGATCGAGGACCTGACGCACGGCTTCGCGATCCCGAACTACAACGTGAACTTCATCGTGAACCCGCTGGAGACGAAGTCGGTGAGCTTCGTCGCCGACAAGCCCGGCGTGTTCTGGTGCTACTGCACGCACTTCTGCCACGCACTCCATCTGGAAATGCGCACGCGCATGATCGTGGAAGCCTGACGCCGCACTGCTCCCTGGGCCGCCGTGCCCAGGGATGTTTCAAGCCAAATTGGCCTCCAGCGCTTTCTGGATAAGCGCTGGCAGCTATCAAAACAAGAGTCCCATGATCTCCCTCGGCCCGCGGTTCGCCGCCTTTCTCCTGGCCCTGCTGCTGGCCCTGCCATGGGCGCCGCGCGCCCACGCAGGCGCCTACGAGGCCGAGCTGCCCGCCAACCTGGCCACGGCCCCCGACCTGTGCGCCCTGCTGCCCTGCGCCGAGGTGTTCCCCGGCGCGGCGCGCTTCTCGCAGCGCAAGGGCCAGCCGCCCTACGTCGAGGCGTATGGGGAAGGCGACAAGCTGCTGGGCTACGTGATGCTGTCCACCGACATCACCGACACGCCTGCCTATTCGGGCAAGCCGGTGGTCACGCTGATCGGCATGGATGTGCAGGGCCGCTTCGTGGGCGTGAAGGTGCTCAAGCACTCCGAGCCCATCCTGCTGCTGGGCATCCCGGAATCGGCGCTCATCAACTTCAACAACCAGTACATCGGCAAGTCGGTCACCGACACCATCGAGGTCGGCCCTTCGCGGCCCGACGAGAACGTGCTGGGCGTGGACGCCATCTCCGGCGCCACCGTCACCGTCATCGCGCAGAACCAGGTGGTGATGGCCTCCGGCGCCGCCGTGGCGCGGCAGACCGGCATCATCGCGCCCACGGTGCGCGAGCCGGCCAGGTTCATCGCCACCGGCCAGGGCTACGACTGGGCGCAGCTCGTGCAGATGGGCGCCGTGCAGCGCCTGCGGGTATTGCCAGAGCAAGTGGGCCTGCCGCGCGGGCCCGAGCCCTTCATCGAGCTGTGGTTCGGCGACCTGAACCACCCCGACATCGGCAAGAGCCTGCTGGGCGCGAACGGTTTCGACAGCCTGCGCTCACGCCTGAAAGACGGCGAAAGCGCCTTCTTCATCATCAAGACCGCCGGGGCCGAATCGTTCAAGGGTTCGGGCTTCGTGCGCGGCGGCATCTACGACCGGGTGCAGGTCAAGCAGGGCGCGGACTCGTTCACCTTCCGCGACCTGGACGCCGTCAACCTCTACGGCCTGGAAGCCGGGGGCGCGCCGCGCTACACCGAGTCCAGCATCTTCATCATCCGCTCGCCCTCGTTCTCGGCCGCGTATCCGTGGAAGCTGGCCTTCCTGGGCAACCGCGTGGACCAGGCCACGGGCCACCGCAGCTTCGCCGTGTTCGAGTCCAAATACTGGCTGCCCGCCAGCAGCCTCGAAGGCGGCCGCCCCAAGGTCGAGGAGCCCGCCGCCCCCTGGGTGCGCATCTGGAAGTCGCAGGCCCTGCCCATCGGCCTGTTCGCGCTGCTGCTGGTCGCCGTCACCGTGGTGTATGCGCTGCGCGAGAAGCTCACGCGCCTGTCCACGCACAAGAACAAGTGGCCGGTCAACGGCTTCAAGTACACGTTCTGGGCCATCAGCATCTTCTGGATCGGCTTCGGGTACATGGCCCAGCCCTCCATCACGCAGGTGCTGACGTGGTTCCACTCGCTGCTGTTCCAGTGGACGTGGTCGCTGTTCCTGTCCGACCCCTTCGTCTTCCTGTTCTGGATCTTCATCATCGTCACCGTGTTCCTGTTCGGGCGCGGGCTGTTCTGCGGCTGGATGTGCCCGTTCGGCTCGCTGCAGGAGGCCATCTACAAGATCGCGGAGAAGGTGGGCCTCAAGCGCTTCCAGACGCAGCTGCCGCAGAAATGGCACGACCGGCTCAAGTGGGTCAAGTACGCGGTGTTCTTCTTCCTGCTCACCGTGTCCATGTTCTCCATGGGGCTGGCCGAGAAGCTGGCCGAGGTGGAGCCGTTCAAGACCACCTTCCTCGTCGGCGTGCTGAACCGCGCCTGGCCCTACGGCCTGTTCGTGGCCGCCATCCTGGGCGTGTCCATCTTCATCGAGCGGCCGTACTGCAAGTACATCTGCCCGCTGGGCGCGTCGCTGGCCATGCCCAGCACGTTCCGCTGGTTCGGCCTCAAGCGCAAGCAGGACTGCAACAGCTGCAAGGCCTGCGCCGTGGGCTGCGGCGCGCAGGCGATCGATGCGGACGGCCGCATCGACCACCGCGAATGCCTGCACTGCCTGGACTGCATGATCCTGTACACCGACACCAAGGGCTGCCCGCCCCTGGCCAAGGAGCGCAAGCGCCGCGAGAAGGACGGGCTGGAGATCACGCCCATCGGCAAGAACGGCTACTTCATCCCCATCCACCCCGCCACGGTGCAGGACCAGATCTCGGCCAAGGCCAAGAACGGCCCCGACCCGCGCATGCCCACGCCGCCCACCTTCCCACAGCACAAGGCCGGCGCGCGCTGGCTGCGGTGGATCTGGCTGGAGATCGTGGGCCACCTCTGGCCCTGGAGCCGCGAGGGCTGGAAGACGCGCCGCGCGCTGCAGATCGCCGGCTTCTCGCTGGCCGTGGCCGCCACCGTGGCCTGGGTGACCGCCGCCATGGGCACGCTGTCGTCGGGCGCCGTCATCGGCTGGTGGTTCGGCTGGAGCGTGTACGAGGTGATGATCCGCCTGTCCGGCAAGCGCTACGTGAAGGACGGCCCGTGGTGGCGCGACCAGTACCGCGTGGCGGGCGTCATGGACATGATGAGCTACGTGGGCTTCAAGAACCTGATGATCGGCGCGGCCCTGTTCCTGGCCATCAAGGCCCTGGGAGGCCTCGCTTGAAGCCCCCCCTTGCGATCTTCGCGCTGGCGCTGGCCTTGCTGGCCGCATCCGCCAGCGCCGCCACCGTGCAGGTGCAGCCCGGCCAGGATTTGCAGGCCGCCGTCACCGCCGCCGCGCCCGGCGACGTGCTGGAGGTGCAGCGCGGCTTCTACCGCGTGAACACGCTGCGCATCGACAAGCCCCTGACCCTGCGCGGCATCGACCGCCCCACGCTCAGCGGCGGCCAGGCGGGCGACACCATCCGCGTGACCGCGCCCGACGTGACCATCGAGGGCCTGATCGTGCGCGACTCCGGCACCAGCCTCAAGGACCAGAACGCGGGCATCTACATCTACCCCGGCGCCCACCGCGCCGTGGTGCGCCACTGCGACCTCACCTACAACCTGTTCGGCCTGTGGATCGAAAAGGCCAACGGCGTGCAGGTGCTGCACAACAACATCACCGGCTTGCGCGACTTCAACTCCTCGCAGCGCGGCAACGGCGTGCAGCTCTACAACACCCTCGGCGCGCGCATCGAGGGCAACCGCATCAGCTTCGTGCGCGACGCGCTGTACGTCGACGTATCGCACGACGCCGTCTTCAAGGGCAACCAGCTGCACCACAGCCGCTACGGCACGCACTACATGAACTCCTACCGCAACCTGTGGGAGGACAACGACACGTACCAGAACCGCGGCGGCCTGGCGCTGATGGAAGTGCGCGACCAGACCGTGCGCAACAACCGCGCCTGGGGCAACAGCGACCACGGGATCATGCTGCGCACCCTGCAGGACTCGGTGATCGAGAACAACGTGGTGGCCGAGAACCACCGGGGCTTCTTCATCTACGACGTGGAGTACATCCAGTTGAAGAACAACCTCGTCGCGCACAACACCGTGGGCGTGCACCTCGCGGCGGGCTCCAAGAACAACGCGGTGGAGGGCAACGACTTCATCGCCAACCGCGAGCAGGTGCGCTACGTGGGCGCGCGCGACATGCCCTGGGGCGGAAAACAGGGCAACCACTGGAGCAACTACCTGGGCTGGGACCGCGACGGCGACGGCGTGGGCGACGTGCCCTACGAGGCCAACGACATGGTGGACCGCCTCACCTGGCGCCATCCGCTGGTCAAGCTGCTGCTGGCCAGCCCGGCGGTGCAGGCGCTGCGCCTCGTGGGCCAGCAGTTCCCGGTGCTGCGCGTGCCCACCGTGGTGGACCCGAAGCCCCGCATGCAACCGAACCACCCCGAACGGAGCCACTGGCGTGACCCGCAATCCACCCCCCATTGACATGACTGCCATGCAACACGCCGCCATCGAAGTCCAGGGCGTGCACCGGCACTACGGCGCGCTGCGCGCCGTGGACGGCATCGACCTGCGCGTGGAGCGCGGCGAAATCCTGGGCCTGATCGGCCACAACGGCGCAGGCAAGAGCACGCTGTTCAAGCTGATGCTCGGCCTGGAGACCGCCACGGCGGGCAGCATCCACATCAACGGCGTGCCCGTGCAGGGCCGCGACTTCCGCGCCGCGCGCCGCCACCTGGGCTACCTGTCCGAGCACGTGGTGCTGTACGACAACCTGAACGGCCTGGAGACGCTGCGCTTCTTCGCCCGCCTGAAAGGCGCGCCGCTCGCGCAGTGCGCCGAGCTGCTGGAGCGCGTGGGTCTGTCGCACGCGGGCAGCCGCCCCGTGCGCGAATACTCCAAGGGCATGCGCCAGCGCCTGGGCTTCGCGCAGGCGCTGCTGGGCACACCGCGCGTGCTGCTGCTGGACGAGCCCACCAACGGCCTGGACCCGCAGGCCATCCGCGACTTCTACGCCACGCTGCGCGGCCTGCAGGCTCAGGGCGTGACCATCGTCATCACCTCGCACATCCTGGCCGAGCTGCAGGAGCGCGTGGACCGCCTCGCCATCCTCGCGTCGGGCAAGCTGCGGGCGCTGGGCAGCGTGCAGGCGCTGCGCGAGCAGGCGCACATGCCGCTCGCCATCGCCCTCATGCTGGCCCCCGAAGACGTGGCCGTTGCCCTGGCCACGCTGGCCAGGCTCCCGGGCATCACCCCCACCACCACACGCGACGGGCTGCAGCTTGCCTGCCCCCGCGAGCAGAAGATCGCCGTGCTGGGCGCGCTGGCGCCGCTGGGCGCGCGGCTGCTGGATCTGCAGATCCACGAACCCTCGCTCGAAGACCTGTACTTCGGCCTGCGCGGAGAGGACTGAACCATGGAATGCCGACAAATCCTCACCATCGCCGCCAAGGAGTTCCGCGACCGCATGCGCAACCGCTGGGTGCTGGCCGTGGCGCTGGTCTTCACCGTGTTCTCGCTCGCCATCACCTACTTCGGCGGCGCGCAGCAGGGCACGGTGGGGCTGCGCTCCATCGAATTCACCATCGCCAGCCTGGTCAGCCTCGTCATCTACCTGATCCCGCTGATCGCGCTGCTGCTGGGCTTCGACGCCATCGTGGGCGAGCGCGAGCGCGGCTCGCTGGGGCTGCTGCTGTCGCTGCCCATCACGCGGCTGGAGCTGCTGCTAGGCAAGTACCTGGGGCTGGCCGCCGCGCTCACGCTCTCCACGCTGGCGGGCTTCGCGCTCGTGGCCGTGCTGCTGTGGCGGCAGTTCCAGTGGGCGGGGCTGTTCCACTACGGCGGCTTCATGTTCAGCGCGGTGCTGCTGGGGCTGGCCTTCCTGAGCATGGCCGTGCTGCTGTCGGTGCTGGCGCGCGAGCGCACGCGCGCCTCGGGCCTGGCCATCGCCGCGTGGTTCTTCTTCGTGCTGGTGTTCGACCTGCTGCTGCTCGGCGCGCTGGTCGCCACCGGCGGCAGCGTGGGCGGCGAGGCCCTGGCCTACCTGCTGCTGCTCAACCCCGCGGACGTGTTCCGCATCCTCAACGTGTTCTCGCTCGAAGACGTGCGCACCCTGTACGGCCTGACCAGCATCGTGCCCCCCGCCCTGGCCAAGCCCTGGCTCATGGGGGGCGTGATGGCGGCCTGGATCGCGGTGCCGCTGGCCCTGGCGGGATGGAGATTCAAGCCATGACGACGACATCGACATACCAATGCACCTGCCGCACGCGGCGCCAATTGCTCGGCTGGGCCGCGCTCGGCGCCGTGGCGGCCCTCACGGGCTGCAGCCGCAGCGAAGACACGGCCAGCCTCGCCCCGGTGGAGATCGACCGCTCCACGAGCTGCGAACTGGACGGCATGCTGCTGGCCGACTACCCCGGCCCCAAGGCCCAGGTCCACTACGCGGGCCAGGAGCGCCCCAGCTTCTTCTGCGACACGGTGGAGCTTTTCAACGTGCTGCTCGCGGGCGAGCAGGTGCGGGCCGTGCGCGCCGTCTACGTGCAGGACATGGGCCGCGCCGACTGGAACGCGCCCCAGGGCCACTGGACCGACGCCAAGGCCGCCTTCTACGTGCTGGGCAGCAAGCGCCACGGCTCCATGGGCCCGACCATCGCCAGCTTCGCGCAGGAAGCCGACGCGGCCCGGTTCACGGCCGAATACGGCGGCAAGCTCCTGCGCTTTGCCGACGTGAAGCCGGACATGGTGGACCTCAAGGGCGGCGCGCTGCACGACACGCGGATGTAGGAGCCCCCAATGCCCACCCGCCGCACCGCGCTCACCGCCATGCTGCTGGGCGTGGCCTGCCTGGGCGGCTCACAGTTGCCGCGCAGGCAGGCGCCGCAGGCCCTGCCCGACGATGTGTGCGTGGTGGCGCCGCCCACGCCCTACGACCCGGCATCGGGCCTGCCGCCGAACGCCGCGCGCGAGGTGCCTTTGGATGCACGCTGCCCCGTCTGCGGCATGTACCCGGCGCGTTCGCGCGCCTGGGCGGCCCAGGTCATCTTCGCGGACGGCGACGCGCAGTTCTTCGACTCGCCGCTGAGCCTGTTGCTCTACCTGGGCAACGTGGCGCACTACACGCGCGGCCGCAGCGCCGATGCCATCGTGGCGCGCTACGTGACGGATGCCGCCACGCGGCAGTGGATAGCCGCGGAGCAGGCGTTCTACGTGCACGGCTCCGACGCCAAAGGCCCCATGCGCGCGGGCAACCTGCCCGCGCTGGCGAGCGCGGACGCAGCACGGCAATTCGCCCGGCAGCACGGCGGACGGGTGCTGGCCTTTGGCGAGATCGACGCGGCGCTGCTGCGGTCGCTGGCGCCGGGCGGCCATTCCGCGCACTGACCACCAAAAGAAAAAAGGCAGCTACCAGAACGATAGCTGCCTGCGCTTATCCAGCAAGCGCTGGAGGCCGATTTGGCTTGAAATTCAGGACGAGGCCGAGGTCTCGGGCTGCGCCGCCTTGAACAGTGCGGCCACCTTGCGCTTGGGCTTGATGTTGGCCGAGATGCCGCTGCGCGTGGCGGGCCGGGCCGCCGCTTCCCAGGCCGGGGCGGCGCTGGCATCGCTGGCCTCGTAGGGCTTCTCGAAGAACGGGTCGCGCGACACCACGGCGGGGCGGAAGCCCCCGCGGTGCGGCTCGCGCGGTTCGCGGCGCTCGCGTTCGCGCCCGCCGCCGCTACTGCTACCCTCTTCCGCCTCGCGCCAGGCGCGGCGCCCGTCGTTGATCCGGCCCCGGGGTCGGTCCTCGTCGTACTCGATGGCTTCGAGCTCGATCTTCTTCTTGATGAGCTTCTCGATGTCGGCCACCAGGCGCGCATCGCTGCCGGACACCAGGGTCACGGCCAGCCCCGAGGCGCCCGCGCGGCCCGTGCGGCCGATGCGGTGCACGTAGTCCTCGGCGTTGAACGGCACGTCGAAGTTGAACACGGCCGGCACGTCCTTGATGTCCAGCCCGCGCGCGGCCACGTCAGTGCACACCAGCAGGTCGACCTCGCCCTTCTTGAAGGCTTCCAGCGCCTTCAGGCGCTCGTCCTGGCTCTTGTCGCCGTGCAGCGCGGCCGTCTTCAGGCCCTCGCGCTCCAGGCTGCGCGCCAGGCGAGCGCAGCCGAGCTTGCTGTTCACGAAGATGAAGGCCTGCTTGAGGCCCCGGCTCTTGAGCACCTGGTGGATGGCGCGGCGCTTGTCGTCGTCGCTGGCGCTGTAGAAGCGCTGCTCCACCGTGGATGCCGTCTCGTTCGGGCGGGCCACCTCGATGGTGATGGGGTTCTGCAGATAGCTCGACGCCAGCCGCTTGATCTCGGGCGAGAAGGTGGCGGAAAACAGCAGCGTGGTGCGCTGCTTGGGCAGGTAGCTCAGGATGCGCTGCAGGTCGGGCAGGAAGCCGATGTCCAGCATGCGGTCGGCCTCGTCGAGCACCACGTACTCGACCTGGTTGAGCACGGCGTTCTTGGCCTCGATGTGGTCCAGCAGGCGGCCCGGCGTGGCCACGAGCACCTCGACGCCCTTTTTCAGCTCGATGGTCTGCGGCTTCATGTCCATGCCGCCGAAGACCACGGTGCTGCGCAGCTTCGTGTACTTGGCGTACAGCGCGATCTGCTGCGCCACCTGGTCGGCCAGCTCGCGCGTGGGCAGCAGCACCAGGGCGCGCACGGGGTGGCGGGCGGGCGACGTGGAGCTGTTCTCGTGCTGCAGCAGCCGCTGCAGCAGCGGCAGCGAGAAGGCCGCCGTCTTGCCGGTGCCCGTCTGGGCGGCGCCCATCACGTCCTGGCCGGTCAGCACCACGGGAATGGCCTGCGCCTGGATCGGCGTCATGTTCTCGTAGCCCATTTCGGCTACGGCGCGCTTGAGCGGCTCGGCCAGCGCAAGGGTGGAGTAGGGTTGTGTCATGAACCCGCTATTGTCGCACCGGGCAGGGAAAACCACTAATCCGGAGCGGTTGCTTCGTTTTCCATAGCTGCCAGCGCTTGTCCACCAAGCGCTGCCGGCCTATTTCACCCCCAACTACTCCAGCACCGCCCGCAACTGCCGCGTGGTGGCGGCCAGCCGCCGTGCCCCGATCTGGGCCAGGTTGTTCATCACCGTGAGCGCCGCCGCGGGGTGCTCCCGCGCCCAGGCGTCGAAATCCGCGCGCGACAGCCGCACCAGCTGCGCGGGCCCACGCTCGGCGCCCGCGCTGGCGGTGCGCGCCGCGCCGTTGAGGAAAGCCATCTCGCCGAACGCCATGCCCGGCCCCACGGTGGCCAGGCGCAGCCCCTTGTCCGGCGGCCACTGGGTGACCAGGATGATGTGGCCCGACTGCACCATCAGCAGGTCGTGGTCGGTATCGCCCACGTTGAAGACCACGCCCTGCTCGGGCACGTCCAGCGGCTGCAGCTGCGCCGCCAGCGCCTGGGCGGCCTCGCGCGGCACGCCTTCGCCGATCTCGCCGAGCAGGTCCCTGTCGGGGTAGGCCGGGCGCTGCTCGATGGGGCGCTGCTGCAGGATGCCGGCCTCGGCCCATTCCAGGGCGCGGTCCAGGTCGGCGAAGCAGCGCATCTGCGGGCCCGCCTGTTCGGCGGCCTGCCGGTCCAGCGCCGCCACGGCGCAGGCGATGCCCTGCTGGTCCAGGTCGCGCACCAGCGCGCGCAACTGCGCCAGGGCCGTGCTGTCCCACGCGGGCACGCGGGCCGCGTCCAGGATCACCCAGCGGTGGCGCGGCTGCAGCAGCAGGCGCACCTGCTCGGCCATGTGCGCGGCCACGCCGAAGGACATCACGCCCTGCAGCTCGAACACGGCCACCTGGTTCATGCGCGGCAGCAGCCAGGTGTCCGAACCCGCGCGGCGCAGGCGGCGCGAGCGCAACTCGCCATCGAGCCGCACGTGCCGCAATACCTTGGCGGCGGAATCGCGCAGCAGCACGAAGGTGGCCACCACCAGCCCCGCCACCAGCGCGCCCACGCCACCCACCGCCGCAAACACCAGCGCCACCAGCCAGCTCTGCGCCCAGGTCACGCGCGAGCTTTTGGCATAGCGCGGCGACCACATCAGCCCCGGCACCTGCAGCAGCCCCGCCAGCACCAGGGCGCCCGCCAGGCAGGCCATGGGCACCCAGTGCAGCCACCACGCGCCCGTGGCGGCCACGCCGAGCATGATGGCGGCATGCCAGCGCGGGGCGTCGCGCGAGGCGCCCGCCTGCGCCAGCACGATGCGCGAGCGCGACGAACTGGTGGACGCCGGAATCATCCCCGCCAGGCCGCACAGCACGCCCAGCAGGCTCTCGCGGCGCAGGGCCTGGTTGGCGTCGCCGCGCAGGCCATGGTCCAGCTCCAGCTCCTGGTTGAAGACCAGCAGCTCCAGGCTGTTGACCAGCGCCATCAGCAGCGCCAGCACCACCAGGGCCGAGCCGTGCTGCCGCGCCAGCGCCAGCCAGGGAATGCCGGTCCAGTCCGGCCACATCGGCCCCGCGAACGGAGCGGCCTGCACGGCCGGTGCGAACACCGTGCCCAGCCCCATGCCCCAGAGCCCCGCGAACGCCACCGCCAGCGCGACCAGCGCCACGGCCGACAGCAGCCCCGGCGCGCGCGGCCAGCGCCGCCGCAGTCCCCAGGCCAGCCCCACCACGGCCAGCGCCGCCAGGGCGTGCCAGCCCGTGCGCGCGTCCCACGGCATCCCCGCTCCGGCCCCGAAGCCGTTGCGCACCTGGCCCATCACCATCGACAGCCCCACGCCCGCAGCGAAGCCGTGCGTGACCGAGATCGGCAGAAACCGCGCCACCGAGGCCAGCCGCAGCACGCCCAGCAGCCACTGGAAGACGAAGGCCAGGGCCACCGTGGCTCCGCTCACCGCCAGCACCTGCCGCGCGCTCAGGCCCAGCGCGGGCGCCGCGCCATGCGCGGTGGCCAGCACCGCCGCGAACAGCAGCGCGACCACGGTGGTGGGCGCATACACCACGCCGGGGCGCGGCAGCACGAGCGTGAGCAGCAGCCCCGGTAACGCTGCCGACCACAGCGCGAGCGCGGCCAGGGAATGGTCGCCCGCCAGCGGTGCAAAGGCCAGCAGGCCCAGGCCCACGGCATGGGGCACGGTGACGGCCGCCGCCGACCACGCGGCGGCAGCGCCAGACCCGGCGGGTGTGGATGCGGGCGGCATGCCCTTACCGGCGGACGACTACAGGCTGCGGGCCGAGAAGGTGTCGCAAGACTGCACGCTGCCCGTCTGGTAGCCCTGCGTGAACCAGCGCACGCGCTGCGCGCTGCTGCCATGGGTGAACGCATCGGGTCGCACGGTGCCGGTCTGCTGGCGCTGCAGCGTGTCGTCGCCAATCTGCTGGGCGGCGTTGACGGCCGACTCGATGTCGCCCTGCTGGAGCCAGTTCTTGGCCTGCTGCGAACGGTTCGCCCAGATGCCGGCATAGCAGTCGGCCTGCAGCTCCAGCCGCACGGAGAGCGCGTTCTGCTCGCTGCGGCTGACGCGACCGCGCATGGAGTCCACCTTGCCCGTGGTGCCCAGCAGCGTCTGCACGTGGTGGCCCACCTCGTGCGCGATGACGTAGGCGCGGGCGAACTCGCCGGGCGCGCCGAGCTGGCGGCTCATGGTGTCGAAGAAGTCCATGTCCAGGTACACCTTCTGGTCGCCGGGGCAGTAGAACGGCCCCATGGCGCTCTGCCCCGTGCCGCAGGCCGTGGGCGTGGCGCCGCGGAACAGCACCAGCTTGGGCGTACGGTACTGCGCCCCGCCCTGCTGGAAGATCTGCGTCCACGCATCCTCGGTGGACGCGAGCACGGTGGAGACGAAGGCCGCCTGCCGGTCGCCCTGCGGCGGCTTCTGCGCCGGCCCCTGCTGCACCTGCGGCGCCCCGCCGCCCGACAGCAGGCCGATGGTGGTCAGCGGGTTGATGCCGAACACGCCCCAGCCGATCAGCGCGACCACCACGGTGCCGATGCCGATGCCGCGCCCGCCGATGAAGCCGCCGCCCCCACCGCCGCCGCTGCGGCGGTCCTCCACGTTGTCGGATTGCCGATTGCCTTCCCATTTCATACCGTCTCTCCACATGCCCGCCACCACGGAAGGCGCAGCCGCCATGTTATTACCATGCGTGCCCATGCACGCACCGACCATCCTGCTCACCGGCTTCGACCCTTTCGGCGGCGACCGCACCAACCCCAGCTGGCTCGTCGCCCAGGCGCTGCACGGCCAGCGCATCGGCGGGCACCGGGTCGTGGCGGCGCAGCTGCCCACGGTGTTCGGCGCCTCGCTGCAGACGCTGGAGCGCCTGGTGCGCGCCCAGCGGCCCGCGCTGGCCGTGTGCCTGGGCCAGGCGGGCGGGCGCGGCGCGCTGTCGCTGGAGCGCATCGGCATCAACGTGGACGACGCGCGCATCCCCGACAACGCGGGCCGGCAGCCCATCGACACGCCCGTGGTGCCCGGCGGGCCGGCCGCCTACTTCGCCACGCTGCCCATCAAGGCCATGCTGCGTGCGGTGCAGCGCGCGGGCGTGCCCTGCGAGGTGTCGCAGACCGCCGGCACCTTCGTGTGCAACCACGTGCTGTACGGATTGATGCACCTGCTGGAAGCAGCCGGCCCGGCGGGCGCCCGGGGCGGCTTCATCCACGTGCCCTGGTTGCCGAAGCAGGGCGCCCCCCACCTGCCGCTGCATGCCATGGTGCACGGCATCCACGCGGCGCTGTGGGCGGCGGTGCTGGCGCCGCGCGACATCGCGCTCGGGGCGGGTGCCACGCATTGACGGCAGCCGCCAGCCCGGTTTACCCGGAGGTTCCCCTGGCGCCGCGCCCTGTGTACAGTGCGGGCATGCCTTCCGCCCTCCTGCCCGAGCCCTCTGGCACGCTGGACGCCACGGCCACCGCCGCGCGGCTGCCCTGGACCGGCCTGGCCGACGAAATCGCCGCCCTGCTGCGGGACGACACCGTCTCCGTCCCCGCCCGCAGCGTGCTGCCGCTGCCCGGGGGCGGCAGCCTGTTCGTGATGCCCGCCACCGACGGCACGGTGGCCATGACCAAGCTCATCACCCTCACCCCCGCGAACGCCGGCACGGGCCGGCCCGCCATTCAGGGCGACGTGGTGGTGTTCGACATCGCCACGGGCGCGCGCAGCCTGGTGCTGGACGGCCCCACCGTCACCGCGCGGCGCACGGCGGCGGCATCGCTGCTGGCGGCCCGCCACCTGGCGCAGGTGCCCGCGGGCCCGCTGCTCGTCGTGGGCGCGGGCGTGCAGGGCCTGGCCCATGCGCAGGCCTTCGTGCAGGGCCTGGGCGTGCGGGAGGTGTGGGTGGCGTCACGCAGCGCCGCCAGTGCCGAAGCCCTGGCCGAACAGGTGCGCGCACTGGGCTGCCAGGTGTGCACGGTGGCGGATGCGGACGCCGCCCTGCCCCACTGCCCGCTGGTCGCGGTCTGCACCCCGGCGCAGGCCGTGGTGCTGGCCGCCACGCCCCGGCCCGATGCCTTCATTGCGGCGGTGGGCGCCTTCACCCCCGCCATGGCGGAGCTGGCGCCGTCGCTGTGCTGGCACGTGGCGCAGCACGGACGGATCGTGGTGGACACCGAGGACGCGGCCCACGAGGCGGGCGACCTTCTGCAGGTCGGGCTGGACGTGGCCAGCCTGCCCACGCTGCGCGACGTGGTGCGCGGACACATTGCGGGGCGGCCCGGGCCCGTGCTGTTCAAGAGCTGCGGCTGGGCGGGCTGGGACCTGGCCGCCGCGCGCCTGGCCGTCGCCGGGCCGGCGCGGATGCGCCCATGATCGTGGCCCGGCTCTCCCGGCGGGGCCTGCGCACGCAGATCGCGCTGATCTTCGGCATGCTCGTGGTGGGGCTGGCGGTGGTGCTGTCCCTGGGCTTCGGTGAACTGCTCAAGCGGCGCATCCAGCGCGATGCCGGTGCAGCGCTGCAGGTGGTGGCGGAGAACGCGGGCACGCTGCTGGCCCACGGCCTGCTGGAGCGCAGCCGCCAGGCCGAGGTCCTGGCCGCCGCCGAGGTCATCTGGTCCAAGGGGCTGGATTCGCTGGAAGCCCAGCACATGCTCGCCCGCGCGCAGGCCATCGAGCCCACCAGCGTGTGGGTCGGCGTCGCGGATGCGCAAGGCATCGTGCGCGCAGCCACGGGCGGACTGCTGGTCGGGCAGAACGTGGCCGAGCGCCCCTGGTTCCAGGCCGGCCTGGAGAAGCTGCACGTGGGCGACGTGCACCCGGCCAAGCTGCTCGAAAAGCTCATCCCTCCGACTGCCTCGGGCGAGCCCCACCGTTTCGTGGACTTCGCGGCGCCCATCCGCCTCGGCCCCACGACCGTCGGCGTGCTGGGCGTGCACGGCAGCTGGGAATGGGCGCGAGAGGTCGTGGAAAGCCTGATGCCCCAGACGGCGGGCGAGCGGGCGCTGGAGCTGTTCATCTTCGACCGGGAGGGCGCGCTCATCTATGCGCCCCAGGGGCTGGCCGCCGGGCTGCTGGCGGCGGGCCAGCGCATGCCGGCGCAGGCCCAGGTCAACAACAACCGGGACGGCGGACCCGTACTCACCGCCGTGCTGCCGTGGCGCGACGGCAAGCGCTACCTCACCGCCGCCACGCAGCTGCAGGCGCGCAACGCGGCCAGCGACCTGGGCTGGCGCATCGTGGCCCGCGAGCCCGAAGCCCTGGCCTTTGCCGCCGCTGACGACGCGGTGCGCATGACCCTGGCCATCGGCCTAGCCGCCGCGCTGTTCGCTTCGGTGCTGGCCTGGATGGCGGCCCGCCGGCTCAGCGAAGACCTGTACGCGCTGGCCGCCGCCGCCAGCGCCGTGGAGTCCGGCCGCGGGGGCGCGCAGATCCCGGCCACCGGCAGCAACCGCGAGGTGCGCCAGCTCTCGGGCGCGCTCGGCCGCATGACGCACCGGCTGCTCGCCGCGCACGAGGCCATGGAGGAAAAGGTGCGCCAGCGCACCCTGGAGCTGGAGGCCGCCAACCGCGCCCTGGATCTGCAGGCCCGCACCGATCCCCTGACCGGGCTGCTCAACCGCCGCGGCTTCGAGGCGCAGATGGCTTTCGCGCTGGCATTGGCGCAGCGCAGCGGCCGGCCCCTGAGCCTGATCGCTGTGGACGTGGACCATTTCAAGCGCGTGAACGACACGCACGGCCACGAGGCCGGGGACGAGGTGCTGCGGCGGCTCGCGCGCACCATGCAGGCCCGCATGCGCACCTCGGACGTGGTGGCGCGCCTGGGGGGCGAGGAATTCGTGGCCCTGCTGCCCGACACCGACCTGGCCGGCGCCCGGGCCATCGCGCAGGCGCTGGTGGACGCCATGGACGCGCATCACGACCCCGTGGTCGGCCACCTCACCGTGAGTGCCGGCGTGGCCGGCCTGCAGCGCCCAGAGGACAGCGGCGCGGACATCCTGCGCCGGGCCGACATGGCCCTCTACGAAGCCAAGGGCCAGGGGCGCAACCGGGTCTGCGTGGAAGCCTAGACCACCAGCAGCCGGCCCTGCTCCGCCTCGTCCAGCGCGGCGGCCACATGGCAGCCTTCGGGCGCCGCAGCGTCGAAATACACCTGCAGCCGCGCGGACAGCGCGCGCAGGGCCTCGTCGCGCGAGGCGCGCGCCAGCGCCAGCTGGCCCTGGGCATAGGGCCGGTGGCCCAGCATCATGTCGGTGTTCACGCAGTGGCCGGCGGCCGCCATCTTGAGCACGAACGTATTGAGCAGGCCGCAGGGCCAGTAGGTGGTGTGCTGGGGCGCGGCGTCGCCGTCGATGAACAGGAAGGCGAGCTCGGCGCCCGGGTTCTGCGCGGGGGAGGTCGGGGTGGCAAGGGGGCTCAGCATGGTGGACTCCTTCTTTGTGTCGTTGCGTTCGCCCCGGAACCCCGGAGGCTTGACACCATGCTAGAAACCTTACCGGCCCTTGCATTTCAGCCAAGCGGCTGTGCCCATGTAGGACGCAAGCCGATGGCCGGGAAGGGAGGAGCGGCGGCGCCGCCTCGGAAAACCGCTTTCTTTTTACGCCTTGGGCAACGTCACGCCCACCTGGCCCTGGTACTTGCCGCCCCGGTCCTTGTAGCTCACGTCGCAGACCTCGTCGCTCTCGAAGAATAGCACTTGCGCGCAACCCTCGCCCGCGTAGATGCGCGCGGGCAGCGGTGTGGTGTTGCTGAATTCGAGCGTCACATAGCCCTCCCATTCGGGCTCGAACGGCGTGACGTTGACGATGATGCCGCAGCGCGCATAGGTGCTCTTGCCCAGGCAGATGGTGAGCACGTTGCGCGGGATGCGGAAGTATTCGACCGTGCGCGCCAGCGCGAAGCTGTTGGGCGGGATGATGCAGCTGTCGCCGTGGAAATCGACGAAGCTCTTCTCGTCGAAGTTCTTCGGGTCCACCACCGTGCTGTGGATATTGGTGAACACCTTGAATTCGGGCGCGCAGCGGATGTCGTAGCCGTAGCTGCTGGTGCCGTAGCTGATGATCCTGCGGCCCTCGCGTTCACGGATCTGGCCGGGCTCGAAGGGTTCGATCATGCCGTGCTGCTCGGCCATGCGGCGGATCCATTTGTCGCTCTTGATGCTCATGCTGCGCTTCCCCACTACGTTTTTGATAGCTGCTCGCGCTTGATCATCAAGCGCCAGGGGCGTATTTTGCTTGAGAAATCACAGTTTCCTCCACCACGCGGTCGTCGCCCAGCACGATCAGCGCAAACAACAGCTCGTCCAGGCTGCGCGCCTGGCCCGTCTTGCGCTCCAGCAGGGGGGTGGCGCGGGGGTTGAGCACCACGAAGTCCGCCTCGCAGCCCGGCTGCAGGTTGCCCACCACGCCGGCCAGCCCCAGGGCCCGGGCCGCGCCCGCCGTGTGCTGCCACCACAGTTGCGCGGGCGACAGGCTCAGGCCCTGCTTGGTCCGGCCCTCGCGCCCCACGTAGTAGGCCGCCAGCATAGTGTGGAACGGGCTGAAGCTGGTGCCCCCGCCCACATCGCTGGCCAGCCCGTAGCGGAAGCCCACGCGGTCGGCGCCCGCGTAGTCGAAGAAGCCGCTGCCCAGGAACAGGTTGCTAGTGGGGCTCACGGCCGCCGCGGTGCCGGTGCCCTTCATCAGCGCCCGGTCGTCGTCGTCGAAGTGGATGCAGTGCGCGTACACGGCGCGCTCGCGCATCAGGCCGAAGTCGTCGTACACGGCCAGGTAGCTGCGCGAGGCCGGGAACAACTCGCGCGCCCAGCGCACCTCGTCCAGGTTCTCGGCCACGTGGGACTGGATCCACACGTCCGGATAGCGCGCGGCCAGCTCCCCCGCGCCGCGCAGCTGCTCCGGCGTGCTGGTGGGCGCGAAGCGCGGCGTGATGGCGTAGCCCAGGCGGTCCACGCCGTGCCAGCGCCGGATGAGGGCCTCGGTGTCGATCAGGCTTTGCTCCGTCTCGTCGCGCACGCCGTCGGGCGAGTGGCGGTCCTGCAGCACCTTGCCGGTGATCAGGCGCAGTTGCCGGCGCTGCGCTTCGGTGAACAGCGCATCCACCGACGCGGGGTGCGACGTGGCGAAGGCCAGCGCCGTGGTCACGCCGTTGCGCAGCAGCTCCTCGACGAAGAAGCGGGCCACCTGCTCGCCGTAGTCCGGCGCGGCGAAACGCTGCTCGTGGGGGAAGGTGTAGTTCTCCAGCCAGGGCAGCAGGCCGTCGGCGGGCGAGCCGATCACGTCGGTCTGCGGGAAATGGATGTGCATGTCCACGAAGCCCGGCGCGATGATGCGCCCCGGCAGGTGCGTGACCGGCTGGCCCGCGTAGCGCGCGGCCAGCGCCTGCCAGGCCCCGGCCGCGAGCACGCGCTGGCGGCCCTGGGCGTCGGGGCCCACGGCCAGCAGGCCATCCTCGTCGTACAGGGCCGAACCGTCGTCGGCGAAGCGCAAGAGCGCACTGCGGTAGATCTGCGTCGTCGTCATGGCCCGGGAGCTTAGCCGCACCCGGTGCGTGCGCCATATGCGCGGCGCGATAGAGCCTATCCGCCGCGCTACCATCCGGGCGGTTCCCCGTCATTGCCTACAAGGAAACGCCCATGCCCATGTTCGTCGACACCTCACCGCCCGGCCACTGCATCTTCTGCCGCCTGGTGGCGGGCGAGATTCCCGCGGCCAGGGTGTACGAGGATGGGCTGACCGTGGCCTTCATGGACATCGGCCAGGTCAACCCGGGCCACGTGCTCGTCGCCACCCGGCGCCACGCCGCCACCTTGCTCGACATCACGCCCGAGGAGGCGGCCGCCGTCATGCAGACCGCCCAGCGCGTGGCCCAGGCCGTGCGCGCCGCGTTCGACCCGCCCGGCCTTACGCTGCTGCAGGCCAACGGCCGCGAGGGCGACCAGACGGTGTTCCACTTCCACATGCACGTGGTGCCGCGCCATGCGGATGACGGCATCGCACTGACCTGGCCGCGCAAGGAGCCGCCCGCCCAGGTGCTGCAGGGCTATGCGGCGCGGCTGCGCGAGGCCCTGGCCGGGCAGTGAAGGCGGTGCGCTTCGTCCCCCGGCGGCTTCAGTCGTGCTCGACGTACCGGTCGAAGAATTCCTTGAGCTTGTGCTCCCACGCCCGCTTGTCGGCGTTGCCCGCGAAGCTGGCCTCGAAGCTGTTGAACGCCAGCTGGTAGGCGTGCCGCGCCCCGAGGCCCGTGGCGGCGAAGACCTGGGTGAAGTTTTCGTTGATGTAGCCGCCGAAGTAGGCCGGGTCGTCCGAGTTCACGGTGGCCGCCAGGCCGGCGTCGAGCAGTTGGCCGAGGTTGTGGTCGGCGAGGTTGGGGAACACGCACAGCTTCTGGTTCGATAGCGGGCACACGGTGAGCGCGATGCGGTCCTCCGCCAGGCGCTGCATCAGGGCCTTGTCGTGCACGGCCTGCACGCCGTGGTCGATGCGCTCGGCGTGGAGCACGTCCAGCGCGCTCCAGATGTAGGCCGGCGGCCCCTCCTCGCCCGCGTGGGCCACGCGGTGCAGGCCCAGTTCGCCGCAGCGGGCGAACACGCGTGCGAACTTCTCGGGCGGGTGGCCGACCTCGCTGCTGTCCAGTCCTACGCCCACGATCTTGTCGAGCAGGGGCTGGGCCTGCTCCAGCGTCTCGAAGGCGGATTCCTCGCTGAGGTGGCGCAGGAAGCACAGGATCAGCGTGGCGCTGATGCCCAGTTCGGTGCGCGCGTCCTGGCAGGCGCGGTGCAGGCCGTTGATCACGGTTTCCATGGCCACGCCGCGCGCGGTATGGGTCTGGGGGTCGAAGAAGATCTCGGCGTGCAGCACGTTGTCGCGCGCCGCGCGGCCCAGGTAGGCGCGCGCCATGTCGTAGAAGTCCTGCTCGTGCAGCAGCACGCTGGCGCCGGCGTAGTAGATGTCGAGGAAGCTCTGCAGGTTGGTGAAGGCATAGGCACCGCGCAGTTCCGCCACGCTGGCGTAGGGCAGGCTCAGCCCGTTGCGCTGCGCCAGCGCGAAGATCAGCTCGGGCTCCAGCGAACCTTCGATGTGGATGTGCAGTTCGGCCTTGGGCATGGCGCGCAGCAGCCCGGGCAAGCGTTCGGCGGAGATGGGAGGAACTTTGAACATGGCGGGCTCTTCTTTTCGTGGGGCGGACACCGCATGATGCCCTGGCGCAGCGTCAACGAAAAGGGCCGCGCGAGGCGGCCCTTGGGTCATGGACTGGCGAATGCTTACTTCTTGTCGCCGCCAGGGATCTTGCCTTCCACGCCCTTGACGTAGAAGTTGATGCCGCCCAGGAACTTGTCGTCCGCCACGGCGTCCTTGTCCAGCACGGTCTTGCCGGCGTTGTCCACCACGGGGCCCTTCCAGATCACGAAGCTGCCGTCGGCCAGGCCCTTCTTGACTTCCTCGACCTTGGCCTTGGTTTCGGCAGGCACGTCCTCGGCGATGGAGACGAGGTCGATGGCGCCTTCCTTCACGCCCCACCAGCTCTGGCCGGTGCTCCAGGTGCCTTCCAGCGCATCCTTGGTGGCCTTGATGTAGTACGGGCCCCAGTTGATCACGGCCGATGCCAGGTGGGCCTTGGGGCCGTAGGCGGTCATGTCGGAATCCCAGCCGAAGGCGCGCTTGCCCTTTTCCTGGGCGGTCTTGAGCACGGCGGGGGAGTCGGTGTTCTGGAACAGCACGTCGGCGCCGCCGTTGATCAGGCTGGTGGCGGCCTCGGTTTCCTTGGGCGGGCTGAACCATTCGTTCACCCAGACCACCTTGGTCTTGATCTTGGGATTGACCGACTGCGCACCCAGCGTGAAGCTGTTGATGTTGCGGATCACCTCGGGGATCGGCACCGAGCCCACCACGCCCAGCGTGTTGGTCTTGGTCATGGCGCCGGCGATCACGCCGGCCATGTAGGCGCCTTCATAGGTGCGGCTGTCGTAGGTGCGCACGTTCTCGGCGGTCTTGTAGCCGGTGGCGTGCTCGAACTTCACGTCCTTGAAGTCGGGGGCGATCTTCTGAATGGACTCCATGTAGCCGAAGGTGGTGCCGAAGATCAGCTTGTTGCCCTGGCTGGCCATGTCGCGCAGCACGCGCTCGGCGTCGGCCGATTCGGGCACGCTCTCCACGAAGCTGGTCACGACCTTGTCACCGAATTCCTTTTCCAGGGCCTTGCGGCCGTTGTCGTGCGCGAACGACCAGCCGCCGTCGCCCACGGGGCCGACGTAGGCGAAGGCGATCTTCAGAGGCTCCGGCTTGGGTGCGGGCGCTTCCGCCGCGGGGGCCGGCGCGGGCGCGGGGGCCGGTGCAGGCTCTTCCTTCTTGCCGCAACCCACGAGCGCGGCGGCGGCCACGGCGGAGAGCGCTGCCACCTTGAGCAGGGAGCGTTTCTGCAGATCAGTCATGTGAAATCCTTTGAGGAGGGGGGTTGGGGTGAAAAAACGAAATTATGAGCCAGGGTAGAACGGTTTTCCGAGCGACGCCGGCATGTTGATGCGAATCCACGCCGGGTTGCGCGAGATGAGCGCCAGCACCACGATGGTGGCCACGTAGGGCAGCATGCTCAGCAGTTGGCTGGCGATGTGCACGCCCGTGGCCTGCAGGTGGAACTGCAGCATCGTCACGCCGCCGAACAGGTAAGCCCCCAGCAAGACCCGTGCCGGGCGCCAGGTGGCGAAGGTGGTGAGCGCCAGCGCGATCCAGCCGCGCCCGGCGACCATGCCCTCGACCCACAGCGGCGTGTACACGGTGGAGATGTAGGCGCCCGCCAGCCCGCACAGCGCTCCGCCCGCCACCACGGCCATCAGGCGGATGCGGCGCACCGGGTAGCCCAGGGCGTGGGCCGACTCGGGCGACTCGCCCACCGAGCGCAGCACCAGCCCGGCGCGCGAGCGGTACAGGAACCAGATCAGCCCCGCCACGAGCACCATGGTCAGGTAGACCAGCGGATGCTGCTGGAACAGCGCCGGCCCGGCCAGCGGGATGTCGCCCAGCACGGGAATGGCGTACTTCGGGGATTCGGGCAGCTTGGCCTGCACGTAGCTGATGCCCGCGAAGGCCGAGAAGCCCACGCCGAACAGGCTGAGCGCCAGCCCGGTGGCGTACTGGTTGGTGTTGAGCCAGATCACCAGCACGCCGAACAGAGCCGCCAGGAAGGCCCCCGCCGCCATGCCGGCCGCGAAGCCCAGCCAGGTGTTGCCCGTGTGCACCACGGTGGCGAAGCCGGCGATGGCGGCGCAGAGCATCATGCCCTCGGCGCCCAGGTTGACGATGCCGGCCTTCTCGTTGATGAGCAGGCCCAGGGCAGCGATGGCGAGCACGGTGCCCGCGCTCAGCGTGGAGCCGATCAGGAGTGCATACGATTCCATCACTTCACTCCCTTCTGGCCGCCAACCCAGCGGATGCGGTATGCGATCAGCGTGTCGCAGGCCAGCAGCGTGAACAGCAGCAGCCCCTGGAACACGCCCGTGAGCGACTTGGGCAGGCCCAGGCGCGACTGCGCCAGCTCGCCGCCGATGTAGAACATGCTCATGAGGATGGCCGACAGAATCATGCCCACCGGGTGCAGCCGCCCCACGAAGGCCACGATGATGGCCGCGAAGCCGTAGCCCGCCGGCACGTAGGGCGTGAGCTGGCCGATGGGCCCGGCCACCTCCAGCGCGCCCGCCAAGCCTGCCACGCCGCCCGAGATGAGCAGCGCCGTCCACAGCGCCCGGCGCGACGAGAAGCCCGCGTAGCGCGCGGCAGCGGGCGCGAGCCCCCCCACCTGCTGCGCGAAGCCCGCCCGCGTGCGGAACAGGAACACCCACAGCGCCGCCGCGCTGGCCAGCGCCAGCAGCAGGCCGATGGACACGCGCGAGCCCTGCATCAGGCGCGGGATCTGCGTGACCTTCTCGAAGGTCTTGGTCTGCGGAAAGTTGTAGCCCATCGGGTCCTTCCACGGCCCGTAGACCAGGTAGCCCAGCACCAGCGTGGCCACGTAGACGAGCATCAGGCTCACCAGGATCTCATTGGCGTTGAACTTGTCGCGCAAAAGCGCGGTGATGCCCGCCCACACCATGCCGCCCAGCACGCCGGCCAGCAGCAGCGCGGGCACGATCCACGGGCCCGTGGTCTTGTCGGCCAGCAGGGCCACGCCGCCCGCCGCCACGGCGCCAATGACGAACTGGCCCTCGGCGCCGATGTTCCACACGTTGGAGCGGAAGCACACGGCCAGCCCCAGCGCGATGAGCAGCAGCGGCGTGGCCTTGACCATCAGCTCGCCGATGGCGTACTGCGACTTCACGGGCTCCCAGAAGAACACCTGCAGGCCGCGCACCGGGTCCTTGCCCAGCGCCACGAACAGGGCCACGCCGATGAGCACCGTGACGGCCAGCGCCAGCAGCGGCGATCCATAGGTCCACAGGCGCGAGGCCTGCGGACGCGGTTCCAGCTTAAGCATGGGCGGCCTCCTCCGTCTTGGCCAGGTGGGCCTGCACGTCGGCATGCCACAGGCCGCTCATCCACTCGCCGATGCGCTCCACCGTGGCGTCCGCGCGCGCGATGGAGGGCGACAGCCGCCCCTTGGCCACCACGTGCAGCCGGTCGCAGATCTCGAACAGCTCGTCCAGCTCCTCGCTGACCACCAGCACGGCGCAGCCCGCGTCGCGCAGTTGCAGGATGGAGCCGCGGATCTGCGCCGCCGCGCCCACGTCCACGCCCCAGGTGGGCTGGGAGACGATGAGCAGCTTCGGCTTCGCGTCGATCTCGCGGCCCACGATGAACTTCTGCAGGTTGCCGCCCGACAGCGACCTGGCCGCCGCGTTGGGCCCGCCCGCCTTCACGTTGAAGCGCGCGATGATGTCCTGCGCATGCTGCTGCAGCGCGCCGACCTTGATCCAGCCGCCCGCGACCGCATCGGTGCGCGTGAGCAGCAGGTTGTGCGCCAGGCCCATGGTGGGTACCGCGCCCCGGCCCAGGCGCTCCTCGGGCACGAAGTGCAGGCCCAGGGCGCGGCGGCGCACCGGGCCCATGCGGCCTGCGTTCTGTCCCGCGACCTGGATGCTGGCGGGCTCGGCGCGCCGGTCCTCGCCCGACAGGGCGTAGAGCAGTTCCTTCTGGCCGTTGCCCGACACGCCCGCGATGCCCACGACCTCGCCCGCCTTCACCTCGAACTGCAGGTCGATCAAATCCACGCCGAACTGGTCCTCGCGCGGCAGCGACAGGCCGTGCACGCGCAGCACGGTGGCGCCGGTCTGCACCTCGCGGTGCTCCAGGGCGGGCGGCTCGGCGCCGATCATCAGGCGCGAGAGCGATGCGTTGGATTCCTCGGCCGGGTTGCACACGCCCGTGACCTTGCCGCCGCGCAGCACGGTGCAGGCGGTGCACAGCGCACGGATCTCGTGCAGCTTGTGGCTGATGTAGAGGATGCTGCAGCCCTCGCTGGCGAGCTGGCGCAGCACCACGAAGAGTTTTTCCACCGCCTGGGGCGTGAGCACCGAGGTGGGCTCGTCCAGGATCAGCACCTTGGGGTTGGTAAGCAGCGCGCGGATGATCTCCACGCGCTGCATCTCGCCCACGGAGAGCGTGTGCACGGGGCGCAGCGGGTCGATGTCCAGCCCGTACTCGGCCGCCTTGGCGCTGATGCGCTGCGTGACCTCGGCCAGCGACAGGCTCTTGTCCAGCCCCAGCCACACGTTCTCGGCCACGGTCAGCGTGTCGAACAGGCTGAAGTGCTGGAACACCATGGCGATGCCAAGCTGCCGCGCCTCCTGCGGGTTGCGCACCTGCACGGGCTGGCCGTTGAAGTGCACGCTGCCTTCGTCGGGCTTGACCGAGCCGTAGATAATCTTCATCAGCGTGGACTTGCCTGCCCCGTTTTCGCCCAGCACGGCGTGGATCTCGCCCGGCTGCACCGTGAGCGACACGCCGCTGTTGGCCACCACGGCCGGATAGCGCTTGGTGATGCCCGCGAGCTGCAGCCGGGGCGGCGGCGCGCCCGGGGCGCCGGTGGAAGGAGGAGGTGAACTCATGCGGGGATTGTCTCTCAGTTTAATGGCTTGTTATCAGAGTAAAAACACCTTCCTGCGCTTATTCCATATACGCAGGCAGCTATTCTTTTCGTAGCGATGCGGCCACCGTCTTCACGCACTCGCGCAGCCACGCGGCGGCCGCCGAATGGTGCGTGCGCGCGTGCCAGAGCTGGTAGTACATCAGGCGCGGAAACGGCACCGGGCAGGGCAGGATGGCCAGGGGCAACTGCTCCACGTAGCGCTCGCAGTACTGGCGACCGGTGGTCAGCACAAGCAAGCTCGATGCCACGATGCTGGGAATGAGGCTGAAATGCGCGCAGCGCGCCGTGATGTGGCGCTGCATGCCCAGGCTGTCCAGGTGCGCGTCGATCACGCCGCGCGCGCCGGGGTGCGTGGGGGTGGGCGCGATGTGCTCGGCGGCCAGCCAGCTCTCCACGTCCCAGCCGCGGCGCACGGCCGGGTGGTCCTTGCCGACCAGGCAGACGACCTCGTCGCCGAACAGCCGGCCCATGTGCAGGTCGTCGGGCGGCTGCGGCCAGTTGCCGATCACCACGTCCACTTCGCCCTGCGCCAGGTGCGCGTGGTAGTGCGCGTCGGCCGACAGCGGCAGGATCTCGATGGGGCACAGCGGCGCCTCCACCTTGATGCGTGCCACGAGCTGGGGCAGGAAGAGCGGGTCCAGGTAGTCGCTGGCCGCCACGCGGAAGGTGCGGGTGGCGGTGCGCGGATCGAACCCGCGCGCATCCGAGAACAGCGCCTCGGCCGAACGCAGGATGGCGCCGGCCGGCTCCACCATGCGCAGCGCGGCGTCGGTGGGCATCATGCTGGCGCCCGAGCGCACCAGCAGCGGGTCGTCCGCCAGGTCGCGCAACCGCTTGAGCGCGGCCGACACCGCCGGCTGGTGCATGCCCAGGCGGACGGCGGCCCTCGATACGCTGCGTTCAGTCAACACGGTGTGCAAGACCCTTATGAGATGGAGGTCTATCTTGTCGAAAAGGGCATGGTCTCTCATACGGGGGCCTGCATTCTTGTCATACGCCATCACGTATGCCGCTGCGCGGAGGGCCGCGCTGCGGGCCGTGGGCCTGCGTGTGGGGGGATGGTGGGGCGCGAAAAAAGTGTCGGCACTGTACACCGCGGCCTCGCCGCGGCAGGCCCCGGAAAATCCCTGGGCGGCGGGCCTGCGCGCCCCCCATAGCGCGGCGGGCATCCTCGTTATACGCTCCGGCATATGCGCACCCGGCGATGGCGCGCATACCCTCAGAACCTGCCCCACTGAACGACCCTGCTGAGCACCCACGCATGACGACGCCCCACCACCCTCTTCGCTTCATCCGCCGCGGACAGCCCACGGTGCTGCGCGACGTACCGCCCGACCGCACGCTGCTGGAGGTGCTGCGCGAGGACCTGGGCTGCACCGGCACCAAGGAAGGCTGCGGCGAAGGCGACTGCGGCGCCTGCACCGTGGTATTGGGCGAGGCGCGCGACGGCAAGCTGCACTACAGCGCCGTCAACAGCTGCATCCGCCTGGCCCACTCGGTGGACGGCATGGCGCTGTGGACGGTGGAAGATTTGGCGGAAGACCCGCTGATCCAGCCCGCCGCCGACGCCGCTCCCGCCCTGCACCCGGCGCAGGAAGCCATGGTGCAGTGCCACGGCTCGCAGTGCGGCTTCTGCACCCCCGGCTTCGTGATGAGCCTGTTCGGCATGTACCAGAAATACATTGCCCCCACGCTCCCCACTGCGTGTGGTTCGCTGCCCCCCGAGGGGGCCTTCGCGCCTAGGGGCGGCCCGTCGGCGCTCAACCACACCTGCAAGGGCCAGCCCATCACCCGCCAACTGGCGCAGGAAGAACTCTCGGGCAACCTGTGCCGCTGCACCGGCTACCGCCCCATCCTGGACGCGGCCCAGCACATGGCCAGCCTGCCCGCCATGGCCGTTAACGAAACCGAATTGCTACAGAAAATGGAGCTTTTAGCACTTGACCAGCAAGCGCTGGAGGCCGATTCGTCATATATCGCCCCCGCCACCCTGCCCGCCCTGCTGGCCGCCCGCGCCGCGCATCCCCAGGCCCAGGTGGTCGCCGGCTGCACCGACGTGGGCCTGTGGGTGACCAAGCTGCACAAGCAGTACGGCCGCATCCTGGACGTAACCCGCGCCGCCGAGCTGCGCCAGGTGGAGCAGCAGCCGCACCACATCGCCATCGGCGCCGCCGTCACGCTGACCGACGCCTTCGCCGCCCTCACCGCGCAGTGGCCCGCGCTGCACACCTTCGCCACGCGCTTTGCGGGCCTGCCGGTGCGCAACTCGGGCACGCTGGGCGGCAACGTGGCCAACGGCTCGCCCATCGGCGATTCGATGCCACTGCTAATCGCGCTGCGCGCCCAGGTGGTGCTGGCCAGCAGCGCGCGCGGCGAGCGCACGCTGGCGCTGGAAGACCTGTACACCGGCTACCGCCAGAACGTGATGGCGCCAGACGAACTGCTGGTGCGCATCCTCGTGCCGCGCCCCGGCGTCACCGAAGTGCTGCGCGCCTACAAGATCTCCAAGCGCTTCGACGACGACATCTCCGCCGTGTGCCTGGTGGTCAACCTCGACATCGAAGGCGACGTGGTGCGCCGCGCCAGCATCGGCGCTGGCGGCGTGGCCGCCACGCCGGCGCGCGCGCGCCAGGCCGAGGCCGCGCTCACGGGCCAGCCCTGGTCGGCCACCACCGTGCAGCGCGCCGCCGATGCGCTGCAGGCCGAGTTCAGCCCCATTTCCGACATGCGCGCCAGCGGCGCCTACCGCCGCACCGTGCTCGCCAGCCTGCTGCAGCGCTTCTGGCTCGAAAGCCAGGGCGAGGAGGCCGTGAGCGTGGAGAACTTCCGACTGGAGGCCACGGCATGAACCAGCGCGACACCCAGCTCCCCCTGAGCCGCGACGCCGTGGACAGCCCCGTGGCGGCAGCCGCCGATGCCGCCGCGGCCACGGCCCAGCCCGCCGCCCTGCGCGCCATGGGCCATTCGCACATCCACGAAAGCGCCCGCGCCCAGGTGGCCGGCGCGGCCCACTACATCGACGACCTGCCGGAGGTGAAGGGCACGCTCTACGCCGCGCCCATCCTCTCCACCGTGGCGCACGGCACGCTGAACGGCGTGGATGCCAGCGCCGCGCTCGCCCTCCCCGGCGTGCGCGGCGTGGTGCTGGCCGCCGACGTGCCGGGCGACAAGCTGCTGGCCGCCTTCGCGCACGACGAGCCCGTGTTCGCCTTCGACACCGTGCAGCACGTCGGCCAGGTCATCGGCTTGGTGGTGGCCGATTCGGTGATGCAGGCGCGCCGCGCCGTGCGCGCCGTGAAGCTCGACATCGCGCCGCTGCCCGCCGTCCTGAGCGTGCAGGAGGCGCTGCAGGCCCAGAGCTACGTGCTGCCCCCCGTATTCGTGCGCCGGGGCGACCCCGAGACGGGCCTGGCGGCATCGCCCCACCGCCTGAGCGGCCACCTGGAGGTGGGCGGGCAGGAACACTTCTACCTGGAAGGCCAGATCGCCTACGCCATGCCGCTGGAGCAGCGCCAGTGGTGGGTGTATTCGAGCACCCAGCACCCCGGCGAGGTACAGCACTGGGTGTCGCACGCCCTCGGCATCGACAACCACGCGGTGCGCGTGGAGTGCCGGCGCATGGGCGGCGGCTTCGGCGGCAAGGAGACGCAGGCCGGCCACCTGGCCGTATGGGCGGCCGTGGCGGCGCACAAGTTCGGCCGCCCCGTCAAGCTGCGGCTGGACCGGGACGAGGACTTCATGGTCACCGGCAAGCGCCACCCCTTCGCCTACGACTACGACGTGGGCTTCGACGGCACCGGCCGCATCACGGGCCTGAAGCTGCGCATGGCGGCCAACTGCGGCTTTTCCGCCGACCTGTCGGGCCCCGTGGCCGACCGCGCCGTGTTCCACAGCGACAACGCCTACTTCCTGAGCGACGTGGAGATCACCTCGTACCGCTGCAAGACGAACACGCAGAGCCACACGGCCTTCCGCGGCTTCGGCGGGCCGCAGGGCGTGATCGTGATCGAGGCCATCCTGGGCGACATCGCCCGCGCGCTGGGCCGCGACGCGCAGGACGTGCGCATGGCCAACCTCTACGGCACCACGGACCGCAACGTCACGCACTACCAGATGACGGTGGAGGACAACATCCTGCACGCGCTGCTGCCGCAGCTGGAGCGCGACGCGGACTACCGCGGGCGCCAGGCCGCCATCGCCGCGTGGAACGCCACCAGCCCGGTGCTCAAGCGCGGCCTGGCGATCACGCCCGTCAAGTTCGGCATCAGCTTCACGGCCACCCTGTTCAACCAGGCCGGCGCGCTGGTGCACGTGTACACCGACGGCAGCGTGCAGGTGAACCACGGCGGCATCGAGATGGGCCAGGGCCTGCACACCAAGGTGGCGCAGATCGTGGCCGACGAGCTGGGCGTGCCGCTGGCGCGCGTGCTCGTCACCGCCAGCGACACCAGCAAGGTGCCCAACGCCAGCGCCACGGCCGCCAGCAGCGGCACCGACCTGAACGGCCGCGCCGCCCAGTTCGCGGCGCGCAACGTGCGCGACAACCTCGCGTCCTTCGTGTGCGGGCTGGACGGCTGCGGCGCAGGGGCCATCCGCTTCGAGGGCGGGCAGGTCATATCGCCCAAGAAGGTGCGGCTTTTCGACGACGTGGTGAAGGAGGCGTATGCCAACCGCATCCAGCTCTGGAGCGACGGCTTCTACCGCACGCCCAAGATCCACTATGACAAGACCACGCTCACCGGCCGGCCGTTCTACTACTTCGCCTACGGCGCGGCCTGCTCCGAGGTGGTGATCGACACGCTCACCGGCGAGAGCCGCGTGCTCAAGGTGGACATCCTGCACGACGTGGGCCACAGCATCAACCCGGCCATCGACACCGGCCAGATCGAGGGCGGCTTTGTGCAGGGCATGGGCTGGCTCACCACCGAGCAGCTGGTGTGGAACGACAAGGGCACCCTGTCCACGCACGCGCCCAGCACCTACAAGATCCCGGCCACCGGCGACGTGCCCGCGCACTTCCGCGTGAACTTCTGGCCCGAGGCCAACCGCGAGGACAACGTGGGCGGCAGCAAGGCCGTGGGCGAGCCGCCGTTCATGCTGGCGATCAGCGTGTACGAGGCGCTGCGCAACGCGGTGGCGGCGGGGCGCGCGGGCGACGCGGCGGAGCCCGTGGTGCTGACCGCGCCGGCGACCGCGGAGAACGTGCTGCGGGCGCTGGGGCGGGTCCAGGATTAGTGGTTTTTTCTGGCTGCAGCGCTTGTGCAGCAAGCGCTGGCAGCTATCGATTTGAAAGCAAGCGGGGGGCTTGCCAGCGTCAGGCCGGGCCCAGGGCCATCTTTCCCGAGGCCGTCGCCTGGTTCGCATGCCGCGTCTCCACGCGGTTGCGCCCGGCCCGCTTGGCGTCGTAGCACGCCATGTCCGCCGCGTACAGCACCGAGGGCACGTCCTGCAGGCTGGCGTCGAGCACCACCAGCCCGATGCTCACCCCGAGCGTGAAGCTGCGCTGCTGGTACGAAGGCTCCCAGGCCTGCACGGAGGCGCGCAGCTGCTCGGCCAGCGCTTGCCCGCGCGCCAGGGCGCAGCCGGGCAGCACCACGGCGAACTCGTCGCCGCCCAGGCGCGCGGCCCAGCCCACCTGGCGCACCTGCGACTCCAGCAGCCGCGCCACGTGGCGCAGCACGTCGTCGCCCGCGTCGTGGCCGGCGACGTCGTTCACCACGGTGAAGTGGTCCAGGTCCAGGAACAGCACCACGCCGTCGCCGGCGCTGGTGCCGCCGCCGGTGCCGCCGTCCGCGCCGGGCCTGCGCGGACGCGCCGAGCGCTCGGCCAGCAGCAGGCCCAGGCGCTCGTCGAAGGCGTCGCGGTTGTAGAGCTGGGTCAGCGCATCGTGCGTGCGCTCCCAGCTCTGCTGCACCTGGGCCTCGCGCGCGGCGGTGATGTCCTCCAGGATCCAGACGGTGCCGCCGGCCAGCTCGCCGGGCCGCATGTCGCGCCCCTGCACGCGGGCCCACACGGGGCTGCCGTCCTTGCGCATGAAGCACACGTCGCCGTCGAAGGTGCCGTGCGCCGCGAACTCGGCCCGCACGCGGTCGCCCACGCGCTCGTACTCGGCCGCGCTGGCGTACAGGTTGCGCGCCGGGCGGCCCTGCAGCTCGCCGGCCGTGTAGCCCAGCATCAGGCAGGCCTGCCGGCCCACCACCTCCAGCACGCCGTGACGCGTGATGACGATGCCCACCGAGGCGTTGTCCAGCACCGCCTGGAACTGCCCGTCCAGCGTGGCCTTGTGCAGCTGCTCCTGCTGGCCCTGGCGCAGCAGGTCCTGGAACACGCGCACCAGCTCGCCCACCTCGCCGCCCGCGCGGGGCCACTGGATGCCGGCCGGCGCATGGCCCATTGCCGCCGCCGCGCGCGGCGCCTCGCGCCGGAGCATCTGGCGCGCGCTGTGGGTGAGCTGGGCCAGGGGCTGGGCCATCCAGGCCATGACCGCCGCCACGAGCAGCATGCACAGCGCCATGCTGGCGGCGGAGAGCCACCAGGCCTCGCGCTGCGCGCCCTGGAGCGGCGCCAGCAGGGCCTGCGACGGGGTCACGCGCGCCACGATCCACTGCGGCAGCGGCATGCCCGCCATGCTGACGATGTGCTCCGGCTCCATGTGCGTGGTGCCGCGCCCCACCACGGGCTGGGACTGGCCGAGCCAGCGCTCGTACACGGGCGCCAGGCCGGGCTCGTCGCGCACCTTGCCCAGGATGCGGGCCGGGTCGGAGTGCGACAGGATGGTGCCGTCGCGCGTGAAGACCACCAGCCGCGAGTCGTCGCGCGCGGGCAAGGTCATCGACGGCGGCAGCAGGCCCTGCGACTGCAGCCGCAGCGCGCCCGCCACCACGCCGAGCACCGTGCCGTTCTCGCGGTGCAGCGGCATGGTGAACATCACGCGCGCCTCGGCGGTGTTGCCCGCGATGAGCTCGGAAACCAATGGCTTGCCATCGACGAGCGTGCGGCGCAGCGCGTCGCGCTCGGCCGGGTCCAGGTCGGCCGCCTTCTCCAACCGGCCGCCGCGCAGGCTCACGCGCAGCTCGCCGTTGTCGCGCGCCACCTGCATGGCGTCGAAGAACTGCACCGCGGGCAGACCCTGCTGCAGCAGCCATTCGAGGGTGGGCTGGGAGTCGAGCATGCCCGGCGTGATGCCGGCCGCCACGGTGCGCAGCACCTTCTGGCTCTGCTCGATCTTGCTGGCCAGCAGGCGGGCCACCACTTCCACCTCGTCGGTCTGCTGGCTCACCACGCGCCGCACGGCCTCCTGCCCCGAGGCGCGGGTCACGAGCCAGGCCGACACCGCGCCCGACAGGGCCACGGCCAGCACCGCCACCAGCACGAGCCGCAGCACCAGCGCCCCGGGCACGAACCAGCCCGGCGCGTCGTGGTGCGGCGCGGGGTGGGCCGGGGGCGTCATGGCGAGGCCGCCGGGCAGCGGTGGAGGGCAGCAGCGATGGGCATGGGACGGGTCGAAACCGGACAGATCCCAATAAATATACGCAGGCCCTCCGGCCCGGGGCTTGGGTGGAACCCTCGGTCAGCGCCGGGGAAAAACCCTGAGCAGACGGTACTTCAGCAGCCTGCCATCGACTGCAGAGCCCGGGGGTGCGGCAGGTTCAGCACATTGCCGGTGCCGTGTACCAGGCCCAGCTCGCGCAGGTGGCGCAGCACGCGCGAGAAGGTTTCGGGGGCGATGCCCAGCTGCGCCGCGATGAGGCGCTTGCGCAGGTGCAGCGTGACCTGCAGGGCGCCGCTGTCGCTGTGGTCGGGCTCGGCATGCTTGAGCAGCCACTGCGCGCAGCGCGACTCGGCGTCCTGCGCCAGGCGGCTCACGGCCAGCTCGGACTGCTGGCGGTAGCCCTGCGCCATGTCCAGCAGCAGGCCGCGCGCGCCGGCGGGCATCTGCGCCAGGCTGCTGCGGAACTCCTGGATCGGCAGGCGGCGCACCTGGATGCGCGTGTCGGCCACCATGTCCACCGGGAACGGCAGCCCCAGCAGGGCCGAGGCCGCGTCCAGCCAGAAAGGCCCTTCCACGGCGCCCAGCTGGTGGCGCAGGAAGCCGTCGTCCAGCACCCCGCGCAGCACGCGGCCGCTTTCCAGGTGCAGCACCGACGTCAGCACCTCGTTGCGCCTGCGCAGCACTTCACCGGCGGCGATGACCTCGGTTTCGGCGGGCAGTGAGAAATGGGTAGAGGGCAGCATGGGTTGGACTGTGCCGTGCCGCCGCGCGGCGGGCATTGAGAAAGATCAAAGCTCCACCACGCCGCAGCCTGCGCCGCGCAAGGCTTTGCGCCAGTCCGGCCCTCCGCTCCGCCGCCTGCGCCGCCTTCTGCCCGCCGCGGCCGCGCGGGGCATGGAAATTGCGGAGCCCCTCCCGGCCGGCCCGGCCATGCACCACGGTGGACCGGGGTGCCTCCCGCGCCGTGGCCGCATTTCGCCCCCTGCCGGCAACACCGGCCTCTCTATCCCAGGAGTACCCATGAAGAAAAACCTGATCGCCCTCTCCTTTTCCCTGGGCGGCGCATTGCTGTGCGCCGCCGGCGCCCACGCCCAGAGCTCCGTGCAGCTGATGGGCCTGACCGACGTGTTCGCCGGCTCCCTGAAGAACGCCGGCGACGCCGGCCGCACCTCGGTGCTCAACAGCGGCGGCATGACCACGTCGTGGTTCGGCGTGAAGGGCACGGAGGACCTGGGCGGCGGCCTCAAGGCCAACTTCGCGCTCACCTCGTTCATCAAGGTGGACTCGGGCACGCAGGGCCGCTTCGCCAACGACCCGTTCTTCTCGCGCGACGCCAACGTGGGCCTGTCGGGCGGCTTCGGCACCGTGACGCTGGGCCGGGGCCTGGCGCCCAACTTCCTGCCCTCCATCCTGTCGAACCCGCTCGGGGACTCGTTCACCTTCGCGCCGCTGATCCTGCACATGAACGTGCCCCTGTTCAACGGCACGGGCTGGGGCGCCACCACGCCGTCGGACACGGGCTGGGCCAACGAGATCATCTACAGCACGCCCAGCCTGGGCGGGCTGACAGCCAACCTGCACTACCAGTTCGGCGAGATCGCGGGCGACAGCGGCAAGAAGAACGTGGGCGTGAACGCGCTGTACTTCAGCGGCCCCGTCACCCTGACCGGCTTCTACGAGCGCGACCAGATCAGCAACCCCGCCCAGCCCGGCACCTACCTGGGCACCACCAAGACCGACTGGATGCTGGGCGGCGCATACGACTTCAGCGTCGTGAAGGCCTTCGCCAGCTACGGCCAGGCCAAGGCGGACAACACTGCCACCAAGGCCAAGACCACCCAGCTCGGCGTGTCGGTGCCGGCCGGCGCCACGGGCAAGGTCCTGGCATCGTGGGCGCAGACGCGGCTGTCGGGCGTCGACGTGTCCCGCAAGACCTTCACGGTGGGGTACGACCACTTCCTGTCCAAGCGCACCGACGTGTACGCCATGTTCATGAACGACCGCATCACCAACCAGACCAAGGGCAGCAGCTTCGGCGTGGGCGTGCGCCACCGCTTCTGACCAGGTGTGACAGCGTGTAACCACGCTGTCACACCTGCCGGGTATCGTGGCCGTCTTGCTCGGAGACACCATTGCACGCGACGCCACACACCCAAGGGAGCCGGCTGGAGGCCATGATGGCGCTGCTGTCGCCGGCCGCGCGCCACGGCACGGGCCCCCTGGCACGGCTCATGCGCGAGGGGGCGCTGCACTGCGTGTTCCAGCCGCTGGCGGACCTGCGCGAAGGCAGCATCTACGCGCACGAGGCCCTGATCCGCGGGCCGCAGGGCACGCCGTTCCACACGCCCGACGCGCTGCTGGACATGGCGCGGCGCGAGCGCATCCTGCAGGACTTCGAGCTGCTGTGCGTGTTCACCGCGCTGCAGCAGTGGGGCGCGCAGAACGCCGCCGGCCGCCTGTTCGTGAACATCAGCGCCGACGCGCTGGTGCACGGCGTGGCCCTGGTGGGCGCCAGTAAGCTGGGCGAGACGGTGCGCGGCTTCGGCGTGAGCGCGCGCATGCTGGTGCTGGAGATCACCGAGCACGAGCGCGTGACCGACATGCCCCTGCTGCGCGAGGCCATCAAGGCCGTGCACGCCTGCGGCGCGCGCATGGCGCTGGACGACTTCGGCGACGGCCGCTCCAGCCTGCGGCTGTGGTCCGAGGTGAAGCCCGACTTCGTGAAGATCGACAAATACTTCATCCACGACATCAGCGACCACCCCGAGAACCTGCAGATGCTGCAGGCCATCAAGGGCATTGCCGACGTGTTCGGCACCACGCTGGTGGCCGAGGGCATCGAGACACGCGACGACCTGCGCGCGCTGCGCGACCTGGACATCCCCTACGGCCAGGGCTGGCTGCTGGGCCGCCCCGCCCCCGCCCCGCGCGAGGCGGTGGACGGCCCCGCGCTGGAGGTGATGCAGGACCGCCGCGTGGCCGTGCTGCCGCACCTGGGGCAGACGGCGCGCCCCGGCATCCTGCGCAGCCTGCTGGTGGTGCAGGCGCCCACGGCGGCGCCCGGCACCAGCAACGACGCGGTGGCGGCCCTGTTCCACAAGCACCAGGGCCTGCACGCGCTGGCCGTGGTGGACGGCACGCGGCCCGTGGCGCTCATCAACCGCCAGCAGTTCATGAACCACTACGCCACGCTGTACTTCCGCGAGGTGCACGGCCGCAAGCCCTGCCTGGCGTTCGCCAACCCGGCGCCGCGCGTGGTGGAGCTGGACTGCGACGTGGACCAGCTCGTGGGCATTCTCACCTCGCAGGACCAGCGGTACCTGAGCGACGGCTACATCGTCACCGACAACGGCCGCTACCTGGGCCTGGGCACGGGCGACCAGCTCGTGCGTGCGGTGACGGAGACGCGCATCGAAGCCGCGCGCCACGCCAACCCGCTGACCTTCCTGCCCGGCAACATCCCCATCAGCCTGCACATGCAGCGCCTGCTGGAGAGCGGCACCGAGTTCGTGGCCTGCTACGCGGACCTGAACAACTTCAAGCCCTTCAACGACCACTACGGCTACTGGCGCGGCGACCAGATGATCCGCCTGGTGGCGCGGCTGGCCACGGCGCACTGCGATGCGCGGCGCGACTTCGTGGGCCACGTGGGGGGCGACGATTTCATGCTGATCTTCCAGAGCGGCAACTGGCGCCAGCGCTGCGAGAACATCGTGCAGGAGTTCGCGCGCGAGGCGCTGGCGCTGTTCGACGACGCCGCGCGCCGCGCCGGCGGCATCCAGGCCGAGGACCGGCACGGCGTGCAGCGCTTCTTCCCGTGCACCACGCTGGCCATCGGCGCGGTGCGCATCACGCCCGGGCAGTTCCGCCATGCCGAGGAGGTGGCCAACCTGGCGGCCGTGGCCAAGCACGAGGCCAAGCAGGCGTCCACCGGCGTGGTGCTGCACGACGCGCCGCCCGGGCCGGATGCCGGCGTGCTGGCCGCCGCCTGCGCGCTGCGCGAGGCGCTGGCGGCCTGAGATCCCACACCTTTCAGGGGGTAACGGCCCCTGCTTCGAACCAGCGCTTGACCAGCGCCCGCTCGGCATCGGTCATGCCCGTGGCGTTGTTCATGGGCATGAGCTTTTGCACCACCACCTGCTGGTACACGGCCTGCGCGTGCTGTTTGACGCTGGCGGCGGAGTCGAGCCGCAGGTTCTTCATCTGCACCTGCTCGCCATGGCACATGTAGCAGCGCTGCGCCAGCACGGGCTGCAGCTGTGCATAGTCATTTTGGCCTCCAGCGCTTTCCCCGCCTGCGCTGGCAGCTCCTGAAACAGGAGCATCCGCCGCCGCTGGCGCGGCCACGGGCGCCGGGCGCATCCAGGCGATGGCGGCGACGATCACCGCCACGCCCACCAGCGCATAGGGCAGCGGGTTGCCGTTGCGGCCGAGCTTGTAGCCGTGGCGCATCACGAAGAACTGGCGGATGGCCGCGCCCGCGAACATCATCAGGATCAGCACCAGCCAGTTCTGCGGGTGGCTCCAGGTGAAGCTGTAGTGGTTGCTAAGCATGGCGAACAGCACCGGCAGCGTGAAATACGTGTTGTGCACGCTGCGCTGCTTGCCGCGCTTGCCGTGGATGGGGTCCACGTTCTGCCCGGTGCGGATCTGGCGCACCACGGTGCGCTGGCCGGGGATGATCCAGAAGAACACGTTGGCGCTCATGGCCGTGGCGATCATCGCGCCCACCAGCAGGAAGGCCGCGCGCCCCGCGAACCAGTGGCAGGCCAGCCACGAAGCGATGCACACCAGCACCAGCACCAGGCCGCCCACGATGGCGTCGCCGTTCTTCTTCTGGCCGAAGATGCGGCAGATGCCGTCGTACAGCAGCCAGAACACCACGAAGAACGCCAGCGCCACCACGATGGCGGTGGACGGCGCCCAGTCCATGCGCGACTTGTCGATGAGGTAGGTGCTGGCGCTGTAGAGGTAGGACACCGTGAACAGCGCGAAGCCGCTGATCCAGGTGCTGTAGCTCTCCCAGAAGAACCAGTGCAGGTGGCCCGGCAGCTTCGGCGGCGAGACGTTGAACTTGACCGGGTGGTAGAAGCCGCCGCCGTGCACGGCCCAGAGCTCGCCGCTCACGCCCTGCTTCTTCAGGTCCTCATCCTCGGGCGGCGTGAGGCTGCTGTCCAGGAAGACGAAGTAGAACGACGAGCCGATCCAGGCGATGGCGGTGATGACGTGGACCCAGCGCAGCAGCAGGTTGGCCCAGTCGAGAAGGTAGCTTTCCATAGTTCTCAACCTTCGCGGCGCGTGGGGGCGCCGCATGTGTAGCAAACCTGCTCACCACTGCGGGCGCTCTGAGCAGTCAGGAGGGGTCGCGCACCGTGGCGGGGTTTCCGCCGGGCACCGCTGCGACCAGTTCATTCATGAAAAGTGTATACAGAAATTGTTTTCCATTCCAGCCCCCGGCGGCCTCCGCGGGGCAGGAATTACCCGCAGTGCGGCGGACGCGCGGCACCCACGCCAAGCAATAGCTGTGCCGCCACCGCCACGGCGATGACCTCGGGCTCCTTGCCCTCGATGCCCGGGATGCCGATGGGGCAGGTGACCTGCGCCAGCTCGTCCTGCGTGAAGCCGCGCCCGCGCAGGCGGTTGGAAAACGTGGCCCATTTGGTCTTGCTGCCGATGAGGCCGATGAAGGGCAGGTCCGCCCGTTCGCGCTGGCGGCGCAGGCAGGCGGCCACCACGTCCAGGTCTTCCGCGTGGCTGAAGCTCATGATCAGCACCCGCGTGCCCGGGGCCAGGCCCGGCACGGCCTGCTGCACGGGGTCGGAGTGCTCGCAGACGGCGCCGTCGGGCGGCGGGTCCGGGAAGATGCCGTCGCGGCTGTCGATCCAGGTCAGCGCGAACGGCAGCGGCGCCAGCACGCGCGCCAGCGCATGGCCCACGTGGCCGCCGCCGAACAGCGCCACCGGGTGGCCGGGCGGCGCCAGGCGCATGCGAAGCTGGGCGACGGTGGCGGCGTCCGGGGCCTGCGGCAGGGGCTCGAAGCCCAGATGCACCACGCCGCCGCAGCACTGGCCCAGCGCGGGGCCCAGCGCATAGCGCACCTGCCCGGGGCCGGGCACGCCGGCCAGGCGCCGGCGCGCTTCGGCGATGGCCTGGTGCTCCAGGTGGCCGCCGCCGATGGTGCCCACGAGGCGGTCGGCGAACACGGCCATCCAGGCCCCGGCTTCACGCGGCGCCGAGCCTTGGGTAGACTCCACCTTTACCAGAAAGGCGGGGGCTGCCGCAAGGCCGTCCAGCAGTAAGCGCACATCGGTCAATCCAGTTCCTTCCCCATTCCAGTCCCATCATGCCGTCCTCCGACCCCGAACGCACCTCCAGCTCCCGCAGCCACTGGCTGCTTGCCGGGCTCGTGGCCGCGGTCGGGGCGCTGGTGGCGGCGTGCAAGTCCGCCCCCGAGCCGCCGCCCACCGTGCAGGACAGCCGCCTGCCCGGCCCCGGCACCCCGGGCGCAGGCGGCGTGACGGGCCCCGTGCCGGCCACGGCGGGCTCGGCCCGCGCATCGGCGGCCAGCACGCCGCGCGCCTACCGGCAGGACGCGGCCACCCACCTCTACGGGCTGAACGCGCAGCGCGTATTCAAGGGCAAGCTGCCGCCCATGCTCTACGCCATCGGCGTGCTGGACATCGACATCGACCGCTCCGGCCGCGTCACGCGCCTGCACTGGCTGCGCGCCCCGCGCCATGCGCCCGAGGTGGTGGCCGAGATCGAGCGCACCGTGCGCGCCGCCGCGCCCTTCCCGGTGCCGGCCCGCCTGGGCAAGGTGACGTACACCGACACCTGGCTGTGGGACAAGAGCGGCCTGTTCCAGCTCGACACGCTGACGGAGGGGCAGCTCTGAAAAAGTGAGCTGCTCGCGCTTGATCCCATTGGATTTCAGGTGCTTTTCCATCTGAAATCCTTGTATCTCAAGCGCAGGCAGCTCCTGTTTCAGGAGCGCCGCGCTCACGAGCCCCGGTAGGTCGAATAGCTCCAGGGGCTGACCAGCAGCGGCACGTGGTAGTGCTGGTCGGTGTGGGCAACGCCGAAGTCCAGGTTCACCTGGTCGAGGAAGTTCGGCTCCGGCAGCGCCACGCCCCGGGCCTTGAAGTAGCCGGCCACGTCGAAGCACAGGCGGTAGGTGCCCGCGCGCAGGCTGGCGTTGTCGAACAGCGGCGCGTCCGTGCGGCCGTCGTGGTTGAGCACCAGTTCCTTGAGCAGCGTGGCCTGCCCGCCCGCGGTGGAATAAAGGCGCACGGCCATGCCCGCAGCGGGGCAGCCGTGCATGGTGTCGAGAACGTGGGTGCTGAGGCCCATGGCGTTTTCCTTTGGCAAGTGGATGGCCAAAGTGTATACAGTTTCTGTACATCAATCACCAGGGATTCCACCCGGTTCCAGGGCCGGTCCTTAAGCCAAGCTCGCGCAGTCGATCACGAAGCGGTACTTCACCTCGCCGCGGAGCATGCGCTCGTAGGCCGCGTTGATCCCATCCGCGCGGATCATCTCCACGTCGGCCACGATGCCGTGCTCGGCGCAGAAGTCCAACATCTCCTGCGTCTCGGGAATGCCGCCGATCATCGAGCCGGCGAGGCTGCGGCGCTTCATGATCAGGTTGAACACCTGCGGCGACGGGTGCGGCGAGGCCGGCGCGCCCACCAGCGCCATCGTGCCGTCGCGCTTGAGCAGGCTGAAGAACGGGTCGAGGTCGTGCGGCGCGGCCACGGTGTTGAGGATGAAGTCCAGGCTCCTGGCATGCGCCTTCATCTCGCCCGCGTTGCGCGAAACGACGACCTCGTGCGCGCCCAGCGTCCGGGCCGCCTCGCGCTTGGATTCGGACGTGGTGAACGCCACTACGTGCGCGCCCATGGCATGTGCGAGCTTGATGCCCATGTGCCCCAGCCCGCCGATGCCCACCACGCCCACCTTGTGGCCCGGCCCCACCTTCCAGTGCCGCAGCGGCGACCAGGTGGTGATGCCCGCGCACAGCAGCGGCGCCGCGGCGGCGAGCTGCGATTCGGGGTGGCGGATGCGCAGCACGTAGCGTTCGTGCACCACCACCTGCTGCGAGTAGCCGCCCAGCGTGTGGCCGGGCGCATCGGGCGTGGGCCCGTTGTAGGTGCCGACCATGTGGTCGCAATAGTTCTCCAGCCCGTCGCCGCAGTCGGCGCAGTGCCGGCAGCTGTCGACGATGCAGCCCACGCCCACCAGGTCGCCCACCGCATGGCCGGACACGTGCGCACCCACCGCCGTCACGCGGCCCACGATCTCGTGGCCCGGCACGCAGGGGTAGAGCGTGCCCGCCCATTCGGAGCGCACCTGGTGGAGGTCGGAATGGCACACGCCGCAGTAGGCGATGGCGATCTGCACGTCGTGCGCGCCAGGTGCGCGGCGGGTGATGGCGAGCGCTTCGAGGGGCTGGTCGGCGGCGTGGGCGCCGTAGGCGTGGACGGTCATGGCGGGGGGCTCCGTGGGTTGTGCGATCTGCGCATGATGGCAGCAAACCATCCAGGCCGATAATCGGCCCGCAGAAAGAAAGGACAGCACGCCATGAGCATTCCCGTGGAACTGACCGCCCTCGCGCAGGCCCTGGAGAAGTACCCGTTCGCCTACCTGCTGACCAGCAGCGCGCACGAAGCCGCTCCGCACGCGGTGGCGGTCGTGCCCCGCCTGGAAGGCGGCGTGCTGATACTGCAGGGACTGGGCCGCCGCACGCGCGAGAACCTGCTGGCGCGGCCCCAGGTCGGGCTGGTTTGGCCGCCCGCCTCCATGGCCGACTATTCGCTGATCGTCGATGGGCGGGCCGCGCTGGACGGCGACCTGCTGCGGATCACCCCCAGCCGCGCCGTGCTGCACCGCCCTGCCCCGGGCGCCCAGCCCGCCGCGCCCGGCGCCTGCGGCTCGGACTGCGTCGAGTTGTAAGAGTCACTCGGCACGCGACGTGAGGGCGACCAGCGCGGCAGCTGCCACCAGCATGGTTGCGCTGGCCGCAAAGGTGCCCCGGTAGCCGATGCCGTCGAACAGCAGCCCGCCCACGGTGGAGCCCAGCGCGATGGACAACTGGATCATCGCCACCATCAGCCCGCCGCCCGCTTCCGCGTCCTGCGGAAAGGTGCGCGGCACCCAGGCCCACCAGCCCACGGGCGCGGCGGTGGAAACCAGCCCCCACACGCCCAGCAGCGCGATCACTGCCGCCGTCCAGCCGCCCCAGGCCATCAGCGCCCCGGCGATAGCGGCCATCAGCAGCGGGATGGCGATCAGCGTGGCATAGAAGCCGCGCCGGAGCACCGCGCCGATCAGCGTGGTGCCGGCGAAGCCCGCCACGCCGATCACCAGCAGTACCAGCGTGACGGTCGCCACGTCTACGCGCGTGACCGTCTCCAGGAAGGGCCGCACATACGTGAACAGCGTGAACTGCCCCATGAAGAACACGCCCACGCCCAGCATGCCCAGCGCCACCACGCGGCGGCGCAGCAGGCGGAACACAGGGCCCCCGCCCGCCGCGCCTGGCCGCGCGGGCATGCGCGGCAGGCTGGCCCACTGCCACGCGAAGGCGATCAGCGCCACGGGCACCAAGCAGAAGAAGGCCCCGCGCCAGCCGATGGCCGCGCCCAGCCAGGCACCCAGCGGCGCGGCGATCACCGTCGCCAGCGCGTTGCCGCCGTTGAAGATGGCGAGCGCACGCGGCACCTGGGCGGCGGGCACGAGGCGCATGGCCGTGGCGGCGGACAGGGACCAGAAGCCGCCCACCACGACGCCGATGAGCGCGCGGCCCAGCATGTAGGTGGCGTAGTTGGGCGCGAGCGCGACCACCGCGCCCGACAGGCCCATCACCGCCGTCAGCGCCAGCAGCAACGTCTTTCGATCCAGCCGGCCCACGATCTGAGCGATGAACAGGCTGGTCACCACCGCGAACGCGCCGGAGATGGCGATGCCCTGCCCCGCCATGCCCTCGGTCACGCGCAGGTCGGCCGCCAGGGGCGTGAGCAGGCTGACGGGCATGAACTCGGACGCGATCAGCGTGAACACGCACAGCGCCATGGCCAGCACGCCGCTCCAGCGCGCGGGTGGTTCAGTGCCGCTCGTCATGCAAGGTGCTGGCGGAAGAAGGCCGCCAGCTTGTCGAACGGCACCTTGCGGTCGTACAGATCGACGTGGCTGGCCCCCGGGACGATGAACAGCTCCTTCGGCTGTGCGGCGGCCGCGTAGGCGGTTTCGCTGAAGTAACGCGAATGGGCGTTTTCGCCATGGATGAACAGCACCGGGCGCGGCGCGATTTCCGCAATGTAGGTCAGCAATGGCATGTTCATGAACGACAGCGGCGTGGTCTGCGTCCAGGCGTTGCCCGAGTTGACCGCGCGCACGTGGTAGCCGCGCGGCGTCATGTAGTAGTCGTGGTAGTCCACCAGGAACTGCGCCTCGCCACCGCGCAGCGTGTTGTAGGGCGGCTGGTAGGCGGGCGCGCCTTTTTCCGCGTCCGCCCAGCGCTGGCGGCCCAGTTGCGCGAGGGTTGCGGTGCGCTCCGCCAGCGTCACGCTGTCGTTGTAGCCCTTGGACATGACGCGGGTCATGTCGTACATGGTGGTCGCCGCGACGGCCTTCACGCGCTTGTCCACCGCCGCCGCGTTCAGTGCCATGCCGCCCCAGCCGCAGATGCCGAGGATGCCGATGCGCTCGCGGTCCACGTGGGACAGCAGGCCCAGGAAGTCCACGGCGGCGCTGAAGTCTTCGGTGTTGATGTCGGGCGAGGCGACGTTGCGCGGCTCGCCGCCGCTCTCGCCGGTGAACGATGCGTCGAACGCCAGCGTGACGAAGCCGCGCTCGGCCAGGGTCTGCGCGTGCAGGCCCGAGGACTGCTCCTTCACCGCGCCGAACGGGCCGCCCACGGCGATCGCGGCGCGCTTGCCACTGGGGTTTTTAGGCTGGTACAGGTCGCCCGCCAGGGTGATGCCGTAGCGGTTCTTGAACGTGATCTTACGGTGATCGACCTTGTCGCTCTTCGCAAAGGTCTTGTCCCACTGGCCGTCCAGCGGTGTCTGTGATGTGGCACAGCCTGCGGCAAGGGCGGCGGCTGCGGCGCTGGTCATCTTCAGCAGGCTGCGGCGGCCTGCGTCTTCAAGGGTCTTGGTCATGATGGGTTTCCTTCGTGGCGGTTTCATCAAATTTGATAGCTGGTTGCGCTTTCAATCCATGGTCTTCAATGCTTTTCCCATTGAAATTACCGTATATCAAGCGCTAGCAGCTACTTTTTTGGGAGCATTGCTTCAATGCGGACCTGGTACGGCCCCGGCCTTGCCAGCACGGGCAGGCCCTCATTCACCTTGCCCAGCGGCAGCAGGCTGGCCGAGTACGAGCGCCCCTCGATGAAGATCGCCAGGTTGCCCCAGGGCGCGTAGTGCGTCAGTTCGCCCGCCACGGGCGCCATGCCTGCGGGCGCGCCCTGGGTGGAGAGCTTGCGCGGCAGCGTGGCGACGCGCTCGATGGCGGCGTAGTCCTCCATCGTCAGCGTCAGCGGCAGCAGCGCCGCGAAGTCGCGCGCGGTGGCGTTGTCGTACAGCGTGGCGGTGGCGCTTTGGCCAGCTACGGTCAGGCGGATCTGCATGAAAGGCTCCTGTGCGGACGCGCCGCCGGCGGCCAGGGCCAGAAGCAGCGCGAGCATGTGGCGGCGGATGGATCTGTGCATGGGCGGAAAGTGTGCCGCCCGGCCGCCTGCGCGACTAGCTGATCAATGCTTAATGAGCCTATTAGGTGATCTAATCAATCAACCGAACCCGGGAGTGCCCATGCGCCGCAACCTCAACGACCTGCTCGCCTTCGTCACCGTCGCGCGCGAGGGCAGCTTCACCCGCGCCGCGGCGCTGCTGGGCGTCACGCAGTCGGCACTGAGCCAGGCCATCCGCGGACTAGAAGAGCGGCTCCGCATCCGCCTGCTCACGCGCACCACGCGCAGCGTGGCGCCCACACCGGCGGGCGAGCGGCTGATGCGCGCCATCGGCCACCGCTTCGACGAGATCGAGGCCGAGCTGGACGCGCTGACGGAACTGCGCGACAAGCCCTCGGGCACGGTGCGCATCACCTGCGGCGACAACGTGCTGCACGCCATCCTGCTGCCCAGGCTGGCACCGCTGCTGCGCGAATACCCGGACGTGGGGCTGGAGTTCGACGTGAACTACGGCCTGCGCGATATCGTGGCCGACCGCTTCGACGCGGGCGTGCGGCTAGGCAGCACCATCGACCGGGACATGATCGCCGTGCCCATCGGCCCGCCGCTGCGCATGGCGGTGGTCGCATCGCCCGCATACTTCGCCGCGCACCCTGCGCCCAAGGCGCCGCAGGAGCTGACGGCGCACAACTGCATCAACCAGCGCATGCCGACCTCCGGCGGGCTCTACGTGTGGGATTTCGAGCGCCGGGGCCGCAGGCTGAACGTGCGCGTGGACGGGCAACTGGTTTTCAACACCACGCAGCCGCAGGTGGATGCGGCGCTGGCGGGCCTGGGAATCACGCTGCTGCCCGAGGACGAGGTGCTACCTCACGTCGAGGCCGGGCGGCTGGTGCGCGTGCTGCAGGACTGGTGCCCGCCGTTCGCGGGCTACCACCTGTACTACCCCAGCCGGCGCCAGCCCTCGCCCGCGTTCGCGCTGGTGGTGCAGGCGCTGCGGGTGGACGTGAAGGGCTAGGGCCTGCTAACGCTATGGAAGGGGATCGCGTTGCCTCGCAAAGGGGCTGGATGCAAGGCGCACGCGCGCAGCAAGGCTGGTGCCTTGCAAGCGCGGGCAACGCCGCAGACGGCCCCTTTGCGTGGCAACCCGAAGGGAAGCGCATGGCAGCCCGCCCCTCTGCGTTGCGCTTCTTGTGCGTGCCGACGCACGCACTGCGTCGCGCGCCTTGATGGGCGGGCTGCCATGAGCTTCGCGACCCCTTCCGTAGCGCTAGCAGGCCCTAGGCCTTCTGGCCCACCTCGAAGTTCGCCAGCGCCTCCAGCGCGCGCACCATGCCGGAATGGTCCCAGCCCGCGCCGCCGTGCGCCACGCAGGCGCTGAAGAGCTGCTGCGCGGTGGCCGTGCTGGGCAGGGCCATGCCCAGTTCCTTCGCCGCCGACAGGGCCAGGTTCAGGTCCTTCTGGTGCAGCGCGATGCGAAAGCCGGGCTCGAACGTGCGCCGGATCATGCGCTCGGCATGCACCTCCAGGACCTTGCTGGACGCAAAGCCGCCCAGCAGCGCCTGGCGCACGCGGGCCGGGTCGGCGCCCGCCTTGCTGGCGAACAGCAGCGCCTCGGCCACGGCCTCGATGTTCAGCGCCACGATGATCTGGTTGGCCACCTTGGCGGTCTGGCCGTCGCCGTTGCCGCCGACCAGGGTGATGTTCTTGCCCAGGATCTCGAACAGGGGCCGGACCCGCTCGAACACGTCCTCGGGGCCGCCCGCCATGATGGACAGCGTGGCGTTCCTGGCGCCCACCTCGCCGCCGGAGACGGGCGCGTCCAGGTAGCGCGCGCCCACGGCTTCGATGCGCCGCGCGAAGTCCTTGGTGGCCACGGGCGAGATGGAGCTCATGTCCACCACGACCTTGCCCGCGCTGCCCTTGAGGCCCTGGGCCACGCCGTCGGCGCCGAACAGCACCTTCTCCACGTCGGGCGTGTCGGGCAGCATCAGGAAGACGATGTCGGCCCGCCCGGCCACGCCGCGCGCCGTGGTGCACTGCGTGGCGCTGCTCCCGGCGATGGCGGGTGCGACCTTGCCGCGCGTGTGCACGTAGAGCTGGTGGCCCGCCGCGATGAGGTGGCCGCACATGGGCGCGCCCATGATGCCCAGGCCGATGAAGCCGAGTTTGAGGGGGGTGTCGGTCACGGGTTCTTTCCTTTCTGTGGTCATGGGTTCCTGAGCCAGCCCAGGCCCGCTTCGGTGGCGCCTGTGGGCTTGTATTCGCAGCCCACCCAGCCCGGGTAGCCGATGCGGTCCAGGTGCGCGAGGAGGAAGGGGTAGTTGATCTCGCCCGTGCCCGGCTCGTGGCGGCCAGGGTTGTCGGCCAGCTGCACGTGGGCGATGCGCGGCAGGTGCCGCTCCAGCGTGGCGGCCAGCTCGCCCTCGGTGCGCTGGGCATGGTAGATGTCGTACTGCACGAAGGCGTTGCCGGCGCCCACCTCGTCCAGGATGTCCAGCGCCTGGTCCGTGCGGTTCAGGTAGAAACCCGGGATGTCGAACGGGTTGATGGGCTCGATCAGCAGGCGCAGGCCCGCCTTCTGCAGTTCGGCGGCGGCAAAGCGCAGGTTCTCGGCGAAGGTGCGGCGCAGCGTGGCCGCATCCACGCCCGCCGGGGCCTTGCCCGCCAGGCAGTTCAGTTGCGGCACGCCCAGGGCCGTGGCGTAGGTGACGGCCTGGGCCACGCCCGCGCGGAATTCGGCCACGCGCGCCGGGTCGCAGGCGATGCCGCGCTCGCCCGCGTCCCAGTCGCCGGCGGGCAGGTTGTGCAGCACGATCTGGAGCCGGTGGGCATCGGCGCGGGCACGCACCTCCTCGGGCGTGTGGGCGTAGGGGAAGAGGAATTCGACGGCCTCGAAGCCGGCGCGCGCGGCGCGCTCGAAGCGGTCGAGGAAAGGCACCTCGGTGAACAGCATGCTGAGGTTGGCGGCAAAGCGGGGCATGGCGCGGTCTCCAGGGGTCTTCAATCGAGCAGGGCCAGCGCGCTGGGCACGTCGGCGGGCTGCGTGGCCAGCTCCTCGAACTCGACGATATTGTCGATCTCGGTGCCCATGGCGATGTTGGTCACGCGCTCCAGGATGCATTCGATGACCACGGGCGTGCGGTGCTCGGCCATCCACGCCTCGGCCTGGGCGATGGCGGGCGCGAATTCCTCGGGGCGATGCACGCGGATGGCCTTGCAGCCCAGGCCCTCGACCACCTTCACGTGGTCCACGCCATAGCCGCGCGCGGCCTCGCCCTCGGCCATGTTCACGTTGTCGAAGGCGAGCTGCACGCAGTAGTCGATGCTGAACGCGCGCTGCGCCTGGCGGATCAGCCCCAGGTAGCTGTTGTTGACCAGCACGTGGATGTAGGGCAGCTTGAACTGCGCGCCCACGGCCAGCTCCTCGATCATGAACTGGAAGTCGTAGTCGCCCGACAGCGCCACGATCCTGCGCGCCGGGTCGGCCACGCGCACGCCCAGGGCCGCCGGCACCGTCCAGCCCAGCGGGCCGGCCTGGCCGCAGTTGATCCAGTGGCGCGGCTGGTACACGTGCAGGAACTGCGCGCCCGCGATCTGCGACAGGCCGATGGTGGAGACGTAGCACACGTCCTTGCCCAAGGCGCGGTTCATGCACTGGTACACGCGCTGCGGCTTCATGGGCAGGCTGTCGAAGTGGGTCTTGCGCAGGTAGTCCACGCTGCGCTTGCGGCCATGGCATTCGGCGGCCCAGGCGCCGCGGTCGCGCAGCTGGCCCACGGCCTTCCACTCGCGCGCCACCTCCACGAAGAGTTTCAGCGCCGCGCCCGCGTCGGAGACGATGCCGTAGTCCGGCGCGAACACGCGGCCGATCTGCGTGGGCTCGATATCCACGTGCACGAAGGTGCGGCCCCGGGTGTAGACCTCCACCGAGCCCGTGTGCCGGTTGGCCCAGCGGTTGCCGATGCCCAGCACGAAGTCGCTGGCCAGCATGCTGGCGTTGCCGTAGCGGTGGCTGGTCTGCAGGCCGCACATGCCGGCCATGAGCGGGTGGTCGTCGGGGATGGTGCCCCAACCCATCAGCGTGGGGATCACGGGCACACCCACCAGTTCAGCAAACTGCACCAGCAGCGCGGACGCATCGGCGTTGACGATGCCGCCGCCCGCCACGATCAGCGGGCGCTCGCTGGCGTTGAGCATCGCCAGCGCCTTCTCGACCTGGGCGCGCGTGGCGGCGGGCTTGTAGGCGGGCAGGGGTTCGTAGGTATCGATGTCGAACTCGATCTCGGCCAGCTGCACGTCGATGGGCAGGTCGATCAGCACCGGCCCCGGGCGGCCCGAGCGCATCAGGTGGAAGGCCTGCTGGAAGGCGCGCGGCACCTGCGCGGGCTCCAGCACCGTGGTGGCCCACTTGGTCACGGATTGGGCGATGGCCGCGATGTCCACGGCCTGGAAGTCCTCCTTGTGCAGCCGCGCGCGCGGCGCCTGGCCGGTGATGCACAGGATGGGGATGGAGTCCGCGCTGGCCGAGTACAGGCCCGTGATCATGTCCGTGCCCGCCGGGCCGCTGGTGCCGATGCACACGCCGATGTTGCCGGCCACGGCGCGCGTGTAGCCCTCGGCCATGTGGCTCGCGCCCTCCACGTGGCGCGCCAGGATGTGGCCGATGCCGCCGTGGTCCTTGAGCGCCGCGTACAGCGGGTTGATGGCCGCGCCGGGCACGCCGAACGCCACGCTCACGCCTTCCTTCTCCAGCACCTTCACGGCCGCCTCGATGGCCTTCATTCTTGCCATTGCACATCTCCTTGGGTTGATGCGCCGACTCTAGGCAAGTCCCCCGCCATGCGGAAGGCAGCGGCGGACCATAAAATTTATTCCCCACAGGAATGATGGAGCGAGGCACACCATGGACCGGCTCGATGCAATGCAGATGTTCGTGCGCGTGGTGGAGACGGGCAGCTTCACCAAGGTGGCGCACGAGTTCGCCACCACGCAGCCCACGGTGACCAAGCAGGTCGCCGCCATGGAGGCGCACCTAAGGGTGCGCCTGCTCAACCGCAACACGCGCGGCGTGAGCCTGACCGAGCCCGGCGCGCTGTACTACGAGAAGTGCAAGGCCATCGTGAACGACGTGGCCGAGGCCGAGAGCGTGGTGCGCGTGCGCCAGACGCAGGTGCAGGGCCAGCTGCGCGTGGGCAGTTCCGTCGCCTTCGGGCGGCGCGTGGTGGTGCCGCTGGCGCTGGAGTTCATGGCGCAGAACCCGCAGGTGCAGCTGGACCTGAGCTTCGAGGACCGCTACACCGACCTGGTGGCCCAGGGCATCGACGTGGCGATCCGCCTGGGCAAGCTGGCCGACTCGGCCCTGGGCGCGCGCACGCTGGGCGTGAACCCGTGGGTGCTGGTGGCCTCGCCCACGTACCTGCGCCGCCACGGCACGCCGCGCCGGCCGTCAGACCTGAAGGAGCACGCCACGCTGATCTACAGCAGCGTGCAGGGCAACGACCTGTGGCGGCTGCGCAATGCCAGCGGCGAGGCGGTGTCGGTGCCCGTCACGGGACGGCTGCGCTCCAACAACCTCTCGGCCCTGCTGGCCGCCGCGCGCGCGCACCTGGGCGTGGCGGCGCTGCCGCGCTACGTGGCGCACGAGTCATTGCAGGCCGGGCGCGTGGTGGAGGTGCTCAAGACCAGCCGCCTGCCGGAGCAGGAGATCCACGCGGTCTACCCCTCGCCGCGTTTGGTGCCGCAGAAGGTGCAAGCCTTCATTGCCTTTCTGCAAGGTCGCTTCGGCGCGACGTGGTGGGAGCAGTTGCCGCGCAGTTGATACAAGCCAAATCGGCCTCCATCGCTTATCCAGCAAGCGCAAGCAGCTACAGAATCAGGAGTGCACGGAAGTCATTCACATTGGTGTGCGTGGGCCCGGTGACGACCAGATCGCCCAGGGCGCCGAAGTAGCCGTAGGCGTCGTTGCGGTCCAGGTGGTCCGCGATGGACAGGCCGAGCGCACGGGCGCGCGCCAAGGTATCGGGCTCCACGCGGGCGCCCGCGTTGTCCTCCACGCCGTCGATACCGTCGGTGTCCGCCGCCAGCGCCCACACGCCCGGCGCACCCTGCAGCGCCTGCGCGAGGCCCAGGCAGAACTCGCCCGCGCGCCCGCCTCGGCCCTTGGGCACGCCGGGCGCCCGGGGGCGGATGGTGACGGTGGTCTCGCCGCCCGAGAGGATCACGCAGGGCCGCGCGAAGGGTTCTCCGCGCCGCGCCACGGCGCGGGCCAGGGCGGCGTGCACCTTGCCCACCTCGCGCGATTCGCCCTCGATCTCGTCGGACAGGATGTGGGCCGCGATGCCCGCCGCGCGCGCGGCCTCGGCGGCGGCCTGCAGCGACTGCTGCGGCGTGGCCGTCATGTGCACCGCGTGGCCCGCGAACACGGCGTCGCCGGGCTTGGGCGTCTCCAGGCCGCCCGCCTGCAGCGCGGCGCGCACGGGCGCGGGCACCTCGATGCGGTAGCGGTCCAGGATGGCCAGCGCGTCGGCGCAGGTGGTGGCGTCGGGCACCGTGGGGCCGCTGGCGATCACCGAGGGGTCGTCGCCCGGCACGTCGCTAATGGTGAGCGTGACCACGCGCGCCGGCGCGCAGGCGGCGGCAAGGCGCCCGCCCTTGATGCGCGAGAGGTGCTTGCGCACGCAGTTCATCTCGTCGATGGCGGCGCCGCTCTCCAGCAGCTGCTGGTTGATGCGCTGCTTGTCCTCCAGGGTGAGCCCGTCGGCCGGCAGCGTGAGCAGGGCCGAGCCGCCGCCCGAGATCAGGCACAGCACCAGGTCGTTTTCCGTCAGCCCCTGCGTGAGCGCCAGCATGCGCTGCGCGGCCGCGAGGCCCGCCGCATCGGGCACGGGGTGCGCGGCTTCGACGACCTCGATGCGCCGGGCCAGCCCCTCGGGGCGCGGCGGCGTGTGGTGGTAGCGCGTGACGACCAGGCCCGACAGCGGCGCGTCCTGCGGCCACAGCGCCTCCACGGCCTGCGCCATGGCGCCGCCGGCCTTGCCCGCGCCCAGCACCAGGGTGCGGCCCTTGGGCGGTGGCGGCGGCAGGAAGGCCGCCGTGTTGTGCAGCGGCAGGGCGCGGCGCACGGCGGCGCGGTACAGGTGTTCCAGGAACTCGCCGGGCTGGCGGTGCGGATCGGGCGCGGTAGGGGTGGTCATCGGTCTGTGGGTCTCCGCCGGCGATTGTGACGCGGCCAGTCCGCCGGTTTGCGTCAAAAGTGCCCCCACCCGCCGGGGCCAGGGCTTAGGGGAAGCTCTAGGCTTCCGGTCTACCAAAAGTGTATACACATTCATCCGCCGCGGCTATCATGGCCGCATGGAGACATCAACCACCAGTTTCATCGTCGAGAGCCTGACCAAGGCCATCGTGGAACACCGGCTGCACCCCGGCACCAAGCTGGCCGAGCAGAAGCTGGCCGACCATTTCGGCGTCTCGCGCACGCTGGTGCGGCAGGCGCTGTTCCAGCTCTCCCAGAACCGCCTGATCCGGCTGGAGCCCGCGCGCGGCGCCTTCGTGGCCGCGCCCTCGGTGAACGAGGCCAAGCAGGTCTTCGCCGTGCGCCGCATGCTGGAGGCGGAGATGACCCGCGCCTTCGTGCGCGAGGTCACGCCCGCCAAGATCCGCGCGCTGCGCGAGCACGTGGCGCGCGAGAAGGCCGCCGTGGACCAGGCCGACGTGCCGGGCCGCACCGAGCTGCTGGGCGACTTCCACGTGCGCATGGCCGAGCTCATGGGCAACGAGGTATTGGCGCAGCTGCTGGGCGAGCTGATCTCGCGCTGCGCGCTCGCCACGCTGATGTACCAGAGCGCGAGCGCGGCCGAGCATTCGCACGAGGAGCACGGCGAGATCGTCAAGGCCCTGGCCGCCAAGGACGAGGCGCGCGCCGTGCAGTTGATGAGCGAGCACCTGCTGCACGTGGAGGAGAGCCTGACCTTCGACCGCAAGCCCCCCGTCAACGACCTCTCTTTGGCCCTGTCATGACCACCACACCGTTCTACGACGCTTTTTACGACGCTACGGCCCCCTACCCCCGCGACCTGGTCGGCTACGGCCGCAACCCGCCCCATGCGCAATGGCCGGGCGGCGCGCGCATCGCCGTGCAGTTCGTGCTGAACTACGAGGAAGGCGGCGAGAACGCCACGCTGCACGGCGACGCGGGCAGCGAGCAGTTCTTGAGCGAGATGTTCAACCCTGCGAGCTACCCCGACCGGCACATCAGCATGGAGGGCATCTACGAGTACGGCTCGCGCGCGGGCGTGTGGCGCATCCTGCGCGAGTTCGAGAAGCGCGGCCTGCCGCTCACCGTGTTCGGCGTGGCGACCGCGCTGCGGCGCCACCCCGACGTGGCCGCCGCCTTCACCGAGCTGGGCCACGAGATCGCCTGCCATGGGCTCAAGTGGATCCACTACCAGAACATCCCCGAGGACGTGGAGCGCGCCCACATGGCCGAGGCCATGGACATCATCCAGAAGCTGCTGGGAGTGCGCCCGCAAGGCTGGTACACAGGCCGCGACAGCCCCAACACCCGCCGCCTGGTGGCCGACTACGGCTTCGAATACGACAGCGACTACTACGGCGACGACCTGCCGTTCTGGATGAAGGTGAAGAAGACCGACGGCAGCGTGGCGCCGCAGCTCATCGTGCCCTACACGCTGGACTGCAACGACATGCGCTTCGCGCTGCCGCAGGGCTATTCGCACGCCGACCCGTTCTATCAGTACATGAAGGACACGTTCGACGCGCTGTACGCCGAGGGCGACGAAGCTCCCAAAATGATGAGCATCGGCATGCACTGCCGCCTGCTGGGCCGGCCCGGCCGCATCACGGCGCTGCAGCGTTTTCTGGACCACATCGGCCGGCACGACAAGGTGTGGGTGTGCCGCCGCATCGACATCGCGCGCCACTGGGCACAACACCACCCGGCCCCTGTTTTTTAAGCCAAATCGGCCTCTGGCGCTTGCTGGTCAAGCGCAAGCAGCTCATTTTTTGGGAGCAAACCATGCCCTTGACCCTGGAACAACTCAACACCGCGCCGCCTGCCGAGGCGGCCGCGCTGCTCGACGGCCTGTACGAGCATTCGCCCTGGATCGCCGAGCAGGCGCTGGGGCAGCGCCCCTTCCGCTCGCTGGCGCAGCTCAAGTACGCCATGGTGCGCGTGCTGGCGCAGGCGCCGGATGAGGCCAAGCTGGCCCTCATCCGCGCCCACCCCGAGCTGGCGGGCAAGGCCATGGTCAGCAAGACACTGACGGCCGAGTCCACCCATGAGCAGAACAAGGCGGGCCTCACGCAGTGCACGCCCGAGGAGTTCGCGCGCATCCAGCAGCTCAACGCCGACTACAACGCGCGCTTCGGCTTCCCGTTCATCCTGGCCGTGCGCGGGCCGCGCGGCACGGGCCTCCCCAAGCAGGAAATCATCGACACCTTCGCGCGCCGGCTGGACAACCCGGTGGACTTCGAGATGGCCGAGGCCCTGCGCAACATCCACCGCATCGCCGAGATCCGCCTGAACGACAAGTTCGGCTACGAGCCCGTGCTGGGCCACGACGTGTGGGACTGGCAGGAGAAACTCAGCGCGCACAGCGACCCGGGCTTTGCCGAGAAGGGCCAGCTCACCGTCACCTACCTCACCGACGCGCACCGCGCCTGCGCCCAGCGCATCAGCCACTGGATGCGCGACTGCGGCTTCGACGAGGTGGAGATCGACGCCGTGGGCAACGTGGTGGGGCGCTACCACCCCGCCAGCGCCGATGGCAAGTATTTACTTACCGGCAGCCATTACGACACCGTGCGCAACGGCGGCAAGTACGACGGGCGCCTGGGCATCTTCGTGCCCATGGCCTGCGTGCGCGAGCTGCACCGCCAGGCCAGGCGCCTGCCCTTCGGCATCGAGGTGGTGGGCTTCGCCGAGGAGGAGGGCCAGCGCTACAAGGCCACCTTCCTGGGCTCGGGCGCGCTCATCGGCCATTTCAACCACGCCTGGCTGGGCCAGAAGGACGCCGACGGCATCACCTTGCGCGAGGCCATGGAGCACGCGGGCCTGTGCATCGACGACATCCCCAAGCTGCAGCGCGACCCGGCCCGCTACCTGGGCTTCATCGAGGTGCACATCGAGCAGGGCCCGGTGCTCAACGAGCTGGACATCCCGCTGGGCGTGGTCACCTCCATCAACGGCGGCGTGCGCTACGTGTGCGAGATGATCGGCATGGCCAGCCACGCCGGCACCACGCCCATGGACCGCCGCCGCGACGCCGCCGTGGGCGTGGCCGAGCTGGCGCTGTACGTGGAGCAGCGCGCCGCGCAGGACGGCGACTCGGTGGGCACCATCGGGCAGCTCCAGGTGCCCAGCGGCTCCGTCAACGTGGTGCCGGGCCGCTGCCTGTTCTCGCTGGACCTGCGCGCGCCCACCGATGCGCAGCGCGACGCGATGGTGGCCGACGTGCTCGCCAAGCTGGACGAGATCGCCAAGCGCCGCGGCCTGCGCTACACCACCGAGCTGTCGATGAAAGCCGCCGCCGCGCCCAGCGCGCCCGCCTGGCAAAAGCGCTGGGAAGCCGCCGTGGAAGCCCTGGGCGTGCCGGTCTTTCGCATGCCCAGCGGCGCCGGCCACGATGCCATGAAGCTGCACGAGATCATGCCGCAGGCCATGCTGTTCACGCGCGGCCTGAACGGCGGCATCAGCCACAACCCGCTGGAGAGCACCACGAGCGACGACATGCAGCTCGCAGTGGATGCCTTCTCCCACGTCCTGAACCAACTCGCCACGCAAGCCCCATGAGCACTACCCCCTACGAACAACTCGACGCCTGGATCGACCGGCATTTCGACGAGGAAGTGCGCTTCCTGCAAGCCCTGGTGCACGTGCCCACCGACACGCCGCCCGGCAACAACGCGCCGCACGCCGACCGCACAGCCGAGCTGCTGAAGGACTTCGGCTACGAGGCCGAGAAGCACCCCGTGCCCGCGCAGGAGGTCCAGGGCTACGGCATGGAGTCCATCACCAACCTGATCGTGCGCCGGCCCTACGGCCTAGCCGGATCGGGCCGCACCATCGCCCTCAATGCCCACGGCGACGTGGTGCCGCCGGGCGAAGGCTGGACGCACGACCCCTATGGCGCCGAGATCGTGGACGGCAAGATGTATGGCCGCGCCACGGCCGTCAGCAAGAGCGACTTCGCGTCATTCACCTTCGCCGTGCGCGCGCTGGAGGCTGTGGCCCGGCCCGCCAAGGGCACGGTGGAGCTGCACTTCACCTACGACGAGGAATTTGGCGGCGAACTCGGACCCGGCTGGCTGCTGAAGAACGGTCTGACCAAGCCTGATCTGATGATCGCCGCAGGCTTCAGCTACGAAGTCGTCACCGCCCACAACGGCTGCCTGCAGATGGAGGTGACGGTGCACGGCAAGATGGCCCACGCGGCCGTGCCCGACACCGGCGTGGACGCGCTGCAGGGCGCGGTGCACATCCTGAACGCGCTGTACGCGCAGAACACGCTGTACAAGCAGGTCACGTCGCAGGTGGACGGCATCAGGCACCCCTACCTCAACGTGGGCCGCATCGAGGGCGGCACCAACACCAACGTGGTGCCCGGCAAGGTGGTGTTCAAGCTCGACCGCCGCATGATCCCCGAGGAGAACCCGGCCGAGGTCGAGGCCCGCATCCGCCAGGTGATCGCCGACGCCGCGGCGGGCTGCCCCGGCATCACGGTGGACATCAAGCGCCTGCTGCTGGCCAACGCCATGAAGCCGCTGGCGGGCAACGCACCGCTGGTGGAGGCGATCCAGCGGCACGGCGAAGCGGTGTTCGGGCAGGCGATTCCGTCCAAGGGCACGCCGCTCTACACCGACGTGCGCCTGTACGTGGAGCGCGGCATTCCCGGCGTGATCTACGGCGCAGGGCCGCGCACGGTGCTGGAGTCGCACGCCAAGCGCTCCGATGAGCGCCTGGAACTGGAGGACCTGCGGCGGGCGACCAAGGTGATCGCGCGCGCGCTGCACGACCTGCTGGCCGCGAACCCCTGAGCGACAGCGCCCTGCCCTTCAGCCCAGGTTGCAACGACCTGGGCTTTTTCTTTTCCCCTTTGCAGGCATGCCGGCCCGGCACCTAGGGTTTACCGGGATAAGCGTTTCGATCTATTTTGTATACGATTTTTGTATGGACTGCTGTACACCATTCACCAGCCATCCAGATCCCTGCCGATAGATCGCCGCCCAACGCAAAGGAAGCTCCCATGAATCCGTCTGTACATCCCGTGGACGAACACCTGCCCCTGGGGCGCCTGACGGCGCTGGGCCTGCAACACGTGCTGGTGATGTATGCCGGCGCGGTGGCCGTGCCGCTCATCGTGGGCCGCGCGCTCAACCTCGCGCCCGACCAGGTGGCCAAGCTCATCTCGGCCGACCTGTTCGTCTGCGGGCTGGTCACGCTGATCCAGGCGCTGGGCGCCACGCGCTGGTTCGGCATCCAGCTGCCGGTGATGATGGGCGTGACCTTCGCCTCGGTGGCGCCCATGATCTCGATGGCGCAGACCACGGGGGGCACGGCCGGGGCCGGGCTGATCTTCGGCTCGGTGATCGGCGCGGGGGTCATCTCCATCGCCATCGCGCCGCTGGTCAGCCGCATGCTGCGCTTCTTCCCGCCCGTGGTCACGGGCACCATCATCGCGGTCATCGGCATCAGCCTGATGCGCGTGGGCATCAACTGGATCTTCGGCAACCCGGTGGGGCCCACGGCGCCCAACGTGGTGAACCCCGAGCATCTGCAGTGGCTGACGCAGATGCAGGCCGCCACGGGCGCGCCGGGCTCGTCGCTACCGCCGGTGCCCAAGGGCTTCGCCGTGGTGCCCACGGTGCCCAACCCCAAGTACGCGGACCTGACGGCCGTGGGCATCTCGGGGCTGGTGCTGCTGTCCATCCTGCTGATCGCCAAGTTCGCACGCGGCTTCGTCGCCAACATCTCGGTGCTGCTGGGCATCGTGATCGGCGCGGTGGTGGCCGTGGCCATGGGCCTGATGTCGTTCGAGAAGGTGGGCAAGGCCCAGTGGGTCGATTTCGTGCTGCCGTTCGAGATCGCAGCCCCGGTGTTCGACCCCATCCTGATCCTGACCATGACGCTGGTGATGATCGTGGTGATGATCGAGTCCACCGGCATGTTCCTCGCTCTGGGCGAGATGACGGACCGCAAGGTGGACCAGGCGGCCCTCACGCGCGGCCTGCGCACCGACGGCCTGGGCACGCTGCTGGGCGGCATCTTCAACACCTTCCCGTACACCAGCTTCTCGCAGAACGTGGGGCTGGTGGCCGTGACCGGCGTCAAGAGCCGCTTCGTCTGCGTGGCCGGCGGCGTGATCCTGGTCCTGCTGGGCCTGCTGCCCAAGATGGCGGCGCTGGTCGAGTCGCTGCCCACCATGGTGCTGGGCGGCGCGGGCCTGGTGATGTTCGGCATGGTGGCGGCCACGGGCATCCGCATCCTGGGCGGGGTGGACTTCAAGACCAACCGCTTCAACGCCATGATCGTCGCCGTCTCCATCGGCGTGGGCATGATCCCGCTGATCGCGCCGAGCTTCCGCCAGTGGATGCCGCACGCCATCCACCCGCTGATCGAATCCGGTATCCTGCTGGCCTCGATCACGGCCGTGGCCCTGAACGTCTTCTTCAATGGCGCCAGCCGCGACACCTCCGCCGCTGTGAACGCCGCACGCCAGGCCGACGCCCACTAGCGCCGCGCCTGCCCGCTGCCGAAGGCGCGAACACCCCATGATTCCACCCCCTCGCAGCCTGTCTGCCAGGGGGTTTTGGCCTCATGCCGGATAGGCATAAACCGCCATACCGGCCACCCGTGCCATCGGGTACTCTTGTTTTGCATTCCGCCGAGGTTTTCCAGGATTTCCGTATGACCCACCACCTTTCCGCCGCCGAAGAAGCGCTGCGCGACGCAGCGCGCGAGTACCACCGCAACCCCAGCCGGGGCAAGATCGCCGTCACCCCCACCAAGGCCCTGTCGAACCAGCGCGACCTGTCGCTGGCCTACTCGCCGGGCGTGGCCTATCCGTGCCTGGACATCCAGGCCGACCCGTCCAAGGCCTTCGACTACACCTCGCGCGGCAACCTCGTGGGCGTGATCACCAACGGCACGGCCGTGCTGGGCCTGGGCGACATCGGCCCGCTGGCCGGCAAGCCAGTGATGGAGGGCAAGGGCTGCCTGTTCAAGAAGTTCGCGGGCGTGGACGTGTTCGACATCGAGCTGGACGCACGCGACCCCGACAAGATCATCGAGATCGTCGCCGCGCTGGAGCCCACGCTGGGCGGCATCAACCTCGAGGACATCAAGGCGCCCGAGTGCTTCTACATCGAGCGCGAGTTGTCCAAGCGCATGAACATCCCCGTGTTCCATGACGACCAGCACGGCACGGCCATCATCTCCAGCGCCGCGCTCATCAACGGGCTGGAGCTGGTGGGCAAGGACATCGGCGCGGTCAAGATCGCCGTCTCGGGTGCGGGCGCGGCGGCCATCGCCTGCGTGGACGTGATGGTGGGCCTGGGCGTGAAGCGCGAGAACGTCTTCATGGTCGACTCCAAGGGCGTGATCCACACCGGCCGCGACAACCTCGACGAATCCAAGGCCCGCTACGCGCAGAAGACCGAGGCGCGCACGCTGGCCGACGTGGTGGCGGGCGCCGACGTGTTCCTGGGCTGCTCCGCCCCCGGCGTGCTCACGGCCGAGATGGTGAAAACCATGGCCGGCAAGCCCATCATCCTGGCCCTGGCCAACCCCGAGCCCGAGATCCGCCCCGAGCTGGCCAAGGCCGTGCGGCCCGACTGCATCATCGCCACGGGCCGCTCGGACTACCCGAACCAGGTCAACAACGTCCTCTGTTTCCCGTACATCTTCCGCGGCGCGCTGGACTGCGGCGCGACCAAGATCACCGAGGCCATGAAGCTCGCCTGCGTGCGCCAGATCGCCGACCTGGCCAAGGCCGACATCAGCGAGGAAGTGGCCAGCGCCTACGCGGGCAAGGAGCTCACCTTCGGCCCTGACTACCTGATCCCCACGCCGTTCGACTCGCGCCTGATCCTCAAGATCGCGCCCGCCGTGGCCAAGGCGGCGTTCGAGTCCGGCGTGGCCACGCGCCCCATCGAGGACATGGAAGCCTACAAGGAGGCCCTGTCGCGCTTCGTCTACCAGACCGGCATGCTCATGCGCCCCGTGATCAACGCGGCCAAGGCGCTGCCCGAGGGCAGCAAGCGCGTGGCCTATGCCGACGGCGAGGACGAGCGCGCGCTGCGCGCGGCGCAGATGGCCATCGACGACAAGATCGCGCAGCCCATCCTCATCGGCCGCCCCGCCGTGATCGCGGCCCGCATCGAGAAGGCCGGCCTGCGCATGCAGCTGGGCCAGGACGTGGAGGTCTGCAACCCCGAGGACGACCCGCGCTTTCGCCAGTACTGGGAGCACTACCACCGGCTCATGAAGCGCGACGGCGCCACGCCCGAGGTGGCCAAGGCCGCCGTGCGCCGCTCCAACACCATCATCGCCTCGCTGATGGTCGCCCTGGGCGATGCCGACGCCATGATCTGCGGCCTGGTGGGCACCTACGAGACGCACCTGGAGCGCATCCACAGCATCCTGGGCCGCCAGGAAGGCGTGAACGACTACGCCGCGCTCAATGCGCTGATGACCAACCGCGGCACGCTCTTCATCGCCGACACCTACGTGAACGAGAACCCCACGGCCCAGCAGCTGGCGGACATCGCCTGGATGTCGGTGCAGGAGGTCCAGCGCTTCGGCCTGCCGGCCAAGGTGGCCTTTCTCTCGCACTCCAGCTACGGCTCGTCCAAGCGCGCCTCGGCCCGCAAGATGCGCGAGGCGCGCGACCTGTTCGTGGCCGCCCACCCCGGCATCGAGTGCGACGGCGAACTGCACGGCGACGCCGCGCTGGAGCCGGGCATCCGCAACGCCTACATGGCGGACTCCACGCTCACCGACTCGGCCAACCTGCTGATCTGCCCCAACCTCGACGCGGCCAACATCCTCTACAACGTGCTCAAGACCACGACCAGCGGCGGCGTGACCGTGGGCCCCATCCTCATGGGCGCGGCGGCCACGGCGTACATCCTGACCCCGGCCGCCACCGTGCGGCGCGTGTTCAACATGACGGCCCTGGCCGTGGCCAGCGCGGCGGCGCGCCCCAAGTAAGTAAGCAAACAAGGAAGGCAAACAACGCCGGGGGTGCAACGCCCCCGGCGCCCGGCGGCCCCGCGCGCAGGCCGTCCATCCGCCGCCCGGGGCGCACCATCTCGGGAAAGCCAGCATGCAGCGGCGCACCACTTCGGTGAACAATGCCTGCATGCCTGACGCCACAACCAGTAAAGCAGGCATTCTTTTTGCTGAACACCCTGGCATCGCCGTCACCCTGTGTTCGGCGCCAGCCCTTTCGTTCGCATCCCGCGCCCTTGCCGTCTTCTGACAGGAGCCCTTTCCATGACCAAACGTTCGTTCTTGCAAACCGCCGTGCTGCTGGCCGCCGCCGGCGTCTTCCCGCTGGCCGCCCAGGCCCAGGCGCTCACGCCCATCAAGTTCCAGCTCGACTGGCGCTTCGAAGGCCCATCCGCCCTGTTCCTGCAGCCCGTGGCCAAGGGCACCTTCAAGGCCGCGGGCCTGGACGTGACGGTGGACGCGGGCAACGGCTCGGGCGGCGCCGTGCAGCGCGTGGCCTCGGGCACGTACGACATGGGTTTTGCCGACCTCGCGGCGCTGATGGAGTTCCACGCCAACAACCCCGACGCGCAGAACAAGCCCGTCGCCGTGATGATGGTCTACAACAACACGCCGGCCTCGGTCATGGCGCTCAAGAAGAGCGGCATTGCCAAGCCGGCCGACCTGGCGGGCAAGAAGCTGGGTGCGCCCGTGTTCGACGCGGGCCGCCGCGCCTTCCCCATCTTCCAGAAGGCCAACGGCATCGGCAGCGTGCAGTGGACGGCCATGGACCCGCCGCTGCGCGAGACCATGCTGGTGCGCGGCGACGTGGACGCCATCACCGGCTTCACCTTCACCAGCCTGCTGAACCTGGAGGCGCGCGGCGCCAAGGCCGCCGACGTGGTGGTGCTGCCCTATGCGGACAACGGCGTGAAGCTCTACGGCAACGTCATCATCGCCAGCCCCAAGCTGGTCAAGGAGAACCCCGCCGCCATCAAGTCCTTCCTGTCGGCCTTCGCCAAGGGCGCCAAGGAAGTGCTGGCCAACCCCGCCGCGTCCATCGAACACGTGAAGGCCCGCGACGGCATCGTGAACGTGCCGCTGGAAACCCGCCGCCTGCAGCTGGCCATCGACACCGTCATCAACAGCCCCGACGCGCGCGCCGAGGGCTTTGGCCGCATCAAGCCCGAGCGCCTGTCGCTGATGGCCTCGCAGGTCTCGGACGCCTACAACACCAAGACGCGCGTGAGCGCGGCCGACGTGTGGAACGGCAGCTTCCTGCCCGGCGACGCCGAGCTGAACATCCTGCCCAAGAAGTAAATACTATTTATTTGATAGCTGCCAGCGCTTACCGGATAAGCGCTGGAGGCCAATTTCATTCAAAAATCCATGCAGGCTTCCGATTCCCACTTCGTGGACTTCCGGGACGTCTGGCTCGCGTACAACGAAGAGCTGCTCGTCCAGAACCACTTCGCCGTCGAGGCCATCGACCTGCAGGTCGCGCGCGGCGAGTTCATCGCCATCGTCGGCCCCTCGGGCTGCGGCAAGTCCACCTTCATGAAGCTGGCCACCGGGCTGCGGATGCCGTCGATGGGCAAGATCCTCATCGACGGTCAGCCCGTGACCGGCCCGCTCAAGATCTCGGGCATGGCCTTCCAGGCGCCCTCGCTGCTGCCCTGGCGCACCACGGTGGACAACGTGCTGCTGCCGCTGGAGATCGTGGAGCCGTACCGCAGCCACTTCAACCAAAAGCGCAAGGAATACGAGGCGCGCGCCCGCGCCCTGCTGCAGAAGGTGGGCCTGGGCGGCTACGAGGACAAGTTCCCCTGGCAGCTCTCGGGCGGCATGCAGCAGCGCGCGTCCATCTGCCGCGCGCTGATCCACGAGCCCAAGATGCTGCTGCTGGACGAGCCCTTCGGCGCGCTCGACGCCTTCACGCGCGAGGAGCTGTGGTGCATCCTGCGCGACCTGCAGGCGGAGCAGAAATTCAACGTCATCCTGGTCACGCACGACCTGCGCGAAAGCGTGTTCCTGGCCGACACGGTGTACGTGATGAGCAAGAGCCCCGGCCGCTTCGTGGTGCGCCGCGAGATCGACCTGCCCCGCCCGCGCGAGCTGGAGATCACCTACACCAAGGAATTCACCGACGTGGTCCACGAGCTGCGCGGCCACATCGGAGCCCTGCGCAAAGCAGGCGCGCCCATCCAGCAGTAAAACGAGGCACCACCCATGCACAAGAAAACCGTGGAACGCTGGTCGCCCTGGATATTGCTCGCGGCCATCATCGTGCTGTGGCAGATCATCTGCTCGGCCTTCAACGTCTCCGAATTCATCTTCCCCAGCCCCTGGGCCATCGCCACGCAGCTCGCGGAGTTCGGCGGCGTCATCGCGGGCCACGCCTGGCGCACCTTCTGGGTGACCATGGCGGGCTTCGGCATCGCCATCGTGGTCGGCGTGCTGCTGGGCTTCGTGATCGGCAGCTCCCGCCTCGCCTACGCGGCCGTGTATCCGCTGATGACGGCGTTCAACGCATTACCGAAGGCCGCCTTCGTGCCCATCCTGGTCGTGTGGTTCGGTATCGGCGTGGGGCCGGCCATCCTCACGGCCTTCCTCATCAGCTTCTTCCCGATCATGGTGAATATCGCCACGGGCCTGGCCACGCTGGAGCCCGAGCTGGAAGACGTGCTGCGCGTACTGGGCGCCAAGCGCTGGGACGTGCTCACCAAGGTGGGCCTGCCGCGCTCCATGCCCTACTTCTTCGGCTCGCTCAAAGTGGCGATCACGCTCGCCTTCGTGGGCACCACGGTGAGCGAGATGACCGCCGCCAACGAGGGCATCGGCTACCTGCTCATCAGCGCGGGCTCGTCCATGCAGATGGGGCTGGCCTTCGCCGGGCTGATGGTGGTGGGCGCCATGGCCATGGCCTGCTACGAGCTGTTCAGCGCCATCGAGAAGCACACCACGGGCTGGGCGCACCGCGGGTCGCAGGGGGAATGACGCCTCTTCCGCTCATGGATTGATAGCTGCCAGCGCTTACCAGTTAAGCGCTGGAGGCCGATTTGGCTATCAATCAGTACCTGTTGGAGAAGTTCGCGCTGATGCGCTGGCGCAGGTACTCCGCGCCCGTGATCGGCGGGTACTTCTTCGCGGGCCCCTCGATCACCGCGTCCTCGTTGGCCTGCGCGAAGAACGCGAGGCTGTAGCGCGCCCCCTGGTACTCGTGCGGCAGCGGATTGCGCACGCGGTGGAAGTTGCTGGGCAGCGCGTCGTCGCTCCAGCGCGTGAGCATGTCGCCGATGTTGCAGGTGATCACGCCCTCCACGGGCTCCACCGGGGTCCACTGCTGGCCTTCCATCTCCTTGCCCGGCAGCACCTGCAACCCGCCCTGGCCGGGGCGCTGGAACAGCAGCGTGAGGCAGTCGAAGTCGGTGTGCGCACCCGCGCGCCACAGGCCCAGCTCGTCCTTCAGCGCCGGGTCCACCGCGAAGTAGTGCAGCATGCGCAGCGTGCTCTGGTAGGCGCGGCTTTCAGGGTCGTGCGCGCGTGTGAAAAAGTCGGGCGCGAAGCCCAGCTTGTACGCGAAGCACGAGAGCAGGCGCATGCCCACCTCCCAACACTGGCGCTCGAAAGCGAGCGTGGCGGCCTGGAAGCCCGGCAGATCGGCCTCGCCGGGCCACAGGCCCTCCATGCGCGGGCGCGTGACCTGGTAGGACTCCTTCTGGTCGGGCGTCTTGGTGGACGGGCGGATCTGCGCCTTGTGCTCCCAGCCCGCGTTGCGCGCCAGGGGCCAGCGGGCCTTGGTTTCGCGCGGCAGGGCGAAGAACGCCTCGGCGCGCGCGAAGGCGGCGCGGATGTCCTCCAGCGGGATGCCGTGGTGCGATACCTGGAAGAAGCCGATGTCCACCGCCGCGCTCCAGATCTGCTCGGCAATGGCTTCCTTGCGGCGGTCGAAGTCGCCGATGTCGATGACGCGCACCTCGCGCGCGGAGGTTTCGCCGCCCTGCCCGCCCATGCGGGATTCCTTTTCAAGTTCGCCCAGGGCGTAGGGGGCCGCAGCGGCCGTCGTCGTCGTCGTCGTTGTGTTCATGGTCATGTTCCTTTCATGGTGTGTGCCAGGGAAAAGAGCAATGACCCACGCGCCGGACCGCGCGCTGAACGCTTCTACTCTGGCCTGGGACAAGCAAACCGCGCGCCAACCCGAAAGCGCTGCCCGGCACCACGGCGGTGCAGCGCGGGCAGGCATGGTTTCTGCAACGGCTGCGCCTGAGTAGAAGCGTTCAGCACGCGCGCCCCCTTGGTTCCTCTTCCCGCGCGTCGCCCGGAAATTGCTCGATCAGCCCCGCCGCGCGCGGCGGGCTTCGTCTTGTCCGACCCGGGAGTTTTCGCCATGCAACGCCGCCATTTCCTCGCCTGCGCCTCCGCCTGTACCTCCGCCCTTGCCGCGCCCTTCGTCCATGCACAGGGCAGCAAAAGCCTCACGCCGCTCAAGTTCACGCTCGACTTCCGCGTGACGGGGCAGACCGCCCCCTTCTTCCTGGCCCTGCAAAAGGGCTACTACCGCGACGAGGGGCTGGATGTGTCCATCGACGTGGGCGCGGGCTCCGTCGCATCCATCACACGCATCGCCAGCGGCGTGTACCAGCTGGGGCTGGGCGACATCAGCTCGCTGATCGAGTTCAACGCGCAGAACGCGGGCACGCCGCTGGTGCAGGCCGTGTACCAGTACTACAACCGCGCGCCCTTCGTCATCATCGGCCGCAAGGACCGGGGCATCACCGGCGACTTCACCAGCCTCAAGGGCAAGAAGGTGGCGGCCGCCGCCGTGGAGGCCACGCGCCGCGCCTGGCCCATGGTAGCGCGCAGGCAGCGCCTGCCGCAGGACCTGTTCGCGTGGTCCACCACCGAGTTCTCGGCGCGCGACAACGTGATGGTGCGCGGCGACGTGGATGCGGCCACCTACTTCCACGACTCCGCCGTGTCGCTGTTCGCGCGCATGAAGCCCGAGGAGCTGTCGGTGCTGAGCTACACCGACGCGGGCGTGCAGCTCTACGGCAACGCCGTGCTGGCGTCGAGCCGCCTGATCGCGGAGCAGCCCCAGGCCGTGGCCGGCTTCCTGCGCGCGAGCAACCGCGCCATCGTCGAATCCTTCGCCAACCCGGTCGCCGCCATCGCCGCCGCGCGCCAGCGCGAGCCCATCCTGGACGAGAAGCTGGAGCTGGCGCGCTGGGCCATCACGCGCCAGTACGTGGGCGCGCCCGACACGCGCGGCCAGGGGCTGGGCGACTTCAGCAAGCGCCTGCTGGAGCTGCAGGTGGACGAGTGCGTGGAGGCCTTCGGCCTCAAGGCCCGCCCCTCGGCGGATGCGCTGTTCAACCGCAGCCTGCTGCCGCCGCAGGCCGAGCGCATGGTGGCGAAGGCATGAGCACCATGCTGGACATCTCTTGCCCCGCCGAGGTTCCGGTCGACGAGCGCGATGGCCTGTACCTGCGCCACGCCATCGCCATGGCTGACCGGGCCCGCGCGCGCGGCAACCGGCCTTTTGGCGCGGTGATCGTGGGCGCGGACGGCGCCGTGCTGGCCGAGGCCTCCAACGCCAACGGCGAGACCGGCGACTGCACCGCGCACGCCGAGGTCTCGGCCATCCGCCTGGCCAGCCCGCGCCACGCGCGCGAGGTGCTGGCGAGCGCCACGCTGTACGCGTCGGCCGAGCCCTGCGTGATGTGCGCGGGCGCCATCTTCTGGTCCAACATCGGCCGCGTGGTGTACGGCATCGACGCGGTGCGCCTGCGCGTGTTCCGCGGCGAGCGGGCGGACCAGCGCGACGCCGAGCTGTCGTGCCGCGACGTGTTCGCCGCCTCACCCCACCCCATCGAATGCATCGGGCCGGCGCTGGTGGAGGAGTCCTCCGCCTCGCACACGGGTGCGTGGAAAGTGTGAGCAAACGTGCGGCGCCTCCCGGCTTGGCATGCCCTGTGCATGGAGCGGTGCCATACCCAGGCAGCACCGCCGCACGGAGACAACACCATGCACGAACAGATCACCGCGCCCGCCCCACTGCTGGCGGCCCCCGCCGGCGTCACCGACGCCGACGCGCGCCACCTGCGCAAGGCCATCGCCCTGGCCTGCATGGCGCGGGCGCGCGGCAACCGGCCCTTCGGCGCGGTGATCGTGGCGCGGGACGGCACGGTGCTGGCCGAGGCCTATTGCACCTCCACCGACACCGGCGACTGCACCGCGCATGCCGAGATCAACGCGCTGCGCCAGCTGCGGCCCCGCCTGGGCCGCCAGGTGCTGGAGCAGGCCACGCTGTATTCATCGGCCGAGCCCTGCGCCATGTGCGCGGGCGCCATCTTCTGGTGCGGCATCGGCCGCGTGGTGTACGGCATCGACACGGCACGCCTGCGGCGCTTCCGGGGCCGCGACAGCGCGCAGCACCTCATGGACATGCCGTGCCGCGAGGTGTTCGCCACCGCCTCGCGCACCATCGAATGCATCGGCCCCGCGCTCATAGCGGAGGCCAGCGCCCCGCACGTCGGCTTCTGGCACACCTGAGCATGCCCCGATAATCCGCTATTCATTGAATAGCACCGACCCGCCTCCATGCCCTGGCACGCCCGCCTACAGCTCGACTACACCCTGGAAAACGCCCGCACCGTGGCGCGCTTCGCGCACGACGGCCCGCTGCGCGTGCTGCAGAGCCTGTACCCCGAGGGCGGCGCCGTGTGCCACAACGTGCTGGTACACCCGCCGGGCGGACTGGTGGGCGGCGACGTGCTGGACATCGCGGCCACGCTGGGCCCCGGCGCGCACGGCCTCGTCACCACGCCGGGCGCCACGCGCTTCTACCGCTCCGAAGGCGAGCTGGCGCTGCAGCGCACGCGGCTGGCGCTGGCCGAAGGCGCGCGCCTGGAATGGCTGCCGCTGGAGGCGCTTTGCTACAACGCCTGCCAGGCCGAGAACCACCTCACGCTGCAGCTTGCCCCCGGCGCTGAATGCATGGGCTGGGACGTGACGGCCCTCGGCCTGCCGCACGCGGACCAGCCCTTCGCGGCCGGGCGCTTCGTGCAGCACATCGAGATCCCCGGCCTGTGGCTGGAGCGCGGCGTGATCGACGCGGCGGACCACCGCCTGCTGCACTGCCCTCTGGGGCTGGCGGGGCAGCGCTGCCTGGCCAGCCTGTTCTTCGCGGCGGGCGTGCCGCTGCCCCGCGCCCGGCGCGATGCCGCGCTGGACGCTGCCCGCGCCCTCATGGATGCCCACACGCTGCAAGCCACCGCAGGCGCCACCAGCCCCAACCCGCAGGTGGTGGTGCTGCGCGTGCTGGCCCCGCAGGTGGAGCCCGCCATGCAGCTGCTGCGGCAGGTATGGGCCGCGTGGCGCAGCGCTCTGTGGCAGATGCCGGCCGAGCCGCCGCGCATCTGGGCGATGTAGCCGTTCAGGCCCTAGCCGTTCAGGCGTTGGCCCGCCCGCTCGCTCGCCAGCGCCCAGGCGAAGATCGCCACCCCGCCCAGCCCCAGCACGGCACCGACCCAGCCGGTGGACGTCCAGCCCCAGCCCGCCGCGATGGCTACGCCACCCAGCCAGGCACCGAGCGCGTTGGCGGCATTGAAGGCCGAATGGTTGAGTGCGGCCGCCAGCGTCTGCGCGTCGCCCGCCACGTCCATCAGGCGGATCTGCAACGCCGGGCCGATGGCCACCAGCGTGCCCAGCACGAAGGTGGCCACGGCGGCCGACACCGGGTGGTGCGCGGCCGGCACGAACAGCACCATCTCCGCGATGGACCACAGCAGCACCTTGCCCACGGTGGGCATGAGCGCCTTGTCGGCCATGCGTGAGCCCACCACGTTGCCCGCCACCATGCCCAGGCCGAACAGCGAGAGCACGAAGGGCACCAGCGCCGGCGGCATGCCCGCCACCTCGGTCAGCGTGGGCTTGATGTAGCTGAACACCGCGAACATGCCGCCGAAGCCGATGGCGCCGATGCCCAGCGTGAACCACACCTGCTTGCGCGCCAGCGCACCCAGCTCGCGCAGCGGGCTGGCGCCATGGGCGGCGGGCATGTCGGGCACCCAGGCGCGCACCAGCGCCACGGCCGCCACCGCGATCAGGCCCACGAACACGAAGGCCGCGCGCCATCCGAAATGCTCGCCCAGCGCGGCGGCGATGGGCACGCCCACCAGCGTGGCGGTGGTCAGCCCCAGCATCACCCAGCCCACGGCGCGCGCCCGCCGCCCCGGCGGCGCCAGGGCAGCCGCCACCAGCGCGGCCACGCCGAAGTAGGTGCCGTGCGGCAAGCCGGTGAACAGGCGCATGGCGGCCAGCGAGCCATAGCCCGGCGCCAGGGCCGATGCGAAATTGCCGAGGGCATACACCGCCATCAGCGCCATGAGCAGCGCACGCCGGCCCCAGTGGGCGCACAGCACGGCCAGCACCGGCGCGCCCACCACCACGCCCAGGGCGTAGGCGCTGATCACGTGGCCGGCCTGCGGGATGCTCACGCCGATGTCGCGCGCCACCTCGGGCAGCAGGCCCATGATGACGAATTCGCCCGTGCCGATGGAAAAGCCCCCCACGCCCAGGGCCAGCACGGCACGCACCAGCGTGCGCTCATCGGTGGGGACGGCAGGGGCGGAAGCGGGGGACAGGGGCGCGGTCATGGCGGCGGCACGGCGCACGGCCCGGGGCCGGCGTGCAGGAAAACAGGTGGTGGGGAAAAGCGATGGACACGGGCACGAACCCGAGGCCGCGAACATAGCACGCCCCGCCCAACCGCGCTGGCGCGGGGCCATGTTCCGAAGGCTGCTACGCTGGCGGCTCCGCTCCCCAACGCGCAAGGCCAGCCCATGACCGACCCGACCCCTGCCGACACCCTGGCCCGCACCGTGAAGGTGCTGGCGTTCGACATCTTCGGCACCGTGGTGGACTGGCACGGCAGCATCGTGCGCGAGGTGCGCGCGCTGTACCCCGACGTGGACGCCGACGCCTTCGCGCTCGCCTGGCGCGCGGGCTACCAGCCGGCCATGGCGCGCGTGATGCGCGGCGAGCAGGGCTGGACGCTGATCGATGCGCTGCACCGGCAGATCCTCGACGAGATCCTGCCGCGCTTCGGACTGGCCCACCTGGGCGAAGAAGAGCGCGCCCACCTCAACCGCACGTGGCACCGGCTGGACGCCTGGGCCGACAGCGTGGAAGGGCTCACGCGGCTCAAGGCGCGGTTCACGATCACCAGCCTGTCCAACGGCAATATCGGCCTGCTCACCAACATGGCCAAGCGCGCGGGCCTGCCCTGGGACTGCGTGCTCTCGGCCGAGGTGTTCCGCGCCTACAAGCCCGACCCGGCCACCTACCTGGGCGTGGCCCGGGTGTTCGACCTGCAGCCCGCGCAGGTCATGCTGGTGGCGGCCCACCACGACGACCTGGCCGGCGCCCGCGCCTGCGGCCTGCGCACGGCCTATGTGGAGCGCCCGCTGGAGTTCGGCGCCGCGCACCCCAAGGACGTATCGCCTCAGCCGGGCAATGACTTGCACGCCGCCAGCATCGCCGACCTCGCGCGGCAACTGGGTTGCTGAACTACCGCCCTCCTACAAGCAACTGCACGAACATCTGCACCTTGGCGTTGCACTCGGCGCCGATGGACGTGAACTCCAGCCCCGCCAGCCACTGCGCGCCCTCCGGCTTGAGGGTGATGACGCGGGCATACACGTCGGTGGCGCGGTAGTCCACCAGCGGCAGGTCGAATTCGAGCTTGGCCTCGCTGTGCAGCGCGAGCGGCTCGTCCAGCTCCAGCAGCAGCCCGTGGTAGCCGATGTCGCGGATGGCGCCGTGCACGATGTGCGGCACCACGATCTTGTCCTGGATGCGCTGGCACAGGCAGGGCATGCGCGCGTCCACGCGGTGGCTGCGGCGGAACTCCTGGCGCGGCACCTTGAGCTTGTGCGACGGTATCGCCACCAGCTCGCGCAGGTTCACGGGCTGGTGGCGCCCCTTCACGTACACCTGCATGGGCGCGGAGGCCGACACCAGCCCCCACGCGCGCTCGTACGTGGCCTCGCTGATGAGCACCTGCCCGCGCAGGCTGAAGGCCTCGATGCGCGAGGCCAGGTTCACCTCCTCGCCGATCACGGTGTATTCGGAATACACGTCCGAGCCGAAGCGCCCCGCCATCACCGTGCCGGTATTCACGCCGATGCCCAGGAACACCTGCGGCAGGCGCTCGCGCAGGTGCTCCAGGTTCAGGTCGCGCATCGCCACCTGCATCTCCACCGCGCACAGCAGGGCGCGCTCCACGTCGTCCCCGCGCGCCACGGGCGCGCCGAACAGCACCATGATGGAGTCGCCCATGAACTTGTCGATGCTGCCCTGGTACCTGGACACCACCTCGCTCAGGCGCCCCAGGCAGCGGTTGAGCGCCGCGATGACCACGGCCGCCGGCTGCGCGCCCGACAGCGCCGTGAAGCCGCGCAGGTCGGCCAGCAGGATGGTGACCTCGCGCGGCGCCACGGCCAGCCCCTCGGTGGCCGCGCAGCCGGCGCATTCGCTGCCGCGCAGGATGGCCGCCATCTCGGCCTGCGCCGCCTCGCCCAGGGGCGCGCCGGCTTCCCGTTCAAACAGGGCCTGCAGGCGGCGCACTGCGTCGTGGTGGAATTCTTTGTGCATGCGGGGCCAGCATAGGCGCGGCGTCACGCAGCGGTCAACCCGGTGGAAACACCCCCGCTGCTTTTTGAGCCTTTTTGGCCTCCAGCGCTTGTAGGACAAGCGCCGGCAGCTATCAAATTGCGACGAGCTGGCGGATGCCCTTGGCCTGCATCTCGCTGCCCGGCCCGCGCGCGATGACCTCGCCGCGCTCCATCACCAGGTACTCGTCGGCCAGTTCCTCGGCGAAGTCGTAGTACTGCTCGCACAACAAGATGGCCATGCCGCCGTCGGCGAGCTTGCGGATGACACGGCCGATGTCTTTGATGATGCTGGGCTGGATGCCCTCGGTGGGTTCGTCCAGGATCAAGAGGCGTGGGCCGGGGGCCAGGGCGCGGGCAATGGCCAGCTGCTGCTGCTGCCCGCCCGAGAGGTCGCCGCCCCGGCGCCGCAGCATCTGCTGGAGCACGGGGAACAGCTCGTACAGGTGCGGCGGCACGGGGGTGGACGCCTTGCGGTAGGCCAGACCCATGCGCAGGTTCTCTTCCACCGAGAGGCGGCCGAAGATCTCGCGGCCCTGGGGCACGAAGCCGATGCCTGCGCGGGCGCGGTCGTAGGGCGCGGCCTTGTCGATGGGCTGGCCGTCCAGCGTGATGGCGCCGCTCTTGATGGGCACCAGGCCCATCAGGCTCTTGAGCAGCGTGGTCTTGCCCACACCGTTGCGGCCCAGCAGCACCGTCACCTTGCCGGGCGCGGCGGAGAGGCTCACGTCGCGCAGGATGTGGGAGCCGCCGTAGTATTGGTTGATGTTCTGGACTTTGAGCATTTTTGGCCTCTGGCTCTTATGTAGCAAGCGCTGGCAGCTATCAAGATAGTAGTTTCAGCGCCCCAGGTAAACCTCGATCACGCGCTCGTCGGCCTGCACCTGGTCGAGTGTGCCTTCGGCCAGCACGGAGCCGTCGCACAGCACCGTCACCTTTTCGCTGATGGTGCGGATGAAGGACATGTCGTGCTCCACCACCATCAGCGAGTGCTTGCCCTTGAGCGTCAGGAACAGCTCGGCCGTGCGCGCGGTTTCCTCGTCCGTCATGCCGGCCACGGGCTCGTCGAGCAGGAGCAGCTTGGGGTCCTGCATCAGCAGCATGCCGATCTCCAGCCACTGCTTCTGCCCGTGGCTCAGGTTGCCCGCCTGCCGCGCCACGCCGTCTGCGAGGTGGATGGTGTGCAGCACCTCGGCCAGCCGGTCCGACTGCACGGAGTCGAGGCGGAAGAACATGCTGGACTTCACGCCCTTGTGCGTCTTGAGCGCCAGCTCCAGGTTCTCGAACACGCTGAGCTGTTCGAACACCGTGGGCTTCTGGAACTTGCGGCCGATCCCCAGGCTGGCGATCGCGGGTTCGTTGTGGCGCAGCAGGTCGATGGTGGAGCCGAAGTACACGGTGCCGCGGTCGGGCCGCGTCTTGCCGGTGATGATGTCCATCATCGTCGTCTTGCCCGCGCCGTTGGGGCCGATGATGCAGCGCAGCTCGCCGGGGGCGATGTCCAGGCTCAGGCCGTTGATGGCCTTGAAGCCGTCGAAGCTCACGTGCACGTCTTCGAGGTACAGGATGCGGCCATGGGTCACGTCCACCTCGCCGGGCGTGGCGACGCGCGCGAAGCCCGCGGCGCGGCCGCCCGATTCGGTCTGGCCCACGGCAGGCGCCTGCACGCGGGCGATGCGGCGCGCGCCCTCTTCCATCAGGTCGGGCGTCATTGCGCGGTTCCCTTCTTCGTCAGCTTCTTCACCAGCCCGACCACGCCATTCGGCAGAAACAGCGTGACGGCGATGAACAGCGCGCCCAGGAAGTACAGCCAGAACTCCGGCGCGGTAACGGTGAGCCAGCTCTTGGCGCCGTTGACGATGAACGCACCCACAATGGGCCCGATGAGCGTGGCACGCCCGCCGACGGCGGCCCAGACCGCGATCTCGATGGAGTTGGCCGGGCTCATCTCGCCCGGATTGATGATGCCGACCTGCGGCACGTACAACGCCCCGGCCACGCCGCACATCATGGCGCTGATGGTCCAGATGGTGAGCTTGTAGGGCAGCGGCGAATAGCCCGAGAACATCACGCGGCTTTCCGCGTCGCGCACGGCCTGCAGCACGCGGCCGAACTTGCTGCGCACCAGCCAGCGCGCGAGCAAAAAGAATGCGAGCAGCGTGCAGCCCGTGAGCACGAACAGCAGCATGCGCATGTTCTGCGTGGCGATGGGCGTGCCCAGGATGCGCTTGAAGTCCGTGAACCCGTTGTTGCCGCCAAAGCCCGTCTCGTTGCGGAAGAACAGCAGCATGGCCGCGTACGTCATGGCCTGGGTGATGATGGAAAAGTACACGCCCTTGATGCGCGAGCGGAACGCGAACCAGCCGAAGACGAAGGCCACCAGCCCCGGCACGGCCACGATGAGGATCAGCGTGGCGATGAAGCTGTCGGACAGCGCCCAGTGCCAGGGCAGCTCCTTCCAGTCCAGAAACACCATGAAGTCCGGCAGGTCGCTCTGGTAGTTGCCGTCGCGCCCGATCTGGCGCATGAGGTACATGCCCATCACGTAGCCGCCCAGCGCGAAGAACAGGCCGTGGCCCAGGCTCAGGATGCCGGTGTAGCCCCAAATCAGGTCCATGGCCAGCGCGCAGATGGCGTAGCACATGATCTTGCCGAGCAGCGCCACGGCGTAGTCGCTCATGTGCAGGGCGCTGCCCGCGGGCACCCACAGGTTGAGCACGGGGGCCACGGCGCACACGACGATGAGCGCGATGAAGAAGGCGGACCAGCCGCCGCGCGTGAGTAGCGGCGCGGGTGCGGGGAGTTGAATGGCAGAGGTAGTCATAGCGGTTTCAATCTGCCGTGCGGCCTTTCACCGCGAAGATGCCCTGGGGACGCTTCTGGATGAAGATGATGATGAACACCAGCACGGCGATCTTGGCGAGCACCGCGCCCGCCCAGCCCTCGATGAATTTGTTGAGCACCCCCAGCCCCAGCGCCGCATACACGGTGCCCGCGAGTTGCCCCACGCCGCCCAGCACCACGACCATGAAGGCATCGACGATGTAGCTCTGCCCCAGGTCCGGCCCCACGTTGCCCACCTGGCTGAGCGCACAGCCCGCCAGCCCGGCGATGCCGCTGCCTAAAGCGAAAGCCATGGTGTCGGTGCGCGCGGTGTTCACGCCCATGCAGGACGCAATGGGCCGGTTCTGCGTGACGCCGCGCACGAACAGGCCCAGCCGCGTGCGGCCGATCAGGTAGCCCATGCCCAGCAGCACCGCGATGGCAAAGCCGATGATGACGAGGCGGTTGTAGGGCAGCGTGAGGTTGGAGAGCACCTGCACGCCGCCGCTCATCCACGCGGGGTTCTCCACGCCCACGTTCTGCGCGCCGAAGATGCTGCGCACCAGCTGCATCAGCACGAGGCTGATGCCCCAGGTGGCCAGCAGCGTCTCCAGCGGGCGGCCGTACAGGAAGCGCAGCACGCCGCGCTCCAGCACCGCGCCCACGGCGGCGGACGCGCCGAAGGCCAGCGGCAGCGCCGCCACCAGGTACCAGTCGAACGCGCCGGGCAGGTATTTCTGGAACAGGCCCTGCACCACGTAGGTGGCGTAGGCGCCGATCATCATCAGCTCGCCGTGGGCCATGTTGATGACGCCCATCAGCCCGTAGGTGATGGCCAGCCCCAGCGCGACCAGCAGCAGGATGGAGCCCAGGCTGATGCCCGAGAAGGCCGCGCCCAGGCGCTCGCCCCAGGCCAGGCCGTCGTTCACCTGGGCCAGCGAGCGCTGCAGCTGCGCCTTCACGCCCGCGTCCTCTTCCACGGCGATGCGCTCGTTGAGCAGCAGGCGCGTGTCGGGCGTGGGGTTGTGCCCCAGCGCCTCGGCGGCGCGCTTGCGCTCGGCGGCCTCGTCGCTGCCGAGCTGCGTGGCGGCCTGCGCCAGGGCGAGCTGCTCCTTCACGCGGCTGCTGGCTTCCTGCGCCAGGGCCTTTTCCAGCAGCGGCAGGCGGGCCGGGTCGGGCTCCTTCATCAGCGCCCGCGCGGCGGCCAGGCGGCGCGCCTCGTCGGGGCCGAAGAGCTGCATCGCGGCCAGGGCGGTGTCGATCTCGCCGCGCATGCGGTTGTTGTTGATGATGTCCTCGGCATCCTCCGGCACGGGCACTTGCGCCCCGGTCACGGGATCGGCGCCCTGGCCGTCCTGCACGATGAAGGCGCGGTCCGCCGTCACTTTCACTTCGTCGTCCAGCAGGGCCTTGAGGAAAGCCTCCGTGCGTTCGCCGGGGTCCATCGCGGCCTGCCGCACGGCGGCTACGCGGTCGTCGGTGTCGCCCGCGGCCATGGCCAGGGCCTGCGCGGCGGTGAGGGCGTGCGCGCCGCCCGCCCACAGGGCGAAGCACAAGGCCAGAAAACATCGCAACATAGGTAGAGAGGGTTCGGTCAGAAAAAAGGGAGGGCTTGCCCTCCCTGCTCAATCACTTCTTCTCGGGTTCGTCGGGCTTCTTGTCGTTGCCTTCGATGTAGGGGCTCCAGGGCTTGGCCTTCACCGGGCCGGGCGTCTTCCACACCACGTTGAACTGCCCGTCGGACTTGATCTCGCCGATGAACACACTCTTGTGCAGGTGGTGGTTCTTCTCGTCCATCTTGCTCACGATGCCGCTGGGCGCCTTGAAGGTCTGGCCCGCCATGGCCGCGATCACCTTGTCCACGTCGGTGCTCTTGGCCTTTTCCACGGCCTGCTTCCACATGTTGATGCCGATGTAGGTGGCTTCCATCGGGTCGTTGGTGAGCGGCTTGTCCTTGTGGCCGGCGATGCCCTTGGCCTTGGCGTAGTCGCTCCACTTCTTGATGAAGGCGGTGTTCTCGGGGCTCTTGATGGACTGGAAGTAGTTCCAGGCGGCCAGGTGGCCCACCAGGGGCTTCGTGTCCACGCCGCGCAGCTCTTCCTCGCCAACGCTGAACGCGACCACGGGCACGTCCTTGGCCTTCAGGCCCGCGTTGCCCAGCTCCTTGTAGAAGGGCACGTTGGAGTCGCCATTGATGGTGGAGACCACCGCCGTCTTGCCGCCCTGGCTGAACTTCTTGATGTCGGCCACGATGGTTTGGTAGTCGCTGTGGCCGAAGGGGGTGTACTTCTCGTCGATGTCGGAATCCTTCACGCCCTTGGATTTGAGGTAGGCGCGCAGGATCTTGTTGGTGGTGCGCGGGTACACGTAGTCCGTGCCCAGCAGCACCCAGCGCTTGGCGCCGCCGCCGTCCTTGCTCATGAGGTAGTCCACCGCAGGGATGGCCTGCTGGTTGGGCGCGGCGCCGGTGTAGAACACGTTCTTGGAGAGCTCCTCTCCCTCGTACTGCACGGGGTAGAACAGCAGGCCGTTGAGTTCCTCGACCACGGGCAGCACCGACTTGCGCGACACGCTGGTCCAGCAGCCGAAGATCACGGCCACCTTGTCCTGCGTGAGCAGTTGCTTGGTCTTCTCGGCGAACAGGGGCCAGTTGGAGGCCGGGTCCACCACCACGGGTTCGAGCTTCTTGCCGAGCACGCCGCCCTTGGCGTTGATCTCGTCGATGGCCATGAGCACGGTGTCTTTCAGCACCGTCTCGGAAATGGCCATGGTGCCGGACAGGCTGTGCAGGATGCCGACCTTGATCGTGTCCTGCGCATGGGCAGGCAGCGCGGACAGGCCTGCGAGCGCGGCGGCTGCGGCAAGGGCCTTGAGGGAATAGCGACGTTGCATTTGGGCTTCTCCAGGGGGTTGGTGTTGAAGCCGATTCTGGAGAGCCCGGGCCGCGCCGGATATACGCCGGGTGGCGTACGGCAGGGGTGGCGCTGGCGCGCCGCTCGCTATTCAATCAGTAGCTGCTTGCGCTTGCTGGATAAGCGCTGGAGGCCGATTTTACATCCATTCTCACGCTCCGTTCCCAGGCCGCTGCAGCATGCGCGCCAGCAGCCGGGGCGCCCAGCGGTGCAGGTGCAGCGCCGGCCCCGCCTTGCCGATGGCGATGTCCTGCCGCCCCGCCAGCAGCCCCTGCACCAGCGCCTGCGCGGCGGCCTCGGGCGCGATCTTGCCGCCCTGGCCGCGCCCCTGGGCCATGGCGGTGTCCACCAGCGGCATCACGGCATGCACCACCCGCACGGGCGAGCCCGCCAACTGCACGCGCAGTGCTTCGGTGAACAGGCGCAGGCCCGCCTTGGTGGCGCTGTAGACGGCGGCCGTGGGCTTGGGGCACACGCCCAGCACCGAGCCCACGTTGACCACCCAGGCGCGCTCGCGGGCCTGCAGGTGCGGCAGCAGCGCGCGGGTCAGGGCCAGCGGGGCCAGCAGGTTGAGGGCGACCTCGGCCTCGATGTCCGCCGCGGCGTAGCCGGGGCCGTCCACCCGCAGGTCGTGCTGCACGCCGGCGTTGTTCACCAGCATGCCGATGTCGGGGTGGCGGGCCAGCCACTGGGCGGCCAGCGCGTCCAGCGTGCCCGTCCGCGACAGGTCGGCCGGCCAGGGCGTGATCAGCGGCTGCCCGTGCGCCAGCGCGTCCAGCCGGGCGGCATCGCGCGCCACGGCCAGCACGGGCACGCCGTGGTGCGCCAGCTCCTGCGCCAGGGCGCGGCCGATGCCGGCGCTGGCGCCCGTGACCACCGTGCGGGGCAGAGGGGAAGGGGGAAGAGGATGGGTCGTCATGGCCGGCACTCTAGGCAGCGCGGCGGCGGGCGTCATCAACCCAGGTTAATCGGGCGGCATACCATCGCGGCATGGCCCCGCACTTCCCCGCTTTCCACGCCCTCTTCACGGCCGCCGCCGGCGGCGAGCTGCCCGGCTGGGACGAGGCCGAGCGCGCCATGGCCGCCGTGCGGGTGGAGGCGGGCGGCACCGTCTTCGCGCAGGCGGCGGAGCACCCCTGCGTGTACACCGTGCGCGCCGGGCTGCTCAAGCTGTGCTACCTGGGCGAGGACGGCACGGAGTGGATCAAGTCCTTCGCCCACGAAGGGCGCTTCTTCGCCAGCATCGCCGCGCTGCAGCCGGGCGGGCGCACCAGCTTCGGCGTGGTGGCGCTGGAGCCTTGCGTGCTGGAGCGCATCGACCACCGCGTGCTGCTGGGCCTGGCCCGGCGCCACCTGGCCTGGGCGCACGCGCTGCACCAGCTGGCCATGGTGTTCGCGGCCCGCAAGGAGGCGCGCGAGCGCGAATTGCTCACGCTGAACGCCGAGGCGCGCTACCGGGCCTTTTGCGCGGCCGAGCCGCTGCTGGCGCGGCGGATTCCGCAAAAAGACCTGGCCCGGCACCTGGGCCTGACGCCGGTGGGGCTCAACCGCATCGCCATGCGGGTGCGGCGTGGCGGGGACGGCGGCTGAAAAATCCTTTCAAATCAATGGTTTGCATATTCCCACCAAAGCTCCAGGCTTTTTTACCTTCGCGAACAACCGGACGGGAACTCCGGTCTTAGCACTCGATCGAACCGAGTGCTAATATTCATGGCTTAGAGGAAAGGATTCCCGGAATGAACATTCAATCTGGAACCGCGACGACGACTTTGGCGCCCGCCAGCCCCTGGGCGCTCGTGCCTCCGCTGGGCAATCTGGACGCCTATATCTCGGCCGTCAACCGCCTGCCCCTGCTCACGCCCGACGAAGAACAAAGCTACGCCCGCCAGCTGCGGGACAACAACGACCTGGATGCCGCCGGCCGGCTGGTGATGTCGCACCTGCGCCTGGTGGTATCGATCGCGCGCCAGTACCTGGGCTACGGCCTGCCGCATGGCGACCTGATCCAGGAAGGCAACGTAGGCCTGATGAAGGCCGTCAAGCGCTTCGACCCCGACCAGGGCGTGCGCCTGGTGAGCTACGCCATGCACTGGATCAAGGCCGAGATCCACGAGTACATCCTGAAGAACTGGCGCATGGTGAAAGTGGCCACGACCAAGGCCCAGCGCAAGCTGTTCTTCAACCTGCGCTCCATGAAGCAGGGCTTCAAGGCCGATGCCGCGGCCGCCGACGCGGCGACGCACCGCGACACGCTGTCGGACCACGAGATCGACGCCGTGGCGGCGCAGCTCAACGTGAAGCGCGAAGAGGTCATCGAGATGGAAACCCGCATGTCGGGCGGCGACGTGCTGCTCGACCCGGCGCCCGCAGACGACGGCGAGCAGGCCTTCGGCCCCATCGCCTACCTGGCCGATGCCTCGCACGAGCCCACGGCCATGATCGAGTCGCGCCAGCGCGACGCCCTGGCCACCGACGGCATCGCCGCGGCCCTGGACAGCCTGGACGACCGCAGCCGCCGCATCGTGGAAGAGCGCTGGCTCAAGGTCAACGACGACGGCACGGGCGGCATGACGCTGCACGAGCTGGCGGCGGTGTACGGCGTGAGCGCCGAGCGCATCCGCCAGATCGAGGTGGCCGCCATGAAGAAGATGAAGAAGGCCCTGGCCGAGTACGCCTGAGGTGCCGCGGGGGCGCGTTAATATCCCTGTCCTGCAGAAGTTGCCTCACGGGGCCCCGGTTCTGGGGCCCCGTGCCGTTTTTCCCCCAACTTTCTTCCTGAGGAGTCCCCATGTCACGCCCCGTCCTGCGCCGCGCGTCGCTGCTGATGATCGCCCTGGCTGCCGCATCCCCCTGGGCCCTGGCCCAGACCACCGCCAAGCCGGCTGCGGCCGCGGCGGCGCCGCTGAACTGGCCCAACAAGCCGGTGAAGATCATCGTCGGCTTCCCGCCCGGCTCTTCGCCCGACCTCACGGCGCGCACCTTCTCGGAGCCGCTGTCCAAGGCCCTGGGCCAGCCCGTGATCGTGGAGAACAAGGTGGGGGCGGGCGGCAACATCGGCGCCGATGCCGTCGCCAAGGCGCGCGACGACCACACCATCGGCCTGATGATCAACGGCAACATGACCATCGCCAAGATGCTCAACCCGGCCGTGCCCTACGACCCCCTGAAGGACCTGGCGCCCCTGACCCTCATCGGCACCTCCCCCCTGGTGCTGACCGCCCCGGTCAGCCAGCCGGGCGTTCCGGCCAACGCCGATGCCCGCGACTTCTTCGTGGCGGCGCGCAACGGCGGCGACAAGTGGAGCTACGGCACGCCGGGCGTGGGCACCGTGGGCCACATCGGCACCGAGCTGCTCAAGTCGCGCAGCAACATCAACCCCGTGCACATACCCTATCCCGGCTACCCGCAGGTCGCCACGGCGATGCTGGGCGGACAGCTGCAGATGGCCCTGCTGCCCCCCGCGCTGGCCCAGGCGCAGGTGCGCGCCGGCAAGCTGCGCGCCATCGGCGTGACTTCGTCGGGCCGCAGCCCGCTGGTGCCCGACGTGCCCAGCCTGGCGGAGGCCGGCATCCGGAACTTCAACCTGGAGATCTGGAATGCCTTCGCCGCCCCAGTCACGCTGCCCAAGCCCATCCAGGCCAAGCTGGCGGCCCTGCTCAGCGAGATCGCCCGCAGCGAGGACGTGCGCGCCAAGCTGTTCCAGCAGGGCTGGCAGGTGGCGGGCACTTCGCCCGAGGGGCTGGCCAACCGCATCAAGGCCGACACCGCCCTGCTGGGCGGCGTGATCGCCATGCGGGGCATCAAGGCCGAGTAAGCGCCCAGGCGGGCGTGACGCCTGCGGCACACATCTTGTTGCATTCGAGGGGCATCCCGGGTAAGGTCAAAAAAACCGATCCCGGGGCGCACAGGCTCTTCCGGCACACCCTGAACCGATGTCCTGCCGCATGCGCCATGAATCCTGAACCTCCCGCCCACGCCGGGGGGTGCCCACATTGTTTCGGCCAGCAGCAATGCCTGCTGGGAAGGCAACGGGAAGCCCGGCGCGACGCCTGGATGCCCATCGTGATCGAACGTCCCGTCCGCAAGGGCGAACTGCTCCTGCAGCAGGGCCAGCTGGCGCCGACGTTCAAGATCGTCAAAACCGGTTCGGTCATGCTGCTGCGCAGCGGCGAAGACGGCGTCGAACGCCCCGTGGGAATGTTCGGCGCCGGGCAGGCCATAGGTTCCACGGCACTGGTCGAATGGCCCGCCACGGTCTCCTGCCGGGCGCTGGCAGCGGGGCGCGTGTGCGAGGTGCAGACCGCGGCGGCTTCCCGGCTGGGCCTGCTGGATGCGGAGTTCCTGACCGGTCTGGCGCAAAGCTGCGCGCAGACGAATGCCTGCCTGGCCGACTGGGCCCGCATCGTCCGCATCCGGGGCGTGGCGGGCCAGCTGGCCGCCACCCTGCTCCAACTGGCCAGCGTGCAGCGCAGCACGCTGGTGCGCCTGCCCAGCCACACGGTGCTGGCCAGCCTGCTCTCTACCACCCGGGAAACCATTGCCCGCACGCTGCGCCAGCTGGCCCTGAGCGATGGCGTGGTCCGCCACGACCGCTGGCACTGCGAAATCCGGCGCGAGGCCCTGCTCGCCCTCGCAAGCGGGCGGGAGCCCGCTCCCCTCGCTGCGTGACAGCCCCCTGAAAGCGTCAGACGGTGGCTGCCGGCCCTGGGCTGGCGTCGATCACGGGGGGCTCCAGCCAGAGCTGCGCGATGTCCTGCGGCGGCACGGCCTTGGAGTACAGCCACCCCTGGTAGGCATCGCAGCCATGCTGCGCCAGAAAGCGCAGCTGCTCGCTGGATTCCACCCCTTCGGCCACGACACGCAGGCCCAGCGTGCGGGCCAGCGCGATGATCGCGCGCACCAGGGTGGCGTCCTCGGCGGTGCGCAGCACCGGGCGCACGAATTCGCGGTCGATCTTGATGCGGGAGACGGGCAGCTGCTTCAGGTAGGCCAGCGACGAGTGCCCCGTGCCGAAGTCGTCCAGCGCGATGCAGACCCCCAGCGCCTGCAGGCGGCGCAGCACGTGCCGGGCCTGCTCCGGGTCCTGCATCGCCTCGGACTCCGTCACTTCGATCTCCAGCAGGTCCGGCCGGGCGCCATGGGCCGAGAGGCACTGCTGGACCTGTTCGACCAGGTCCGCCTGGCGCAGCTGCTGCGCGGACAGGTTGACCGCGACGCGCAGCGGCATGCCGGCCTGCGACCAAGCCGCGATCTGTCGGCAGGCCGTGTCGAGCACCCAGGCCCCCAGGGCCAGGATCAGCCCCGTGGCCTCGGCCACCGGGATGAAGCGGTCCGGCGTGACTTCGCCCAGCTGCGGGTCGCGCCAGCGCAACAAGGCTTCGACGGCCTGCAGCTGCCCGGTGGCAACGTCCACCTGCGGCTGGTAGTGCAGGGCCAGCCCGCCATAGCCCAGGGCGAGCTTGAGCCGCTCGTGCAGCTGGAGCTTTTCCGCCATGCGCCTGCCCATGTGGTCGGCGTAGAAGGCATGGGTGGCGCGGCCGGACTCCTTGGCGTGGTACATCGCCATGTCGGCATAGCGCAGGAGCGTGGTGGCATCGGTGGCGTCCTGCGGATACACCGCGATCCCCAGGCTGGCGCCCAGGCTCAGCTCGAACCCGTGCATCTGGTAGGGCTTGCAGAGCACGTCGAGCAGCTTGGATGCGACCTGGCCGGCCTCCTGCGGCCGGGCGATCCGGGGCAGCAGCACCGTGAACTCGTCGCCGCCCAGCCGCGCCAGCGTGTCGCTCGCCCGCAGCGCGCCCTTGAGCCTGCGCGCGGCCTCCAGCAGCACCTGGTCGCCCGCCGCGTGGCCGTAGCCGTCGTTCACTGCCTTGAAATCGTCCAGGTCGAGCAGCAGCAGGGCGAAGCATTCGCCATGGCGGTCGCATTCGGCGATGGCCTGCTCCAGCCGCTGGCCGAACTGCCAGCGGTTGACCAGGCCCGTGAGCGTGTCGTGCGTGGCCTGGTAGTGCATGCGGGCCTCCAGCTGCCGCACCTCCGAGATGTCGCGGACAAAGGCCACCGCGGCCCCGCCGTGCACGTCGGTGTGGCCCAGGGCGATGTCCACGGGCACAGTGCTGCCGTCCTTGCGCGTGATCCACAGGTCACGCCCCATGCCCATGGGCCGGCGCGAGGGCGCCTGGAAATAGGCCTCCAGGTGGCGGGCATGCGCGGCCCGCAATGCCGCCGGCATGAAGATGTCCAACGAATTGCCGCGCAGCTCCTGCGCCGTGTAGCCGGAGATGACTTCCATGGCCGCGTTGGCCGCCAGGATCCGGCCCGTGCGGTCGACCAGCAGGATGCCGTCGGGCGCTGCATCCATCGCGGCGCGGATCAGCTGGCTGTCTTCCGGCAGGCGCGGCGGCGATTGGGAAGACGCAGGGTGCTGGCTGCTGCCGTGCTGCGCATCCCCGCCCTCGCCCGTCACGCGGCGCCCTCCACCAAGACTGCCTTGTCACTCCCGGCCCTAATGGCGAAGGTGAGTTCTATGCCTCCGAGGGTGGAAAGCGGCGTGTCGCTGTCCACCAGCGGGTATTCGCGCTGGGTCACGGGCACGTTCTGGCGCATGGATGAAACATTCCTTCGCAGAGTGGTGGTCGAAGCGCCAGCACGCCCAGCCGGGCACGCCGCGCGGATCTTGAGACCATCTGCCTGCATCCACGCCAGACGGCCCGAACCACTCTAGGGAATCACGCCACCTCCGGCACGGCGGGTATCCGGGGAAAACCCCTGAATGTGACGCGCATCGCATTCCCGGCGCGGCCGGTGCGGCCTATCCGCCACACGCAGGGGGAATGCGTCAGCCCGCTTCGGCCAGGAGGGCCTTCACATCCGACGCCAGGGCCTGCGCACCGCTGCCATAGCGGTTGTAGACGCGCAGCCGGCCCGCCGTGTCGTACACGTAGCTGCCGGCCGAATGGTCCATGGTGTAGCTGGTGGGCGTCTTGCCGTCGACCTTCTTGTAGTAGATCTTGAAGTCCTTGGCGACGGCCGCCAGCTGCTCCGGCGTGCCGCGCAGGGCCAGGAAGCCGGGGTCGAAGTTTTCCATGTAGGCCTTGAGCACCTCGGGCGTGTCGCGCTCGGGGTCCACGGTCACGAAGATGCCCTGCAGGCGGCCGCCGTCTTGGCCCAGCATGGCCTTCACCTCGGCCAGCTCCTGCATGGAGGTGGGGCACACGTCCGGGCACTGGGTGTAGCCGAAGAACACCACCACCACCTTGCCTGCGAAGTCCTTCAGGTGGCGCGGCTGGCCGTTGTGGTCGGTCAGCGGGATGTCGCGCGCATAGTCCGCGCCCGTGATGTCCACGCCGCGGAATTCCGCCTTCTTCTCGGAACATGCGCTAAAAAGGCCTGCAGCGCTTATGGATAAAGCGCAAGCAGCTATCGTTTTGAGAGCATTTCGTTTCTGCATGGTGTCACAGCACATAGTGGTCCACTAGGAGGGCGGCGAACAGCGCGCTCAGGTGGATGAGGGAGAAGCGGAAGGTCTTGCGCGCGAGCTGGTCCGAGTAGCTGCGCCACAGCGCGAAGCCATAGCCGCAGAAGCCCGCGCTCAGCAGCACGGCGGCGGTCAGGTAGATCCACGAGCTCATGCCGTAGACGAAGGGCATCAGGCAGCCGGCGAACAGGATCAGCGTGTACAGGAACACCTGCAGCCGCGTGAACTCATTGCCGTGGGTCACGGGCAGCATGGGCAGGCCGGACTTGCGGTAGTCCTCGACGCGGTACAACGCCAGCGCCCAGAAGTGCGGCGGCGTCCACAGGAAGATGATGAGGAACAGGATCAGCGCCTCGGGGCCCACGTCGTTCGTCATCGCGGCCCAGCCCAGCACGGGCGGCATGGCGCCCGAGGCGCCGCCGATCACGATGTTCTGCGGCGTGAGGGGCTTGAGGATCACCGTGTAGATGACCGCATAGCCCACGAAGGTGGCGAAGGTGAGCCACATGGTCAGCGGGTTGACCCAGAAGTACAGCAGGGCCGAGCCCGCCGCGCACAGCACGGCCGAGAACAGCAGCGTCTCGCGGTTGGACAGCTCCCCCTTGGCCGTGGGGCGCCAGGCGGTGCGCTTCATCTTGGCGTCGATGCCCTGCTCCACGATGCAGTTGAAGGCGGCGGCCGCGCCCGCCACCAGCCACACGCCCAGGCAGGCCAGCGCCATCTGCCCGAACTGCGCGGCCGATGGCAGGCCAGGCACGGCCAACACCATGCCGATGAGCGCGCAGAAGACGATGAGCTGCACCACGCGCGGCTTGGTCAGCGCATAGAACTGCGCCAGGCGCGACGGCGGAGAAACAACGGGGACGGGGGCAGCGGTCATGCGGACACTCTCGGTGCGCCCGAAGGCGCGGAAAACTCTTGCCGGGCGCCGCCGGGCGCGGCGCGGCTGGCCACCAGGGCCCAGGTCAGCACCACCACCAGCGCCGCGGCGCCGCCGGTGTGCAGCACCGCCGCCAGCAGCGGCCAGCCCAGCACCACGTTCGACAGGCCCGTGGCCAATTGCAGCAGCGCCAGGCCTGCCAGCCAGCGCGCCTGGGCCGGCAAGGCCCCCGTGCGCCACAGCCGCCAGGCCACGATGCCCAGCGCCGCCAGCACCCCGTAGGCCATGAGGCGGTGCGCATAGTGGATGGCCGTCAGCCCGGCAAAGCTGATGTGGCTGCCGTCCTGCAGCACGCCCAGCGCCCGCCAGACCTGGAAGCCCTGGGCGAAATCCATCTCGGGCCACCAGCTGCCCTGGCAGGTGGGGAAGGTGGTGCAGGCCAGCACCGCGTAGTTGGTGCTGACCCAGCCGCCCAGCACCACCTGCAGCGCCACCAGCGCCCCGGTGGCCACGAGGCCCCGGCGCAGCCCCCGCGACAGGTTCACGGGCACCGCGCCTTGCGCGCCGAGAGTATGGCGCACGGCCTGCACACACAGCAGCGCCAGCAGCACCAGCCCGCCGATGAGGTGCAGGGTGACGATGGCGGGGAACAGCTTCATGGTCACGGTCAGCGCGCCGAACGCGCCCTGCAGGCACACCCAGAACAGCGTGAACGTGGGCCACCAGGGACTGAGCGGCGGCCGCTGCGCGCCGCCCCGGCGCTGCTGCACCCAGGCCGAGACGGTGAGCACGATGATAAGCACGCCGACGCCCGTGGCCAGGTAGCGGTGGATCATCTCCACCCAGGCCTTGCCATGGGTCACGGGGCCGGTGGGCATGGCCTGCTGCGCGGCGGCAATCTCGCTATGCGCGCCCACGGGGCTGGCGTTGCCGTAGCAGCCGGGCCAGTCGGGGCATCCCAGGCCGGAATCCGTGAGGCGCGTGAAGGCGCCGAACAGCACCAGGTCGAAGGTCAGGAACAGCGTGAGCACCGTCAGCGCCTGCAGGCGGCGCAGCGGCGAGCTGCCGCGGTTGCGCAGCCCCACCCAGGCCAGCGGGCCCAGGGCGATCACCACGCCCAGCAGCATGAGCCGGGCCAGGGGCGCGAGGTCGTACAAGGGCTGCGCGTCCATGGTCACGGCTTCGCGGGGCGGCCCGCCTCATCCCACGAGGCGGAAGCACGCAGCAGGCGGTCGAGGTCGCGCTTGGCCTTGGCGGCGCCCGCTGTGTCCATAGCCGCGGGGAAGCGCATCATCCAGTTGCCCATGGGGTCCACCACGTACAGGTGCTCGGCCACCGCATGGCCCGGCGCTGGCGCGAGCCAGGCGCGCAGCGCGACGCCGTCCACGCGCAGCACCGTGGCCTTTTGCAGCGCGGGCACCAGTTCCGCCGATACGGGCGCGGCATCGTCCACCAGCCACACCCAGTCTATGCGGTCTTTCTCCCTGCCCAGGCTTTCGCGCAGTTGGCGCTGCAAGTACAGGTGCTTCTGGCAGCCCGCATCGCAGCCGCCGCCGGCCACGCTGACGAGCAGCCATTGCCCTTTCAGCGACGAGAACGGCACGGCCGTGCCGTCGAGCGCCGTGGCCGCCAGGTCGGGCAGCGTGCGCTGCGGATCGATCAGTTCGCCGTAGTTGCGGCGGCCCTCGGGGCGGATCACGTAGTAGGTGAAATACGAGGCGATGACCGGGGCGGCACAGATGAGCAGCACCCCCAGCATCTTCCAGCGCCCGTAGCGCGCCCGCTGGGCCAGGGCCACGGCTTCGCCGGCCTCGGGCAGCGTGTGCACGGTGAGGCCCAGGGGGTGGTCCGCTCGGCCCTCAGGCGGCAGGCTGGCTGCGCGGGCGAATGAACCGTCGGACGATTTGGAACCAGACATAGAGAAGTGCCATCAGGCCACAGAGCCCGAACCATTGAAATGCGTAACCGTAGTGCTTGTCGACACCCGTGCCGACCACGGGCCAGTCGCGTTGCAGGTCTTCGCCCGCATCCCCCGTCTGCAGCACCGTGAAGTTGGCGAGCGCGAGACCGGTCTCGGTGCGAAACGCTGCCAGGTCGAGATTCTGCCGGATGCGGGAAGACCCTTGCGCACCTGCGGCACCCGAGAACTCGTACAGGCGGGAGGGCGCGCCGGCCACGCGGCCTTCCACGCGCACCACGGCATCCTGCGGAGTCTCCACCGGCGGCAGCTGTGTGCGGTCCTGGAAGTTGCGAGGAGCCCAGCCACGCTGCACCAGCACCACCGCGCCGCCCTGCCCCGTCAGCTGCAGCGGCGTCACCACAAAGAAGCCGGGGCGGCCGTGCATCTGCCGGTTGTCCAGGTACACCGTGTGTTCCGGCAGCCAGCGGCCTTCCAGCACCACCGCGCGGTGCAGCAGCGCCTGTGCGCCGTCGCCACCGGCTGCGAGCAGCGCCCTGCCATCGACCGCGGGCATCCGGCCGCGCTCGTCCAGCAGGGCCTGGAACGCCTCCTTCTCCGCGGCGCGCGACAGCTGCCAGCGCCCCAGGGAAGCCGTCACCAGCATGCCCACGACGGCGGCCAGCGTGATCAGCCAGAAACGAAGGCCCAGAGGACGTCGGGAAGGGGTCACGGGATAATGCGCTCCATGAAATACCTCATCGTGGCGGCGTTCCTTGCCATTCTGGCCAGCCTGGCCTCGGCCCTGTTCTTCATGATGCGCAATGGCCAGCAGGGCGACAAGGCCAAGGGCAGCCGCATGGCCAAGGCGCTGGCCCTGCGCGTGGGGCTATCCATCGTACTGTTCCTGTGCATCCTGGCCGCCTGGCAGCTGGGCTATATCCAGCCGACCGGACTGCCGGCCACCCGCTGAACAAAGATCGTAAAAAAAGCGCCTCGCGGCGCTTTTTCGGGTGCCGTGGTTTGCCCGGTCACATCCAGTAGACCAGCACGTACAGGCCCAGCCACACCACGTCCACGAAGTGCCAGTACCAGGCCGCGCCTTCGAAGCCGAAGTGCTTGTCGGCCGTGAAATGGCCCTTTTGCAGGCGCAGCGTGATCACCAGCAGCATCAGCATGCCCAGGAACACGTGGAAGCCGTGGAAGCCCGTCAGCATGAAGAATGTCGAGCCGAACACGCCCGAGCTGAGCTTGAGGTTCAGGTCGGTGTACAGGTGGTAGTACTCGTAGCCCTGGACGCACAGGAAGACGAAGCCCAGCAGCACCGTGGCCCACATGAAGGCGATGGTCTTGCCGCGATGGTTCTCGCGCAGCGCGTGGTGGGCGATGGTCAGCGTCACGCCCGAGGTCAGCAGCAGGGCCGTGTTGATGGTGGGCAGCCAGAAGGGGCCCACCGTCTGGAAGGGCTCCACGACGCCGGCCGGCGAGGCCGTGACGCCGGCGGCAAGGCTGGGCCAAACGGCCTTGAAGTCGGGCCACAGCAGCGCGTTGTCCAAACTGCCCAGGGCGGGCACCGAGTGCACGCGCGCCCACCACAGGGCGGTGAAGAAGGCGCCGAAGAACATCACTTCCGAGAAGATGAACCAGCTCATGCTCCAACGGTAGGACAGGTCGATCTTGCGGCCGTACAAGCCGCCTTCGCTCTCGCGGATCGCGTCGCCGAACCACTGGTACAGCGTGAACAGCCACCACACCAGGCCGAGCAGCAGGGAATACTTGCCCCAGTCGTGGCCGTTGACCCACTGGCCCGCACCCAGGATGACGAAGAACAGGCCGATGGCGGCCATCACCGGATGGCGCGACTCTGCCGGCACGTAGTAGTAAGGGGTTCCGCCGTGGGTGGATGTACTCATTTCAGCTCCTGACTCTTCTCAAAATCTCTTTGTGTTTAGGCTTTGTTGCAATCGCCACCAACTCAGACTATCCAGTTCACCAGCGCGATCAGGCCGATCACCAGCAGGAAGACCGCCGCCAGCCCCACCAGGATGATGTGCAGCGGGTTGAGCCGGGCGACATCCTGCTCGTATTCGCTGCCCTTGCGCAGCCCAATCAGCGACCAGGCCACGGCACGCACGGTGCGCAGCAGCGAACCCTTGCGCTCGTGTGGCTTCTCTGCAGGCGCTTTTACGGGCGTGTTGCTCATGATCCGGCTCCCGTCGCCATGGCCGGCACAGGCAGATGCACGGCGGCCGTGGATTCCGGCGCTGCCGGGGTCTTGCCGCCCACCTCGAAGAAGGTGTACGACAGCGTGATCGTGGTGACATCCTTGGACAGACGTGGATCGATGACGAACGCCACCGGCCATTCCTTCTTCTCGCCCGGCTCCAGCGTGTACTGGTTGAAGCAGAAGCACTCCAGCTTGTTGAAGTGGGCGGCGGCCTGCCGTGGCGCGTAGCTCGGGATGGCCTGCGCGGCCATGCGGCGGTTCTGCACGTTCTGAAACTCGTACATCACCGTCGTGAGCTCGCCGGGGTGCACCTTCACCGAGCGCTGCGCGGGCTTGAAGTCCCAGGGGCCGCGCGCATTCGCGTCGAACTCGACGGTGATGGTGCGGCTCCTGTCCACCTGCGAGTTGGTGGGAATCTTCACGTCCTTGCCGGCCACGCCGTTGCCGGGCACCTGGCGCTCGGACAGCGACAGGATGTTGATGCCCGTCATCTCGCAGATGTGCTTGTAGATGGGGATCAGCACGTAGCCGAAGGCGAACATGCCGGCCGCGATCACGACCAGCTTGCCGACCATCTTGGCGTTTTCGCGGCGCAGGCTCATGGCAGGTGGCTCTCAGCGGGACAGCAGCACCACCTTGACCATGAACCCGATGAAAAACACCACCGCCACGGACGCCAGGATCAGCGCCAGCCGCAGGTTGTTCTTCTTTTGCTCGGGCGTCATGGACATGGCGCTCAGCCGATCACGCGGGTCGCGGTCGCGTCCAGCTTGGGCGGGTTCTCGAACGTGTGGAACGGTGCCGGCGACGGGACTTCCCATTCCAGTCCTTCGGCGCCATCCCAGGGCTTGGCCGGCGCCTTCTCGCCCTTGCCGCGCATCGCGGGAACGATCACCGCGAGGAAGAAGTAGACCTGCATCAGCCCGAAGCCGAGCGCGCCCACCGAGGCAATGGCGTTGAAGTCCGCGAACTGCATGGGGTAGTCGGCATAGCGGCGGGGCATGCCGGCCAGGCCCAGGAAGTGCATCGGGAAGAAGGTGATGTTGAACGTGATCAGCGAGCCCCAGAAATGGATCTGGCCGCGGGTTTCGGAGTACATCACGCCCGTCCACTTGGGCAGCCAGTAGTAGGTGCCCGCGAACATGGCGAACAGCGAGCCGGCCACCAGCACGTAGTGGAAGTGCGCCACCACGTAGTAGGTGTCCTGCAGCTGGATGTCGATGGGCGCCATGGCCAGGATCAGGCCGGTGAAACCACCGATGGTGAACACGAAGATGAAGCCCACGGCGAACAGCATGGGAGTTTCGAACGTCATGGAGCCGCGCCACATGGTGGCGACCCAATTGAAGATCTTCACGGCCGTGGGCACCGAGATCAGCATGGTGGCGTACATGAAGAACAGCTGGCCGGTCACGGGCATGCCGGTCGTGAACATGTGGTGCGCCCACACGATGAACGACAGGATGGCGATCGACGAGGTGGCGTACACCATCGACGCATAGCCGAACAGCTTCTTGCGGGCGAAGGCGGGCACGATCTGGCTGATGATGCCGAAGGCCGGCAGGATCATGATGTACACCTCGGGGTGGCCGAAGAACCAGAAGATGTGCTGGTACATCACCGGGTCACCGCCGCCGGCGGGACTGAAGAAGCTGGTGCCGAAGTGACGGTCCGTCAGCGTCATGGTGATGGCGCCGGCCAGCACGGGCATCACGGCGATCAGCAGGTAGGCGGTGATGAGCCAGGTCCAGGCGAACATGGGCATCTTCATCAGCGTCATGCCGGGGGCGCGCATGTTCAGCACGGTCACGATGATGTTGATCGAGCCCATGATGGAGCTGGCGCCCAGGATGTGCATCGCGAAGATGCCGGCATCCATGGAGGGGCCCATCTGCAGGGTCAGCGGTGCGTACAGCGTCCAGCCGGCAGCGGGTGCGCCGCCGGGCATGAAGAACGAGCTGACCAGCATGATGGCCGCGGGAATCATCAGCCAGAAGCTGAAGTTGTTCATGCGCGCGAAAGCCATGTCGGACGCGCCGATCTGCAGCGGGATCATCCAGTTCGCGAAGCCCACGAAGGCCGGCATGATGGCGCCGAACACCATGATCAGGCCGTGCATGGTGGTGAGCTGGTTGAACAGCTCAGGGTTCACCAGTTGCAGGCCGGGCTGGAACAGCTCGGCGCGGATCAGCAGGGCCAGGATGCCGCCGATCATCAGCATGGTGAACGAGAACAGCAGGTACAGCGTACCGATGTCCTTGTGGTTGGTGGCGAACACCCAGCGGCGCCAGCCGGTGGGGCCATGGTGGCCGTGGTCGTCATGGCCGTGTGCGTGATCGCCCGCGTGCCCGTGGTTGTCGAGAACTGCGCTCATTTTGGATTCCTCAATTCGATGGGGCGGTGATTACTTGCCACGCTGGGCCACGATTTCAGCGGGCTGCACCAGCTGGCCGGTCTTGTTGGACCAGGCGTTCTTCGTGTAGCTCACCACGGCGGCGATGTCGGTATCGCTCAGCTGCGCCCAGGAAGGCATCGCGCCATTGGCCGCGCCCTTGAGCACGATCTGGATCTGCTTGGCGTGGTCCGCATCCAGCACCACGGCCGAGCCGTCGAGCGGCTTGATCGGGCCGGCACCCTTGCCGTTGGCCTGGTGGCAGGCGGCGCAGTTGGCGGCATAGACCTTCTCGCCGCGCTTGAGAATGTCGTCCAGCGTCCAGACCTTGGAGGGGTCGTCCAGCTTGGCGGCGGCCTTCTTCTTCTGGTCGGCCACCCAGGCGGTGTAATCCTCGGCGGACACCACCTTCACGTGGATGGGCATGTAGGCGTGCTCCTTGCCGCACAGCTCGGCGCACTGGCCGTAGTAGTCGCCCACCTTCTCGGCGCGGAACCAGGTGTCGCGCACGAAGCCGGGAATCGCATCCTGCTTGATGCCGAAGGCAGGCACCATGAAGGCGTGGATCACGTCGTTGGCGGTGGTGATGATGCGGATCTTCTTGCCCACCGGCACCACCATGGGGTTGTCCACCTTGAGCAGGTAGTCGACGGGTGCATCCTTCACGTTGCCGCTGTCGGACATCACGCGGTGGCTGCTGTCCAGCGTGGAGATGAAGGCCAGGCCCTCGCCTTCGCCGGTGAGGTAGTCGTAGCCCCACTTCCACTGGTAGCCCGTGGTCTTGATGGTGAGGTCGGCGTTGGTCGTGTCCTTCTGCGCCACCAGCACCTTGGTGGCGGGCAGGGCCATGAGGATCACGATGATGAAGGGGATCACGGTCCACACCACTTCGACAGTGACGGACTCATGGAAGTTGGCCGACTTGGCGCCCTTGGAACGGCGGTGCTTCCAGATCGAGTAGAACATCACGGAGAACACTGCAACAAAGATCACCGTGCAGATGATCAGCATCATCCAATGCAGAAAATGCTGCTCTTCTGCGATCTTGGTAACGGGCGGGGCCAGGTTCAGCTG